>ENA-ORCS01000005-ORCS01000005.1-marine-metagenome-genome-assembly--contig:-NODE-5-length-385587-cov-11.331216_pt1 | contig 385587 bp, 401 predicted proteins | sample MGYA00237781_ERZ508513 | MGnify/ENA primary metagenome ERZ508513 (study PRJEB26184, sample SAMN06268793) | marine metagenome | isolation source: Eden Landing Ponds, San Francisco, CA, USA | place... | reverse complement strand
TCGGCGGGAGCGCTACCGTCGCGGTCGTCCTCGTCGAGATGCAGGGCGACCGCCGCGAGAAGGCCCATGCCGTCCTCACCGTCGGCGTCCCGCTCGTCGTCGGCGCCGTCGCGGTCGCCGCACTCGCACCCACGATCGAGAGCGTCCTCGATACGGCGATCTTCGAGCGCTTCGCCGCGTTCGTCGTGCTCGCCATCGCCGCGAAGACGGCAAGTTCGCGCATCGGCGATTATCTCCCCAGTCCCGGCGTCGTCGTCGGCCTCGGCCTGCTGGCGAGCGTCAGACCGACGACCACGACGCTCGCCGTCCACGTCGAACCGGGCGTCGTTGCCGCGGCCGCGGGGGCCGCTGCCATCGCCGTGGCCTTCGCGCTCGGCGTCGCGCTGCTCGAACCGCACCTCCGCCACCTGCTCGACATCGACCGCTTCCGCTTCGGGAGCGCCGTCGCGCTCGGGACGCTCGCCCTCTCCCTCTTCGGCATCGTCCCCGAGGGGGCCGCGCTCCCCGTCTTCGCGCTCGCTGGGCTCCTCGCGATCGATCCCGGCCAGACGGACGCGGCGGCAACCGGGACCGACGACCACGGCGATACGGACGCACCCTACGGTTACCCCGGCGAGAACGGCGAGGAACGCGCCCCCTGGCTGTAACGGGGCGCACCGGGTAACGGTGCGTTTACGGCGATCCCGGTCCTCGACGAGCGTATGCCAGCGAACCGCGTCGTCCAAGGACGGATGGTGACGCCGCACAGCCTCGCCGAACTCATCGAGGACGACGACGTCATGGAAGCCGAAACCATCGAGGACACCGAGCGCGACTGTCCCGACTGCGGCGGCGACGTCGTCTCGGTCGGCTACATGCCGAGCGTCACGGAGTACGTCACCGGCTACAAATGCCAGGAGTGCGACTGGCGTGAGACCGATCGGTAGCGGATCGAAACCCATTTAGGCGGAATCGACCTACGACGGAACGCGTGGGGCTGTGGCCAAGCCAGGGATGGCGACTGACTCCAGAGGCCACGCGCCCGGGACGACACTCCAGGCTGGTATACCGAGCGGCGGGCTGATCACCGCGCCGCGTTGACGACCCTCTGGAGTTCCGAGGCGCACCGGAGATATCAGTCGATCGGGGGTTCAAATCCCTCCGGCCCCACTTCTTCAGAACTACATCGCGAAGCGACGCGTGGGTCTCGCGGTGGTCCAGTTCAGACCTGGTCGCACGCCTTGGCGACGGTTTCCAAATCAACGCCTGCGTCGGTATCGACGCTCACGAGCACGCCTCTGTAGTTTCCGGTGGCGTGGTGGATGCAGATGGCGTGCTCGAAGCGGTGCATCGTGCAGTGCCACTTGCCGACCCGGAAGAGCTGTTCGAGGCGGCCGATGCCGATGTCGTTGAGGATGAGTTCCTGATGGATGTCGTCGACGACGCGGTCCTTGGTGGAGACGTCGTCGCGTTCGTAGACGAGTTCGACGTCTTCGCGGTCGTAGACGGCGAGCGACCGGAGAGCTGGCCCGGCGGCGTCCCGGAAAGGGGGTACGCGGACCTCCATGTCTATCCGTTGCCACAGCAGCTTGAAAAAAGTGCTAGGTGGTTCTCGGCTGTCAGGTGTCGCGTTTCGCACCCGGGTCGGTGACGGCGCCGTCGGCGGCGGAGGCGAAGAGGTCGCCGTACTTCCGGAGGACGCCGGCGTCGTAGCGGGGGTCTGGTTCGCTCCAGTCCTCGCGACGGGCGGCGAGTTCGGGCTCCGAGACGGCCACGGAAAGCTCTCGGTTGGGGACGTCGACGGTCACTTCGTCGCCGTCTTCGAGCAGGGCGATGGGACCGCCGGCCGCGGCTTCGGGCGCGACGTGGCCGACCATGGGGCCGCGGGTGGCACCGGAGAACCGGCCGTCAGTCAGCAGTGCGACGTCGTCTTCGTGGCCCTGTCCGACGACCGCAGCGGTGACGCCGAGCATCTCACGCATTCCGGGGCCGCCTCTCGGTCCCTCGTTCCGGATGGCGATGACGTCCCCGGATTCGATGTGGCCCTCCTGGACGTACGCCATGGCGTCCTCTTCGGACTCGAAGACGCGAGCCGGGCCGGTGTGCTGGGTCTCGTCTTTCCCGGTGACTTTCAGGACCGCGCCGTCGGGCGCGAGATTCCCGGTGAGGACAGTGATGGCGCCGGTCTCGTGGAACGGGTCGTCGACCGAGCGGAGGAACTCCACGTCCCCGTCGATGGACCCGTCTTCCCCGAGGCGGTCTAGCTCTTCGGCGATGGTGCGGCCGGTCACGGTCATCGCGTCGCCGTGGACGAGGCCGGCGTCGAGCAGGCGCGCGAGGACGACCGGGACGCCGCCGACCTCGTGGAGGTCGTTCATCACGCGGGTGCCGCCGGGCTGGAGGTTCGCGATTTTCGGTGTGCGGTCGCTGATCGTGTTGAAGTCCTCGACGTCTAAGTCGACGCCCGCCTCGGCGGCGAGCGCGAGCAGGTGGAGCACGGCGTTCGTGGAGCCGCCGAGCGCGACCTGGACCGCGATGGCGTTCTCGAAGCTTTCCCGAGAGAGAATTTCCGACGGCCGGCGGTCCTCGCGGACGCACTCGGCGGCGAGGCTGCCGGCGCGTTCGGCGACTTCGTAGCGCCCGTCGCTCTCCGCCGGCGGGCTCGCGGAGCCGAGCGGGGCGAGCCCGATGGCCTCCGAGATGGACGCCATCGTGTTCGCGGTGAACATCCCGCCGCAGGCGCCCGCGCCGGGGCAGGCGTCGCGCTCCATCGACTCCAGTTCGTCCTCGGTCATGTCCCCGGAGGCGACGGCGCCGACGCCCTCGAAGACGTTCTGGACCGTTATCTCGCGGCCCTCGTGTTCGCCGGGCATGATGGAGCCGCCGTAGAGGAACACCGACGGGAGGTCGGTGCGGACGGCGGCCATCATCATCCCGGGGAGGTTCTTGTCGCAGCCCGCGACCGTGACGAGCGCGTCCATGCGCTCGCCGAACGCCACGAGTTCGACCGAGTCCGCGATGACCTCCCGGGAGACGAGCGAGGCCCGCATCCCCTCGGTCCCCATCGAGATGGCGTCCGAGATGGTGATGGTGCCGAACTCGATTGGCATCCCGCCGCCGGCCTCGACGCCGTCGACGGCCGCGTCCGCCACGTCGTCGAGGTGGACGTTGCAGGGCGTGATGTCGGCGGCGGGGTTCGCGACCCCGACCATCGGCGACGAGAAGTCGGCGTCGTCGTAGCCCATCGCGCGGAACATCGCGCGGTGCGGGGCCCGCTCGGGGCCCTCCGTGACGTCCGCGCTCGGCAGGTCCGGGTCCTTCTGTCCGGTCATACTGCTCCCTCGCACTCGCAACTGGTAAAGTCCCCCGACGGCACAGGTCTTGCCAGCGACAGCCACTCCACTCAGACCACCTCCAGGATGGCGTCGCCGACCTCGCGGGTCGTGGCGTCACCGCCGAGGTCCGGCGTCGTTGGTCCGTGTGCCAGCACGTCTTCGACCGCACTGCGGACGCGTTCGCCCGCCGCGTCGTGGCCGAGGAACTCCAGGAGCATCGCCGCCGACAGCACCGCTGCGGACGGGTTCGCGACGCCGTCGCCAGCGATGTCCGGCGCGGTGCCGTGGACGGGCTCGAAGAGGCCGCGCTCTGGGCCGACGTTCGCAGACGGGAGCAGTCCGAGGCCGCCCACGAGCCCCGCCGCGAGGTCCGAGAGCACGTCGCCGGCGAGGTTCGGGCAGACGACCACACCGTAGTTCTCGGGGTCCGCCACGAGGTGCATCGCGAGCGCGTCCATCAGCGCTGCCTCCGTCGCCACGCCGTGCTCGGCAGCGACGCCCTCGACGGTCTCCCGGAAGAGCCCGTCCGTGACGCGCATCACGTTGGCCTTGTGCGCGATGGTGAACCCCTCGGGGGCGTACTCGCAGGCGTACTCGGCGAGCCGCCGGCTCGCGGCCTCGGTGACGACGCGCGTGCAGGTCGTCACGCCGTCCGCAATCTCGTCTTCGTGGCCGGCGTAGACGCCCTCCGTGTTCTCGCGGAGGAAGACGAGGTCCGTCTCCGGCTGGACCGCGTCCACGCCGGGGTACGTCCGCGCGGGGCGGACGTTCACGAACGAGTCGACGGCCGCTCGGAGCGGGAGGATGACGTCCGCGGCCGTCTCGCCCGCCGCGCCGAACAGCGTCGCGTCGGCCGTCTCGACCGCCTCGCGTGTCTCCGCCGGGAGTGGCGTCCCCTGCTCGTCGGCGACCTCGTCGCCGGCCTCGGCGTGGACGAACTCGAAGTCGCCGACGGCGTCCAGCACGTCGACTGCCACGGGTGTGACCTCGCGCCCGATGCCGTCGCCGGGCACGACCGCAATCTCCTCAGTCATCGGTGTACGGGAGGCTGGCGGCGGTCGCTTCGACGCTGTCGGCGTTGGCCGCCATCAGCGCGGTCGTGTCCCAGACGCCGTCGACGAGCGCCCGCCGCTGGGCGTCGTCCACCGAGGCGTCGACAGTCGTGTCGCCGTAGCGGACCTCCTCCGCAGCGACGTCCACCTCGATGTCCGCGTCCGGGTGCTCGTCGACGTAGTCCTGGAGCGCTTCGACGTCCGCCTGGGAGGCAGTGACCGTCGGGATGCCGAGAGCCAGACAGTTCCCCGCGAAGATTTCGGCGAACGACTCCCCGACGACGGCGTCGATGCCCCACCGCATCAGCGCCTGCGGGGCGTGCTCGCGGGACGAGCCACAGCCGAAGTTCGCGTTCACGGCGAGCACGGACGCCCCCTGGAAGCGCTCGTCGTTGAACGGGTGGTCCAGTGGCTCGTCGTCCACTGCGACTGCTTCGCCGTCTCCGTCTCGCGACTCCTGTGGAGTCGCGCTCTCGAATCGCTCGTCGAAGAACGCGAACTGCCCGAGGCCGTCGAACGTAACGACCTTGAGGAAGCGCGCCGGGATGATTTCGTCCGTGTCCACGTCGTTCCCGCGCACCGGGACGCCGGTGCCAGTGACCCGGCGGACCGTGTCTGCTGGCCCGTCGGCCGAACCGTTCTCGTCGCTCGGGCTCACGCTCGAACCCCCGGAACCGCCTCCAGTTCCCGGACATCGGTCACTTCGCCCTCGACGGCTGCGGCGGCGACCATCGGTGGACTCATCAGGACCGTCCGGCCCGCTTTCGAGCCCTGCCGACCGACGAAGTTCCGGTTCGACGAGGACGCGCAGCGCTCGTCGCCGACGAGCTGGTCCTCGTTCATGCCGAGGCACATCGAGCAGCCCGCGCCCCGCCAGTCGAAGCCCGCGTCGGTGAACACGTCGTCGAGGCTCTCGGCCTCGGCGGCGGCCTTCACGCGCTGGCTGCCGGGGACGACCATCGCTCGCACGTCGTCGTGGACCTCGCGGCCGGCCACTACGTCGGCGGCCGCGTGGAGGTCCGGCAGCCGAGCGTTCGTACAGCTCCCGAGGAACGCCACGTCGATCGGGTAGCCGGCCATCGTCTCGCCGGGCTCGACGCCCATGTGCTCCTGACCGCTGCGCGCGGTGTCCCGCTTGTCCGCGGGGAGGGTTTCGGGAGCCGGAATCTCCTCCGAGATGCCGACGCCCTGGCCCGGCGTCGTCCCCCACGTCACGACCGGTTCGAGGGCGCTGCCGTCGACGGTGACCACGTCGTCGTACTCGGCGTCCGGGTCGCTCGCGACCGACTCCCAGTACGTCCGCAGCTCCTCGAACGCCTCGCCTTCGGGGACGCTGTCGCGACCCCGTAGGTACTCGTAGGTGGTGTCGTCGGGGTTCACGTACCCCGCGCGAGCGCCGCCCTCGATGCTCATGTTACAGATGCTCATCCGGCCGGCCATGTCCATCGCTTCGACGGCCTCGCCGCCGTACTCGTAGACGTAGCCGACGCCGCCGTCGGTCCCCAGCTTCCGGATGACGGTCAGGATGACGTCCTTCGGCGTGACGCCGTCGCCCAGTTCGCCGGTGACCTCTATGCGGCGGACCCGCTGTTTCTCCATCGCGACACAGCCCGTCGCCAGCACGTCCCGAATCTGGGAGGTGCCGATGCCGAACGCCAGCGCGCCGAACGCGCCGTGGGTGGCCGTGTGGGAGTCACCGCAGACGACCGTCGTCCCGGGCTGGGTGCGCCCCTGCTCCGGGCCGACAACGTGGACGATGCCCTGCCGGCCGGACGTCGGGTCGTCGAAGGAGATTCCGGCCTCGCCGACGTTCGCCTCCAGTTCGGCCATCATCTCCTCGGCGGCGTCGTCGCTGTACGGCCGGGACTGGTCGGCCGTCGGCACGATGTGGTCGACGGTCGCGTGCGTCCGCTCGGGGTACGCCACGTCGAGCCCGCGCTCTCGCAGCATCCCGAACGCCTGCGGGCTCGTCACCTCGTGGACGAGGTGGAGCCCGACGAACAACTGGGTCTGGCCGGTCGGCAGTTCGGTGACCGCGTGCCGGTCCCAGACGTGGTCGTACAGCGTCCCGTCACTCATCGTCTACGGTGTCGGCGTCCTCGTCGTGGTCGTCCCCGCCGTCGCCGGCGGGTGGTTCGCCGCCCCGCTTCCAGACGCGGTTCGCGCTCGCGTCCTCGTCCGGCGGCGTCTGGTCGACGTCCTTCATCTTCGGGTCGCCGTCGGCGTCCTCGTCGCCGCCGTCGGGGCGCTGGGTCGCGGCCGCGCCGCGCTCGCCGCCGTCCGCGACGACCGCCGGGCCGCGTCGGAACACCGTTCCGACGGCGTGTTCGGGGTCGGCGGGGTTGCGCTGGCTGACCGACCGCATCGTGCGCTCAGTCATCGGCGGACACCTCCGGCTCCCGCTCGGCCTCTGCCTCGGTCTCGCCGTCGGCCCACGCGAACAGGCCGCGGAGCCGTTCGCCGACGTCCTCGATGTCGTGTTCCTGCTCGGCCTGCCGGCGCTGTTTGTACGACGGCCGGCCCGCCTGGTTCTCCGCGACCCACTCGGTCGCGAACGCGCCGTTCTGGACCTCCTCGAGGACTTCTTCCATGTTCTCGCGGACGGACTCGTCGACGACGGCGTCACCGCGCGTCAGCCCGCCGTACTCGGCCGTGTCCGAGACCGAATCCCACATCGCGCCGATTCCGCCCTCGTACATCAGGTCGACGATGAGTTTGAGCTCGTTCAGGCACTCGAAGTAGGCCATCTCGGGGCTGTACCCGGCGTCCACGAGCGTCTCGTAGCCCGCCTTCGTGAGTTCGGCGACGCCGCCACAGAGGACGGCCTGCTCGCCGAACAGGTCGGTCTCGGTCTCCTCCCGGAACGTCGTCTCCACGACGCCCGCGCGCGCACAACCGATAGCGTCCGCGTACGCCAGGGCCTCCTGCCGCGCCTCGCCGGTGGCGTTCTGGTAGACCGCCAGCAGGGCGGGCGTTCCCTCCCCGGCCTCGTAGTTCCGGCGCACTAGGTGGCCCGGGGACTTCGGCGCAATCATCGTCACGTCCACGCGCTCCGGCGGCTCGATCTGCCCGTAGTGGACGTTGAAGCCGTGCGCGAACTGGAGCGTGTCGCCCGCGTCGAGTTCGGGTTCGACGGCGTCAAAGACGTCCGGCTGTGCGGTGTCCGGAACCAGGACCGAGACGACGTCGGCCTCGCTGGCCGCCTCGACCGGCGTCGCGACGCGCAGGCCGTCGGCTTTCGCTGCCTCCCGGGACGACGACGCCTCGCGCAGGCCGACGACCACGTCGACGCCGCTGTCGGCGAGGTTCTGGGCGTGCGCGTGTCCCTGGCTGCCGTAGCCGAGGACGGCGACCGTCTTGTCGTCGACGTGTCGTCGGTCCGCGTCGGACTCGTGGTACACTGGTTGCGTGAACTGCTCGTCTCCGCTCGTACTGGTGGCTGCTGAATCGGTCATTTGAGGTGGTCTGGAACGACTGCTGTTTTCGTCTCGCCGCGCGCCAGCGCCGTCTGCCCGGTTCGCGCGATTTCGCGGATGCCGAACTGGCGGAACGCGTCGATGGCGTCGTCGATCTTCTGTTCGTCACCGGTGAGCTCCACTGTCACCGTCCGCGGGCCGGCGTCGAGAGTCGTCCCGCCGTACATCTCCGTGATGGCGTGGACCTCCTCCGGCCGGTCGGCGTCCACTTTCACGACGACGAGTTCGCGGGCGAGCGCGTCGGCTTCGAGCTCCCGGACGTGGATGACGGGGACGACCTTCGCGAGCTGCTTCTCGACCTGGTCGATGCCCGGGTCCGGCTCCTCCACGACGACGGTGATGCGCGCCCAGTCGTCGTTCTGGGTGTCCGCGACGGTCAGCGACTCGATGTTGAACTGGCGCCGGCTGAACAGCCCGGAGACGCGCGCGAGCACGCCGGGCTCGTGTTCGACCAGCGCGGAGATGACGGTGCGCCGGGCCGGGTGTTCGGCCTCCGCCTCGGGGTCGACGCGGACGCCCTGGGCCGTCCGCCGGCCCCGGGGTCGCTGGCGCGCGTCGGGAGCGGGACCTGACAATCCCTGCTCGCCGGACTGTCCGCTCATAGGTGGGCCTCCGAGAGCGCGAACTGGCCGTTGTCGCCGCCGGAGGGGACCATCGGGTAGACCTCCTCGGTCGGGTCGATGTAGACGTCCACGACCGCCGGCCCGTCGGTGGCGAGCGCCGCCTCGACGGTGTCGGCCACGTCCCCGTAGGTCTCGATGCGGAAGCCGTCGGCGCCGAAGGCCTCGGCGAGCGCGTCGAACTCCGGCACCCAGGGGTACTCCGAGGCCATGCGGCGCCCCTCGAAGAACGCGTCCTGCCACTGCCGGACCATCCCGATGGCCTCGTTGTTCAGCACGAAGACCGTGACGTCGAGGTTCTCGCGGGCCGCGACGACGAGCTCCTGACAGGTCATCAGGAACGAGCCGTCGCCGTCGAAGCAGACGACGGACTGGTCGTCGTCGGCCGCCAGCCGCGCGCCGATGGCCGACGGCAGCCCGTACCCCATCGCGCCGAGGCCGTGGCTGGAGACCCAGGTCCGGGGTTCGGTGTACGTCCAGTACTGGCAGGCCCACATCTGATGCTGGCCGACGCCGGTCGTGACGACGGTGTCGTCGTCGGTGGCGGCGTCGACGGCTTCGACGACGAACTGCGGTTTCACCGGCTCGTCGTCGGGGAACACCGATGGGTCCGGCGTGCCGTCCTCGCACTCGGAGGCGGGCACCGCGTAGTCCATCGGGTACTCGACTCTCCAGTCGCTGCACTGCGCCAGCCACTCCTCCGTGTCCGGCGAGGACCCCATCGCGGCCGCCAGCTGGTCGAGGACGGTGCTCGCGTCGCCGACCAGCGGGTGGTCGGCCTCGACGTTCTTCGAGATTTCGGCGGGGTCGATGTCGACGTGGACGACCGTCGCGTCCGGCGCGAACGAGTCCACGCCGCCGGTCAATCGGTCGTCGAATCTGGTGCCGACCGCCAGCAGGCAGTCGGTCATCGTCGTGGCCATGTTCGCGTACCCGGTGCCGTGCATCCCCGCCATCTCCAGCGCGAGGTCGTGGTCCTCGGGGAACGCGCCGATGCCGGGCATCGTCGTCGCCACCGGAATCCCGTGCTCCTTCGCGAACGCCCGCAGTTCGTCCGTGGCGTCCCCCTTCACGACGCCGCCGCCCGCGAGAATTACCGGTCGGTCGGCGTCAGCGATGGTGGCTGCGGCGGCGTCGACGGCGCCCTCGTCCGCCTCGTCGGGGACGGAGACGGTGCCGGGAACCGTCGGCTCGGTCGGTTCGGCGTCCGTCTCGTCGGTCGTCACGTCCTTCGGGAGGTCGACCAGGGTCGGCCCCTGGCGACCGCTGGCCGCCAGCGCGAACGCCGTCGACACGTCCTCGCCGACCTCGTCCGCGCTCGACGCGAACGTGTTGGACTTCGTGACGGGCGTCGTGACGCCGACCGTGTCCGTCTCCTGGAACGCGTCGTTGCCGACCAGGTCCGAGGGGACCTGGCCGGTCAGCGCGACGACCGGCTCCGAGTCCATGTCGGCGTCCGCGATGCCGGTGACGAGGTTCGTCGCGCCCGGCCCCGAGGTCGCCATGCAGACGCCCGGCTCGCCGGTGACTGCGCCGTACGCGTCCGCGGCGTGGGCCGCGCCCTGCTCGTGGGCCATCGTCACGTGAGAGACGTCCTCGGCGTCGTACAGCGCGTCGTAGACCGGCATGATGGCGCCGCCCTGCACGCCGAAGACCGTCTCGACGCCGGCCGTCTCGAGCGCGGCGACGACGGCCTCGGCGCCCGTCGACGTCTGTGTCGTCTCGTCGGTGCTGGCCCCCCGCTCCGGGTCGCGGCCGTCGTCCGTCTCCCGACCGGGAGTCGTCGCGTTCGCCTCGGGCGTCGGCTCGCCGGGCGCTTCCGCGTCGTCGAACTCCGGCACTGCGCCGTGGTCTGTCATCGATACCCCTCCGTCGGTGTCGCGTCTCGGGTGTCTGCTGCGTGTGTCATTGCGGATGCTGCGGTGGCTGTCGGTCTGGAATTTCGATACCGGTCGGGTCGGTGAGAAGTGTAGGTAGGGGAGCTTACGCCCCTACAATACCGAGGCCGACAGTCACACCGCTGCCCGCGAGAACGGCCGAGCGTGCGGTGTGTGACTGCATCGTACACCCCGCTATCGCGCGACCACGTATAGATGTGACTGGTGGCGCAAGGCTTGCCGGGCGGGGTCACGCCGTCACCTCACCCCGCTCGCGTCGAACACCCACTTCGCCGGCGAACGCCCGCAGCACCGCCTGCGTGACGACGTCCTCGTCGGCGGCGTGCGCTTTCACTTTCCGGGTGACGGCGCGCACCTCGTCGTCGGTCGGCTCGAAGCCGGCGTCTTCCAGGTGCCGGCGGACGGCGTGCGTCCCCGAGTGCTTCCCGAGCACGACCTCGCGCTCGGCGCCCACCATTTCCGGCGTCATCACGCCGGGCTCGAACGTCTCGCTGTTCTCGATGACGCCCGCGGCGTGGATGCCTGACTCGTGGGCGAACGCGTTCGCGCCCACGACCGGCTTGTTCACCGGCACCGGAACCGACGACCGGTCGGCGACGGTCGCCGCGATGTCGGCGATGGCGGTCGTGTCGACGCCGGAGTCGGCGCCGTAGACGCTCTCGGCGGCCATCGCGACCTCCTCGAACGCGGCGTTGCCGGCGCGCTCGCCGATGCCGTTGACCGACACCTGGACCTGGTCGGCGCCCGCCTCCACGCCCGCGAGGGCGTTCGCGGTGGCGAGCCCGAAGTCGTCGTGCGTGTGCACGTCGATTCGGGCGTCGGTGTGGTCGCCGACGAACTCGACCAGTTCGCCGAACCGCCGCGGGGTCGCGACCCCGCACGTGTCCGGGACGTTCACCCAGTCCACGCCGGCGTCGTCGACCGCCTCGACGACCTCGGCGAGGTACTCGGGGTCGGTCCGGGTGGCGTCCATGGGTGAGAACATCACCTCGACGCCCGCCGCCCGGGCGCGCTCGACGGCCGCCACCGACTGATCGACGACCTCGGCGCGCGTGCTGTGCATCGAGTCCTCGATCTGGACGTCGCTGGTGGACGCGAACACGTGGACCATGTCCACGCCGGCGTCGACCGCCGCGTCGACGTCCGAGGCGACGACGCGGGCGAGCCCGCAGGTCGTCGCGTCGGTCGCGTCGGCGACGTCCGCCACGGCCTCCGCTTCGGCCTCGCCGTTGGCCGGGAAGCCGGCCTCGACGACGTCGACGTTCGCGTCGTCGAGCGCGGCGGCGATGGCGCGCTTGTCGTCGTAGCTGAACGACGTGCGTGGCGTCTGCTCGCCGTCGCGGAGGGTGGTGTCGAAAACTCGGACTGACTCGAACTCGTTACGCTGGGCTAACGTGCCCTCGAAGAACCCGTTCCCCCGGACTTACACCGGGCGCCTCGTTGTGAGACATCGTATCACTCCCCAGTCCGCGGTCGCACTTACGTCTTCCCCCGCTGGCAGACGTTGCCACGGAGCGTGGCCGTCGGTGTGACTGTGCCCCCACTCTCGTCTGACCGAGACGCTGTCGCGAGTACTCCCCAGAACACCTATTCACGCTGGCCGTGTGGAGAGTACACGTGAACAGGCGTCGGGCCCTCGTCGTCCTCGGCGTGGTCGCCCTCGTCGCTCTCGCGGGGTGTGCGGGCGCGGTCAGCGACCGCGCCGACGAGCCGAGGGAGCGGACCGACGCGCCACCCGAAGCCCAGCTCGCGTCGGGGAACCAGACGACCACCGCCTCGCCGAACGGAACGCTGTCCGTCCACTTCCTCGACGTCGGCCAGGGGTCGAGTGTCTTCGTCGAGGGACCGACCGGCGAGACGATGCTCGTGGACTCCGGGGACTGGCGCGACGACGGCGAGGACGTGCTCGCGTACCTCCAGGCGCGCGGCGTCGAGCGCCTCGACTACCTCGTGACGAGCCACGCCGACGCCGACCACATCGGCGGCCACGCCGCAGTCATCGACTACTTCGAGACCGAGGGCGAGGGCGTCGGGGCCGTCTACGACCCGGGCATCACGGCGCCCTCGCAGACCTACGACGACTACCTCGACGCCGTCGACACCCACGACGTGCCCCTGTACGAGACGCGCGCCGGCGACCCGATTCCGGTCGCTGGCGCCGACGTCGAGGTGCTCGCGCCGCCGCGCCGCCACCTCGCCGGGGGCGACCGCAACGAGAACAGCGTCGTCCTCCGACTCGGGTTCAGGAACACGACGCTGCTGCTGCCGGGCGACGGCGAGGACGCCAGCGAGGAGTACCTCGTCGACGAGTACGACCGGGGACTGAACGCGACTGTGCTGAGCGCGGGCCACCACGGCAGCGAGTCGAGTTCGACCGCTGCGTTCCTCGACGCAGTCACGCCAAGGGTCGCGGTCGTCTCGAGCGCGTACGACTCCCAGTACGGCCACCCCCACGAGGCAGTGCTCTCTCGGTTCACCGACCGGGAGGTTCGGGCGTACTGGACGGCCGCCCACGGCGCGGTGCGCGTGACGATCAACGGGTCCGCGGTCACCGTCGCGACACAGCGCGAGGCGCCGACGAGCCCACTGGCCCTCCGAGACGGGGACCCGAGCGACGCCGCGCCCGGCGACGACCTCGCGGTCCGGACCGTGGTTCCAGTCACGGGGCCGGTGGCTGAGGCACCGTCGACCACGACCGAGCAGACGGCCGGTTCGCTCTCGGTCGCCGACGTCCACGAGGACGCACCCGGCGACGACAACGAGAACCCGAGCGGCGAGTACGTCGTCTTCCGGAACGACGGCTCGGAACCCCTGGCCCTCGGCGGGTGGACGGTCACCGACGAGGCCGACCACGTGTACACCGTCCCGAGCGGATTCGAACTCGGCCCGGGCGAACAGGTGACGCTGTACACTGGCAGCGGGACGAACACCGAGACGGAGTTGTACTGGGGCCTGGAGCGCGCGGTGTGGAACAACGGCGGGGACACAGCTACGGTGCGGGACGACGACGGGTCCGTCGTGACCCAGGAGGCGTACTGATGCTGGCCGACGGAACCTACACTGGCGTCGTGGACCGCTTCGAGGGCGACCTGGCGGTCGTGCTGCTGGAGGCCGACGGTGAGACGGTCGGCGAGCGCGCGCTGGATAGGGCTCGACTACCCGAAGCCGGCCGCAGCGTGGACGCCGTCCTGCGCGTCGAAATCGAGGACGGCCGGGTCGCTGCGGTGTCGTACGAGCCCGACGAGTCCGAGCGGCGCTCCGAGCGCGCCCGGCGCCGGTTCGACGAACTGTCCAGTCGGCCGCCGACAGTCGACGACGCACCGGACTCGGAGTCGAACTGATCGGCAGACCGGTCGGAAGTCCCGAAACGCGGAACTAACAATCAGTCCGACCCCCGACGGTAGCCGGTATGGCGCTCCTCGACTCGCTGGTCGTCTTCGCCGCCAGCCTCCTGGTCGGCGCGCTGGGCATCTACGTCGGCGCCAGAGTCGTCACCGACCGAGAGGACTACACGTACGCCATCGTGACCGCGCTCCTCGGCGCCGTCATCTGGGCGGTCGTCGGGTTCCTGTTCGGTTGGATTCCCCTGCTCGGGCCGATACTGGTGTTGGTCGCGTACGTCGCCGTCATCAACTACCGGTACCCCGGTGGCTGGGGGGACGCCATCCTCATCGCGTTCGTCGCCTGGCTCACCGTCCTCGTCGTGCTCTACGCGCTCGCGTTCCTCGGCGTCTCGACGTTCGACGCAGTGGGTGTCCCCGGCGTCTGAGCCGGGAAGCCGAGAACGCCGGTCGCGACGACGCCTCGACGGGCAGCGACGCCTCGAGCGCCCGCAATCCCGTGGTTTTCACGGTAGATAATCGGAGCGAACGTTTATGCGTACTCTGGGACTCCGGTCGAGTACTCGCGTACCCAATCACGCGGGAACTCCGTACATGTTCGAATTCATTACCGACGAGGACGAGCGCGGTCAGGTCGGGATCGGCACGCTCATCGTGTTCATCGCGATGGTGCTGGTCGCGGCGATCGCCGCTGGCGTCCTCATCAACACCGCCGGCTTCCTCCAGTCCAAAGGCGCAGCGACTGGCGAGGAAGCCTCCGCACAGGTCTCCAACCGCATCAACGTCGTCTCCGCCTACGGCAACGTCAGTACGTCGGGCGGCTCCGAGGTCGTCGATTACGCGAACCTGACGGTGCGCCAGGCCGCCGGTGCCGACAACATCAACCTCAGCAAATCCACCATCCAGTGGATCGGCCCGGACACCGCCACCACCCTCGTTCACAACACGAGTAATCCCAACGCCGAGAACTTCACCACCGAACAGATCAAAGGGAACAACAATCCCGTGCTCGTCGACCAGTCCGACCGCCTCAAAGTCGTCATGAACGCGTCGGCAATCACGGAGAACGGACTGAAGGCCGGCGAAGAGGTCCAGCTCACGCTGACCACCCAGTACGGCTCGAAAACCTCCTACTGGGCGAACGTCCCCGAGTCCCTCAAGGACAAAAACGCCGTCAAACTGTAAACGGCGTCCTCTCTTCTACCGTTCTCAGAACGCGACAGCGGTAGCTTCGTTCAGTACCGGGTGTCGTCGTCTGGTGGCCACTGCAGTGGCGTCAGTTGGCGAACGCCCAGTGACCGGACGGTGTCCGTTCGACCACGCCGATTTCGCTGGCGGCTTCGAGGACGCGCCGCACTTCCTCGTCGCTGGGTCGGTGGTCGAAGTGGATGTCGTTACGGACGTTCGCGATGGAAATTGGGTCCTCCCGCTGGGCGTGCCGCAGTATCGACGCCCAGATGCGGTCTCGCGAGGTGACGTCGCGGTCCATACGCCGTGCTTGGACCGCGTCGGCTTCGGTGTTCGGTACGCGGACCGAGTTGCCGGGTCGTCCAGTCACGCGGTCGAGACCAGTCGGTGGACCGCGCCCGACTGGCCCGTGGGGGTGCCGGAGTCGGTCGTGGCAACGTACAGTTCGTTCTCGGCGTCGCGGCCGAAGGCCAGCAGGTACTGACCCGGGCCGGTGTCGCCGCTCGCGAGGTCGACCGTGGTCGTCTCCCAGAGTCCGTCGTCGTCGCTCGGTCGCGCGAGGAAGAGACGGCCGTCGGCCTGCCAGTCGCCGAAGACGTAGGCGCCGGCGAGCCCCGGGAGTGCGTCGCCGGTGTAGCGGTAGCCGCCGGTGACCGAGACGCCGGAGAGGTCGTCGCCGTCGTGGGCGTACTCGACGATGGGGTCTCGGAGTGGGTCGCCGTCCTCGGTCTCGGTGGGGCAGTCCTCTGGGGGCGTCCCGGGCGCCTCCGGGTCGAAGCAGTGCGTGGCCTCGCGGACGTTCCAGCCGTAGTTCCCGCCGGCCTCGACAACGCTCACTTCCTCGAAGCGGTTCTGACCGACGTCCGCGACGTAGAGGTCGCCGTCGGTGAACGAGAACCGCCAGGGGTTCCGGAACCCCCAGGCGTACTGCTCGTCGAGGCCCGGCCGGCCGACGAGTGGGTTGTCCTCGGGGACGGCGTAGGGTCGGTCGTCGCCGGTGTCTACGTCGATGCGGAGGACGCTCCCGAGGAGGTTCTCCGTGACGTCCTGGCCGTTCCCGCCGTCGGTGGCGTCGTACCAGTCCGGGACGTGGCCGGTGCCCACGTCGTTCGCGCCGCCGCCGTCGCCGGTGCCGACGTAGAGGAAGCCGTCCGGACCGAAGGCGACGCTGCCGGCGTTGTGGTTCGCCTGGGGCTCCGGGAGTTCCAGGAGGTGCGTCTCGCTGTCGGGGTCGGCGCTGCCCTCGGTGACTCGGAACGACGACAGGACGAAGGTGTGGCTGTAGTTCGACGGCGCGTCTGCGGTGCTGGGCGCGCTGTAGCGCGCGAAGACGCGGCCGTCCGTCTCGAAGTCGGGGTGGAAGGCGAGACCGAGCAGGCCACGTTCCTCGTAGCCGGAGAGGTCGACCAGCCGGTCGCGCACGTCGAGGAACGGCTCCTCGCGGACGCCATCCGGGCCGACTTCGGACACGACACCCATCTGGTCGACGACGTACGGCGTCTCGGTGTCGCCGGGCGCGAACTCGACGCCGAGCGGGTTCGCGAAGCCGCCGGCGACGAGTTCGGTGCCGACGGCGTCGGGCGTCTCTGTCTGGCCGCCGTTCGTCGTGCCGTCGGCTCGAGCGGTCGTCGTCCGAGTTGGCTGGTCTGACCCCCCCGAGCCTGCGTCGGAGGTCAGGCAGCCGGCGAGGGCGCTGCCCGCGCCGAGGGCGAGCGCCGAGCGAAGCACCTGGCGACGGGTGTGTCGGTGGCTGTCAGTCATCGGTCCACCTCGGGGGCGTGCGGGGCGACGCGGCCGTCCGACTGGGTGGTCGCATACTGCTAACCACGGCCGCTACCCTGTTATGTGTTGACGTGTCGTGGCGGGACTCGGTCGAAAAACTGTCGACAGCCAGGATGTAGTCCGGCCGTGGCGCGTCCCTCCAGTTGCGGCGCTGTCGGTGTCGGCAAGCCTTATCCGGACGAGGAACTATCTGAGACCCATGATTTCTTTCGAATCGGAGCCCGAGCTAGCCGCGTTCGACGCGAAAGCCGTCGCGCGGGCGGCCGACGCCGCAGTGGGCGACGGGCTCCGGGTCGTCGTCGAGTACGACGAGACCGAGTACAACCCGCTGTACGTCGACGACCGCGTCCTCGAGAAGCTCGGTGGCCGAGAGGGGTTGGTGTCGCTGGCCGACGACCTCCACAGCGACTTCCGGCTGGACTTCACACAGCAGGAGCTCTACGAGGAGGTGTACAGCAACTTCGGGTCGGTTCGGGCGTTCGTCGTCGTACTCGACGAGGCGGTGGTAGTGCGGTTCGTCGCCGACACCACGGGGCTCTACGTCTCCATCGACCCGGACGCGTCGCTGGACGGCGTCCTCGACGCCGTCGAGGTGGGGGTGGCGAGCGATGAGTGACCGCCACCACGACCTCCCCGCCGAGCTGTCGTCGGCCTCGAACGTGCTCGTGCTGGAGGACGGCTCGTCGTCGGTCCGTGAGCGCGTCCACGAGACGCTGCTCGGCGGGCTCTCCGAGGAGTCGACCGACGTTCTCGCGGTGACGTTCTCGCGGCCGGAACCGTGGCTGGACGCGTGGGCGGACCGGCTGCCGACTGACGGTGCGAACCTCGGGCTGGTGCAGTTGACTGAGACCGGCGGCTGGGAGGGCAGGCGAGGGAACGCACACGTGCGGGGCGTCGACCCGAACGACCTCACCGGCCTGGGGATGGCGGTCCGGGACTTCTTCGACGGCGTCTCGTCGAACGCCCGGCCCGCAGTCGCGTGCTTCGACTCGGTGACGGGACTCTGCGAGTACAACGAGGTTCGGACGCTGTTCCGCTTCCTGCGCGTGATCACCCAGCAGGTCCAGACGGCGGGCGCGACGGCGCACTTCCACGTCGACCCGGTCGCGCACGACCCGCGGTCTCTGGCTCGCCTGAAGCCCCCGTTCGACGCCCACGTGGAGATCGGTAGCGGGGAGGAACAGGTCTCGGTCTCCACCCCGTACTGACCCAATTCTGGAACGCAATCCAAAACCGATATATCCGGCGCGTGTCGAGTGTCCGGTATCGTGACGAACACGCAGGTCACTCTCGTCCAACTCGACAACTACGGACCGTGGACCGTGACGCCGTCCCCGCGGCGGGAAGTCGACCTCCAGACGCTCCAGTCGCGCCTGTACGCCGACCTCTCGCAGGCCATCGGGATGCGCGACGGCTACACCTTCTTCACGCGCTTCGACAACATGGTCGCGGTCACGAACGGCCTCGACCTCGAAGACCACGCCCGCATCCAGGAGTCGATTCGGAACCGCTACCCCGTCACGGTCAGCCTCGCCATCGGGACGGGCGCCACGCCCGCAGACGCGCTCGTCGAGGCCACCGCCGCCATCCAGGACGAGGGCAGCGCCCAGGACGCCGACCGCAGCGAACTCCTGCTCGGCCAGCCGGTCTCCGAGTCCGAGCGCAGCGACGACGACGTCCAGATTGCGCACTTCGACGTCGTCGACGCCACCGGTAAGTACACCGACGAGCTCGACGCGTTCTCCTCGTTCATCCACATCGAGCAGGGCTACGCCGAGCTCATGAAGCACATGCACGTCGCCCACGACTCGCTGTCGTTCTTCGTCGGCGGCGACAACATCATCGCAGTCTGCCCCGGCCTCTCCGAGGGCGACTACGCCGAGGCCGTCGAGCACGTCCGTGAAGCCGCCGGCGTCGACCTCCGCGTGGGTGTCGGAACCGGCGTGTCACCCCACGACGCCGGCATGGGCGCCAAGCACGCGCTCGAACTCGCACGCGAGGACGAGACTGCCGTCGAAGGCGACCTGAACTGACCAGGATCAGCCGTCCGACTACTCGGCTTTCACGTTCAACACCGGCGTCAGCGTCTCCTCGACCGTCGCCGTCGCCTCCAGCGCGGACAGAATGCCGTCGGTGTCCTTGTACGCCATCGGCGCCTCGTCCAGCGTCGCCTCGGTGACGCTCGACGAGTACACGTCCCGCATCTCCTCGCGGAACGTCTCGACGTCGAACTCGTCGAACGCCCACCGACGGCTCCCACGGCGGCCCGCGCCGTGAGGGGCGCTCCGGTGCCAGTCGTCGTTCCCGAGTCCCCGAACGAGGACGGCGCCGTCGCGCATGTTGAACGGGATGACCGCGCGCTCGCCCTCGTGGACTCGCGTCGCGCCCTTCCGAATCACGAGGTCCTCGAAGTCGATGTAGTTGTGCGTGGAGACGACGCTGTCCAGCACGTCGGCACCGAGGGCGTCCGCGACCGCGTCGGCCATTCGGCGGCGCGAGACGGCGGCGTACGTCTGCGCGAACACCATGTCCTTCAGGTAGCCCTCGCGGGCCGTCCCCGAGAGGTAATCGAGGTCGTCGCCGCCGTCGTCGTCGCCGGCGGTCTCCACCATCCGCCCGATGTCGCGGAGGTCGTCCACGAGGTCACTGATCGCTTCGCCGTCGAGGTGCGCCCGGATGGCGTCGGTGGCCTTCCAGTCCTCGCCCCGCCCGCCGAGCAGCCACGTGACCAGCGTCGCATCCGATACCGAGTCGAGGTCGAACTCGTACGCGAACTCGGGGACGTCGGCCAGCGCCTCGCGGGCGCGGTCGGCGCGGTCGTCACAGAGCTCCGTCGCGCGGTCCTGCCAGTACTGGGCGATGGTCAGCCCGATGCCCCGCGAACCACTGTGGACGACGACCCAGTAGTGGCCGGTCTCCTCGCTGCGCGCGACCTCCACGAAGTGGTTTCCGCCGCCGAGCGTCCCCACGGAGTTGATGGCGCGGCGCTGGCTGTACCCGAGGCGCTCGCAGAGGTCGCTGAAGTACTCGCCGCCGAACTCGGTGTCGACGCCGAGGTCGAGGTCGGTGCGCTCTGTGAGTTGCCCCGCCTTCCGCGCGCACTCGTCCCACGGGAAGTCGTTGACCATGTGGAAGTCGACGGCCGCGTCGACGTCGCCGAACGTGTCCGCGCCGAGCGGCACGCGCTCCCGGATGGCTCGGTCGACCGCCGCCGGGTCGTCCCGCAACTGCTCGTGTGGCTGCCCGCCGAGGTCGAACGCGGTCATCCCGCAGCCGATGTCGACACCGACCGTGTTCGGACAGATGCGCTCGCCGAGCGGCATCGTGAACCCGACGACGGCGCCGGCGCCCGCATGTGCGTCTGGCATCACGCGGATGTCGTTCCGGAAGGCCTCGTGGTCGGCAATCGACTCGACCTGTTCGACGCAGGCGTCGTCGACGTTGGTCGTCTTGATTTCGGCCGTCGCGTGCTCGCCGTCGATAGTGAGTGTGTCTTCGGTCATCGTGTCGGCCCTGCCGGGTATCGTCTCGGTGAGGTTCCGCCTGATGCGACGGGCCGACGGCACTTGAATCCTCACTGGCCGTGTGAGAAAACAACACGCGTCGGTCGGGCAGCCGTCTGTGGGCTGGCCGCCCACGCGAGCCCGCCCCGGCGCCGTCAGTATCTGGCCGGTAGACGGCGAATGAACAGGTAGTAATACGCGGGCACACCGTTCTGGAACCGTATGCCGGAGGCCACGTCGATTCAGCTCCTGCTGTCCACACTGCTGTGGGCCGCGCTCGCCGTCTACGGGTTCTCTTCGCTCTGGTGGCTCGCCGAGACGTTCGTCCTCTCCCGCGGGTGGGAGTCCGACGACCCGGACGTGTGGGGGCTGGACGACGTCCAGATGCGAATCCTCACCATCGACGCCGAGCCGGTCGTCCAGCAGACCGTCAACGCGATACCGGACGGCCTGACGGACGTCCGCGTCGTCGCCGAAACCGACATCGCTGTCGACGGAGCGACCGTCCACGTCGTTCCGGACGAGTTCACGTGTGAAGCGACGAACAAGGGACGCGCCGTCGAGTGGGCGCGGCGCAACGTCGACTGCGGCAGGGAGTACGTCCTCTACCTCGACGAGGACACCATCGTCACGGACCTCACCGGCCTCCCGGACGCCGACTTCGTGCAGTTCACCGAGAAACCCATCTACACGGGCTCCCGGCTGGCGTACCTCTGCGAGGTGTTCCGCACCGGCTACCAGTTCGAGCAGCTCGGCTTCCACCGGCTGTCGTACCCGCTGTACGCGTGGGGCGGCGGGTTCGCCATCCGGCACGACATCGAACAGGACCTCGGGTGGGACGTCGAGACCATCACCGAGGACACGAACCTCATCTGGCGCGCCGCCAGGGAGTACGACCTCGAGTACCAGCTCGTCGATGCGCGGTTCCGGAATCAGGCGCCGCCGTCGCTCGCGGCCATGCTGAAGCAGCGGCGGCGATGGATGAGCGGGACCGTCAAAGACGACTACCTCCTCCCGCTGGCGTACCGGCCGCTCTACTTCACTCGCGTCGTCGCGTGGGCGTTCTCGCCGTTCGTGCCGCTCCTGGCCGTCGCGTCGTTCCTGCTCCCAGGGACCGCACCCGGAGTCGAGCTGTACGCCCTCGTTTCGACCGGCCTCCTCGCCATCCTCTTCGTGTACATGTTCCTCGGCGTCGTCGCGTACCGGAAACACCCGGTTCTCTGGCCGGTCTTCCTGGTCCTGACACCGGTGGCCGTCGTGTTCCACGCGGTCGGTGCGCTCTGGGGAGTCGTTCGGCCCGTCGAGGACTTCGAGGTGACGGAGAAGGTCACGGCCGAGACCATCGAAGCGGTCAATCAGGGACTCGACGAGGGAGACCTCCAGACCCACGACGGGACCGAGCGGCTGCTACGCGAGTCGAGCGACGAGTTCGAGACGAGCGTGTTCGACGATTGAGTTCGCCGCCGGCCCGTGGCGGCGTCGCCGGGCGCAGTCCCCGTCAACGTCTTCACAGTACAGGTCCAACCCCCGAGCCGGTGTGACTGGTTCGCCGTCGGTCGGCGCTGGGTCCCGACGCCCGACCGCCGCTTCGCCCGGCCGCGTCGACGCGTCCCGCGAGTGGACACGGCCGACCGGACACCCTGAATCGGGGGAGTCGCCGTGAATCTCGACGAGTACACGCACGACGCGGGTTCGAGAGGCGAGGAGCGCATCGTCCTCCACGTCGACATGGACTGCTTCTACGCGTCCTGCGAGCGCCGCCGCGAGCCAGAACTGGCGGGCGAGCCGCTCGTCGTCGGCATGGGCTACGAGGCGGGCAAGACCGTCGGTGCGGTCGCCACCGCGAGCTACGAGGCCCGCGAGTACGGCGTGGAGAGCGCGCAAGCCATCTCGGCCGCCCTCGACCGGCTCCCGCGGAAAGCCAACGAGCCGGACGACCCAGACGCGGGCTACTACCGCCCCGTCGACATCGACTACTACCAGAACGTGGCGACCGAGGTCAAGGAGATTCTCTACGAGCTCGGGGACACCGTCCGCGAGGTGAGCATCGACGAGGCCTACCTGGACGTCACCGGGCGCACCGCCTGGGAGGTCGCCGCGGGGTTCGGCCGCCACGTCAAACAGCGCATCTCGCGGGAGGTCGGCGTGCCCGCGAGCGTCGGCGTCGCCCCCGACATGAGCACGGCGAAGCTGGCGAGCGACCACGACAAGCCCGACGGCCTCGTGGTCGTCCAGCCCGACGAGGTCCGGGAGTTCCTCTCGCCCATCGACATCGCCGACGTGCACGGCGTCGGCCCCGTCCGCGCGAGAGAGCTCCGCGCGCTCGGCATCGAGACGGCCGGCGACCTCGCCGACGCCGACCCCTACGAGCTCGAAGCCGAGTTCGGCGACCGCGGCCGGGAACTCCGGCGGCGCGCCCGCGGCGAGGACGACCGGCCGGTCGAGCCGCGGGGCGACCCGAAGAGCCTCTCCCGGGAGTCCTCCTTCGACGGCGCGACCGAGGACTTCGACGCGGTCCGCGAGCAGGCCGCCGCGCTCGGCGAGGCGGTCGCCGACCGCGCGAGCCGCAAGAACGCCTTCTACCGCACCATCGGCGTGAAAGTCGTCACGCCGCCGTACGACGTCCACACGCGCGCCGAATCGCTGCCCGGGCCCGTCGACGACCCGGGGCTCGTCCACGACGTGTCCCAGGACCTCCTCGACGAGTTCGCCGGCGACGCGGTCCGGAAGGTCGGCGTCCGGGTCTCGAACCTGGACTTCTCCGAGCGCGACCAGGCCAGCCTCGCCGGGTTCGGGAGCGACGAGCCGTCGGGCGGGACCGAGGACGGTGAGAGCGAGGCCGGTGAGCGCGAGCGAGACTGGCGTCGCGACGAGGAGCGCGAGGGGCAGGCGAGTCTCGGCGAGTTCGAGTAGGCTTTTGGACTGGGTCGCGTAGCCCGGCGCGTGAACAAGCTCCCGAGCGCGGGCGAGGACACCTGGACGCTGGCCCGGCACGCCCACGTCGTGGTGTACGAGGCCCTGGACGGCGGCGAACTGCTGACCATCTACGACTGCGGCGCCGCGCAGGCCCCGCCGAGCGCGCAGATTGTCGGCCACCTCGTGCGCACGACTGCCGACCACGAGACCGAACAGCAGCCCACGGGCCACATCGTGAAGCTCCGCGAGGACAGCGTGCTCCGCGAGCAGTCCGAGGGCCACTACGTCATCGAACCGGTCTGAACCGGCGGCCGGATTCGCTCTCAGTCCAGCGGCGCGACCAGGTCTTCGAGCGCCGCGCGCGGGTCGTCTGCCTTTGCGACGCCACTGGCGAGCAGCACGCCGCTCGCGCCCAGTTCCTCGGCGGCGACTGCGTCTTCACCAGTGGAGATGCCGGCGCCGCAGTAGACGTCGACGGTCGGGTCGACGGCCTCGGCGGCGGCGACGGCGTCCTCCACGACCTCCGGGTCGGCCTGCGAGACCGGCGTCCCGGTGCCGATGAGTTCCGGCGGCTCGACCGCGACGGCGTCCGGGCCGAGCGCCGCGGCGGCCGCGACCTGCTCGGGGTTGTTCGCGCAGACGACCGTGTCGAGGTCCGCGCGCTCCGCCGCGTCGAGGCTGCCGTCGATGTCCGCGAGCTTCCGGCGGGCCTCCGAGTGGTTCAGCAGCGTCCCGACGGCGCCGGTGTCGGCGACCGACTCGGCGAGCATGCTGCCGGTGTGGCTGCCGTGGCCGTTCGGACTGACGTGCTGTGCGTACGTGGTGACGCCGGTGTCGGCGACCCGCGCGAGGTCGGCGGCCTGCGGCGCGACGGCGACCGTCGCCTCGGTGTCGCCGGCGACGTCCGCTGCGGCCTCGGCGACGGCGACCGGGTCACAGGGGTAGGCCTTCAGGTTGACGAGTACGAACATACGCGAGTCGGGGGCCGCGCGCGGCAAAAAGGTAGCTATCGCGTCGGTGGAGGCGTCAGCCGTCGTCGCTCTTGCGACGGACCTTGTCGCCGAGCGTGAGGCCGGCGCTGCCGCCGCTCGACGACCAGTCCTCGTCGGCGTCCGCGTCGCCGCTCTCGGTGAGCGAGATGCCGAGGTGGGCCTCCAGTTTCTCCCGGACGTCGTCGCTCGGGAGGCTGTCGCCGCGCTCCAGTTTGCGGATGACGCTGGCCTTCTCGTTGAGCTCGTCGGCGAGCTCCTCCTGGCTCAGCCCCTCCTGCTCGCGGGCGTTCCGCAGCCGGTCGTCGTAGTCGCCGGCCAGTTCCTCCATCTCGTCGAACATGTCCCGGCGCCGTCGGCCGCCCGATGACCCCCCGGAGGACTGAGCGCTACCGGAGGACCCGGAGGACTGGCTGGACGAGGACGTCGAGTACTTCGTGCTGGTGGACGAGGACGAGTCCGTCTTGACTTCCGTGCCGAAGTCGGCACAGTCGTCACAGACGTCGATCTCGGCTCCTTCGACCTTCACGGTCTTCGGGTTCGAGACCTCCTTGCCACACATCTCGCACTGGGCCATGGAGAAGGGTAGCCGTGGCCGACGCTTAAAATGCACGCCCGTCAGGCGAGCTGGCGCCACGCCGAGACGAACCGCTGGACGGCCGTGAGGTGGCCGACGACCGCGAACACGACCAGCAGCGCCGCCACCGGCGAGTAGCCCGCGACGGTCGGGACGAGCGCGGTCACGGCCGTCGTCGCGCCGACGAGCGCGAGGCGGTCGGCGCGACCGAGCAGGCCGCCGTAGACGCGGTCGAGCCCGACGGCCTGGGCCTGCGTGCCGAGGTAGGACGTGAGCAGGACGCCCGTGACGGCCGCCAGGCCGAGCCCGAACTGGTCGAGGCCCGCGGCGAGCCCCGACACCACGACCACGTCGGCGTACCGGTCGAGGACGTGGTCGAGCATGTCCCCGGCCTCCGAGTCCGTGCCGAGTTCCCGGGCGAGCGCGCCGTCCAGGACGTCGAACCAGCCGTTCAGGAACACCAGCAGCGCGCCCGCGGCGTACGCCAGCGGCGTCGCCACCCAGAACGCGGCGCCAGCGGCGATAGCGAGCCCGAACGCCGCGACGCTGACGGCGTTCGGCGTCGCGCCGACGGCGGTGGCGGCGCGCACCCAGGGCGCGAGCAGGCGGTCGGCGACGTCCCGGTACTGGTCGAGTGTCATAGGTAGTCGGTGAAGTCCACGTCGCCGGCCGACGGCTCCCGGTCGCCGTCCAGGACGGCCTGTACGTCGCTCGCGACCGAATCCGGGTCGCGGTCGGTCGTGTCTATCTCGTACACTGCGTCTCGTCCGTGGTCGCGGACGGACTCCGAGAGGATGACGTCCAAGGCCTCGCTCTCGGCGTTCTCCCCGGCCTTCTCGGGTGGCTCGCCGCGGTCCTGGAGGCGGTCGTCCAGTTCGCCCGGCTCGCAGCGCAACACCACCACGCGGTCGAGGTCGTCGAGGTGGTGTGCGAGGTGGGACTCCACGAGCACGTCCTCCCTGTCCTCGAAGTACGCGCGGGCGGCCTCGACGTCCACGACCTTGCTGCCCCGGGCGTCGTCGACCTCGTTGTAGAGGCCCTCCGAGGCGACGAGGTCGTTGAGGTGCTCGACGTCGAGGTCGGTGTCCAGTAGCTCGGTGACCGTCGTCTTCCCGGTTCCCGGGGTTCCCGTGACCGCGACTCTCACTCCGCGAGCACCTCGTTGAGGGTCTCGACGGCGCGCTCCGTCTCCGCCCGCGTGCCGACCGTGACCCGCACGTGCTCGGGCAGCCCGAAGCTCGTGCAGTCCCGAATCAGGACGCCCCCGCGTTTCGCCGCCTCGGTGACGCTCGCCGCGTCACCGACGTTCGCGAGCACGAAGTTCCCGTGGCTCTCGTACGTGCGGGCGTCGAGTTCGTCGTGGAGGTACTCGCGGCCCCACTCGACGCTCTCGGTCGTCTTCGCGACGTGTTCGTCGTCGTCCAGCGCGGCGAGCCCCGCCTCGCAGGCGACGACGCTCGCCGCGAACGGCGTCTGCACGCGAGCGTACGCGTCACCCCAGGACCCGGGGACGACCGCGTACCCGAGCCGGGTGCCGGCCAGGCCGTACGCCTTCGAGAACGTCCTGAGGACGGCGACGTCGTCACGCTCGTCCAGCAGCGAGACCGCGGAGGGAGCGTCCGCGAACTCGCCGTAGGCCTCGTCGACGACCACGAGCGTGTCCTCGCCGGTCTCGTCCGCGACAGCCTCGACCTCGTCGAGCGTGAACCGAGCGCCCGTCGGATTGTGCGGGCTCGTGAGGTAGACGACGCGCTCGCCGTCGTACGCGTCGAGGACGGCCTCGGGCGTCATCTCGAACCCCTCGGGTCCCTCCTCGACGGCGTACTCCGACACTCTACCGTGGTGGAAGCGCGCGCTCATGCCGTAGTACGTGAACCCCGGTGTGGGGACGAGCACCTCGTCGTCCGGGTCCAGAGTGGCTCGCGCGAGGTAGTCCAGCGCGCCGTCGCCGCCGTTCGCCAGCCAGACCTGTTCGTCGTCGACGCCCCACTGCTCGGCGAGCGCGCCCGTCAGGTCCGCGTGGACGGCCTTCGGGTAGCGGTGGACCTCCGTCGCGGCCTCCCGGATAGCGACCGCCGCCTTCGGGCTCGGGCCGTGGGGGTTCTCGTTCGACGAGAGCTTCACGAAGTCCGAGGGGTCGCGCCCGAGTTCGCGGGCGACCTCCTCGATGCCCCGACCCGCCCGGTACTCGACGTGGTCGGAGAGGTCCCGTAGTTCCATGCTGAGACGGAGGCACGGGCGTCCCTTAAGCGTGCCTTCACGGGATGACGGGAGCAGCGGTGTGAAGTTATATCTCTGCCGTCCTCGACGAGTTGTACGATGAGAGCGCGGTTGGAACTGCTCGGGAGTCTCGCGGTGCTCTGGCTCGTCGGTATCGCTATCGGGACAGCCGTGAAGGCGGTCGCGAGCGGCATCCACCCGAAGACGGTGGTCGTCTTCGCCAGCGCCGTGGCGCCGACCTACGCGTTCCGGCTCGGGATTCGAACCGTGCCCGAGCAGTTCGATTTCGAACGGTTCGACGACGGAGTCGAGCGAGAGACACAGCTCGTCCAGCACGCGATTGCTGTCGTGCTGGGCGTTGCTGCCGGCACGGTCACCGGGATGTTCGTCGGTGGCGTGGTCGACGCGACGGTCGCGAGCGTCAGTCCCACGCCCGCGATGCTGGTGGCGATAGCGGTATCCTGGGCGGTCGGCCTCCGGTCACTGGTCGCTCTCAACGCCGAGTACCGGCGGTCGTGATTCCGCCACCACCGCTTTTAGGAGCGTGCCGTCCCTCGGCCACCACATGACAGTCATCGAGACAGCGGTCTACGCGACGCACATGGTGTTCGCCGGACTCCTCACCGGCAGTGTGCTGTTCGCCGCGCTCACGATGCCCGGCATCGCCGCGAACGTCTCCACGAGCGTGCGGGAGTCCCTCGCCGGCGCGCTCCGCAACGTCTCCCGAGCCTCCGCGGTCCTGCTCCTCCTGACCGGCGGCTACATGCTCACACTCGGCGGCTACACCGACAGCGGCGCGCTCACCGGCTCGGGTCGCGGGCACGCGGTTCTCGGTATGGTCGTGCTCTGGTTCCTGCTCACCGGCCTCACCGAGGTCGCCGGTAGCCGCCTCGAGTCCGGGGACGACGCGACGACGTTCCTCTACGGCGGCGCCGTCCTCGCCGTCGCGCTGCTCGTGGACGCCGGCTACCTCGTCTCGCTGACGCTCTGAACGGGAAGACTAACTGACGGGCGCCCACTCGCTTCTCCTATGGCCGACCGCTACCGACTGACGAGTGTCGACACCGTCACCGAGGAGGGCGCGTGGGCGTTCACGGTGCGGGACGAACACGACGACACGGCGAGCTACTTCCTCGTGCCCTGCGAGGAAGACGACCGGCCGCCGGTCCGGGCGTGGGTAAACCGCTGCACGCACGAGGCCCAGCGGCTCTACCGGGAGGACGTCGGCGCCGTCACGCGCGAGGGGGGCGTCGTCTGCCCCAAACACGGGTCGATGTTCGACACGTGTTCGGGGGACTGCGAGAACGGGGACGCCGCAGACACGACGCTGCCCTCCGTGGACGTCGACGTCGAGGACGGACAGGTGTACCTCGTCGACGACGACGTCCGGTACCTCTACGACGGCCTCCCGGCCGACGACGGCGACGACGACGGGCCGAGCTCGACCAGTCACCTCCAGTTCTGAGACGCCGCGGGTCCCGCTCAGAGCCGTTCGTCGACGTGGTCGGCGGCCTTCAGCGCGAGCGCCGCGATGGTGAGCGTCGGATTCATCGCGCCGCCCGTCGGGAAGACGCTCGACGACGCGACGGTGAGGTTCCCGAGGTCGTGGGTCCGGAGCCGGGCGTCCACCACGCTCGATTCGGGGTCGTCGCCCATCCGGGTCGTGCCCATGTGGTGGTACGCCGGTCCCGTGCTCTCCGGGCCGACAGTCCACTCGACGTCAGCGCCGAGTTCGTCGAGAATCGAGCGCTGAACCTCGTTCGCGCGTTCGATGGCCTGCCGCTCGTACTCCGACAGCGACCACACCACGTCCGGTACGGGGTTGCCGTGGTCGTCGGTCCGCTCGGGGTGGAGTCGGACCCGGTTCTCAGCGCGTGGCTGCTGCTCGACGAGCGCGCCCACCGCGACGTGGTTCCCGTAGCCCTCGCGGATGCGGTCGAGCATCGCGTCCCCCCAGTCCTCGCCCCCGAGCGCCATCTCGACGGGGCTCGGGCCGGCGTAGTTCAGGAACTCCAGTTTGACGGCGCCGCGCGAGCCGTCTGCGGGCTGGTCGTAGAACTGGTGGCTCTCCGTCGTGTTGAAGCCCACGTGGTTCTGGCGGGTCGGCTCGTCGACTGTCCCGCCGACGCCCGCGAACAGGTGGTCGTGGAAGAACCGCCCGACGAGCCCCGAGGAGTTCGCGAGCCCGTCGGGATACTGCTCGCTCTCCGAGAGCAGGAGCAGCCGAGGGGTCTCGACGCCGCCGGCCGCGAGCACGAACTCGCGGGCCTCCTGGCGGTGTTCGTCGCCGTCCGGCGTCGCGTAGACGGCAGCAGTTACACGGTCGCCCGCGTCGCCGTGTTCGAGGCGCTGCACGGGCGCGCGGTCGAGTACTCGCGCGCCAGCCGCCTCGGCGCGCTCGACGTGGACCGTCGCGTCGTACTTCGCGCCCGACGGGCAGACCGGCTGGCAGGTGCCGTAGCCGACGCACGCGCTGCGGTCCTCGCGGCCCGCAGACAGCCGGGCGTTCGGCACGGAATGCGTCGAAATTCCGAGGTCCTCGCAGGCGTCGGCGAACAGCGAGTCCGAGTGACTCGGCTCGAATGCCGGCTGCGGGTGGGGCTGCTCACGGGGCGGCGCGAAGGGATTATCGCTGGCGCCCGCCACCCCCAGCTCGTCCTCGGCGTCGGCGTAGTAGGTCTGCAGGTCGCCGTAGTCGACGGGCCAGTCGGTGCCGACGCCTGTCTCCGACTCCAGGTGGAAGTCGCGCTCGTGGAGCCGCATCACCATCCCCTGCCAGTGCAGCGTCGACCCGCCGACGCCCTTCACGCGAGCCGCGTTCAGGGGGTAGTACTTCTCGCCGGTCGACTCGTAGGCGTCGCGCTCGCCGCCCATCTCCCAGACAGAGTCCGGGCCGTGCGCGGGCCGTATCGAGCGCTCCATCCGCCGCTCCCGGTCCCCGTCGTCGAATCGCGGGCCTGCCTCCAGGACGACGACGTCGTGGCCCCGGCTGGCGAGTCTGTCGGCCATCAGGCCGCCGGCGGGCCCCGCACCCACGATACAGACGTCGACGCGCTCCGAAGGCGCTCGGTTCATTCCGGCCCCCGCTGGTAGGAGGTGGTGCCGCCAGGGTGGCCCTGGGGGTTCTCGATGCCCGCCAGCCTGCCGCCCGTCGGCGTCGAGAACAGCGCGTACAGCAGTTCGTTCACGAGGTAGTACCGGACGCGCTCGCGGTCGCTGCCGTCGGGGTCCGGGTCGGCGGTGTCGACTTCGAACCCGGAGAGCGTGTGGTCTGCGCGCTCGGTGTCGAGGTCGGCGTAGTCGACGTCCTCCCAGGACTGCGTGTACTCGTCCAGGACGGCGACGGCGTCCGCCACACCCGCTGCGTACTCGGGCCGGTCGCGGACGCGCTCGACGCTGTACTGACGGACGAACGACTCGACGCCGCCGACCTCACTGGGGTAGACGACGCGGGCGACGGCGACGAGCGTGTCCACCTCGTGCTCGTCGACCGGGGCCTCGCGGGAGTCGGCAGACAGCGAGAGACCGGCGCCGGCGGCCGCACCGCTGGCGGCGAGCGCGGCCAGCACGTCGCGGCGCGTCAGCTCCATCTGCCCGCGCATTAGGCAGACCTAAACTTCAGGGTTGCGTTCGCAGTGCGGGCGCGGATTCAGGCGCGCTCCACGGTGTGTTCGAGCGTTCCGACGCCCTCGACGGTGACCTCGACGCGGTCGCCGTCAGTCAGTTCGCCGACGCCCTCGGGCGTCCCGGTGAGAACCACGTCGCCGGGTTCGAGCGTCACGAGCTCCGTGATTTCGGCGAGCAGTTCGGGCACGTCGAAGACGAAGTGCTCGATGGACGACGACTGTCGCGTCTCGCCGTTCACGCGGAGTTCGACGGCGGCGTCGTCCGGGACCTCCTCCGGCGTGGCGAGCACGGGGCCGAGCGGACACGCGCCGTCGAAGGCCTTCCCGCGCACCCAGTTCTGTTCCTCGTCCTGGTCGGTACGGTTCGAGACGTCGTTCGCGACCGTGTAGCCCGCGACGGCGTCCAGCGCGTCCGCTTCGTCGAGGTTCCGGGCCTGCTCGCCGACGACGACGGCGAACTCGGCCTCGTGCTCGACGTACCGGTCGGCCGGCAGCGGCGTGGTGTCGCCGTGGCCGGCGACGGCGTTCGGCGGCTTCAGGAACAGCAGCGGGCGATCGGGGACTTCCTCGTCGCGCTCGTCGGCGTGTTTCACGTAGTTCCGGCCGACGCAGACGACCTTCGACGGCTCGCAGGGCGGTAACACGTCCACGTCGTCGGTGTCGTAGGTCCGGCCCCCCGCAGAGACGGTGTCGGTGGCCGCGTCGTACTCGCCCGTCCGGACGGCGCCGGCCGGGTCTCGGAAGCGCATCTGGTGCATGACCGTCGATTCCCCCGGTGGCCGCTTGAGCGTTCCGGGAGCGGCAGTCCGCTCGGGAGCGCGCTACCAGCGCTGGTGGACGTGCTCCTCGACGGTGAGCTCGTAGACGTCTCGGACGGCGCCGTGGGTCTGGTGGGTGAGCGGTGCGGCGTTCGAGGCGGCGACGTTGCTCTCAATGTGCTCCGGCGTCGTCGACCCCGGGATGACCGCGGAGACGGCGTCGAAGTCGAGAATCCAGCGGAGCGCGAACTGCGCCATCGTGAGGTGGTCGGGGACGTGCTCGCGCAGCGCCTCGACGGCCCGGACGCCGTCGTCGAGGGGGACGCCGGCGAACGTCTCGCCGACGTCGAAGGCGTCGCCGTCGCGGTTGAAGTTCCGGTGGTCGTCCTCCGGGAACTCGGTGTCCGCGTCGATGTTCCCGGTGAGCAGCCCGGAGGCCAGCGGGACGCGAACGATTACGCCCACGTCGTTCCGGTAGGCGGCGTCGAGGAACTCCTCGGCCGGCCGCTGGCGGAACGGATTGAAGATTATCTGGACGGTCTCCACGCCCGGGTACTCCATGGCCTTCATGCCCTCCTCGACGCGCTCGACGCTCACGCCGTAGTGGTCGAGCTTGCCCGCTGCCTTCAGGTCGGCGAGCGCGTCGAACGTCTCGGGCCGGTAGTAGACGTCCGTCGGCGGACAGTGCAACTGGAGCAGGTCGAGGCTGTCGACGCCGAGGTTCTCCCGGGAGCGGTCGACGAACGCTTCGAGATTCTCGTGATTGTACCGGTCGGCCTCGTGTGGGTCGAGTCGGCGGCCCGCCTTCGTGGCGACCACGGGGTCCTCGTCGCGGCTCGCGAGGACCTCGCGGACGAGGCGTTCGCTGCGGCCGTCGCCGTAGACGTCCGCCGTGTCGAGGAAGTTCACGCCCGCGTCGAGCGCGGCGTGAACGGCTTGCTTGGCCTCTTTCTCGCCGACCTCGCCCCATTCGCCGCCGATTTCCCACGTTCCCAGGCCGACCTCGGTCACGTCGAAGCCGGTCGAGCCGAGCGGTCGCGTGTCCATACCGAATCGTCACCGTCCCCGCACGTAACGGTGTGGGAAGCGGTCCAGTCGACCCCGCCGCCACCTTTTAAGTGTTCTTCAGGAGAACATTGAATCGCTATGGAACTCACCTGGTACGGCCACTCGACGTGGGGCGTGACAGTCGGCGAGACGGACTTCCTCATCGACCCGTTCTTCGACAACCCGCACACGGACACGGACCCCGAGGAACTGGACCCCGACTACGTGCTGCTGACGCACGGCCACGCCGACCACATCGCGCACGTCGGCGCGTTCGCCGACGCGCACACGGTCGGCACACCCGAGCTCACGGGCTACGTCGCCGACGAGTACGGCGTCGAGGACACCACCGGCATGAACCTCGGCGGCACCGTCGAGCTCGGCGACGCGTTCGTCACGATGGTGCGCGCGGACCACACCAACGGCCTGGACACCGGCTACGAGTACTCCGCCGGGACGCCCGCGGGCTACGTCGTCTCGGACACCAAGCCGACGCAGGTCGCCGACGAGGACTCGACGACGTTCTACCACGCCGGCGACACCAGCCTCCAGACCGAGATGCGGGACGTCACCGCGACCTTCCTCGAACCGGACGCCGCCGCGGTCCCGGTCGGCGACCACTTCACGATGGGACCGATGCAGGCCGCCGTCGCCGTCGACTGGCTCGACGTCGACGTCGCGTTCCCGATGCACTACGACACCTTCCCGCCCATCGAAATCGACATCGAGGACTTCGAGCGCGAAGTGGACGGCACCGGCAGCCAGGCCGACGTCCGCGCCCTCGACGGCGACGAGTCGGTCGACCTCGACGAACTGCTGTAGGCCGAGCGAACTCCGGGGCAGTGGTCCGCCGCCGGTGGCGACCCCCACCGGAAGAACAACGCTTACACCGCGGGCGGGCCACTATTCGGACGCAATGACCATCGAAGTTACCAGCACATCGGAGGAAGGCTACACCACGCGGTCCCGCGTCGGGGACTTCGAACTGACCATCGACGCCACGGACGAGGACGGTCCGAACCCGAACGCGACGCTGCTCGCGGACTACGCCTCGTGTTTCATTCCGGCGTTCCGCGTCGGCGGCCAGCAGGAGGGCTTCGACGACCTCGGCCGAATCGACGTGGACGTGGAGGGTGACCTCGACGACGACGACGACCTCACCGCCATCCGCTTCCACCTGCTCGTGGAAGCAGACCTCGACGACGACGAGTTCGACGCCGTCGTCGACCGCGCCGAGGACATCTGCCACGTCCACAGCGCGCTCCGCGAGGCGCTCCACGCCGAGATCTCCGGCGAGACCGGCGCGTTCTAACGGGACACGGGCCCGACACCGGGCCAGACACACACTGTTCTTTGGTCGCAGCATACAAGCCAGCGCCCCGCGTAGCCGTGGGTATGACTGACGGATGGCAGGACCTCGTCGTCGGCGCCCGCATGAGCGTCGACCAGCAGTTCGCGGACCGCGTGCAGGCGTCGGGACTCTCCCGGCCCCAGTGGGGGCTCGTGATGACCGCCGTCGAGTTCGAGTTCGAGAACGCCGACGACCCCGACGCGGCCAGCATCGTCGCCGACACGTCCAGCCTGGAGCACGTGCTGCCGGAGATGGACAACGTCGACCAGCAGATGGGCGCGATGGGGGCCGGCGGCGACGCCTCGGGCGGCAGCGGCGTCGTCGGCGGCATCAAGGACGCCCTCGGCATCGGCGGCGGCGACGACGACCACGAGGAACTCGCCGACGAGTCCCGGGAACTCGCCCAGGCCTACGCCGACGAACTGCAGGCGTTCCTCGAGGACGAGGGGCGCTTCGAAGAAGTCCGGCGCGCCGCTGCCGGCGAGTCGTAGTCCCACCGACCACCGGTCTCGGGAAACGTCGGTGGTGCGTTCTCAGCCGTCGCCGGACCGGAACATCGTGAGTTCCTCGGCCTCGTAGATGTTCAACAGCTCCGCGACGAGTTCGTCGTAGGACTCGTCGTCGGTCCGGAGGCCGTCGAGCCGTTCGACCGTCTCCTCGCTGAGCATGATCTTCGGCATACGAGACGCTACGACACCGGGTGGCATAAGCGCGGGGGCGGGAAGGTTTTTGCCGGCGAGGCGCCCACACTCGGACATGAGCGACGGCTTCAACCTCGACCTGCGGCGCGCCGAGGAGGAAATCGACATCCCCGACGACTTCGACGGCGGCGTCACGCTCGGCGTGCTGGACGGCGACACGCCCGACTCCGAGTGGCTGGACGAGATTCAGCGCGGGAACGTGCTCTTCCTCGCCGTCGAGGGCGACCTGAACGAACTCGCTGCCGGGTTCGCGGGCGACGTGAAGGACGCCGGCGGGTCGCTCGTCCACTTCCGGGAGTTCCTCGTCGTCGCGCCGCCCGGGGTCGACGTCGACGCCGGCCGTCTCTGAGCCCCGCCGGATTCTGCGTCGAGAAGCCGCTATCGGTTACCAGGTCAGCCCTTCGTAGGTGAGGCCGTCCCGCGGCTCGACGATGCGCCGACCGTCGACGACGACGCGCTCGGCCATCGCCTCGAACTCGTCGTCGAGGGCCGCGAACTCGTCCCAGTCAGTGACGACGACCGCACCGGACGCGCCGTCGAGCGCCTCGCGTGCGCTGTCGGCGTACGCGACGTCCGGGCGCTTCTCGGCCATCTTCTCTGCCGCCACCGGGTCGTAGGCGATGACGTCCGCGCCGCGCTCCTGGAGGCCGTCGATGACCGGAATCGCCCGCGTCCCCCGGATGTCGTCGGTGCCGGGCTTGAACGAGAGCCCGAGCACGGCGACGCGCTCTCCCGACACGTCCACGTGGTCGTCGAGGAGCGACAGGAGCCGCTCGGGCTGGCCGTCGTTGACTTCGACCGCGGCCTCCAGCATCGCGGGGTCGTAGCCCTCGCTCTTCGCCGCGGCGGTGATGGCGGCGACGTCCTTCGGGAAGCAGCTGCCGCCCCAGCCCACGCCCGAGCGCAGGAACCGGCCGCTGATGCGGTCGTCGTGGGCGATGGCGTCCGCGACCTCGTAGGCGTCGACCCCGAACTCCTTGCAGACGTTCCCGAGGTCGTTCACGAGGCTGACCTTCGACGCCAGGAAAGCGTTGTTGGCGTACTTTATCATCTCGGCCTCCCGGAGGCCAGTCTCGACGACCGCGGCGTCGGGCGCCTCGTCCATCAGTGGGGCGTACACCTCGCGGAGCACCTCGTACGCCGCCTCGCCGTCGGTGTCGTCGCCCTCGGTGCGCGCGCCGAACACGACCTTGTCGGGGTCGAGGAAGTCCTCGACGGCCGACCCCATCCGGAGGAACTCGGGGTTCATCGCGAGCGTCGCGCCGTCGAACCCGCCCCGCTCGAGCGCGGGCTCGACGACCTCCTCGGTCGTCCCGGGAACGACCGTGCTCTTGACGACGACCGTGTGGTCGTCTTTCCCGGCGAGCGCCTCGCCGAGGGACTCCGAGCCGGTCTCCATGATGGACGTGTCGATGCTGCCGTCCTCCCGGGACGGCGTCGGGAGCGCGAGGAACGTCACGTCCGTCTCCCGCACTTCGTCGTAATCGGTGGTCGCTCGCAGTCGACCGCCGGCGTGCTCGGCGATGCGCTCTTCGAGCCCCGGCTCGTGGACTGGCGCCTCGCCGTCGTTGATAGTCCCGACGAGGTCCTCGTCGACGTCCACGTTCACGACCTCGTGGCCGAGGTCGGCGAAACACGCCGCGATTGTCGTGCCGACGTAGCCGCTGCCGACGATGCTCACGCGCACAGGGAGGTCACCTTGCCTCCGGGTAGACGGGGACCCTACAAATGTCGTTCGTCACTGCCGAACGGCCGGCGGCGACTACGCCGTGCCCTCGAAGATGGCGTCGGCGGACGTCTCGTCGCGGTTGAACGACGTGACCGTCGCCCGGACGACGTCGCCCTTCGAGACGCTGCGGGGGACATCGTCGACGAACAGCACGAACCCCTCGACCTTCCCGACCGCCACCCGGTCCCCCGAGTGGTGGTCGGTGAACTCGGTCACGCCGAACTCGTAGGTCTCCCCGACTTCCACGGGCGGTTCGCGCTCCTGTGCGGCGTCGTGTGCGCGCTTCGACTGTCGAGCGCTCGACGACCGACGCCGCATCAGCACGACCACCACGAGCAGCAGGACGGCGGCCCCTGCGCCAGCGCCGACGACTGTGTAGTCCATGTCCGCCCCATGATGACGGGGGGCCTACAACCCATCGTCTCCGGCGCGCGCTGGCGCTGTGCCTACTCGCCGTGGAACGTCAGGTAGTGACCATCGGGGTCCTGGACGCGGCGCGCCGCCACGACGTCGGCCCCGTCGTCGCCGAGTGCCTCGACGCTGCACGCACGGTCAGCGACGGCGTCGACGGCCGCGCCGGGGTCCGGCGTCTCGAACCGGAGGTCGGCGTGGACGCCGCCGCGCGCGTCCGCGATGCCCCGCTGGGGTTCCCAGAGCTCCAGCGCCATCGGGCCGGCGAGCCGCGTGCGCTCCCGGCCGTCGCCGCGGTCCACCACGTCGAATCCCAGCGACTCGTAGAACGCCTCGGCTCGCGCCAGATCTTCGACCTCCAGCGCGACCTCGAAGACCCCGGTCAGGGACGCGTCGCCGCCCCGCCCGCCGGTCCCGATTTCGACGCAGTGTCCGTCGGGGTCGTCGACGTAGAGGCTGCGCGCGCTCCCGAAGTCGAACTCGACCACGTCGAGCTCTCGCTGTAGGTCTGCGAGCCAGTCCCCGTACCGGTCCTCGGGCGTCGCCAGCGCGTAGTGGACGTGCAGGCCGCCCCGCGGGACGGTCGACGGCTCGCGGAGGACGAGCGTCGTCGCGCCGACCTGGTAGCGTGCCTCGCGGTCGCTGCGGTCGCCGTCCAGCCCGAGGTGGGTCTCGTACCAGTCGGCCGCCGGCCCCAGGTGGTGGGCTTCGAGGGCGAGTTCGGAGAGCGACGAGAGCATACCGGACAGAAGGCGGCAACGACCATAGGCGTACCCCGTTTTAAGAGCGTGGTCCCCTAAGGAGAGGTATGGCAATGAAGGGAACCGGACGCGCGGACGTCCAAGTCATCGACCGATTCGACGGCGGCGTCGGCTGGATCGCGTACCCCGAAGAAGGAATGCAGCGCGCGAGCCACGCCCTGGCGGTGCCCAGCGAGGACGGCGGCGAGGACGACGTCTGGGTCGTCGACCCCGTGGACGGCGACGGCGTCGACGACCTCCTCGACGACCTCGGTGATGTCCGCGGCGTCGTCGTACTCATGGACCGCCACGGCCGGGACGCCGAAGCGATCGCCGACCGCCACGACGTCCCGATCTTCGTTCCGTCGTTCGTCGACCCGGGGATGGACGCGCCGACACAGCCGCTCGGCGACACGCTCCCCGGCAGCGACTTCCAGGTCGTCCGCACTGTCGACTGGCCCATCTGGGACGAAGCCGCGCTCTACGACGGCGAGACGCTCGTCGTCGGCGACCTCGTCGGCACCGTCGACTACTTCCACACCGACCGCGAGCGCGTCGGCGTCCACCCGATGCTCCGAGTCTCACCGCCGGACGCGCTCCGCCAGTTCTCGCCGGACCGCATCCTCACCGGCCACGGAGAAGGTGTCCTGTCCGACGCCACGCGAGCGCTGGAAGCCGCCACCGACGGCGCGCGCCGGCGAGCCCCGAAACTCTGGCTGAAGAGCGCCGCCTCCTTCCTCTCGTAGCGCCCCGTAGAACCCCGTCAGTCCTTCTCGTTCAGGCGCTCGATGCGCCGGGTCTGCTCGCGGTGCAGCGTCACCACGAGGTCCGAAAGCACGCCGAAGATGAGTAACTGGACGCCCAGCAGCAACACGACGCCCGCGACCACTGTGAGCGCCTCGTGGGAGATCCCGCGGCCGAACCACTCGTAGCCGATCCAGACCGCGAGCGCGGTGCCGACCGCGCCGAACCCCGCGCCGATGCTCCCGAAGTAGAACAGCGGGTTCGACGTCTTCGCCAGGCTGTACAGTGTGATGATGATACGCGCGCCGTCCGATATCGGGTGGAGATTCGTCTCCGACCCCTCGGGGCGCGGGCGGTACGTCGTGGGGACGACCTCGACCGGGATGTCGTGGCGTGCGCATTCCACGGCCATCTCCGTCTCGATGCCGAACCCCTCCGCCGAGAGGAACATCCGGTCGAAGGAGTCGGTCGTGAACGCCCGATACCCCGAGAGGATGTCGCCGTAGTCCTCGCCGTGGATGCGGCGGAACGCCCGATTGATGAGTCGGTTCCCGAACTGGTTGAGGTTGCTCATCGCGCCCGGTCGCATGTCCGCCGTGCGGTCGCCGACGACGTGCTCGGCGTCCCCGGCGACGAGTGGGTCGAGCAGGCGTGGCGCCTGCTCTGGTGGGTTCGTGCCGTCGCCGTCCAGGAGGAGAACGTAGGATTCGTCGATGCGGTCGACGCCCTGGCGGACCGCCTGCCCCTTCCCGTCGCCCGTCTGTTGGACGACTTCGGCGCCGTGTTCTTCGGCTATCTTCGGGGTTTCGTCACCGGAGTTCCCGTCCACGACGAGGACGTGACCCACGCCGACGTCGTACAGCCCGTCCACGACGTCGGCGATGGTCGCCGCCTCGTTCCGCGTCGGAACGAGCGCACACACGTCCTCGTACTCGCTCATTGAATTGGCGTGGACGGGGGGAGCGCAAAAGCGTTTTCTTCGGCGACGAAGCGAACAGTCCTGTGAAAAGTATTTAATCGACACTCAAGAACTTCAATCCATGCAAGCAGTCGTCCTGGCAGCCGGCGAGGGGACGCGTCTCCGTCCACTCACTGAGGACAAGCCGAAAGGTATGGTCGAAGTCGCCGGCAAGCCCATTCTCACCCACTGCTTCGAGCAACTCGTCGAACTCGGCGCCGAGAAGCTCGTAGTCATCGTCGGCTACCGGAAGCAGAACATCATCAGCCACTACGGCGACGAGTTCGAGGGCGTTCCGATTACGTACGCTCACCAGCGCGAGCAGAACGGACTCGCACACGCCCTCCTCAAAGCGGAAGAACACGTCGACGAAGACTTCATGCTGATGCTCGGGGACAACATCTTCCAAGCGAACCTCGATGACGTCGTCAGCCGCCAGCAGGAAGACCGGGCGGACGCGGCATTCCTCGTCGAGGAAGTCGACTGGGATGAAGCCAGCCGGTATGGCGTCTGTGACACGAACGACTACGGCGAGATCGAGGAAGTTGTGGAGAAACCCGACGACCCACCGTCGAACCTGGTGATGACTGGCTTCTACACGTTCTCTCCCGCGATCTTCCACGCCTGTAAGCTCGTCCAGCCCTCGGACCGCGGTGAGTACGAGCTGTCAGATGCCATCGACGTGCTAATCAAGAGCGGGCGGACCATCGACGCGATTCCGATGGACGGCTGGCGCATCGACGTCGGATATCCGGAAGACCGAGAGGAAGCTGAGAGGCGTATAAGAAGCCAGGATTCAACGGGAACTGAAACCTAACTGGCCACGCGCCGGTCTTGGAGTTTATCTGGAGACGAGGGGGATTTCTACGGGGACGTTTCGGCTCACAGTTTCGCGGAACTCTGTCGAGAGTCCGAGCAAGACGACGAAGTAGATGCTTGCACCGAGCGTGACTAGCACCACGACGACCACGAAGTTGTGACCGACCACCCGATACGTATTCTCAATCAACAAAGTCCCGTAGACGACTATAGCCATCACTCCGCCTGCCAGCCACTGGCGTGCAATTTCACCTAACGGTAGGTCGAAGTCGATGATCGCGGCAACGTGTTGGTACGCGAGTACTAGGCTGACTGCGACCGAGACGGTCGTCGCAACTGCCGCCCCTATCCAGCCGTAGAAGTAGACAAGAACGACGTTGAATACGACGTTCGCGACAACGAACACCGCATTCACGCGAAATGCGAGGTCGGGGCGGTTAATAGCGTTTAGCGTGTTCAACAACTGGTTCTGGTAGCCCATGAAGAGATTCGCGACGATGAGGATAGTCAGGACTGTGGCTCCCTGTGGGAAGTCCGGTCCGTAAATTCGGAGGATGCGTTCACCGAGAATCACGCCCCCGAATAGGCCCGGGATGAGGAACAGCCCGCCGTATGTGAGAGATTGTTCAATAATTCGGGAGACTGCTTGGGGATCGTCCTGCGCCGAGATTGAACTTATTTCGGGGAAGAGTGTCGACCGAAGCGTCCCGCTGAACAGAATCAGGAACTGACCGATATTCCATGCTGCGGTGTAGATACCGATGAGCCCCGAAGAGACAAAGTACATGAGGACGAGCACGTCGGTGTAGTTGAACATCCGAGATTGAAGATTACCAAGCCAAGAGAACTTCGCGAAATCAAAGAGCCCTCTAAAGTGATGTCGCTCTGGAATCCCCAACGACGGCAAATCACGGAGTACGTAATAGCAACTGATCGCAATCACGACGAGGAACCCGAGAATGTGACCCACGAACAGCGCGGCAGTCCCCGCCCCAGCAACGATGAGTGTAATCTGAGAGAGAGCACGCCCTCCAGTTTTAATCGTTGAGAGCAGGCCACTCACGTGTACGAGCTTGAGACCGATTAGTAGCGAGTTCAAGAGACTATACAACAAGACGACAGATAGAATCAAGATGACATAGCCGGTGCCAGGGTACCCGAGATACTGAACAACTTGATTACGGAACACTACCGTGCCAAATGAGACGACTACGAACAGGCCGGCGATGACGATTACACCCGCTATGGCGTACTGCCCTGATTCTTCGCCTTCTGAGACTCGTTTAGATATCGCCTGTGAAACACCAACTTTCCCAAGAATTGCAAGCCACGATACGAGACCAATAACGACTTGATAGAGACCGAGTGGCTCGGGGCCGAGAATTCTTGCGATGTATACGGTCGCCGCGAAACCGAGAACGGAAGAAGCGAAACTAGAAGCGAAGTGTATGACAGAGGTTTGTCCGAGTCTCATCGATCTGGAAGGGGCTTGGCGTGGGTTCTCTCACGAGAGAAACCCCTTTACTCCTCCGATTCGACACGAAATCCACGGAGTTCATATCACGTCCATGATTTTGCCACGATATGAAGCACCATCTTCAGCGTGCAAAGCACGTATATCAGGAGAGAGGGATTACTGATCTAGTTACGACTACCGCAGGTTACGCACCGATAGAGTTGAACAATTTTATTTTCCGACTTCGCTACGGCCAGGGGACTCAGGTTATGCAGGAGGACTGGGATACGCTAATTCTCCTTGACGCCTGTCGATACGACATGTTCGCTGACCGGGTGCCATTTGAGGGGGATCTGCAATCCCGAGTTTCACTCGGCTCAACGAGCGAAGAATTTCTTCGGCAGAATTTTGAGGATGGTCAGTATCACGACACAGTCTACGTCAACGCCAATGTGTATTTCCCGAAGGTTAATTTAGATTCCGACGGAACATTTCATGCCGTTGTAGACTTACTTGACGATTGGGACGAAGATCTCGAAATTACGCACCCAGAGACAGTTACCGAGGCGGCTCGTACCGTCCACGAAAAATACCCAAACAAGCGTGTAATTGTCCACTATATGCAGCCGCACCTCCCCTTTATAGGGGAACATGGCCTCAAGTTGCGTGAGCGAGTCGGTCAGCGTAATGCTTGGGTCCCGTTTAGAAATGGTGAGCGACCAATTTCAGTGGACGAGCTTTGGGAGGGGTACAAGGAAAACCTTGATGTGGTATTTGAGTACGTCTCAGATCTTCTCGCGGATATTAACGGTAAGGTAGTTATCTCATCCGACCATGGAAATATGGTCGGTGAGCGACAGGGGCCAGTGCCAACAAAGCGTATGTACGGTCATCCGTGGGGGGTTTACACTCCTGAGCTGGTGAACGTCCCCTGGTTTGTCCTAGATAGTGGTGACCGACGAGCGATTACTGAAGAAGTCCCAGAACAGATCGAGGGGAAGTCTGAGGATCTTGTTACTGAGCGGCTAGAGTCGCTTGGTTATCGGTGATACAGATCCTGCAGTACTGTTGAGAGTTATGCTGATTAGTTTTCACCGCCCCAAGAGACATCTTCTTTGATAACTTCGGCCGGTGTCCCTGCGACCAGCGTATTCGCCGGGACATCGGATGCGACAACACTATTACTTGCGACGACGCTCCCCTCTCGAATTGTAACTCCCTTTTTAATAGAGACGCTGTGACCAACCCACACGTTGTCTTCAATAGTGATTGGCGCAGTGCGCTGGGCCGGAACACCGTTTACAGAGAAGTTATGTCTGTCATCATCAAGAATTTCGACGTCCCAAGCTATCGCGACACCGTTTCCAATCGTAATCTCGTCTCCGCAGAGTATTCGAGCATGTGAGTTGATATATGAGTCTCCTATCGAGAATTCGCCCTCAATGTGAACGACTGATCCCGGTCCAACAATGCCAAGATCTTCTCCGCTGTGAACGACCGATGCTCCAGCGCTGGTTGAGAACTTTGACCGCGCTATTCGAGGATGAGAAGCGCCACGACGTCCCGTTCCGATAGTTAGTCGACCTCTCAGATCGAACGTCGTATGGGGTGAAATTTCCGTAATAACTTGGGAGGTGACAACTAGTGATGACAACGAACCGGTGTGCCTGAACGAACAGTAGACAGATTTTGCTACTCCACGTAATCCAATGTCGCGGAGTTGTCGGAGGCGATTCCGCATTAATTACACCCCCCTAATTCAAAGGTATCAAGTACATTCCTTGGCAATTTTACTTCGGTAGAAACCCTCAGTATGTTTCGGAGATAGGTCTGCATACGATTACTCTGCGTATCCAAGTGCCTCAAGACGTTCCTCGACTGTCTCGCCGTCTAGTTTCTCCTTGGCTTTCAGTGGTGAGGAAGTCGTCACCTCTCTCTGTGATCCAGTTGATGGCTCCATCCAGGGGACCTCTCGAAGTATTGGTGTGCTAAAACCTTCAGAGTGCCCCCAGACCCGTGATGTAAAAGGGACGATTCGTTCCCCGAGCATTTCGCCATGGTCTACGGTTATTACAGTCTTCCCACCAAGCTTATCGAGTGCGTCTTTTACCACGTCGGGAGTAATATCTAGGGGTTCTTGGTAGGCTCGCCGAACTTCTTCAACGATAACCTTTTTATCTTCCGCTGCGCCCCAAATCTCGAGACTATCTTCCTCATTGCGGTATTCTTTCAGGCCCATCCGTTCTCGAAGCCGTTCGGTTGTTGGACCAAGAAATGGACGATGTGGTTGCATACAGTGTAGGATGATCCACTTGTTTGGATGTTTCCTAACCGCCTTGGCTCCCGGCTCGAATACAGTCTCAGGATGGATAGTACGATTTCGTCGGTCCATTCACCAATGAGATACCCTATTTGCAAAAGCGTGTCGCCTGGAAGTTGCTCCGGGAATGCGTTACTTGTGATATTACTAGTTTCGTGTGATTCTCCTCCAACAAATGTCTTTTCCAAAATATTTCGGCCCATCTCGTCTGAGTATATCAACAGAAAGATACTTTCATCGAATATATTTTGATTCTCGAAGTAATCCACTCTTCAGGCGACAAGGATTAGAAGATTCTTCCCGTCTGTATCTATAACATTATGCCCCTTACTTCCGATTTCACGATCTATATACTGACCATACACTTGATGAAGTGGCCGACTAGACAACCCCTAATATCAGCGACATATCCATGCTGGGCTTTGATTGCTTATTCCATATTCCCAATTTAATACCAATATTTATTTAATAGTATTTTAACTATACAACAAGGGAAAATCCCCAACTGGAAGCCCAGTACGACCGTAATTTACCAACTCTTCTCGAAAAGAGATTTTCGAGATGGGAGTGGCGGAGAGTTCACGCAAACCGCTTATTCTGAAGGCGAATTGAGAAGCCTGATTAAGCACCAGCACTCTATTTTATTTGCTCTTAGGTTCTCAGACGATGGCACCAACGCACGCTTCATTGAGAAAACTACGCCGAAAAATCCAACAGGATGGGTTCTTAGCTGCTGGTGTCAGCTCGATGGAGACGCTCTACAGACGCGAGATTCTGCCGCCAGTGTTTCGTATTCTCGCGGACCGCCAGTTCGTGCAAATACTAGACGAAGAAGAGTTGACAGAGGCAGCCAACGACGTCGCACAAATCGAGTACGAAGGGACAGACGAATCTCGGAGAGTTTTCGAAGTCGGGGAAGGGACTATAGTTCCGGAGACTGGACTCTGTCTCGCACCGGGTGGTCGATTGGTGAGTGCGAGCGTTAGTTCTCCTGAGTATTCTGAGAGATATACGGTCGAGACGCTCGCTCGAACCGATGTCGATGTGGCACCGGTCACGCCGAAACTGCTCTCCAAGGCGGAAGTGTTTGAGGACGCCACTGAGATTGAGGGGCCGGTCTGTCCACTCGCACCACGCTACCGGAATTACTACCATTGGGTTGTCGGCACGATACCAAAGATACGGTACGTCGAACGGTACGAGGCTCTCACGGGGCAAGAAGTGACATATATCCTCCCGCGAGATCTACCGCCGTGGGCTCGTGAAATTTTGTCCCTGTTGGGATACTCGGGAGAAAAGTTCGTAGCTGCGAAATCCGACGCGTATCAAACCAATCAGTTGATAGTCCCTTCCCACCCGTTCCCCGGTCAAAGAGAAGATTACGAATGGCTCCGAGAACGGGTATTCGATACACTGGAGCTCCCGGCCCCCGCGTCCGTGAAAAGCATCTACATTTCTAGGGAAAAAGCAGTTGGGCGACGTGTCGTTAATCAGGACGAGGTCGTCCGGATGTTGTCCGAGTACGGGTTCGAAAAGTACGTATTAGAGGATAGGAACGTACGGGAAAACATCGCGCTTTTCGCACAGGCGGACTTGGTTGTGTCACCTCATGGGGCCGGCCTGACGGACATTATGTTCTGTAGAGATAGTTCGGTCGTCGAATTATTTGGGGCGCGGAAGAATACTGCGTACGAACAGCTATGCAGTCTCCTGGATTTCAACCACGTGGCGCTCGACTGTGAAGCAGTTTCGACGGACATTCGCGTCGACGTGGGCGAACTAGAAGATACTGTCGAACAGTTATACTAACTGTAGGCTGACCAGTGTAGTGAGGCCGAAACAACTGCGGTCTACGCTCTACGTCACAGTTGCCGAATGAGGTCGGAAGTTAACCTGTTCGGACGCCTCCGAGTTGATACAAAGTATGATAGTGTGTTGGACCGGAGTTGTGTTCAATCTGTGACTATGCACCGAACATTCGGGGCCCGGGATTGCTGTTGCGATGGAATTGGCACATTGAACGAAACACGGATACAATACTACTGAATGAGAGACTCCGAGCCGAACGTAGTCCACTGGAACGTCTCGAAAATTAACGGCCCATCCTACGGAACCGCAAAGTACGAGCGAAGACTATGGGAGGAACTACGCCGTGTATCCGGGTCAATTGACAGGATACAACGTCCAAACGGGAAGCTCAGTGGGAGCATGCCGCTGTCGTGGCTCAAGAGATTCAAAACCGGGGATTACGACTTAGTTCACGCAACTTTCCAGACGGTAGCTCCTGCTGGCCTCTTTCACCGTCCAGATAATTTCGTCGTAACTGTCCACGACCTTGCCCCACTAGTATATACGAACGAGCAAAGAGACCTGTCGCTCAAACTTCAGTGGAACGCCACTCCGCCAGCACTTCGGAGAGCTGACCGCCTGATTGCCATTTCCGAGTTTACAAAGTCTGAGATTCAGCGATTAATGGATATCCCGGAATCGAAGATCTCGGTGGTCAGACAAGGTATTGACAGGAAATTGTACTACCCGCAGGATCAGGCTGCTTCAAGAGAACACTTCGACCTGGAACCGGACATGAATTATATCCTCGTGGTGTCCTCTGATCTAGAACACAAGCGGATAGATACCGTCAACAAAGTTCTCGACCGTGTCAGAGAGACGGACCCGAACACGAAGGTTCTGAAGGCAGGTTACGGACAGAATCTACAGGGCGAACACGTCGTGAATACGGGGTGGGTATCGGAGGAAGACATGCCGAAACTGTACAGTGCAGCGGATGTCTACTTGCATCCGTCAGAGTACGAAGGGTTCGGGCTACCAGTACTCGAGGCCATAGCCTGTGGCACTCCGGTTGTCGCGAGGAACGTGGCCAGTATCCCCGAAATTGTCGGGAAGACCACCGACTTGGTTCCTCCTGATGCGAGTGTGCAGACATTTGCTGACCATGTCATCCGGCAGATGCGATGGGACTCACCGGTGGCGGACCTAGTCGAAAGGAGTCGACAGTTCACTTGGGAGGATACGGCGACAGAGACGAGAGAAGTCTACGAGTCGGTCCTGGGCTGACCTGCGCGTTCAGCGGTATCCCAGTTGTTTCAGCCGTTCCTCGACTTCCGCATCCGTTTCCTCACTTGTCAGGTACTCGGCCGGTTCGATGGATTCCCGGTCTTCGGCTGTACACTCGACCCAAGGAACGCGGCGAACCGCTGGATGCTTGACACCCCTGCTGTGATCCCAGAGAAATCGTTCACCAAGAGCGTTGCCGTGGTCCGCGGTGATCGCCACCGTCGGAGCGTCGAGGTTCTCCAAGAGCAATTCGACTTCTTGAAGTACGTACCGGAGATTGTCTATGAATTTCTCTTCGAGTTCATCACGCGTCAAGTCACCGCTGAGGACTTTCCGATACATTTCGTACCCCGTCGACCAGTCGGCAGCAAGCGAAACGTCTCGACGCGTATCGCCCCGCTTCATGAACGGCTTGTGCGGTTGCATGTAGTGGACTATCATCTGCTCCCAGTTCTGCGTCCGTCCCGCGCGAATTGCTCTGTCGGTCACGACGTGAGCGGGCGGAGCCGGAAGTCCCTCTTCGGCATCCTTGTGATTACTGACGTCGTCGAAGTACGCGAATTTGTCTTGGTCCATCCACTTCGCGTGGTGGTTGCCTATCACATATGCGCAGCCACTGATTTCGTCGTCGTACCGATCGTCGAACGTCCGGTCAATCCACTCTGCGGAGTGGCCGCCGACCGAGTAGATGCTTTCGACATCAGTGAGGAAATCAAACTCCCGAGCCACGGCGGACAGCCATTCCGCACGACAGGCGTCGAGTACCACTAGAACGTCCCATTCTCTATCCCAGACAGGAGTCGATTTCTCGCCAGTGACGAGATATCGGTGGGCGAATTCCGAAGCGACAAGCGGAATGCCGTGGAAACCGAACTCTCTGAACGGTAGCGTCTTACGCTGGAGTTCGTCTCGCAGAAGCTCCGGGTTTTCCACCGCCCTCCAGAGGTTTTCGAAGTTATATTTGTTGAACATACTCTTTTTATGGGTTGGATATCAAGCCAGTTGCGTAGACAGGCTCGGTTCTCGGGTAAAATGGTTTCGTAACTCCTGCTTGCCGGATATAAAATATGAATTGATCGCCGAGAGGTGGTCGGAAGCCAGACTTTCTCAGCGCCCGTTGTAAGCCACATTGAAGCGGGTTCGCCGTATAACAGCAGCGTTCCGTAAAATGGGGTTCCGGTACTTGCTCGGTGAAGTGCTCCCCCACGTACACAACCACTACGTGCGAAGCGCTCTGCGGCGCAGACCAGTAGAGCTCAACGGCGTCGAAACTCGGTACAAACGAATCGGAGACGATATTGTACCCTGGCGAGCAGGACACTCCAATCCCGAGAGCTACGAGCGCGGCATTATTCACGGGCTCCGAGCGCACGCGAGCGGAGTAGACGACATTGTGGTAGTTGGCGGCGGATGGGGCGTTTCCGCAACTGTCGCAGGGAACGTAACTGGCTCGACGGGGAACGTGTACGAATCCTCCTCCGAACAAGCCGAGCTCGCGCGGGAAACGGCAGCGTTGAACGACGTCGAGGACAGAATCGAGATCAACGTAGGGGCCGTCGATCACCCGCTTCCGACTTACGGTGCGGAACAGTCCGATGAAGCTATTTCTCCGGTGACCTGCCTGTCTGTGATGTCCTGGAGTTGGATTGTGAGGGGCCGAGATAGATATCGTACGGAGTCTGACCAGACGGCCGAAAGCTGTGATCGCCGAAACACACGGCGTGTTCGGTTCTCCAACTGAACGGGTGATCGAGGCACTCGAATCGAAAGACAGTATAGTATCTCAGCAACCGGCTGAAACGGGAGAGTTCGAGTAGATGTGGGAGAAACGCGACGTTCAAGTTGTCACGGCTGTTCAAAACGATTGACCGAGAGTGACTGGCTGCGTCAGGGATACAGATGGCTGAAGAAGGTTCGAGTGCCGACTCCGAAATCGCAATTGCGCATTGGGGCGAGCACGCCGACGGCGGCGGCGACCGGTTGGCCTGGGAGCTCGCCCGCGGCTTCGAGGACGCTCCGTTCTATGTCGGGTGGCGCGATCCGGACATCGAGCCCGACGACATCGACCCACACCAACTCATCGAGGGTCGGCTCCTGGAGTGGGCACTGGAACGCGGCGGGCTAGCGCGCCAGTTCGCGCACCTGCTGGGGTGGCAGGTGGCCGAGCCGCTCCGGGAGTACGACGTGCTCGTGACGAGCGGGAACGAGCCGTTGTTCTACGTCGCACCGGACGACCAGACGTGGGTGGCGTACATTCATCACACGAACCGACGGCAGTCCGACCAGATCACGGAGGTCGCCTCCTCCCGGTTCGGGTCGGTGAAACTGTTGCTCTACTACGCGATGCGGGTCGCGTACGATCACAACACGCACCGTCCGGACCTGTTCGTCGTCAACTCGGAGCTGGTGCAGCGGCGCCTCGTTCGATACTGGGGTGTCTCGGAGGAGGACATCCGAGTCGTGTATCCACCCGTGGAGACAGACTCTTACTCGCCCGAAGACGCCGACACTGGCGACTACTACGTAACACTCTCGCGGCTGGACTGGCACAAGGACATCGACGGCATCGTGCGGGCGTTCGACGACCTAGACGAGCAGTTGGTCGTCGCCGGGGACGGCCCGGAGCGGAACGCCCTCGAGGCGATGGCGGGGGAGAACGTCACGTTCGAGGGGTTCGTTTCGGAGGGGCGCAAGCGCGAACTGCTGGCTGGCGCGAAGGCGTTCGTGTTCAACGGCCGCGACGAGGACTTCGGCATCGCCCCCGTCGAGGCGCTCGCAGCGGGAACACCACTCCTCGGCGTCGAGGAAGGCATGACTCAGTATCAGATCGTTCCGGGGAAAAACGGGTACAGGCACGATCGTTCCGACGGTCCGGACGGAATCCGCGATTCAGTCCAGCGTTTCGAGACGGAAGGTGTCTCGTGGTCGTCCCGAGAGATCGCGTCGTTTGCCGAACGCTTCTCGGTGTCGGCGTTCCACGAGGGAATGCAGTCTACCGTCAAAGACGCCGTCAAACGCTCCCGAACGATCCCCGACTGGTACGAGCAGTATCTCGACTAGGCGTTCGCCTTCTCGACGAGGGTCGGCGTCGCCATCGCGTATACGTAGCCGAAACCGACCGCAGCCGTGAACACGAAGATGGCCACGAGCTGCTGGAACCGCTCCACCGACGGCGACCGAACCAGATTCTTCGCGCGCTTCGGGACGAATCGAGTCAGGAGCTGCTCCAGGTAGCTGCTCTTGTTGTCTTCCGCATTCGGGTACAGCCGGTCCATGACGCGTTTGGAGTATCCCTGCCAGAACGACCGAAACACCAGCCATCCGAACTCACCCCGGTAGTCGAAGAGCTTGTGATGGACTCTGGCGTCCCGAGTGAACACCATCCCGTGACCGTACTCCTCCCGCAATCGAATCCCGACCGGGGCCTCGTGCGCCTGTAGGTGCTTGTCGCCTTTCCGGCCCGTGTTCGGGTCGTACCCACCGACCTCCAGGAACTGCTCCCGCCGATACGAGATGTTCGAGCCGTACGTGTTCCGCACTTCCTCACCATCCTCCGCGAACCCGGGCTCGACACAGCCCACCAGCCAGTAGAACTCGGCGGGGAAGAAGTCGGGCTTCTCGACCTGCCAGTCCGGGACCACGTCGCCGCCGACGGCGATGGCGTCCGTCTCCTCGTACACGTCGACGAGCTGTTCCACCCAGTCCGCTTCGGCGGTGGCGTCGTCGTCGATGAACGCGACGATATCGCCACTGGCGAGTTCAGCGCCTTTCGTTCGGCTGTACGAGATGCCCTGGTTCTCGTCGTTGCAGTGCAGGACGACGTTCTCCTCGTCGCCGAAGTCCTCGCGGACGCGCTCGAAGACGTCGTCGTTGCCGTCGACGACGAGGACGACTTCGAGGTCGTCGTGGGTCTGGGCGAGCACGCTCTCGACGGCTTCGGAGAAGGGACCGTAGCGGTCCATCGAGTACGTGCAGACGACGACTGAGACATTCATCACCGGGAGTGCGCTCGTGCCGCGAATAAGGATTGTGCTTTCGGGGGCGTGCGGCCGTGGCGGGTGCTTTCACAAGGCTTATTCGCGTTCTTTTTGTCCCTACCACCAATGAGCGAGAAGACCGAAGCGTCGGGGCTCTCCTCCGTCTCGGCCGACGCAGCCCTCGACGCCCTCGAAGACTGGTACCACGTGCCCGCCCTGGGCGCGGTGCTCGCGTTCATGTTCTGGGTGCGCGTGCAGGCGTGGGAGAACTTCACCCGGGACGGTCAGGTGTATCTCTCCGGGAACGACGCGTACTACCACCTGCGGCAGGTGACGTACACGGTCCGGAACTACCCGGACACGATGCCGTTCGACGTCTGGACGAACTTCCCGAACGGCACGCTCGCGGGCCAGTTCGGAACGCTGTTCGACCAGATTCTGGCGACGGTCGCACTGGTCGTCGGTCTGGGGAGTCCGTCCGAGCACACGATAGGGATGGTCCTCGTAATCGCACCGCCCGTCTTCGGCGCACTGCTCGCGATTCCGGTCTACTTCGTGGGGAAGCGCCTCGGTGGACGCCTCGGCGGCGTCTTCTCGGCGGTCATCCTCGGGCTGCTGCCCGGCTACTTCCTGCTTCGGACGCGGGCGGGTGCCGCGGACCACAACGGCGCAGAGCCGCTGTTCATGGCGCTGGCCGTCCTCGGACTGATGGTCGCGCTGTCGGTCGCCGAACGCGAGAAACCGGTGTTCGAGCAGTTTCTCGACCGCGACGTCGCGGGCCTCCGCCAGGTCGTCGGCTGGAGCGTCCTCGCCGGCGTCGCCACCGCCGTCTACATGTGGGTGTGGCCGCCGGGCGTGCTCCTGGTCGGCATCTTCGGCGCGTTCTTCCTCGTGAAGCTCGTCGGGGACTACGTCACCGGCACGAGCCCGGACCACGTCGCCGTCGTCGGCGCCGTCTCGATGGCGACGACCGGCCTCATGATGTTCGTGAAGGTCACTGAGAGTAGCTTCAGTGTCTCTGGGTTCTCTTTCCTGCAGCCGCTGTTCTCGTTCGCGGTGGCGTTCGGCTGCGTGTTCCTCGCGTGGCTCGCACGCGAGTTCGACGACAGAGAACTCTCGGCGTCCGGCTACGTCGGTGCCGTCGCCGGCACTCTCGTACTGGGCGTCGCCGCAATCGCTGTCGTCGCCCCGGGCTTCTGGTCGACACTCCAGAACCAACTCCTGAACTACCTCGGCCTGAGCTCCACCGCTGGCACGCGGACCATCGGCGAGGCACAGCCGTTCCTGGCTCGCGAGGCCCAGTACGGCCTCGGAATGTTCGGCGTCGTCTTCCTCGAGTACGGGCTGGCGTTCTTCTCCGCGCTCCTGGGTGCAGTCGCAATTCTTCTGAAGCCCCACCTCACGAGCGGCAGTCCGCGTCGCATCGGCGGCGCCGCGGCTGCAGTCGGGTTCGTCGCGCTGCTGTTCGTCTCGCCGCCGCTCCCCGAGGCCATCGGCGGCATCTTCGGACTCGGCGGGCAGCTGACGGCACTACTGCTGGTCGCCGCCACGCTGGCTGCGGTGGCGATGACCGGGGAGTACGAGGCAGAAGAGCTACTGGTCGTCGTCTGGGGAGCGTTCATCACGTCGGCGGCGTTCACGCAGGTGCGGTTCAACTACTACCTCGTCGTGCCGGTCGTCGTGTTGAACGCGTACGTCCTGAAGGGCGTGCTCGGCGCAGTGAACCTCGACAAGCCGGCGTCGACGATTGAGGACGTGCGCTGGCATCAGGTGGCGACCGTGACGATGGTCGTCCTCCTGGTGCTCGTGCCGGTCGCGGCGCCGGCCGTCGCAGAGGCGACGAACAACGACTCCCAGCAGGGGACGGCGACGCCGATCACGTTGACGAACAGTCAGGGCCAGCAGGTCCCGCTGCAGTCGGCTATCACGGTCGGCCAGAACAACGGTCCCGGTGGCGTGACCGAGTGGGCGGACGTGATGGAGTGGTACGACGCCAACACGCCCGACCAGGGGACGTTCGGCGGCGCCGACAACGCCGACGAGATGGACTACTACGGGACGTACGCCCAGACCGACGACTTCGACTACCCCGAGGGCGCGTTCGGCGTGATGTCCTGGTGGGACTACGGTCACTGGATGACCGTCGAGGGCAACGCGGTGCCGCACGCGAACCCGTTCCAGCAGGGCGCGACGACGGCTGCGAACTTCCTGCTGGCTGACAACGAGAGTCAGGCGCAGTCCGTCCTCGAGGGCATCGAGGAGGACGACGCGAAGAACCGCTACGTCGCAGTCGACTGGAAGATGATCATGCCGCCGCGGCCGGACCTCCGGTCGGGGCAGTCGAAGTTCGGCGCGCCCATCGTGTTCTACGACGGGCCGCGGGACCTCTCGGCGGGTGACTTCTACCAGCAGGCGTACAACGCACAGTGGGAGGAGGGGCAGATCACGAACGCGCAGTACCTCCAGCAGTCGCCGCTGCTGAAGAAGCAGGCGTACTACGAGTCGATGATGGTGCGGCTGTACCGCTACCACGGTTCCGCGAAGCAGGCCCAGCCCGTCGTACTCGACTGGCGGCAGACGCTGACCCGGGTGCGTGGACAGCCGGCGGCGTTCGACGCGGCGACGAACAACACCCGGCAGTTCGATTCGATGGCCGAAGCCGAGGCGTACGTCCAGAACGACTCGACGTCGCAGATCGGTGGAATCCAGGACCTCCCGCAGGAGGACGTCGCGGCACTGGAGCACTACCGGCTGGTGGGCGTGAGCGACGACCACACCGCGCCGGCGAACCTCTGGTACTTCGGCGGGGAGCTGAACCCGGCGTACTACCCGACCTCCGTGAAGCTGTTCGAGCGGGTCGAGGGCGCCGAGGTCACGGGCACCGGTCCCGTGAACACGACGGTTCGCGCGTCGGTGACGCTGAACATCTCCCAGATGAGCAACGACCAGGGTCAGAGCCCCGAGTTCACGTACACGCAGTACGCGGAGACGGGGTCGGACGGGGAGTTCACGATGACGCTGCCGTACTCGACGACCGGCTACGAGAACTACGGGCCGGAGAACGGTCACACGAACGTCTCGGTGCGTGCTTCGGGCCCCTACGAGTTCACGACGGGGAACCAGACCGCCGACGACGGGCTGACAGTCGTGGAGTACGCTGACTCCGCTGACGTCTCCGAGGGCCAGGTGCTCGGCGAGGGCGACGGGCCCGTGACCGTGGACCTGGAGCGCCAGGTCGTCGACGAGCCCGAGGGTGCGAACAACTCCACGAGCGAGTCGCTGACTGCGCCGTCGGAACTGACCGACGCCGCTGACGACACCGAGGACTCGCAGTCCGGCGGCGTCGACCTGACTACCGGCGCGGTGCCGGCGCTCGCGGGCGCCGCGGCGCTCGGGCGGCTGCGGTGATGGCGGTGCGGGAGTGGGCCGCGGTCTACCTGAAGGGCGCGGCGATGGGCGCGGCAGACGCCGTTCCCGGCGTCTCCGGAGGGACGATTGCGCTCATCACGGGCATCTACGAGCGCCTCGTGGGTGCCATCGCGTCCCTCGACCCGGGGGAGGCGCTGGCGCTGCTCCCGCTGCTCCCGCGACTCGGCGACGAGAGCGCGCGTCGGGAAGTCGGCGACGCGCTGACGGGGATGGAGGTGCCGTTCCTGTTCGTCCTCGGCGTCGGAGTGCTGACGGCCGTCGTCACGGTGGCGAACGCCGTCGACGTGGCGTATCAGGAGTTCCCGGGGTTGACGTTCGCGTTCTTCTTCGGCCTCATCGTGGCGTCCGTCGTCGTGTTGCTCGGTGAGGTGTCCGTGGAGACCCCCGGCCGGGTGGCGGCCGGCGTCGTCGGGTTCGGGTTCGCGTTCGTGTTGAGCGGGCTCTCGCACGGGGACGTGCTGCCGGGCGGACTGGCGGTGATGTTCGTCGCGGGCGCCGTCGCCATCTGTGCGATGGTGCTGCCGGGCGTTTCGGGGTCGCTCATCCTGTTGACACTCGGGAAGTACGAGACGATGACGGGCGCGGTCAGCGAGGCGACGGACGCCCTGTTCGCGGGCGCACTCGCCGAGGCCGTCGACCCGCTGTCGACGCTCGTGGTGTTCGCGGTGGGCGCGCTCGCTGGCATCCTGACGTTCGCTCGCGCCGTGGAGTGGGCGCTCGACCACTACCGGGCCGCCACGCTCACGTTCCTCGTGGCGCTGATGGCGGGCGCGCTCCGGGCGCCGGCAATCGAGATTTCGGACGCGACGAGCGCGTGGACGGCGGCGTCGGTCGCGCCGCTGGTCGTCGCGGGCGTACTCGGCGCTGGCGCGGTGCTGGCACTGGACGCGACGACCGACGACCTCGACTACTGAACTTTTCTCGTCGGGCGTCGTAGCCCCCGGTATGCAGAGCCCGTTCGACGACCAGACAGTCACGCGAGTGGCGGACACGCTGGGCGTACGCCAATCAGTCCTCGCCGAAGCCGCCGAGTCGGTGCAGGCCGCGGTGGCGGAGTACCCGGGCGTGAGCGTCGACGGCCTCGTCTACGAGTGGCGGCAGGCGTTCGCCGACGACCCGCTCGTCGAGCGTACGCCGACAACGTGGGTGCTTCGGGTGCCCGAGCACGTCTGGCGGGACGTAACGGACCGCGCCGGCGTCAGAGACGACGTGGCGCCGGCGTTGCGAGCGCTCCACGGCACCGAGACGCCCGACGGCGTCGAGGCGTCCGAGCCGGCGGACGCCGAACGTGTGACGCTCGTCCTGTCCCGGGTCGAGTGACGCGGCGTCGGGTCAGCGGAGGTCGGCGTCCGCCGGGTGGGCGGCGTCGAACTCGGCGACGAGTTCGTCGAGGCGCTCGGGGTCGTCGTGGGCGACGAGTCGCTGGTCGTCGGTCCGGCAGGGAGCGTGGACACCGAGGCGTTCGGCGACTACGTCGGCCGTCGCTTCGGCCATGAGTCGGTACGTGGTGAGCTTCCCGCCGACGACCGTGGTGAGTCCGGCGACGCCGTCGCGGGCGGCGTGGTCGAGCACGTAGAACCCCCGGGAGATGCCGCGGGCGTCCTCGCCGTAGTCGCTCGGACTGTACAGCGGTCGGACGCCCGAGTACGTGCGCCGGACTCGGGCGTCGGCCGCGTCGGGGAGGAGTGCGCTGCACTCGCCGACGACGGTTTCGACCTCGGCGGGCGAGGCGGTCGCGTCGTCCGGGTCGTCGACGTCGACGCTCGTCGTCCCGAGGACGGCCGTGTCGGCGTGGGGGACGACGATGTCGCCGTCGCTCGCAGGTCGACACCTGTTCAGAACGGTGTCGACTCCGGGGGCGTCGACGGTGACCATCGCGCCCTTCGCGGGGTGCATCTCGACGTCGACGCCGGCGGTCGCGGCGAGGTCGCCGGCCCACGCGCCCGCGGCGTTCACGACGTGGTCGGCCTCGAGAGCGGTGCCGTCGGCGAGACGCGCACCGGTCACGCGGTCGCCGTCGGTCGTCAGCGAGTCGACCGATGTGTGAGTCCGGATGGTCGCGCCGTGGTCGCGCGCGTCGGCCGCAGTCGCGGCGACGAGCCGGGACGGGTAGACGACGCCGTCCGGGACGACGGCGACGCGCGCTGCGTCCGCGGCGAGTGCCGGTTCGCGCTCGCGAGCCGTCTCCCCGTCGACGACCGACACCGGGACGCCGGCGTCCTCGCAGGCGGCCACCTTCTCGTCGAAGTAGTCGGGGTCGTCACCCGCGAGCTGGACGAAGAACCCGTCGGTGTCGCGGATGCAGGCGCCCGCGATGGCTCGGAGAACCTCGTTCTCCCGAACGCACTCGCGGGCGTCCTCGGGGCTGGTGTCGGCGTAACGCGCGCCGCTGTGCAGGAGTCCGTGCGAGCGCCCGGTCGTGCCGCTTCCGAGGCCGCCGCCGTCGACGAGCGTCGCGTCGACGCCCCGGAGCGCGAGGTCTCGGGCGACGCCGGCTCCGGTCGCGCCGCCGCCGACAACCAGGACGCTGGTGTGTTCGGTCACGGCCGGCGCTTGGGAGGGGGGCCACTTGGACGTACCGAGGCGGCGCTGGCGCAGTGGCGTCAGCGCAGGCGTCGGCGAGCGGTCCTGTCGCGTCGCTACGCGCGGTGCTGAAGGCGGTCGGCACAGCGGCACGTCGGCTACGCAGGCCGAAAATATGGCGTCCTTAGACGTCCTAGAACAGTCGATACGTCCTTGGTGTGTGGTGACGTAACACACTTCAGTTTCGACGGAGTACCCCACACTATGGGAACGAGCACAGCCCGCGACCGACGGACGTACGAGTGCGTGAACTGCACCGAGCGAACGACCAGCGGCGAGTACGTCGGCGAGTGCCCGTCGTGTGGGGGCCGCATGCGCAACATCGCCGTGCCGCGAGCGCAGTAGCGACCAGCGGCCCAGCCGGACCCCGCTCTCCCACCTTCGCCGGTCCGCAGAACTAGTTCCGCAGTCCCGCCGTCGCGTCTTCGTTACTTCTCGGGCTCGGGCTCGGGCTCGGGACGCGGCATGTCCTCGTACGCGAGGTTCATGATCCACTGCGAGAAGGCGTCGCCCTGGGGGTCGACCTCCTCCTCGCCGACGAACGGCGACAGCATCTCGCCGGCCATCAACAGCATGAAGTCGAGGTCGCGCTCGTCGACGACCGGCGTGATGTAGTACGTCGTGTTCCCGCCGTGGACGGTCTCCTCGCGCTCCACGAACCCCTTCTCCTCCAGCTTGGAGGCGATGCGGCTCCCCTTCCGGGAGGAGACGTCGAGGGCCTTCCAGAACTCGCTCTGGTGGATGCCGAGTTCCTCGCGGACGAGTTCCAGGGCGCGGCGTTCGTCCTCGGAGAGGTCGGCCTCCGTGACTTCGGCGCTCATGTACGCCACACGGTCCGCGACCCGTTTAAAGCTGGTCGTTCACGGGTTCGTACGCCGCTTCGCACGGCGGGCCGTCGGCGAACTCGTAGGCGACGCCGCCGTCGGCTGCGAGCGTCACGAGCGACGACGACCGCGTCCCGTACCCGTCCCGGTGGACGCACGCGCCGGTCTCGTGGCTCCGGAGCGCCGACTTCGCGGCCGACAGCCACTCCGCCGTCGACTCGTGGCCGGTGAGGGGGGCTCGCACGTCTCGGGACTTCATGGTCCCCTCGTCGAAACCGGAGTTCACCACGACGTGGACGCCGGGGTCGAACTCGTGGCGCGTGAGGCCGCCGTCCCAGACGTACAGCAGGCAGTCCTCGCGGTCCGCCAGCACCAGATTGAACCCCGAGTACGGGCGCTCGTCGAGTTCGCGCTCCACGAGTTCGGCCGCTTCGGCCGCGCTCCCCGCGTCCAGCGCGTCCGTCACGAGCAGCCCCCGCGACCGGTCGCCCTCGACGTCCACTCGCCGGTTCGTGAGACCCACGAACAGACCACCGTCCGTAACTCCCATCCACGTGCCACCGGCCTCCCCGTCCCGCGGCATCAGGACACCGGGGTGGTCGGGCCGCACGGCCGGCGGCTCCGCGGGCCGTCCGAGCGCCTCGTCGCGGTTCGCCGCCACGACCAGCGGCGCGTCCTCGAACTCCCGCCAGGCGAACGCGAGCGTACACACACTCCGGGGTAGGCGACGCCCGCACTTAGGTGTCTCCGACCAGGCAGTCTCTGGCCGCCGCCCGGTCGACCGTCCCCGACGGCGTCCGCGGGAGCTCGTCGACGACGGCGACCACCCGGGGGTGCTTGTAGTCCGCGAGCCGCCCCTCGCAGACCGACCGAAGTCCGTCGACCGACAGGGCCGCCCGGTCGCTCTCGGGCGCCGGGACGACGAGCGCGCCGACGGTCTCTCCCCACTCGTCGTCCGGCACGCCGACGACGGCCACGTCGCCGACGCCGGGGTGCTCGCGGAGCACGTCGGCGACCTCGGCGGGGTGGACGTTCTCCCCGCCCGTGACGATTTGGTCGGACTGCCGGCCGCCGACGTGCAGGAATCCGTCGTCGTCGACCCACCCTCGGTCTCCGGTCAGCAGCCCGTACTCGCAGAACCGGTCGGCCGTGGCGTCGGTCGAGACGTAGCCCGGGGTCACGGTCGGCCCCGAGACGGCGAGTTCGCCGGTCTCGCCCGTCGGATCCGGCTCGCCGTCTCCGTCGAGGACTGTGACCGTGGTCCCGACCAGCGGCCGCCCGACGCTGTCGGCGTGGGTCCGTGCTTGCTCGGGCCGCAGCGTCGCCACCTGGGACGCGGTCTCGGTCGCGCCGTACGTCGGGCAGAACGGGACGCCGGCGTCCAGAGCGCGCTCTGCGAGGTCGGGCGGCGTCGGCGCGCCGCCGACGAGCGCGAACCGCAGCGTCTCGGGGCACTCGCCCGCATCCAGCAGTCCGTCGAGCATCGTCGGCACGAGCGAGACGCCGGTGCAGTCGTAGTCGTCGAGGACGTCCCGGACCCTCTCCGGGTCGAACCCGGGCGTGCGGACGAGCACCGCCGTCGTCCCGTACAGCGCCGACCGCAGGACGACCGAGAGCCCGCCCGTGTGGTACATCGACAGCGGACACAGCCACCGGTCGTCCGGGAGCACGCCGAGGCGGAACGCCGACGCGACGGCGCTCGCGCCGAAGTTCCCGTACGTCAGCCTGACGGCCTTCGGCGCGCCCGTCGTCCCCGACGTGAACAGCAGGAGCCGGGTGTCGGTCCACTCCGACGCGACGGGGCTGACGGGCGCGGTGTCGACGGTCGCGAGTTCCCGCACCCGCTCGCTGTCGTCGACGCTGACCGCCGGCGGCGCCAGTGCGTCCGCGTCCGCTTCCGTGTCCGACCCGCAGGCGACCAGAACCGGAGACACCGCGTCCGCCTGCTGGACGAGTTCCGCCCGGGAGAGGCGGGCGTTCAGCGGGACGAGGACGGCGCCGAGTCGCGCGGCCGCGAACGCCAGCCGGGCGAACGCCGGCCGGGTCTCCAGGAGCACCGCGACGCGGTCACCGGGCTCGACGCCGAGTGCGGCGAGTCGGCCTGCGGTCTCCGCGACGGCGTCGTCGAGTTCCGCGTAGGTCCACGACTCGTCCGTCGCGGCGTCCACGAGCGCGGTCCGGTCGGGGTTCGCGGTCGCCTGCAGGTGGACCTCGTCACGCATCGCGGGCGACCTCCACGCCGTGACCCGGCCCATCGGGGACCCGAATGCGGCCGTCGACGACCGGCGTCGAGTCGGGCGCGAGGTCGTCGGCCAGTCGGTCCGCCGTCGCGAGCCCGCAGGCCGGAACGTCCGGGACGCTCGCGGCGAGGTGGACGGCCGCGGCGCGCGCGACGGCCGCGTCGATGGTCGTCGAGAACACTGGCTCGACGCCCGCGTCCCGGGCGCGGACGGCGGCCTCGCGGGCGCGGTCGACGCCGCCGAGCGCCATCGGCTTGAGGACGACGTAGTCCGCGACGTCGAGGACGGCGTCGAGGTCGTGGTGGACCAGCGCCTCGTCGAGGGCCACGTCGACGGCGTCGATTGCGCGGTAGCCGTCGAGCGTCGACGCCGAAATCGGCTGTTCGAGGTACTGCAAGTCGAGGGCCGCCAGGTCGCCCGCGATCTGCCGGGTCTGCTTCGCGCTCCAGGCGCCGTTCGCGTCCGCGCGGAGCGTCACGTCCGCCGCCTCGCCGGCCGCCCGGAGCCGGTCGAGGTCTTCTTCGACCGGCCGCGCGCCGACCTTCACCTTCACCGTCTCGAAGCCGGCGTCGGCTGCGTCGGCCACCGCGTCTCTCGTGGCTTCGACGCCGCCGTCGCCGACCGTCGCGTTCACCGGGACGGCGTCGGCTGGGTCGTCGCCGAGTTCCCGGGCCAGTGTGCGGTCCGCGCGCTTCGCGCTGGCGTCGAGGCGGGCGAGCGAGACGCCGTGGCGGGCGGCGGGCGCGTCCTCACAGGCGGCGAGCGCTGCGTCCCAGTCGGGCGCGTCGGCGGCCGCCCGGAGCGCCTCGCCGCAGTCCTCGCCGGGCTCGGTCCAGCCCGGGAGCGGGGTGGCCTCGCCGAGACCGCCGTCGCGGTCGAAGAGGAATCCCGTGCGAGCGTCGATGGTCCCCGAAGCCGTCGACAGCGGCCGGGACAGGTCGATGGAGAACGGCCGTATCATAGCGCCAGCCCCACGGCAAACAGCCCGGAGTACGCCGCCAGTAGCTGGCCGGTCCGGGTGAGGGCGGGGTTCAGCGCGTCGCCGTCCGTGCGCTCGAATATCGTTCGCGTGACCGAGAGGGCGAGCGGGAGCGTGAGCAGTGGGAGGAACACGGCCGGACCGTAGCCCTCTAGGGAGAACCAGGCTGGCGTGACGTACGCGAGGACGAGCAGGCCCGCGTACTCCAGCCGCGAGAACCGGTAGCCGAACCGGACCGCGAGCGTGCGCTTGCCGGTCGTCTCGTCCTCCTCCTTGTCCCGGACGTTGTTGACCACGATGATGTTCGTGGAGATGGCCGCGACCGGGAGGCTGGCGGCGACGGCCGACAGCGGGAGCGTGCCAGCCGGAATCGCCGTCGCCAGCGGGTCGGCGAGCACGGCGGCGGCCTGCACGTAGAACGTCCCCGTCACGGCGATGACGCCGAAGAACAGGAACACGAACAGGTCGCCGAGGCCGTGGTACCCAAGCGGGTAGGGGCCGCCCGTGTACGCGAACCCGGACGCGACCGACAAGAGGCCGATGACGAGGATCGGCAGGCCCCCGACGTAGACCAGATAGACGCCGACGAGGACCGCGAGCGCGAACGTCGCGTACGTCGCCTGCTTGACGCGCTCGGGTTCGATGAGGCCGCCCGCGGTGACCCGCGTGAACCCCTCTCTGTCGTCGGTGTCCGCGCCCTGCACGGCGTCGTAGTAGTCGTTCGCGAAGTTCGTTCCGACCTGGATGAGCGCCGCGCCGACGAACGCCGCGAGCGCAGGCAACACGGCGAGCACGTCGGCGTGGACCGCCAGCCCCGTTCCGACGGCGACGGGGGCGGCGGCCGCCGGTAGCGTGTGCGGACGGGCCGCCATCAGCCACGCCCGCTGCCTCGACACGTCGGCCGTCTCTGTCATTGCCAGTTCGTAGGGACACCGGTGGCAAAGCGGTGGCGGTCACAGCAGGTCTGGGAGTGGTCGGGGCGGCTATTCGGCCAGACGACATATATAGGTCTAGCGCGTCGGTCGCTGTCGTGACACTGTCCGGGGGGGTATCGTCGAGCCAGCCGACTCGACGGCTCGCTTGGTTCGCCGTCGTGCTGGCGGCAACCATTGTCCTCGAGGCCGCGATGCGGGTGGCCACTGGGGTCGGCCTCACACTGCCGTTCCTCGCGGGGCTCGTGACGTTGCTGCCGTTCCTGGCCGGAATCGCGTACGCCGGCCGGTGGCTGGCCGACTCGAACGTCGACGCCGCCCGCCACGGCCGCGTGCTCCGGTGGACGACCAGCGTGGCAGCCGCGTCGGTCGCGCTGAACGTCGTGTTGATGGCCGTGCTGCCGGTCGCGTCGGCGATGCAGGCGGTCGCGTGGCTGCGGTGGGCGCTGGTCATCGGCGCTGGAATCGGCACGCTCGTCGGCGTCACCGAGGCCCGCGCCGTCCAGCACGCCAGCGACGCCGCACGCAGCGAGGCGCGCGCGACCCACTTCGAGCGCGAACGCGACCGCCTCGACTACCTGAACAGCCTGCTCCGTCACGAGATTCTCAACGCCACCACCGAGATTTCGGGGTACGCGACGCTGCTCCGCGAGGAGCACGAACCGGGCAGCCGCGTCCACGAGTTCAGCGACCGCATCGACGGACGCACGGATTCGCTCACCTCCGTCATCGACGACGTCAGCGTGCTCCTGCAGGCGTCCCGGACGCCGGACGAGGTCGGCGCGGTGGACGTAGTGGCGGTCGTCCTCGACGAGACCGCGCGGCTGGAAGAGACCTACGACACAGTGGACGCGTCCGTGGACGCGCCGGCCGCGGCGCCGGTGACTGCCGACCGTCTCGTGTCCCGTGCGGTCCGCGCGCTTCTAGAGAACGCCGTGGTCCACGACGACGCGGCCGACACTCGGGTCTCCGTCGCGGTCGACGCGAGCGAGGACTGGGTGACCGTCCGGGTACGAGACGACGGCAGCGGCATCGACGAGGACGCGGTCGAGTCGCTGTTCGAGCGGCCGTCGCGGCGGACCGCACACCACCAGCTCGGGCTCTACACTGCGACGAAGCTCGTGGAGGGGTACGGCGGCGACCTCGAACTGGTGGCGACCGGCGACGACGGGTCGACGTTCGAGGTTCGACTGCCCGCCGCGGACTCGGCGGTCGGGCCACAGCGCGGCCCGAGACAGCCGGTCGGCCTCGGCTGACCCCGCCGGCGGTTTTCGGTGGACTCCGGTCGTCGGGGGCCGAGCGCCGGCGTGTAGGGTGTCTGTATCGCCGGCTCGGCCCAGAGAAAGGCGAGCGTAGCTCCGTCGCCACTCCTCGCATCCCTATCGAACGAGCAGTACGGCAGATACGAGCCCAGAGAAGCGGGAAACCTGGCGTTACTCCGTTAAGTATCTCCCCGACTTTTCCGTCTCATGAGCGAACACTGGTCCGTGGTGTTCGAACGAATGTCCGGAAACGACAGTGCCGAGGACCGCGCACAGAGTTCGCGTCGAAGCGTGCTGAAAGCCGGCGGTGCCGCGACAGTCGCCTCGCTGCTCGGCGTCTCCGGGAACGCCGTCGCCCAGCAGGGCGGCGACACCCAGGGCGGGATGGCGGCCTGGATGTTCAACGACGAGGTGCGTCCGGGCGCCGCCTTCCGCGTCGCGTCCCCGGAGCTCGCCGACCAACCGAACGTGAACGAGTCCGTGGCGGGCGCGCTCCCCGCTGGGTCGACGACCCGGATAATCGAGTACTTCAACACGCGGGAGGAGGCGACCCTGCTGTTGCCCGAGGACGCCGACGTCGAGGCGGGACAGCGCTACCAGTTCACCGGGACGATGACGTTCGTCGAGGGCGCCAGCGGTGAGGGGCTCGTCCGGGTCGAGTTCCAGCCGGTCGAGGACGACGAGTTCTCGTTCGACCTCGTCGAGAGCGACGAGGTCGAACTCCTCGACGAGGGCGGGGAGGGCGCCGTTCGTCCGCGGAACTTCTCTGCCGGGTCGATCTTCCGCGTGACGTCGGGGCCACAGGGCTGGGTGCCGGACGACATCGAGCAGAGCGGCTACTTCACCGAGTACGAGACGCGCCACGCCGAGTACCTCGGGACCGACGACGAATTCCTGTGTTTCCCGCAGGAGGACGCCGACGTGGAGACTGACGCGATATACACCGTCGAGCAGGAGTGGGAGATGTTCGACCCCGTCGGGAACCTCGTCGCCGTGGAGTTCAGCCGTGTCGAGGAGGACAGCCTCCCCGTGAGCGACGAGTACCTCTGAGCCGCGCCAGCTCGAGGCGCCGACCGCGGCGACAGGCGGCGGAGCGCCCGACAGCCCCCACTCAGTAGTGCCAGGGGTAGTCGTCGAAGTCAGGGTCCCGCCCCTCGAGGAAGGCGTCCCGGCCCTCCTGGGCTTCGTCGGTCATGTACGCGAGCCGGGTGGCCTCACCGGCGAACGTCTGCTGGCCGACCATGCCGTCGTCGGTCATGTTGAACGCGTACTTCAGCATCCGCATCGCCGTCGGTGACTTGCCGGTCATCTCGTCGGCCCACTCCAGGGCCGTCTCCTCCAGTTCGTCGTGGGGCACTGCCTCGTTGACCATCCCCATGTCGGCGGCCTCCTGGGCGTCGTAGGTCTTCCCGAGGAAGAATATCTCGCGGGCCTTCTTCTGGCCGACCTGCTTGGCGAGGTACGCCGACCCGAAGCCGCCGTCGAAGCTCGCGACGTCAGGGTCGGTCTGCTTGAACTTGGCGTGTTCGCGGCTCGCGAGCGTCATGTCGCAGACGACGTGGAGGCTGTGGCCGCCGCCGACCGCCCACCCGGGGACGACGGCGACGACGGGCTTGGGCATCGTGCGGATGAGCCGCTGGACTTCGAGGATGTGGAGGCGGCCGGCCTTCGCCTCCCGGACCTGGGGGTCGTCGTCGCTCGCCGCCTCGTCGTCGCCGCGGTACTCGTAGCCGGAGTCGCCCCGAACCGACTGGTCGCCGCCAGCACAGAACGCCCAGCCGCCGTCCTTCGAAGACGGGCCGTTCCCCGTCAGGAGGACGCAGCCGACGTTCGCCTGCTTGCGGGCGTGGTCCAGTGCCGTGTACAGTTCGTCGACCGTGCCGGGCCGGAACGCGTTCCGGACGTCGGGGCGGTCGAAGGCGATGCGGACGGCGGGCACGTCCACCCCGCGGTGGTACGTGACGTCGTCGAAGTCGAAGCCCTCGACGGGCGTCCACGCGTCGGGGTCGAAGCTCTCCGAGACCATACCGGGGCGGTCGGCCGGCGTCCGCAAAAGGGTTCCCACCCGCAGCCTGAAGTGCGTCGCCGTCGACCCGGGCGTATGGACGACAACCGGCCGACGGCGGACGGGTCGAGCGCGGCCGACGGCCGGCTCGCGGCAGTCGCCGGCCTCCTCGCCGGCGGCCTCGGATTCGCTGCGGTGTTCGGCCTGACCGCCGTCCGGCAGAGCGGCCGGGCCGACGAGACCGACTTCGCCGACGCGGTCGCCGCGGCGTTCGGCCCCGACGCCGGCCGCGTGCTCTCGGGGTTGGCCGACTGGCTGGAGCCCGACCCGACACAGGTCGTCGCGTGGTTCACGTACGCGAGCCACCGGATTCCCCTCCAGGTCGACGCCGAGGCGTTCGGAAACGCGGTCCACCGCACGGTGGACGTCCAGTCGCTGTCCGTCTGGGACGGTGCACTCGCCTCCCTGCCGCCGGTCGTGCTGGTCGCGGCCGGCGTCGCCGTCGTCGCGCTCGCCGGCGTCGACAGGCTCTCTCGGGCGTGGCAGCCGGGCCTGGCCCTCGCGACCGGCTACGTGGCTGCGGCGCTCCTCGCGCTCCGCGTCGCGGGGTACGAGCGCGACCTCGGTGTCGCCTCGCTGACGGTCGCACCCGAACCGTCGACCGTCGCCCTCCACACCGCCGCCTACGCGCTCGTGTTCGGACTCGGGGGCGCGCTCGCGGCCGCCGTCGCGCAGTCAGCGCTCGGCGACGACTGACTGGAGGCGGTCGCGCTCGCGGTGGCTCGCGGCGGCGTCGGTCTGTACCTCGACGACCTGTGTCCCCGCGCTGCCGACGGACTCCCGGTACGCCGCGCGGAAGCCGTCGATGGACTCGACGCGCGCGAACTCGAGGTCGTAGGTGTCGCCGGTCGGCGCGAAGTCCAGCCCGTGCGGGGTCTTGAACTGGCCCGTGAACGGCGGGTCGAAGGACTCGATGGGGAGCATGTGGAAGATGCCGCCGCCGTCGTTGTTCACGAGGACGACCGTCGCGTCGACGCCGCAGCGCTCCAGCGCGAGCAGGCCGTTCGAGTCGTGGTAGTACGCGAGGTCGCCCGTCAGCACCACCAGCGGGTCGTCGGTCGCGCTGCCGGCGCCCAGCGCCGAGGAGACGACGCCGTCGATGCCCGACGCGCCGCGGTTCCCGAGCACGGTGAGGTCGGCGCTCCGCGGCTCGGTGAACCGGTCGAAGTCCCGGACGGGCATGCTGTTCGAGACGAACACCGTCGCCGGGTCGGGCGCGTCCGCGGCGACCACGCGGGACACCTCGCCCTCCAGGAGCCCGTCCGGTTCGAACGCTCCGACCGTCTGCCAGTAGTCGGCCTCCCGGTCGAGGACGCGGTCGGTCCACGCGTCCCGGCCGGAGTCGACGCGCGCGGCGAGTCCGCGGGCCGTCTCGTCCGGGTCGGCGACGACGAGGTCGGCGGCCGTGAACTCGGCCTCCCGCCACTCGCCGGCCGGGTCGACGACGACCTGGCGGGCGCCGCTGGCCGCGAGGGACTTCCGGAGGGGTTTGGACGTCGGAGAGGCGCCGAACCGCAGAACGAAGTCGGGGTCGGGGTCGAACAGGGACGCGCCCGCCGCGAGCAGACCGTCGTAGCCGCCGACGACCGGCGCGTCCGCGACGTGCGGGCCGAACCGCAGGTCCGACAGCGGGTCGGCGAACAGGGGGAAGCCGGTGGCGTCGGCGAGCGCGCTGGCCGCGTCGGCCGAGAGCCCGCCGTCCTCGGGCCCGGCGACGAGCAGCCCCCGGTCGGCGTCCGCGGCCGCGCCGGCCAGCGCGTCGAGCGTCGACTCCCGCGGGGTGGCCGGCGCGCGGTCGACCGACACGAACGGTCGGTCGTCACGGCCGCTCGCAGCGAGCGGGTAGTCGTCGGCGAACGTCCCGGGCACGTCGCCCGGCACCTCGGTCGGTTCCAGCGGCTTGCGGAACGGGGCGTTCAGGTGGACGGGGCCGGGGTTCGCGCCCGTCGCCTCGCCGACGGCCCGACAGACGGCCGTCCGCAGCGAGCGCAGCTTCCGGTCGTCGGCCTCGGGCTCCGGGAGGTCGCGGTAGTGCCGGACGGCGTCGCCGTAGAGCTTCTGCTGGTCGACGGTCTGGTTCGCGCCGGAGTCCCGGAGTTCCGGCGGGCGGTCGGCCGTCAACACGAGCAGCGGAACGCGTGCCTGGTTCGCCTCCATCACCGCCGGGTGGAGGTTCGCGGTGGCCGTGCCGGAGGTGGTGACGACGGCCGTCGGCTCGCCCGTGCGCTTCCCGCGGCCGAGCGCGAAGAACGCCGCCGAGCGCTCGTCGAGGTGCGAGTAGACCGTGAGGTCGTCGTGGGCGTCGACGGCGACCGTCAGCGGCGTCGACCGGCTGCCCGGGCAGACGCAGACGGCTCCGACGCCCGCCCGCGAGAGCTCCTCGGCGACGGCGCGCCCCCAGAGGGTGTTGCGGTTCGGCGCCGTCATTCCAGCTCGTCGAGGACCGGCCGGTACTTGAGCTGGACCTCGTCCCACTCGTCGTCGGGGTCGCTGTCCGCCACGATGCCGTTGCCCGCGAACAGCGTCACCGAGTCTCCGCTCGCGACGGCCGACCGCAGCCCGACGCCGAACGTGCCGTCGCCGTCGGCGTCGAACCAGCCGACGGGCGCCGCGTACCAGCCGCGCTCGAACGCCTCCGTCTCCCGGATGGTGTCGAGGGCGGCCCCGGGCGGCAGGCCGTTGACGGCGGGCGTCGGGTGCAGCGTCTCCACCACGTCGAGGACGTGCGTGTCCTCGCCGACGGCGGCCGAGATGGGCGTCTCGAGGTGCTGGATGTTCGACAGCGTGCGGACGCCCCGGTCGCCGACCGCCACGTCGCCGAGTTCCTCCAGCCGGCGCGCGATGGTGTCGACGACGACGCCCTGCTCGTGGCGGAGCTTGTCGCTCTCGCGGAGCCGTTCGGCGAGCCGGGCGTCTTCGGCCGGCGAGTCACCGCGGCCGACGGAGCCCGCCAGCGCCACCGTCTCCACGCGGCCGTCGCGGAGCGTCGCGAGGCGCTCCGGGGTCGCACCGAGGAACGCCGCCTCCGCCGTCGGGGCGACGAGGAACCGGAAGCACTGCGAGTACCGCTGTCGAAGGCGTTCGAGGAGGTCTCGGGGGTCGACCGGCGCGTCGAGATCCGCGCGCAGTGCGGTCGCGAGCACGACCTTCCGGAGGTCGCCGGCCTCGATGCGGGCGAGCGCGTCGCGCACCCCCGTCGTCCACTCGCCCCTGTCGGGCGTCGGCGTGGTCCCGGAGACGCCGGGCCGGGGGCCGCTCGGCCGCATCGCGGGCAGCGCCTCGACGGCCTCTCGGGCGTCGGCGAGCGCGCGCTCGACGCCCGCCACGGTGACGTCCTCGCCGACGCGAGCCACCGTCAACCACGTCTCGTCACCGACGCTCGCGAGCTGGCACTCCGGCAGCACGAACTGGGCGGCCGGGAACCCCGTCCAGGGGGCACTCGGCTCGTGGTCGTCGAAGAACGCGAACCCCCCGAGGAGACGGGGGCGGGCGGCCTCCGGGCCGTCGTAGTCGACGGCGTCGAAGAGGTCGTCGGCCCACGCCCGCACGGTCGCGAATCGGTCCTCGCCAGACGCCGTCACGGCGGCCGCGGTGCCGGCCCCCGACACCTCGAGGCCGTCGGGGTCGGCCCAGTGGAACCCCGGTGCGTCCCGCGCGGCGAGGAACGCCCGGTAGGAGACGTCGGCGACCCGGCAGCTCCTGGCGACGACCGGCCCGTCAGCGGTCGTCTCCCCGGCAAGCGAACTCATTACCGCCAGTTAGGACTGCCGCGCCAAATAGCCTGTTCTTCGGGCTAGCTGTACCGCTGCTCGTCCCAGGGGTCGGCCGTGTTCGAGTAGCCCCGCTTCTCCCAGTAGCCGCGCTCGGGTTCGGTGAGGAACTCGACGCCGTCCACCCACTTCGCGCCCTTGTAGGCGTACTTGTGGGGGGTGACGACCCGCAGCGGGCCGCCGTGTTCGGGCGCGAGGTCGTCGCCGTCGAACGCCCACGTGAACAGCACTTCGTCGCGCATGCAGTCCTCGAGCGGGAGGTTCGTCGTGTAGCCGTCGAGCGCGTGGAACATGACGTGGACGGCGTCGGGCTCGACCCCCGCGAGCTCCGCGAGGTGCGTGAACGAGACGCCCGTGAACTCGCAGTCGAGCTTCGACCAGCCGGTGACGCAGTGGAAGTCCTGGCGCTGCGTGACGGCGTCGAGGTCCCGGAACTCGTCGTAAGAGAACGAGCGCTCGTTCTCGACGGCGCCCGTGACGGTGAACTCCCAGGTCTCCGGGTCCCAGCTCGGGGTGTTCCCCTTCGACAGGACGGGGAACTTCGAGGTCTCGCGCTGGCCGGGCGGCAGGCGCTCGTCGCCGAACTCCCGGTAGAGGTCGGTCACGTCGTCGACAGTCATGCCCAGTCGTAGCGGACCCGGACACGTATTCCTACCGGAACGCCGACTCGAGGATTGTGAAACACGAATGAGAGTTTTCCGTTCGCGTAGTTCACTTCACCGTACCGGAAGAATGTCCCCCCGTCAGGCTTATCAATGGAGGCGTCGAAGCCTCTCCCGTTACGATGCCCACCGTCGAAATCAACATCCCCGACCAGATCGAGATGCAGATCGCCCAGCTCGTCGAGCAGGGCGAGTTCGTGAGCCGGGAAGAGGCTGTCGAGCAGCTGCTCTCCTCGGGGATTCGCGCCTACAAGACCAGCGGCCCCAGCGACGAGGAAGAGGAGGGCGTCGGCTTCGAGAACGAAGGCGGCATGATGGGTCACGACGACGAGTACGTCTTCTAGCGTGTGAACCGGTCCCGGAAAACCCTTAACACCACGAATTCCCTACGCTGACCCAATGCACAAGGACGAGCTCCTCGAACTGCACGAACAGATGGTCAACATCAAAGACCAGTTCCTCGGCTTCGACCACGTCGACGAAGACGCGTTCGCCGCCTACGAGGAACTCGAAGTCGAACCCTCGCACGTCCACAAGTCCAAGAGCGAGCACAAGCACGCCGTCTTCCTGCTCGGGAACTCGCTCGCGGCGGCCATGAGCGAGGACGAGTTCTCCAGCGCCGGCCGCATCAGCAAGCGGATGGAGGAGCTCGCAGACGACGCGTCGAACCAGCTGTAACCGGCCCCGAACTGCGGTCGTCGTTGTCACTGTGAGACACGGTCTGAGCCGGTCGTCCGGCCCGAAAAGGCTTATACGCGGCCCTCGCATTCTCCCGCACATGCAGGCACGCATTGTCGAGCGAGTGGAGTCCTGGGACTCCCGGCCGTTCACGGACGGACTCCGGGGACTCCACGAGCTCGCGGACGCGGACTTCTCGGGCGCAGTATCCGTCGGGGGGACGTGGCTGTTCCTGTTGAACGGCCGCGTCGTCGGGGTCTTCGGGGGCGAGGTCGAGGACGTCGTCGACGCCGACGGCACGGTCTACGAGGCACCCCACGAGTCGCTCGTGTTGCTGTACTCGATGCAGGAGCGCGGCGGGGAGACGCAGGCGAAGTACTACACGAACGACACGCCGCTGTCGGAGGCGAGCGAGACGCTCTCCGACGCGAAGTTCACGGGCTACATCGAGCTCTCGGAGAACGTCCTCTCCGGGGACTACTACGTTGTCTACTACGGCGGCCGGTCGATGAGCGCGGCGTTCGTCGGCGCCAGCGAGGAGCTGATTACCGGCGACGAGGCCTTCGAGCGCGCCGACGACGAGGTTGGCGTCTACGAGGTGCTGAAGACGCCGGTGAGCGTCACCGAGCTTCCGCCCCTCGAGGACGAAGACGAGGACGAGTCGGAGCAGACGAGCGACGCGGAGACGGCGGGGGCAGCCGACGCGGGCGACGAGGACGGCGGTGCGGCGGACACCAGCACGGCGCTGTCTACCGGGAGTACGGGCGAGGCGCCGGGTGACGACGACTCACACGAGAGCGCTCCCAGCGACGAGTCCGCCGGCCGGAGCGAATCCCAGACGGAGGCCGATTCGGCGAGGGCAGAGCCGCGACCGTCCGGCCGACCCGACGGTCCCTCGACCGACGCCTCCGAGTCGACCCGGCAGCCGTCTTCGGCCCGGGAGTCGACCGGCGGCGAGGAGAAGACGCGCGCTGCCGGGTCAGGCGGGGCTGCTGCCGAGAGCGACTCCCGTGGGGCCGCCACCGGGACCGAATCGGTCGCCGCAAACGACGGGGGGACGGCGACCCAGGACGGCGAGCAGGCGTTCGACGAGGAACGGGAGTGGCGGAAGACCACGTCCGTTCCGACCATCGACCCCGACGACAGCGAGGGCGGCAGCGAGACGGACGACGCGAGCGGCGGGTCCTCCTCGGAGTCGAGTCGCTCCCGGAGTGCGACCCAGTCCGCTGGCACGCGAACGAAGCGCTCGCAGTCCCGGACCGCCGGCAAGTCCACCGTCGAGAAGCTGAAGCAGGCGGTCAAGCAGCGCGAGCAGAAGCTCCAGGCGGCCAGCGAACGCATCGACGCTCTGGAGGGCGAGCGCGACGACCTTCAGGAGCGCGTTGAGGCGCTGGAGGGCGAGCGCGACGACCTCCGGGAGGAGGTCGAGGACCTCGAAGCCGAGCTGTCCGCGATGGAAGCCACGGACACGAGCGGCGGCACCGAGTCGTCGACGACGGACCTGAACGCGGTGGACGCGCTCTCGGGCACGAACCTCTTCGTGCGCTACGACTCGAAGGGACAGCCGACCCTGGACGAACTCGACCGGTCGACTGACCCCGACGCTGTCAACGAGAACCTCCGCATCGACCACCACAAGCAGTTCGACGCCGAGTCGGCGACCGTCGACGGCGAGTCCTTCGAGGCGTTCCTCCGCGACACGACGGTCTACCGCTTCGTGTCGTGGGCGGTCCGCGCGCTCCCTTACGAGGTCAGAGACTCCGGCCACCAGTCGGGGCTCGCGGACCTCTACGCGGCGCTGCCTCAGGTCGACCGGGCGGAACTCAACGGCACCGTCGATGTCGAACCCGACGAGGAGACGTCGGTCTCACGGACGTTCGACGTGGTGTTGCGCGACCGCATGGGGAACCCGCTCGTGGTCGCGGACGTGAACACGGGCCGGGACCCGGTGACTGGCGACCAGATGGACGCGCTCGTCTCGGACGCGACCGCCATCCGCGAGGGCAGTGACGACCTCTCGGCGGCGATGTACGTCACGGGGTCGTTCTTCGAGCCGGCCGCGCTCGAAACCGCCGCCGAGGAGACGGGTGGCGGCGGCTTCCTCTCGCGCAGCGACCGAGAGAGCTTCGTGAAGGTGGGCCGGAAGGCCGGCTACCACCTGTGTCTCGTCGAGGACCGGAACGACGCGTTCCACCTCACCGTGCCGGAACTCTGAACGGAGGACCGTTCGGGGCGGTTTGCGAACGCAGAAAGTAGAACGTGCGTTATTCGGCTTCCGCGGCGGCGTCGATTTTCATCGACTCCATCTTGTCGATGATTTCGTCGACTTTGCCGTCGAGTTCGTCGACGAACTCGTGGGTGCGTTCGGTGGTGATGGCGCCCTGGCTGGACGGTTCGATGAGGTTCTCCTCTTCGAGGACGCGCAGCGAGTACCGGACCTTGTGGTGCGGGTAGCCCGTCTCGTTGGACATCTTGACGATGCCGATGGGTTCGTTCTCGATGACCATCCGGAGGACCTGCAGATGACGCTCCAGCATGTCGACTTCCTTCTCAAGCCGGTCTATCATGGCATTTGTTAACTTGTCAGGGCGGGCCTTTAAAGGTTGTCACACGGCAGGACCAGAACTGTGTCGCATCGTACTACGCGGGTGCTAGCAATTAACGATTGCGCTCCGGCCTGAAACGCCGAGTTCGGGCGTCGTCTGTGCGAGTTCGTGGACACTTCCGGGCGGAAGACCGTAACCGGTATCACGACTGTGGGTGAATCGTCGGGTATGACCGTCACCATCGTCGGCGCCCAACTGGGCGACGAAGGCAAGGGCGGGGTCGTCGACCTGTTCGGCGACGCCGCCGACGTCGTCGTCCGGTACCAGGGCGGCGACAACGCCGGCCACACGGTCGTCGCCGGCGGCGAGGAGTACAAGCTCTCACTGGTCCCCTCCGGAGTCGTCCGCGGGAAGACCGGCGTGCTCGGTAACGGCTGCGTCGTCAACCCCGAGACGCTGTTCGAGGAGGTCGACGCGCTCCGCGAGCGCGGCCTCGACCCCGACGTCCGGCTGGCGAAGCGCGCCCACGTCATCCTGCCGTTCCACCGCGAACTCGACGGCGCCGAGGAGGCCGCGAAGGCCGACTCCGACCAGGAGATCGGGACGACGGGCCGCGGTATCGGTCCGACCTACGAGGACAAGGTCGGTCGCCGCGGCGTCCGCGTCGGCGACCTCCTGAACGAGGACGCGCTCCGCGAGCGCCTGGAGTACCTGGTGGACGCGAAACGCGCTGTCTACGAGGACATCTACGGGTTCGACGCCGAGGACGCGGACGGCGCGTTCGACTTCGACGCCGTCTTCGAGCAGTGCCTGGCGTACGCCGACCGCATCCGCGAGGAGGACCTCGCGGTGAACGCCGGCGACTACCTCGCCGACCGCATCGCGGACGGCGACGAGGTGATGCTGGAGGGCGCGCAGGGCACCAGCCTCGACATCGACCACGGGAACTTCCCGTACGTCACGTCCTCGAATCCGACGGCGGGCTACGCGGCCACAGGCTCCGGGCTCGGCCCGACGACCGTCGGGCAGGGCGAAGTCGTCGGCATCGTCAAAGGCTACCTGTCCCGTGTCGGGAGCGGCCCGATGCCGACCGAACTCGACGGCGACCTCGCCGAGTACATCCGCGACGAGGGCGGCGAGTACGGCACGGTCACTGGTCGCCCGCGCCGCGTCGGCTGGCTCGACATCCCGATGCTCCGGCACGCCGCGCGCGTCAGCGGCTTCACCGGCATCGCTATCAACCACCTCGACGTGCTCGCGGGCATCGACGAGGTCAAAGTCGGCCACGCCTACGAGCGCGACGGCGAGACCATCGAGACGCTGCCCGCGACGACCGAGAACTGGGACGAGTGCGAGCCCGTCCTGAAGACGTTCGACGGCTGGGCGGAGTTCGACCCCGAGACGGTCGCCGAGGAGGGCTACGAGGCCCTCCCGAGCGAGGCACAGGCGTACGTCGAGTACGTCGAGGGCGAACTCGACACCCCGGCCTACGTGCTGGGCGTCGGCCCCGGCCGCGAGGAGTCCATCGTCCGCCAGAACCCCTTCGAGTAACTGCGACCCGACTCGCTCCCGGGACGGCCACCACCGGCCCGGAACCCGCACGTTTTTGCCGGGCGGCCGCCACGCACGAGGTATGAAAGAGGACCTGATGGACATCATCTGCTGTCCGCTGGACAAACACGACCTCGAACTCGAGGTGGACGCAGAGGAGGACGGCGAGGTGATGGCGGGGACGCTGACGTGCACGGAGTGCGGGGAGACGTACCCCGTCGAGGACGGCATCCCGAACCTCCTGCCGCCGGACATGCGGGAGGAAGCGTCGGCCTGACGCAGGGAACCTTTTTGTCGCGACGGCGGAATGCTTCGACCGTGCCGGAGACGCTGTCGGTCCACCTCAACCGCGGGGGTCCGCGCGAGCTCGACGCGGAGCGAGCGGCGCTCGAGACCGACCGGTCGTTCGTCCTGGAGTTCGTGAACCACGGCCAGCCGCTGCACGTCCACCTCCGCCCGAGCGAGGCGCTGGACGGCGTGGTGACACCGGCGGAGACGCAGGTGTACGTCGACGAGGGTGAGACTCGGCGCGTCGACGTCTCGGTCCCGAGGCAGTCGGCCCCCGTCGAGGGGACGCTGGACGTGGTGACGGGCTACGGCGCCGAGGAGGCGACCGTGGCCATCTCTGTGACGAGCGAGCGGAAGGACGGCGGGCCGGACGTCGCCGTCGACGACACGCTCGCCGAGAAGACGCCGGCGGAGCCCGACGCGACGACCTCGGTGACGGAAGTGGTGACGCCAGTGGTGCTGGCGGCGACGGTGGTCGTGGCGGCGGCGGCCGTCGCCGTCGCGGTGCCGGACGCGGGCGCGCTCGCCGTCGGGGTCGCTGGCGTCCTCGCTGGCGTCGCGGTGGCGGCGTACGAGCTATTCCGGTGACGCGTCGTCACGGGGAGCAGAACAGAGAGACCGGGAGCCGCGGCGCCGTCAGTGGTGGTCGTCGTGGTCGCCGCCGTCGTCGTGGTCCTCGGGGTACGTCGGCGTCCCGGAGAGCCCGTGTTCGTCCATGCGTTTCGCACGCAGGAAGCGGGCGCGGTAGCGGTTCGCGCCCTCGTAGACGTCTGCCTCCCGGATGTCGTCCGTGCTGCCGTCCGCCACGGCGTCGATGATGTCCTCGACCTGTTCTTTCTCCTCGGGCGTGAGTTCGAACGTGTACTCCCGAGACTCCTCGCGTTCGAGGGTCGTGAACTTCCGGGCGGCGGCGACGAACAGCGAACAGGGTTCGCGGCACGGGAACTCGCCGTCGCCCCGCGGCACGTCGAGTTCCTCGTCGCCGTTCTCGTCCCACTCGCGGCGCTTCAGGCACTGGGAGTCGACGCAGCAGGCCTCTGCGGCCCACTCCAGGGCCTCGTCGTCGAGCTCGGAGACGATGCCGTAGATGCCGCTCTGCCGGCCGGCGGCGTCCTCCCAGTGGTCGACGTCGAGGTCGCCCTCGCGCTCCCGGTGCCAGTTCGCGACCGTCGCCGGGTAGATGTACTCCACCGTCTCCACGAGGTCCCGGCCGTCCAGGTCGACGAACGCCCAGCCGTGCGGGAGCGTCGGCGCCGTCGAGAGCGGCCGATACCGGCCGTCGTCGTCGTGCTTGACGAGTTCTCGCGCGTCGAGCGGGTCGGTGTAGGCGTCGACGTTCTCGCCGAGGTCCTCCTCGTGGCGGACCTCGTACCGGCGGTGCCCGTCGGCGTCGAGGACGACCGTGACTGCGAGTTCGCCCCAGTGGCGAGTGTGGCCGCCCCGGAGGGCGTCGTAGCGCTCGGGGACCGGGAGCCGGCTCTCGTCATCCCCACCGGCTGCGGTGCCCTCCAGCCACCGGAGGAACGCTCGCCGGGCGGTGCCGTGCCCCTCGACTTCGTGCTCCCAGTAGTACCAGTTCGTCGCGAACGGGTCGTCGGCGCGTTCGCGCAGCTCTTCGCCCGCGAGGATGGCTTCGTCGTCGGGGGTCGCGAAGCGGTAGGCGTCCCGGTACGGCTCCACGGTGAGGCCGTCGAAGTCGACGCCGTCGTCGGCGGCGTCGACGAGCGCGTCGGCGACCGACATCTAGTCCCCCGCGGCGGCGTCGGCGCCACCCGTGCGCTCTCGGACCGCTTCGACGGCGTCGTCGACCGGTGCGCCGGCGTCCGCCGCGCGCTCGAGGACGACGTCCGCGACCAGCGGCTCGGTGCCGACCGCGCCCGAGTACCAGATGCGGTGGCCGTCGACCTCACTGGGGATGTCGTAGCCGGTGCGGTAGTCGTCGGTGAGCCCCATGTCCTCGGGGATGTCCTCCTGCGTGTGGAAGCCGTCGGAGACGAACAGCGGCACGACGACGATGTCCTCGGTCTCGAAGAAGTCCGTGACGTCGTCGACTTCCGGGTCCTCGTCCATGAAGACGGCCTGCACCTCGCCGAAGACGCCCATCTCGCCGATGCGGTCGGCGTGGTAGTGGATGGCCTTCGCGGAGTTCTCGTTGCGCTCGGTGCCGTGACCGACGACGGAGAGCCCGAAGTCGTCGCCGAACTCCTCGCGGTCGGTGACGGACTTCGCGCGCTGGACGATGACGTCGCTCATCGAGTCGTGGGTGCCGACCGGCCCGCAGTAGTGGATGGTCTTCTCGACGTCGTCGGCGTCGAGTGTGACGTGGTCGGCGTCGGTGCCGTCGGAGTCCCAGTCCTCGGGGTCCCAGTCGGCGAGCCGGAGTTCGCGCGGGATGACCTGTTCGGTGAAGTAGCCCTCCGAGATGAACAGCGGGACGACGTACACCTCGTCGGATTCGAGCGTCCGGAGGACGTTCCGGAACGACGGTTCCTCCTTCCAGAACGCCTCGCGGACCTCGTCGAACGCGCCGGACTCCCGGATCGTGTCGGCGTGCGAGTACGCCGGCTCCGAGGAACCGGGGTTGAGGTGCGAGCCGTGTCCGACGATGACCAGCGCTTGCATGCGCGTCGGTTGGCGCGACACGTCCTTAGGGACTTCGGGAGGGGCGGCGCCTGCGGTGAGTCAGCCGGCAATTCCGGAACTTTTCGCCTCTTTTATCATCACCGAAGCACACGTGAGTGGTACTGATGCGCACGTCGCCCTGGCTCCCAGTGGCGCTGGCCGTCTTGGTCGTCGCCAGTGGCTGCGCCGCCCTCCCCGGACTCGACGACGACGACGCCGACACGCCCCCCACGGACGACGTCACTGCCGCGTTCGGCGACCTGGAGACCCTGTCGGCGACCCAGGTGTCGAGCCTCGAGTCGAACGGCACGACGAACGAGACGCGGACGGAGGTCCGGCTCGCCGTCGGCGAGGACGGCCTCCGAGAGTTCAGTCGCGTGCTCGAACCCGCAGAGCAGGCCGGTGACGTCACCGTCGTCAACGGCACGGCGTCCCTGATATACGACGCCAGCGAGAACACCGTTACGCGAGTCCAGCGCACCGAGAACGCTGGGTCGTTCGCGGACCGCGGCGAGTACTACGCGAACGTCGTCGCCGCCGCCCGCAACGGCTCCACCGTCTCGGCGCCCAGCCGGGGCGTCTCGCCGCTGCCGGTCGTCCCGGTCCAGTCGGCCGGCGCCGCCGTAGAGACCGGCGCCATCGAGGGCTACGAGGTCGAGTACCTCGGCACCGACGAGGTCGCCGACCGGCGCGCACACGGCTTCCGGATGACCGCCGTGGCCGACGCCGCCGTCGACATGAACCAGACGCTGTGGCTGGACGCCGAGTTCTACTATCCGCTGCGCAGCGAGCAGACGGTCACGCTCGACAACCAGACGTACGAGGTCAGCAGCCACGTCGAAGACGTCGAGTTCAACGCCGACCTCCCGGCCGACACCTTCGACTGGACGCCGCCAGCGAACGCCACCGAGGAGACCATCGACTTCGACGTGGAGCGCTTCGACTCGGTGGACGCGCTGGCTGCCGCTGCACCACTGTCCGTCCCCGACCCCGACTTGCCCGAGGCGTACGCGTTCGAGTCGGGGCGGCTGACCGGCGAGAACGTCACGCAGGTCACAGCCGAGTACGGGAACGGCGACGGCGGCACGGTCACCGTCTCGAAGCTCGTGAACGACCAGAACGAGTCCGCTGGCGGCCTCGGGCTCGACGCCGGCGAGAACGTCACGGTCGCCGGCCAGAACGCCACGTACCTGGTCACCGGCCAGTCGTCGATGGTGACCTGGCGCTGCGGCGACGTCCAGTACAGCGTGCTGTCGACAGCGCTCGACCGCGAGGAGCTGCTGGCGGCCGCCGAGTCGGTCGCCTGCGAGTAATCCCCGCGTCCCGCTACGGACGGCGGTACAGCGAGTACGCGATACAGACCAGGCCCGCGAACTGCAGCAGTCGAACACTGAGTGTCAGCGGCGACTGGAGCCCGGCGTCGATGACGCCGAGCCGCAACAGCCCCGTGCCGACGAACGCCGCCGTGTTCGTGACGGCCGTGATGAGGATGAGTCCCGCAGAGAGATACTGCATCGCCCGGCTCTGGTGACGGCGGAAGCCTCGGTAGGCCTGGTAGCCGATGAAGAGCCCGACGAGGGTCGACGCCATCGACACCACGACGATCGCTACAAACCAGGTCATAATCCCTCCCACATGCGCGTGAATCGGTCGGCGACGTCCTCTGACTCGACCTCTACCTCGGTCGTGAACTCGCCGTCTTCCAGTTCGATGCTGAACCGCGTGAGCGTCGCACGGTAGACGCTGTGGTGGTTGCCGTCCGGGCGGACGTTTATCGACTCCTCCAGGAGGCCGAGATCGGTGAGCTCGTCGATGCGCCGGTAGACGGTCGCCGTCGACGCGTCACAGGCCTCGCTGAGTTGGCTCGCGGACATGGGTTCCTTGCTTGCCGCGGCGAGGATGGCTCGCGCGTGCTCGTCGTCGAGCACGGAGAGCACCGCCGTCGGGTCGCTGTCCTCGCTCACAGGACCGATTCACACTCCCGTCATTTAAACGCAGCCTGCGAGTCGCAGACACTGAGAGTTAAGCCGGTCGCGCGTGGAGACGCCCGTATGACGCTGGCTGGCGAGACGCGGGCGGCAGTCGACGACCACCCGTTCCTGCGGCGGGCGCTGCGGGCGGGCGTCGTGAACCACGCCGCGGCCGCGCGTTTTCTGGACGTGGACGGCGACGAGGAGGCGGTCGCGGCAGCGGTTCGCCGGTACGCCGAGGACCTCCCGGAGTTCGCCACCGAGGACACCGCAGCGCGGGTGTCCATGGAGTCCGGGCTCGCCCGCAGCGAGGGTGCCGGCGAGGGGCTGCTCGTCGTCGGCGACGACGCGTTCGGCGCGGGCGGCGGGGACCTGACGGCGCTCGTCGCGGCCGGCGGCGTCGACACGCGAGCCCTCGCGGTCGTGCTGGAGCGCCTGCACGCCGCCGGTATCAACCCCGTGGCGGCGGGCGTCGCGGCGTCGCTGGTCGTCGTCGTCGAGCGGCGGGACGGCGCCGACGCGCTGCGGCTCGTCGAGGACGCCCTCGCGTCGGTCCCGGAGCGCAGCGACGGGTGACGATTCCGACGCCTTGAAGCGCTGGCCGCCGTAGGTTCGGGGGATGACGCAGTACGTGACGAACACCCTCTCCGGCGAGCGAGAGTCCTTCGAGCCACGCGACCCCGAGAACGTCCTCGTGTACACGTGTGGCCTGACGGTCTCAGACGACGCCCACCTGGGCCACGCTCGCCTCTGGGTGCAGTCGGACGTCGTGGCGCGGTGGCTCTCGCACGCGGGCTACGGCGTGCGACACGTGCAGAACTTCACCGACGTGAACGAGAAGATCGTCGCGCGCGTCGGCGAGGACGGCCTCGGCGACACCGAGGCCGAGGTGGCCGCCCACTACACGCAGTCGGTCATCGACGACATGCGCGCGCTGAACCTCGAACGCGCCGACGTCTACCCCCGGGTCTCCGAGCACGTCCCCGAAATCATCGACCTCGTACAGGACCTGATAGACGCGGGCTACGCCTACGAGGCGAACGGCTCCGTCTACTTCGACGTGACGAGCTTCGAGGGCTACGGGAAGCTCTCGGGCCAGCAGGTCGACGAACTGGACGCCCAGGGGCCCGATGACGAGCAGGCGGAGAAGCGCCACCCCGCCGACTTCGCGCTCTGGAAGGCGGGCGGCGTCAGCCCCGACGACGCCAACGAGCACCGCGACGACGACCTCCCGGCCCTCGACCACGAGTGCGGCCAGACGTGGGCGTCGCCGTGGGGCGAGGGCCGGCCGGGCTGGCACATCGAGTGCTCCGCGATGGCGACCACGCACCTCGACGAACACATCGACGTGCACATCGGCGGCCAGGACCTCGTCTTCCCCCACCACGAGAACGAAATCGCGCAGAGCGAGGCGGCCTCGGGCGAGCGGTTCGCGGACTACTGGCTGCACGTCCGCCTGCTGGAGACTGAGGGCGAGAAGATGTCGTCGAGTCTGGGGAACTTCTTCACCGCGAAGAACGCCGTCGAGGAGTTCGGCGCGAACGTCGTGCGGATGTTCCTCGTCTCCACCTCGTACACGCAGCGCCAGACGTACTCCGAGGAGACGGTCTCGGAGGCCGAGGAGCGCTGGGACCGACTGGAGCGGGCCTACGACCGCGCGACCGATGCCGCCGACGACGTGGCGGCGTACTCGAAAGCCGAAGACAGTGACCTCCGGGCGGCGGTCGCCGCGGCCCGCGAGGACTTCGAAGCCGCGATGGAGGACGACTTCAACACCCGCGAGGCGGTGTCCGCGCTGCTGGAACTCGCGACCGCCGTGAACCGCCACGTCGACGCCCACGACGACTACGACTACCGCGGGCTCGTGGACGCCATCGAGACCGTCGAGGAGCTGGGCGGGGGCGTGCTCGGCTTCCAGTTCGGTGACGCCGAGGTCGGTGGCGACGTCTCCATCGCCGAAGACGTCGTCGACCTTGTGTTGGACATCCGCGAGGAGGAGCGCGAGGCCGGCAACTACGAGCGCGCCGACGACCTCCGGGACCGGCTGGAAGCCCTCGGCGTCACCGTCGAGGACACCGACGACGGCGCGACGTTCCGGCTGTAGCGTCCGAGACGGGGCGGCGTTCGCCCGGCAGGACTGCCAGAAGGGTTATTCTCGGTGGGCGGCTCCGAACGGGTATGCAACGACGCACGCTCACGGCGGCGGCCCTCGCCGTCCTCGTCGCCCTCGCCGGCTGCGGGATGCTCACCGGCGACCTCTCGTACGCCGCGTCCCCCGCGGCCGTCGACGACGCGACCCTCGAAGACACGGGCTACGAGGAGGCGAACGTCGCCGAGCAGGAGGTCACACGCGAGTTCTCGGCGGCCGGCCAGTCCCGGAACGTCACCGTGACGAACCACGTCGCGATGTACGAGCGCAGCGTCGACGTGCCCGTCGTGGGCGAGCAGCGTGCGGCCGTCTTCGGCGCGTTCACCAGCCCCGAGGTGAGCGTGCTCGGCCAGTCGTTCAACCCCATCGAGGACTACGACAACCGCAAACTCGCGGGGCTCGCCCAGCGGCAGTACAGCGGGCTGACGGTCGGCGACGAGGTCGGCACTCGCAGCGTCACGGTGCTGGGCGAGTCGGCGAACGTGACGACGTTCGACGGCGAGGCGTCCATCGGCGGCACCAGCGTCGACGTCTACGTCCACGTCACGAAGGTGAAACACGACGGGGACTTCGTGGTGGCTGTCGCCGTCTACCCGCAGGCCCTCGACGGCGAGCAGGAGACCGTCGACGACCTGCTCGCGGGCCTCGACCACTAGCGGCGAGTCCCGGGCGCTCCCGAACTGTTAGGCCCGTCGCGCCCTTCCGTCTGCGTATGGCTACCACACCCGCGCCCGACTTCGAGCTGCCGAACGCCGGCGCCGGCCCGGACCCCTACCGGCTGGCCGACCGGGCGGCGGCCGACGACGTGGACTTCGTAGTGGTGCTGTTCCAGCGGGACTACCACTGCGGGAACTGCCGCGAGCAGGTCCAGCAGGTCGCCGACCGGTACGACGACTTCGTCGCCCGGAACGCGGAGGTGGCGTCCGTGCTCCCAGAGCCTCGGGAGCGCGCCGAGTCGTGGCAGGACAGCTACGGGCTGCCGTTCGCGCTGCTGGCCGACGAGGCGAAGGCCGTCGGCGACGACTACGACCAGCCGACCCGGTTCGGCGTGCTGGGCAGCCTCCACGACCTCGTCGGCCGGATGCCCGAGACCGTGGTGCTGGACGTGCGCGGCGAGGAGCCGACCGTCGCTTACGAACACCGGGGGTCGTCGCCGAGCGACCGGCCGAGCGTCGACGACCTGCTCGCGGAGCTCGACGCGCGCTCGTGACAGCCGACGCCATCGAGCGGGCGTCCATCGGGTCGACGAGGACGACGAAAGTGGTTCGGCCGCGCCACGGCGGCCGGTCTGTCGCCCCGAAATTCACTCACGGTCCGTAACTCGCTCGGTGGCCTCGTCGTCGGCGAAGTACCCGAGCTTGCGCGACCAGTCGTAGGACTGGTACGTGACCCGCGGTCGCTCGTCGGCGTCGAGGACGCCGTGTGCGCGGAGGAACGCGTAGACGCCCGACCGGCCGCCGAAGTCCCCGCGGTAGTACAGGAACAGCCGGGAGACGGCGAGCCGGCCGCGGTCGTCGTACTCGCAGTCGCGCCCGAGGAACGACGCGGTGCTGCGGTCAAGTTCGCCGTCGACGCCGTCGGTGGTGTAGGCCGCTATCGGCGGACAGGAGGCGGCGGCGCAGTTCAGCGCGAAGTGGATTCGGGGGTCGGCGGCGTCGAAGCGGTGCCGTCGCTCGAACGCGCTCGGGAACGGCCGCGGCAGGTAGCCGAGCCCGTACTTCGACTTCGACCCGCGGAGGATGCCGTGTTCCACGTCGTCGAGGCTCAGGTCGTGGCCGGCGACTGTCAGCCGGGGCTCGCCGAACAGCCGGCCCCGGTCCGCGAAGATGTCGGGGTCCCGCTGGAGGTCGTCCTGCACGGCGGCGTTGTAGACGTTCAGCCAGAACGCAGTGGCCGGCTCCCGGTCGAGGGCCGCGAGCCGGGATTCCTCGAGGGCCGCGAGCGCCGTCCGGAACGGTTCGGTCGGGTCGCCTCGCTTGGTCGCGAGGACGTACTCGCGGGCGCAGGCGACCGGCGCGGACGCCGGCGCTGTCGGTGACACGCAGGCCGCTACGGGCGCGACGGACTCGAAGGTTCGGGCGGCGGCGACTGACGGACGCGCGGTGTCGCTCGCACCGCCGGGACCGCAACACTCAATCCGAACACGTTCGCTAGCTAGCGCCATGAACGAGGGGGAGCTGCAGGCACTCGTGGACCAGGAGACGCTGGCCGACCGCGTCGACGCCGGCGAGTACCCCGAGTGGGTGGGTCGGCACTGGGAGAGCTTCTACGGGGGCGTCACGGGCGAGCGCGACGGGTCGCCGTTCCCGTGTTACTTCGGCGTCGAGTCCGTGGAGAACGGCGACCCCGTCTACACCGCGGTGCCGTCGCTCACCGACCCGGACGCGCTGCTGTCGTTCCGCGACGCGCTCCTGGAGTACCTCGACACGTACGAGGACAAGGACGGCGACGTGTCCTTCGTGACGTTCTGGAAGCCGCCCGAGGAGTCGTTCTCGGAGGCGGACTACCACGAGGCACTCTGGCACGTGCTGAACTTCCTGCACGTCCACGACCCCGAGCCGTGGCCGGATGACATCCCGACGGACACCGACGACCCGCACTGGGAGTTCTGTTTCGGCGGCGAGCCGCTGTTCCCGACGTGTCGCGCGCCGTTTTACGACGCACACGACCGCATGTCCCGGTACTGTCCGGTCGGGCTGGAGATCACGTTCCAGCCGCGGTCGCTGTTCGAGGGCATCACCGCGGACACCGAGGCCGGCCAGCACGCCCGCGAGGTCATCCAGGACCGAGTCGAGGACTACGACGGCGTCTGTCCGCACGCCGACCTCGGGGACTGGGGCGTCGAGGGCGACCGGGAGTGGGTGCAGTACCTCTTCCGGGAGGACGACGACCAGGCGCCCGAGGAGTGCCCGGTGACGTTCACGCGCGACCACCCGAAGGCGACGGCGGGCGTGGACGCGCTCGTCGCCGAACACGCCTCCGAGGGGAGCGCCAGTGACTGACGCGGCGCTCGTCCTCGTCGACTTCCAGGTCGGGTTCGGCGACCCGTCGTGGGGCGACCGGAACAACCCCGAGGCCGAGGAGCGCGCTCGCGACCTGCTGGCGTCGTGGCGCGAGCGCGGCGCGCCCGTCGCGCACGTCCGCCACGACTCGACGGCGCCCGAGTCGCCGCTGCGCCGCGGCGAGCCGGGCTTCGCGTTCACCGAGGGATTCGGCCCGGACGAAGACAGGCCGGCCGAGCGCGAGTTCGTGAAGTCGGTCAACGGCGCGTTCGTCGACACCGGTCTGGAGCCGTGGCTCCGGGACCGGGACGCGAGCGAGGTGGTGGTCTGTGGGCTGACGACCGACCACTGCGTGTCGACGACGGTCCGGATGGCGGAGAACCGAGGGTTCGGCGTGACGCTGGTGCGGGACGCGACCGCGACCTTCGACCGGCGGTTCGACGGCCAGCGACTGCCCGCGAGCGAGGTCCACCGGACGGCGCTCGCGCACGTCGCCGGGGAGTTCGCCGCCGTCGCGAGGACAGCCGACCTCCGCCAGTAGGGGGTCTAGGGTGTGGGCCGTCGGTCGAAGAAGAGGAGGGCGGGCGCGGGGCCGAGGTTACTGCGTCGTGTGCACCGACTAGCGGCTGTTTGCGTGTCGTTACTGGTTGCTCTCTGTGTCGTCGTCCTCGGTGGAAGCGGGCTGCAGGAGGTGGGGTCCCCGACGGTACTTCGGCGTGCTGGCGAACTCCTCCATCCGCCGTTGTTCCGACTCGGTGATTCGGTGTGACATCAGCGCCTACTATACACAGGGAGGATATAGTAATAATTCAGGTAATTCACGGGCGGCAACGTTATGAAGCCGCTTCGCGGCGGCTCGGCGTTCCCGCCGGAGTGTGGCGGCGACGGCTCGACGGGGACGGCGACACCACATTTCGGGCGTCAGTAAGTTCGCGTTACGCGCTGCTAGGCGCTGTACTGTCGACACGGGTGGATGTGAGCCGATCGGTCGCCGAAAGAAGGCTGGAGAGTCCTCGACGGCGTCAGTCGCCGTGTTCGTCTGCGAGCGTCGGGCGGGTGCGGCGTTCGGCGAACAGTGCCATCACGAGTGCGACCGCGGCGAGCGTCGACATCGCTGCGAGCTTGAGGCGCATTGCAGTTCGCCACCAGGCCCGCACGGGGCTTCGTTATACCGCGACTTCCGGCGGTTCGACGCACGAGTCGGCTCCATAACAATCGGCGACGCCGACCTGAATAGGGGTGTGTCACGCACCCGCGAGTCGTGGGCGGCGTCGCCGTTTCTCGTGGTGCTCGCCGCCACGAAGGTCGCCGACGCCGCAACCACGTACGCCGGCCTCGAAGTGGTGGCGGGCGTCCGGGAAGCCAACCCCGCGGTCGCCGGTCTCGTCCACGCTCACGGCACGCTCCCGGCGCTCACCGCCGTCACGGTGGCGGTCGTCTGCGTCGTCGCCGCCGTCACGGAGTCCGCAGTGCTAGTGGTGGGCCGGTTCCCGGACGCGTCCGCGGAGTCGCGGCTGGCGCTCCGGCTCGTCGGGTACGGTCTGCCGTCGCTGTTCCACGTCGCCGTCGCGGCCCGGAACACGGCTGTTCTCGCGGGGTCGTGACAACGACCCACTAACAATGATGTGGGGACGCAAACGGACGAATGGGGAGCACCCCCGTTCCGTTCTCCCCCGGAACACTCCCCATCCGCCCCCGACCGGACCCACCGCTCTCCCCCCATCCCCGTTCTTTTCCGCTACTTGGAGAGGTCCTTCGTCTTGATGGTCTCCCACGCCTCCGACCCCTCGGACGTGATTCCGTACACTCGTCCCTTCCGCCGGTCCTCGGGGACCAGCAGCTCGACGAGGTCGCGGTCCCGCAGCGAACTCAGGGCTCGCGAGACGTGGGTCACCGAGAGGTCGACGTCGCTGGCGATCTGTGTCGGTGTCGCCGGCCCCTCCGCGAGCCGCCCGAGCACCATCGTCCGGTGGTCGGAGCTGATGACGTACCCGACCACGTCCCAGTCTGGACTCATGCCTTCCTCCGTTGTGTTGTGGTGTTCACGATGGACCTCCGTACAGGTAGTGTGCGGTGGCGACGGCGGCGAACGCCACCATCAGTGCCGCGCCGAGCCACGCCAGCGACACCCAGGCGAACGCCCCCGGGAGCAGCGAGACCGCCGCGTACGCCGCGAGCCCGACCACCGCGATGGCCGCGTACACGAACTGCCAGGGGCGGCCGTCGCCGCCGCTGTCCGGTAGGTAGGTGTCGAGCGTGCTGACGTTCGACGTCAACGCGACCTCGCCGGAGTCCTGGTCGTAGTCGACGATGCCGGACTCGCTGAGCTTCGGCACGTGTGTCTGGTACAGCGAGACGTACACGCGCTTGATCTGCTGGTCGGTGAGGTTCTCGACGTCGGTGTCGTTCTCCCAGGCTGCCACGTCCCGCGAGAGGTCGTTCAGCTCTACGGGCTCGTCGCGGTCCCGCAGGTACGAGATGACGAACCGCCGGCGTGCGTTGCTCAGGAGGTCGTAGACCTCGCCTTGAGTCAACGAGTCTTGGTCTTGCTTTGACATCGGTTGGGTCGGCGGGGCGGCGGACACTGAGGCGGCCGCTGAACTCCCGGGTGCCGGCCCGGCTCGGCGCCGGCGGGCTGCCGGCGTCGCGGCGTCGCTGGCGGTCCTGGTCGGTTCACTCTACAGTCACGCTCTTCGCGAGGTTCCGGGGCTTGTCGATCGACCGACCGAGCAGGTCGGCGACGTGGTAGGAGACCAACTGGAGCTGGACGTTCGCGAGCACGCCCGCGGCGGCCGGGTGGGTGTCCGGAATCGGCAGGAAGTCGTCGACGGTCGCCGCGACCGCCGGGTTCGGCTCGCTCCCGACCCCGACCACCGTCGCGCCCCGGGACTGGACCTCCTCGACGTTGTGCAGGGTCTTCTCGTCGTGGCGGCCCGTGAACACCGCGAACACTGGCGTGTCCGGCGTGACGAGCGCGAGCGGGCCGTGCTTGAGTTCGCCGGCCGCGAACCCCTCGGCGTGTTCGTAGGTGATCTCCTTGAACTTCAGCGCGCCCTCCAGGGCGACGGAGAAGCCGACGCCCCGCCCGATGAAGAAGTGGCCCTCGCGGTCCCGGAACCGGTCGGCGAGCCCGGCGGGCCCGGACTGGTCGAGAACCTGTTGGACGTCGGCTGGTAGCCGGTCGAGCGCCCGCAGCAGGTCGGCGCGGGCCTCGCCGGGCGACCCGGTGACGTCCTCGGTGAGCCGCTCGACGAGCAGCGAGAGGACGGCGACCTGCGAGGAGAACGTCTTCGTCGCGGCCACCCCGATCTCGGGGCCGGCGCGGATGAACAGCGCGTCGTCGCACTCGCGGGCGGCCGTCGACCCGACCACGTTCGTGACGGCGAGCGTGCGGGCGCCGGACGCGGCGGCTCGCCGCACTGAGGCCAGCGTGTCCGCCGTCTCACCGCTCTGCGTGACGGCGACGACGAGCGTGTTCTCGTCGACCGGCGCGGGCGTCGTGGCGTACTCGCCCGCGCTGAATACCTGGGACGGGACGCCGCGCTCGGCGAGCAGCTGGCGGGCGTACAGGGCCGCGTGATACGATGTCCCGCACGCGACGAACTGGACGTCGTCGACGCCCGCGAAGCTGCCGGCGGGGAAGTCCTCCAGGTGCACGTCCCCCTCGGCCGTCACCCGGCCGTTGACGGCGCGTTCGAGCGCCGACGGCTGCTCGTGAATCTCCTTGAGCATGTAGTGTTCGAAGCCGTCGCGTTCGGCGTCCTCGGCCTGCCAGTCGACGGATTCGACGGCGCGCTCGACCGGCCGGCCGTTCCGGTCGGTGACCTCGTGGCCGGTCGCGGTCGCCCGCACCACGTCGCCGTCCTCGAGGTAGACCACGTTGCGCGTGTGTTCGAGGAACGACGGGACGTCGCTGGCGAGGAACCGGCAGTCGTCGGCGACGCCCACCACCAGCGGCGAGCCCTGCCGGACGGCGTAGACGGCGTCCTCGCCGCGGACCACCATCGCGACGGCGAAACTCCCGTCGAGGCGGTCGGCGGCCGCACGGAGCGCCGTACTCGGGTCGGCGCCGGCAGCCAGCTCCTCGGCGACGAGGTGGGGAACGACCTCGGTGTCCGTCTCGCTCGTGAACGCGTGCCCGTCCGCCTCGAGTTCGTCCTTGAGCGCCTGGTAGTTCTCGATGATGCCGTTGTGGACGACCGCCACCCGGTTCCCGCAGTCAGTGTGCGGGTGGGCGTTCGCGTCCGTGGGCGCGCCGTGCGTACTCCAGCGGGTGTGACCGACGCCGGCCACCCCGCTCGGGTCGACGACGTCGGCGGCGTCCGCGAGCTCCTCGATGCCGCCCTCGCGTTTGACGACGGTGACGCCGGTCCCGGTGCGGGTGGCGATGCCGGCCGAGTCGTACCCCCGGTACTCGAGGTTCCGGAGCCCGTCGAGGAGCGTGGCGACCACGTCGCGCTCGGCTACGCAGGCCGTTATTCCACACATGCTGTGCCCCCCTGGCGGTGGGCCGGCACGTGCAGCGGTGTCTCCGCTTCGTCGCTCGGGCCGGGGACGAGCGCGTCAGTCAACGGCCGAGGCGTCGTCGCACGCGGATTCGGTGTGTTCCAGGTCATGGTAGGCTGGGGGGCGCGTTCGCCGTGTCAGACAACACTCTGGAATCACGGCTTCCGGCCATTGTTATTCGGAGATTGCGGTGGGTTGGCTGACGGCTACCGTTCCCATTCGGTATCGTGAGCCCCCGACAGCCGGGAACTCGCTCCGGCCAGTCGGGTGTTTGTGAGACGTTACCGCGCGTAAGCCGACGGATAACTAAGTAGGTAGTCTGACCTTTGTCTGACGCGATGTTGGGTGTGATGCGACTGATGCCGAACGAAGGCCCCGCCTTCGCCCCGTCCACGCCGGCGGCGCTCTGCCCCGTTGCAGGCGCCCCGGTCGCGGAGCGAGCGGCGACGCGGCTGGCGCGAGCCGGGGTCGACGAGGTGTTGGCAGTGTCCGACGACGCGCGCGTCGAGTCCTGGGCCGGCCGAGCGGACGCGCCGGTCGATGTCGTGACGCGGGACCGTGCGGTGGTCCGGGAGTACGCGACCGGGCACGACCGCGCGGTCGTCGTCGACGGCGCGACGCTCGCGCCGTCCGACGCGCTCGCTGCGGCGGCGGACGCCGTTCCGGCCGGCGGTGCGGCGGCGGCCGACGGCGGGAGCGGGACCGTGCCGGCGGCGTTCGCCGTGCCGGCGGCCGCCCTCGCGGACGCGGCGTCCGAGGACGGCCTCGACGCTCTCGGCCGGAGTGCCCCGGCGTCCGCGTGCATCTCACCAGCATCCGTCTCGGACGTGCGGCGTTCGTGGGAACTGCTAGCAGCGAACGAGTCAGTCCTCGGTGGCGTCGACCGCGCTATCGAGGGCGACGTTCACCCGGACGCCGACTGCCGGGGAGCCGTCGTCGTCGAGGACGGCGCCGAAATCGACGCGGGCGTCGTGGTGGAGGGCCCCGCAGTCGTCTCGTCGGGGGTGACAGTCGGGCCAAACGCTTATGTCAGGGGAAACACATTCCTCGACACAGACGTTCACGTGGGTCATAGTGTCGAAATAAAGAACAGTGTCGTGCTGCGCGACGCCAACGTCCCCCACCTGTCGTACGTCGGAGACAGTATCGTCGGACCGGCGGCCAACCTCGGTGCCGGAACCGTCGTGGCGAACGTCCGGCACGACGACGACGACGTGCGGGTCGCCCACGACGGCGAGCGGGTGTCGACGGGGCGCCGGAAGTTCGGCGCCGTCGTCGGCGAGGGCGCGAAGCTCGGCATCGGCACCCACCTCAACGCGGGAGTGACAGTCGGCCCGGACGCGACGACCCGTCCCGGCGAAGTACTCACCAGAGACAGACGCGCCGAGGGGGGCTGACCGATGGCCACCCACCGGGAACGAGAGAACAGTGCGACGACAATCACGGACGACACCAACTCAACCAAGCTCGAGGGAACTCAGGAAACGGTCGATTCGGGGAGCCAGGCGGAACCAGCGACGCAGTCACCGGACTCGCCTGACGCTCCGGAGGTCGACGACACTCACGAGGAAACCGAAGCCGAACAGTCCACCGAACTGCCGCTCGACGTGACGTTCGAGGTGCTGAAGAACAAGCGGCGGCGCCTCGTACTCGAGTACCTTCGAGACACCGAGGAGACCGTGACCATCGGCGAGCTCGCCGAACACATCGCGGCCATCGAGAACGACACGACGGTGAAGCAGCTGAACGCCCAGCAGCGCAAGCGCGTCTACATCGGACTCTACCAGTGTCACCTCCCGAAGATGGACGACGCGGGCGTCGTGGCGTTCGACCAGAACCGCGGCCGCATCGAACCCGGCGACAACGTCGACGGCCTCTACGACTACCTGGACGTCGGCGAGGAGGTGGAGTCCGACTCGATGGAACGGGTCTACCTCGGGAGCTCCCTCGGCTTCGGTGTCGTCTTCCTCGGCGCGCAGGCCGCCGGTGCAGCGACGTTCGGCACCGCGCTCGTCGTCGTCTTCCTCGCGTTCGTCCTCTGTCTCGCCGGCTGGCAGCGGCTCTTCGACGAGGACTAGTACCGGAGCGGACCGTTCTTCGGTTCGCCCGCCACCACCGACGCCGCGCCGCGTCCGTTCTCCCTGGTCACGCCGGCGATGCAGTTGCCCGTGAGCCGGCAGTCCGGCCCGACGACGACCCCGCGGAGCGTCACCGCCGGAGCGACGCTCGCGCCCGCCAGTAACACCGAGCGTTCGACCGACGCACCGCCCGAGACCGCGGCGTCCGGCCCGACGACCGCCGGCCCGGTGACGGTGGCGTCCGCGCCGACTGTCGCGCCCTGTCGGACGACGACCGGCCCCTCCACGGTGGCGTCCGGGTGGACGACCGCACCGGGAGCGACGCCGGGACACTCCTCGTCGCCGAGGACGAGCTCCGTCGCTGACAGCAGGTCGCCGGGCCGCGCGACGTCGAGCCAGCGGTCGACCTCGACGGCCGCCACGTCCGCCCGGTCGATGACTGTCGCGAGCACGTCGGTGAGTTCGCGCTCGCCGCGCTCGCTCTCCGGGACGTCGAGGTCGTCGACGGTCGACGCCGGGAAGACGTACGCCCCGGCGTTCGCGAGCGTCGACGGCGGGTCGTCCGGCTTCTCCACGACGCGAGTCACCGTGTCGCCGTCGGTCGACAGCACGCCGTACTCGGAGGGGTCGGCCACGCGGTGGGCGGCGACGCCGGCGTCCGCCTCGAAGAGCGCGGCGACGCTCTCCCGGTCGAAGAGATTGTCCCCGTTCAGGACGGCGAACCGGCCGTCGAGGAACTCGCGAGCGGCGCGCACGGCGTCAGCGGTCCCCTCCGCCGACGCCTGGGTGGCGTAGCGCACGGGAACCCCGTTGTACTCGCGGCCGAAGTGCGCGCGGACGTGGCTCGCCCGGTAGCCGACGACGAACACCAGCTCGTCCGTGCCGGCGGCGACGGCGGCGTCGGCCGCGTGCGCGGCCAGCGGCCGGTCGCCGACCGGCAGCATCGGTTTCGGTGTGACGTCCGAGAGCGGACGCATCCGCGTCCCGCGGCCCGCAGCGAGGATGACTGTCTGCATGACGACAGACCCGACACCGAGGAGGCTACTCGTTATTCGCGCGCTATCGTTTCACGCCCGCGTCGAGGTCGTCGATGGCGGCCTCGACGAGCTCGCTGGCGGTGTGGAACAGCGACGTCATCCGAGCGTCGTCCTCGGCCTGGGCCGTGATGCGGACGAGCGGCTGGGTGCCGCTGGCGCGCACCAGGAACCAGCCGTCGTCGTGGTCGACGCGCACGCCGTCGACGTTCGTGACGTTCTCGTAGCGGTCGGCGATGCGGCTGCGGACGTGTTCGACGACCGCGTCGTTGTCGGCGGCGGGGACGTTCTCCCGGCGGATGGGAACCGACGGGACGTCCGCGACGAGGGCCGCCAGCGGCCCGCGGTCGGCGACCAGGGCGGCGAGCTTCGCGGCGGCGAGCGTGCCGTCCGGGCACAGCGAGAGCGCCGGCCAGATCCAGGCGCCACTGGGTTCGCCGCCGAACGCGACGCCGTCGTCGCTGGCGCGGTTCGCGACGAAACCGTCCCCGACGCGGGTGAACGTCACTCTGGCGTCGGCCTCGCCGAGCGCCTCCCTGACGGCCATGCTGGTGTCGATGGGGACGGCGACCTGGTCGCCGGCGCCGGCCTCCCGGCGCGCGAACAGCGCGAGCAGAACGTCCCCGGAGACGAACGCGCCGTCGCCCGTGACCGCGAGCATCCGGTCGGCGTCGCCGTCGTGGGCGACGCCGAAGTCGGCGGCGCTCGCCGCGACGACCTCGCAGAGCTCCTCGCAGTGGTCGGCGGTCGGTTCGCTGGGGCGCGCCGGGAAGGAGCCGTCGGGGCGCGCGTGCAGCGTCGTCACCCCGCAGCCGAGCCGCCGGAGCGCGTCCGCCGTCAGCCGGCCGCTGCCGTGTCCGACGTCGACGACCACTTCGGGTCGGCCGTCCACGTCGACCGCGTCGACGACGGCGTCGACGTGTCGGCGGCGGGCGTCGGGTTCGGTCCACCGGTCCCCGACGGCCCGCCAGCCCACGGGCTCGTAGTCGTCGCGCTCGACGCGCTCGACGACCGCGGTCTGGTCGCCGCCCGTGAACGCCGCGCCGTCGGCGTCCCAGAGCTTGATGCCGTTGTCCGCGGGCGGGTTGTGGGACGCTGTGACGGCGACGCCGGCGTCGGCGTCGAGCCAGCCGACCGCCCTCGCGACCGTCGGCGTCGGTACCTCGCCCAGGTCCGCCACGTCCGCGCCGCACTCCCTGAGGCCCGCGGCGAGTGCGTCCACGAGTGGCGGACCGGTCTCCCTCGGGTCTCGGCCGACGACGACCCGCGAGCGGCCCGTGGAGGCGAGCGCGCGCCCGACGTCGACCGCGAGCGCCGCCGTCACGTCGGTGCCGAACTCGCCGCGGATACCGCTGGTTCCGAACATGCCCGAACTGCCACCGGGAACCGAGTTAGTTAGTCCCCGCGTAGGTCAGTCTGCGGCCCGCTCCTCGTCCCGGAGGCAGTCTCTGACGCGTTCTCTGACGCGCCTGGCGGCCGCCGCTTCGTCGGCGTCCCCGCCGTCCGTCACGGCGGCGTCGAGCAGCGACGACCACTCGCCGGGCGCCAGCTCGACTGCGACCGTCCCGTCGTCGTTCGCCGACACGGACCCGGGGTCGGCGGCCCGCCCGGCCGTCTCCGAGCCGGTGTCCGCAGTCGCCGCCGGCTCGCGCCGCTCGGGCGTCGAGGCGACGGGCTCGGGGTCGTTCGGCAGCACGGTGCCGCCGAGGTGGTCGTTCGCTCGCATGTCCATCCACATCGCCGCGACGAACGCCAGCGCGCCGACCAGCAGGAAGGAGAGCGCGGCGCCGAACCGAGCGAGCGGCGAGCCGACGCTCCCGACGCCGGGCAGCGCCCACGCCAGCCCCGCCAGCCCCACGGTGGAGGCGACGGCGCCGGCGGCGTACGCGCCGACCAGCGGGTGGAAGTCGAAGACGAGGTACTTCGTCTTCAGCCGCCAGAGGAAGTTCCGCGCGAGCATCCCCGACACCTTCGGGACGTACGTGTGGTACTCGATGTGGCTCTCCTCGTCGCCGTAGACCGGCGGGTGGGGAACGTCGAGGACGCGCATGCCGGCGACGTTCAGCTTCACGAGGAGGTCGTTGCAGTAGCCGTAGAACTCGTACATGTCCTCGACCGGAACGGCGTCCAGGGCGTCGCCGGAGATGACGGTGTAGCCGCTCTGCGGGTCGCCCGTCGTCCAGTACCCGCTGGCGACTTTCGTGAGGGCGCCCAGCATCGCGTTCCCGACGAACCGCAGCTTCGGCATGTCTCCCCGCGAGGTGCGGCCGAGGAAGCGGTTGGCCTTCACGTAGTCGGCGCGGCCGTCCACGACGGGGTCGAGGAGGTCGGCGAGCGCGTCCGGCTCCATCTGGCCGTCCGCGCCCATCACCGCCACGAGGTCGACGTCCTCCTCGCGAGCCTGGAGGTAGCCCGTCTTGATAGCACCCCCGACGCCGCGGTTCTCGTCGTGCCTGATGGGGACCACGCGCTCCGGGAAGACGCCGGCGTCGTGGTGGTCGTTCTCGGCGCGCGCCGCCGCCCGAATCTCCCGCCACGTCCCGTCAGTAGAGCCGTCCTCGACGACGTACACGCGGTCCACGAACGCCGGGACGGACGCGATGGTGTCGCCGACGAACCCCGCCTCGTTGTACGCCGGGACGACGACCCCGACGGTGTGTGTTCGGTACATTCCGCTGTCGCCGCGAGGTAGGCCAGGCCAGCGTATTGTTATCGAGCGCCTGGCGCTTCGAGCGCGCTGTTCGGCGGCTGCTACTGCGGGCAGAAGACGAGCGCTAGACGCCCCGAATCGAGTGTCTCCGGGGCGTAGACCACCGGCTCCGCGGGAGCGCGGCGAAACGCGCTCATAACAAAGCGTCGCTCGCCGGGAGTGAGACGGCATGCATCCCCGCGTTCGCTCAGTCCTCGTGGTCGCCGCCGCTGCGCTGGTCGTCGCGGCGCCCGCTGCCGGTCTCGCTCCGGGGACCGCCGCTGCCGGGTCGCCGGCCGTCGACGCCGCGGACCGACCGACACCGGACGACCACGCGGTCGCAGGTGACGAGGAGCCGATGCGCGTCGGCGCTCAAGACGGCGACGGCCAGGAGAGCGACGACGGTGAGCGGAACGCGACCAGCGACGAGCCCGGACCGGACGTCGGCAGCGCGAGCGTGACGGTGCTGCAGACGCCGGCGGTCGTCGGGCAGCCGCTGGTCGTCGAGGCGACGACGACCAACGAGGGGACGGAGGCCGGGCGGAAGGTCGTGCAGTTCGAGGTCGAACACGAGATCGTCGACCGGGCGGTGTTCGTGCTCCAGCCGAACGAGACGAGGACGGTGACGTTCAGGCACGTCTTCGAGACGCCCGGGAACAAGACCTTCGAGGTGGACTCGGGCGTGAATCGCTTCGTGACTGTCGAGGAGCGCCGGCCGGAGCTCTCCGTCTCCAGCGTCCGCGTCGAGCCGGCGTCAGTCGAGGCCGGCGGGGACGTGACGGTCACGGCGCTCGTGCGCAACACCGGGTACGCGAACGGCAGTCTCCCGGTCGCGCTGGAGCTGTTCGGGGAGGTTGCGGGCGTGAAGAACGTGACGCTGGCGACCGGGGAGTCCGCCGAGGTGACGTTCACGCGGAGCGTCTACGCGCCGGGCAGCTACGAGGCGACGGTCGCGAACGCGTCCGCCGAGTTCCGGGTGACGGGCGCCGAATCGACCGCGGCGACGCGGACGACCGACTCGGTGCTGGAGTCGGCCTCCGAGACGCCGGGGTTCGGGCCGGCCGTGGCGCTCGCCGCGATACTGGCGGCGGCTCTCCTCGTCCTCGGTCGGCGAACGTAGGACTGCCGGCCGGGGGTGCCACCGGTCAGCAGCCGACGGCGTTGTTCGCGACCGTGTTGTTCGCGGCGCCTCGGCGCTGGACGACCGGGACGTCGACGGCGTCACAGACTCGGTTCTCCACGACGCTGCTGTCGGTGACGCCGCGGAGGTCGACGCCGTCGTCGCCGCTGTCCGCGAGGACGTTCCCGGCGACGGTGGCGTTGTGCGCGTTCCGCAGGAACAGCGCGTCGTCGCCGCTGCCGGTGACGTGGTTGTCGACGAGCGCGGCGAGCGCGCCGTCCTGGACGTCGACGCCGTCGTCAGTCGCGTTCGCGAGCGTGTTGTTCGCGACGCGGTTCCGGTCGCCGACGACGTAGACGGCGTCGTCACCGGTGCCGTCGACGCGGTTCCCCGCGAGGACGGTGCCGGCGGCGTTCGCGAGGTGGACGCCGTCGTCCCCGACGTCTGTGACGGTGTTGTTCGCGACGCGGGCGCTCTCGGTGTGCCCGAGGCCGATGCCGTCCTCGGTGTCGGTGACGTCGTTGCCCGTGATTTCGGGCTCCACCGCGTCGACGACGAGCACGCCGTAGTCGTTGCCGCCGGCGACCGTGTTGTTCGTCACGTCGTGGCCGACGCGATGCGGCTGGAGCGCGGCCGCGTCGAGGACCCGGCTGCCGTCGGGCGCGCGCGGCGGTTCGGCGTACCGCGCCGGCAGGTCGCCGTCGACGAGGACGGCGCGCCCGCCGACGTCGGTCACCGCGTTGCCCTCGACGGTGACGCCGCCGGCGTCCTCGACCGCGATGCCGGTGGTCGCGTTCGCGACGGTGTTCCGACTGACGGCAGCGTCGTACGCGGTCGTCACGCGGATGCCGGTGCTGGCGTTCGCGACGCTGGTTGCGACGACGGTCGAGCCGTCGGCGCGAACGGCGACGCCCGTGCCGTTCGGCGCGTCGACGCTGCTCCGCGAGAGGACGCTGTGGCCGTCGCCGCCGAGCCGGACGCCCGTCGACGCGTCCGTGACCGTGAGGGAGTCGACGGTGACGTCCGCCGTGCCGTCGGCCAGGCTGACGCCCGTGGTGGTGTTCCGGACGGTAACGTCGAGGACGCCGCCACCGGTGACGTTCCGGTAGTCGACGCCGGTCGCCCAGCCGTCGAGGACGAGGCCGTCGACGCTCACGCGACGAGCGTCGCGCACGAGGACCCCGGCGCCGGTGCCGTTCGCGGTGGCGACGCGGTGGCCGTTCCCGGCGAGGACGACGTCGTCCGCGGCGACGACGATGCAGCCGTCGGCCGGGGCGTCCGTGACGTCCGCGGTGACCTCGTAGACGCCGGGCGAGTCGATGGTTCCGCAGGCCGAGACCTGGGTCGCCGTGGTGGTGCTGTGTGCGGTCGCGACCGGGACACCGGCGGTTGCGACGAGCGCTGCGACGACCAGCGCCGCCACACCGCGGCCCCCGAGGATGTGTACGTCGAGCATACGACACCGGTCAGACGCGGTAAGCACACATTGTAAGCCGGAGCTTTCGCCGTCTGCAGGCCTCTGTCGGCCGAACTATCGAAAGCCGAGCTTACGCGGCGCCGCGGCGTCGGCGCGCCAGTCCGCGAGTCGGGCTCGCAGCGACACGGCCGAGCGCGCGAGCAGCCGGGACTGTTAGCCGACGGGCAGTGACGTACTGCCTCCATAACAAACCACCCGGTGGCCCACCACTCCGACGTTCAGATGTTTCGGTACGCGACCGACCCGGCGATTGGGGGACCGCGATGAGGCGGGCGACGGCGACCGAGAACACGTACGGGCCGGCGTGGAGCCTCCTCCGCGAGTTCGGCGACCTCGGCGCGGTCTTAGCCTACGCCCTGACCGCCGGCTTCCTCGTGCTGTCGGGGGTCGTCGAAGGGCCCGCGCGCGTGCTGGTCGCGGGGCCGCTGCTGTTCTTCCTGCCCGGATACGCGGTCGTCGCCGCGCTGTTCCCCGCCGAGCCGCCGGACGGCCGCGGGGACGGCACGGTGCTGTCCGCGGCGGTGCTGCGGCGACCGGGCGTCGAGTGGGTCGAGCGCGTCGCGCTCTCGCTGGCCGTCTCCGTCGTCGCCCTGGTGTTGCTCGCGCTCGCGCTCTCGCTGGCCGGGTCGTCGTTCGCCGGCGCGCCGCTGGTGACCGTCGTCGTCGCGCTGACGGTCGTCGCCGCGGTAGCTGCCGGCGGCTTGCGGGCACGGCTGGCCCCCGTCGACCGCGCGACCGTGCCGGTCGACCGCTGGCACGACGAGGCCCGGGCGGCGACCGTCGGTGCGGACTCCGGCGTGGACGCGGTGCTGAACGTCGCGCTCGCCGTCGCGGTGGTCGCCGCGGTGGCCACCCTCGCTGTCGGTCTGGCCGCCCCGCAGTCCGGGGAGTCCTACACCGAGGCCGCGCTGCTCACGGAGTCGGACGGGGAACTCGTCGCGGGCGGCTACCCCACGGACCTGACTGCGGGCGAACCCGCGTCGTTCACGCTGGCCGTCGAGAACCACGAGGGCGCCGCCACCGACTACACGGCGGTGGTGGTCATCCAGCGCGTGCAGACCGACGGCGAGTCGGTGACCGTCCTCGAACAGGCGGAACTCGGCCGGGAGTCGCTGTCACTGGCGGCCGGCGAGCGCGCCCAGCGGGCCGTCTCCGTGACGCCCGACCTGCTCGGTGAGGACCTCCGGCTGCGCGTGCTGGTGTACGACAGCGACCCGCCGGCGAACCCCTCCGGGGCGTCCGCGACCGAGCACCTCACGCTCTGGGTCGACGTCTCGTCCGCCGGCGGGGCCTGAGATGTGGCCGTGGGAACACGTCGCCGCGGGCTACCTCGCGTACTCGGCGGTCAGCCGCCTGGTCTGGGGTGAGCCGCCGTCGACCCGGGGCGCGCTCGTCGTCGGGGTCGCGGCGGTCGCGCCCGACCTCGTCGACAAGCCGCTGGCGTGGCGCCTCGACGTGCTGCCGGCCGGGAAGTCCCTCGCGCACTCGGTGTTCGCGCTGCTCCCGCTGGCCGCCGTCGCCACCGCACTGGGCGTCCGTCGCGGCTCGCAGCGCGGGTCGGCCGCGCTCGTCGTCGGCTGGGGGAGCCACCTCGCGGGCGACGTCGTCTACCCGCTCGTGGTTCGCGGCGACCTCCGTGCGGAGTTCCTGTTCTGGCCGCTCGTCCCCGTTCACGGTGGCACGGACGGCGCGCTGCCGCACCTCCGCGAACTCTTGGGCTCGTTCGCCGCCTTCCTCGCGACGCCGCGGGGCGCCGTCTACCTCGTGGTAGAACTGGGGCTGCTGGCGGTCGCGCTCGCCGTCTGGGTGGCGGACGGCACCCCCGTCTTGAGCGCGCTCCGGCGGCGCCTCCGCCCCTCGACCGCCGACACCTGACGGGGCGCGTCGCCAGGCCTGCCAGCGGATAGCGGCTCTATAACAATGCCTCGACGCCGGGTCGTTCCGACGATGACACTGCGAACTGCTGTCGCCGGTGGCGGTACGGTCTCGGGGAAACACCTCGCCGCGCTCGACGACAACCCCCGAACGGACCTGGTCGCCATCTGCGACCTCGACGAGGAGACGGCCGACGGTATCGCGGCCGACTGGGACATCGACGCCTACTACGACACCGAGACGCTGCTCGACGAGGCGGCCCCGGACTGGCTGCACATCTGCACGCCCGTCCAGAGCCACCTCGCAATCGCGAAACTCGCCATCGAGGCGGGCGTCCCGGTCCAGATAGAGAAGCCGATCACGGAGACCGTCGCGGAGTTCGAGGAGCTGGCCGCCCACAGCGAGCGCCACGGCGTCCCCGTCACGGAAGTCCACAACCACAACTTCGTGCCCGTGATGCGGGCCGCGATGGCGCAGAAGCGGGACGGCGAGCTCGGCGAGGTCCGGGGCGTCGACGTCGTGTACACGGGGTCCAGCCGGCCTGACGACCCGAACCGCGGCCCGTGGAACTTCGAGCTGGCGGGCGGCGAGTTTGAGGAGGGGCTCCCGCACCCGTTCTACCTCGCGCTGCGGGCAGCGGGTTACCCGCGCGGCGAGGGCGACATCCAGGCGATGACGGCGCTCCAGGACGACTACGACCGGGACTTCTCGTACGACGCCACACAGCTCCAGTTCGTGACCGACGAGGACGTGCTGTGTTCGGTGCAGGTCCTCGGCGACACCCGGCCGGTGCGGATGGTGCTGATTCACGGCTCGGAGAAGTCTCTCACCGTCGACCTCGTCTCCCAGACGCTCGTCGAGCACGACCGCGACTACAAGGCGTCTGCGGCGGCTCGCGCCCTGAACAACGTCGACCAGGCCGTCGACCGCGTCGCCGGCACGGTCCAGAACGCCCGCGCCGTGCTGCGCCGCAAGCGCGACGACACCTGGGAGTCCAAGCGCCTCCTGAACCCCCACTACTACCAGACCGACGCGGAGGCTCGCGCCCTGCTCGGCGACGGCGACATGCCAGTGCCCATCGAGGAGTCCCGGTGGATGGTCCAGTTGATGGCGGACGTCCGGGCTGCGGCCGACCGCGACGCCGGCGTGGTCGGGGAGAGCGTCGGCGCGGCCGCCGACGACGACTGACCGATGGCGCTCGGCTCCGTTCAGCGGACGGTCGACGCGCTCGTCGCCGGCACCGGTCGCCGGCTCGCGGCCACGACGCCGGCGTCCGGGGACTGGCTGCTGGTCGCTCGCGACCGCTACGCCCGCGCCTACGTCGCGCTCACGCGCCTCCGGAACGAGCTGCGGTACGACGCGCCGCCCGACCCGTACCGGCTGATTCGCGTCGACCCCGCCGAGGTCCAGGGGATGGTGGGTCGGGACCGGCCGATGTACCGGGCCGCGGGCGTGGTCGAGGACGGCGACTGGGACCGCGCCGACGTGCGCTTCGACGACACGGACGTCTACCGGGCCTACCGGGCGCACTTCGAGGACGGCGTCCCCTGGCAGGACACGGACTTCTACGACCGGATTCTGGCCGAACTCGACTCGGGGCGCGTCCGATGGGGCTGCGCCACACGGGCGGAGTTCGACGCGCGCTGCGAGCGCCTCGACGACCTCTACGACGCCATCGCCAGCGACGGCTTCCGGTCGCAGGCGGCGCTCGCGGCCGACGGCGGCGGCCCGCTCGGCGAGCGGTCTCGGCTGCCGACGGAGCGCCACAAGCGCGAGGTCGCCGTCCACGTCGGCCGGGACGGCGCGGTGCTGTTCGCGGACGGCCGGAACCGGCTCTCCATCGCGAAGCTGCTGGACCTGGACTCGGTTCCGGTCCGGGTGCTGCGGCGGCACGCCGACTGGCAGGCCGTCCGGGACGCGGTCGCCCGAGGGGAGGCCGTCGACGCCGACCCGAGCCACCCGGACCTGCCGGCCGGAGGCGGGGGCGAGTCCGGCACAGGAGGTGGGTAACGAAGCCCCATCGCCGAGTCTGCCCCGACGATGAGCGACACCGACAGCGAGCGAGCAGCGCCGTCCGGACAACCCGACCGCGCGTTCGTGCTCGGGCTCGACGGCGTCCCCTGGGGACTGCTGCGAGACTGGGTCGAGGACGGACATCTCCCGAACTTCGCGCGGCTGTTCGACGAGGGCGCGAGCGGCGTCCTGGAGAGCACGACGCCCGCCCACACCGCCCTCGCGTGGCCCTCTATCGCGACGGGGACGTGGCCGGACCAGCACGGCGTCTACGGCTTCCAGCGCCTCGGCGCCGACTACACGCACCGCATGAACACGAGCGGGGACGTCTCCCGGCCGGCGCTCTGGGAGCTCGTCTCGCCGTCCGTCACCGCGAACGTCCCGATGACGTACCCCGCAACGGCGGTCGACGGCGAACTCGTCGCGGGGATGATGACGCCGCGCCGCGACGAGGGGTTCACCCACCCGTCCTCGCTGGGCGAGGCGGTCGACGACGAGATTCCCGGCTACGAAATCGGGCTGGACTGGGGCGAGTACGCCGACCGCGAGGGCGAGTTCCAGGAGGACCTCGACGACCTCCTGGCGGCGCGGAACGCGCTCCGGGAGAAACTCGAAACCGGGTCGGACTGGTCGCTGTTCTTCTTCGTGTACACGGCGCCCGACCGCCTCCAGCACCTCGTCTGGGACGAGGACGTACTCCTGGCGTGGTACGAGCGCTTCGACGACGTCGTGGGCGAGGTGATGGACTACGCCGAGGAGCAGAACGCGATGCTGACCGTCGTCTCGGACCACGGCTTCGGGCCGAACGAGACCGTCGTCTCCGCGGCGACCGTCCTGGAGGAGGCGGGCTACCTCTCCGGGCACGAGCAGTCCGGGATGCGTGGCGTGCTCGCGAACCTCGGTATCGACAAGGACAGCGTCCTGTCCAAGCTGGACCGGGTCGGCATCAGCGAGCAGGCCATCGTGGACTACGTGCCACAGGGGTTCGTGGACGTGGCGGCGATGCAGGTGCCGGGCGAACACGGCCTCTACGACGTCGACCACGCGAACACGACGGCGTTCGTCCACGGCGCCGGCAACGTCTACGTGAACGACACCGGGCGCTTCGAGGCCGGCGTCGTCGACCCCGCCGAGCGCGCGACCGTGAAAGCCGAACTCGTCGACCTCTTCGAGGGCGTCACGGGCCCGGAGACGGGCGACCGTGTCTTCGACGTGGCCGACGGCGACGACCTCTTCCCGCGGGACGACGACGCCCCCGACCTCGTGCTGTCGGGCCGCGACGGCTACGAGGTGTTGGCGATGCTGACCGACGAGGCCTTCCACGAGGCCGAGACGAAGGCCGCCGGCCACCGGCCTGAGGGCGTGTTCTTCGCCTGGGGTCCGGGCGTCCAGGCCGGCGCGCGCACGGAGGACGCCACCGTCGTGGACGTGGCACCGACCGTCCTGCACGCCATCGGCGAGCCCGTCCCCGACCACGTCGACGGCCGCGTGCTGACGGAGGCGTTCGACCCGGACGCCGCCCCCGACAGCCGGGACGTGGCGAGCGTCGACCTCGACTACGACGCGAGCGGCGGCGAGACGGCCGACGGCGACGTCAGCGACGTGGAAGACCGCCTGCGGGGTCTCGGCTACATCGAGTAGGGCGCCGCGGCCACCGGTACCCCACACACTAACAGGCGGCCGTGCGAGGCGCTGGCATGGACTTCGAGACGGTCGACCCCGAGACACTGCTCTCGGGCCGGACCGACTGGCTGAGCGACGAGCAGGCGGGCCGGCTCGCCGAGCACCCACTCGGTGCGGTCGAGACGGAGTACCCCCACTACGTCCGGGAGGTCGAGTCAGCCGACGGCGTCGACGCGCCGCGGGACCGCCACCCCGTGTTCTACGGCTGCTACGACTGGCACTCGGCCGTCCACAGCCACTGGGCACTCGTGCGCCAGCTCCGGCTGTTCGACGACCACCCCGACGGCGGCGAGATTCGCGCGAGCCTCGACGAGCGACTGACCGAGGACGGCGTCGCGGCGGAGGTCGAGCACTTCGACGCGAACCCGACGTTCGAGCGGCCGTACGGGTGGGCGTGGCTGCTGTCGCTGGCCGGCGAGCTGGCCCGCTGGGACGACCTGGCCGCCGACGAGTGGCGGTCGACGCTGGCGCCCCTGGAGGACCGAATCCGCGACCTCGTGGCCGAGGACCTCCTGGGCGCCGACCGCGCGTTCCGGGTCGGAACCCACGAGAACACCGCGTTCGCGCTGGCTCGCGTCCACGACTACGCGACCAGCGTCGGCGACGACGACCTGCTCGCCGACGCGGAGGCGACGGCGCTGTCCCTGTTCGCCGACGACACCGACTACCCGGTCCGGTACGAGCCGCTCGGCTGGGACTTCGTGTCGCCCGCGCTGACCGAGGCCGACCTGCTGCGGCGCGTCTACGACCCGGCGGACTTCCGCGCGTGGGTCGAGGGCTTCCTCCCCGACGACCCGACCGTGTCCCCACACGACTCGCTGCTGGAGCCGGCGAGCGTCTCGACGGACGCCGACGCCGGCGTGGCGCTGCACCTCGTCGGCCTGAACCTCTCGAAGGCGTGGTGTCTCGCCGGCGTCGCGGACGCGCTCGGCGACGACCACGAGTACGCCGACGCGCTCGCGGCGAGCGCCCGCGAGCACGCCACGAGGGGACTCTCGCAGGCGTTCACGGAGAACTACAGCGGCTCGCACTGGCTGTCGTCGTTCGCGCTCTACCTGCTGTCGCGCGAGGACGGCGGCATCGCACCCGGCGCCCCGTCAGGAGACCACGGCGCGTAGGCCGGCGAGGAACGGCCCGGGGTCGTCGCGCTTGAAGTAGTCGAAGTGGGGTTCGACGACCATCGACGCGAGGATGGTCCACGCCGTGCCCGGCAGCGACGGCCGGGGGACGTTCGGCGAGTCGTCCGTGAGGACGCTCGCGAGGTGGCCCACCTCGCCGTGCAGGTAGTGCGTGCCGACGCCCATCTCGTAGTCGTCGACGACCTCGTCGGTGCGGCCGGCGGCGGCGAGCCAGTAGTACCACGGGAAGTCGGCGCCGGCGTGGACGGTCGACGGCAGCGACTGCCACATCCGGGGGTTGATCTCCGTGAGGACGTAGTCGCCGGTGCCGGCCTCCTGCATGTACTCGATGCAGGCGAGCCCGTGGAACTCCAGTTCCTCGAGGAGGTCGACCGCGACCGATTCGAGGTCGGGGTCGTACATCGAGCGCCGGTAGACGCCGCCGCCGCCCGTGTAGGAGTTCCCGCGGAGCTGGTGGTGCTGGAAGGACGAGACGACCTCGCCGTCCTCGCAGAGCGCCGCCACCATGTACTCGCCGTCGCGCTCCACGAACGCCTGGACGACGGGGTCGTGGCGCATCTCCGCGCGGACCGCGTCGGCGTCCACGCGCTCGCCGGCCTCGACGTGGTGGAGGTCTTTCACGACGTCCACGTCGCGCTCGCCGAAGCCGTCGACGTAGGCGTCGGTGAGAACGTTGTACCGGGATTTCACGATGCGGGCGTCGTCCCAGTCGGCCGCCTCGGAGAGCAACCGCGTCTCGGGGACGGGGACGCCGGCCGCGTCGGCCGCGTCGGCGAGTGCGAGGCGGTCGTGGACGGTGGTGAGGGCGTCCATCGGCGGCACGGCGAGCGAGACGCGGTCCTCGAAGGCGTCGCGGTACGCCGAGAGGACGTAGCCGTCCTCGCAGCGGATGGGAATCACTGTCCGGACGTCCTCGCGGGCCGCGAGGTCCAGCAGGGCGTCGCGGTACGCCAGCAGGTCCGCCCGTGGGTCGGGCAGGTCGACGAACTCGTCGCAGTACTTCGAGGACGCGGCCGGCGGGTTCGACTTCTCGGACCCGACGACGGTACCGACGCCGTGCTCCGCGAGCGACCGCACGCAGGTGTACGCCGAGGCGTCGTTGCCGGCCGGCACCAGCGCCCGGCTTCGGGGGCGTTCCATACCACGGCAGATGGACCGAGTGGCTATCAGTAGCCGCCGCCAAAGGCCGCCAGTCCGGCCCTACTAGACGCGGGCGGCGGTCTCAGCGAGCCCCCGCAGGCCGTCCGCCAGTCGTACCGTCGACTCCCAGTCCAGGTCGCGGCGCGCCCGGGCGGCGTCGGCCTCGCTGCGCGCGATGTCGCCGTCCCGAGCCTCGGTGTGGACGACGTCGACGTCCGCGCCGGTGACCGACCGGACGAGCTCGGCGAGCTCCCGTATCTGGATGCTGTCGCCGGTGCCGACGTTGTAGGCGCGGCCGACGGCGTCCGTGGTGGCGGCGGCGACGTTGGCCCGGACGACGTCCGAGACGTGGACGAAGTCCCGTGTCTGGGCGCCGCTGCCGTGGACGGTCAGCGGCTGGCCGCAGCCGGCCTGCTCGAGGAACGTGGAGACGACGCCGCTGTAGTCGCCGGCCTGCTGGCCGGGCCCGTAGACGTTGAAGTACCGGAGCGCGACAGCCTCCACGCCGTAGAGGTCGTGGTAGCGCCGCGTGTAGTGGTCGATAGCGAGCTTGTCGACGCCGTACGGCGACAGCGGCCGCTTCGGGTCGTCCTCCGAGATGGGGGTGTCGACGGGGTCGCCGTAGACGGCGACGCTGGACGCGACCACCACGCGAGCGTCGGACTCGCGGGCGGCCTCCAGAACGTTCAGCGTCCCCGTGACGTTCGCGGACTGGCTCGCCCGCGGGTCCTCGACCGAGGCCGGGACCGAGACGAGGCCGGCCTGGTGGAAGACCACGTCGGCGCCCTCGACGGCCGCCCGGACGGTGTCGGCGTCCCGGACGTCGCCCTCGATTGTGGTCGCTCCCTCGGGGACGTTCTCGGGGCGGCCGTTCGAGAAGTCGTCGAGGACGCGGACGTCGTTGTCGGCGACGAGCGCGTCGGCGAGGTGGCCGCCGACGAAGCCCGCGCCCCCGGTGACGAGGACCGTCTGGTTCCGGAGGTCGCCCGCGTCGACCCGCTGGTGTGGCGTGCCTGGCATGGCCGGAGCGACGACCAGCGCGGGAATTGTTATGGGCCGGCTACGCGACGAACCGGCGGACTGCGTCCGGGTCGACGGCGCCGCTGGCGACCGCCAGCACGGCCCAGATGCCGGCCCCCAGGCCGACGGTGGCGAGCAGCGTGACGACGCCGGAGACGTACGGGAGCGCGAGCACGACCGCGGACGCCATCCCGACCGAGACCAGACAGGCCACGCCGACGCGGCGGCCGACGCGGCGGAGGTGGACGCCGAGTTCGCTGTGGATGACGTAGACGTTCGCGAGCGTGTACGCCGTGTAGGTCGCGACGGTCGCGGCGGCGGCGCCGGTCGCGCCGTAGACGGGGATGAGCAGGAGGTTCAAGAGGAAGTTCGCGACCGCGCTCGCGGCCTTCACGACCGCTCTGGCGCGGGCTCGGCCGAGGTAGTCGAGGGCGTCGGTCGTGATCTTGTTGACGGCGTTCACGAGCACGAACCCGGCGAACACCTGGACGACGGGGACGGCGCCGAGGTAGTCGGTGCCGAAGACGTACCGCACCATCGGCTCGGCGACGAGCACGAGCCCGACCGCCGCCGGGATGTACGCCAGCAGGACGTACGAGAGGGACTGCTCGTAGAGGCGGGCGGCGCGCTCGCCGTTCTCCCGGTTGGCCTGCTCGCCGAGCGCCGGCGAGAGCGTGAACCCGAAGGAGGCCGCGGGCATCGACGCGAAGTTCGACACCTGCTTGGCGACGGTGTAGAAGCCCGCGCCCGACAGCCCCGTGATGGCGCCGACGAGCAGCGTGTCGACTTTCTTGTCGAGGACGTTCGCGCCCCGGGTCGCAGTCAGCGGGACGCTGTACTCCAGGAGCCGACGGGAGAGCCCCGCCACCGGCTCGGTCGTGGCCTCGTAGTCGGTGTAGAACCTCGTGTACGCGACGAACCCGCCGACGCCGGCCGCGACGAGTAGGCCGGCGACGTAGCCGGCGAACGCGCCCAGCACGCCGAACCCGAGGGCGACGAACGCGACGACGAACACGAACTGGCCGGCCCGAGTGACGACGCGCAGGGTCGCGCTGTACTGCACGCGGTTGAACCCCTGGAACAGCGCGCCGAAGTACGACGTGAACGCGCGGGCGGCGACCCAGGCGGCGCCGAGGCCGACGAACGGCACGAGCGACGGCGTGCCGGCGAGCCGCGCGACGGGGCCGCCGAACAGCAGTGTGCCGCCCGCGACGACGGCGACGAGCGCCGCGAGGTAGCCGACGGACAGCCGGAGGACGTGGGGGACCTGCCCGGGGTCTCGCTCCGCGAACTCGGTGACGTAGCGGGCCGCGGACTTCGGAAGGCCGAGCGTCGCGAGGATGACCACGACGCCGAACGCGGACAGCGCGACGTTCAGCTCGCCGTACTCGTCGGGCGTCAGGAACACCCGCGTGAGCACGAGCACCAGCCCGCCCTGCGCGACCATGCCGACGAGGTTCCCGCCGAAGACGGCCTTCGTGCCGCTGGCGAGGCGGTCTGCGAGCGTCATTCGGCGTCGACCCGGTAGAGCGTGAAGCCGCCGTTCGCGCGCACCCGGTTCACGCCGGGCGTGGCGTCGAGCGCCGCGAACCCGGACGCGGGGTACCGGAAGCTCCGCCACATCACGACCTCGCGGAGGTACGCGCCCCGTGTGACGGCGAGGTAGCGGTCGGCCTCGTACGCCGACGTGTAGTTCCCGGCCGCGAACACCCCCTCCGGGATGCCGGTGCGGTCACCCGGGAACTCGAGCTGTTCGTCCGTGTACTCGGTGCCGTAGTGGTAGTCGACGAACCGCCGCGGCCCGCCGCGGACGCCCGCGAACGGGACGTTCGCCTCGCGGGCGTCGAACGTGTTGCTGTAGCCGCTGAACTCCGTCTCCGCCACCTGGCTGTTCGCCTGGTACATGTACGGGGACGGGTGGACGGCGAGCACCCCCACTGGCAGCAGCCCGACCAGGAGGACGACTGCGACGACAGTCCCGATGCGCCGCCCGGACTGGGCGTCGAGTCCGTCCGCGAGCCGGGCGGCCGCGACGGCGCCCAGGACGGTCACGGGCACCATCAGGAAGCCGAGGTACCGGAAGTACTGGTCGCCGATGTCGGCCGCGAACATCACGAGGAAGGCACCGGCGAGGGGGACCATCCCCGCGACGACGTAGCCGGCGAGCGTGTCGTCGTCGTCGCGCAGCCGCCGGTAGGCGACGAACGCGACCAGCCCGGCGGCGAGCAGCGACAGCACCGTCGCCGGCAGGAACAGCTTCACGAACAGCTCGCCGATGCTGCCGCCGACCTCGGTGAGCGACGTGGAGCGCTGGGAGACGACCTCGCCGGCTGTGGCGCCGCTGGACAGCAGGCTGCCGAACGTCGCCTCGGTCGCGCCGCCGACGCGCTCGAAGCGCGGCGCCCACGCGGCGAGCGCGACGACGAGCACGCCGGTCTGCGCGTAGATGCCGCGGTGGTGGGCGGCGGGGCCGTCCGTCCACCGCCGGAGCACCGCGCGGAACGCGGCGACGGCGACGAACACGAGCGCGAGGTTGACGGCCTGCTGGGGGTGGACGAGCACGATGGCGACCGCGGCGGCCGCGAGCAGGACGCCGAGCCCGGAGACGCCCTCGAACCGCGACCGCGACCCGGAGGGCGCGGGACCGGCGGTGGTGCTGGTGGCGCTCGGTCCCGAGACGTACGAGAGCAGGAGGTAGAACACGAACGCCGACAGCAGGATGGCCTGACTGGTCGGGTGCGCGACCGGGTGGACGCTGACGTTGTTGACGGGGACGAACAGCGCGGCGGCGAGGACGCCGGCGGCGAGCGCGCGGCGGCCGCCGCCGAGCACCTGGACGGTCAGCGGGACGAACAGGAGGTAGACCAGCGGGACGGCGACGAGCACGACGTACATGATGGCTCGGGGAAGGCCGACGCCGGCGGCCTCGGCGACGAACACGCCGGTGGTGTGGACGCCCGGGTAGAGCAGTTCGGTGACGGCGAGGCTGCCGTCCGCGAGCTCGGACGCCCAGCCCAGGTGGGTCAGGGAGTCGCCGCTGCCGTAGTACGCGTACCCGCGGAGGACGGGGAGCGCGAACACGGTGAGGCCGGCGGCGCCGACCGCGAGGAGGCCGGCGTCGTGGAGCCGCCCGTCCCTGGGTGCGGTGAGCGCGACGGCGCCGCCGACCACGAGCGCGGCGCCGACGCCGACCCAGGTTGCGTCCGGAGTGGCGGCGTAGACGGACAGTTCGTAGCCGGTCGCGGGCGCCCGGTGGGCGGCCCAGACGCCGGCAGCGAACGCGACCAGGCCGGCGGCGAGTGCGAGCTTCGCGAGGCGGTGTGTGAGGCGTGCCATGTGTCTCCCCGTGGGGTCGTTGGTGGCAGTCCGGCGCGTCGGGGGATTGTTATGCGGAGCGTAGCGCCGACCGGGTCGCCGCGGCGGCCGCGACTCCCCGAGTCAGGCGGCGTCGAGAACGGACCGGTAGACGTCGATCAGTCGAGCCGTACAGCGCTCTCTTCCGACTTCCCGGGCGGCTGCGCGGCCGTCGGGCGCGCCGTCGGCACCGACGGCTTCGACGACACCCGCGGCGAGGTCCGCGTCGTCGTCGGAGACGCGGGAGGCGGTGACACCGGCGACGCGCTCGCGCACGTCCCCGACGTCGGTGGAGACGACCGGGAGGTTGCAGGCGAGGGCTTCCTTCACGACGTTCGGGGAGCCCTCGCGGCGGGAGGTCAACAGCAGCACGTCGGCGGCGTTGAAGTACGTCGCCATGTCCTCGTGGTCGACGCCCTCGACCGACTGGAGGACGAGGTCGGCGTCGACGCGGTCGCGGGCGGCGTCGACGACGCGCTCGGCCCGCGGGTAGTCCTTGACCGCTCGGCCCTCCGGGTAGGGGAAGAGGACGTAGCGGGCGTCGTCGCGCCAGCCGAGGCGGTCGCGGGCCGCCTCGGTCGGCTCCGGCCGGAACATGTCGAGGTCGACGCCGTGCGGGACGACGTGGCAGTCGCGGCCGAGGTCGTCGGCCATCGCCTCGGACATCACGACGACGGCGTCCGCGAACCGGGTGGCGAACCGGGAGACGTGGCGGTACCGGCCGGCGAGGTCCGACCCCCACAGCGAGACGACCACCGGGAGGCGAGCCTGGAGGACGGCGTGGGGCGCGGTCAGCCCGTAGTTCGCGTGGACGAGGTCGTAGTTCCCGGCGGCCTGCCGGAGCACGGTGGGCAGGAACCGCGCGTAGTCGAGGACGGTCCGGCCGTTGTCCGCCTCGCCGTACTCGTGGTGGCCGGGGACGGCCAGCGTCGTCTCCTCGACGCCCTGGCTGGTGAGCGCCTCGACCTGCTGGCGGTAGAACCGCGACCGCGGCGTGGTCACGAGGTTGAGCACGCGCACGACTACCGGGACACGAGTCGGTAGGCGGTCTTCGCGGCCGTCGTCGCCGCGCCCCCGGATTCGAGGCTGTAGTAGGGGACGAGGTCGGCGCCGAACTTCGCCTTGTACCGGCAGAGGCGCTCGGTGTTCGCGCCCATCAGGTCGTAGGTGTCGACGGACTCGCGGGGGACGCCGTCGGCGATGTCCTGGATGATGCGCCAGTGCAGGAGGCTGTTGACGCTGACGCCGTCGTGGACGGTGCGAGCGCCGCCCAGCCAGTAGTGGGCGGCGTCGTTGCTGTAGAGGACGACGATGCCCGACAGCGGCTTGCCGTCCGCGTCTCTCACGAGGTACGTCCGGCAGCGGTCGGTCTCCGCGAGCGCGTCCGTGAGGTCGGCGACGTACGGCCACGTCAGCCGGAACGGTCGGTCCTGTTCGTCGTAGCGGTCGCGCGTGCGCTCGAACACCGCCCGCGGGCCGTCCTCGTCGTCGACCTCGACCGTGACGTCGAGCGCTTTGGCGTCCCGAATCTCCCGGCGGAGGCTCTTCGAGAACGACTGCAGGAGCGCGTCGGTGTCCGCGGGGACGTCCAGGTGGTACGTGAAGGAGGTGTCGAGGTCGAGGTCCGACCAGACGTAGGGCCGGGGGTCGGGGTACGCGGTCGGGCAGACCGTGCGGAACACCGTCAGGGAGTCCTCGACGTCGATTTCGTCGAGGACGGCCTCCGCGAACCGGCCGTTGACCTTCTCGCGTTTGCGGCGTTTCGGCGAACTCGGCATCACGAGCGGCCCGAGCCGCGGCACGCCTCTGCCGGGCGGCGGCGACAGCACGGCGCGGCCGACGGCCTGCTCGCGCACGAAGACGGGGAAGAGCCCGACCGGCTGGTCGCCCTTGAAGCCGCCGTACAGCCGCAGCTCGCCTGCTGTGTGGTCGTCCAGCGTGCGCAGTGCCTCGGGGGCGTGGAAGAGCTCGAACCCCGTGTCCGGGAGCGCGTCGGCCCACTCGTCGAGCGTGAGGACCTCGATGTCCATTGGCAGTCAGGGGGGACGGCATCCCCATCGTTATGGCCCGACTACGGGGTGTGGGCGGCCGGGTCGGCGCGCTCGCCGAAGGCGGCCGCGTCGTAGAACTGGGCGGGCGAGCCGACCCAGGCGCCGTGGTCGAGCGCCCACTCGACCAGCTCTCGGTAGACCGAGGCGTAGCCGGGGAAGTCGCGCTCCGTGAAGTACCGGGGGTGCCAGAGGACAGACATGACGGCGCCCTCGTCGCGGGCCTCTGTGAGGAGGTCCTCGCAGACCCGCCAGGCGGCGTCGTAGTCCTCGCCGGGGTCGGGAAGGGCGTTCTCCATGAGCGTCAGCGGGAAGACGACGAACTCGTCGTCGAACGGGCGGTGGACGCCGTACCCGTACCGGAAGCCGGCCTCGCTGCTGGACCCCGGGCTGGCGTCGTACTGGAGGCCGAGCGCGCGGTGGTGCGCCCACGTCTCGGGGACGTCGAGGTTGAGGTAGTGCTGGCGGCCGCCCCGCACCGGCTCGCCGACCACCGACTCGACGCGGGCTTTCTCGCGGCGCAGCCGGTCGCGGTCGTCGAACGACTCGTAGGAGCCGTGGAGGCCGACCTCCCAGCCGCCGTCCCGGAGGTCGTCGACGACCGACCAGATGGCGGGGTCGGCGAGGTCGTAGCGGCCGCCGTACAGCCGCCAGGCGTCCATCGACAGCCACTCGCGGGGCGGGCGCTCCCGGAGCGGCTGTTCGTCCAGCAGGTAGAACGCCGAGCGCACGCCGAGCTTGTCCTCGATGCGCGTCACGCGGTCGAACTGCCAGTAGGGGTTGCGGCCCGGCAGCAGGTCTCTGAGGTGCTGGAGCCGCCGCCCCGAGTCCGAGAGCGCGTAGTACAGCGACTGGTGGGTCTTGTACGGCCGGTCGACGTCGTGGGTCAGCAACAGCGCGAAGTCGTGGCCGTCGGGAATCGGGCGTTCGCCGTCGCTGTCGGGGGCCCAGTCGGTGGTCACGCGCCACCCGCCTCCTCGGTGAGCGCGACGGTGAACGCGGTCACGTCGACCTTGTCCGCGAGCAGGTCGCGTCTGCGCCGGCGCCACCGCCGCCCGGCGTCCGGGTCGCCCGCGAGTTCGACGGCGCGCTCCACGGCGGCCGCCTGGTCGGTCGTCGACTCGACGAGCCCGTAGTCCGCGAGCGCCGTGAAGTTCCCCATCTCGGCGGAAAGCGGGTCGTAGCGCACCGCTGGCGTGCCGAGGACGCCCGCCTCGGTCGCCATCGTGCCGGAGTCCCCGACGTAGCAGTCCGCGTGCGCAAGCAGGTCCAGGAGTTCGTGGCTCTCGACGGGGAGCGCGTGGTCCGCGAACTCCGCCGGGAGGTCGCCCTCCGTGGAGAGGTAGACGTCGCCGTGGTCGGCGAGGCCGTCGACCAGCCGCCGCACCGTCTCACGGCCGAACCCCTCGGTGCCGACGTCGTGGTGGGCGTCCATCGAGACCAGCCGGACCACCGAGAACGGCGACTCGGGGTCGACCCCGTTGCGGGCCAGCACGTCGGGGTCGGGGTCGAAGCGCGCCGGGTGGAGGTACGCCAGTTCGTGGAAGCCCGCGTACCGCACGTGGTCGCCCGGGAGGTCGCGGGCGAACTCCGTCGGCGTGCAGACCGCGTCCACGAACGGGAGCGTGAACCGCTCGACCGCGCCCGCGACCTCGGTGTCGTGGAAGACGACGCTCTCCGCGCCGACCGCCGCGGCGACGTGGGCGGCCGCCGGATTCAGGTGACTGAGGACGACGTCCGGGCCGAAACCGCGGGCGTACCGGTACAGCGAGACCTCGCGGAGCGCCCACTCCCTGGGCAGCGCGAGCGCGCCGTCGCGTTTCGCCGAGCAGACGGCGTAGTCGAGGCCGTAGGCGTCCAGGAGGTCGGTCGTCACGTCCTTCTCGCGGGCGGCGACGCGGACCTCGTGGCCGCTGGCGTCGAGGGCGTCGACCGCGTTCCGGAACAGGTGGACGTGCGCCGGGTGGGTGACGTCCACCAGCACGCGCAGGCCGTCGGTCATGACCCCGGCCCGGCGAACAGCAGGGCGCCCCGGTGGACGAGCGTCGCGGCGCGGTCGCGGGACCGCGACAGCACTCTGGCCGGCAGGGAGGTCGTCCACCGCCGCGGGTGCGTGAGCAGGCACGCCCGTTCGATGGCGCCCTCGCGGAACTGGGCAGCGAGCCCGTCGACGGTGTCGGCCGTCACGGGCTGGTCGCGCTCGCCGAGGGCCCGGACCCGGTCGGCCGGTCGCTCCCGGAACGTCCGGCCGGCGTCCGAGAGGAAGGCGATGTCGACGTAGTCCACGGAGCGGTCGGCGTCCCCGAGCAGGTCGAACTCCTCGATTGCCGGCCCGTCCGCCCAGAGGCTCGCGTTGTCGTAGGCCGACAGCGCCGCCGCGTGCGGGCTCACCGTGTCCACGTCGCACGCTCGCCGGAACACCCGGAGGTTGTTCGCGAACAGCGCCCGGGCGGTCCGGAGGTCGCCGCGCGCGGTGGCCACGTCGTCGTAGTGGTAGCCGACCTCGTGGCCGAGGTCGACGACGCGCTCGGCCCGCGTCTCCCGGAACGCGCTCGGGTGGAAGTAGTACGACGCGGAGACGCCGAGGTCCGCCTCCAGGCGGGCCAGCGCCTCCGCGCGCTGTGGCTTCCGGTCGACGTCGTGACGCAGCACGACGAAGCGCTCCGGGAGGCGGCCCGGCGAGAGGTACTCGCGGACGGTGAGCGTCTCGTAGCCGGCGTCGGCGAGCGCGCCGACGAGTTCGGCGTAGGCCGCGTGCGAGAACGCCTCGGTCACTGCCACCCCCTCCCCACGGCGTAGTGGCGGTGGTCGGTCCCCGACAGGTCGACGGCGTCGCGGCCGTCGACGACCACCATCGGAGCGAACGCCCGCCAGTCCACGGCCTCGAACTCGCCGTGGTCGGTCGCCAGCACCGCGGCGTCGAGGTCCAGCACGGGCAGGTCCTCGACGTGGACGTCGTTCGCTGGAACGCCGTCGGCGGTGACGAGCGGGTCGGCGGCGTGGACCGTGGCCCCGCGCTCGGCGAGCCGCTCGCAGACGTCGACGCCGGGGCTGGCGCGCGTCTCCTTCACGCCGGCCCGGTACGTGAGCCCGAGGACGGCGACGCTGGCGCCGTCGAGGTCGGCGGGGCCGGCGTCGTCGACCGCTCGGCCGCCGTCGGCCGCCGCGAGCCGGTCGGCCGCCAGCCCCTCGGCGACCCGGTCGACGACGAACCCGGGCATCGCGTCGTTGACCTCGCGGCCGGTCCGCACCAGGGGCAGGTCGCGGTCGAGCCACCCGAGCACGAAGTACGGGTAGTACGGGATGCAGTGCCCGCCGACGCCCGGCCCCGGCGTGTGAATCTCGCAGTACGGCTGGGTGTTCGCGGCGTCGATGGCCTCCCGGACGTCCACCGAGAGGTCGTCGGCGGCCCGCGCCAGGTCGTTCGCCAGCGCGATGTTCGCGTCCCGGTAGAGCCCCTCGAAGACCTTCACCGCTTCAGCGGTACGGGCGTCAGAGACGGGGACGACCTCGTTGTCGACGAGCTCGCCGTAGACGAGTTCGGCGACCCGGGTGGCCTCGGCGTCGGTGCCGCCGACGACCTTCGGGTGGGCGCCCCGGACGTCCCGGAGCGCGCGGCCGCTTGACGTCCGCTCGGGGCAGAACGCCGCGCCGAAGGCGTCCGGGTCGAGGCCGCTCTCGTCGGCGAGCAGCGGGACGAGGACGTCCCCGGTCGCGCCCGGCGGGAGCGTGGACTCGAAGACGACGGTGTCGCCGGCGTCCAGCCCGGCCGCCACGTCGCGGGCGACCGACTCGACGGCCGAGAGGTCCGGTTGCCCGTCCGCGACGAGCGTCGGCACGATGACGACGTGGAGGCTGGCGTCGGCGGCCGCCGCGGGGCCGTCGGTGGTCGCGGCGAGCGCGCCGCGGCTCACGAGCGACGAGACCAGCTCGGGGAGGCCGGGCTCGCGCTCCACCGGGCACTCCCCGGCGTTGACGGCGTCGACGACGCCCTCGTCGATGTCGACGCCGGTGACGTTCCCGGTGGTCTCTGCGTAGACGGCGGCCAGCGGCAGCCCCATCTTCCCCAGCCCGTAGACGGCCACGGGAACGTCGGCGGTGCGCAGCCAGCCGCGCTGGACCTCCTCGCCGGCGCGGGCGCCGTACAGCGCGCGGCTCACGGCGCCACCTCCGTCGACCGCCGGCTGGCGAGGTCGTCCACTCTGGTCGCGAGTTCGAGCGCGCGCAGGCCGTCCTCGGCGGAGACCACGGGCGCGGTGCCGTCTCGGGCGGCCTCGAGGAACGCCGAGAGCTCGTGGGCGAGCGGCTCCCCGTTGTCGACCATCGGGCGCTCGACGACGCTCTCCGTGCGGTGGCGGAACCCCTCGCTGCTCGCGATGTACTCGGGCGCCGACGACCGGTGGATTTCGACGGACTGGTCGGTGTAGTCGACGAGCACCTGGCACTCGCGGGCGGTGACGGCGAGCCGCCGGACCTTCTGCTGGGTGACCCGGGACGCGGTGAACGACGCCACGACGGCGTCCGGGAACGTGCAGGTCGCGGTGGCGTACTGGCCGTCGTGGCCGCCCGCGGCCGTCACCGAATCCGGCGTCGCGTCGAGCAACGCACACACCACGTCGAGGTCGTGAATCATCAGGTCGTGGACGACGTTCGACCCGAGGTCGCGGTCCAGCGGCGGACCGAGGCGCTCGGCGTCGACGGCGAGCACGTCGAGGTTCGCGACGATGTCCGCGACCGTCCGGACCGCGGGGTTGAACCGCTCGATGTGGCCGACCTGGAGGGTGACGCCGGCGCGGCGTGCGCGGGCGGCGAGGTCGCGGCCGGTCTCGACGTCGGCGACGAACGGCTTCTCGACGAGCGCGTGGACGCCCGCGTCGATGCAGTCCGCGAGCACGTCGGCGTGGTAGGCTGTCGGCACGACCACGGAGACGGCGTCCACGATCTCCAGGAGCGTCTGGGCGTCGTAGGCCCGGGTGGCGTGGGCGTCTGCGACCTCGCTCGCGCGCTCCACGTCGGCGTCCGCCACGCCGACGAGTTCCGCGTCCGGGAGGCCGCTGTAGACGCGGGCGTGGTTGCGGCCCATGCTCCCGACGCCGACGACGCCGACCCGCAGCGGGGCGCTCACGAGTCCACCACCTCCGGCTCGCGGGCGTCCAGGACGGCGGCGTCGAAGGACTCCACGGCGCTCGCGACGGCGTCGACGTCCGCGTCGTCGAGGCCGGGGTGCACGGGCAGCGAGAGCACGCGGTCGGCGGCGCGCTCCGCGGCGGGGAACTCGCCGTCCCAGCCGTCGTAAGCGGGCTGCTCGTGGATGGGCGTCGGGTAGTAGACGCCCGTCTGGACGCCCTCGTCGGCGAGGTGCGCGCGCAAGTCCTCGCGGTAGTCGGTCCGAATCGTGTACTGGTGGTAGACCGACGTGGCGTCCGCGGGCTCGGTCGGCGTCTGGACGTGCGTGTCGGCGAGCCGGTCCGTGAGCCGCTCGGCGTGCTCGCGGCGCGCCGTGTTGAACGCCGGGAGCCGGCGGAGCTGTTCGCGGCCGATGGCGGCACACAGGCTCGTCATCCGGAAGTTGTGGCCGACCTCGGAGTGGGCGTACCCCTCGGTGCGGCCGTGGTCGGCGAACCGCCGCACGCGCTCGGCGACGGCGTCGTGGTCGGTGGTGACCATCCCGCCCTCGCCGCTGGTCATGTTCTTCGTCGGGTAGAACGAGAAACACGCCGCGTCGGACAGCGACCCGACCGGGTCCCCGCGATAGCGAGCGCCGTGGGCCTGCGCGGCGTCCTCCACGAGCGCGAGGCCGTAGTCGTCGGCGATGTCGCGGAGGTCACGCATGTCGGCGGGCGTGCCGTAGAGGTGGACCGCGAGAATCGCGGCCACGTCGTCGGTGCGAGCGACCACGTCGGCGACGGCGTCCGGGTCGAGCGTGAGCGTCTCCGGGTCGACGTCCGCGAACACGGGCGTGCCGCCGGCGAGCCGGACGGCGTTCGCGCTCGCGACGAACGAGAACGGGGTGGTCACGACTCTGTCGCCGTCGCCGACGCCGAGGGCCTCGAAGACGGCGTGGAGGGCGGTCGTGCCGTTCGTCGTCGCGACGCCGTGCTCGACGCCGGTGTGGTCGGCGAACTCCGCCTCGAACTGGCGGACGACCGGGCCGTCCGCAAGCTGTCCGTCGTCGACGACCGACCGAACGGCCTCCCGTTCGGCGTCGCCGAGCTGTGGGTCTGCGATGGGAATCATTGCGTGTTCCGCCCCCGGAGGGCCTCGGGCAGTGGTTCGTGGCTGGCGGGCGCGCCGACGGCCAGCGTCTCGGGCGGCACGTCCTCGGTGACGACGGCGTTCGCGGCGACGAACGCGCGCTCGCCGACGGTCACGCCCGGCAGCACCGTCGCGTTCGCGCCGATGGAGGCGTCGGCCTCGACGGTCGGCGCAGACAGGCAGCCGTCCTCGCGCAGCGGGTACGGGTCGTTCGTCAGAACCGCGTGCGGGCCGAAGAACGCGCGGTCGCCGACGGTCGTCCCCGTCGGCAGGTAGACGCCAGTCTGGAGGCTCACGCCGTCCCCGAGCCGGCAGGACCCGTCCACGACGGCGTGCGTGCCGACGAGCACGTCGTCGCCGATGGTCGTGTCCTCGCGGACGACCGCACCGTGACCGGTCGTGAACCCGTCCCCGATGCGCACGTCGGCGTAGACGACCGCCCCGCTGCGAATCGTGGGGTCCGCGCCGATAGCCGGTTCTCCGTCGCCGGCCTCCCCGATGGAGGCATCCGGGTGGACGCCGGCGGGCCTCGTTCCCGCGTCTGTCATCGCCGCCCCCGACCGGTCGGCGTTGCTGTCAGCTCGGTCCTACGCAGGTCGACCGCTGAGTGCTCCTTCATAGTGAACACCGCGCTGGCGGTTGTCGGTGCATGCCAGCGTCGGGCCATTGTTATGGACGCGTTTGCCGGCGTTAGCAGCCACCTGGCTACTGGTCCGTGGGCACAGAACAGCGCCGTTGGACGTCTCTCTCGGCGGTCTCGGGAGACCGGTCGACGACGACGTTCTTCCGGCTGATAGACGAGCCGGAGAACGACAGCGGCGTCCCGGTGACCGAGACGTAGGAGTCGTGTACTTCGCCGTGGACGTTCTCGGCGACGATGCCGTCCCGGCGCTCTCCGGGCTGGTGGACGCAGAGGTTCGAGAACTCACACCCCTGGCGGTTGGCCGCCGCGACGGCCGCGCCGCCCGCGGCGTTCCCCGTCACGAGGACGTTCTGGCAGCGGAACGGCCCGTGGTGGGCGTCGTCGGCGGTGCCGTCGCCCGGGCTCTTGATGCGGATTGCGTTGATGTCGTCGGCGTCGACGCGCACCTGGCAGTTCTGGACGGTCGCGGACCCGAGCTCCGAGGAGAACACGATGCCGCCGTCGCTGGAGGTCACCTCCAGCAGCTCCACGAGGCAGTCCTCGACGAGCAGCGACTCGCCGCTGCGCAGCCGGATGCCGCGCATGTTCTCGCCGGCGCCGCTGCCGTCGTCGCAGCGCACGTGGACGCCGCGGACGACGCTGGCGTCTCTCGTCTCGATACGGACCCCAGAGATGCCGTTGTTCAGGTAGTAGCCCCCGAGGACGGACACCTCGCCCTCCGGCGGGTTCGCGTAGAGGCCGTTGTCCGGGAAGCCGGCGACGTGGCAGTCCACGAACGTCAGGTCGCCGTGGTTCCGGTCGCCGACCTCGATACCGGTCACGCCGGTCCCGGGGACGGCGCCGTCCGGCAGCCGAACGTCCTCCACGAGCGCCGTCCCCCCGGGGTCCGTGACGTCGAAGCGCAACTGGTCCTGCTCGACGTCGACCTCGCCCCGGACTTCGATTTCGCGGGCGACGATGCGGTCGCTCGCCATCGCGTACAGCGGCCGCGCGCCGGTGCTCTCGGCGCTGAAGTCGAAGGTGAGGCCCTCGACGACCACGTCCGAGAGCGTCTCCGGGTACCCGAACGCGAACAGCGTGCCGTCGAAGCCGTCGGGCGGAACGATAGTCGCGTTCTCGCCCACGACGCCGACGCGGCCGCCGTCGGGCCGCACCGTGCGACCGAGCTTGTAGCGGCCCGGCGGGAGGTAGACGAGGGTGCCGTCCCGGAGGTGGTCGTCGAAGTAGTCCGCGGTCTCCCGGACGCCGGACTGGTCGGCGCCCTCCGTGGCGAGGTTCACGACTCGGTCAAGCCCCCACTCCTCGGCCATCGAGGCCGGGTACGGGCCCTGCTCGCCCTCGGTACCCTGCGCTCCTCGCGTGCCCAGCGGCTGGTCGGTCGGCCGCGACGGACCGCCACCCGGGGTCGTCGTGTCCTGGCTGCGGTCGCCACACCCGGCGAGTCCGACCGTGGCGGCCGCTGCCGCGGCGGCCAGGAATTTCCGGCGTCGCATTATCGTCCGGACCCAGGCACCCGGAGAGGTTTGTTATGGAGGGCGACAGCACCCGGTAAGCCGACCGTACACCGCCGGGAAACGTAAGTAGGCGCGGCCGATAACGAGGCCAACGGTCACCACCGTCCACCGCCCGTGACGACAGATACTCCACCACTGCGCCGCCGGCTCGACGACCTCGCCGGCGACGACCCGCGACTCGACGGACAGTACGTCCGGCTTATCGACGCGACGCCCGAGCCGGTCGTCCTCGTCGGCGTCGTCCACGACCACCCGGCGAGCGTCTACCGCGCCCGTCGCACCGTCACCGCCCTCGACCCCGAGACGGTCGCGCTCGAAGCGCCGGACGCGGTGACGCCGGTGTTCGCCTCGCACGCGCGGACCGACGACTCGACCGGCGGCGAGATGACCGCGGCCGTCGCCGCCGCCGGTGACGCCGACGTCGTCGGCGTGGACGCGCCCGGCCGGGGGACGCTGCGCTCGCTGGCCGCCGTGCTGGCCGACGAGCGGCCCGGCCCGTCGGCCGTCGCCGGCACGCTCCGGAACCTGGCTCGCATCGGCGCCCACGCCGCCCGCGGCCGCCTCCAGGCTGCAGGCGTCCCGGCGCGCTGGCTCGGCGGCGAGTTCGACCGCTCCCAGGAGTACGACTGCGCGACCACCGACCCCGCGAGCGAACAGGCCGCCGACGAAACGACGCGCCTGGAGCGCAGCACGTCGCTGCTGCGTGCGTTCGACCCGCCGCCCGCGACGCGCGTCCTCGACGCCGTCCGCGAACGCCAGATGGGGCAGCGGATCGCCGGGCTCGCAGCCGACGACGTGGTCGTGGCCGTCGTCGGTTTCAGTCACCTCGACGGCGTGGAAAACGAGATACGGAACTGCTGACCGCGAGGCACGCGAGCCGCCCCGCGTCGGGCCGCCGCCCAGTCGCGCCGCGTTCGACGACCGCTATCGGGGCGCTCGCCGGCTGACGACCGGGTGTGCCGTACTCGCCGGGAGCTCAGTCCCGGAGGTGAATCTTGTTCCCGGAGAACGACTGCACGCGGCTGTGCGAGAGCTCGTACGTGCTCTCGGTGTCGTCACCCCAGCCGAGTCGCTGCCGGATGCTCTCGCCCAGTCCGGTCTCGGGCGTCACGTGCGCTTTGTCCCCGTGTACCTCCGCGACAGTTCCGATGGAGTCGCCGTCGCTGGTCACTACTTCCATGCCCTCGTCGCTGTCTCTGAATGCTCGTGCCATTGTGGGTCTGCGGCCGCCTGGCCGCTACAGGCACCACGCAGCGAGACGGCATTGTAATAACTCGACTACGAGAATCGGGCCGAGGCTACTCGGCGCTTCCGGGGCCGCCGTCCCGCCGCCTGCGGGCCGGTAGCGGCGTGCAACACCGCGGTCTCGGGTAGGGGCGTCTTTTCGAACGCCCCTCGAGGGCTTGGTTATTGGGCGATTAGCACACCGCGAATGCCCGCCTACAGCGCGACAGCGACGGGTAACGCGTACTGCTGGACGGCCGTGAGACGCCGTAACCCCGGCCTGCAGCGGATTCGGGAGTGTATAACCAAATCAGTGGCGTGTGCGTTGTTCTACGATGCCTCAGTGTAGAAACTGCGGGAGCCACGTGACAGTCCAGTTCGCCAAGGTGTTCGGGGACAACCAGGACATCGTCCACAACTGCATGAGCTGCGTGCCGAACGCGGAGCTCGACGACGGCGCCGCCTCGAACGCCGACGGGAGCGTGGACGCTCGCCACGCCTGGAGCGACTGAGCGACGTCGGCCGCCGAATCCCTGGAATTTTTACCGCGAAGCGCGCTAGCATTGCCAACTGGCCGATTTACTGATGAGCCCCGACCACGACCTCGACGACGACGTCCCGAGCGCAGAAACGAAGATCTCCTCCGTAGACCGAACGTCGTTCGACAGCGCTGCGGCGGCAGTCTCAAAGGCGGTCGCGACTGCGATGGACTGCGAACAGACCGACCTGGACCCGCTCCAGTACACCGTCGACGCCGACGCGCTCGACCGTCTCTTCGACAACGCCGACGCCGACGACCTGGTCGTCTCGTTCACGTACGAGGGCGTGCAGCTCCGCGTGAGCCAGCGAGCCGTCGAGGTCTGGCAGTAATCCGGCCGACTCGTCTTCTCAGACTCAGGGCTCCTCGCCGTCGGGCTGGCCCGGCTGCGACAGCCGCCGGCTCGGCCCGTCGCCGCCCGGCGACCCGTCAGTGAACGGCGCGTACTCGGTCGGCGCCGGGGCGTCGACGGGCGCGAGCACGTCGCCGTCCATGCGGGTGCTCGGCGGGACGCCCAGCGACGCCAGCACTGTCGGCGCGACGTCGAAGAGGTGTGGTTCGGAGACGGGCACCGACTCGTCGACGCCGTCGCCCGCGAGCGCGAGGACGCCCCTGGGGACGCTCGCATACTCGCTCCCGGGGTCACCGAACTGGGCACCGCGCAGCGCCGCGTCCAGGTCGACGTCGAAACGCCGCGGCACCGTCACCACGTCCGGGCCGGCGTCGACGTGCGGGCCGCCGAAGAACTGCTCCGCGGGTCCGACCGCCGAGAACGCGCGCTCGCCGTTCGGCGTGCGCACGGCCCGCAGCGCGTCCACGAGGTCCGACCGCACGCTCTGGTACTCCGCGGGAGAGACCACGCCGCCCGGGTCGCGGCCGGCGCAGTTCACGCGGACCCCGTACCGCTCGCCGGAGCGCGCGTACGCCACCGACGCGCCGCGGTCCACGCGCTCGCTGGCCGCCCAGACGACTCGGCGCGGGAGGACGCCGCCCGCGAACCCGCCGAGGCCGACGCGGTCGAGGAGTGACGCCACGCGCTGGCTCGTCGCGCCCGCCCTCGCGGCGAGTCCCGCCAGACGCGCCCCGAGACCCGGTCCGTCTGGTCCACGCCCGCGGTCTGCGGTCGGCCGCGGCGGGAGCGCGTCGGCGCCGCCGCGCGTCGTCGACACCAGGTCGCGGTCGCGGAGGAAGTCGTTGACGCGGAACGACGGCCCGTCCAGCGGCGCGAGCCCGTGGTCGCTGGCGAGCACCACCGTGTCCGGGTCGGTCGCCTCGATGGCGGTCGCCACGGCGTCGTCGACGGCGTCGAAGACGGCGGCGCGCGCGCCCCAGTCGTCGGGACAGTCGCGGAAGACGGTCTCCGTCTGGTGGAAGCCCAAGAAGCCGAAGTCTGGGTCGACGCGCTCCACGAGCCGAACGAACACCGTCGCGCGGGCGGCGGCGAGCCGTCGCGACCGCGCCTCGCGCTCGTCGCCGGTGGCGTCACTCGGGACGTACACTCGGTAGTCGGCCGGCACCCCGTCGAGGGACGCGAGCACGCCGTCCGGGTGGCAGGCCGGCTGGTCCGGACCGCCCCACCCCGACACGAGCGCGCCGTCGAACGGGCTCGGCGGTGCGGTGACGGGGACGTTCACGACGACACTGGAGCGCCCGCGGCGGTCCAGCAGCTCCCAGAGCGCGTGTTCCCGGACGTCCCGGAGCGTCGCACGCGAGCAGTCGCGGCCGTCGAACGTCCGCCGGCCGAAGACGCCGTGGCGGCCGGGGTTCGCGCCCGTGTACAGCGACGGCCACGCGCTGGCGGTCTCCGGCACCACCTGGGACGCCATCGACGCCGCGGCGCCGTCGGCGATCAGGTCGCCGATGGTCGACGCTCGGCCGGCCTCGACGTGCGGGCGGAGCGTGCGCTCGCAGACACCGCCGAGCCCCACGAGCAGCGTCCGCAGGCCGGACTGGTCGGTCACACCGTAGGCGTCCGTCTGTCGGCGCATTGTTATTGGGCGCGCACACCGCCAGTAGGTCCACGCTTCGGCCGCAGAACCGCCCGTAACGCTGTCCTACTGTGCGAGCAGGCCCAGCGGCTCACGGACGCGGTGGACTCGGCGTCCTCGGCACGCGGTGTTCACGACAGCCTACCGAGATTTGGTAATGACTACCGTCGTTCCGCGCGCCCTACTCGCTGGTAGGACAACGATACAGCGGCTGACAATCACCTAGTCACTAACCGGTCGCTATCCGGTCGGTATCCGCCGTGAAGTAGGGGCTACGTACCGGTTCTGTACCTCGAATCCGTCAGAATTCCTTTTTAGGTAACGTTGCTCTACTGCTCCATGTCGGAACCCAACACCGACGACGAATCGCGTAACGACCACCCTACCGACGAGAAGGACGCGTCTACCACTCGCCGCACCTTCGTGAAGGGCCTCGCCGCCGCGGCGACCGTCGGCGGTTCCGCCTCGCTGTTCGGCCGGGCGTCCGCCCAGGAGTCGCTCGGCAGCTACCTCCCCCCTGACGGCACCCAGACGGTTCCCGCCGGCGAGTACGACTGGGACGGCGACGGCCTCTCGGTCGGCAGCGGCGACACGCTCGTCGGCGGTGGCGAGGCCGGCGACGTCGTCTGGAACCTGAACTCGGGCACGATGGACGGGACCGTCTCCGGCCGCCTCGAGAACGTGGTCGTCCGCGGTGACAACCCCGCCCCGAAGGCGGGCCTCGACCTGGCGCCCGGCGGCGTCGTCGACGGCTTCGTCTGGCCCGAGGGCGGCGGCCAGAGCGAGGACCGCGCGCTCTATCACCCCGACGGCGGCGCCCGCACCGAAGTGTACAACGCCGCGTTCGGCTGGATGGCGAACAACGGCGCATACATCGACAAGGCGCCGGTGACGATGGAGAACGTCGCCGCGGTGAACAACAACATCGCGAACATCCGCGTCGGTCACTGGGACCGGAAGGGCACCTCGAACCCCCGACAGAAGACCACCTACATCCGGAACTGCCTGGTCGCGGTCACGGAGACCCCGCGTCACGACGACGAAGCCGGGTCGCACGCGCGAGGAATCCGCCTCCGTCACCCCGCACACCTCGTCATCGAGAACTGCTACGTCGTCTTCCTCGACGTCGACGGCACCGCCGACCTCGTCGAGCTCCACGACGAAGCCGACGGCTCCACGGTCGAAATCCGGAACACCCACTTCTACAACGACAGCGGCGGCCGCATCGTCCGCGACAAGTCCGGCGGCCAGATGGACGTCACCATCGAGGACTGCACCATCGCGGGCTCCGGCAACCGCGAAGTCCAGCCGAGCTTCGACGGCAACGGCTTCACCGAGAAGTCCGTTACGGTCCCCCTACCGTCGGAGATCACGGGCTACGACGCGGCCGACGAGATCGACGGCATCGGCCCGGACGTCGGCCCTTTTAGCGGCGAGGCCACCAGCTCGGGTGGCACGAGCGAGCCGGAGAGCTACGACCACACGCTCGTCCTACACGCCGACCCCGACAACCCGCAGTCGTCGGACGCGGCCGCCGGCGACCTCGACATGCGGATTACGGTCTCCGGGAGCGCCGACTACGGCGAGGACGCGGAGCCGAACTCCGACCGAGTCTACACGAACGCCGACGGCACGACCACCATCAAGGTCAACAACCTCACGCCCGACGAGTTCGACTCCTTCGAGTTCGACGGCGAAGTCACGGACTACGTGGTCGACGACGGCTACGAGTACACCGTCTCCGTCGACGGGAAGACGACGACCTTCGCGGAGCTCGCGGACGGCGAGTTCGACTACAACGGCTCGGGCACGCCCGACGGCTCGACGGACACGAGTACCAGCGAGGACGACAGCGACTCGCTGCCGAAATCCATCGTCGTCGACGGCCAGTCCGCCACCGACGTGACGACGTACACGTTCACTGTCACCGGGAGAGTCGACCGCGACGTCGAGAACAGCACGTCCAGCGACGACGGCCTCACGTGGTGTGCCATCGAGGACGTCGCGGAGGGCGGGAAGGTCGTCGGCCTCGTCGGTGACGGCGTCGACGTGTTCCAGCACAGCGGCGACGTGACCGACCTCACCGTCGACGGCGACGCCGCGGTGTACATGGAGCGCAACGACTGACGATGTCCCCAGCCACATCCACGGAAGACGGCGAGGAGACGAACTGGTGGGACGTCGGTCAGAACCCCGACGCGCACGAGGACCTCGGCTACGAGCTGGTCGACCTCGACGTCATCCACCACGACCCCGGCCAGCGGGACCAGGTCCTCGTCCTCCCCGCGGACGAGGACATGCTCCGCGACGACGCGTTCATGGTCGCTGACGCGGACGACATCCTCGACCTCGAGACGATGGTCTGACTCCGTCGAGGCCGTGACACTCCGGTAGGAAGTCCTTACCGGCGATTCCGGCACGACCCTCAGCATTCTGTCGACCCGGCCGGCGTTCAGCCCGCCGGCCGGGTCACACCTCGATGCCTGTCTCGGTGCGACGGCGGCCACGCGCCGGCGGTTCGTTCTCAGTTTCACAGTTCGAACCGAGCGACACGTTCTGTGCGCCGAGTGCAGTGACTTCGACCGCGAGCCGGCAGCGTCCAGACAGCGTCGAGACAGTCAGGCCGTCTGAAACGCGATCGGGACCAGGAGAACGGCCATCAGGTGGACGCGGCGCGCGCCGACGGCGGGCGGAATCAGGCCGACGCCAGTCGCCGCGGCGAGCAACGCGACGCCCGTGGAGCCAGCGAGCAGCCACGCCAGCGCGACCAGCAGCACGCAGACGGCGGCCGTCAGCCGGCGGTGGTCGACCGCTCGCACGAGCCGGAAGTAGCGGTCACCGAGCACCGGCACCAGCACGGCCGCGGCGACGGCCGCCAGCGCGACGCTCGCGAGCAGCAGCGGCAGCGTCCGGGGAAGGCTCGCACGCTCGAACGCGACGAGGACGCCCGTCCGGGGCGAGCCGAGCGCGAACAGCGCGAACAGCGCGAACACCGTGTTCGCCGTGTTCACGCCGGAGAGCGCCGCGACGAACGCCCGGTCGCCGTCCGCGCGAGTCAGGTCGAGCGCGAATATCGCGGCGATGGCGCCCGAAACACCGGGGACGTAGGCGACAGCCGCGCCCGCCAGACTGCCCGCGACTCCCGGGTAGACGACGTCTCCAGGGGGGACCGCGACGGCCGAGTCGGCCTGCTCGGGCACGCCGGCACCGCGGAACGCCGCCAGCAGCACGGGCGCGCCGAACAGCCCCGCGAACAGCGGCGACAGCACGTCGCCCGTCGGGACCACGGCGTCCGGCTGCATCGGGAGTGCGACGACGCCGAGGAGTCCGCTCGCGACCGCGGCGAGGACTGCGCCCGCTCGGGCGCGCCACGAGTCCTCCCGGAGCACGAGCGTCGTCAGAAGGACGGCCACCACGAGGGGGAGGTGAGCGTACACCGCCGGCGCGGCCCGAACGGCGAGCCACGTGACCGGCGCGCCGAGAACGAACGCGACGGCGACGGCCGCGGCGCTGCCGAGCGCGGACACCCGGAGCGCCTCCCTGCCGCGGCCGCCGAGCACGAGGCGGTGGCCGGGTAATGTGCTCACCGCCATCGCGGCGTCCGGGACGCCGAGCGCGAGCATCGGCACGACGTCCAGGAACGAGTGCGTGACGCCGGCCGCGAGCAGCGCCGCGCCGACCAGGTGTGGCGGGCCGGGAGCCAGCGGTGCCGCTGCGGCGAGCAGGAGTGCGAGCGTGTTCACGTGGAGTCCCGGCATTAGCCCCGAACACGTCCCGAGCGCGATACCCGCCGAAACCGCGGCCAGCGCCGCCGCCGTCCCGGTCGGCGATACGAGTACCCGCACACCCAGAAGGTCCATACCACCGGGTGCCCGCGCTCCCGCACTTCAAGGTACGCAGCCCCGCGCGTCGCTACCGCTGGTCGACGCGGCGCGCGAAAGAAAATCGGTGGTGTGTCGGAACCGGATTAGCCGAAGAGGTCGCCCAGACCCTCGCCGCTGGGCTCCTCGTCGTCGTCGTCGCCAGCGTCCTCGGCCTCGGCGGCCTCGTCGGCTTCCTCCTCCTCGTCGTCGCCCTCGTCGGCCTCAGCCTCGTCGGCGGACCCGGACGCGGCGGGCGCGGCGGCAGGCGCGGCGGCGGCCTGCTCGACGGCCTCCTCAATGTCGACGTCCTCCAGCGCGGCCACCAGGGCCTTGACGCGGGACTCCTCGACGTCGACGCCGGCGGCCTCGAGGACGCCGGTAATGTTCTCTTCGTTCAGCTCTTCACCAGACTCGTTCAGGATGAGTGCTGCGTAGACGTATTCCATGGTTATCCGAACATCTCCCCGAGGCCTTCTGCGCCAGCGTCTCCGTCGTCGTCATCGTCGTCGTCGGAGTCGTCGGCATCAGCCTCGGAATCGGTCGTTTCGTCGCTCTGTTCCTCACTGCTGTCGTCGCCGCCCTCGGCCGGAGCCGCGGGGGCGTCGACGTCCTGGAGCTCCTCGGGGAGCGCCTCCTCGTCGTCGATCTGCGCCGCGAGCGCCCGTACCTGGGCGTCCGCCTTGCTGACGAGGTCGTCGGCGAGGTCCGGGCTCTCCACGGCGGCCTGCAGACCGAGGCTCTTCGCCTCGCCCTGGGCCTTCGCGATGAGCGCCGGCGCCGTCTGCTCCGTCGGGTACCCCGCGTTCACGGAGAGGTTCCGTGCGGACGCGGCCGCGGACTGGATGTCCGCGCGGTACTCCTCGACGTCGATCTCCAGCTCGTCCGGCGTGAACAGGACGCCCTCGGAGAACACGCCGCGCAGGTCCAGGCCGACCTCCTTCGGCTCGATGCCGAGCTCGGAGAGGACGTTGGCGACGTCGTCGGAGACGACCTCGCCCTCCTCGGTGACGACCGAGTCCTCGAGCACCTGGATGGAGCCCTCCTGGATGCGTGCGTTCGCGCCGATGGTCTGCAGCTCGCCGACGAAGGGACCCGGGTCGATGCCCGTGTCGCCCTCGGGAACGACGATGTCGTTCGGCGCGACTTCGCCGGCGTTGATGGGCGCCGGCGTCTTCGACGCTTCGAGCTGCTGGAACAGCCCGAAGGGGTTGTCGTTGGTCGCGACGAGTCCGACCTCGCCCTCGATGTACTGGGTGAGGTCTTCCAGGCCGTCGTCGACCTGTTCGAGCGCGCGGACCAGGAGCGTGTTCCGGCTCATCCGGAGCGCTGCCTGCCCGTGCAGGCCGCGACGCATGTCCTGGAGCTGCTTGCTCGGGATGCCCGTGACGTTCACCACGCCGACGCTGTCGTGGGCTTCCAGGAGGTCGACGAGCTCGTCGACCTCTCGCTGCTTCCACTCGGGAACCTCGTCGGTGGTGCGTTCTTCGGCGGACATCCTAGGCGACCTCCATGGCCGGGCCCATGGTGGTCTTCACGTAGACGGAGTCCACGTTCAGCGGGCCCTTCTCGAGGTTCGCGTGCAGCCGACGCATGATGACGTCGATGTTACTCGCGATGTCCTCCGTGGACATGTCCTCCGCGCCGACGCGCGTGTGGAACGTGCGGCGGTCGCGGCTGCGAAGCTGCACGGTGTTTTTCATTCGGTTGACTGTCTCGACGACGTCGTCGTCGGGCTGGAGCGGAGTCGGCATCTTACCGCGCGGACCGAGCACTTGACCGAGCGCACCCGCGATATCCTGCATCATGGGTGCTTCCGCCACGAAGAAGTCCGTCTCGTCTGCGAGGTCCTTCGCGGCGTCGGTGTCGTCTGCGAGGTCGTCGACGGCGTCCTGGTCGAGGACTTCGTCGGCGACCTCCTCGGCGCGAACCGCGGTCTCGCCCTCTGCGAAAACCACGATCTGCGTCTCCTGTCCGGTGCCCGACGGCAGCACGACGCCCTCGTCGACACGTTGCGACGGGTCGTTGAGGTCGAGGTCGCGCAGGTTGATAGCGAGGTCCACGGTCTCGCGGAAGTTCCGCTCTGGGGCCTCGTCGAGTGCGCGGGTTACGGCCTCTTCTATATCGTTGTCTGCCATCTTTCACCTCCGTAGTGCGTGACCCTGTGAAGGTCGGATCTCCTACGGGTCAGTGAAACAGGCGAAGCCTGTCTCGCTTCGACAGACGGCCATCCCACGCTTAAAACCGTCGAAGCGCATCCGGCGTGAGAGGCCGCCACGCAACCCCACGAGGCCGAGCCGCCGGCTACCGAATGGAGCGTCGAGAGAAACTGAACCGGGTCGGGGAACCGATTACGCGGCCGCCGCTTCCTCGCCGAGGACGTCGTCGTAGTCGCCGTCGTCGACGCGCTGCTTGAACGTGCGGGCGTCCTCGCCCTCGATGGTGACGCCGAGGGACGCGCAGGTGCCGGCGACCTCCTTCGCGGCGTTCCGCGTGTCGTAGGAGAGGAGGTCGGGCTTCTTCTGCTCCGCGATGGTCTTCAGCTGTTCGATGGAGAGGTCCGCGACGAAGTCCTCCTGGGGTTCGCCGGAGCCCGTCTCGAAGCCGGCCTCGTCTTTCACGAGGGCGGCCGTCGGCGGGACACCGACTTCGATGGAGAACGAACCGTCGTCCTCGTACTCGATGGTGACGGGGACTTCCGTTCCGTCGAACGCTGCGGTCTGGTCGTTGATCTCCTGAACGACCGCCTGTACGTCGACGGGCGTGGGACCGAGCTCGGGACCGAGGGGCGGACCGGGATCGGCCTGCCCACCGGCGACGAGCACTTCTATCGTCTCAGCCATACTCCGAGAAACCGCCGCCGCGGGTTTAACCCTTGTCTTTCGCGGGAGGCAGGGGTCCAGTGAGCGTCCGGGTGCAGACTCGAACTCAGGGGAGGTGGACGCCCTGGCGAGCGAGGAAGTCGCTGACCTCCTTGATGACCACGGGGCTGCCGATGATGCGGACCACGTCGGCGTCCTCCGGTTCGAAGACGGAGACCACGAACTCCGACTCCAGGTCGGTGTCGAGTCCCTCCAGTGTGGACTCCGGCAGCACGATCTGCGTGCTGTCTCGGAACGTGGAGGGGTCTGTCATCACTTCGTCGTGGCTTCAGCCGGCGTATTAACGTGTCGAAACGAATTCACTGGGCCGCGGAGGAAAGCGCTTTTCGGCACCTGCGGTCTACGGGCGAGTGATGGGGCTCGAGGAGGATATCGAATCGCTCGAAGAAGAAATCGCCAGCACGCCGTACAACAAGTCGACGGAGGCCCACATCGGCCGCCTGAAAGCGAAGCTCGCCGAGCTGAAAGAGAAGCTGGAGGCCCAGGAGGCGGGCGGGAGCGGCGGTGGCGGCTATGCCGTCGAGCAGCACGGCGACGCGACGGTGGCGCTGGTCGGCTTCCCGTCGGTCGGGAAGTCCTCGCTCATCAACGCGATGACGAACGCGGACAGCGAGGTCGGCGCCTACGAGTTCACGACCCTCGACGTGAACCCCGGAATGTTGGAGTACCGCGGCGCGAACATCCAGTTGCTGGACGTGCCGGGGCTCATCGAGGGCGCGGCCGGCGGCCGCGGTGGCGGGAAAGAGATTCTCTCCGTCATCCGGGCGGCCGACCTGGTCATCTTCATGCTGTCGGCGTTCGAGATCGAGCAGTACGAGCGCCTCTCCGAGGAGCTGTACAACGTCAACATCCGCGTGGACGAGGAGCCGCCGTCGGTGACCGTCCGGCGGAAGGGCAAGGACGGCATCGACGTGAACACGTCCGGGGACATGGACCTCGACGAGGACACCGTCAAGGAGATTCTGCGCGAGCGCGGGTTCATCAACGCGGACGTGACCATCCGCGGCAACCCCTCGGTGGACAAGCTCATCGACGGCGTGATGGACAACCGCGTCTACATGCCGTCGCTCGTCACCGTGAACAAGGTCGACCTCATCGAGCCATCATACGTGGACACGATGAAGGCACAGTTGCGCGAGCAGGACATCGACCCCGACGAGGCGATCTTCATCTCCGCGGCGGAGGAGAAGGGCCTGGACTCGCTCAAGGAGCAGATGTGGGCGGAACTCGGGCTCATCCGAATCTACATGGACAAGCCAGGCCGCGGCATCGACCGGGAGGAGCCCCTGATAATCCGGAAGGGCGAGACCGTCGACGACGCCCTCCAGAAGCTCGGCGGCACCCTCGACGAGCGCTTCCGGTTCGCGCGCGTCACGGGGCCGTCGGCGATACACGACGAGCAGCAGGTCGGCCGCGACCACGTCCTCGAGGACGAGGACGTGCTGCGCGTGGTCGCCCGCCGGTAGATGTCTCGTGGCTGGCTGGGCACCGCGCGGCGACGGGTCGTCGCGGTAGCCGTACTCGCCGGGCTCCTCCCCTGGGTCGTGGTCGTCTGGGAGAACGGCGCGTACCCACTGTTCTCCGTGGGGTTCCTCTACACCGAGTCGCTGACGTTCACGTCACTGCCGGCGTGGGTCGAGCGCACCGGGACCGTCCCGCCCCAGTACCGGGCGTGGCCCGTCGCGACGACGCTCTGGCTGGCGGGCACCGTCGCCGCGGTGCTGAACGTCGACCGGCGGGTGACGGCCGGGCTGCTCGTGCTCGCGGCCGGGAGCGTCGGCTCGCTGGCGCTGGCGCTGTCCCGCCAGCAGACGGTCACTGGGGTTCCACTCGGCGCGCTCGCGCTCGGCGCGGCCGCCGTCTACGCGTTCGCGGCGGGCCGCGAGTAGCCGACGCTGGTTCCGGCTCCGGTACGCTTTTCGACGCGCCTCGCGACCGTTCGTGTATGGCAGACTTCGTACTCGACCACGTGATGATGCGTGTCGGAGACCTCGAGGAGTCCCTGGACTGGTACGGCGAACACCTCGATTACGTCGAGCACGCGCGCTGGGAGGCCGACACGTTCACGAACGTCTACCTCGGCCCCGAGGACCCCGGTGAGGACGGCGCGTTCCTCGAACTCACCGAGAACCACGACACCGACGAGTACGACAACGGCGACGCGTTCGGCCACATCGCCGTGCGCGTCGAGGACGTCTTCGACGCCTACGAGGAGCTGATGGACGCGGGCGTCGAGGACTACCGCGACCCCGAGTCCTGCGGCGGCAGCTACGCGTTCGTGAAAGACCCCGACGGCCACGAAATCGAAATCGTCGAGCGCGAGGTCGGGCCGCGCTGGAGCATCGACCACACGATGATGCGCGTCGAGGACGCCGACCAGCACCTCGGCTACTGGACGCGGAAGTTCGAGTACGAGCACACCGGCCGCTGGGAGGCAGACAGCTTCGCGAACTACTTCCTGAAGCCCGAGGACGCCGGCGAGGAGGCGATGGCCGTCGAACTCACGTACAACTACGACGGCCGGAGCTACACGCTCGGCGACGGCTGGGGGCACCTCGCAGTGCGCGCCGACGACCTCCACGACGACTGGGCGACGCTGCTGACTCGGGAGTCCGAGGACTACCGCGACCCCGCGTCCTGCGACGACAACTACGCGTTCACGAAGACGCCCGACGGCCACGAGATCGAGGTCCTGAACCCCGACGCGTCGCCGATGGACCGCTCGTAACCGACGGCCCGACACCAAACCGCGGACGCAGACCGGTCGCAGGCGACGCGACCGACCCCGCTATTTTGTAGGGCGACGGCGTGCAGCCAGGTATGGCAGACACCCCGATTCGGGAGGAACTGACAGCGGCCACCGACAGCAACGAGTGGAGCGTGTTCCTGGTCGCGCTCGTCGGTCTGTTCCTCTCGCTCGGCTACGCGGGCGGCAGCGTGCTCGCCGGCGAGGGGCTCGGCGGCCAGCTGTGGGCCGTCCCGGTCGCCGGACTCAGCGTCGTCGTGCTGGCGCTGCTCGCACACCAGGTGGTCCGATGAGCGCGGACGTCGTCCCCATCGGCCACGTGAAGACGCCGTTCGAGGAGACGGGCGACGCGCCGCGACAGGGGGAGGAGACGGCGTACTGCGGGAACGTCCGCGTCGACGAGCAGTTCCGGGACGGCATCGGCGAGTTCGCGCACGGGGACCGCGTGGTCGTGGTGTGGTGGGCGGACCGCGCCGACCGCGACGTGCTCCGGGTCAGGGACGGCGACCGCGGCGTGTTCTCGACGCGGTCGCCGGCGCGCCCGAACCCCGTCTGTCTCACCGAGTGCGAAGTGGTCGCCGTCGACGCCGACGACGGAACACTCGCAGTCCGGGGGGTGGATATGGCCGATGGCAGCCCCGTCCTCGACCTGAAGCCGCCGCTCGACTGACCGGCCTCAGAGGGCGTCCTCGGGCGCGCCGGCGAGTCCCACAAGTGCGTCTTCCTCGACGTGGTGGAGGTCGCCGGGCACCACGAGCAGATGCAGCGGGTCACCGAAGTCCGCGTCGGCGAGCGCACCGAGGCGATCGGCGCGCACGGTCGCGTCCGGCGCGCCGGCGCGCGCGACGACGACGCCGAGGGCGTCCGGGTCCCAGTGGTCGGCGAGCACGCCAGCGGCCTCGCTGGCGGTCATGTAGGCGTCGCCGTCGACGCTCGGGTGGTCGACCTTGATATCGAGGTAGACCAGCGTGTGGAGGCCGCGCTCGCGGTTCGCCTCGACGGTCTCGACGACGGAGTCCGGGACGCCGTCGGCGCCGTGCGCCCACTCGAAGGGCAGTGTCGTCGCCTTCCCGAAGCGGTAGTTCTGGAGCCCCGTCAGGCTCGACGCGGCGGATTCCGCGGTCGGCGCGTGGACGACGCGCGTCTCGATGCCGCGGTCCGCGGCGCGCAGTCGGAGGTCGACGTGCGTCGTCGAAATCATCGTGTCCCCGGCGGTGAGGAAGACCGCGTCGTCGTCCTCGGCCGCGTCGAGAATCGGCTCGGGGTCCTGTTCGACGCCCGCGCGGTCGCGGACCTCGATGGCCGTGTCGTGGTAGTCCTCGAGGTCGTCGACGCCGGCGCCGACGAGGCGGCTGGTGTAGAACTCGGCGAACGCGCGGTCGGCGGCCGCGATGGCGTTCCGTCCCTCGACGGTGACCGACCGCTCGTCGTAGAGCCCGAGTCCGACGAACGTGAGCATACCCCGGCTTCGCGCGGGCCGTCCCTATGGGTTTCGAGTCGGCCCGAGCGTTGCGCAAGCGACACCGGTAAGGCTCGCGCCGACCGAGTCCAGGCGATGGCAGTGCCCTGCGTCCGCGTCCCGGTCGAAGACGGTGAAGCCACCCGGCAGCGCCTCGCCGACGCCGGCCTCGTGGACGCCGACCACGCGATAACGGGCGACGACGGCTCCCTCTACGTGCCCGTCACCGACTCGGACGCCGTCCCCGAGGACCTCGACGTCGTCGAGTTCGACGCGCCCGAGCGCCGGACCCAGACCACGCCCGCGGACATCCTGGGCTTCGACCCGTCGTACGAGCGCCTCGGCGACATCGTGGTCGTCGACGAGGACGACGCGGACCGCGCCCGCGACATCGCAGACGCGGTCGTCGACTCGGACATCCCCGTCGGGACTGTGCTGAACCGCGCGTCGAAGATCAAGGGCGAGCAGCGCGTCCGCGACTGGGACGTGCTCGCGGGCGACTCCACGGAAACGGTCCACCGCGAGTACGGCCACGAGTTCGCGCTCGACCTCGACGCCGTCTACTTCTCGCCGCGGCTCGCGACCGAGCGCCACCGCGTCATCGAGCAAGTCAGTGAGGGCGAGCACGCCTTCGACATGTTCGCGGGCGTCGGCCCGTACGCGGTTCCGATGGCCTCAGCCGGCGCCGAGGTGGTCGCGACCGACGTGAACGAGACCGCAATCGAGTACCTCCGCGAGAACGCCCGGCGGAACGGCGTTGCGGACCGCGTGACCGCCATCGCGGGGGATGTGCGGGGGACGGCCAGCGACTACGAGGGCTGGGCCGACCGCATCGTGATGAACCTCCCGCACACCGCGGGCGAGTTCCTCGACACGGCCGTCGCGCTCGCGGGCGACGACTGCGTGCTGCACTACTACGACATCCAGCACGAGGACGGGCGCTTCGAGGCCGGTGAGGCCGCGATTCGAGAGGCCGCCGGCACCGAGTACGACGTGACAGTCGAGACTCGGCACACGGTCCGGTCCTACGCGCCCCACGAGTTCAACGTCGTGTTGGACGTCCGATTGACGCGGCGGTGATTCGCAAGCCTTATTTCTCGTATGCGGCTACGATTGGGTGCGAAGAGGAGTCGGCACGCGACGCACCGTCGTGTCGTGCCGGTGTCCTGCCGAGAACGCGAGGCAGGGCTCGGGGCACGAGCGAAGCGATGTGCGCCGGTGTAGCTCAGCGGTAGAGCGATTCCTTCGTAAGGAATAGGCCGAGGGTTCAAATCCCTCCACCGGCTTGCTTCTGCGACGAACTTCGGTGAGGAGCGACGCGAGCGGCGGGGTTTGCGCCAGGGAAGTCGCAACTGCGCAGCACTGCGAGCGGTCCGTCTTCCCGTGGTTCAAATCCCTCCACCGGCTCTTCTGGTATCCGTTCACCCCGAAGCGACGGCTGTGTCGCCTCGCGTGGGCCGTCGTAGTCTCGGGAGACAACTCGGTCACGGCGAGGCGAGAGCGGGCATTTATGTTACGCGTCTATCTATTCTCACGGGAGATGGTCGTGAAGCCGGACGGGAGAGTGGGATTGACAGACGACGAGACGGCAGTCGAGCGAGCGGCCGACGCGTGCGCAGACCACCTTCGAGAGGAGACGCCCGGGCTGTTCGACGCGATGCGCGACCACAGCTCCGGGGTCGCGTCTGCGGCGGCGGACGGCGACGGCGTCCCGGGCTCGCCGCTCGACGACGACGACGCGGTCGAGCACTTCGGGGAGTTCGTGCGTGCGCAGTACGACGACGACTGGTTCGGGTCGCTCGGCGAACGCGGCAGCGAGCAGGGGCTGACGTGGGCGGCGTTCCGGACGGCGACGCGCCGGTTCGCCGAGCTGCTGGCGCTCGAATCGTTCGCCCGGTTCCAGACCGCGGAGGCCGCGTTCCGCGAGGCCCGGGGCCGACAGAGCGACGGCGAGACGGCCGTCGAGGAGGCCGAGGAGGCGCTGCAGTACCGGAACGAGATGGGGGGCGTGCAGGGCGAGGAGTCCTTCGAGTCGCTCGTCGACGACGCCCGCGAGGCGTACAGCGACGCGCAGCACCACCTCGAATCCGGCGCGGCCGCGATGCGGCGGGCGTACGCGCTCCGGACGGCGTCGGCGTGCTACCGCGAGGAGTACGACGTCGAGGCCGACGAACTGGCGTTCGTGTCGCTGGCCGACGACGCGGACTGGGAGTACCGGGAGCTCCGGCACGGCCGCGACCGGCTGGCGAACCGGCTCGCTCGCCTGGAGAACGACGTGACGGGCCTCGTCGACCATCCGCGGTACAGGCGCTGACTCGTCAGGCAGTCACTGTCCTTCCGGCGGAACGGGGAGGGTGATGGTGACGACCGACCCCCGAGGGTCGTTGTCGGCGAACGAGAGGTCGCCGCCGGAGTGCGTGACGGTCCAGTAGACGAGCCAGAGACCGAGGCCCTGGCTGTGGTGGAGTTCGTCGATGGCGTCCTCGCCGCTGAGGACGCGGCGCTCCATGTGGGGGATGCCCGGGCCGTTGTCGGTCACGCGGACGCTGACGGTGTCCTTGTCGGCGGTGACCTCGACGGCGACCTGTGCGGGGTCGCGGTCGGCGTGCCGGATGCCGTTCTCGACGAGCTCTCGGACGGCGGTCCCGAACTGCGGGACGGAGACCGCGCGGGCGTGCTCTGGGGCGTCGAGCGCGATGGCCGCGTCCGGGTGGTCCGCGCGGGCGGCTTCGACGGCGCGGGAGACGGGGCGGGCGACGTCGAGTGGTCGCGGGGGGGTGTCGGCGTCCAGCACCTGATTGATGACGCGTTCTTTCTCCGCAGTCTCGAGCAAGTCGTCGCACCGCTCGACGATGTGGTCGGCGTGGCCGGCGACCTCCGGGTCGTCGGCGTCGGCGAGGAGTTCGGCGCGTCCGCGGACGACGTTGAGTTCGTTCCGGAGCGTGTGTCGGAGCACGCGGTCGAGCACCTGGAGCTGGCGCGCTCGCTCGCGGCTCTCCGCGACGGACCGGCGGACGGTGTCGCTCATCTCGTCGAAGCCGCGACCGATGCGCTCCCACTCGTCGGGGCCGCCGACGTCGATGTGGGTGCCGTACTCGCCGTTCCGGAGCGCTTCGAAGCCGTCGAGCAGCGTCTCGAACTGGGCGAGGTTCCGGCGGTAGTTCCACCAGCCGAACCCGGCGACGACCGCCAGCACGGCCACCACGCTGCCGGCCTGGAGCAGGCTGAGGCGCTGGATTGCCGGCTGGACGCTGGCGCGCGACTCAGACACCGTCACCCGCCAGGGCACCTCCGAGAGAGACACTCGACTGGTCGTCAGCGACGTGTTCGGGGACGGCTCCCTGTCGTAGATGACGGTGCCGTCACTCGTGGTGACCGTCACACCGGTCTCTGCGTCGAGGCGTCGAGTCGCCGCGTCGAAGAACTCGGTCTCGGCGAGGTGCAGTGCCGCGTTGAGCGTGGCGACGACTTCGCCGTCGCGGCGCACGGGCGCGCTCACAGTGACGACCTTGTTTCCGGTCTGGGCCGCGACGGGGTCACTGACGTACGTCTCGCCGGCGAGCGCGTGCTGGACGTACGTCCGGTTACCGAAGTTCGTCCCGACGACCGCGTCGCGTTCCGCCGGCGAGAGGTCGGAGGCGAGCGCCGTCATCGTGCCGTTCGCGGCGACCACGGACGCGCCCGAGAACAGCGTGTTCTCGACGAGTCGGTCGAGGGCTTCTCGCTGCCCGTCGGTGCCGTGGTCGGTGACCGCGGGGAGGTCGGCCCAGAGTTCGACAGTCTGTCGCTGAGCGGCCAGTCGCGCGTCGAGGTCCACGCGGACGAGGTTACCGCTGCGCTCGACGTCGGCGTCGTGTTCGTCCATGACGGCGTCCTGGTAGGCCTGGAAGCCCGCCCACGTCGCCGCCGACAGGACGACTCCCGACGCGACCAGCAGGAGGACGAAGATGCGGCGCGACTGCATCGTCAGTCCGCGACCCTGAGTGTCACCGCGAACACTGCACCCTCGGGGTCGTTGTCGTCGACGGACACGTCGCCGTCGACGGCGTCGACGAGCGTCTCCACGAGGTACAGCCCCATCCCGGTACCGTCGCTCTCGAGGCCCGTTTCGCCCTTCCCGAAGATGGCGTCCTTGTGGGCGTCGGGGACTCCGGGGCCGTTGTCGGCGATTCTGATGGTGACCGTCTCGCCGTCCGTCCCGGCTCGAATCGTCACCTCCGGGACCGGTTTGTCGTTGTGCTGGACGGCGTTCTTCAGGAGGTTCCGGAAGACGGAGTCGAGCATGTCGTTGCCGTGGACGGCCACGTCCGGGATGGAGCCGTCGACGGTGACCGCGGCTCCGGGGAACGACGTCCGGACTTCCTCGAGTTCGGTCTCCAGGGTCGACCGGAGCGCAACCGGGTGGTCGTTGTCCGTCTCGGTCAGCATCACGTCCGCGATGTCGCGGGCGGTCTTCGTCAGTTCGACCGCGTGGTCGGCGCTGTCCTGGATGTGGTCGACGTAGTCGGCGTGTTCGTCGGGCACTTCGCCGGCGACCATCTCGGCGTACGCCAGCACGAGCTGGAGGTCGTTTCGGATGTCGTGGCGCAACACCTGGTTGAGGACCTCGAGGTTGTCCCGCTGAGTCTCGAGGCGTTGCTCGTAGTCCGCGCGGTCGGTGACGTCGACGACGATGGAGAACAGCAACGCGTCGTGTTCCAGTTCGATTGGCGAGGAATGGACTTCGACCGTTCGCACCTCGCCGTCCGCGAGTTCGTGTTCGAAGAGGAAGTGGTTGCGCTCGCGGGCGTCGGCGCGCTCGCGCTCCGCTTCGAGTTCGTCGGGCGGCATGACGTTGAGGTCGTCGGTGGTCATGCCCGCGAGCTCACTGGCCGAGTAGCCGTAGAACTCCGCAGCGGCGTCGTTCGCGTTTCGGATGCCGCCCGTGTCCGGGTCGACGAGCAGCATCGGCGCGGAGTGGCGTTTGAACATCCGGCGGAACTGCTGGGCGCGCTGCCGGAGTTCCGTCTCGAGTTCGCGGCGCTCGGTGATGTCCTGGACCACGCCGTCGACGACGACTTCGCCGCCGAGGTCGTCGGTCACCGCGGTGAGCGACCCCCAGAAGGTGTCGCCCGAGAGCGTCTCCAGTTCGACTTCCCGCTCCTGGACCACGCCGTCCTCGCGGAGCGTGGCGGCGACGGCCTTCCGCGTCTCCGGGTCGGCGTAGAGCCGCTCGGTGTCACAGCCTCGCAGGTCGGCCTTGGAGTCGGCGTCGGCGAGCGCGACCAGTTCGCCGTTCGCGGCGAGGACCTCGCCGTCTGTGAGTCGCGCCCGGAAGACGCCGACAGGGAGGGCGTCGAGGATGCGTTCCTGGTGTGGCCACGCGCTGTCGGCCGCCGCCGAGTCGACGACGACGAGCGCCGCGCCGTCGTGCCGGTCGGTGCCGGCGTCGGAGCCGAGTCGGGTGGCGTCGACGGTGACGAGACGGCGCTCGCCCTCGTCGCCGACGAACACGAGTCTCGCGCGGTCGTCGACCGTCGCTCCCGCCGCGATGGCGTCGCAGAACCGTTCGACGTCGGCGGCGGTGTCTCTCGGGGCGAACGCCCGAATCGGTTCGCCGACGGGGTCCGCCGAGCCGGTCAGTTCGCTGAACGACGTGTTGGCGTACGTGACCGTGCCGTCGCGGACGACGACGACGGGGTCGGTCACGCTGTCGAGTACGGCTGCGTGTGTGTCTAGGGGTGTCATCGACGGTTACCTCGGTGAGCGGGCGGAGTTCGTCCGAAGGTGTGCGTGTCCGTCCTCTTAAGGCGCCTGTCCGCTTCCCGAGGGCTGGGATGCAACTGGACCGACGAACGACATTAATCCAGCGTTGCGTCCGTGTCAGCCGGCGCACGTCCAGACGCCGGTCTCGGCCGCGCGAGCGCGGCGTTCGGCGGCCGCGAACGCGTCGCGGCGAGCGAACTCGGTGTCGTAGAGCCGCGCGTAGCCGCCGGCGAGCAGCGCGCGGTTGACCGACTGGTCGCGGCCGTCGACGGTGACGTACGCGAGCAACCGGTCGTAGCCGCCCCGGCGGTCCGCCGCGGCGTCCGTCGCGACGACCACTCGCTCGCCCGCCAGACGCTCCTCGGCGAACGCGGTGGCGCGGTCGCCCCAGTCCGCGAGACACGCCCGGCCTGCGTCGGTGTCCGGAACGCCCTCGAACTCTCCCGGGCTGTTGTCGGCGCGCGTCTCCGGGGTGTCGACGCCGAGGAGGCGGACGCGGTCCTCGCTGCCGTCCGGGTACCGGACCTCGAGCGTGTCGCCGTCCACGACGTCGACGACGGTCGCGGTGCGCTCGCCCGCGGTCGGCGTGGCGTCGGCTCCGGGGGACACACTGGCCGCGCAGCCCGCGAGTGCGAGGAGGACGGCGACGACGAGCGTTCGGCGCGCTCCGACGCCCGTCATCGCACTCTGGCGGCGACGAGTGCGGCCGCCGAGACGGCGAGCGCGGCACCCGCGAGCCCCGGTCCGGGGGCGGTGCCGCCGCCGTCACCCGCCCGAACGGTGACCGTCCGGTCCCCCGCGGTGACCTCGTGCCGGCCGGCCTCGGCGAGCGTGAGCGTCGTCGTCCGGGTCACGGACGCGTCGGCCGCGAGCGTGACGTTCAGCGCGGCGACCCGCTCGCCGTCGAGCGTCACCGCGACCGGTCCTCTGGCGGGGTCCGAGGCCGGGTTCGCGAGCGTCGCGGTGACGTTGACCCGCCCCTCGACCGGTACGCGGTCGGGTTCCACGGAGAGGTCCCGTACTCGGACGGCCGCCGGCGACCGAACCGCCACTGACCGGGTGTCGCGGCCGAGCGTGAGGTTGTAGGTGCCGGGCGACGCGAGCGTGTGCTCGACGGCGAGTGCGGCCGACTCGTCGCCGGCCAGCGAGCCCGAGTCGACGGCGACAGTCCGATTGCCGTCGTCGAGTCGCCCCTCGTAGTCGCCCCGGGTGCCGCCGGCGTTGGTCACTGTCGCGGTGACGGTCACCGTCTCGCCGACGTACAGCGTCGGCACCGACTGGAACGTCTCGTTCCGGAACGGCCCCGTGACGCGGTACTCGACGCCGTCGACGACCATCCGCGGCGGCTCCACCGCGAACGCCCTCGCGTGTTCGACGCTCGACCACAGCTCGGGCGTGGCGTCCGTGGTCGTGAACCGCTCGGCGGCGGCCGCGGCCTCCGGCGTCGACGCGTTCCGCACGGCGTCCACCACGTCCCGGTTCGAGACGTCGCCGTCCTGGCGGTTCAGCGCCCAGAGAACGTCACGCATCGCCGCCCGGCGGTCGGTCGCCAGCCGCATCCGCCGGTCGAGTTCGCCCCAGACGAGGCTCCCCTTCAGGTAGTTCGCGCCCGACGACCAGGTCGACGGCGAAGCGAGGACGGCGTCCCGCCAGGGGTCTCGGGCGCCGTACTCGAGGTAGTCGCGGTACTGCGAGAAGTCCACGGTGCCCAGTTCCAGGGAGAGCGCGGCGGCGTAGTACTCGGCTGCGGCCTCCATCGTCCACCGCCCGGACTCGGCCGTGTCGTACCCCTGGCGGGTGTGGACGTACTCGTGGAGCCAGACGTTCGACGGGTCGTCCAGCCGCGAGTCCGCGAGCACCCAGGCGTCGTTGCCGCCGTACTCGACGCCGCGGACGCCCCAGTCGGCGTCGGTCGGCGCGACCCCCATCCAGACCTGGTCGTCGCGGTCCCCGACCTGCACGCGCTGGGAGGCGGCCGCGAGTACGTCGAGCACGTCGTCCGCGTCCTCGGTCATGTCGGCGCGGTCCGGGACGACGAGCGTGAACGTCTGACCGCTGGCCGTCCGCGTGTACTCGGTGACGTCGCCGAGCAGCGCCAGTTCACCGCCGGTCGACCCCGCGCCGGCGACGCGCGTCGTCTCCGAGATGTCGACGGTGAGGTCCTCGGGGCCCGACCAGCCCCACCCGGTGCGGAACGTCGGCACGGTGACGACCGCCCAGGGGCCGGCGTCCAGGAACGAGTACTCGCCCTCTTGAGCGAGCGCGCCGGACCGGGACCCGCGTGCGCTGCGGTTCGCGTCGACGGTGACGCGGAGCCGCGCGGTGTCGTCGTCGCCGTCCCACTCGTAGTCGTCGCTGGTCTGGTCGAAGTCGCTGGTCTCGACGGCGACGGTGCGGTCGGGCACCCGAACCGACAGCGACGAGACGGCGTCCGGGAGCGTGTACGCGACGACGACGTCGATGCGGCCCGGTTCCTCTGGCGTGAGGAACAGTTCGACGCGCTTCCGGATGGTCGCCGTCTGGCCGTCCCCGGTCGAGTCGACGGCGGACACGGCGTCGGTCGCGGACTGCTCGACGACTCCGGTCTCCGCGTCGACGGCAGCCGAGCTGTCGTCGGCCGCGGCTGCGAGGGCTGGCTGGCCGGCGACGGGGGCGGCGAGCGACGCGACGAGCAGGGCGACGACGACGACCGCGCGGTCCATGGAACCCACTCCGGGCGCGAGCCTCATAGGGCGACTGGCTGTCTCAGTCGTCGCCGCCGTCCGCGACCGCGGGGCGGCCACCGGACTCGCGGAGGGCAGCGACCGCGTCCGCCACGTCGCCGGCCGCGACCCGGGTGCTCGCGGCGCCCGCGTCGGCGAGACCGTCGTCGCCGACGACGACGGCGCGTTCGGCCGCGTTCCGGAGGCTCGCGTTCGCGCCCCAGTCGGCGGCGTCGGCGGCCACGACCACGACGTCTGCGGCCGCGACGTGCTCGCGAGCGCGGGCGGCCGCGTCACCGCTCGGCGCGGCGAACGGGTCGACGGTGACGCAGTCGAGGCCGAAGCGCTCGGCGGTCTCGTTGTCGGTGTCGCCGGCGACGACCGGCCCGACGGAGACGGCCGCGCCGGCGTCGACCAGGTCGCGGACGAGCGGGGTCGCGGTGTCGCCGCCGCCGAGGACGTGGACGCGGGCGTCCAGGTCGGCGTCGGCGTCCGGGAGCGGCGTCACGGTCGGCGACCCCGTCGCCGGGTCGGTGCCGACGGCGACTCGGGCGTCGAAGGCCGTCCGAATCGCACCCGGCGTGAGCACGTCCCGGGGCAGCCCGCTGTCGAGCACCTCGCCGTCCGCGACCAGCACGAGTTCGTCGCAGTACCGCGCGGCGAGGTCGAGGTCGTGGATGGCGGCGACGACGGCGCGGTCGTCGCTGTCGGCGAGCCCCCGGACGAGTTCGAGGGTGCGCACCTGGTGGTTCACGTCCAGGCTCGCCGTCGGTTCGTCCAGCAGCAGGACAGGCGCGTCCTGGGCGAGCGCGCGAGCCAGCAGGACGCGTTGCTTCTCGCCGCCGGACAGCGACGTCACGTCGCGGTCGGCGAACTGGCTGACTTCCGCGCGCTCCATCGCGCGGTCGACCGCCTCCGGGTCGTCGTCGGCGCCGAACCTGGGCTGGTGGGGGTGGCGCCCCATCTCGACGGTCTGCCGGACGGTGAAGTCGAAGGAGACGTGCGTGTCCTGGGGAACGGTCGCGAGGCGGCGGCTGGCGGCCTTCGAGGAGAGGGCGTGGACGTCCTCGCCGTCGACCAGCACGGTGCCGGCGTCGGGGTCGACGACGCCGTTCATCGCGCGCAGCAGCGTCGACTTCCCGGCGCCGTTCGGGCCGACGACGCCGACGAGGCGGCCGTCCGCGACGGTCGTGCTCACGTCCTCCAGAATCCGGGTGCCGGCGAGGGACACGTCGACGCCGGAGACGTCGAGGGTCACAGCGAGTGCACCTCCCGGTCCCGGAGCAGGTAGAGGAAGAAGGGCGCGCCGACGAACGCGGTGACGATGCCGACGGGGAGGTTGCCGGCGCCCGAGCGCGCGATGGTGTCGGCGGTGACGAGGAACGCGCCCCCGACGAACGCGCTCACCGGGAGCAGGACGCGGTGGTCGGGTCCGACGACGAGACGGACGCCGTGCGGGACGATGAGACCGACGAAGCCGATTGCGCCCGCGAACGAGACGGCGGCGGCGGTGACGAGGCTGGCGACGGCGAGCAGCAGGCGCTTGGTTCGCTCGACTTCGACCCCGAGCGTGTGGGCGTCTTCCTCGCCGGCGAGCAGGACGTTCATGTCCCGGGCGTACGCGAGCAGGACGACGCTGCCGAGGACCACGACCGGGAGCGCGGCTTCGGCCTCGTGCCAGCGGCTGCCGTGGAGATTCCCCATCATCCAGTACATCGCCTCCCGAATCTCCCGGCCGGAGTTCACGATGAGAAAGGAGGTGAGCGCGCCGAGCAGCGTCTGGACGGCGACGCCCGCGAGCAGCAGCGTCGCGACGGGCGTGCGGCCGTTCTCGGTGGCGACGAGGTAGACGGTGAACGCGGCGACGAGCGCGCCGACGAAGGCCGCCGGCTGGATGCCGATGGTGACGACGGCGGGCGCGGTGATGGCGGCGACGGCGCCGACCGCGGCGCCCGAGGAGACGCCGACGATGGAGGGGTCGGCCATCGGGTTCCGGAAGAACCCCTGCATGACGGCGCCGGAGATGGCGAGCGAGGCGCCGACGGTCGCGCCGAGCACGATGCGGGGGAGGCGGAGCTGGCCGACGATGTACTGTTGGGTCTCGGGGACGGCGAAGTGCAGCGGCGACGTGTAGCCGACATCGAGCGCGGGCCAGGGGACGCCGCCGAGTGCGGGGACGGCGTGGTCGTGGACGGCGACCGAGACGGAAGAGGGGACAGCGAACGCGTCGAGGGCGGCGAGTGCGACAGTCGGCAGCGAGATGGCGGCGTGGCCGATGGTGGCGCTCACCAGGGCGACGGCGACGAGCAGCGCCGCAGACGCTGCGGTCCAGACCGTCGCCCTCGTGTAGACGCTCATTGCTGGTCAACCCTATTTGGTTTAGCCAAATATTTATTGCGTTACTGGGCTCTATCACACATGCGCAGAACCACAATCGTACTTGGAGTAGTCCTACTCGTGTTGAGTGCCGCGGCGCCAGCCGTCGGCGCGTTCGACGCACCGGCCGCCCAGGAAGAGCTCACCTGCGAGTTCCCGACCACGGCGACCGACGCCAGCGGCGCCGACGTCACCGTCGACGCCGAGCCCGAGCGCGTCGTCACGCTGAACCCGAGCGCCGCCCAGACCATGTGGGAACTGGGCGCCCGCGAGAAGGTCGTCGGCGTCTCACAGTTCGCCGCCTACCTGGAGGGCGCCGGCGACCGCGAGGTCGTCACCTCCGGCAGCCCCTCGCAGGTGAACGCCGAGCAGGTCATCTCCCTCGAACCCGACCTCGTGCTCGCGCCGAACACCATCGACAACGACTCCGTCACACAGCTCCGTGACGCCGGCGTCACGGTCTACCGCTTCCAGTTCGCGAACTCTCTGGAGGCCGTCTACGAGAAGACCGAGACCATCGGACAACTCGCCGGCGAGTGTGACGCCGCCGAGACCACCGTCTCGGACATGCGCGACCGCGTCGACACCATCCGGCAGGCCGTCGACGGCCAGGAGCGCCCGCGCGTCTACTACAACCTCGGTGGCGGCTACACCGCCGGCCCGAGCACCTTCATCGGCTCGATGATGGAGACGGCCGGCGGCCACAACATCGCCGCGGACGGGAACTTCAGCCAACCGTACCCGCAGCCCTCCGAGGAGTTCGTCGCCGAGCAGGACCCCGAGTTCGTCGTCGTCGGCGTGCCCGCCGCACAGATGGACGCCGACAAGTCCGAGCTCGTCGGCGCGGACTCCGTCGTCCGGAACACGACCGCCTACGAGGAGGGCAACGTCGTCGCGGTGAACGTCAACCACATCAATCAGCCCGCGCCCCGGGTCGTGGAACCGATGACGCAGATGGCCCAGGCGTTCCACCCCGACGCGTACGCCGACGCCAACGCGACGACCACGCCGACAACGACCGCCGAACCGACGACCGAGACGTCGACCGAGACGACCACCGCGGCCGCAACCACGACGACGGCCGACGGCGGTGACGGCTCCTCCGGGAGCTCCGCGCCCGGCTTCGGCGTCGCCACGGGCGTCGTCGCCGTCCTCGGCGCCGCCCTGTTCGCGCGCCGGTAGGCCGACACCGTTTCCTTCCTCCGTCCGGTAGCGGCGGGCATGGTCGAGAACGTCATCTGGCCCGCCTACTTCGACGCGGCGCTCTCCCGCCGCGAGGGCCGCCGCGTCCCCGAAGACCTCGCCGTCGAGGAGCCCACTGTCGACGAGATAGCGACCGCCGTCCAGCAGGTCGGCTACGACGCCGTCGTCGAACGCGACGTGGCCTACCCCCGACAGCACTGGGCGGACTCGGGCCGCGTCCTGGTGAAGGACGCCGACGACTCGAAGAACGACCTCGTGCAGGCCGTCGCCGCCTACGTCGGCGCGCTCCGGAGCTGATGGAGCGCGCCGGCAGCGTCACCCGGACCGCGGGCAACGTCGCCATCGTGCGCAGCGACGACGACGCCCACCCCGGCATCGGCGCCGCGCTCGTCGACCAGAACCTCGACGTGGTCGGGCGCGTGGTCGACGTCTTCGGCCCCGTCAAGCGCCCCTACCTCGCGGTGACCCCCGACTCCGGCGTCCACCTCGCCGGCCTCGTCGGGGAGACGCTGTACGTCCGGTAGACGGAAAAGGCAAGACGCGGGCGCTCCCAGAGAGAGTACATGAACGACTCGACGCGGGTCGCCGGCGTGCTCGCCGGCGTCGTCGCCCTGTTCGTCGTCGTCCAGGTCGGCGCGCTCGCGCTCGTCGAACCGTTCCAGAGCGCGGGCCTGCAGTCCACCGAGGACCCCCAGAATCCGCTGAACAGCATCGTCTACGTCGCGTTCCTGCTGGTCGCCACCGGCGGCATCCTGCTCGTCATCAAGTACGACCAGCAGTGGGTGCTGAAGGGCTTCGTGCTCCTGACGAGCGGCCTCGTCGCCTCCTACGTGTTCACCGTCGTCTTCCCGGCCGTCACGGTCGCGGGCGTGAACCTCGCGGTCTGGGTCCCCGCCGTCGCGCTCGTCGTCGCGCTGTACGCCTACCCCGAGTGGTGGGTCATCGACTCGGCGGGCGCCATCATGGGGATGGGCGCCGCCGCGCTGTTCGGCATCAGTTTCGGCGTCCTCCCCGCGCTCGTCCTCCTGACGGCGCTGGCTGTCTACGACGCCATCAGCGTCTACGGCACCGAACACATGCTCACGCTCGCCTCCGGCGTGATGGAACTCCGGCTCCCCATCGTCCTCGTCGTCCCGACCACCCTCGAGTACTCGTTCGTGGACGACGCCGAGGAGACCGCCGACGAGGCCAGCGAGGGCGAGCGCGAGGCCAGCAACCCCGCCGAGCGCCCCGCCTACTTCATCGGGCTCGGCGACGCCGTGATGCCCTCGATTCTCGTCGCCAGCGCCGCGTTCTTCCTCGACACCCCCGAGGTCCTCCCGGGCGTCGAACTCGCCCCCCTCACCGCGATGGTCGGCACCGTCCTGGGGCTGCTCGTCCTGATGCGGATGGTGATCAAGGGCCGCGCCCACGCCGGCCTCCCGCTGCTGAACGGCGGCGCCATCGCCGGCTACCTCGTCGGCGCGCTCGCCGCCGGCATCCCGCTCACTGAGGCGCTCGGGCTCGCAGCGTACGTCTGACGGCAGCCACCCCAACTTTTGAGCCGCACGGGACCGAACCGGTAGACGATGCCGGGGAAAACTACGGCCGCGATGGCTGGCTGGAACGCCCTGTTCGCCGCGTTCTGCGTCGGTGGCGCAGTAACCGTGACCGAGCCGTGGCAGCGTGTGCTGCTCGTCGTGTTGGGCGCCGCAGCGCTCGCATCGGCCGCCAGCCGAGCGCGCGACGCAGACCTGCTCCCGGTCTGAGTCCGGGCCGAGTCGGGTAACGACTACTCTCCAGTGAGCGCCTCGCTCGCGGGCGCGAACGGAATCTCGGTGCCGAGGCCCTGCTCGACGGCGCGCTCGTAGAGCATGTGGGCGGCCGCCACCGTCTCGATGCCCGTGCCGCCGCTGTCGAACACCGTCACGTCGTCGGGGTCCTGGCGGCCGTCGACGTTCCCGGCGACGACGTCGCCGAGTTCCGCGTGGACGTGGTCCTCGTCGACGACGCCCGCCTCGACGGCCGCGAGGAACGAGCCGGCGTCCTGACTGACGCGGGCGCGGAGGTCCGGGACGTACGTCGCGCGCTCGATGGTCGCCGCGTCCAGTTCGCGCTTCTCCGGGTGGTACTGCCCCATCGCCGTGACGTGGGCGCCGTCTTCCAGCGTTTCGCTGTCGAAGACCGGGTCGCTGGCGTTCGTCGCCGTGACGACGATGTCGGCGCCCTCGACGGCGGCCGCGCTCGACGCCACCGCCGCGACCGAGGCGTCGAGGTAGTCGTTCATCTCCGCGGCGAACGCCTCCCGGTTCTCCTTGGTCGGCGAGTACACCCAGACCGTGTCGAGGTCGCGGACCGCCGCCGTCGCCTTCAGCTGTCCGCGGGCCTGCGCGCCGCTCCCGACGACGGCCACCGTCGACGCGTCCCGGCGGGCGAGCGCGTCCACGCCGACGGCGCCCGTCGCGCCCGTCTTGAAGGGGTTCATGCGTGCGCCGTCGAGCAGCGCCAGCGGCTCGCCGGAGTCGGCGTCGAACAGCGGCGTGACGAACCACGCGTCCGCGGCGCCGAACCCCGCGCTGTACGTGTACCCGCCCATCGCGCCCGTCTCCGGGAGGATGGCGGAGTAGTCGGTGAGCATCCCCGGCGGGTCGCTCCGGACGAGCTTCGTTCGGGGTTCGGCGGGCGCGCCCTCGCCGCGCTGACGGTACCCGTCACGGACGGCGGCCACGTAGTCCGCCGGCTCGGCGAGTCCGGCGAGGTCGTCGTCGGAGAGGAACAGCGTCTCTGTCACGCCCGGTTGTTCGGCCGACGGCACGAAAAGGGTTGAGGCCCCGGCGGCGAACCCTGGGAGGATGGCCCGAGTACTTGCTCCAGGCGGGGTGACCCTCACGGAACCGCCGCGCGGCTCAGTTCCCGACGAGGTCGGCGACCACCAGGGACCCGAACCGGGCGACAGACAGCAGCAGCGCGCCGACGAGGAACATCACGAGGAAGAACGTGGGGTCGGCGTCCCCGGGGAACAGCGACGTGTTCCGCAGCAGTTGCCCGACGAGGTCGCCCGCGAGCCACGTGCCGGCGGCGAGCAGCAGTGCCGCGCGCGAGGACTCCGCGGCGCGCGAACTGTAGGCGCCGACGAGCGGCGCGGCCGCCAGCCAGCCGACGAGGAACGGCAGTAGCACGCCCGCGTAGCGCTGCGGGCTCAGTGACCCGTGCTGTATCGTCCCAACGAGCACGAGCGCGAGGATGGCGAGCACGTCGCCGGGCAGGAATCGAGTGACTGCGCGCTCGTCGACGTCGGTCAGCTCCATGGGCGGGCTTCGAACGGGTGGGTCAAGGCTGTCCCGGTTTCACGCCCGCGACCGTGAACGCGAACCCCGTGTCGACCACGCGGGCCGCCAGACCCGCGTCGGCGAGTCGGCGCCCGCACTCCTCGGCCGTGTCGAACCGCGACGCCATCCCGAGGAGGTGTTCGCCGGCGACCAGGAATCGGCCGCGGAGCGTCGCGGGGTCGAAGTCCCGCACGAGGAGCACCCCACCGGGGCGCAGCGCGCGAGCCGCTTCCTCGATCGCCGTGGTGCGCGCGGGGAAGTGGTGGAGCGCGTCCGCGATCACGACGGCGTCGACGGACTCGTCGGCGACGGCGAGCCGCCGGACGTCCGTCTGGACGGTTTCGAGGCCGCCACCGCGGGCTTCGGTGAGCATCCCGCGGCTGGCGTCCGCGACGACGGCGTCGCCGTCAAGCGCGCGAGCGACCCGGCCCGTCCCTCCGCCGAGGTCCAGCACGCGCTCGACCGGCCGGTCGGCGAGCGCGAACGCCGGGTCGAGGTCCGCCCGGTCGGCCGCCGGCATCGCGAGGTCGTACAGCGGCGCGAACCGGTCGAAGTACGGCACGTCGTGCATACCGCGTCCGACGGTGCCGAGGCGGGCAATACTTTGTGTCCCTGCGCGAAGAGCGGGTGTGCGCTACGCGGTCCTCGGCGGTCCCGACGACGGTCCGACGCTCCTCCTGGACTGGGAGGCGTTCAGCTACGCGGGCAAGTTCGTGATGTCGAACACGGGGAAGGCAATCGCCTACGAGGGGACTGCGGTCGGGGAGCGCGACGGCTGGCCGCCCGACGCGCGAGCCGCCGACGAGCCGGTCGGGGACGTGGTCGGCGCGGTCTCGTTCAACGAGGACCGAACCGATTCGGAGACGGCGTGGCTGCGGTACGTCACGGTCCGCGGCGACCGGCGGGGCGACGGCGTGGGGGCGCGGCTCTGCGCGTTCGCGGCGGACCGGCTGCTCGACGAGTACGACCGCGTCCGAATCGCCGTGAACAATCCGTTCGCCTACGAGGCGCTCCACAAGGCCGGGTTCGGGTTCACGGGCGAGGAGACGGGCATCGCCGAACTCGTGCTGGAGCGCCCCTGCGAGCACCGCGCGGCCGGCTACCAGGACGGCCTCGACCGGTACCGGGAGCGAGACCTCTCGCCCGAGGAGGCGGAGTTTCTCGACCGCAAGCGCGGGCAGTCGCCGCCGGCGCGCGTCGACTGGTAGCTTTTTCTCGGTGCGGCGTGGACGCCAGGGCATGTCGCTGCTCTCGACGGCTCTGCTGGCAGTCGGCGGAATCCACCTCGCCGCCGGACTTCCGGCGCTGCTGGCTCCCGGAGTCGTCCGGTCCCGGCTCCCGGAGCGGTACGCCGAGGCGGTCGGCGGCCGCCGCGAGTGGCGCGGGTTCGGCATGGGCGTGACCAGTGTCGGCATCTCGCTGGTGACCGTCGGGTACGGGCTCGCACCGTAGCTCAACGGTTAAATCCGGGGAGCCCGAACTCCGGGTGATGGGTAACGCGGACCTCCGGCAGCTCGCGGTCATCGAGGAGACTCCCTTCGCGGATCTCCAGGGGAGCGTGGTGGCCGTCGACGCCCACAACTGGCTGTACAAGTACCTCACGACGACCGTCCAGTGGACCAGCGAGGACATCTACACCACGAGCGACGGCACCGAAGTGGCGAACCTCGTCGGCGTCGTCCAGGGGCTTCCGAAGTTCTTCGAGCACGATTTGACGCCCGTGTTCGTCTGGGACGGCGGCGTCACCGAACTCAAAGACGAGGAGATCGAACAGCGACGCGAGCAACGCGAGAGCTACGAGGAACGACTGGAAGAAGCCCGCGAGGAAGGCGACGCCGTCGAGGCCGCTCGCCTGGAGGCGCGAACGCAGCGGCTCACGGAGACCATCCACGAGACCACCCGGGCGCTGTTCGACCTGCTGGACGTGCCGCAGGTCGAGGCGCCCGCCGAGGGCGAGGCGCAGGCGTCGTACATGGCGAGAGTCGACGACGGCGTGGACTGCGTGGGCAGCGACGACTACGACTGCCTGCTGCTGGGGGCGCCCGTGACGCTCCGCCAACTCACGAGTTCCGGCGACCCCGAGCGCATGGACTTCGACGCGACGCTCGCCGAGCACGACCTCACGTGGGAGCAACTGGTCGACGTTGGCATCCTCTGTGGCACGGACTTCAACCCCGGCATCGACGGCTTCGGGCCGAAGACCGCACTGAGCGCCATCCACGAGCAAGGCGACCTCTGGAGCGTCCTCGAAGCAGAGGGCGAGCATGTCGAGTACGGCGACCGCATCCGCGAACTGTTCCTGAACCCCGAGGTCACCGACGACTACAGCGTCCACACCGACCTCGACCCGGACGTCGGCGCGGCCCGCGAGTTCGTCACCGACGAGTGGGAGGTCGACGCCGACGAGGTCGCCCGCGGCTTCGAGCGCATCGAGGACTCGGTCGTCCAGACCGGCCTCGACCAGTGGACCTAAATTAAATAGAGGGCGCCGACGGCGAGGGCGCCGCCGGCGACGAGCAGGAAGCCGACCGACTGTTCGAGGTAGATGCGCCAGGGCTCGAACTCGATGTCCTCGCCGCCGCGGGTCCCGATGAGGTCGAAGAAGAGGTCGACGCGTTCGACCAGTCGGGGGGCCGCCAGCGGCGCCGCCCCGAACGCGACCAGCACGAAGCCGAGTGGCACCATTTCGGCCGGCGGCCGGTACGGCGACATCGCGGCGACGACGACGAGCAGGCCGCCGGCGACCGCGGCCGCGTCGGCCCGCAGGTCGGAGGCGGGGAGGACCGCCCGCCAGCCGGCCCGCCAGACGTACGCCGACCACACCGCCGTCACGACGGCGACCCCGACGTAGAGCGTGCTCTCCGGCGTGAGGGCGGCGACGGCGGTCGACTCGGCCGCCTCGATGGTTCCGGAGGTGAGTCCACTCGCAGCGTCGCGTTCCACGAGCCACCACCGGGCCGCGTAACGGGCGAGCGCCGGGGCGAAGCCGACGCCAGTCACGCCGAGCACGGCGAGCAGCGAGACGCGACTGTCGGGGTCGTCGCTCCCCCGTCCCCCGTACAGCATCGCCACGGCGCCGCTCAACGCAAGTGCGGCGGCCAGCGGCGCGACGAACGCCTGCCCCGCGACGCTCGACGCCGCCGACTGCGCGTACGACGACAGCGACCGCTGGACCGTCTCCGGTTCGGTCTCGCAGGCCTCTCTCTGGGAGTCGAAGATACTGTCGTCGTCGCTGGTCGCGTCCTCGCAGACCCAGTCCGCGGGGCGGTCGGGGTTGTCGACGGCCACCGTGCCGGTCGTCGCCGCCGCGACGGCGCCAGCACCCTGAAGCACGACGGCGGTGTTCACGAGCGCGACCACGGCGAGGACGGCGACGCCGACCGAGGCGGGCGGCCGGGCGTCGCTCGCGAACGCGCGCGCCGGACGGACGAGCGTCTGGAGGAGGCGGCGTGGGGACCAGTCCATGGGTTGACTGCCGACGGCGCCCACAAATACGCTACGGCCACGGGCGGAACGAAGACGACGGCCGTCCCTGTCGCTCCGCGGCCCCGGTGGCTGCCGCGGAACCCCGCGCTTTTCTCGCCGGCCGACCCAGAGACGGTATGGACCTCTCCGACGTGGAAGCGCGAATCGAGGACGGTTTCGAGGCGGACTGCGAGGCGACGGTGACGCGCGCCCGCGGCGACCACGACGACGACCACCTCGAAGCGACCGTCGTCTCGGCGGCGTTCGAGGGCGAGTCCCTGGTCGCCCAGCACGAGCTGGTGTACGACGCGCTCGGCGACGCGATGACCACCGAGATTCACGCGCTCGAACTGACGACGTACACGCCGTCGGAAGCCGAAGACCGAGCGAACTGAGCGGGAGCGACAGCGCTTAGTGGCGGTTCTGTGAACACTGACTCGACAATGAGTACTAGCTCCGACAACCTCGCCGCGGCGTACCTCCCGGCGCTCCGCGCGAACCTCGAGGACGTCGTTCTGGACTTCTGGCTGCCGCGGTGTCTCGACGAGGACCACGGCGGCTACCGTCTCAGCTACGACCGGACCGGCGCGTTCGCGGGCAACAGCGACAAGATGGTCGTGACGCAGGCGCGGATGGTGTGGCTGTTCGCTCGCCTCACGCGCTCGGACGCCGTCGACCGCGACTACACCGAGGAAGCCCGCCTCGGCTACGAGTTCCTGCGCGACGAGATGCGCGACGACGACCACGGCGGCTACTACTGGGAGGTCGACCGCGCGGGCGACGTGCTGAAACCCCGGAAGCACCTCTACGGGCAGTCGTTCGTCCTCTACGCGCTCTCGGAGTTCCACCGCGCGACCGGCGACGAGGAAGCCCAGGACCTCGCCGTGGCGCTGTTCGAGACGGTCGACGACGCCGCGAGAGACCACGAGCACGGCGGCTACGACGAGTACTTCGAGGCCGACTGGACGCAGGTCACCGAGGGCACGACGTACCTCGCGAACATCGAGCCGGACTGGTCGCCGAAGGAGTCCGGCGACGCCGTCCTGGACCCGACGCTGAAGCTGATGAACACCCACCTCCACCTGATGGAGGCGTTCACGGCGTTCTACCGCGCGACCGGCCACGAGACCGGCCGCGAGCGGCTCCACGAACTGCTCGACATCAACACGAACACCGTCGTCCGCAAAGACCTGACCGCGTGCACGGACAAGTACGACCCCGACTGGACGCCCCGGCTCGACGACGAGGACTTCCGCGTGGTGTCGTACGGCCACGACCTCGAGAACGTCTGGCTGACGATGGAGGCCGCCGACGCACTCGGCGTCTCCGAGCGGCTGTTCGTCGACCTCTACGAGCGCCTGTTCGACTTCTCGCTGGCGCACGGCTACGACGACGACCACGGCGGCTTCTACTTCTTCGGCCCGCTCGACGGCGACGCCACGAACCGCATCAAGGCGTGGTGGGTGCAGGCCGAGTGCATGACCGCCGCCCTCAGAATGTACGAGCAGACCGGCGACGAGCGCTACCGCGACGCGTTCGCGGCGACCTACGACTTCGTCGAGGAACACGTCGTCGACGACGACCACGGCGAGTGGCACTCCGGCGTCACGGACGACCTGGAGCCGGTCGGCCGGAAGGGCGCGATGTACAAGGGCGCGTACCACAACGGCCGCGCGCTCCTGGAGTGCATCGAGACGCTGGAGTCGCTGTAGCTACGAGGACTCCCCGCCCGAATCGGTCACGCCGGGGAGCGCGTGGCTGACGCCCCGGCTCCAGTACGCGACGGCGACGAGCTCCGCGTAGAACGCCACGAAGAACCCGACGGCGAACGCGGTGGTCGCGCCCGCGACGACGAGGAGGACGGCGCCGACGACGAGGCCGAGCACCACGTCGTAGAAGTACGCGCCGTGGCTCGCAGCGCGCGCGAGGACGCCGCCGTCGAACGCCGCGCGGAGGCGACCGGTCGCCGCGTAGTTCGCGAGCGCCGCCGGCAGGAGGTACGTGAACGCCACCGCCAGCAGCAGCGACGCCGTCGACCCGGCCACGAACCCGAGTGACGTCCCGAACGAGACGCTGTCGGGTGACAGCGGCGCCTGCGTGAGCCCGGCGACGGTGACGAGGAGCACGACCGCGGCCGGGACGAGAAACGAACAGACGACCACGGCCGCACCGACGCCGTACCGGAGCAGCTCCCGGACCCGCCGGAACGTCGGCAGGGCGTCGTACCGGTCGCTGTCGTCGCGCACGCTGGTGTCCCGCAACACCACGACCAGGTAGCCGAGCGCCGCCACCAGCGGTACCACTGGCACGTAGACGGCGAGCAGGTGCAGGCCGCCGCCGACGAGGAGCGTGTCGAGGCGGTTGTCGCCGCGGAACGGGTACCGGAACGGCTCGGGCACCATCACTGTGTGGCTCAATCCACTCGGCACGCAAGGGCGTTCCGAGACGCAGCGGCGGAGAACAGAACGGGGCGCGCTACAGGACGAGTTCGGCGCCCTCGGCGTCTTCGAGTGTTCGGTTCAGGAGCGCCGCACCCGTCGACGCGTCGAACGCGTGGACGGCTTCGGGCGGGAACCGCACGGTGACGGCGTCGCCCTCGCTGACCTGGCGGAGACCGTCGATGGTCGCCGTGAACGTCTCGTCGTCGCCGTCGAACGCCATGTGGACGTAGTTCTCGTCGCCTTTCGGCTCCACGACGTCGACCGTGACCTCGTAGGTGTAGCCGTCGCCGTCGCTCCCGACTTCAATGTCCTCGGGGCGGATGCCGAACGCGACCCGGTCGGCGTCGCCGATGGCTTCGCGGTGGCGGTCGGTGAGCGCGTACTCGAAGTGGTCGGCGACCAACCGGTCGCCCTCGACGCGAGCCTCGAACGTGTTCATCGACGGCTCGCCGATGAACCCCGCGACGAAGAGATTCGCCGGCTCGTGGTAGCACTCCAGTGGCGTGCCGACCTGCTGGAGTTCGCCGCCGTCGAGGATGGCGATTCGGTCGCCCATCGTCATCGCCTCCGTCTGGTCGTGCGTGACGTAGATGGTGGTCACGCCGAGGTCCTCCTGGAGGCGCTGGAGCTCCGTGCGCATCTGCGCGCGCAGCTTCGCGTCGAGGTTCGCGAGCGGTTCGTCCATCAGGAACGCCTGCGGGTCGCGGACGATGGCTCGCCCGAGCGCGACGCGCTGCTGCTGGCCGCCCGACAGCTCACCGGGCTTGCGGTCGAGGAGGTCCGAGATGCCCATCATCTCGGTGGCCTCGGTCACGCGGTCGTCGATGTCCGCGTCGGACAGGGCCGTGGACTCCTCGAGCCCGAAGGCCATGTTCTCCCGGACCGTCATGTGGGGGTACAGCGCGTACGACTGGAACACCATCGCGGTGTCCCGGTCCTGGGGGCGTTTGTCGTTGATGACCTCGTCTCCGAGGCGAATCTCGCCGTCGGTGATGGATTCGAGGCCGGCAATCGTTCGCAGCGTCGTCGACTTCCCGCAGCCCGACGGACCCACGAGCACGAGGAACTCGCCGTCCTCGATGTCGATGGACACGTCGTCTACGGCGACGATCTCGTCGCCTCCGTCGTCGAACGTCTTCGTGATGTGGTCGAGTTGTAGTTCAGCCATGATCAAGCACCTCCACCGGCGACCCCTTCGGCGAACTGCTCGCCGAAGAGCACGTACACGAGTAGCGTGGGGAGCGCGGTGATGAACGCTCCCGCCATCTGTAGGTTGTACTGGCTCACCATGGACCCCTTCAGCGAGGTCAGTGACATCGTCACGACGTCGTTGGCGGGGTTCTGGACGAGCACGAGCGCGAACAGCAGGTCGTTCCAGATGTTCGTGAACTGGTAAATGAGCGCGACGGCGAACATCGGAATCGAGAGCGGTAACACGATCCGCGTGTAGATTTTCGCGATGCTCGCGCCGTCGAGCCGCGCCGCTTCCAGCATCGAGTTGTCCAGGCTCTGGTAGTGGGCACGGAACAGCAGCGTCGTGATCGGGATGCCGTACGCGGAGTGTGTCACCGCGAGCGCGATCAGCCCCTCGTTGCTCCCGACCGGCCCCAGCCACGAGAACAGGCTGCCGAGGTCGACGATAGCCCAGAACCGCGACAGCGGCACGAGCACGGACTGGTAGGGGATGAAGATGCCCGCGATGAGCAACACCAACACGAACGACTGCCCGCGCCAGTTCGTGTTCGTGAGACCGTACGCGACGAGGCTACCGAACGTCGCCGACAGCACGGTCGCGGGAATCGTGAACAGCAGACTGTTCACGAGGCCGGACTGCAGGCGGTCGAACGCCTGGCTCCAGGCGTCGAGGGTGAACGTCGAGAGCCCCGGCGGCACGAACGGTGACGTCTCGATGAACCCCGTCTGTGACTTGAACGCGGTCATGATGGCGCTCTCCAGTGGCGACAGGTAGAACGCCACCAGGAGGCCCAGGAGGGTGTACAGTCCGACGCGGTTCCACGGAATCTCGGAGTCAGTCACTGCCATCAGAGGTCACCTCGCTTGAACTGCACGTAGAGGTACGGCGCGATGACGCCGAGCGCGAGCACGAACAGCACCATCGCGATTGTGGAGCCGTACGCCCAGTTGGTCACGCCGAACGACTCCCGGTACATCATCATGGCGAGGATGTCCGCCGACGGCCCCGGACGTGTCCCGAACATCACGAACAGGAAGTCGAAGGCCTTCAGCGCGAACACCATCAGCACCACCGCGGCGCTCGTCGTCGACGCGCGAAGCTGCGGGACGATGATTCGCCAGTACATCTTCAGGAGGCCGGCGCCGTCGACTTTCGCGGCCTCGTACTGGGCGTCCGGGATGGCGCGCAGGCCCGCGAGGTAGACGACCATCGCGTACCCGCTGAACTGCCAGATGAGCGCGAACATCACCGCGAACAGCTTGAACTGGGGGTCGCTGATCCACTGTTGTGTGAGGCCCCCGAGCCCGACGAACCGCAACACCTCGTTGATCATCCCCGAGGACGGATTGTACATCCACGACCAGAAGATGGCCGTCACGACGAACGACAGGCTCATCGGCAGCAGGTAGATGGTGCGGAACGTGTTCTCGAAGCGGATGTTGCGGTCGACGAGAATCGCCAGCAGCAGGCCGACGACCAGCGCCGCCACGGTGAACACGACCAGCAACACGAGCGTGTTCCGCAGCGCCCAGTACTCCTGCGTGTGGGGACCTGTCAGGAGTCCCCCCTCCCAGACGCTGTTGAAGAACCGTCCGTAGAGCTCGAAGTCGAGGTTCGAGTAGGTCGGCTGCCGGAGTCCGCTCCAGTCGGTCAGTGAGATGAGGAAGTTCCAGCCGATTGCGCCGTACACGAACAGGGCGACGAGCAGGCTCGCGGGCAGCCAGAACGGCATCGACTGCACGAACTCGCTGTTCCAGAGTCGACGCGCGCGGCTCGCGGCGTCGGCGGACGTGGTCGCGGAGTCGGCCGTGGTGCCGCCGTCCGCTCGGAGGTCTGCGTCGTCGTCCGCGCGCGGCTGGTCGTCCCCCGCGCGGGGCTGTTCGTCGCGGCCGAGCACCCGCAAAATACGTGAACGCATGTAGGAGTGTGCTTAGAACGCGTTCGTCAGGCTGTTGTAGGCGCTGTCGACGTTCCAGCTCCCGTTGAACGAGGCGAACACGCCTTCGACGTTGCTCTTGACCTCGGGCGTGACGCCGGTACCGTGCGCGATGGACGGCGGCTGCGCGTCGGAGTTGTTGAAGTCCTCACGCTGCGCAGTGAGGAACGGCCCGAACTCGTCGTTCGGCACGTCCGTCCGCGGCGGGATGGAGCCCTTGATGGGGTTGAAGCGCTCCTGGCCGTCGACCGAGCCACAGTAGCTCAGCCACTTCTCGGTGGCTTCCGGTGACGGGTTCGACGTCGGCATGACGAAGGAGTCGGTGACGACGTGGTAGACACCGCTCGTGCCCGGGAACGCGACGTGCTCCCAGTCCGTGCCGAACTCGAAGTCCTCGGCGGCCTGGTACTGCCCGGCCGCCCAGTCGCCCTGGTGGAGGAACGCCGCGTTCCCCTGGATGACGCCGTTGTTCGCCTCGTCCCACGCGACCGAGCCGGCGTCCTCGTTGAAGTACTCGCTGTAGTCGGCGACCAGCTGGAGGGACTCCCGGACTGCGTCCTCGTTGTCGGCGACGTTGCCGTCGAGGACGTCCTGATAGACGTCGACGCCCGCGACGCCGATGAGGACGCTCTCCCAGAGCTGGAGGGTCGACCACGGGGCCTGCGTCTGGTGGGCCATGGGCGTGGCGTCGGTTTCGGACGCGATGGTCTCCATCGCGTCGAGGAGCGCGGACGGCGAGTCGATGGACGCCGGGTCGACACCGGCGTCTTCGAGCACGGAGACGTTGTAGAAGAGGTTGTTGAGGCGGTGGATGTTCAGCGGGACGGCGACGTAGTTGCCGGCCGGCTGGGACATCTGCTTGACGCCGTCGAGGTAGGCGTCGCGCATCCCGTCGCCCCAGACGCTGTCACCGATGTCCTCCAGCACTTCGGACTCCGTGTACGTGTTCAGGGCCTTCCCCGGCCAGATCTGGAACGTGCTCGGCGGGTTCTCGTTCAGGATGCGGCTCTGAACCTCGGTGTCGAGCGCGCTGCCGGCGCCACCGGGTGCGGCGTTGTTGTTGACCGTGACTTCGGGGTACTCCTCCTCGAAGCCGTCGACGAGCGCGTTGAGTGCTTCCTGTTCGCCGCCGGCAGTCCACCAGTGAACGATTTCGAGTTCCTGGCTGCCGTCGCCGCCGTTGCCGGACTCCGTCGTGGAGCTGTCGCCGCTGCCACCGGACTCCGTGGTGGCGTCGCCGTCGCTGTCTCCGTCGCCGCCGCCGAGACAGCCGGCGACAACGAGGGTGGTGGCGCCAGCGCCACCTGCTTTCATGTACCGTCGACGCGTCAAATTGCCGCTCTGGGTGTTGTCGTCTGTCATAGTAGTAGCCGTGTGCGAAGCCTACACTAGGGGTTCTGTCCGTCGCACTTAATTGTTGCTCATATTTAATCCAGAATCGAGTTAAGGTCTGTGTAACGGGTTTACACGCCACACACGAGCGCGCCGCGGTGTCGGACGGCGTCCAGTAGCGGAACCGATTCAGTGGGTTTTACGCGCCGCCCCCCCGTCCACCCGCACATGAGCGAGGACTACCGAACGGAGCAGGACAGCCTCGGTGAGATGCAGGTACCGGCCGACGCCTACTGGGGCGCCCAGACCCAGCGCGCGGTCGAGAACTTCCCCATCTCGGGCATCAGCTTCGGCCGCCGGTTCGTGCGCGCGCTCGGCGTCGTGAAGAAGGCCGCCGCGCAGGCGAACCGCGACCTCGGCCTCGTCGACGAGGAGAAGGCCGACGCAATCGTCGAGGCGGCCGACGAGGTCATCGCCGGCGACCACGACGACCAGTTCCCCGTCGACGTCTTCCAGACCGGTTCGGGGACGTCCTCGAACATGAACGCCAACGAGGTCGTCGCGAACCGCGCCGCGGAGATTCTCGGCGAGGACATCGGCGACCGCGTCGTCCACCCGAACGACCACGTCAACTACGGCCAGTCCAGCAACGACGTCATCCCGACCGCGATGCACGTCGCGAGCCTGGAGGCGCTCGTGAAGGACGTGAAACCGGGTCTGGAGACGCTGCGCGACGAACTCGATCGGAAGGCCGAGGAGTTCGACGGCGTCGTGAAGACCGGGCGCACGCACCTCCAGGACGCCACGCCGGTCCGTCTCGGCCAGGAGTTCGGCGGCTACCGCACCCAGGTCGAGAAGGGCATCGAGCGCGTCGAGTCCGTGAAGCCCCGGCTCGCGGAGCTCGCACTCGGCGGCACCGCGGTCGGTACTGGGCTCAACACCCACCCCGAGTTCCCGGAGCGAGCGGCCGAGTACATCGGCGAGGAGACCGGCGTCGAGTTCCGCGAGGCCGACGACCACTTCGAGGCACAGGCCGCCCACGACGCGATGAACGAGGCCCACGGCGCGCTCCGAACCATCGCGGGCTCCCTGAACAAGATCGCGAACGACCTCCGGCTGCTCGCGTCCGGCCCCCGGAACGGGCTCGGCGAGATCGAGCAGCCCGAGAATCAGCCCGGCTCGTCCATCATGCCCGGGAAGATCAACCCCGTCGTGGCGGAGGCCGTCAATCAGGTCCACAAGCAGGTCGTCGGCAACGACGCCGCCGTCTCCGCGGGCGCCGCCGAGGGCCAGATCGACCTGAACCTCTACAAGCCAGTTCTCGCGCACAACTTCCTGCAGTCGGCGGACATGCTCGCGAACGCCAGCGAGGCCTTCGGCGAGAAGTTCGTCGCGAAACTCGAAGCCAACGAGGACGCGTGTGAGGCGCAGGTCCAGCGCTCGATGGCCCTCGCCACCGCGCTCAACCCCACCATCGGCTACGACAAGGCCAGCGAGGTCGCGAAAGCCGCGCTCAAAGAGGGCAAGACCGTCGAAGAAGTCGTCGTGGAGAAGGGCTACCTCGACGCCGACGAGGCCGCGGACGTCCTCGACCCGGAGCGCATGACCCACCGCGGCATCCTCTCGGGCGACGACGAGTAACCGGCCGGACGCAGTTCCCGCAGTCACCCGCCTACCTTCTTGTACCGCGAGTCCGGAACCCGTGGCATGGAGCGACTCGACCGGAGGGTTGTCGTCGTCTGGCTGTGGCGCGTCGCCGTGTACGCCGCCGTGCTCGCTGGCATCGCGGCGGTCGCTGTCACCGTCCTGGAGGTCGACGTCGACAGACTCGTCGCGGCGGCCGGCGTCTTCCTCGCAGTCGCCGCACTCGGCGCCCTCCACGTCGCCTTGCGGTACCGCGCGTGGCGCTTCGACGTCCGCGAGGACACCCTCTACATCGAACGGGGCGTGCTCGTGACCGTCCGCACTACCGTCCCCTACGTGCGCGTCCAGCACGTCGACTCCCGGCGCGGCCCCCTGGAGCGCGTGCTCGGACTCGGCCGCGTCGTCGTCTACACCGCTGGCTCGCGGGGCGCAGACGTCTCGATTCCCGGCCTCGAAGTCGCGCGTGCGGACGACGTTCAGGAGACGCTGCGGCGGCTTGCCATCGAGAGCGAGCCAGACGAGGGCGAGGGTGACGCCGTATGAGGCTCCACCCCCTGTCGGTGCCGCTGCGTGCGGGCTCCCGCGCCATCGGGTTCGCGTGGGCGTTCCTCATCGGCGGCGTGGCGCTCTCCCAGGGCGACCCCGTGCTGACCGGTGGGGCGGTCGTCGCCGCGGTACTGGCCGTCGTCGCCGTCGTCGGCTACGAGCTCGCGTACTACCGGCGCTTCGAGTACGAGCTCACCGAGGACAGCCTCGACATCGCCTCGGGGGTCTTCTCCCGGCGCGAGCGCGAGATTCCGCTGCGGCGCGTCCAGAACGTCGACGTGACGCGGTCGCTCGTCTCCCGGCTGCTCGGGCTCGCGGAAGTGGACGTCGAGACGGCGGGCGGCGGCAGCACGGAGGCGAACCTGCGGTTCGTCAGCCGCGAGGAGGCCGGCCGGCTCCAGGAGGAGGTCCGGGAGCGCCGTGCCGCCCGCGAGCGGCGCCGGGAGTCGCGGACTGACGCGGACGAGCGCACCGACGACGCAGCGCTCGCGGAGAACGAGGTGCCCGTCGACGACGCGGAGCGCGCGCCCCGCGGGGAGCGCGGCGAACTCCTCTTCGAGCTCTCGAACCGCGACCTGCTGCTGTACGGTCTGCTATCCTTCGACCCCCGGCTGCTCTCGGGGGTCGTCGCGTTCGCGACGTTCGTCGTGCCGAGCCTCGGGCAGCGCGTCGACGTCCCGAACGTCGGGCTGGTCGTGCTCGCGGCGGGCGTCGTCGCGGCCGCGGCCGGCATCTGGCTGATGTCGGCGGTGCTGCGAATCGTCCAGTTCTACGGCTTCCGGCTGCGGCGGGTGGGCGACGACCTCCGGTACGAGCGCGGGCTCTTCGAGCGCCGGGACGGCACCATCCCGCTGTCGAAGCTCCAGACCGTCTCCGTCGAGGAGAACGTCCTGATGCGGCGGTACGGCTTCGCGTCGCTGGCCGTCGAGACCGCGGGCTACGCGCCCGGGCAGTCGCCCAGCGGCGGGTCGGAAGCGGCCGTCCCGCTGGCGGCCCGGAGCGAAGTGCTCGAACTCGCCCGGGACGTCGAGCCGTTCGGCGACTACGACTTGGCGCGGCCACCGGAGCGCGCCAGGACGCGCTACGTCCGCCGATACGCGCTCGCCGGGCTCGCCGTCGTCGCCGCGGGCTTCCTCGTGAGTCACTTCCTGGCGGCGTTCCCGTGGTACGTCCTGTTCGCGCTCGTGCCGCTGGCGGTGCCGGCCGCCCGCCGCGCGCACGCCACCCGAGGGTTCGACGCCGACGACGACCACGTCGTCACCCAGCAGGGCTGGTGGCGGCGCCAGACGACTGTCGTCCCGAACCACCGCGTCCAGACGGTCATCGAGCGCCAGACGGTCTTCCAGAGCCGCTGGGACCTGACGAGCGTCGTCGTCGACACCGCGGGGTCGCGGTCCATCTCCGGGACCGGCGCCGTCGCCATCGACCGGGACGTCGGGGAGGCCGACGCGCTCACGGAGCGGCTCGTCGATCGCGCGCTCGTGGCCGTCGGCGTGCGGACGGAGAGTACCGACGCCGGCACGGGCGCCGCACCGTCGAACGCGGACTGAACGGTTTTTTACCGTTCGCCGTCCCACGGTCGGGTAATGACCGAGTTCGACTACGACGAGCTGGGACTGGTCGCCGGGCTGGAAATCCACCAGCAACTGGACACGGCGACCAAGCTGTTCTGTGCGTGTCCGACCGACCGCCGGGAGCCCGAGGAGTCCACGCGGTCGTTCACGCGGTACCTCCACCCGACGCGCTCGGAGCTGGGCGAGATAGACGAGGCGGCACTGGAGGAGAGCAAGGTCGAGCGGGAGTTCGAGTACCTCGCGTACGATTCGACGTGCCTCGTGGAGGACGACGACGAGCCGCCCCACCGGCTGGACGAGGAGGCGCTGGAGGCGGCGATGGAGATCGCCCGACTGCTGGACATGGCGGCCGTCGACCGCGCGCACGTGATGCGGAAGGTCGTCATCGACGGGTCGAACACGGGCGGGTTCCAGCGGTCGTCGCTGGTCGCCGAGGAGGGCGCTATCGAGACGAGCGAGGGGCCGGTGGGCGTCGAGGACCTGATGCTCGAGGAGGAGTCCGCACAGCGGGTCGAGGACCGCGAGGACGGCGTGCTGTACTCGCTGGACCGGCTGGGCATCCCGCTGGTCGAAATCGGGACGAAGCCCGACATCTCGTCGCCCGAGCAGGCCCGCGAGGCCGCCGAGCGCATCGGGATGCTGCTGCGCTCGACGGGGAAGGTCAAGCGCGGGCTGGGCACCATCCGGCAGGACGTGAACGTCTCCATCGCGGAGGGCGCGCGCGTGGAGATGAAAGGCGTCCAGAGCCTGGACGACATCGACGACCTGGTGCGCGAGGAGGTCCGCCGGCAGGTCGAACTGCTCGACATCGTCGACGAACTGGACGAGCGCGACGCGAGCGTCGGCGAGACGCGGGACGTGACCGACGTGTTCGCCGACACCGAGTCGGGCGTGATTCGCGGAGCGCTCGACGACGGAGGCGAGGTCCACGCCGTCCCCCTGTTCGGTTTCGACGGGCTCGTCGGCCGCGAACTCCAGGAGGACCGCCGGCTCGGCACGGAGTTCTCCGACCACGCGAAGCGCCACGGCGCGGGCGGCATCTTCCACACGGACGAGCTGCCCGCGTACGGCGTCACCGAGGACGAAGTGGCGGCGCTCCAGGAGGCCGTCGACGCGGACGACGAAGACGCCGTCGCCATCGTCGCCGACGGCCCGGAGACCGCGGCGCAGTCCATCGAGGCAGTCGCCGAGCGCGCGGAGACGGCGATGGCGGGCGTCCCGGAGGAGACCCGCGGCGCGAACGACGACGGAACCTCGCGGTACCTCCGGCCGCTGCCGGGCGCGGCGCGGATGTACCCCGAGACGGACGTGCCGCCCGTCGACCCGGACCCCTCGGACGTGGAGACGCCGGAACTGCTCACGGAGAAGGTCGAGCGCTACCAGGCGGAGTTCGGGCTGGACGCCGGGCTCGCCGAGCAGGTGGCGTACGGCCGGCGGTGGCCGCTGTTCGAGGAGCAGGTCGAGGCGGGCGTCGACGCGACCCTCGCCGCGCAGACCCTGGAGTCAACAGTCACGGAACTGCGCCGTGACGACGTGCCGGTCGACCAGCTCTCGGACGACCACTTCCGGGGCGTACTCGGCCTCGTCACCGAGGGCGACCTGGCCCAGGAGGGCGTCCCCGAACTCCTCGGCGGCCTCGCCGAGAACCCGGGCAGCGACCCCGCAGAACTCGCTGAGGAACTTGGACTCGGCTCCGCCGCCGAGGACGAGGTCCGCGAGGCCGTCGTCGAGGTCGTCGAGCGGAACAGCGACCAGGTCGAGGCCGAGGGCATGGGCGCGTTCTCGGCGCTGATGGGCGAGTGCATGGGCGCGTTACGCGGGAAGGCGGACGGCGACCTCGTCAGCGAGGTGCTGCGCGAGGAGATACAGCAGCGGGCGTAACGACTACTCGTCGACGAGCGCCTCGAGCAGGCCGTCGAGGCTGTAGCTCTCGAGGGCGCGCTGGGAGTCTTTCTGGCGGTCGATGACGAACGTGGAGTTCGTCCTGTCGACCGGGTCGAGGGCCTCGAAGTCCGAGATGAGGCGTTCGACCTCGTCGGAGTCCGGGAGCCGGGCGACGACGACGAAGTCGGTCTCGCCCATCGTGAAGAACGTCTGGGTGACGCCTTCTATCGTGTTTATCTGGTCGGCGACGTCCTCGTAGCTGCCGTCGTAGCTCGTGAGGACTTCGAGGACGACGGTGACGTCGAGGCCGACGGCGTCGAGGTCGACGTCGTAGAGGTCGTTGGTGACGACGCCGTCGTCGCGGAGGTTGTTCAGCCGGTAGTGGATCGTGGAGACCGGGATGTCCGTCTCCTCGTGGAGCGCCTCCGGGCTGCCCGTGCCGAGGTCGGCGATGGCCTTCAGGAGTGTGACGTCGCGTTCGTCCATCGTGCGTTGGGTCGGTGAGCGCGGACAAAAGCCTGTGGGAGTGAGACGCACGCGCAAGAAGAACAGTCTCTTTGATGTGAACAACCAGTATAGATACGACTCTTGAAGATAAGTCTAAAGTGATGGCGACTATTTGGAGCTTTCATGAGCTTCCGCCGCCCCACGTTAGGTACGTCCCCCACTGCCGTGCTGTTCGTGCTGCTCGCAGCCATCTGGGGGACGTCCTTCGTCGCCATCGAAGTCGGTCTCCACGAGATTCCGGCGCTGTCGTTCGCCGCCATCCGGTACTCCATCGCCGGCGCAATCGTCCTCGCGTACGCCGCCTACACTACCGACCGCTGGCGGCCCCGCGGCCGCCGCGAGTGGTTCGCCGTCAGCGTCGTCGGCGTCTTCGTCATCGCCGCCTACCACGGCGCGCTCTACCTCGGCGAACGCCACGTCTCCGGCCCCATCGCGGCCATCGTCATCAGCCTCGCACCGATTCTGACCGCCGGGTTCGCGGCCAAACTCGCCGACGGCGCGAGTATCGACGGGACGCAGGCGGCCGGGCTGCTCGCCGGCCTCGCGGGCGTCGTCGTCGTCGCCGACCCGAGCGGCGCGAACGGCGTCCACCTCGGTGGACTCCTGCTGGTCTTCCTCGCCGCGGCGAGTTTCGCGTTCGGTGGCGTTCTCACGAGCCAGCTCCCGGGCGGCGGCCTCCCCATCGAGACGCTGGAAGCGTGGGGGATGCTCGTCGGCTCGCTCGTCCTCTGGGTCGGCGCCGGCGCTCGCGGCGAGAGCCTCGCCGCCGTCCACTGGACGCCCACCGCGCTCGCCAGCCTCACGTACCTCACACTGGTCGCCGGAGCCGGCGGCTTCCTCCTCTACTTCGTCCTGCTGGACCGCGTCGGCGCCACCGAAATCAACCTCGTCTCCTACCTCGAACCGGTGGGCGCCGCGGCCGCCGCGTGGCTGCTGCTCGGCGACGTCGTCTCTCCCCGCGCACTCGTCGGGTTCGCCGTCATCTTCGCCGGGTTCGCGCTCGTCAAACACGACTACGTCGGCACCGTCGTCCGCGCCACCGCCGACGAGGTCGGCCGCTGACACCACCGGGCAGCGCCGCCGCTGGCACAACAGCTAACGCGACCGCCGCCGAACCCGGGTCGTGTGACTGACTACTTCGAAGACCTGTCCGTCGGCGAGCAGCGCTCGTTCGGCAGCTACGACGTGACCGACGAGGAGATTCTCGCGTTCGCCGAACAGTACGACCCCCAGTGGTTCCACACCGACCCCCAGCGCGCCCGCGAGGAGTCTCTGTTCGGCGGGCTCGCGGCCTCCGGCTGGCACACGACCGCGATGACGATGCGCATGCTCGTCGACCACCACTTCTCCGACGCCGCGAGCTACGGCGCCGTCGGCGTCGACGAGCTCCGGTGGCCGAACCCCACGCTCCCCGGCGAGACGCTGTCGGTCACCGTCGACGTCCTGGAGAAGACGCCCTCGGAGAGCAAGCCCGACCGCGGCACGGTCCGGACGCGCGTCACGACCGCGAACGAGGACGGCGACCCGAAGCTCACGATGGAACCCATCGTGCTCTACGCGCGTCGGAACCCCGGAGAGTGACTGGTGCAGCGGCGCCGACGACCACCGCCACCGGCCCGGGCGGGCGCCCCGCCGGCCGATACTGTGGTAGACGGCCACAAGGCTAATCGGCGGACCGGCGCAACTCCCGACCGGAGAACAATGGGCAAGACGGCGCCTCCCGGTGACGCGGACACGGTCGTCGAAGTCGAGTTCCGTACGGAGAGCCCGACACACCCGTTCGTCCGCGGGTCCGCCGAGGCCTCCTGCACGTTCGACCTCGCGAAGATGATTCCGCGCCAGAACGGCGCGCACGCGGAGTTTTTCACCGTCTTCGGCGCCGACGAGGACGCCATCCAGCGCCTCGTCGAGGACCGCGACACGGTCGAGGCGGAACTCCTCGTGGAACACGAGGAGGGCACGCTCGTGGAGTTCCTCGTCTCCGGCGACTGCGCCGCCCGCCGGCTCGCCGAGCTCGGCGCCCTCCCCCAGACGGTGCGGGCACGAGACGGCGAAGGCCGCATCGTCGCCGACATCCCCTCGACGCGGGACGCCTCGGCAGTCACGGAGGCGTTCCTCGCCGAGAACCCCGACCTGGAGCTCGTCACGAAGCGAGAGAAGTCGGGGCTCGTCCCGCCGTTCAGCAGTTCCGGAGTGCGCCAGACGCTCCGGATGCACCTCACCGACCGGCAACTCGACGTGGTGCAGACCGCCTTCGAGATGGGGTACTACGACTGGCCGCGTGCGTGTACCGGGGAGGACATCGCTTCGGCCCTCGACATCTCCTCGGCGACGTTCGCCGAACACGTCCGGACCGCGGAGCGGAAGCTCCTCGGCGTGCTGTTCGAGCAGGTCGGCGTGGCGGCGCCCGGCCTACAGTGACGGGCGCCCCGCGGCCCGGTCTCAGTGCTGTGACTCGTCCGACTGCGAGGCGACCGTGTAGCCGTCGGCGTGGACCGTCACCGCACAGCCGTCGAAGCGAAAGGACGCCGTGCCCTCGCAGTCCTCGCCCCCGTCGCCGGGGAAGAGCGCGTCGAGGGCGTCCGGGTCGAGGACGTCAGCGAGTCGCGACATCTCCAGGGGGTCCGTGTCGGTCGCCTCGCTGACCGCCAGGACCACGCTCTCCGAGACTGACTCACCGCGCTCGCGGCTGCGTACCACTGAGTCAGTGTCGGTGCCCACGCCGGTGTCGTAGTTTGCATCAGTCATCGTGTCTCACGGTCGGTCCGACAGTCCGGGTTGGGTGCGAGCACCCTTACGTGCCGTCCCTACTGCTCAAGGCAGGACGGGCCGACACCCCCACGGAGACTCGTGGGTGGTCGAGCGAACCGTCACTCTATCCGGTTCTCGGCGCGCCGCAGCAGCCCGTGGACGGTGTTGATCTCGCGGCCCGTCGGGTGTGTGCGGCCGAGCATCCGGCGGAGCATCCGCATCGTCTTCTCGCGTTTCTCCTCGGGGTAGTCGACCGCGTCGAGGAACTCGGCGGCGTGCTCGTAGAACTGCTCGAGTTCGGCTTCCTCGGCGCGGTGCCGCTCGACGTCCGGGAGCTGCGTCTCGCTCATCGCGAGGTCCCGGAGCTCGTACAGCGCGACGGTCGCGGCCTGCCCGAGGTTCATGACCGGGTAGTCGGCGCTCGCGGGAATCGCCGCCACTTCGTCGAGCTGCGCGAGCTCGTCGTTCGTCAGGCCGACGCGCTCTCGGCCGAACACGAGCGCGGTGGGCGCGTCCACGTCCGCCAGGCTCTCACCGAGTTCGGCCGGCGTCCGGAACGGGAACCGCGTGTGGCTCGTCGCGTCCTCGTTCGTGATGGCGGTGAACCCGACCGTGTGGAACTCGGCGGCGAGGTCGTCGAAGGTGAGTTCGCGGGCGTCGGGGAGGACGTCCTCGCGGGCGTGGCCCGCGAACCCGTACGCTTCGGAGTCCCGGCCGAGGTACGGCGGGTCCACGAGGAGGAGGTCTTCGAACCCGAAGTTCTTCATCGCGCGAGCGATGGTGCCGACGTTCCCGGAGGTCTTCGCGTCGACGATGGCGACGGCGGGCGGCGCCCGGTCGCCGCCTGCGTCGTCGCGGTCACTCATCGTCGGTCGGGTAGTCGACGTCGATGTCGAGGTCGCCGTCGAGATCGTCGGGGTCGTGGCCCTCCAGGAGGTCGAGGCGCGCCTGTTCTCCCTCGGATAGTTCGACCGGGAGCCCGTAGAGGTCCTCTGCGTCCGGCGCCGGGATGTTCTCCGGGTCGGTCTCGACGTGGTCGGGTCCCTCGTAGTGGTCGGGCTCGCGGTGTCCGGCAGCCGCCCACTCGTGGAAGGCGTCCTGGAGTTCCGGCTCCCCCTCGTAGGCGTCGCCGCCGGCGTCGAGGAACCAGTAGTAGAACGTCGCCTCGTGCTCGTCACAGACCAGCACTTCGGCGCCCGGTTCGCCGTAGACCGCGGTCGGCTCGTTGCGCGAGTCGCGGTCGCCCGCTTGCTCTTCGAGGTAGCAGACGTCGCAGGGCTGGCCCGAGAGCGTCGGGATGCGCTGGATGCGCTCGCGGGTGTCCTCGTCCATCTCCGGGAGCGGCCGGTAGCCGCCCTCCTCGTCGAACACCTCGCTCTCCTCGAAGCGCCACCCTCTGAACCCGATGCTCACCTTCGTCATGGTCCAGAGTTGGCTGCGCACCCACAAAAGGCGCCCGAAGCCGGCGCCGGTTCCACACCACCTTTGGTCCTGTCGCCCCGCCGTTGTGGTATGCGAACCGTCGACGCCGCCGGACTGCCCATCGGCGACGGCCACCCGCCGCGCATCATGGGCGTGCTGAACGTCTCCGAGGAGTCGCCGTACGACCCCAGCGTCTACGACGACCCCGACGAGGCGGCGGCCTACGTCGAGGAGGAACTCATCGAACAGGGCGCCGACATCGTCGACGTCGGCCTGGAGTCCGCGAACAAGGACCTCGACGTGCTCACCGCGGACCAGGAACTCGACCGGCTGGAGACGGCCGTCGAAACCATCGAGCGCGTCGACGGCGACGCCGTCTTCTCCATCGAGACCCGGTACAGCGAGGTCGCCGACGAGGCGCTCTCCCGGGGGTTCGACATGGTCAACGACGTCTGCGGGTTCGCCGACCCGGAGATGCCCGAGGTCTGTGAGGCCCACGACGTCGCCGTCGCGAAGATGGCGAGTCCGCCGGACCTCGAACGCCCGGGCGCCGTCGAGGACGTCGACGACATCTACGACGCCCTCACGCTCAACGGCTTCACTGACAAGACCATCGTCGACCCGGCGTTCGGCGGCTGGAGCGAGGCGAAGACGCTCGAGGACGACCGGGAGACGTTCGACCGCCTGCGGGAGTTCCGCGGGTACGGCTACCCCATCCTGGTCTCCATCAATCGGAAGAACTTCCTCCGAGAGGTCGCCGGCCGGGACACCGAGGACGCGCTGCCCGTGTCGCTCGCAGCCACGTCGATGGCGGTCGAGCGCGGCGCACACGTGATTCGCACCCACGACGTGGCCGAGACCCGGGACGCGGCACTCGTCGGCCACGAGTTCACGCGGCAGCGCGCGAGCACCGACCACGTCGAGGAACTGGACGTGACGACCGTCCGGGAGGCCCAGCGCCACGTCGACGACGTGGACGGCGACGGCGCGGCGGCGGCGTCAGGCGTCGCGCGGGCGTTCGAGGTCGAGGGCCTGGACGCAGACGACCGTGCCGCGCTCGCCGACGCCGGGCTCGCGGTCACCGGCAGCGGCGCCGTGGTGGTCGCTGGCACGGCCGCCGAACTTCGGGCGGCTGGCCGGTCGCTCTCCGACCAGAACGGCGTTCTCGGGGCGCTCGCGGCCACCCTGCGGGAAGCCGGTAACTAACGGGAAAGCTTATACCGACAGCGCAAAAACGCGGAGATGGAAGCCGGACCCTCGCCGGGTAGGGGTACTTTGCGGGGCGTCTCGGCTCGGACCACGGAATCCTCATTATTTTCAACCGCGTAGTGACCACCATGGAGTACGACGACTGGGCGCCGGTGTACGACGCTATCCTCGACGACTTCGGCTACGACCGCGCCGGCGACGAGCGAGCGCGGGACGTTCTCGCCGAGTTCGTCGCCGACTTCGACGTGACGCGCCTCGACTGCAGCGGGGAGACCGTCGCAGTCGCCGGCGGCGCCCCGTCGCTCGCCGACGAGACGGCCCTGGCCGCCGACGCCGACCGCGTGTTCGCCGCGTCGACGGCGGTCGACGTCCTCGCCGAGTCGGGGGTCGACACCGACCTGATGGTCACCGACCTCGACAAGAACCCGGAGACCGCTCGCCGCCTCACCGAGTCGGGGACGCCGGTCGCGGCCCACGCCCACGGCGACAACGTCCCGGCCGTCCGCGAACACGTCCCGACGTTCGACGCCGACCACGTCCTCGGGACGACGCAGGCCGAGCCGGTGGGCCCGGTCCGGAACGTCGGCGGGTTCACGGACGGCGACCGGGCGGCGTTCCTCGCCGACCACCTCGGCGCGGAGACGCTGGTGTTCCCCGGCTGGGACTTCGACGACCCCGACGTGGGCGCGGAGAAAGCCCGGAAGCTCGACTGGGCCGAGCGATTGCTGTACTGGCTCGAATCGCGGCGCGAGGCGGAGTTCGGCGTCCTCGACGGCCGCCGCGACGGCATCGACGCGGTACGTTGAGGGCGTCGGCCCCGGGAGTCAGTCGTCGACGACGACCGACGCGTCGTTCTGGACCCCGATGGACAGCGTCCCGCCGTCGCCGAACTCGTGGGGGTGTTCAGTCGTCTCGCCATCCACGGTCACGCGGACGGTACGCTCGCCGCTCACCTCGACGGTCCCGAACTGGGTGTTCGTCTCCGGCTCCACGGACTGTCGGTCCTCCAAGACGACGTCGCCGTCGTCGAGTACTTCGACCGTCACGTCGTGCCCCGTGTCGTCGTCGTTCACCAGCAACAGGTTCGTCTCTGGAGCGCCCGTGAACGCCCCGCAACCGGCGAGCGCCACGAGTGCGACAACTGCGACAGCGAGGACCGCCGCGCGTCTGGTGTCGGCCATACCGCCACGCTCGCGAGACCCACGTAAAGTACCGGGTGTGGGTCAAGTGGCGACTTCGGCCTACGGCTCCAGGACGACCTTCCCCGTCGTCTCCCGGTTCTCCAGTGCGCGGTGGGCGTCGACCGCGTCGGCGAGGTCGAACGTCTGCCCGACGACGACTTCGAGGTCGCCGGACGCGAGCATCGCCGAGAGCTCGGGGACGGCGGCGAACACGCGCTCGGGGTCGAGTTGCGTCGCGCGGCCGAGGTGGAAGCCCTCCACAGACTTGTTCCCGAACAGCAGCGTCGCGGTGTCGACGGTGCCCGGCTCGCCGGAGGCGGCGCCGTAGGCGACGACGGTGCCGAACGGGGAGAGGGCGTCGACACTCTGCCGGAAGGTGTCGCCGCCGACGCCGTCCAGAACGAGGTCCAGGCCCTCGCCGTCGGTCAGGTCGGCGGTCTCCTCGGCGAAGTCGGTCTCCGTGTAGTTGATGGGGTGGTCACAGCCCAGCCGCTCGGCGAGGTCGAGCTTCTCGCTCGTGCTCGCGGTGCCGTAGACTTCCGCCCCATGCTTGCTCGCGAGCTGGACGGCCGCGGTCCCGACGCCGCCCGCGGCGGCCTGCACGAGCACGGCGTCGCCCTCGCTGAGGTCGCCCCAGTCGTGGAGGCAGAGGTACGCCGTGAGGAACTGCACGGGGAAGCCCGCGGCCTCCGCGAACGAGATGGACTCCGGCACGTCGAAGAGGGCCTGCGCGGGCGCCGTCGCGTACTCGGCGTATCCGCCGCCGTCGAGCATCGCGACGACGCGCTCGCCGGGCTCGCGGTCCTCGACGCCGTCGCCGGTCGCCTCGATGGTGCCCGCCGCTTCCATCCCGGGCACGTAGGGCGGTTCGGGGCCGCCGTGGTAGTGGCCGCGGCGCTGCATCACGTCGGCGAAGTTCACGCCGACGGCCTCGATGTCGAGCAACACTTCGCCAGGGCCAGGCTCGGGTTTCTCGCGCTCCACTTGCTCGAGAACACTGTCGTCGCCGAACTCGGTGACTTCGATTGCCTGCATGTCTCGACCGTCGCGCGCGACCCGGAAAAGCGACCCCCAACCCCGGACAACCCGGCTCGGGTTTCACGGACTCGGGTCCGACGCCCAAAGGCACTTAGCCAAACCGGGTGACGCGTGAAATAATGAATCGGCGGGCAGTTCTCACCCGCGGTGCGGGCGTCTTGTTGAGCGCGTTCGCGTGCGGATGTGTCGGTAGCCCCGGCTCGACGACGCGAGCGGGCGAAAATCGAACTGAGCGAGTCGAGGGAACGACGACGGTGGCCCGTCGAGTCGGGGCAGTACAGCTGTACAACTTTCGCGAATCCCGGGTGCGTGGGGAGTTCGTCGTCGAGCGCCGGGAGAGCGACATCGTCCGCGAGGACATCGACCTCGGTCCAGACGAAGTCAGGGATTTGGGTGTCGTGTTCGACGAATTCTCGGACTACACAGTAACGTTCGACGTGTCCGGTGGAGAACTGAAATCGGAGACGATTACCTACGAGGAAGACAGCTGGGAGGCGCTCAAGGTGTACGCACTAGCTGCGGAGATTGAATTCGCTAAAGCGACGCCGTAGCCACTCAATCGCTATCTTTTGGTCTCTGCCCGCGGTGCGTGTAGTCTAGCAACGCTGCGTGCGGCGTGCTTCGCTGACTATCAGATAGCCCAGAATCGACCACCGAACCCGGGAGAACGAGGGGCCGTATTCCCTCAGTCGGGCGCGACTGCTTCCAGCGTCGCGTCGATGACGTCCCGGCCGGCGGCGCGCGGGAACGAGACGGCGATGGCGTCGACACCCTCGATGGCCGCGAACTCCTCGAAGCGCTGCCGGACCTCGTCGGGGGTGCCGGCCGCGGCGAGCGCGTCCAGCAGGTCGTCGTCGACGAGGCCGACGGCGCGCTCGTGGTCGCCGTCCTGCCAGGCGTCGTGGATGGCGACGGCGGTGTCCTCGTGGCCCTGCCGGGCGAGCGCGTCCCGGTAGAAGTCGCCCATCCCGCCGACGTAGAACGCGAGGTGCTGGCGGGCGAGGTCGCGGGCGGCGTCGCCGTCGGGGAGCGCACAGCACGGCAGCACGAACGTCGTCTGGACCTCGTCGGCGTCCCGGTCGCCGAGGTCGGCGCCGCGGCGGAGGTCGTCCAGGCGGTCCCGGATGCCGTCCTCGGTGAACATGAGCGCGTGCCAGCCGTCGGCAAAGCGCCCCGCGAGTTCGACGGCTTTCGGCCCCATCCCGGTCACGTCGATGTCGGGCGCGGGCTCCGGCGGGTCCTGGCGCAGCCGGAAGCCGCGGGTCTGAATCATGTCCCCGTCGTAGTCGACCTGCTCGCCGGACAGCACCTGCCGGACGATTTCGACGTACTCGCGGGTGCGGCGCAGCGGCCGCGAGAACTCCTCGCCGTGCCAGCCCTGAATGACGGCGGGGCCGCTCGGGCCCATGCCGAGGCGGAACCGACCGTCGGAGTGCTCCTGGAGCGTGGCGGCGGTCTGCCCGACGAGCGCTGGGCTCCGCGAGTACGTGTTCACGATGCTCGTCCCGATGCCGATGGACTCGGTGCTGTCGGCGATGGCCGCGAGCGTCGTCGCGGCGTCACGGCCCCAGGTCTCCGGGAACCAGACGCGGTCGTAGCCGAGGGCCTCCGCGCGCTCCGCGATGTCCGTGAAGTCACCGAGCGAGTCCTGGGCGGCGACCGGCAGGTGGACGCTGTGTCGGGTCACGGCGACGGCACCTCCTCGCCCTGCGGAACGCCACCAGCAGTCAGGGTCTCACCCACGACGAACGACGCCGCGGGGCTCGCGAGGAACCGGACGGCGTCGGCAATCTCCTCGCTGACGCCGATGCGGCGGTCGACTTCCACTCGGTCGACGTCGTCGGCGGAGACGCCCATCTGGGCCTCGAGCCCGGGCGTGGCGACGAAGCCGGGCGCGATGCAGTTCACGCGCACGTCGTCGTCCGCCCACTCGATGGCGAGCGTCCGCGAGAGGTTGATGATAGCGGCCTTCGCGGCGGCGTAGTGGCTCATGTAGGGTGCGCCCTCCTGGCCGGCGACGCTGGCGACGTTCACCACGGCACCCCCGCCGTCTTTCAGGTGTTCTGCGGCGGCGTGCGTGCAGTGGTAGGTGCCGCCCAGGTTGACGTCCATGATGGTGTCCCAGCCGTTCGGCGAGATGTCGTCGAACCCCGCGACGAAGCTCGCGCCGGCGTTGTTCACGAGGACGTCCAGCCCGCCGAACTCCTCGACGGTCGCCTCGATCAGCGCGTCGACGGCGTCCCGGTCGGTGACGTCGCACTCGACGGCGAGCGCGCTACCGCCGTCCTCGCGGATGCCCTCGGCGACCGGGTCGACGTTCTCCTGCTCGCGCGAACACACCACGACGTCGGCGCCGTCGGCGGCGAACCGCTCGGCGACGGCTCGACCGATGCCGCTGGACGCACCGGTGACGACGGCCGTCCCGGAGACCGAGAATCTGTCTGGCATGGGGCACAGTTCCGCGCCTCCCCGCATAAAGCTGTGTCAACGACTGGCAACGCCCGGCGGGTTTGGACGGGGACTCTGACCGCGGAGTAGTGCCGGCTACTCCTCGACGAGTTCGTACTTCTGGACCTTCCCGGTGGTGGTGCGGGGGAGTTCGTCGACGAACTCGACTTCCCGGGGATGCTTGTACTCGGCCATGCTCTCGAGGCAGTAGTTCCGAATCTCGTCGGCAGTCACGTCCGAGTCCGGCCGCCGGACCACGAACGCCTTGATGGTCTCACCACGTCGCTCGTCCGGGATGCCGACGACGGCGGCGTCGGCCACGGCTTCGTGCTCGAAGAGTAGCTCTTCGACCTCGCGCGGGTAGACGTTGTAGCCGGCGGTGTTGATCATGTGCTTCTTCCGGTCGACCACGTAGAAGTAGCCGTCCTCGTCCTGGTAGCCGATGTCGCCCGTGTGGAACCAGCGCTTGCCGTCGGCCTCCGTGAACGCCTCGCGGTTCGCCTCGGGAAGCCCGAGATACCCCTTCATGACGTTCGGGCCGGAGACCACCAGTTCGCCCGTGATCTCGTCCATGTCGTAGTCGGCCTCGTCGACCGGTCCCTCCTCGACCGGCGCGATCTCCTCGAAGTCCTCGGTGACGATGCGGGCGTCGATGCCCTCCAGCGTCTTCCCGATGGAGCCGACGCGTCGTCCCCAGTTCGGGCTGTTGAAGTGGGTGACGGGGCTGGTCTCGGTCAGTCCGTAGCCCTCGTCGATGCGGATCGGGTAGATTTCCTCGAAGCGCCGCAGCACCTCGATGGGGATGCCCGACCCCCCGACAGTGCACTGCCGGAGCGTAGAGAGGTCGAACTCTTCGGGGTTCGGCTGGTTCACGATGTCGTTGTACATCGCGGGGACGGCGTCGAACAGCGTGAGTTCGGCGTCCTCGACGAGCGACAGCGCCTGCTCGGCGTCCCAGGCCGGCAGCGGGTAGAACGTCGCTCCGCCGAACAGCGCCGCGTTCATCCCGACGGTCATGCCGTAGATGTGGAACAGCGGCAGCACGCCGATTTTGCGGTCTTCCGGCTGGAGGCCGTCGGGCACGATGTCCATCGACTGCTTGGCGTTCGACGCGAGGTTGTTGTGCGTGAGCTGGACGCCCTTCGGCTGGCCGGTGGTTCCCGACGTGTACGGCTGCACGGCCAGGTCGTCGTCGGCGCGCTCCGCGACACTGGTGTCGCCGTCCTCGACGAGGAACTCCCGGAACGGCGTCCCGGCGTCGGCCTCACCGCCGACCGTGACGACGTGCTCCACGTCGGTGTCGTCGCGGACCTCCTCGACGAACGGCACGACGTCCGCGAGCGCGACGACCGTCGTCGCCCCGGAGTCCGAGAGGAGGTGGCTGATCTCCCGGCTCTTGTACTGGGGGTTCATCGGCACGACCACACAGCCCGCGCGCAGCGCCCCGTGGAACGCGGCCACGAGCTGCGGGAGGTTCGGCAGGTACAGCGCCACGCGCTCACCGGGTTCGACGCCCCGGTCGCGGAGCGCAGCCGCGAACTGGCCGGTCTGCGCCCAGAACTCCTCGTACGAGAACTCGTGGTCGTCGTAGACGACCGCAGGCGCCTCCGGACGCGCCTCGACAGAAGACTGAACGTTCGTGACGAGATTCGTCATGCATCATCGTACAGGATAGTCCGTCGCAAATACGTTTGGTCAACCCCGGTACGGTGCCGGTACCACCCCGACGCGTGCCGGCGGTCCGGTCGGGCCGCAGTGGGGCGCAGGCGGCGAGTCAGCGTCCCCCGAGCGGGCTACGCCTCGACGAGTTCGTGTTTCTTGACCTTCCCGGTGGTCGTCCGGGGAAGCTCGTCGACGAACTCGACCTCCCGGGGGTGCTTGTACTCGGCCATGCTGTCCAGACAGTACTGCCTGATCTCGTCGGCAGTCACGTCGGCGTCCGACCTCGGGACGACGAAGGCTTTGACCGTCTCGCCGCGGCGGTCGTCCGGGATGCCGACGACAGCGGCGTCGGCGACCGCCTCGTGCTCGAAGAGCAGTTCCTCGACCTCGCGGGGGTAGACGTTGTAGCCCGCGGTGTTGATCATGTGCTTCTTCCGGTCGACCACGTAGAAGTAGCCGTCCTCGTCGTGGTACCCGAGGTCACCGGTGTGGAACCACTTTCTCCCGTCGGCCTCGGTGAACGCCTCACGGTTCGCCTCGGGCAGCCCCGAGTAGCCCTTCATGACGTTCGGGCCGGAGACCACCAGTTCGCCCGTGATCTCGTCCGTATCGACCTCGTCTTCGTCCACCGGTCCCTCCTCGACCGGCGGGACCTCCTCGAAGTCGCCAGTGACCACTCTCGCGTGGACGCCCTCCAGGGGCTTCCCGATGGAGCCGACCCGCCGCCCCCAGTTCGGGCTGTTGAAGTGCGTGATAGGGCTGGTCTCGGTCAGCCCGTACCCCTCGTAGATCTTCACCGGGTAGAGCTCCTCGAAGCGCCGCAGCACCTCGATGGGGATGCCCGACCCGCCGACGCCGCAGAGCCGCAGCGAGGAGAGGTCGAAGTCCTCGGCGTCCGGCTGGTTGATGACGTCGTTGTACATCGCGGGGACGCCGTGCATCAGCGTGAGTTCGGCGTCCTCGACGAGCGATAGCGCCGCCTGGGCGTCCCACTCCGGCAGCGGATAGTAGGCCCCGCCGCCGAACAGCGTCGCGTTCATCACGACGGTCATGCCGTAGATGTGGAACAGCGGCAACACCCCCAGTTGCCGGTCGCCGGGCCCGATGCCGTCCGGGATGATGTCGATGGACTGGCTGGCGTTCGACGCGAGGTTGCGGTGCGTGAGTTCGACGCCCTTCGGCTGGCCGGTGGTGCCGGACGTGTACGGCTGGACCGCCGCGTCGTCGTCCGCGCGCTCCGCGACGCTGTCGTCTCCCGCGGTGAGGAACGCTCGGAACGGCGTCCCGGCGTCGGCCTCACCGCCGACCGTGACGACTCGTTCGACGGCCGTGTCGTCGCGGACGCCCTCGACGAACGGCACGAGGTCGGCCAGGGCGACGACCGTCTCGGCGCCGGAGTCCGACAGCAGGTGACTGATCTCCCGGCTCTTGTACTGGGGGTTCATCGGCACCACCACGCAGCCCGCGCGCAGCGCCCCGTGGAACGCGACGACGAACTGCGGGAGGTTCGGCAAGTAGACGGCGACGCGGTCGCCGGGCTCCGCGCCCGCCTCGCGCAGCGCGGCCGCGAACTGGCCGGTCTGCGCCCACAGCTCGCCGTACGTTATCTCGGTATCGTCGTAGACGACGGCCGGTTCGTCGGGGTGGTCGCTGGCGACAGCCTGCACGTTCGTGACGAGATTCGTCATGAGTTACACAGTACCACGATAGTTCGTGACAAATACGTTTGGTTGGCGGCGGCCTCGTCGGAGTCGACGGTCTCGAAGCGAACAGCGTGAGTAACGCGCAGTCTCTCGTCAGCGGTAGCCGAGCGCCGCGAGCTGCCGCTCGACGTCGTCGGGCGCGTCGCCCTCGTCGTCGTCGCCGTCTCCCCCGAGCGCGTCCAGGCGGTCGTGGGCCGCCGCCTCCAGAGCGTCGAGGGGCGCACGGCTGTCCGGATAGACGTTCTCCTGCTCGCCGGGGTCGCGCTCCCGGTCGTAGAGCTCGTGGTCGTCGCGCTCCGGGTCGAAGATGTACGTCCAGCGGTCGTCGCGCGCGCTCACGAGCGGTCGGCCGTCCGCGAGCCGCCGGGGAATCGGTTGCTGGGTCACGGAGTCGCCGCGAACCGCGACGGACGTGACCGGCTCGCGGTCGGGCTCCCCGCCGTCCACGACGCCGCCCAGGACGCTCTCGCCGCCGAAGCCCTCGGTCGACGCGTCCATCGCGTCCAGCACGGTCGCGGGCACGTCCGCGAGTCCAACAGTCGTCGAGACGTTCTCCCCGGCGCCCTCCGGGTGGTCGACAATCAGTGGGACGTGGGCGAGTTCGTCGTAGAGCTTCGGGTAGTGCGCGAGGTGGCCGTGTTCGAGGAACTCCTCGCCGTGGTCGCCCGCCACGACCACCATCGTGTCGTCCCGGCGCTCCCCGAGCGCGTCCAGCACGCGCTCGATGCTGCCGTCGACCTGCCGCACCGTCGCGTCGTACAGCGTGCGGAGTTCCGCCGCCGTCCCGTCGCTGACGCCCGCACCGAGGCCGACGCGGAGGTGCGCGTACAGCATCCCGAGCATCGCGCCGCGGCGCTCGGTGGTCGCCTTGAGGTGCCGGGGCGCCGGCACGTACGGCGTGTGGGTGTCCATGTAGTGCAGCCAGAGGAAGAACGGCTGGTCGCCGCCAGCGGTGTCGTCGAGGAACTCGACCGCGCGGTCCTCGACGTCGAGCATCCGAGAGGCGTCGACGCGCTCCCGGTCGTCGTCGCGCCGCCGGAACGGCGACGCGCCGACCTGCAGCCACCCCTGGACCGTCGGGTGTGCGGCGAGCTTGCGGCCCAGCCAGGAGTTCGTGTCCGTGAACGCGTCGTACTCGTCGAAGCCGTCGTCGTAGTCCCAGTGAGTCGTCAGGAAGCCGTTGGCGGCGTTGAAGCCGCCCGTCCGCACGCCCTCGTCGGCGAGGCGGTCGGCGAGCGTCGGCGACGCCACGCCGATGGCGCCGTCGTCCTCGAAGACGTGGCTGCCGCCGAGGATGCTCGGGAAGGAGAACGGCGTCCAGTTACCGTGCGCGTAGGCGTGTTCGAACTCCGTACCGCGGTCGGCGAGGCGGTCGAGCGTCGGCGTCTCTGCCCTGGACCGTGCGTCGGCTCGCAGCGAGTCCACCGTCACGAGTATCGTCCCGGCCACCTCCCCAGTCACTACCCCGTACTCCGCACCCAGGCGGTTTATCGTTTACTTACGGGCGTGTGGTGTGGTCTCAGTAGCCAGTTCCGGTTCGACAGCGGCGACACCGGCCCTCGGTGGGCTTATCCGGGACGGCGTTCGATTCGACGGCATGACAGCGTTCGACGCCGACGACGCGCGAGCGTTCATCCAGTCGTACGTCGACGACCACGGGTTCCTCTCCTTCCTGGACCTCTCCGTGGAGTCCGTCGGCGACGGCGAGATGACGATGCGCGTCCCCTACCACGAGAAGCTCACGAACCACGGCCCCGGCCGCGGGGACGTCCACGGCGGCATCGCCGCGACCCTCATCGACACCGCGGGCGGGCTGGCGGTCCGAACCGCCCTCGACGACCCCGTGGACGCGGGCGTCGCGACCATCGACCTGAACGTCTCTTACCTCCGGCCCGCCCGCGGCGACCTCGTCGCGAACGCCGAAATCGTGCGGGTCGGCTCCACCGTCGGCGTCGCCGAGGTCACGGTCGAGGCCGAACCCACCGCGGACGACGACCGCGACGAGGCCACGGAGGTCGCCGTCGGGCGCGGCTCCTTCCGCGTGTTCCGGAGCGACTGACCCCTGTCGGCAGCAGGTCGGACCACCGGAGGTGGGTTTACCCGGACGGCCCGCGTGGCCTGCGGCATGACCGAGCAGCCGTCCGACTTCGACCCGGAGTCCCGCGAGGAACGGGAAGTCGCGGGCGAAGCGGCGACCGACCGCGACGAGTTCCTCTCCCTGATGGGCCACACCTACCGCGGTGAATTGAGCCGCACGACCTCCTGGCGGACCCGCATCGACCGGACGACCAACTGGGCGGTCGTGCTGACGGCGAGCCTGCTCACGTGGGCGTTCTCCGCGGACACCCGACCGCACTACGTCCTGCTCGTCGGGGTGGTGATGGTCACGGTGTTCCTCGGCATCGAGGCGCGCCGGTACCGCGTCTACGACATCTGGCGGTCCCGCGTGCGGCTACTTGAGGAGAACGTGTTCGCGAACGCGCTGGACCCCGAGGGCGTCGAGCAGTCCAACTGGCGGGAGCTCCTGAGCGCCGACCTCCGGGAGCCGACCATCAAGACGCCCGTCGTCGAAGCCACCGGCCGACGGCTCCGCCGGGTCTACTTCCCGCTGCTCTCCGTGCTCGTTGGCGCGTGGGTGGTCCGCATCACGGTGTTCGCGGAGTCGGCCGAGTCCGCCGTCGCGACTGCCGCCGTCGGCGGCGTGCCCGGGGCTGCGGTCGTCGCGGGCGTCGCCGTCTACTACGCGACCGTCGCCGCCGCGACAGTCTGGCCGAGCGGCCGGCAGGCGAAAGGCGCCCTGGAGAGCGACGGCGACGCCGCCGGCGAGGAGTGGAAGTAGGGGTCGAGGCCGTCACGAACTCGAGGCGCCGTCGAGACCCGTACATTGAGGGAGCGGGACGCCGAATCCCGCGGCATGCAGGTGTTCTGGCACCGGCGGGACCTCCGCACGACCGACAATCTGGGACTCGCGGCCGCCGCCGAGGCGGAATCGGGCGACGGCGTCCTTCCCGTCTTCTGTTTCGACGACGCCGTCCTCGAACACGCGGGGCCGCCGCGCGTGGCGTTCATGCTGGACGCGCTCCGCGAACTGCGCGAGCGTTACCGGGCACTCGGCAGCGACCTCGTCGTTCGCTACGGCGACCCGTCGGCCGTGCTCCCGGCGGTCGCCGAGACGGTCGACGCCGACCGAGTGGTCTGGAACCACGACTACTCCGGGCTCGCGGAAGAGCGCGACGAGGCCGTCCGCGCCGCCCTCGACGAGGACGGAGTCCCTCACGAGCAGCACCACGACGCCGTCCACCACCGGCCGGGCGCGATTCGGACGAACGCCGGCGACCCGTACTCCGTCTACACGTACTTCTGGAAGAAGTGGCAGGACCGCGAGAAGGACGATCCGGCGCCCGAACCCGACGCCGACGCGCTCGCCGACCCCGAGCCGCTCGGCGGCGTCGAGGGCGGCAGCGTCCCGGGCGTCGGTGACCTCGGGTTCGACGAGCCGGAGGCGGACGTGCCCGAAGGCGGGATGGAGCGTGCGCGGGCGCTCCTCGACGACTTCTGCGACGAGGTCGTCTACCGGTACGAGGACCGACGTGACTACCCCGACGACGGCACCACGTCCCGGCTGTCGCCCCACCTGAAGTTCGGCACCATCGGCGTCCGGGACGTCTACGAGCGCGCGCAGGCCGCCAGGGACGCGGCCGAGTCGGACGCCGAGCGCGAGAGCGTCGACGAGTTCGTCGGCCAGCTCGCGTGGCGCGAGTTCTACGCACAGGTGCTGTACTTCAATCAGGGCGTCGTCACCCGGAACTTCAAGGACTACGAGGAGCCCATCGAGTGGCGCGACGACCCCGAGGCGCTGCAGGCGTGGAAGGACGGCGAGACGGGCTACCCCATCGTGGACGCCGGGATGCGCCAGCTCCGCGAGGAGGCGTTCGTCCACAACCGCGTGCGGATGATCGTCGCCGCGTTCCTCACGAAGGACCTCCTCGTCGACTGGCGCGCGGGCTACGACTGGTACCGGGAGAAGCTCGCGGACCACGACACCGCCAACGACAACGGCGGCTGGCAGTGGGCGGCCTCGACGGGCACCGACGCCCAGCCGTACTTCCGGATATTCAATCCGACGACGCAGGGCGAGCGCTACGACCCGGACGCCGAGTACATCACGGAGTACGTCCCGGAGCTCCGGGACGCGCCCGCCGACGCGATTCACGACTGGCCGGAGCTCTCGCTGTCGGAACGCCGGAAGCACGCGCCGGACTACCCGGACCCCATCGTGGACCACAGCGAGCGCCGCGAGGAGGCGATAGCGATGTTTGAAAGAGCACGGGGCGACGACTGAGCGCAGCGCTTCACGGACATATCTCCCAGCAGTTTCCCTGTTCCGTGGGAGAATCGGAGCGCCTGTTCAGTACAGCGACCCACTGCGAAGGCAGGAGCTCACCGCAATCTAGCTGCGTTGAGCATTTCCACGCAGCCGCCGAGCGAGGAGGCGGTTGCAGAGGCGGCCACCGACGGCCGCCAGCGTGCCGAGGACGATGGCCGACCCGGCTCCGAGGAGGATGGCGTAGCGGAACTTCTCCATCAGAGCCATCGGTGGCTGTGTAGTCGCCACCCCAGTCACTGAGACGGCACCGAACAGCACGCCGAACGCGATAGCGTACGAGTACGTCGCGTTGTAGTCGAGTGCGGTCGGGAGCGCGGCGACGACAATCAGCACCGCACCGACACTCCACAACCCGGAGACGAACAACACGTCCAGTAGCGCCCCGCTCCCCTCCGGTATCTGTGCGTATCGAGCGATTCCTGCACCGAAGACGGCGCTTCCGAGGACGACCCCGAGGAATGCCGGGAGCGACGGGAGGGCCAAACGGCCAGACCAATCGAGGGTCATCACCCAAGGGTTGACCCCGATTCGACAAATAGTTTGACTGTACGTACCGTTTCGGTCGGTTCAGCTCCAGGGAGTAGTTTGAACAAAGAATCACGCTGACGACTACTGCTGACGTGGCATGACGCGCGTCCAGACGACGACGCCGGCGAGCACGGTGAGGCCAGCGACGAGCGCCCACCCCACGTCGTAGCTGTGCCAGTCGACGACGAGGCCGAACAGCGGCGGCGCGACGAGGCCACCGAGGTTCAGTGACGTCTGTCCGCCTGCGGTCGCCGCGCCGACTTCGTCGTCGTCGACGATGGCGGTCAGGGTCGCGTAGTAGACGCCGGGGAAGCCGAGGATGAACAGGCCGAGCAGCGGGAACGCGGCGGCGGCCGCGAGCGGCGCGTCGGCGACGACGACCGCGAGGAAGCACGCCGCCGCGAGCACGGCCTGTCCGGTCAACACGAGCGCGGGACCTCGGACTGGCGGCCCGCCGAATCGGTCGGCGAGTCCGCCGCCGAGGAGTCGGCCCGCGCTTCCGGTGACCTGGACGGCCGCGAGGACGGTCCCTGCGAACCCCGCCGCGACGCCGACCGACTCCGTCATGTGGAGGACGACGTAGCCGGTCGTCGTGAACACCGCGGCGCCGAAGAAGAACCCGGAGACGACGAGCCCCCGGTACGCGCGGTCGTCGAGGAGGCCGCGCACGTCGGGCAGCGAGAGCGTCTCCGACCCGGTCGTGCCCTCGTATCCGAACGCGAAGGCGACAGCGACCGCCAGCGCGACGCCGGCGACGACCAGAAACCCGGCCCGCCAGCCGAACCGGGTCGCCGCGATGCCGGTGACCAGCAGCGCTGCGACCCCCGACCCGGCCGTGACGCCGACCTGCTTGACGTTCATCGCGAGGTTGCGGCGGCCCTCCGGCGCCGCCTGGACGATGGCGCGGTTCGTCGCCGGCATCGCGCTGGCGTACGCGAGGCCCAACACCACGAGGGCGACGAGCAACAGCGGGAACGTCGGTGCGTAGGCGACGCCCGCCGCACCGACTGCCATGCCGAGCAGGCCGACGACCATCACCGGCTGTTCGCCGTAACCGTCGACGGCCGCACCCGCGCCGAACAGCAGGACCGTGTAGCCGAGCATGATGGCGGTGATGGCGACGCCGGTCATCGCCCGGGACACCCCGAAGGTATCGCGGACGAACGCCGTCGCCGCGAAGATGGCGTAGAACGAGAGGCTCGCGGTGAGCTGCCAGCCCGCTACGAGCCCGACACTGCGCCACGACGTGTTCGGGGACGACACGCTCGGACTGACGCGGAGCGGTCCCCCAAACCACACGCACACGGTGGCTCTTGCCGGTACTTCGTGGGAACGCGTGGCGTGGACCTCACCAAGATTTAACACGATACGCTGCGACCTGTGACGTGGTGACAGAACAATGAGCCAGCACGAGCTACCGCCGCTCCCCTACGACTACGACGCACTCGAACCCCACATCAGCGAACAGGTGCTCACGTGGCATCACGACACCCACCACCAGGGCTACGTGAACGGGCTGAACGGCGCCGAGGAGACCCTCGAGGAGAACCGCGAGTCCGGCGACTACGGCTCCACGGCGGGCGCACTCGGGAACGTCACCCACAACGGCAGTGGACACTACCTCCACACGCTGTTCTGGGAGAACATGGACCCGAACGGCGGCGACGAGCCGTCCGGCGAGCTCGCCGACCGCATCGCCGAGGACTTCGGCTCCTACGAGGGCTGGAAGGGCGAGTTCGAGGCCGCAGCCTCCGCAGCCGGTGGCTGGGCGCTCCTCGTCTACGACCCGGTCGCCAAGCAGCTCCGGAACATCGCCGTGGACAAGCACGACCAGGGCGCGCTCTGGGGCAGCCATCCCATCATGGCGCTGGATGTCTGGGAGCACTCCTACTACTACGACTACGGCCCGGACCGCGGCAGCTTCGTCGACGCCTTCTTCGAGGTCGTCGACTGGGACGAGGTCGCGAGCAACTACGACGACGTCGTCTCGCTGTTCGAGTAATCGGGTCCACCCCACCGCATTTCTTTCGCGCGTTACTCGCCGTCAGCGACTGGTACGAGCGCACTGATGCCGTGTTCGTCCGCGACCGCGTGCACGTCGTCGGTGAGCGCGCCGAAGTCGTAGTTCGAGCCGTCGGCGTCCAGGCCGACGACGACGCCGACCTGCTGATCGTCGTCCTCGACGAACGTCCGGAACAGCTCCCAGGTGTCGAAGCCGCGGTGCGTGTACCGGAACTCCGAGTAGTGGAGGAGGTCGTACGTCTCGCGGGTGACGAAGCCGTAGCGTTCGTTGTCCAGATACTTCTCGACGTCCACGTCCGAGATGCGGTCGGCGACGTCCTCGCGGAGGAACAGGGGCTCCTGGGTGCGCTGGTCGAGCACCCAGACGTCGCGGAGTCTGTCGCCGATGGCGCCTTCGATGACTTCCACCAGGGCGGCTTTGGCGTCGCTGACTTCCGACCGGACTCGCGTGCCGTTGCCTGTCATGGCTCTGCGTGTCCCAACAGCCATCCGACGCACGGTTAAGCGTTCCCCTAGCCCCGGGGGTTTTTCGGTGCTGTGGGTGCGAGCGTTCGTATGCCGATTCCGAAAGACGACTTCGAAGGCCTGTACCCGTGTGACTTCTACGAGCCCGACGAACTGATGGACGACGGGCAGATGTACACCGTCTACGAGATTGCGCGACTGCTCCAGGACCTCGAGCCGGACGCCGACCTCGACCGGGGCGTCGAGGACGTTCTGCTGGACTGGGCGATTCCGTGGGTGATGGTCCACAGCGACGACCTGGTGGTCGCCGAACCCCGGGACGACGACGAGCCCGGCTACTACGGCGTCGCGGACGACGCCTGAGCGGTCACTCGACGTCGATGCGTCGGCCTCAGGCGGAAATCCGACCGAGCCGAGCGACGCGCGCGGTTACTGGAACTGTGCGGTGCGGGCGGCGAGTTCGATGTCGAAGTACGGGTCGCTGGTGACACTCGGCCCGTGGCCCGAGTGCATCGCGTCGAGGTCCTCGTCGACGACGTCGAGGACGCGCTCGATGCTGTCGACGAGGACCTCGCGGTCGCCGCCCTCGAGGTCCGTGCGGCCGAAGCCGCCGTTCGCGAACACGAGGTCCGCCGCGAACAGCACGCCGGCCCCGGCCGAGTAGAAGCAGAGGTGGTGGGGTTCGTGGCCGGGCGTGTGCAGCGCCTCGTACTCGCTGTCCCCGACCCGGACGGTGTCGCCGTCTGCGAGCTCCCGGTCGACTCCGTCGACGCCCTGGAACCCCAGAATAGTCGGGTCGAAGGCCTCCGTTACGGCGTCGAGATTCCCGACGTGGTCGGGGTGGGGGTGCGTGACGAGGACGGCGTCCAGGTCGTCGACGTACTCGCGGACGGCCGCGACGACGTCGTAGTTCGCGCCCGGGTCGACGAGCACCGTGCGTTCGCCCGCGACCAGGAAGGCGTTGCTCGTGAACGCCTGGACGCCCGCAGAGAGGTTCTTCAGCATACGAGGGGCTACGCCGGCCACCACTTAGGGGTTGCCGGCTCGACCGACCGGAGTGCGGCGGTCAGCGCGGCGCGCCGACGAGGACGAGCTCGGAGTAGTGGTCGCGGTTCAGAATCTGTCGCTCCTCCTCTGGGTCGATGCGGATGGCCTCGTTCTCGTCCAGGGAGACGGTGGTCTCCCCGAACTGGACGTCGACACCGCCCTCCACGACGTAGTACACTTCCTCCTGGCCGGCGCTGCCGTGGTCGTGTTCCATGCCGCGGGCGTTCGGTTCCATCCGGTACACCGAGAACGCGACCTCGTCGGTGTCCAGCGCGTCCTTCATGAAGTACAGGTCGGCGCCGGCCTCCTCGGGCAGGTCGGAGCCGGCTTCCTCGACGGACGTGGTCTGGTACGGCATACGAGACAGTACTCTACGGCGACACTTCACGCTGCCGGCGGCGGCGATGACTCCGGCCGCGTCGCCCGTGGTCGGAACCGTTTTGACCACGGGAGGAGCATCCCCGAGCATGCGCGTACGCCTCCTCGAAGCCACCGAGAACCCGGAGGAACTCGTCTGCCTGGGCGCCCGAAACGACTACATGAGCGAGTGGGTCGGCGACCAGTCCTTCGAGGACGCCATGGCCGGCGTCGAGGGCGACACGACCGACGAACAGATTTCGAACTTCGTCGCGAAACTCCTCACGCGCGGTCACTACGGCCCGTTCGAGCACCCGAGTGCGACGTTCGCCATCGAAGGCGTGAGTCGCTCCTGCATGGCGCAACTCACCCGCCACCGCCACGCGAGCTTCGACGTCCAGTCGATGCGGTACGTGGCCTTCGACGAGGTCGACCCCGCGGACGTCGAGGACGGCGAGATGGTCGTCACGCCGCCGTCCGCGACCGACCCCGACTGGGTCGGCCGTAACCAGGACGCCGGTGACGTCGACGAGGAGACAGTGGAGAAACGCGAGGACGTGTTCCGCCGGTCCGTCCGCCGGTCCGTCGAGGACTACCAGGAGCTCCTCGACCTCGGGATGCCGCCGGAGGACGCCCGGTTCGTCCTCCCCATCGGCACCGAGGTGAACATCGTCGTCACCCTCAATCCGCGCTCGCTGATGCACATCGCAGACATGCGCGCCGCGGCCGACGCCCAGTGGGAGGTTCGAGAACTCACCGAGCAACTGCTGGACATCGCCGCCGACTGGTGCCCGCACATCTTCGAGTACTACGAGTCCGAGATGAAACACCGGAAGAACCGGCTCGCGCCCTGACGGCGAAGCGCTGGCCGCGTCAGTACCCGCCGTTCCCGCCCATCCCGCCGGCCCGCCCCTTCATCTCCCGTTGTTTCCGCTTCGTCTCGTCGTCGGGCTCGTCCCTGATTGCCGTCGTCCCCGCGCCGCTGACCGTGGACGTAGCGTACGGCGACCGTCGCTGCCACACCGGCCCCGACGAAGACGCCCGTGACCTGCTCGACCGCAGCCTCTTCGAGGACGTGGTGCGCGGCCGCTATCGCAGCGCTCACCGCGGCGACGACCGCGAGCCGGCGCTGTCGAGCGGAGGGCTGGTACACGTACGGCCGTTTCGTGTCCTCCGAAGAGTGTCTGCCGGGCGACCAGACCCCTCGTTCGTCGCGACTCCGTCACGCAGTACCAGCCCGGCCGCGAGACGAAACCGTTATTTGTACAACCCGGCTATCCGGAAGTGGACGCGCTCCGTTGGTGTAGTCCGGCCAATCATCTTGCCCTCTCACGGCAAGGACTAGGGTTCAAATCCCTGACGGAGCATTCCAACTTCCTGCAGTGCTGTGATTCCGACCGCGAGCGGTGAGTTCGGTCACCGCTGCGTACCGTCGAGCCAGTGCCCAGTGTTCGGGAACTCCGTCGCCGCGCGGCAACTGACCGACTCTCCGGGCCCGTAGCAGTCCAGCGAATCGCCGAGGAACGCGGGTGGGCCACTTCGCAGAACCATCAGGCGGTGGCGTTGTCGACGGCCAGATGACCCCACAGTTGGCATCGCTGCGGAGCGTACTCCATCCCTAACTGCTTCCGCCGAGTCTCGGTATTCCCGAGTTCGAGGTGGTGTGAGTGCGAGGACGGCGTGCAGTGGTCAGAGTGGTACCGTGGGTGAGTCTCCCTCGGCGAGCACCCGCTCGTACAGCTCGCTGTGTGCTTCGGCCACCGACTCCCAGGACAGTTCGGCAGCGACCGTCTCACTGTTCGCCGCCATGGTCGCTCGCTCGTCGTCGTTCCGTAGAACACGGACGAGCGCGTCCGCCAGCCGCGCGGGGTTCTCGGGGTCAACGACCAGTCCGGCTCCGGTCTCGCGGACGTACTCCGGGAACATGCCGACGTTCGAGGCGACGACGGGCGTACCGAACGACGTCGCCGTCGAGAAAACGCCGCTGTGGCCTTTCGTTCCGTCCTGGTCTCGGTATGGGAGCGCCACAACCTGAGCGCGGTCGAAGAAGTGGCCGACAGCGTCGTTCGGAATGAAGTGGTTGTGTATCTCGAAGGTGTCACGCCAGGCGTCGAGTATCGGAGCGGTGGCTGCCGGAAGGTCGCCGTCACCGGCGACGATTGCGGTGACGTCCGGGAGTTCCCGTTGGACGAGCGGAATCGCCTTGACGAACGTATCGATGCCTTTCGGAGGTACCAGATTCCCGAAGAAGAGAATCGACGGGTCCCTCTCGTCTACTGCGGTGGTCCCGGTACCGAACACGGAGTAGGACCCGTGGGGAATCACTTCGATCGACTCGGGGTTGTGACCGTAGTCGACGAGAGCGTCCTTCTGAGCGGACGTGTGAACGACTCCGGCGTCGGCGCGGACGTCCGGTATCGCGACATTCAGCAACTCCTCCAGGAAGACGGCCGGCCGCGACAACGAGAACCGCGGGCGGGGGACTTCGTGTTTCGTGACGATTAACGGGAACTCGGTGTCGATTCCGTGATACCGCATGAAGAACTTGACGTGTGGGAACAGTCCGGTCGGCTCGTGAACCAGATCGACCGGCAAGTCGGCGACCCGTTCAAGCGCGTCGTAAGAGTACATCCCCTCCAGGAACGTCCGGGGGTCGACGTCTCCGCTGTAGATCTTCGACATCGAGAGGTCGATCGACTGGAACGGCTCGATGACGTCGACGGCGGGGTCGAACAGGTCGTCGGCGGTGGTCTCTTTCGGTTTCACCACCGTAACGTCGTGACGGGCTGTGACGGCGTTCGCGAGTTCCGCTGTGTAGTGAGGTAATCCCCCCTCGCCCTGGCCGACGACGTAGAGTACGTGCATGTGCTCAGAGAGAGATGCACTTCCGTATCGAGGGGCCGACGTAGCGCGTGATCGGCAGCGGGAGGTGCTTCCAGACCCACTTGAGTTCGTCGTACGTTTCGTCCTCTGGGTGTGGTAACGCCGTCTCGCCGCCGGGGAAGTAGTGTGTGTCGTCGTACCACGTTTTCTCGCCACCGAAGCTCTTCTTGAACATGTAGACGCCCGACCCCTCTCGCGTCCGACCGAAGTCGTAGGTGTCGTATCCCCGTTCGGCCGCCCACTCGAGAGACTTCCACGTCACCAGGCTCCCCCCGTTCAGTTCGCGGTGTTCGGCGTCCGTGCAAACCGCCCACTGGTGGACGCTGGAGCCTTGCGAGAGGTCGAGGACGGCGTTTATCGGGTCCCCATGCCTCCGAATCAGGCCGAGGTGGGCGGCGTCGGCGCCGTGGAAGGAGTCCCAGAGTGTCCGGAAGAATCGCCAGGCGTGGGGCGGGGTTCCGTGGTCGCGCATCGACTCGAGGTAGAGCCCGTAGAAGTCCCGGAGATCATCCAGTGAGTCACCGACGTCGTACGTGAGCGCGGTGTTCTCTTCGGCCTGCCGTATCTGCCGCTTGCGACTCGACTTGATCTGGTCCCACACAGCCTCCGGACCGTCGCCGACGGCGTTTTGGAACGTGACGAACCGAGTCCGGGTCTCGAACGGCTCGGTAGTGTCGGCCCCCCAACCGCGGACACTGACGAAGTCGACGTCGCGCTCGTCTGCGAGCTCCAGGACGCGCTGGAGAATCTCGAACCGAGCGTCTTTGGCGGCCCCGCTGACGGACAGTAGGGGGCCGTGCTCGCCGAACGGCGGCGACACCAACTTCGAGCCGAAAAGCCGGCTTCGAACGAGGAACAGCGGAAGACCGGCGACGAGCCTGTTGCCGTCGTCAACGGCGAGATACAGGCGGTCGTGGCCGTAGGTCTCGCACGACGTCCCCCACTCCCAGCGGGCGAACGGCGGGCCGTCAGCTCGCTCGACCAGCCGGTTCCATGCCGCGCCGTCGGTACAGATTCTCGCAGTCGAATCGGGACCCGTCTCGAGTGTTGCCGTCACGCGTCACTCGCCCCTGTGGTGGCGTCCCTGCTGCTGGACCGCTGGCGCTCCGACGTCTGTCGGTCTGTCCGCCGAGAGCGGTGCTGTTCGAGGACGGTACCCACCGAATCGAAGGAGAACGCCGAGAGCAGGTGCGCGAGCTTCGACCGGAGTGAGTCGATGCCGTAGAAGCTGATGAACCGTTCGTGTATCGCCGGTGCAGTGGTCCGCACGTCGGGGTTGAACTCCCACGGGTGAAAGAACAAGTTCGCGGGTACTCCGCGCCGGTTCAGCCGCTCGATGCCTCGCTCCAGGACGAGTCGGGGAAGCACTCTCGCGTAGAAGCCGCCCGCAATCGGGATAGCAGGGGTCGTGTCGGTGACCGACACCGGGAACTCGACGAGTCCCGCGTCAGCTGAATCACGGTCCGGTGCCGAAAACGGTTGGTCGACGTCCATCACGTACGGCGTCCGCTGGTCGGTTCGAACGCCGTACATCGGGGTCCACGTCGGGAACACGCTCGAGTCGTACCGGTACTGACTGTCCTCGAGGATCGGAATCGCCCACTCAGTGGTCCTCGTGAGCGAGAAGTTCGGGGCCCGAAATCCGTCTGGTGTGACACCCGTCGCGGATTCGATCGCCCGCCGCGAGTCAGAAAGCTCCGCGCGAAACTCGCTCGGTGTGGTGTCCCAGATGGACGTGTGCGTGTGTCCGTGAGACGCGAGTTCGTGGCCGGCATCGCGGATACGGCGGAGGAGTTCCGGGTAGTTCCTGGCGATGTCACCCACGACGAAGAACGTCGCTTGGACCTCGTGCGACGACAGGACGTCCAGGACCGTTCGGACAGAGTGCTCGACGTGGTCGTCCGGGTTCTCCACTGTGTCCTGGAGGAGCGCAGCATTGTACCAGTGTTCGACGTCGAACCCGATAGCGTTCGTGACTGCGCCCCCGGGTGGTTCCATATCCCGGGGGTCGGCGGCACGCCATATTGTAAGAAATGTACTGTACGAAGTAGTAGACAGCTACGACTCGCGGACGGAGTGGTTATCTACGCCCATAAGGGTCCTAATTCGGCGTGCGACTCGGGGGATGTCACTGGGGGTGATACGTGTTCATCGAGTGGAGTATGATCGCGGTGAAACCAGCGAAGATACCGGCGACTGTCAGCACGACGGCTGATACCCCCAGTTGTAACGGTAGCTGGCCGTTTACGAGCGTTCGGTGGACTGCCAGATTCCCAAATGCCAGCCCGCCGATGGTCAACAGTAGTCCCGGAAGTCCGAGGGCCAACATGGGTCGTTCGCGTTCGACTGTGCGCAGCATGTTCCGGACGAGATGGAACCCGTGATGGACCGGATTGTGGTTGTTCGCGTCGGCGACGTCGTAGTCGATGGTCGTGCCGACTTCGGCGATGTCGTAGTCGTGCTGGTGGGCGTGATGGAGGATGTCGGTGCTCGCACCCATGCGGTCGCTGATGGTGTCGTCGCTCGCGAGGCTCCTGACCGCCGTCGGGGTGTACGCCCGAAAGCCGCTCTGCGTGTCGCCGATTCGCGACTCGGCGCGAACCACCCCCATACTCAGGTTGAAGAAGCCGTTGACGACCCACAGGCCGACTCTGCGATACCAGGGGAGACCGGGCTGGCTGCACCCCTCGAATCGGCTGCCGATGACGATCTCGGCGCCGGTCGCTCGTTGTTCGCCGACGAGGAGCGGGATGTCACTGGGGTCGTGTTGCCCGTCTCCGTCGAGGACGACGAGGTGGTCGATGTCGACTCGGCTCGCTTCCTCGAAGATGGTCTGCAACGCGGTCCCGTACCCGCGATTCGACGGGTGTTCGAGGACGAGTGCGCCTGCGCCGTCGGCTCGCTCTGCCGTCGCATCCTCGCTACCGTCATCGACGACGACCACCCCGTCTGCGTATTCGGAGACCTCTTCGACGACGCTCGCGATGGTCTCGGCTTCGTTGTACGCGGGTAACGCCGCGAGCACCTCGAGTGTCGATTCGTCGAATTCGTCTCGGATTCGGGAGTGCACGGACGCTCCGTTCACGTGCCGGGCGTCGGTCGTCCATGCTCGTGGCGCACTTCGAGTATCGGCCGGTGGTCGTCCACCGCCGTCGCGTAGTTCGATGCCGGCGTCGGGGTCGGACGCTGTCGCTTCCACGTCGGCGGTGTCTCCGGTCGCGGTCCGGGATGTCGGGGACGCCACTTCGATGGAGACATCGCCCCTGGTGGTGGGTTCGCACGCACGCTCGCTGCGCTGCTGTCGAACGACCCTCGTCTCACCGCCGGGCGCCAGTTGCGTGTCGACGACGACTCCGTCGGTGGTGTCGCCCGCCGCAGCCGCGTCTGCCCCGGTGGCACGGCTGTCGTCGGTGATGCGGACGGTGATCGGCACTGACCGCGTGGATTCGGCCGTGTACGTGATGCGAGCGGTGCCAGTGTCACGTATCGTGGACTTTGTTACGGTGACGCCTGATTGTTCGACGGTCACTCGCTGTGCCCGTGACGGTTCGATTCGACACTCGCCGCATTCGACGCAGACGTACGTCCCGTCAGTGGTTTCGACTAGAGGCGCGTTGCAGGGGATGCACTTCCGAAGCGCGTTTCGGACGGAGTCGTGCGAGCGGCTCATGTGGGTACCCGAGGCGCGGTCCTTCGAGTCGAGTCCGTCATTTCTATTCCTACCGGCTCTATTGAGGACTGAACCCCGAATTGTTATGATTCTGTTATTCGGGGCGGTCTTCGGAAAGTCGGCCGTCTCTCCGTGCACGTCGCTGTGGACAGCGGACACGTCACGTCACCGCGACCGCGACGGATAGCCGGGGAATCCGTCAGCCACCCAGAGCACGAGGAAGACCACGACCGGCAACACGTACGCACTCACCACGTCGAAGTCTGTCAGCCGGTAGAGTGCGTCAATCAGTGACCGGCCATCCGCGCTGTACGGGGACGGGACAACGGGCCACAGGAGGAAGCCGAGGTACTCGGTCCGCCCGGCGCGAACGAGCGTGACGGCGTCGGCCACGGGGTGACTCGCGAGCGCGAGGCTAAAACACAGCGCCAGCCGCGTGCGCTCGTGGCGGCGACCGAGCCGAGTCACCACCGCGACGACGACGGCCACAGTCAACAGTGAGTGCGCGAGCGAGCGCCCCGACGGCAATACGCCAAGGGTCCAAGCGAGCGGCTTATCGACGAGATCGGGGAGTTGAGTTCCCAAGACGACGAGCCAGAACTCGGTCGTCGTCGGCGGCGCTCCGTCGCGCCCCCGACACCACACGGACCAGAGAATGTACCCGACCCCGAGGTGTCCCCAAGGCCACATCAGCCTCGAACCCGACCGTCTCCCGCATCGCCCCGTCGCTTTGGGCCGCCCCTCGGCGACGAGTGCGGTCGCAGGCGCCGGCGGTGACCAGACGGCATCATCTATTCGAGATATCCGAGATTCCGGAGCCGGGCTTCCTGGTCCGTCGAGAGAGTCACCTGCGCTCCGCCCGCGTCTAGGTCGAACGACTCGGGCGTCTCTACACGCGCAGTCTCGGCTGAGAAGTCGGGCGACCCGTATGTGACGTGTGACGAGAGCGCAAGCGCGGCGAGACGGACGGTCGCGCCGAGGGTGGCGTTTCGCCGCCACGCCGGACTGTACCCGCGGAAGAGGTTGTCGTACGCGATCGCGAACAGGCGCTGGGCGGCGGACTCGTGGTGGAAGACGTGTCCACCGCTCTCGTTCCACAGCGAGGTCCCCGCGTAGACGGAGAGGTCGACGGTGTGACCGAGCACGTCCCGTGAGAGGTGTTGGAAGACGTCCGATCGGAGGCGTCGGCCGTCCGGTGGTGGCGAGTGCCAGACGTCGACGCCGTCCAGGCCCGACGGCCGTTCACCGAGAGCCCCGAGTGCGGTCGGCGCGACGTCGGCGCCAGACAGTAGCGTCGACAGGTGTTCACCTTCGGGGAGTCCTGCGCCGAGAAAGACGACCGGGACCGTCACGGTCTCCGGACAGAGCGGGTGCCCGTGACCGAATCGACCACCATTCCGCGGTTCGCCGAGCGCCTGTCCGTGGTCGCTCGTGAACACGACGAGCGTGTCCGCGAGGAGGTCTCTGGACTGGAGCTGTGAGTACACGTCGAGGAAGCGCTCCGCGGATCTGCTGGCGTCGCGTCGATACAGGTCGACAAGCTGTGGTCGACGGTTCTCGTACTGGGCGAAGAATTCGGCCGTCGACTCGAAGACGTCGTTGTCGAAGCCGTAGGGTGCGTGCGGGCCGATGTCGTGAACGACGTGCGTGAACGGCGGCGAGAGTTCCGCGAGTTTGCGTTCGGCGTCCAGTTGGTGAATCTGCAGCGGCGGTTTCTCGCCGGACGGGAGCTCAGTCCAGACTGTCTCGGCGTCGAAGCCGACCGTCCGCCCACGGGGCGTCAGGAGCGGTGGCCGTTCCGGGAGTTGGTCCTCGAACATCCACACGCCGTGTGTCCCCGGATACTGGCCAGTCAGGAGCGACGGCAAGGCTGAGGCGGTGAACGTGCTTGGGGCGATCGCCTTCGCGGTGACGCCACGTCGGCGGACGCACTCCGGGAGAAAGTCGTATCTGAGCGCGTCCGAGACGAACACGACGACGTTCTCGACGACATCGCGGTCCGCGACAGAGGAGAGGGCCCCGTGCATGGTTCCTGTTGGCTCCGCGGATTCGCTTTGTAACCACCTCCATACTCGGGTGCGCCCCGACCGAGCCGCGCACCCGTCAGCGGCTAGCCCGGAGGAAGTAGACGCCTGTTCTCCCGCCATCGGGGCCGCCGAGGCGGTCGAGGTGGAAGTCGTGCGCTCGCAGGAGCGATTCGACGGCCCCGGGAGTCGTGTCGTAACGCGCCGTCTTCTCGCGGTGCACTTCTACGTACACGGTTGTCACGTCCGCGAGTAGCGGCTCCATACCACGCAATACCAGGTGTTCAGCCCCCTGAACGTCGATTTTGACGACGTCTGGGGACGGCGCGACGCCACGCTCGACTAGCGAATCCCCGCGGCGAGCTTCGACGGGTGTCGTTCCGTCGTCGGCGAGGTAGTGGTGGCCTCCACCGGCCTCGACGAATGCCGACTGGAGCGCCGCCGAACGTGAGGACCTTGTCAGTGCGGCTTCGCTGACGGTCCAGCGGGACGCGGGCGCGTTCCGCTGCAGGTTCGAGGTGAGACGGCGTCGGTTCAGCGGCTCCGGTTCGAACGCAACGACGTGTCCGTCGGGGGCCGCCGTCGACGCGAAACAGGCGTAGGTTCCCACACAGGCGCCCACGTCCCAGACGACGTCGTCACCATCGAGCTCGCTCAGGAAGCGGCGGAGGAGCGTCTCTTCGCCACCGAATGTCGTCGCTCGGACGTACTCGGAGCGGCTTCGGATTCCGAACTCGGCGGTCTCACCGTCGATGTGGGCGGTGTACGTCTCGTCGAGTGTCCGCAGCCGCACTCGCCAGTAACACTCGTAGAGGCGGGCGAGAGCGCTGGACCGTCGGTAGAGTGCTCGTAGAGTGTCCAGCGGTCGCTCGAAACGCCACCGGCTCATCACTGTCGTGGTTGACGGGTTCGCTGTACTGTAATGAACACCATTCCCTCGATAATCCCGGGTTGACTGACCGGTAGCAATATTATAGTTAAATGAAGTGTCTCCGTTGCCAGTACCAATGGCCACCAGAACTGAGGCCGACGCCGCGGTTCTCGTTCCGGAGTCGAACTCCGGGAAGACACTCACCTGTCTGCGGTCACTGGGCCGACGCGACATCCACACGATTCTCGCCACGGAACGTGGGACGTTCTCCGCCTCGCGCGCCTCGAAGTACGTCGACGAAGCGCTTGACACCTGCACGCCACACGACGACCTCCAGTCGTACACGGAGTCGTTACTGGAGTGCGCTAGCCGCCCCGACGTCGCGACAGTCGTCCCGAACCGCGAGGAAGACGCGTACGTACTCTCGCGGCACCGCCCGGCGTTCGCCGACCACGTCGAACCGATCTGGCCGTCCTTCGAGACGATACGGACCGTTCAGGACGGCCTCGAACTCGCGGCCGCCGCGGAAGCGGCGAACGTCCCCGTGCCGGAGACACAGTCGTTCGACGACGTGACCGACTGGGACCGCAACCTCATCGTGAAGATGCGGTACTCCTGTCTCACGGCCAAGTACGTGGACTTCCTCGACGAAACTGAGTGTGAAGGCCAAGCCCCACCACTGTACCACGGGCCGGGCGCCCCGCCCGACCGTGACGCCGTCGTCGAACACATGCTCGGGCACGTTCCGGTCGTCCAGGAGCACATCCCGATCCGAGACGAGTACTCGTTTCGCGCCCTCTACGACCACGGGACGCCCGTCGCGACGAGCGTCCGCCGCCAGATTCGAGGGACGTCATACGCCGGCGGAACGAGCGTGTACCGAGAACTCGTCGAGAACGAACGCGTCGAGACGCTCGGCAAGCGCCTCCTGGACCACCTCGACTGGCACGGACTCGCAACCGTCCAGTTCATCGAATCCGCCGACACCGGCGCGTACCGGTTCCTCGAAATCAACCCCCGAACGTGGACGTCGATTCCGCTTGACGTGCGTGCGCAAGCCGACTTCCCCTACTTCTACTGGTTGCTGGCCACCGGCCACGGCGACGAAATCGACCCCAGCCACGAAACAGACTTCGGCAGCCACCTCCTCTACGGCGAACTCCAGTACCTCTGGAGCGTCCTCTCTGAGGAGTACCCGAACACCGAGCGCCCCGGGCTCGCGAGAACATTCTTCGACGTCGCGCGCTCGCTCGTCGAACAGCCTCGCTCCGACTATCTGGTCCGGGACGACCCGATGCCGTTCTTGTTCGCAGTCCGGAACCAGCTGGCTCGCGCCTGACCGATGAACGTCGGCTCGTCGGCGCTCAAACTTCTCGCGTCGCGGTCTGCCAGTTCGTTTCTGTTCTTCCTGGGAATCACACTCTTCGCGCGTCGGCTGCCGCCCGACGAATTCGGCGTCTTCTTTCTGTACCTCGCTACCGTCGGTGTGATGACCATCCTCGCCGACTTCGGCACGTGCGGCGCCCTCGAAAAGCGACTGAGCGAAGGCGGCCCTCGGGCCGACATCCTCGGTTCCGCGCTCGCATTCAAAGCCGGTCTGCTCGCCGTCCTCGTCGGCGGTATTCTGCTCGCCGGTCCGGTCATCAACGCCTACGCCGGCACCGACATCGCGCTGTTCCTCGCAGTCGGCCTCCCCGCGACCGAGTTCGCCCGGTTCTACGTGCACGCAGTCCGGGGGGAACTCCGCGTCGGCCTCACGGCGCCGATCCAGTTCGCGAGGCGAGTGATCTGGATCGGGGTTGGATTCGTACTCGTTCGGGCGGGGTACGGTGTCGATGGAATCATCGTCGGCCTCATCTGCGGCCGATTCGTCGAAGGACTGCTCGCATTCTGGCAGTCCGATACGTCCGCCGGCTCCCCGTCGGTCGAGGCGGTTCGGTCGCTGTTCTCGTTCTCCAAGTACCAGACCGTTCTCTCGGTCGGCGGGCGGTTCTACCAGTGGATGGACACGCTCATCATCGGTTTCTTTCTCCCGAATCTCTTCGTGAGCTCATACGAGCTGGCCTGGCAAGTCACGCTACTCGTGTTACTCGTCAGCAAATCACTCGAGCTCACTCTGTTCCCCGCCATCAGCAGTTTACACGCCGACGCAAAGCTAGAGCGAATCCGAGCCACCGTGACCAAGGCGTTCGGGTACGCGATGGTCGTCTCGATTCCGGCGATTGTCGGCGCGGCTCTCTACGCGGAGGAGATTCTCAGATTCGTCTTCGGACCCGCGTACGCATTCGCCGGGGTCGTCCTCGTCGTACTCATGGTCGAGAAGGCCTTCCAGTCGTTCAATGACGTCACCATCGCCGCACTGCGGGGCATCGACAGCCCCGAACTCCCCGCGAAAGCGACGGTCCTCTCTATTGCGGTGAATCTAGTGCTCAGCCCGCTTCTCATCCTCAACGTCGGATTCGTCGGCGTCGCCATCGGAACGACGACGGCGTGGCTCATGAACGGACTCCTCCAGTTCCGGTACCTGCGACGACACGTCGATGTCGTATTTCCCGCCCGGCTGTTCGGCTGGTACTGGGTGGGCGCCCTGCTCATGGGAGTCGCTCTCCTCGCACTCGAAACGAACTTCCCGGTCACGGGACTCGCGAGCCTGATAGTACACGTCGGCGTTGGCACGCTCGTCTACTTCTCTGCCCTCTCGTTCGTCCCGCGAGTCCGACGGGACATCCTCGGACCGGGCTTGCACGCCATCGTTCCGGCTGCTACTACGCCCTCCTCCTCTAATCGGGAGTGAGCGACTCACCGGCGTCAGTCGTGACTCTCCCCTGACTCGGAGGCGTCCCGTATCGGGTCGGAGGCCCCCAGGAACTGGACTTAGTCGTCTCCAACTCTGGCAAGCGAGTCTATAACAAACCGTGGTTCAGTGGTACGCCGCGTACGAACCACCTGATCCGACATGGCTTCTGGAAGCTACTGGAGTCGACTGCGGCCGCGATTCACGCCCCACGACTCGACCACAGTCCTGCTTGTCCTCGCCGTGTTCGTGGGCAGTCTCGCTCCCCTACCGGCCCTCTTCGACCCGGTCGTGGCAGTCGTGCGGGTCGGTCTCGGGCTCGTTCTGCTCACGCTCGCCCCCGGCGTACTCGTCGTCAACCTCCTCGACCTCCGAATCGACCAATTCGGCCGGTATCTCGTAATTGCGGTGGGGTTGAGTCTGCCGCTCGTCACTGTCCTCGCGCTCGCGACGAACGCGGTTCTCTCGGCGCTCGGTGTGTCTAACCCGCTCTCTGTCGGACCGCTCGCACTCGCCCTCACCGCCCTCCTGGTCGTGCTCGTCGCGCTCTCGTGGTCATCCGGCAACCACGACATCCGAACGCCGAGGTTCCTCGTGGAACCGACAGCGGCTGCGAGCGCACTCGTGGGCATCGTCCCGCTGGCAGTTCTCGCGGCAGCCAGCGTCCGCGCCTTCGACGTGTACATCCCGATGTACGCATTCGTCGCGAGCGTGCTCGTCGTCGTCGCGCTGACCGCGACACGACGTGTGCCGAGTACCCTGTACCCGCTGGCCGTCTACGCCGTCGCCGCGGGCACGTTCCTCCACCGGAACCTCGTCTCCGGGTTCCTCGTCGGTGCGGACGTACAGGCGCTGTACGGTACGGCTCAGTTGCTCGTCGATTCCCAGCAGTGGGCCACGACTACAGCGGGCTCGCCACTCGCCGTGCCGACGGTCACGCTCACGCCCGCCACGACGTCGATTCTGACGGGCCTCGACCTCGCCACCGTCTTCACCGTCGTCAACGTACTCGTGTTCGCGTTCGTCCCGCTGGGGTTGTACTACGTGGCTCGGGACCTCTTCAGCCCCGACGTCGCGGTCTTCGGGAGCTTCTTCTTCGTCTTCTATCACGTCTCGTTCTCGTTCTCTCCCGGGAAGCAGTTGCTCGCTGGTCTGTTCGTCATCCTCATCTTGGACACCCTCACTCGGCAGTGGGCTCGGCGCCGGAATCGACTCTTCGTCGTCGGAGTGCTATCGCTCGGCCTCGTCTTCACGCACTACGCCACGACCTACGTGTTCGCTCTCGCCCTGTTGCTCGGCGGCATCGGCCTCGGCGTCTTCGCGCGGCTCGTGGACGACACCGACATCGACGCAACGCTACCGGTAACGTACGGCCTCGGAATGCTCAGCGTCGGCTCGGCCTGGTACTGGTACGTCTCCCGCGACCTCTTCGCCGACCTCGTTTCCGCGCCGCTAGTCGTCTTTGACCAGGTCCTCGTTCTGCTCTCAGCCGGGACCGTCCCCGGGTCGGGAACCAGCTTCGCCAGCCAAGACCCCTCGCTGCTCGAACAGGCTCAGGTGGGCGTCTACTTCCTGTGTACTGCCCTACTCGTTGTCGGTATCGTCGCAGTCCTCGTTGCGGTCCACAGGCGACGGCGAGTTCCGGGCCGAGATTCCCGAGCCGGAATCGGCACACGGCCCGCCCTCGAGACGTACGTCGCCGTCGCACTGCCACTGTTCGCGTTCCTGGTGTCGTCGTACTTCTTCGTGTTCAACCTTTGGGCAGACCGGGTCTACCAGATGGTGCTCGTCGTGCTCGCACCGCTGCTCCCGGTTGGCTGTCTCGCGGTGTCCCGTCTGGGGAAATCGCTCGTCCCGAGCCGGCTGTCGGTGACTCGGCCCCGGTGGGCGGGCGTCGTCGTCATCTTGGTCGCGCTGTTCGCGCTGAACTCCGGGTTCGCCTTTGCGCTCACCGGTGCAGCGGACACCTCGACGTTCAACGAGAACGCGAACGACCTCGCGTTCAACGACGGTGAACGCGCGGCCGTCGACTGGCTCGCGGAGAACGCAGACATCGTACGGGCGGACGAGTACCGGTCGACCGGGTCTCTCGTGACTGTCGATGCACCCGAACAGACCCAGATATACACGGACTCGCAGAGCTACCAACTGTTCAGAGCGAAACTCCCCTCCGGCCGGTATACGTCCGAGGTCGTCGTCCTGAAGAACCGCTGGAAACCGCGCTTCGACCCGGCGAACGTCGGTCCGGGCTACGTCTTCATACGTCACGACGCAGTCCGTACCGTCGACTCGGATCGCCCCGCGCCGCCGTCGGTCGTCGCCGCCGACGCGCGCGAAGCGATCCTCGGACGCGGCACGGTCGTGTACCGGAACGACGACGTCACCATCGTCCACATCCCGGGGAGCGACGGCGGTTAGCGGTCTGGTTTCATCAGGTGCCGTCGACCGTCAGCCGGACCCCGCCACCGAACGTCGAGAGGTCCGCTCTCGACCGGCTGGTTCGGTCGGTGACCCGCTCTCCGACCTGGCGGGCCGCCAGTCACTCCGTGTACCCGAGCGCTTGCAGTCGCTCGGCGGTCGTGCGGTCTCCCCCATCGAGGTCTTCACCACTCCTGGCGGGAGCCGGCTCGTAATCTCCGTCGTTCGTCGCGTCGGTAACGACCCACGGGACACTCGTCAGCGCAGGGATGTCGATTCCCTGCGGGTGCCCGTACAACCCCCACTCGCCGAACGCTTCACCGTGGTCGGCAGTCACGACCACCCGCTCGGCGTCGATGCTCGACAGGAGCAGGTCGACGTTCTGGAGCGCCAGCCCGAGCGACTCGCGGTACCGCTCGATCGCGACCGAGCGGTCCAGCGCTCCCTTCGTCACCCGGTCCCATTCGTCCTCTACGCTCTTCTCGCCGTGGGTGAAGTTGGCCTGACTCAGCGAGTCAGCGTCGTCGGTGAGGAAGGGGACGTGGGGCTGGATGTAGTGGACCACCATCCGTTCGGGGTCGCTCTCGCGCCACTGTCGAACCGCCGCGTCAGTGACCGGCCGCGGGTAGACCGTCCCCCGGTCGTCGTCCCACGCGTACCTGTACACCTCGTCGACGTCCGCGAACGTCCCCGGGTCAGTCAGCTCTTCGGGAAAGGGGTTACCGCTCACGTAGACCGTCTCGCGGAGGACCGCCGGGTCGGTCTCTTCGACCGTCCGCGGGACCCAGTTCCACGTACAGGACGCCAGCGAAGGGAACGTGTCGACTTCGTCTAACCAGTCGAACGACGAGGTGAAACGCGCCAGTTCGTCCGCACGACACGCGTCGAGTATCACGCAGACGTCCCACTCCTCCGAGAAGATCGACTGGCCGGAGACGTCGCTGGCTGCCGTGTGATATACGATACCGAACCAGCGGCGGAGCCCTCCGGAGAGTCCGAATTCGTCGACGAACCCGGGCACGCTCGTCACTCCCTTCCAGATGGTATCCGCGGAGACCATGACTCCCCCGTCGGAACCCTGCGCCTTTGTTCGTCTCTCCCTTCCACCGCGCGACGGGAATAACGAGGTGTTACACGGAGTTCACGAGTGAGTCGCGGGGATACGACCGCAGTCTGATTCCCTGCCGCCGCTTTCAGTCGGTCCGGTCGATCACCGTCCCGTTCAGTTCGGTCACGACTTCGCCGCCGAACGTTGACACGTCGACGATCGACGCCCCTGCGAGCCAGAAGTAGTCGCTATCGTCCCCGAGACGCCCAGCGATCTTCGTCGAGGTTGTGTCGTCGGCGTCGAGCGCCGACGGACTGACGCCCTGTACGCCGCCGGTGGTCTCGATGATGTACGTGACCGACCCCGAGCTCCCGTCCGCCCGCCGAATGTCGAGCCGATCGAGCGGCGAGCCGTTGACGGACACCGCCGCGTCGCCGGTCACGGAGAGTCCGGAGAGGTCACCGTCGAACGTGTACTCGTCGCTCGCCGTGTCGACGGTTCCGCTCGCCGCGGACGACGAGACCGAGTCAGCCGACTCGGGTTCGGAGACCGGCGCGAGCTCATCGGTAACCGATACCGAGTACGACGCGCTCGTGTCGCCGGTCGGGGTGAGGGACAGCGTGTTCGCGTGGCTCTCCACACCGGACGGACCGGGGGAGTCGGGGTCGACGAGCGATGCCGGGTCGACAGGCGAGTTGTCGACGAAGAGGTCCAGAGACCCGTCGTACGTGAGGTCGACGATGTCGCCGTCGTACCGGAAACCGGGCAGACCGGACTGTTCCGCCATCGTCCCGCCACCGACGAACTCGTCGTCCGAGACCCAGTAGTCGGCCGTGTTGCCGTCGGCGTCGATTCGGACGTTCCCGTGGCTCGTCTCGAAGGCGAAACTCGTGGTCTGACCGTCTCCCGAGCGAGCCCACAGGTAGTGTTCGTCGACCGTGACGTACGAGTCGGGGTCGACCTGTTGGTCGTCGATGTACATCTCGAGTGGCCCGCTGTAAGTCAGGTCGGTGATATCCCCCTCGTAGTAGAGACCGGGGAGCTCCGCCTGCCGAGACACCGCCCCGCTAACGGACGCCCCGTCGCCGGAAACCTGGTAGTCGGCGGCGTAGTCGCTGTCGTCGAGGCGGATGTTCCCGTCGCTCGTCTCGATGTCGAACGTCGCCGTCTCGCCGGTCCCCGAGCGGAGCCAGAGGTAGTGCTCGTCGGCCGGCTCCTCGGTCGACCCGCCGGTCGAGCCACCGCTGTCCGGCGCGTACTCGTACACCCGGACCCAGTCACAGAGGAACTCACGCCCCTCCCAAGATTCGCTCTTGTCAGTGGTTCCGACGTTGTCGAGGTTCAGCGAGAGCATCAGGTACTCCGAGCCCGCGTTGTTGAACGCCTCCAGTACGTCCGGGTCGGTCGTTTCTTCCACCAGTACCCCGTCGACGTAGTGGCGGAGTGCGTCCGTCCGCCACTCCATCCCGTAGACGTGAAAGGAGTTCCCCGGCCAGTCGGACTGATCGCTGTATTCGCTGTACTCGCCGTTGACCGTCTGGTGCGTGCTGCTGTCCCCGGCGACGCCGGAGCTCGAGTAGTGGAGGTTGTGGCTCGTCTCGGCCGCGCGGTCGGTGCTCGGCTGGAGGTATTCGACGACGTCGATCTCCGGGGGCCACGCCTCGCTGTTGGGCTTCGACCAGAAGGCGTTCTGCCACCCCACGCCCTGGACGAACTTACATCTCGCCTCGAAGTACACCGGCGGTTCGACGGTGATTCGATTCTTCGAGTGAACGGCACCGACGTACACCTCGCCGGTCTGGTCGAAGTCCTCGTGAGAAGCCGTCAGTCGGAGCATCGAGTCGCTGACGTCCACGTGTTTGTCGCGCGCCCACGACACCTTGGATCCGGGGGCGCCGAGCCCCCACCCCCACCCGAGCGCCCAGTTCGAATCGTCAAGGGAGTCCCCGTCGAAGTCGTCGGCCGTCCTGAGCGTCCAATTGCCGTTGTCGGGCGGGGCGGCGTCGGAAGCGTCTGCCGCCGCGGTCGGAATCACCGACGCGCCGGCGGCGGCCGTCGCTCCGAGGCCAGCCAAGTAGTGTCGTCGGCTGAGAGACCACCGGTCTCCTTCGTCTGTCTCCGCTTCGGCGTCCGCAGTAGGGTCTGGTTTCTCGTTCGGCACGCGAGGTACTGATGGCCTACCGCGGAAAAGAATTATTGCAGATTATTTCTTGGATGAGGGCGGTTGGATACCAGTTGCTTGTACACCGGTTACGAAGCTACTAACGCCCTAGTACGGTCCTGTTAACCATTAGATAAAATAACCCTTAGTCATTTTACTGGCTGTAGTCCACGCCTAGACACTCAAACGACGACTGCTGCCCCGAAGAGAACCCGTCGCCGCGAGGGCCGCTAGCGCCAGGCTACGTCTCCCGCTTCAGACGCGACAGGTCGCCGTTCGGCCCGACAATGCGGCCGGGATGCGGCCCGTACCACCACCCGAACAGCATCGTCTTCCGCGACTTGATGCGCTTGATGGTTTCGCCGTCGACGACGCTGCGGCTCCCGACGAGCACGTCCCGCTTTCGGGCAATCCGCTCGAACACCCGCTGCAGCGACGCCACCGACCTCGTCACCGCGAAGAGATACGCGGACCAGACGAGCGTCGTGAACACCACGTACCGCCACGGCAGATTCCGAATTGCGATGTTGACCCGGTTCTCGACCAGTCGCTCCTTCCGCTCCCGCTCCGGAATCCGGCCCGCACTCGACTTCTGGTGGTAGACGACGATGTCGGGCGTGTAGAGGATGTCGTACCCCGCGTCGTGTACTCGCAGCGAGAGGTCGATATCCTCGAAGCCGTACCCGAACTCGTCCGGATACGTCCCCGCACGTTCGAGCGCTTCTCCACGAATTGCTGCGCCGACCCCGACGAAGTTCGGCGCGCGATACGGCTCGGTCGGCTCCATGCCGATTCTCGGCGGGTCCGGCGTCTCCTCGATTCGCACTCGTTCGGTGTCGCGGTCCTGGCTCTGGAACGCGAGTGCCCCGATGTCGTCGTACCGCTGAAAGTGATCGACGACCTCGCGGAGTGCGTCGGAATCGGCGAATACGGCGTCGTCGTCGATCTGCACGAGAATCGAACCGGCGGCGAGGTCAATTCCCTCGTTTCTCGACTGCGCCGGACTCGTCCGTTCGGGGAGGTGGTGGAACTGAATCCACGGGCTGTCGAAGCGACCCTCGTTCTCGAACATCGCCATCACGGCGGGCGAGGTGTCTCCGACGACGACCAACTCCTTGCGGTCGTACGACTGCGCGACGATGGACTCGACGACTTCGACGAGGGCGTCCGGCCGGCGGTACGTGGCGATAACGACGGAGACGAGCGGCTCCCGGTCCGTCCCGCTGGAGCGTTCAGTAGCTGTGTCAATCTGATGCATCGGTGCTGGCGGCGGTTTCGTCCGTTCTCTTCGCTAATCGGTGCGACACGACCGCTTCGTAGGACCAGCACCGCCTTTGGTAACCACAGCATTCGACGGTGAGGCGCGCTCGACGGGGGGCTGGTCTCGCGTATCCTAGCGACCGCGCCGGGCGTGGCCGCGGCTCCGAAACCTGCTGTGTCTCCACTTCCGACGCTCCGATGTCACGCCAAGTGCAGTATAACAAGGGACTCGAAGCGACGTACGACGAGCAATGGACCGGCGAACGTACCTCTCGCTGCTCGGCGCGTCGGCCGTCGCTCTCGGCAGTCCGTGTCTGTCGCGGCAGCCGGAGCCGTCGAACCTGGCCCCCGCCCCGAGCGGACAGGACGGCGAGCGCGAGTGGACGTTGGAGTTCGAGGACGTGTTCGAGCGGTCGACGCTCGCCACCGAATGGGAGGTCGGTTGGGGCTGGGGGCGTCGAACGACCACGAGTCCGACGGTCATCTCCCCGGAGAACGTCGAACTCGCGGACTCGACGCTGCGTCTCCGCGGCACGCACACAGGGGACTCGATTCGATCGGGAGCCGTCAACACGAGAGACACCGTCACGTTCGGTCCGGGGAGCTATCTCGAAGCGTCGATTCGGTTCGCAGACCGCAGCGGGTTTCTAAACGCCTTCTGGTCGAAGCCCAACTCGGGGGACTGGCCGCCGGAGATCGACGTCGTCGAACTCTGGCAGGAGTCCAACTCCCGGAGAGACACCCATCGCTCGAGACACAACCTCCACTATCCGACTTCGGCAACGCCGGGCGACGACGTGACTCACCGGAACGAGGGCGACATCCGCAATCACGACCAGGACCTGACCGCGCAGTTCCACGACTACGGCCTCGCCTGGCTCCCAGACCGAGTCGTCCACTTCGTCGATCAGCGACCGGTAACGGAGTGGACTACCCCCTCGATGTTGGCCGCGATGGGTGCCGGAGCACCGTTCTACGTGATGTTGAGCTTGAACATCGACCGCTTCGGCCAGGCCGACTTCTCCGAATCGTGGGGCGAGACAATGGACGTCGACCACGTACGGCTCTGGAACCTCGATCGAGACCCAACCGGCGGGGAGACACACTACCTCTGGGTGCGTTCTGCGACCGGTGAGATGACGACGTTCACATTCCGTGCGACCGGGGGGAACGTGGAGTTCGACGTCCCCCAGAACGACGTCAATTACTGGATTACGGACGACCAAACTATCGCCGGTGGAGCCGTCTCGGCCACCGAGTCGTTGCCGGGGTTCCGGTACGACGGCGAGCTCGCCGAGTTCACGTACTCGGGACCACTAGACGTGTTCGTCGACGACGAGCGGGTCGATCCCGATAGCCTGAGTGAGCCAGCTGACTGACGTCGCGCACTCCCTCCCCGTGGCTGGCACGCTTCTGCATCGACGCGTCGTCTCCGAGCGTCGGCCGTCGCGTGGGGCCCTCGTTGCCCCCTCTCTGTACTGGAACGCGTGACGCGGACCGCCGTGCGTGGAGCGCACCACAGAGACGGGCGGTAGTGGGAGCACAGTCCAGGGCCCGTATTCGCCGTTCGCTCGCGGAGATTCTCGTTCCCGAACACTGGCAGATGCCCGCGAAGAGAGGCCGAAGACGTCTCCGCCGCGTGGAACAGCAACCGGCCGCTGTCGAACGCCACGTCGCCGACCGACAAGCGGAGCAGGCGGGGGTTATTCAGCCGGACAAGCCGGTCGACGCGTTGCCACCGGTCGGCCGAACCGCCTGTAGTGCAGCGCAGTCGCCGAATCGAAAACGTGATACGGTCCACTTACCCTTAAATGTGCACAACGGTGGTTCACCTGCCAGAGGCGTCAGCGACCGGTCGGAGGCGACCCGCGCGGGTTTCTGTGTGGACAGCTTGGTGGCGGTGATGTTCCGTACGTTCATCCGTGACCTGCTAGACAGCCCGGTCGCCACCCAGCTGCGGCGGTTCGTCGTGGTGGGCGCGTTCACGGCGGGCGTCCAGATGGTGTTGCTGTGGCTGTTCGTGGACACCGGCGGCCTGAACTATCTCGTCGGCGCGGTGATCGCAATCGAGATCACCATCGTTCTGACGTACGTGTTGAACAACGCGTGGACGTTCGAGGCAATACAGAACACGGGCAGGGCGGAGTACTGGACCGGGCTATTGAAGACGAACGTCGTCCGCGGGACGGCGATCCCCATCCAGCTGGCCGTCCTGTTCGCGCTCGTGGAGTGGCGCAGCGTCCCGTACCTCGCGTCGAACGCGGTCGCCATCGTTCTCAGCGGGCTCTACCGGTTCGTGCTGGACGCCCGCTGGACCTGGGGCTGACCGGCGGTCCGGCTGGGGTACTCGTCGCGCCGCACCGGTAACTGGTGTGTACTCGACGAGCCGAGCGTCCACCGCGGCGAGAGCGGCGGTTCTCGTACCCGACGTGGTAGGAGTTGACTACTGTCTGCCCGCCAGGTGTTGTTTGGTACCATGAAATTCGTTATCACCAGTAGGTATAAATTACAAGCCCCGTATGCCATGTGCATGGGTAACGAGAAACCCGGCAGAACGCGCCGCGATATGCTCCGTGTTCTTGGGATTGCAGGCGCGGCTGGCCTCGCAGGATGTAGCTCTAGTGGCGACGGTAACGGCGGCGGGGAAACGACGAGTGACTCCGGCGACGAGTCGACGACCACAGCCGACGAGGGCGCAGACTCCCAACTCGTCCAGAACAACGAGTACGTGACCGCCCAGGGGACCGGCGCGAGCTCGATGTATCTCCCCGGTATCAGCGACGACAACACTGACGCCCGTCTGTCACTGACCGTCGACGGGCCGTACGCCATCAACGGCGACCGCGAAATCTTCGGGCTCTGGTTCGAGGAGACCACGATGCCCGACCCGAGTACCGTCGAGGTCACGCTCCGGGACAACCTCCAGTTCTCCGAGGAGTACGGCCAGATGACCGCCGACGACTGGAAGTTCCACATCGAGGAGATTCACCAGAGCGGCTGGGCCGGATCGTCCGAAACGTCTGACTGGGCCGACATCGAGGTCACTGTTCAGGACGAGCTGAACTTCACGCTCGACCTGCCCACGCCGAACGGGGACTTCATCTACGGGCCGCCGCTGTGGGGAGCGTACGTCTTCCCCCGGGGTCTCACGGAGAAGTTCATGCGGTCCCAGGAAGAGAAAGAAGAGATCGCGTCGAACTCCGACGAGTACGCGTCCGCCGACGAGGTGCCGAACGGCAACCTCGAAGATTTCCAGCAGTCCGACGAAGTCCAGAACCTCACGTGGACCGGGAACCTCGGTCCGTACACGCTCGACGAGTGGGAGCGCTCCTCGACGTTCACCGCCAGCAAGAACGACGACTACTACGCGGCCGAACTCGCCGGCGAAGGCAACCACTTCGGCGCGGCGTGGATCGACGCTCCGCACTTCGACTCGTACACCTACCGCACCATCAGCGAGCAGGCCACGCGAGTGAGCGCCCTGAAGGAGGGCGAACTGACGTCCATCGAGCTCCCGACGGAGCGGTTCCAGAGTCTCAAAGAGGGCGACACCGTCGACACCTACCAGATTCCGCAGCCGTTCCTCGGCATCATGGCGTACAACCAGCGGGCGAACGGCTGGGAAGGCCTCGAAATCAAGGAGGTCCGGCAGGCGCTCTCGATGGCTATCGACAAGGAAGCCATCGCGAACCAGATTCTCCGCGGGCTCGCCGAGACCGCCGTGACGTTCCAGCCGCGGTGGTCGTCGTGGTACAGCGAGGACACCATCACGCCGTTCGGTGTCGGTGACTCCTACGACCAGGAGCAGGCGCGGACGAAACTGGAGGAGAACCTCCCGAGTGGCTACGAGTACGACGGCGACACGCTCCTGAACCCCGACGGGAATCAGGTGACGCTCAAGCACGTGTACTCGACGGGCAGCGAGACGACGGCGACCACTGCGGAGTTCATCGGCCAGGAACTCGCGGGCGTCGGCATCAACGTCGAGTTCACCGAGATTCAGTTCAACCAGATGCTGTCGAACTACGTCGCCAACAGCTACACTGGCGACGGCGACCCCGAGTACTCCGGCGGCCCGTACAACGCGGGGCCACCGGACCAGACGGAGTCCTCCAAGCAGTGGGACCTGATGACCGGCATCGCGTTCAACACGTACCCGTTCACGCCGACGTCGCTGGAGGCGTTCTGGAAGAAGACGGCGTCGACGAACTACTACGGGTACACGCCCGAAATCGACATGGCGGGGCTGTTCGAGGACCTGAAGGCGACCGTCGACACCGCCGAGCGCCAGGAGATCGTCAACGAGATTCTCGGCCAGCTGAGCGAGGACCAGCCCGTGAACTTCCTGACGATGAGCGACGACCTCCTCGGGTACTCCGTGCCGATCGACCCCGAGCCGACCGAGGAGTACCTGGCGAACTGGGACTCCCAGACTGAGCAGTACGCGGCGCTGTCCGAGGACTCATAGCGACGACAGCCGCCCACCCGCCTCGCTCACGTGACTCCCTCTCCGCTCGACTCACACGAAACCCGCCCGCTGCCGCGGCGCAACGAGTTCTGGCCCTCTCGGGTCGCCGGCGTAGGTGGGCACACTGACGCCGAGTGCGCCCGGGGCGGCTTCGTGGCGAACCGAGACGTGGTACCGGCAGGCCGCGACGCATGGTCTCGAGAACGAACGACCGTTTGAATACATGACTGCAGACGACGCCGAAGACAGAGACAGACACGACCGACGCGGCGACGCGCTCGCTGCTGCGGGCGCGCTCGCGGCACCCAGTGATAGCACCGGCTCTAGGAATGGCACCGGCTCCAGGAACAGCGACGCCGGCAGTGACGGCAGCCAGCGCGGTGGTGGTGGTCTGCCGTGAAGAAGTGGGGCTACCTCGTCTCCCGGCTGCTGTGGGCCGGCGTCGCGACGTGGGTGATTCTCACCATCACGTTCCTGCTGATGAAGTTCACACCGAACGCCCAGTACGCACAGCTCCAGTTCTCCGCGGCTCAGTCGGGGGGTGACCCCCAGCAGGCGCTGGAGGCCGCGAAACGGCTCCGTGGTGACACGGGGACGCTGTGGATGCAGTACACGGATTTCCTCTCGAACATCGTCTCGGGGAACTGGGGCTGGTCGACGTACCGGAGCCAGCCCGTGACCGAGGCGCTCGCGTCGGCGATTCCGTGGTCGATGATGTACGGCGTGCCGGCCGTCATCATCTCGACGATTCTCGGGATGGTCACCGGCCTCTACAGCGCGCTGAACCAGTACTCGAAGGAGGACTACGCGGCGACGCTGTTCGCGTTCATGGGCATCTCCATTCCGAACTTCTGGTTCGCCATCATTCTGCTGGTGGTCTTCGGGACCGTGTTCAACTGGGTCCCCATCCTGTTCGACCCCAGCCTCGCGCAGAACGCCGCCGGCAACCTCACGCTCGGCGGCATCTTCTCGTGGGCGAACTTCCGCCAGTTCGTGCTCGCCATCGTGGTGTTGACGACCGGCTCCGTCGCGAGCCTGATGCGGTACTCGCGGGCCGAAGCGCTCGAGTACGTCGAGGCGGACTTCGTGAAGACGGCGCGAGCGAAAGGCGTCTCCGACCGGATGATCGTCCTGAAGCACATCCTGCGACCGGCGTCGATTCCGCTCGCGACCCTGCTCGTCGGGGACCTCCTGGGCATCATCTTCGTCGGGTCGTACCTCGTCGAGGTCGTGTTCGGCATCCCGGGGCTCGGGACGCTGTCGTACAACGCCATCATCAATCAGGACACGGCGCTCGTGTTCGGCACCATCTTCGTGCCGACGTTCATCGCCATCGTCGGCAACCTCGCACAGGACCTCAGCTACGCGTACCTCGACCCACGGATCTCCTTCGGTGACGACGAATGACGACTACTAGACAGCGACCGCGCCCGCGTAGGGCGGCGGCGACGACGGCACAGGACGGAGGTGGCCGATGAGCGTCGACGGCGACGACACCGACGCCCGGACCGACGGGTCGGGCGAAGACGTCGTCTCGACCACGCGGCGGACCTTCGAGGACATCGACTGGACGACCATCGACGCCGAATCCCGACGCATCAACCCGCTGACCGGGCTCTGGTGGGGGCTGCTGGCGGTGCTCGTCGGCGGACTGGTCCTCGACGGGTACTGGCGGCTGGCACCCGACATCCCCGACGTTCCGGGACTGGGCCTGCTGGCCCGAGAGACGGGGGGCGCGTTCGCGTTCCCCGTCGTCGGGACGGTCGCGCCGCTGACCTGGCTGTACGCGCTGACGCTGCTGTTCGTCGTCTTCCAGGTCGTCGTCCCGCTCGTCCGGGACCGGCGGATGACGATGTACTACTGGCGGGAGTTCCGGAAGAACAAGCTCGCAGTCCTGAGCCTCGTCTGGCTCGCAATCATCTTCGCTATCGGGACCATCGGTCCGCTGTTCCTCGAGACGCCGACGGTCGCGCCACTGGAGGCGTACCAGCCGCCGGTGTTCATGTCCGTGGACGCGGGGGTGCCCGTCTCCTGCGTCGGTGAAACCGTGGGTGGGATGTGTCAGGGGACCTGGCAGCACCCGTTCGGCACGACCGCGCAGGGCAAGGACATCCTCGTCTCGGTCATCTACGGGATGAAGATCTCGATGCAGGTCGGCCTCATCGGGGCGTTCCTCATCATCCTCGTCGCGTCGGCCGTCGGGCTGGTCGCCGCGTACTCGCGGGGCTGGGTGGACGAGATTCTGATGCGGTACGTCGACATCCAGATCACGTTCCCGACGTTCTTCCTGTACCTGCTGATCACGTTCATGTTCGGCGGGTCGCTGTTCAACATGATCGTCATCTTCGGGCTGTTCGGCTGGGGCGGCACCGCGCGCGTCGTGCGGTCGGAGGCGCTCCAGCGCCGCGAGGAGGAGTACGTCCTCGCGTCCGAGAACACGGGCGCGGGGACGTGGTCGGTGATTCGCCGCCACCTGCTGCCGAACGTCAGTAACTCCGTCATCACGGCGGTGTCCCTGAGCATCCCCTCGCTCATCCTCTTCGAGGCGGCGCTGGCCTTCCTCGGACTCGGCGACCCGACCATCCCGTCGTGGGGCGAGGTCATCGCGAGCGGCCGCCGCGACCTCGACCGCGCGGTGTGGATTTCGACGCTCCCCGGCATCTTCCTGTTCTTCACCATCCTCGCGTTCAACTTCGTCGGGGACTCGCTCCGCGACGCGCTCGACCCGCGGAACGTCGGAGGTGAGAACTGATGCCGGCACGCAGTGACGCCGACCGATCCCAGTCGACGACCACGACGCCCGGGCGCGTCAGCCCGGGGAGTAGCTCATGAGCACGCAGACCACGCAATCCACGACTCCAGTGACCCGCGACGTCCTCCTCTCGGTGGAGGACCTCGTCGTCCAGTTCGACACCGACGGAGGCACCGTCCACGCCGTCGACGGCGTGAGCTTCGACGTCCGCGAGGGCGAGACGCTCTGCATCGTCGGCGAGTCCGGCTCCGGCAAGACCATCTCCTGCGAGGCGATCACGCGGCTGTTCCGGTCGCCGCCGGGCTTCATCCGGGGTGGCAGCGTGGAGTTCGACGGTACCGACCTCACGTCGTGTCCGGACGCGCGGCTCAAGGAGTACCGGGGCAACCGCATCGCGCACGTCTTCCAGAACCCGCAGGCCGCGCTGAACCCCGTCTACACCATCGGGAACCAGGTCCGGGAGGCCGTCGAGCTCCACACGGACCTCTCGGGGTCGGCGGTGCGCGACCGGGTCGTCGAGCTGCTCGGGGAGGTCGGCATCCCGGAGCCCGTCACCCACCTCGGTGACTACCCGCACGAGCTCTCCGGCGGCATGAAACAGCGCGTCGTCATCGCGATGGCGCTGGCGGGCGAGCCAGACCTGCTCATCGCGGACGAGCCGACGACCGCCCTGGACGTCACCATCCAGAAGCAGATCCTGGACCTCCTGAACGACATTCAGGACGACCACGACATGGCCGTCATCTTCGTCACGCACGACCTCGGCGTGGTCGCCCAGATTGCGGACCGCGTGCTCGTGATGTACGCGGGGAAGGTGATGGAGCGCGACGAGGTGTTCAGTCTGTTCGAATCGCCCTCACACCCGTACACGAAGGCGCTGCTGGACTGCTTGCCTGGCTCCGGCGGCCTGGATGGCATCCCCGGGGAGCTCCCCGACCCGTGGAATCCGCCGTCCGGCTGCCGGTTCGCCGAACGCTGTCCCGCGGCAGTCGACGAGTGCCTCGACGGCGACCAGCCTCCCGAGTACCCCGTCGACTCCGACGAGAACACGGTGTCGTGTGTCCACTACGGCCCGGACGGCGACCGCGACAGGCTCGACGCCGCGCTCGAAGACGAGGGAGGTGTCCAGCAGTGAACCTCGACTTCCTCCGGGGCGGCGCCGAGCCCAGCGACGACGAGACGTACAGCGGCGACGACGTGCCCGAGGACGCCATCTTCTCGGTCCGCGGCCTGAAGAAGTACTTCAACGCCGGCAGCGGGTTCCTCGGCGAGAGCACGCCGGTGCGGGCGGTCGACGGCGTGAGCTTCGACGTCAAGGAAGGCGAGACGCTCGGCATCGTCGGCGAGTCCGGCTGCGGGAAGTCGACGCTCGCCAAGACAATGATTCGGCTGCAGGAGCCGACCGCCGGCAGCGTGTTCTGGCACGGCGACGAGGACGTCACCGCGTTCGACGACGCGCGCCTGAAGCGCTGGCGCCGAGAGATACAGATGATGTTCCAGGACCCCAGCAGCTCCTTCGACCCGCGAATGTCGATCGGGGACTCCATCACGGAGCCGCTGCGGGTGCAGGGCCTCCGGGACGCCGGACACCGCCGGGAGATCGCAGAGGACCTCCTGGAGCGCGTCGGGATGTCGGCGAGCCACATCGACGCCTACCCCCACGAGTTCTCCGGGGGGCAGAAACAGCGCATCGCGCTCGCCCGGGCGCTCGCCGTGAACCCCGACATGATCGTCGCGGACGAGCCCGTGAGCGCGCTCGACGTCTCCATCCAGTCCGAAGTGCTGGGGCTCATCGACCGCCTCCAGCGGGAGTTCGGACTGACGATGTGCATCATCAGTCACGACCTCGGCGTCATCCGGGAGATCTGTGACCGCGTCGCCGTGATGTACCTCGGCGAAATCGTCGAAATCGGGCCGACGGAGGACGTGTTCACGTCGACCTCCCACCCGTACACGAAGGCGCTGGTCTCCTCGATTCCGGTGCCGGACCCGACCCAGCGCGGCGCGGGCATCGAACTCCACGGGGACGTGCCCGACCCGTCGAATCCGCCGTCCGGCTGTCGGTTCCACACGCGCTGTCCCGCCGTCGTCCAGCCGGAGGACCTGGACCTCGACCAGCAGACGTACGTCCGCCTGCTGCAGTTCGCGAAGCGGCTCTCGCGGGGGGCGCTCACCGCGGAGTCCGTGTCGGGTATCCGCGACCTCCTCGCCGAGAAACAGGGCGTCGACCCCGGCGACGTGGCCGAGGCGGATATCGCCGAGCAGCTCCGCGAGGAGGACGACCTCCCGGAGCGCACCGGTGACCCCGGGGTCGACGATGCCCTGGACGACGCGCTGTCGGCGCTCGCTGAGGGCGACGTCGACGACGCGGCCGACAGGCTGTCGATGCTCGACACGCCATGCGCCGCCGAGTCACCCCGTGACGTGGACGTCGGTGAGGCCGAGGGCCACAAGGCGTCTTGCCTGCGGCTCACCAGCGACTACGAGTCGGTAGACGCCGTCGAGTTGCAGTAACTCGCCCGCTTTTCTCTCGAATTCGCTGCGAGTGTTCACCGGGTCGCTGCGAAGACGACGAGTCCCGTCCCGGCGCTCCAGAGGACGCCGCCGCCGACGCCAGCCATCAGCAGCGGTGACTCCCAGAGCAGACCGCCGACCACCCAGACGACGGCGCCGCCGGCCGCGAGCGCGTGGACGACGCGACCGCCGACCGGCGGGTCCTCGCCCCGCATCGACAGCAACACACCGTAGCCGCCGAGGACGACGGCGAGCAGCCAGAACAGGTCGCCGAGGAGGCCGACCGGCGAACCCAGGCTCGACGCGAGCGTCGGCTGCGAGCCGTCCGCCACGTCGCTACCGGACGGTGTGGTCGTGGTCGGCGTCGTCGTGGCGTCACCAGTCGCCCGCGTGGTCGTGGTCGTCGTCTGCGGGCCGACGGAGACCGTCACCGACGCCGCGGGGATGCCCTCCACGCCGTCGCCGTCCTCGACGGTCACGCGCACCTCGTGGCGGCCCCGTTCCTCGAACGCCGCCACGACCGTCGGCGAAGACTGCGCGGGGAGCCGGCGGCCGTCGACGACGAAGTGGTACGTCGCGTCTCCGTCCACCGTCGAGTCGGCCGCCGAGAACCGAACGGCGCCCGCGACCGGCGCACTCGTGCGGTTCGCTACGAGCGCCGCGGTCGGACGTTCCACGGGCGTCCGGTGGGGGGTCTCGGCGAACGGGACGACGTCCGCGTTCCCCGCGCCGTCCGTCTCCACGGCGTTGCCGTCGCCGCCGGGGTTGACACTCGCGTAGAACGGCCCGGTCTCGGCGCCCCAGTAGTTGTCCTGGACGTCGAGCGTCCCGCCGGTCGCCGCGCGCAGGCCGACGATGTGGCCGTAGACGTCGTTTCCGGTGACGCTGCCGTCGGCCGAGCCGTTCGCGACGACAACGCCGGTCGACGGACCGACGCCGTCGAACGTCTCCGCGGCGCCCTCGCTGCGGGTGTTGTACGCGACAGTGTTGTCCGTCACCGCGACCGGCGACGGGCCGACGAGCCGCAGCCCCACGGTGTTCGCGAGGACCGTGTTGTTCCGGACGGCGACGGTGCCGTCAGCGGACTCCCCGGTGACGCTCGCGCCGGCGCCCGCGTTGTCCACGAACTCGTTGTCGGCGACGGTGACCGGTCCGAGGTCGTTGCGGGCGCGGACGCGCAGACCGCCGTCGTCGTTCGCCGCGAGGCGGTTGCCCGCGACAGTGACACGCTCCACGCGGCCACCGGAGATCTCGATGCCACGACCGCCGTTCGCGCGGGCGTCGTTGTCCGCGACGGCGACGCCCTCGAACGCGGGCGTGGAGAGAGACGCGCCGTCGAAGCCGTTCTCGGCCAACGTGTTGTTCCGCACGGCGAAGCGGTCGACGGACAGCAGGTCGGTGTCGACGCGCAGGCCGTAGCGGTCGTTCCGCCGGAGGTCGTTCCGGGAGAGGTCGACCGAGACGCCCATCACGGGCCCGGAGCCGCGTCGGTGGGTGAGCGTGACGCCCGTCCCGCCGCCCGTGACCTCGTTCCCGGACAGCGAGACGTCGTCGAGGTCGGCCGCCCGCAGCACTTCCAGTCCCGACCCGTCGACCGCCTCGACGACGTTCCCGGACAGCGAGACGCCGTCGAGGTGGCCACTCTCGACCGACACCCCCGCCCCAGAGCCGTCGCGGAACGTCGCGCCCTCGACTGCGAGGTCGGTGACGCTCCGCGTGTTCTCGGTCGGGACCCTGGCGACGCGCTCGCCGGTGGAGACGACGACGCCGCCGGCGCCGAAGTCGGTGACCGAGCCGCCCGTGAACGAGACGCTGTCGACGTGTCTCGCGCGCACGAGTAGGCCGTACCGGCCGGTGTTCTCGAACGCCGAGTCCCGGACGTCGACGTTCCGCACGCGGTCGACGTGGGGGTCCGTCGCCGGCACCGCGACCGCGACGCCCGCGTACCCCGTTTCGGCGACCGTCGAGCCCGCGACGCGCAGGCGCGGCGTCCCGTCCCGGTCGGTCGCGTGGACGCCGGCCCGGACGTGCTCTCGGAGCGTCGAGTCCACGACCGACACCCGGCCGGCGTCCGACTCGACGGACACGGCCGTGGTCGCGTACTCGACGGTCGCGTTCGCGAGCCGGAGCCGGGAGTCCCCGTCGCCGACGTACCGGATAGTCCCCCAGGCGCCCGGTTCCGGGCTGGGTTGCTGGGTTGTGAACTCGACCGGGGACTCACTCGTCCCGGCCGCCACCAGACTACCCGCGACCGTCACTGTCACGCCCTCGCCGACGTAGACCGTCGTCCCGGATTCGACGGTGAGCGTCGCGCCGTCCGCGACCGTCACGTCCGTCGTCACGACGTAGGGGCCGTCGCCGGCCGTCCACGTGGCGTCCTCGGTGACGTTGCCCTCGACGTACGTCGGACTCGCTGCGTCTGCCGGCGCCGCGCCGACGGCGACGCCTGCGAGGATGGCGACGGCGACCACGGCAGCGACGAGCGCCGCTGCCCCGGCAGTCCTGCGAGCCGTCACGGCATCCACCCCGGGAGCGCAGTGAGTGCGCGGACGAGGTCCGCGCCGAACTGCTGTGGCGCGCTCAGCCCGCCGAAGAGTACGTCCGCAGCCGACACCTCGCCGTTCACCGTCCTCGGGTCCGTTCCGCTGAGTACCTCCCGGCCGTCGCCGACGCCGTCGCCGTCCGTGTCGCCGTCCGCGGGGTCGGTGCCGAACCGCTGGACCTCCGCGGCGTCGTCGAGACCGTCGCCGTCAGAGTCGACGACCGTCGGATTACTGCCGTAGACGCCGGCCTCGACGGCGTCCGCCAGCCCGTCCCCGTCGGTGTCGCGGTCGTTCGGGTCCGTGCCGAGTTCCCGCTCGACGGGGTCCGGCAGACCGTCGAGGTCGCTGTCCGCCGCCGACGGCGAGGTCTCGTTCAGAATCTCCGCGAGGTCGAGCAGCGAGTCCTCGTCGCCGTCCGCGAGCCGGGGCGCGGAGGCGTTCTGGACCTCGGCCGCGTCGGGAACGCCGTCGGCGTCCGAGTCGTCCGTCGCCGGGTCGCTGTCGAAGACGTGGGCCTCCACGCCGTCCCGGAGGCCGTCGTCGTCGGTGTCGCCGTCCAGAAGCTCGGTGCCGGCGTCGACCTCGTCGGCGTTCCGCAGTCCGTCGCCGTCGACGTCGCCGCTCCGCCGGATCACGCGCACCGTGACCGTCGTCTCGTTGACCCGGGCGGCGTCGCCCGTCGACTCATCGTACATCGAGACGTGGAGGTCGTGGGTGCCGACCGAGAGCTCGTCGGCCGGCACGGCCAGGGTCACGTTCCGTCGTTCCAGTTCGCGGAGCGTCACCGATTCGGCGGCGATGGAGTCCGCGACGGTCGGCCGGAACGTCCGCTGGCCGTTCCGCGTGAGCCGCACCCAGTAGTCGTCGTACCGGCTGTCCGACTCGCGGACGTAGTCGACCACCGTCGCGACGACGGCCGTCTCGGCGTCCCGCCAGACGAACTGGGTGCCGTCCTCGACGGTCGCCGCACCGTCGCCGGCCACCGCCACGTTCGTCACGCCGGAGTCCGCGTCGTCTTCCTGCAGGGCCGTCGGCGCCGCGACCACCGCCCCCGCTGCGAGGGCGGCGACCACTAGCCCCACGACGACGGCGACGGCACCGCGACGTGACGTGAACACGACTGTGCTTCAATCCGTAGCGTACTTGAACATACTGGTGCCGTGGACCGGCCACCAGTCGGACGGCGGGACGACGCCGGGCTCGTGTCGCCTGCCCCGACCCGGAGAGTTATGTCTGTTCGCTCGGTGTGTGAGCGCGTGACAGACGAGGCGCTCCTCGAAGCAGTCGCACGACTCCCCACCGTCTCCCAGCCCACTCCGTCGCCGTCCGGCGACGCGGTGGCGTTCGTCTGGGACGACACCGGACGCAACGAACTCCACCGAACCGACCTCGACACGGGCGAGACGACACAGCTCAGCGACGGCGAACTCCCGCGGAGCACCGCCCTGCCGCTGCTCTGGAGCGAGGACGGCGAGCGCGTCTACTACCACCGCGACGACGCCGGCGACGAGCAGTTCGACCTCTGCACCGCCGACCGCGACGGCCGCCACGAGACGGTCGTCGACGCGGCGGGCCAGAACCGCCTGCTCGCGACCGACGGCGACGACCTCCTGTTCGCGTCGACGGCCGGCGGCCAGCTGAACCTCCACCGCTACGACGCCGACGCCGGCGAGCAGCGCCAGCTCACCGACCGCGACCGACCGATATACGGCGCGACGCCGTCCCCGTCGGGCGACCGAATCGCCGTCACCGGCGTCCACCCGGAGGACCTCGACGGCCACGAGGCCGTCCTCGTCGACCGCGACGGCGGCCGTGAGCGCGCGCTCGACCTCGGGGACGCGTCCTCGGAGTCGGCGGCGGCGGACTGGCATCCGGACGGCGACCGGCTGCTCGTCGGCGACGACTCGACGGGCGTCCACCGCGTCGGCGTCTACGACCTCGCGGACGACAGCGTCGACTGGCTCTCGGACGGCACCGACCCCGAACAGGCCGCCGCGGTCTCCCCGGACGGCCGGTACGCCCTCGCGACGCGGATGCGAGACGCGAGCGCCGTCCCCGTAGTGTACGACTTAGAGACCGGCGACGGCCGCGAACTCGACCTCCCGAACGGCGTCACGTGGGCCTGCGGCATGGGCGCGATAGCCGACCCGTTCGTCGACGACAGCACCGTCGTCTTCACGCACCAGACGGCGGCCGAACGCCCGAGCGCGATCACCTACGACCTGGCGAGCGACGAGGCGACGACGGTCCAGCCCGCCGACTACGGCGACCTCGACCCCGACACCTTCGTCGACGCGACCTACCACACCTACGAGGCGCCGGACGGCACCGAAATCGGCGGCCTGCTGTACGAGCCCGACCGCGAGGACGGCGAGGCGGTGCCGGGCGTCGTCCAGGTCCACGGCGGCCCGCACTGGCAGTCGATGCGGCGGTTCAACACCACCGTTCAGTTCCTCGCGACCCAGGGGTACGCCGTCTTCCGGCCGAACTACCGGGGGTCGACGGGCCGCGGCCGCGAGTTCAAGCACGCCATCCGCGGCGACTGGGGCGGGGCCGAACAGGACGACATCGCGGCGGCGGGCCGCTGGCTCGCCGCCCGCGACGGCGTCGACGCCGACCGCGTCGGCATCACCGGCGCGTCCTACGGCGGCTACTCGGCGTACTGTCAGCTCGTCCAGCAGCCCGACCTCTGGGACGCCGTGGTCGCGCGCGTCGGCATCACCGACCTCCACGCGCTCTACGAGGAGGACATGCCGCACTTCAAGACGTCGCTCCGCCAGGCGATGGGCGACCCGGAGGAGAACCGCGACCTCTGGCGGGACCGCTCCCCGGTCGAACACGTCGAGCACGCCGAGGCCCCGCTCTGCGTCGTCCACGGCGTGAACGACCCGCGCTGCCCCATCTCGCAGGCCCGCATCTTCAGGGACGCCCTGGAGTCCGAGCGCGGCTGGACGGCCGGCGAGGAGTTCGAGTACCACGAACTCGGCGCGGAGGGCCACGGCTCCGCCGACCAGGAGCAGAAGGTCCGGACGTTCGAGCTGCTCGGGTCGTTCCTCGACGACCGGCTCTGAGGGCGGCCCGGTTCGGCACCGGCGGAGTCGCGCAATCCTTACCCGACGCCTCGGAGAACACCCGCTATGCGAGACTTCCCGCCGCTCCCCGACGCCGCGGACGCCCCCGAGTCGCTGTTCGACGGCGGTCACCTCTGGGTCCAGGAGTGGGTGCCCGGCGGACTGCTGCGGTTCCGACTCCAGTCCTCCGGGCTGCTGGAGTTCGGCGACGGCCGGCTGGCGTTCGGCGACGATATTCCGCTCGGCTACCGACACGCCGTCGCCCACGTCCGGGAGTCCTTCGGCCGGGAGCGCCTCCGGGCGGCGCTCGACGACGTCTCCGACGCGGTGTTCTTCGGAGTCGCGACCCGCCACGAGGGCCTCGACTACGACTGGGACCGGACGCCGTCGTTTCTCGGTGTGGACGTCTGGACGGCCGACAGTGGCTTCCGGCCGCCGGACGCCGCCGAGGCGCTGTTCGAGGAGCTCGGGCTCGCGCCCGTGTCCGCGGTCGCGAAGGAACTCCGGGCAGACAGCTTCGACCCGGCGAGCTACGCGTTCCCCGAGTCGGCGTGGCGGGACGGCGAGGCGGCGGGCGTGCTGGTCCGGAACAAGACCGGGGACCGCGGAACGCTCGTCCGGGACTGGGAGCGACCCGCGCCCTATCGGGGCGACGAAGCCGCGTTCGCCGAGGAATCGGTGACGGAAGCCAGAATCGAGTCGGCTGTCGCCCACCTGGAGCGTCGCGGCGACCCGGCGACCGTCGACGCAGTGGCGGACAGAGTGGTGGCGGTGGTCGCGCGGGAGGCGTTCGCCCGGGCCTTCGACGACAACCTCGCCGAGGCGGCGTTCCGGTCGGCGGTCGCCGAGCGCGTGAGCCGCGCGCTCGGCGGCGCGTGACGGCGGCGGTCCGGAGGCCTGAAAGCCTCGGGCGCGCTACGGGACGGCGATGACACAGCGGTTCCGCTGGGAGCGCCCGCTGCCCGGCGACGCCACGGCGACCGTCACGCGCGTGGTCGGCGATCACGAGCTGCCCGAGGAGGGCGGGGAGCGGCGGTTCCGGGTCGACTGCTCGGAGCGAGTAGCGAGCGCGACCGTCGACCCGGGCACTGCGACCGTCGACGGCGCGGACCGCGTGACGGTCGTCCTCCCCGGGGACGCCGGGCTCGCGCGACTCCGAGTGGCGGTACCCGACGGGACCGGACGGCTCTCGCTGCCGGGGCCGGCGTTCGAGGACCGGCTGACGGCGGCGCTGGACGGCGACGCGGGCGCGGCGCGAGCGCTCGTCCGGGACGCCGGCGGCGTCGTCGCGCTCGCGCTCGCGGCCGGCGAGTTCCTCTCGGTAGGGGACCTCGTGGCCCTGCTGGGCGCCGCGGCGGCGGCCTCGGGCAGCACCGCGGACGACCTGCACGCGCGGCGCTACGACCTCGTTCGGGTCGTTCTGGCGACAGACGCCGGCCCGAGTGTCGCCGACCGAGAGCCGGTGGCGGCGCTCGTCGACGGGCTGGACGGCATCGACGCCATCGGGGACGTGGCGCTGGACGCCGCCGTCGCCGACGCGATGCACCTGGCCGCGAGCACGCCGCGGGGCGCTCGCGCGTTCCTCGACGACCTCGGCGTCGACCCGCGGGCGCTGGCCGACCGGGGAGGCGGCTCGTTCCTCGCGGCGCTGCTCGCGCACGCGACCGTCACGCGCGGCGTCGCCGCGGCGAAGCGGCTGGCGAGCGGCTGGCCCGCGGAGAAGACCTTCGACGCGGCGGAGGCGGACGCCGAGGCGGCGGACTACTGGGAGCGCGGCGAGGCGTGGCGCGCGGCGGTGCCGACGGCCGCCGACCGCGGCGACGAGGCGTTCGCGTACGTGCTGGCGAACGCCCTGTACTGGAGCGGGGAGGTCGACCGCGGGGACAGCCGGCTGGCAGAGCTCGTCTTCGACGGCGCCGAGGTGGCTGGCCGCGAGGTCGGCCTGGAGTGGGTCGTCGGGCAGGCGCGGTTCGAGCGGGCGCGAACGCGCGGGCACCGCCACCGCACCAGCCGGAACCACGCGCTCGCCATCGCCGCGTTCGACGAGGCGCGCGCGGTCGCCGACGAGTACGGCTTCCTCGACGCCTGGGAGCCCGTGTACACGCGGACGGTAGTGGCGTCGAACATGCACTCCGCCGACGGCGACCACGACGCCGCCGTGGCTGCGCTGGACGCCGGGGAAGACGCGCTCGCGGCGCTCGACGTTCCCGAAGGCCGCTTCGAGGAGATGGCTGCACACCTCCACGCGCAGCGCCACGAGCGCCGCGCCATCCAGACCGGGAACCCGGCCGAGCGGCGCTCGCACCTCGAATCCGCGCTGGAGAACTACGAGCGCGTGGGCTTCGAGCGGTCCGTCGAGCGCGTCCGGGAGAAACTGGAAGCGGGCCCGGACGACGAACCGAGCGAGGACGACGAGGGGCTCTCGGGGAGCGAGCGCGCCGCCGTGGCGACCCGGCAGGCGCTCGCCGGCGAGCAGCGCGGGCCGAGTCTCGCGGACATCCCGGCGCTCCACGACTTCCTGACGGAGACGGACCCGAACGCGGTCGGCAGCCCGGACCCCGGCGTGCTGCCGGGCGAGCGGGCGGGCGACGAGTTCGGTGGCCCGGACGAGCCCGGTGACCCGCGCGACCCGCGGCGCTAGAGGCGCTTGGTCATCGTCTCGACGGCGAGGTCGACGCACTCGCCGCCGTGGACCGTCATCATCGTCTCCCGGCCCCGGCGCTCGTAGCCGGCCCGTTCGTAGAAGCCGACGGCGTTCAGCGACGACCACAGCGTGAGGTCGTCGAGCCTGAGGTCGCGAGCCCGCGATTCGAGCGCGTCGAGGAGCGCGCGACCGACGCCCCGGCCACCGGCGTCGGGGTGGACGTAGACCGCGCGAATCTCGCGGTCGGTCGGGACGAGGTGGCCGTAGCCGACCACGTCGCCGTCGCTCGCGGTCGGGTCCCGGAGTTCCGCGACGACCACGTGGTGGCCGCCGGCCTCTACGGGGTAGTCCTCGGCGGGGGCGCCCTCGTCCGCCCACGCCGCGACCTGGCGCTCGTCGTAGGCCTCGGGACCGCGCGCCCGGACTGCGGCGACGTGGCACTCGCGGATGCGGTCACGGTCGCTGGGGGTCGCGGGACGGACGGTGACCATCGGTGTGGCGTCCGGCGACCGCGGCAAAGAGTGCAGCGGTCGGAGCGGCCGGCGGCCGGACGGGGCGTCAGTCGTCGTGCGGGACGGAGAGCACGACGGCCTCGCCGGCGACGACGGTGCCGTCGTCGGTTTCGGCGGTGGTGTCGACGCGGACGCGGTCGTCGCCCAGGTCCTCGACGACTTCGACGGTGGCGGTGACGGTGTCACCGGGGTAGACGGGGTTCTCGAACGCGAGGTCCTGCGAGAGGTAGATGACGTCACCCGGGAGGTCGGCGAGCGCGGCGCTGACCGGGCCGGCGGACAGCATCCCGTGGGCGATGCGGCCGCCGAACATCGTCTCGCTGGCGTACTCGGCGTCCCGGTGGATGGGGTTGTCGTCCCCGGAGAGTTCGGCGTACGCCTCGATTGTCTCCTCGGTGACGGTGATGGCGGACTCTGCGGTGTCGCCGACTGACGCGACTGGCATACCCGACAGTGCCGGCGGCGGCCCCGAAAACGCCCCGGTTAACATGTGAAACTGGGGGTTGATTATGCGAGTCGTCCATGACCCTGGTATGGAGACGGTATCACGCGACGGCGTGACGCTGGCCTACGAGCGCGACGGGCCGACTGACGCCGAGACGGTCGTCCTCGTGGAGGGCCTGGGGTACGGCCGGTGGATGTGGAACTGGCAGCGCGACGCGCTCGCCGAGGACTACGACGTCCTGCTCCCGGACAACCGCGGGACCGGCGACTCGGACGCGCCCGAAGGCCCCTACGCCATCGCGGAGATGGCGGCGGACCTGGACGCCGTCCTCGAGGATGCGGGCGTCGACTCCGCGCACGTCGTCGGGGCGAGCATGGGCGGGATGGTCGCCCAGCAGTACGCCCTCGACTTCGAGAAGGCCGAGTCGCTGGCGTTGCTCTGCACGTCACCGGGCGGCGACGACGCGGTCCCAACCCCGCCGGAGACCCAGCAGCGGATGTTCTCCGTGCCCGAGGGCGCCGACGAGCGCGAGGCCATCCGGTACAAGATGGAACCGGCGATGACCGACCGCCTCGCAGGGGACGACGACCTGCTCGAACAGATAATCGACTGGCGGCTGGCCTCGGACGCGCCGCCGGACGCCCGCGAGGCCCAGGGAGCGGCCGTCGCGGCGTTCGACGCGAGCGACCGCCTCGGCGACATCGAGGTCCCCGTCCTCCTGCTGCACGGCACCGACGACCGCGTGCTGCCCGCGGAGAACAGCGAGGTGCTCCACGACCGGCTGCCCGACAGCCGACTGGAGTTCGTCGAGGGCGGCCCGCACCTGTTCTTCGTGGAGGACGCCGAGATCGTCAACGAGCACCTCCAGGCCTTCCTGAGCGAGCGATGACCGGCCGCGGCGACTGGGTCGGCGACTGGAGCGCGCGCCGCGCGGCGCTCTCGCCGGACCGGCCGGCGCTCACGGACGCGACCACGGGCGAGTCGTGGACGTACGCCGAGATGGACGCGCGCGCGAACCGGACCGCGCGGCTGCTGGCCGCACACGGCGTGGCTGACGGCGAGCGCGTCGCCGTCGTGTCCCGGAACCGCCCCGAACTCGTGGACCTCGTGTTCGCCTGCGGGAAGACCGGCGGCGTGTTCGCGCCGCTGTCCCACCGGCTGGCACCCCCAGAGACCGAGGAACTGCTGGCGCGCGTCGACCCCGAACTCGTCGTCGTGGAGGAGCCGTTCGACGACGACGTGGCCGGCGCGCTCCCGGACGGCGTCGACGTGCTATCACTGGCGACCGACGGCGACCACGCGTGGGACGACTTCGGCGCGGCGGTGCCCGAGGACGAGTCCGCGTTCGACGGGCCGACGCTCGCTGGCGACGACCCCTTCCTGTTCCTGCACACGGGCGGGTCGACCGGGACGCCGAAAGAGACCGTGCTCACCCACGGCTCGGTCGCGTGGAACGCCACGAACACGGTGACTGCGTGGGGGCTCCGGCCGGGCGACGCGACGCCGATGGTGTTCCCGATGTTCCACACAGGCGGGTGGAACGTCCTCACGATGCCGCTGTTCCACGTCGGCGGCCACGCGGTCGTCGCGCGTGACTTCGACCCCGGCGAGGTCCTCCGTCTCGTCGAGGAGCACGACGCGTCGGTGCTGGTCGCTGTCCCGGCCGTCCTCCGGATGATGACCGAACACGACGACTGGGCGGCGACGGACCTCTCGACGCTGCGGTTCGCGAAGAGCGGCGGCGGGCCGTGCCGGCGCGCGACGATGGAGCGCTACTGGGAGCGCGGCGTCGACCTCTCGCAGGGCTACGGCCTCACCGAGTGCGGCCCGAACAACTTCGCGATGCCGGACGGCTGGGACCGCGAGAAGGCCGACAGCGTCGGCGTCCCGGCGATGCACGTCGACGCCAGAGTCGTCGACGACGACGGGGAGGAAGTCGCCCGGGGCGAGGTCGGGGAGCTGGAGCTGCGCGGGCCACACGCCGCGGCCGGCTACTGGCGGAGCCCCGAGGAGACCGCCGAGACGTTCGGCGTGCCGGCGGTCGACGACCCGACGGCGGTCGACGTCGACGACTACTGGGTGTCGACCGGCGACCTCGCGCGCGTGGACGCTGACGGCTACCACTACATCGAGGGCCGGAAGAAGAACATGTACGTCTCGGGCGGCGAGAACGTCTATCCGCCCGAGGTCGAGGACGCGCTCGCCGACCACCCCGGCGTCGAGGAGGTGGTGGTGGTCGGCGTCCCGGACGACACCTGGGGGACCGTCGGGAAGGCGGTCGTGCAGGGCGACGAGAGTCTGACGCTCGGTGACCTGGAGTCGTTCTTGGACGGCCGGCTCGCGAGCTTCAAGCATCCCCACCATCTAGCGTTCGTCGACGAGATGCCGACCAGCGGCCCGTCGAAAATCGACCGCCAGGCCGTCGACGAGGAGTTCGGTGTGAACCGGAAGTAAACGTTTTACCTCCCCTGTCCCTCTTTCGGGTAGGTATCAAACGATGATTAACGTTAGCATGGAGGTCGAGCAGTACGACTGCCCGTTCGTCCATGCCAGCGACAGCCACGAGGTGGCGTTCTCCTCCGTCCACTGCGACGCCGGTCCGCGGGCGACGGAAGTCCGGATGGTGGCGGAGGCCACGGACCGAACCAGCCTCGAGTCCGGCCTCGACGCGGTCCGGAGCCACGGCGAGGTCGACGAGTACGAGCTGTTCTCGAAGGTGGACAACGTCGCGAAGTTCCGGACCGTCGTCGAGCAGACCGAGGCGATGGAGGTCGTCCGGGGCCAGGACGGCTACGTCACGGGCCCGTTCTACGCCGAATCCGGGACGGAGACCTGGCACGTCGGCTTCGACGAGCCCGGGCTGGCCGACCGCGCGCTCGCCGACCTCGAGCGCGGCCACGAGTTCGACGTGGTCGCCCGCGAGGACACCGACGAGGCCGAACTCCACGAGATCGTCCAGAACGCGGGCGCGGCGATGACGCTCATCGAGGGCTGCAAGGACCTCTCGGACGTGGAGCGACAGACGCTGGAGGCGGCGGTCTCGGACGGCTACTACGAGAACCCGCGTGACGCGACTCTCGGGACGCTCGCGGACCGCTTCGACGTCTCGAAGCCGGCGGTGTCGAAGAACCTCCGGCGGGGCGAGCAGAAGATGATTCAGCGCGTCATCGAGGCGCTCGACGACATCGAGTAGACCGCCAGCAGCGAACGAACCCCAGGGAGCACGCCAGCGGGAGTCGGCCGACCGAACGCCGCCTCTCACGGGAGTCGTTCACATGTTAACCCGGCTGTACTTGCACGAAGCGTAACAGAGATGTGTGATATGCCGGAGTTTGGCACGACACGACGGAGCGTACTGAAGGCCGCGGGCGCGGCAGGCGTCACCGGACTCGCCGGCGTCGCCGGCTGTGCCGGGCTCGGCGGCTCCAGCAGTCCTGATACAATGAAAATCGGCGTCATGCAACCACTGTCGGGCGACGTGCAGTACTACGGACGACACTCCCTCTGGGGCTTCCTCTCGGGGCTCGCCTACAAGGGCGACACCGACCCCGTCGCGGAGCCCGAGACAGGTACCGAGGAGGTCGAGGTCGGGGACACGACCTACGAGCTCGTCATCCGGGACACCCAGTTCCTGGCCGACGAAGCGCAGTCCATCGCGAACAACCTCGTGAGCGACGAGGACGTCGACGTGCTGTTCGGCTGTGCGTCCTCGGGCGCGGCCCGCCGGGTCGCGAACAACGTCCTGTCCGCGACGGACATCCCGTACATGGCGGGGCCGGCCGCGGCCGCGGACCTCACATCCAGCGCGGAGACGTGCTCCTCGCAGCTGTTCCGCGCGAGCGAGAACACGGCGATGGACGCCCGCAGCGGCGGCCGGTACGTCGCCGAGGAGTCCGACGTGAGCAGCGTCTACCTGTTCGGCGCGGACTACTCCTTCGGGCGCGCGGTCGTGAACAACTACCGCCGCGTCCTGGAGGACGCGGGCGTCGAAATCGTCGGCGAGCGCTTCGTCGAGCGGGGCCACAGCGAGTGGCAGGGGCTCCTCCAGCAGGCCGAGGAGGCCGGCGCGGAGGGCGTCGTCGGCGGCTTCACCGTGTCGACGCTGCCCAACATGTTCGCGCAGTTCCTGCAGGGCGACTACTCCTACCGCCTGTTCGGCGGGTTCGCGACGCAGATTGCGACGAACGTCCTCGGAGAGACGCTCAAGAGCGTCTACGGCGAGCCCCTGACACAGGAGAAACTCGACGGCGTCAAGGCCGGGCCGTTCACGACCCGGTACCACTGGAACCAGTACGACAACGACATCAACTCCGACTTCGTCGGCATGTACACCGACGCCTACGGCGTCGTCCCGGACCTCTTCAGCGGCGGCACGTTCACGGCGGCGTCGGCCATCGTGCAGGCCGTCGAGGAGTCCGGGTCGACCGACGCCGGCGACATCATCGACGGGCTCACGGGGATGACGGTGACGGACACGCCGAAAGGCGAGGGCGCGTACACGTTCCAGGAGTACAACAACCAGGCGCGCTCCGAGATGACCGTCGCGAACGTCACGCCGACCAGCGACGAGTGGGCGGACTCCTGGGGCGCTCCTATCATGCCGAGCGAACCCATCTCGCGGGTCTCCAAGGACGAAACGACGATTCCCCAGGACAGCGACCAGATGAACTGTTCGCTGTAGATGTTGCGCACGCGGGGATTGACCCGTCGGTTCGGGGGCCTGGTCGCGGTCGACCACGTGGACTTCGAACTCGGCGGCGACGAACTGTGCTCGCTCATCGGGCCGAACGGCGCCGGGAAGACCACGTTCTTCAACCTCCTCACGGGGGTGTTGGCGCCCAGCGACGGCGCCGTCGAACTCCAGACGGCGGACGGCTGGCGGGACGTGACGGACGCGGACCCGGCGGCGACGGCCCGCATGGGCGTCCACCGTTCGTACCAGATTACGAATGTCTTCCCGACCAGCAGCGTGCTGGAGAACGTCCGCGTGGCCGCGCAGGCCAACGGCGACACCGGCCGGCAGTTCCACCGGAACGTCGGCTCCTTCGACGAACACTACGAGGAGGCCTACGGGATTCTCGAACGCGTCGACCTCGTCGACGAGGCGCACGCGACCGCGGAGAATCTCAGCCACGGCGCCGCGCGCCAACTCGAGGTCGCAATCGCGCTCGCGGGCGACCCGGACGTCCTCCTGCTGGACGAGCCGAACGCGGGCGTCTCCTCGGAGAGCGTCGGCCGCATCGTCGACCTCATCGAGGACGTCGCCACCGACCACGCCGTGTTGCTGGTCGAACACAACATGGACATCGTGATGAACGTCAGCGACCGCGTCGTGGTGCTGGACCGCGGCGAGGTCATCGCGAACGGGCCGCCCGAGGCCGTCCGGAACGACGACGACGTGCGGCAGGCGTACCTCGGCGGCTACGAGCGCGAGGAGGGAGAAGCGTGACTCGGAGGTGGTCCGCGTGAGCCTGCTGGAAGTCGAGGACGTCCACACGTACTACGGCGAGAGCCACGTCCTCGAAGGCGTCTCCCTCGACGTGGAGGAGGGGGAAGTCGTCGCGCTGGTCGGCCGGAACGGCGTCGGGAAGACGACGACGCTGCGGTCGATACTCCAGTTGACCCCGCCCAGGTCGGGCGACGTGCGCTACGACGGCGAGAGCCTCGTCGGCCTCGACACCCACGACGTCGCGAACCGCGGCGTCGGGTGGATTCCCGAGGACCGACGGGTGTTCGCACACCTCACTGTCGAGGAGAACGTCCGTCTGTCGGTGCCGCCGGGCAGCGACGAGGACGCCGGCCTGGAGACCGCCTTCGAGGCGTTCCCGGACCTCCGCGAGTTCGCGGACCGGGACGCCGGCACGCTCTCGGGCGGCCAACAGCAGATGCTGTCCATCGCCCGCGGCCTCGTCAACGAGAACGACCTCCTGCTCGTCGACGAACCCAGCGAGGGGCTCGCGCCGCTCATCGTCGAGAACGTCGCCGAGTCCCTCCAGGCGGTCGCCGAGGACACGACGCTGCTGCTGGTGGAACAGAACCTCCCGCTCGCCCTCGACCTCGCGGACCGCTTCTACGTCGTCGACCACGGCCGGGTCGTCGACGAGGGGTCGACGGAGGGCGTCACGACCGACGACGACCGATTCGAGAGGCTGTCAGCATGAGCGCGCTCGGCACAGTCCTGGAGGTGTTCGTCTCCGGGATGGCGAAGGCGTCGCTGTACGCGATGATGGCGCTCGGGCTCACCCTCATCTTCGGGCTGCTCGGCGTCCTGAACTTCGCACACGGCTCGCTCACGATGGTCGGCGCGTACGTCGCCGGCCTCGTGATGGTGACGTTCGCGACCGGCGGTGGCATCGCGGCCGTCGGCTGGTTCCTCGTCGCCGCCCTCGTCGCGGCGGTCCTGGTCGGCGGTGTCGGCGCCGTGATGGAGGTCGGTCTCATCCGGAAGCTGTACGACCGACCGCCCATCTACCAGATTCTGCTCACGTTCGGCGTCACGCTCGTCGTCGACGAACTGATGCGCATCGTCGTGCTGTTCTACGGCCAGCAGCCGCGGGCCGACTGGCGCGCGCCGATCGGCACGAAACCCGGATTCATCGACAGCTCCACGTCGGTGCTCGGCGCGAGCATCCAGCACATCGACGTCTTCCAGTTCGCGTTCGGCGTCGCCACGGTCGTCGCCGTCTGGGCGTTCCTCACGCAGACCCGCTACGGGCTCGTCGTCCGCGCGGGCAGCGAGGACGACGAGATGGCGTCGGCGCTCGGCGTCGACGTCCGGCGCGTGTTCACCGTCGTGTTCGCGCTCGGAGCGGGGCTCGCGGGGCTGGCCGGGGCGCTGCTGATGTGGGACCCGGCGTGGGGCGCCAGCGTCCCGCTCGCCTCGGAGACGCTGCTGCCCGCGTTCGTCGTCGTCATCGTCGGCGGTCTCGGGACGTTCCGGGGGACGGTCATCGCGGCCGTCCTCGTCGGGATGGTCGACGGCGTCACGACGTACTTCTTCACCGAGGGCATCATCACGTTCTCGGGCATCTCCGAACTCACCATCTTCCTCATCCTCGTGGGCGTGCTCGTCGTGCGTCCGCAGGGCATCGCCGGCCTCGCGGAGGTGGGGGGCCATTAGCACCGAGACCGCCGACCGCGAATCCGCGGTCGGCACGGACGAGAGCTGGGTCCGCCAGTACGCCCGCGACCACGTCGCCCACCTGCTGGTGGTCGCCGCGTTCGGCGTCTACCCGCTGCTGTACTCGGTGTTCGTCGCCCTCGGCGGCGGCGTCGCGGAGGCGTTCCTGCCGCGGCCCGAGACGATGACGGCCGTCTTCTACTTCGGGCTGTTCGCGATGAGCTTCGACTTCGTTTCCGGGTACACCGGCTACCTCTCCTTCGGCCACGCCGCGTTCTACGGCACTGGCGGCTACTTCGTCGTCCTCGTCGCCAACGGGAAGGTACCGCTGCTGCCCGCGGACACGCCGTTCGTGGTGAGTATGCTGCTGGCGGGCGTGCTCGCCGCGCTGCTCGCCGTCGTCATCGGGTCGGTGTCGTTCCGGCTCTCCGGCGTCTACTTCGCGATGATCACCCTCGGCTTCGCGCAAGTGATGTACGTCTTCATGCGGGACTGGGACTTCCTCTCCTCGAACCCCCGTGACGGCGTCGCCGTGAGCAACAGCCTCCACCCCGGTGGCTTCGAAATCGGGGTGCCGGGAATCGACGCGCTCAACCTCGCCATCGGTCCCTTGCGCGGCGACGAGATTCAGTGGCTGTTCCTCGACCTGGGCGCCACCGAGGTCTCGTACTACATGGTGGGGCTGGTCGTGCTCGTCTGCTACTTCGCGATGCAGCGCATGGTGCACTCGCCGTTCGGCCGCGTGCTCGTCGCCATCCGGGAGAACGAGGAGCGCGCCCGCGCCGTCGGCTACGACACCTTCCGGTACAAGCTCGGGGCGTTCGCCGCGAGCGCCTTCTTCGCCGGCGTCGCCGGCGCGCTGTTCGCCGGCGTCCGGCGGTCGGTCTCCCCGGACAACTCGCTGTACTTCCTCGTCAGCGGGGACGCGCTGCTGGCTTCGATTATCGGCGGGTTCGGGACCCTCGCCGGGCCGCTGTACGGCTGGCTGTTCGACCGGTCGGTCGTCGAGTTCCTCTCGAAGACCGGCGCCGGCGGCGGGCTGCTCCCGCTGCTCCGGGAGTACCTCCCGGCGAGCGTCGTCGACGCGTCGCTGGTCGGCGGGATGACGCTCGGAGAGGGCATCGAGGTGTTCCTGAACGGTCACGCGCCGCTGTACCTCGGTATCGTCTTCGTCGTGTTCGTGCTGTACGTCCCCGGCGGACTCCTCGGCTGGGTCCGCGACCGTCTCGGTGGCACCGTGGCGAAACAGCTTCCCGACTACCTCGCGAAGTTCCGCCGATGACGGTCTGTCTCACCGGCTACGGCGTCTACACGCCATCGGAGACGATTACCGGCGAGGAAATCGCCGCCGAGAGCGGGGTTCCGGAGGACGTCGTCGTGGAGAAGATGGGCATCGTCGAGAAGCACGTCTGCCCGCCCGACGACGACCACGTGACTGACATGAGCGTGAAGGCGGCCGAGGACGCGCTCGACGACGCGGGCGTCGACCCGGCGGACCTGGACCTCGTGCTCTACCACGGCAGCGAGTACAAGGACCACGTCGTCTGGTCGGCGGCCGCCAACGTCGCCGAGCGCCTCGGCGCCGACGGCGCGTTCGCGACCGAGAGCTACACGCTGTGCGCGGGCGCGCCGCTCGCGCTCCGACAGACGCGCGCCCAGCTCCAGACCGGCGACGTCGACACGGCGCTGCTGGTGTCGGCGAGCCGCGAGGAGGACCTCGTCGACTACGGCGACGAGGACGCGTCGTTCATGTTCAACTTCGGGAGCGGCGCGTCCGCGTTCGTGCTCGAACGCGACGCCGGCGAGCGCGCGCGTGCTGCCGTCCACGAGTCCGCCGCGGTCACCGACGGCAGCTTCTCGGAGGACGTCGTCATGCCCGCCGGCGGGTCGAAGCAACCGGCGAGCCACGACACCGTGGACGCCGGACTGCACACGCTCACGGTCGCCAGCGACGACATGAAAGAGCGCATCGCGCCCGTCAGCGGCCCGAACTTCCTTCAGGTGGCAGACGACGCCCTGGAGCGCTCCGGGCTGACGCGGGCCGACGTGGACTTCGTCGCGCTGACGCACATGAAGCGGTCGTTCCACGACCACCTCACGAGCGAACTCGGCGTCGGCGAGGACGGCCACCGCTACCTCGACCACTACGGGCACGTCCAGAGCGTCGACCAGGCGCTCGCGCTCGACGAGGGACTGCGAGCCGGGAACGTCGGCCCCGGCGACACGGTGCTGTTCCTCGCGGCCGGCACGGGCTACACGTGGGCGGCGACCGCCCTCGAGTGGCGCGGCTAGGCGGCGAGGCCGTTCCAGAGGAGGGAGGGCGGCGTCAGCGGGAGCCGCGTGCTAGCCGTACTCCTTGACGCGTTCGGTCGAGTCGGCGGCCGCGTGGTCGCGCTCTACGTTCTCGACGGCCTCGATGCCGAAGCCGTCGCCGAGCGCGGTGGTGCCCGCGCGCTCGACGTCGGGCGCGTCCTCGACGGTCATCTCGACGGCGACCGTGGCGTCGACCCGGAGGTCGTTCAGCCGGGGCCGCAGGTTCGTGACGTCGACCTCGTCGACGCGCGCGACGGCGTCGACGCCGCGGACGACGTTGGTGACGCCCTGGGCCAGGTCGCCGGTGGCGTTACGGGGGACTTGCATCGTGAGGTCCGCGGTGACGCGGACCGTCTGGCTGGCAGTTGCCATACGCTCCCGCCGAGAGTCGAACTCGGCCGGGACGGGACCGCCCGTCGGGAGCGACGGACAGTCCGCGAACACCCTGGACTGGGGAAGACGGGAACGCCGGCGGCAGTAACAGTACTGGCGGCGGCGTCCGCGTCCTCCCCGGGTGGTGTGCCGCATTACGCGGCGAGGGTGGACGCGGACGCCGTCATCGGTCCGAACCCTGCTGCCACCACGTACCCAAGAGAGCACTCGTACCCTCCGCTAATCGCGGAGGCGAGTGTCTCGCTGAGTGTGGTGGCGGTCATGGGTGGGTTCGGGTCGGGTGGAACTCGCTGGCGACGAGTCCCGCTTCGTCAACACAATTCAGAGCGTGTACAATAAACTTTGTCTCGGTGTGGCCACAGTTCACATTGACCACTGTTCGGTTCGGATGGTCTCCCGGCGCACTCGCACAGTGACTGTCGCCTGGGAACAGCCGACACCCTGAAGTACTCTGCAAGTGACACGACTGCCATGCCCGTCGACTACGACCAGGCGGTCGCAGACTTCGAGTGGGACGTGCCCGACGACTTCGCGCTCCCGAACGTGCTCGCCGACCACGCCACCGAGTTCGGCGACCGGCTCGCCGTCCGGTTCCGGCACGAGGACGGCTGGCTGACCGAACGGACCTTCGGGGAGATTCACGAGGACGCCCAGCGGTTCGCGAACGCGCTCGCGGACCTCGGCGTCGGCGACGGCGACCGCGTGATGCACCTCTTCCCGCGACACCCGGACGCGTTCGCCATCCAGGCCGGCGTCCTCGCCCGGGGCGCGCTGCTCGTGCCGTGTTCGGCGATGCTCCAGTCGAAGGACGTCGCGTTCCGCGCCGAGGACTGCGAGGCCACGACCGTGGTCGTCCACGAGTCGCTCACGGACATGGTCGAGCAGGCGCTCGACGAGACGCCCCTCGAGACTGTCGTCGTCCTCGACGCCGACGAGGACCCGGAGCCCGACAACTGGCACGCCTACGGCTCGCTCGTCGACGGCCAGCCGGCGGACCACGACGGCCCCGACCTGCGAGCCGACGGCCCGATGTCCATCAACTACACGAGCGGCACCACCGGCCGCCCCAAGCCCGTCCTCCACAAGCACCGGTGGCTGCACTGCTTCGAGCGCGTCAACGGCCCGTACTGGTGGGGCGTCGACCGCGACACCGACGTCGAGGACGAGTTGCTGTGGGCGACCACGGGCACCGGCTGGGCGAAGTGGTTCTGGAGCCCGGTCGGCGTCGCGCTCGTCACGGGCGCTCCGCAGTTTATCTACGAGGGCGAATTCGACGCGGGCACCTACCTCGACCTCCTCGAATCCGAGGGCGTCACGCGGCTCTGCGCGGTCCCGACCCAGTACCGGATGTTCACGCAGCGCGACGACCTCGACGACTACGACCTCGCGCTGGCGGAAGCCCTCTCCGCGGGCGAGCCGCTGAACCGGGAGCCGATCGCGGACTTCGAGGACGCGTTCGGCCTCACGCCCCGCGACGGCTACGGGCAGACGGAGACCGTCGCGCTCGTCACGAACTACCCCGGCATCGACGTGAAGCCCGGCAGCATGGGCAAGCCCGCGCCCGGCGTCGGTACGACCATCATCGACACCCGCGACGAGGAGGAGGTCGACGTCGGCGAAACCGGCGAAATCGCGGTCCCCATCGACTCGCCGGCCATCTTCGACGGCTACTACGAGAGCCCCGACCTCGACGACCGGACCTTCCACGGCGACTACTACCGGACCGGCGACCTCGCGCGCCGCGACGAGGACGGCTACTTCTTCTTCGAGGGGCGCGCCGACGACATCATCATCTCCTCGGGCTACCGCATCGGCCCCTTCGAGGTCGAGGACGCGCTCGTCGGCCACGACGCCGTCGCCGAAGCCGCCGCCGTCGCGAGCCCCCACGACGAGCGCGGGAACGTCGTCAAAGCCTACGTCGTGCTCGCCGACGGCCACGAGGGCAGCGACGCCCTCGTCGACGACCTCCAGGACTACATGAAATCGGAGACGGCGCCGTACAAGTACCCGCGCCGCATCGAGTTCGTCGACGAACTCCCCACCACGTCCAGCGGGAAGATTCGCCGCATCGAACTCCGCGACCGCGAACAGTCGAAGTTCGGGGAGTGAACCACGACACGGCCACAGCACCGGTTTCGCAGGCGGGCGGTTCCGCGGGGTGAGAAATCCCACAACGCACTTGTCGATGCGCCGAGACGTTCGAGTCGATGCCGCAGTGGTCCCGGCGGCGAGCGCTCCGAGCAGTCGCAGCGACCGCGACGACGGCCGCGCTCGCCGGCTGCAACGACAGTACCGAGCGACGCGACACCGACCAGCGAAGCGACCGCGGCGACCCGGTCACGGACTACGAGACGACGGCGGTGCGCGCGGAGCGCGTCTTCGCGCCGTTCTGGCTGGAGGAGTACGACGACGAAGCGGACCGCCCCAGTCGGCCGGTCGGCGACGCGCTCGTGACCGAACCGCCGTCCGAAGGGAGCGTCTCGTTCGACCCGGACGCCGACGCGGCCGCCTCGCTCCGGTCGTTCGCCGAAGACACGGACTTCGAGCGGGAGAGCGTCGTCCTGTGGTCGACGACGCTCCGAGGGTGTGAGACTCTCCGGTTGACCGGTGTCCTGCGACGAGCGGACGAGGTCGAACTGTCGCTGTGCCAGCAGGGTCGGCCGGCGGACGTGGCCTGCGAGCGCGACGACGAACACACGTTCGCGATGGCGATTCGCCTCCCGTTCGCGGGCGAGGACGTGCGCGTCGGGAGGTGGAGCATGTCCGGTGGCTGCGACGGCGACCCGGAGCCGCTCACGCCAATCTGGGGTGACGACGAGTGACCCGACGCCTCACGCGCCGTTCCGTCCTCGCGGCCGGCGGCACGTCGGCGCTCGCGGCGCTCGCGGGCTGTTCGAACGTTCCGTTCGTCGGCGGCGGAAGCGACAGCTCGCTCCCGGACTACGACCTCGCCTCGCTCACCGAGCGGGTTCGGGACTCGCGGGTGGAGACGAGGCAGGTCTACCCGGCGCCGGTCCCCGAATCGCTGGTGGAGACGCACCGAGAGCGGGCGGCCAGCCTCTTCAAGAGCGTGCCCGAGTCGCCGTCGTTCCCGAACGAAACCGTCCAGACGGCGGTCCGACACGCGTACGACCACGCGGCGGACCGGCTGTCTGACACGGACGAGGTGGACGCCCCGATCACGCTGGACGACGTGGGTACCTGGGAGTACGCCCGCGACGACGCCGCCGCCGCGGCGTACGCGTACCGCGCCGCCAGCGGCGACTTCGACGCTGCAGACGCCGCGCAGTGGCGCCGCCGCGTCGCGGACGACTACCGGACGGAACGAAGCGAGCGCCCGTACCGCGGCGAGACCGTCCTCGACGCGCTCGTCGTCGCGGCCGAACTGGAGTCCCGGCTGGAAACCGCGAGCCGGTGGCTCCGGCCGAACGAGGCGTTCCCCGAGAACCCCGAGACAGCGCCCGAGCGAGCCAGTGATGTCGCGGAGGACATCGAGCGCGCCGACGCCGGCGTCACGACCGTCCGAGCACTGCGGGAGGCCCAATCTGCCGAGGAGCTCCCGGACCACTGGAGCGCAATCGCGGACGCGGCCGGCCGGCTGGACGAAGTGTACCGCGAGACGGTGGCAGAGGCGGCGCCGCTTCTGGAGGAGTACTCGCGGGACGACCTGGAGCCGAACGAGGTCTTCGATACCGACGTCAGCAACGCGACGGTCGCCCACAACCTCTTCGAGGCGGCCGTCCCGGACCCCGACATCGAGAACGCAAAGTCGGCGCTCGCGCGCTCCGACTACGCCGTCGCCGTCCGAGAGTACACCCAGGCGCTCCTCGGCACGCTCGTCGTCGCCCGCAGCGCCGACGCAATCCGGAACGGCGAGCACGGCACGCCCCCGGACGTCGCGGCGGTCCGGGACGCCCGCGAGACCGCGGTCGACGCGGTCCGCGGCCTCGAATCCGAGCGCGGGGGGCTGCTCACCGAGCAACTGGCGGCCGGTCTCTGGCGGCACATCGACTACCGGGACCGAGGCCTACTCAGCGAGCACGTCCACGACCGCAGCGTCGTTCGCGCGGCCGGCGGGTACGCCTACGTCGCCTACGCCGCCGAGCAAGTGCCGGCGGTCGCCGACCGCGTCGCTCGCGAACTCGGGGTCGACGACTGACGGAGCCGTCGCTGGTCCGCGTGAGTAGCAGAGAAGTGCTCGGTCAGGGGTCACGCGAGCGCAGTGAGTGTGACCACGGTGCGGCTCCGCCGGACCAGTGATTTGAACCGATACCAGACGTGCTCGCTCACTCCGTTCGCTGCGCGCGACTGGTGGGGTTCGAACCCCTCCCTCGACGTACACAGATACGAACGCGCAGCGACACGGCGGTCGCTGCGCGGTTCGGTAGTAGAGAAGTGCTCGGTCAGGGATTTGAACCCTGGTCGTCGGCTCGAAAGGCCAACATGATTGGCCGGACTACACCAACCGAGCGTCTGCATTCGAAACGAGCGACCGCTTACGTATAAATCTCTCCAATCGGAATCGTCGGCGGGAAATCGAAGTTTCACCGGTCTCTCAGAGGCGATTCTGTGTGTTTCGGCGGAAGGCGACGGGCGAACGGACGGTCGCTGGGGTGGCGGCAGACCGGGTGGCGGCGGTGGCGTTACTCGCCCTGGAAGTCGGGGTCGCGGTCCGCGGAGAACGCGCTGACGCCCTCCATGAGGTCCTGGGTGTTCATCAGCTGGCCGAAGGACTGCGCCTCGACCTCGAGGCCGGCGTCGGTGTCGTCGCGGCCGGCGAGCATCGCGCGCTTCGTGTACTTCATTGCGATGGGCGGGCCGGCGGCGAGGTCGCGGGCGAGCTCCCACGCGCGGTCCTCGAACTCGTCGCTGGCGACGACCTCGTTGACGAAGCCGTAGTCGGCCATCGTCTCGGGGTCGAAGCGGTCGGCGGTGAAGATGATCTCCTTCGCTCGGCCCTCGCCGACGATGTGCTTCAGGCGCTGCGTGCCGCCCCAGCCCGGGAGCAGACCGAGGTCGTGCTCTGGCTGCCCGAGTTCGCTGCGTTCGGTCGCGAGACGCATGTCGGCACACGTCGCCATCTCCATCCCGCCGCCGAGGCAGTAGCCGTCGATGGCCGCGAGCACGGGCTCGTCGGCCGCTTCGAGCTTTCCGAACGTCTGCTGGCCCTTCCGGGAGAGCTCCACGGCGTCGACGGGGTCGGCATTACCAGCCATCGACGTGACGTCGGCGCCCGCGGAGAACGCCTGGTCGCCGGCGCCGGTCAGGAGGATGGCGCGCACGTCCTCGTCGCCGCCGAGCACGTCGATGGCGTCCGAGAGGTCGTCGAGGAGGTCGCCGCTGATGGTGTTCATGCGGTGCGGGCGGTCGAGCTCGATGTGCCCGACGTTGCCGTCGACGGTGATGCTGACGGCGTCGAAGTCGTGGCCGTCACCGGCGTCCTCGTCGCCGCTCCCGTGGAACGTCTCGCCGGACTCGGCCATCTCGGCGAGCGTCTCGGCGGGCTCGTAGCGGGGGTGGTCGGTAGCCTCGAAGGCGTCGACGAGCGTCTCGTGGAGGTGGGGGATGCCGGCCGCGTCGGCCATCTTCGCGGGGCCCTCGGGGTAGCCGGCGCCGAGCATCACGGCCTCGTCGATTTCCGCGGGGTCCGCCACGTCGCCGCCGACGAGCTTCGCGACCTCGTTGGCCATCACGGCCGTGAGGCGGTCGGCGACGGTCTGTCGGATCTCGTCTGTCGGAACGTCGGCGCCGCCGTTCTCGTAGTCGTAGAAGCCGGCGCCGGACTTCTTCCCGAGGTCTTCGGCTTCGACCTTCTCGACGAGCAGCGGGCACGGCTCGTAGGTGTCACCGAGCACGCCCTGCATGTAGTCGAGGACGTCCAGGGAGACGTCGATGCCGACCTGGTCGGCGAGCTCGAAGGCGCCCATCGGCAGCCCGAGGTCGTACTTCGTCGTGGAGTCGACCTCGGCGATGGTGGCCTCGTCGTCGTGGACGAGCCACGCGGCCTCGTTCAGGAGCGGGACGAGGATGCGGTTGACGACGAACCCGGGGGAGTCCTTGCGGACGCGCACGGGGGTCTTCCCCATCTCCTCGGCGAGGGCTTCGGTGAGGTCAAGCACCTCGTCGTCGGTGTGGCCGCCGGAGATGACCTCGACGAGCTGCATCCGCACCGGCGGGTTGAAGAAGTGCATCCCGCAGAAGCGTTCGGGGCGCTCCGTGAACTCGGAGAGGTCTGTAATGGAGAGGCTGGACGTGTTCGTCGCGAACACGGCGTCCTCGTCGGCGTACTGCTCGAGGTCCGTGTACACGTCTTCCTTGATCTCCATCTTCTCCGGCACGGCCTCGATGACGAAGTCGACTGCCTGGACGGCTTCCTCGAGGTCGACGTACGTCTCGACGCGGTCGAGCGCGGCGTCGGCGTCCTCCTCGGAGAGCTGGTCGTTCTCGGCGAGTTTGCCGAGCGACCACTCGATCTGGTCGTAGCCGTTCTGCACGAACTCCTCGTTGATGTCCCGGAGGTTCACGTCGAAGCCGGCCATGGCCGCCACTTCCGCGATGCCGTGGCCCATGTTGCCGGCGCCGAGCACTGCAATCGTGTCGATATCGTCTACGTCCATGGGCGTAGGGTCACCGGCTTCCCCGTTCAAACTTTCCCTCTCGCGGGCTGACAACCGGAAATGCGTTTACACGCGTGGGAACTGACGAGACGACCACCGGCCGACAGCCGCAGCGTTCGTCCGTCAGGCGCACCCCGTCGGAGCGCCCAAAAATAATTTTGCACCGTTACTGCAGTCAAGCGGAAGATGCTTTTGCGTCCTCAAACAGGCGGAGGCATGACCCGAAGCGACACGTCTCTCCTGGCCGGGTTCGTCATTGGCCTCGTCTACAACCCCTTTCGCGTCGCACTGCTCGACCTAGTCTCGCCCCTCGGTGGCGGCCCACTGGGGATGGAGAACTCGACCGTCGTCATCCTACTACTGCCGCTGGTCGTTATTCCAGGCGCGGCGGTCTGCGCTGGCTACGTCCTCGGAGTTCGCAACCCGGGAGGCTCCCTGGGACTGCCGACGGGAGCGTTCAGCGTCGCCGTGTTCGCCGGCCTGGCCGCGGGAATATGGCTCGCCAGTGTCGTCTTCCCCGACTCCGCGACCGTACCGACGAACTGGAGTTCAGTCGGCTTCTTCGCCGCATCGTTCGTCCCGCAGACGGTGCACGCGGGCGTCGCCGCACTCGCCGGCATGCTCGTCGCCGACCGCAACAGGTAGTTCTCTCCGGACCCTCCCTGGCGGCGTGAGCGACCCACACGACCGCTTTCGCGACGACCCCGACCTGGGGCCGCTGGTCGACGAACACGGAGCGCTCGTCGTCGAACCCCACGACGACCCCTTCGAGCGTCTCGTCGTCTCCATCGTCCGCCAGCAGGTGTCGATGGACGCCGCCGCGGCCATCGAGACGCGGCTGTTCGACGCCGTCGACGCGACGCCCGAAGCGATGGCGGCCGCCGACCCCGCCGTCCTCCGGGACGCCGGCCTCTCCAGCCAGAAGACCGAGTACGTGCGGAACGCCGCCGAGGCGTTCACCGAGCGCGGCTACGACCGCGACTACTTCCGGGAGCTGTCCGACGACGCCATCCGCGACGAACTCACGTCCATCGCCGGCGTCGGCCCGTGGACGGCGAACATGTTCCTCGTGTTCGCGCTCGGACGCGAGGACGTCTTCCCGGTCGGCGACCTCGGCATCCGGAAGGGGATGCAGTCGCTGTTCGGCGAGGACACGACGCGAGCGGAGATGCGGGACATCGCGAAGCGCTGGCGGCCGTACCGGTCGTACGCGTCGCTGTACGTCTGGCGAGCGTACGAGGGATAGCGGGTCGCCTTACTCCTCTTCCTCGTCGTCGCTCGGGTCGTCGCCGTCGATGCGGCGGCGGACGTCCACCTGGTAGTGCTGGAGGATGTCCCGCCCGAGCAGGAGCGGGTAGTCCATGTGGCCGCGGTCCTCGAGGGACGCCGCGACCGTGTGGCGGTCGCCCGCCAGCCCGACCACGATATCGACGACCGGGCGGGCCTTCCCGGACTTCACGCTCCCGGAGCGCACCTTCGTCATCGACTTGATTGGGCCGGCGCCGATTTCGGCTGCGAGCCGGGTGTCGATGCTCGTCCGGGACGCGCCCGTGTCGGACTTCGCGACGACGCGCTCGGTCCCGCTGGTGCCGGAGACGAGCACCTCCTCCGTGTAGCCGACGACAGAGGTCTCCTCGTTCCCTCTCGGCCGCGACGCGCCCGCCGCCCGGTCCGGCGTGGAGTCGTCGAGCGTGCCCGCGACGCGCTGGACGTCGTCGTCGTCGACCTCGCCGCCGCCCGTCTCGATGGCGAGCTTGGCGATGTGCGGCGCGGGGCTCACGCCCGTCGCCTCGAACAGCCCCTTGAACCCCGCCGTGGGATTGACTTCGAGGAGGTGCCAGCCGTCCTCGCCCTCCACGAGGTCCACGCCAGCGTAGTCCAGCCCGATCAGGTCGGCGGCCTCCAGCGCCATCTCGGCGGCGTCCTCCGGCAGGTCGTCGACGCCCTCGACGGCGCCACCGAGCGCGACGTTCGTCCGCCAGTCGTTGTCCGGCGCGTACCGCCGCATCGTCCCGACGATGACGTCGTCGACGACGTACACGCGGAGGTCGCGGTGGCGGCCCTCGTCGCGGTCGACGAGCTCCTGGAGGAACGCGAACCGGTCGCCGACGCGGGGGTTCACGCGCTCGTCGGCGCTGATCTTCCACGTGCCGCCGCCGTGCGTGCCGATTGCGGTCTTGTAGACGACTTCGTCGCCGTACTTCGCCTTCTCGTCGTTCAGCCGGTCGGCGTCCAGCGCCAGCGTTGCGTCCGGCAACTGGACGTCCGACCCGCCGAGCGTGGTGGCGGTCGCGAACTTGTGGAAGGCGGTGAGGACGTTCTCAGGGCGGTTCAGCGTCGGCCGGAGCCGGCTCAGCGAGAGCGCCAGGCCGAGCAGTTCGGCGGGCTGCTCGGTCTTCGACAGCAACAGGCGGTTCGCGATGACGTCGACGTCCGGGTCGAGCGTGACGTGGCCGTCCTCGATGTCCACCGCGAGGTTGTCCTCGCGCAACCAGACACCGTCGTGGCCGAGGTCCTCGACGGCGTTCACGATGGCTTTCGTCTCCTTGCTGTTGTGGAGGCTGAGCACGCCCACAGAGACAGAGTCGTCCATTGACGTGACTGACGCGTGGCACTGGCAAAATGGTGCCGATGAGCCGGCCGTATCCCGGCCCACGACAACTCCTTTTTGCGTGTCGACGCCCAATCCGGGTGTATGACTGACGGGGCGTTCACGTACGAGGACGGGCGCGTCGAACCGGGGGAGCGCGCCGACATCCGGTTCACAGTGAGTGAGACGTACCTCGGTGACCCGGTCCGGGTGCCCGTCTCCATCATCAACGGCGAGCACGACGGCCCGACCGCGTTCCTCTCGGCCGCCATCCACGGCGACGAGCTGAACGGCATCGAGGTGGTGCGGGAGATCGCCCACGACTGGCCGCACAGCAACCTCCACGGGACGCTCGTCTGCATGCCGGTCGTGAACGTCCCCGCGTTCATGGCCCAGCAGCGCTACCTCCCCGTCTACGACCGCGACCTGAACCGGTCGTTCCCGGGCCGGAGCGGCTCGACGAGCTCGCAGCGCATCGCGAAACGGCTGTTCGAGAACTTCATCGAGCCCTGCGACCTGGGTGTGGACTTCCACACGTCGACCCGGGGCCGCACGAACATCCTGCACGTCCGCGCGGAGATGGACGACCCCGGTGTCGACCGGCTCGCCCGGTCGTTCGGGTCGAACGTCGTCATCGACACGGCGGGCTCCGAGGGCACGCTCCGCCGGGAGGCCACGCACGCTGGCGTCCCCACCATCACGGTGGAGATGGGTGAGGCCCACCGCTTCCAGCGCAAACTCATCGACCGCGCCGTCGACGGCGTCGCGAGCGTACTCGCCGAGTACGAGTTCTATCCGGCCGAGCCGGTGGACTGGCCGGGCTGGCGGACCATCGTCTCCAGCGACGAGAAGACGTGGCTGCGCGCGGACGTCGGCGGCCTCGTCGAGATGCACGTCCGCCGCGGGTCGCTCGTCGAGGAGGGCGACCGCGTCTGCACGATTACGAACCCGTTCAAGACCGACGTCGTGACCGTCGAAGCGCCGTTCACGGGGCTGCTCGTCGGCGCGCTGGAGAATCCGCTCGTCTACCCGGGGAACCCGCTCTGTCACCTCGTCGAACTGGAAGCGCCGACGCTGCGGGCCATCCGGCACGACCGCTCGGGAACGATGCCGGCAGGCCCGGACTGACGCCGGGCGTGTAGTAACTTCTATGTGCAGCGGGGCCTGACCTTCCACTTGGTATGAGCGAGTCGTACGACCGAGGCCTCGTGGAGGATTTCGGCCGGTGGACCGAATTCTCCGCCGGTATGTGGGCCTGGGTGTTTCACAAGTTCACGGGGTGGGTTCTCGTCGGCTACCTGTTCACCCACATCTCGGTCCTGAGCACGTCGCTTCAGGGGGCACAGACGTACAACAACACACTGAGCGGCCTGGAGGGTCTCGCCGTAGTCCGCATCCTCGAGGTGGGGCTGCTGGCGGTGGCGGTCTTCCACATCCTGAACGGCATCCGGCTGCTGTTCGTGGACCTCGGCGTGGGCCTGGAGGCACAGGACAAGAGTTTCTACGCGTCGCTGGTGTTGACGGGCGTCATCGTCGTCGCCAGCGTTCCGACTTTCCTCACGGGGGCGTTCTGAGATGGCTGAACGCTACTCCTCGTTCCGGTCGGGGTCGACGACGTGGCTGCTGCAGCGGCTCACCGCGGCGTTCCTCGTAGTGGTGCTGGCGTTCCACTTCTTCAATCTGCACTTCGTCCACCACGCCTACGAGATCGACTTCGCGGGCAGCCAGGTCCGGATGGAGAGCCTGGGCTACTACGTCACGATGGTGCTGTTCCTCGTGACGGCGACGTTCCACGGCGTGAACGGCGTCTACAACGCCTTGGTGAACCAGGGTATCGACGGGAAAGCGAAGCGGGCCGCGCAGCTCGTTCTGGGAGTGGCCGGCATCCTGCTGGTCGTCCAGGGCGTCCGCGTGGCGAACGCGCTCGCGGGGTTCTAACATGAGTACGCAGACACCGGAGTCCGAGACCGAGTCCGAGACCGAGCCGGAGGCGCCGGCCACCACCGACCACCAGCAGCGCCGGATGGACGACAAGCGCGTCCGAGCGGAGGCCCGCGACGAGGCCGACGCACAGGCCGCCACGGAGTTCGACGGCGAGACTGTCGAGCTGAAGGTCTTCCGTTACGACCCCGAAATCGAGGGCAAGGAGGAGCCGCGGTTCGACTCCTTCACGGTGCCGTTCGAGAAGGGGATGACCGTGCTGGACGCGCTCATCTTCGCGCGCGACGAGTACGACTCCAGTCTGACGTTCCGGCACTCGTGCCGGCAGGCGGTCTGTGGGTCCGACGCGTTCTTCGTCAACGGCCGGCAGCGCCTCGGCTGCCAGACCCAGATGGGGGACCTGGAGTGGCCGGTGCGCGTCGAGCCGCTGCCCCACCAGGACGTCGTGAAAGACCTCGTGGTGGAGATGGACCACTTCTACGACCAGATGGAGTCCGTCCAGCCGTTCTTCGACCCGGACGAGCTCCCGGAGGGTGAGCTGGCCGAGCAGCGCCAGACTCGCGAGAACCGCGAGACGGTGAAGCTCTCGACGCGCTGCATCTGGTGCGGTGCCTGTATGTCCTCCTGTAACATCGCGGCGGGGGACAACGAGTACCTCGGGCCGGCGGCCATCAACGCGGCCTACCGGTTCTACATGGACGAGCGCGAGGGCGAGCAGAAGCGACAGGAGCGCCTGGAGATCATCGAGCAGGAGCACGGCGTGTGGCGCTGCCAGACGCAGTTCTCCTGCACGGAGGTCTGTCCGAAGGACATCCCGCTGACCGAGCACATCCAGGAGCTCAAGCGAGAAGCGGTCAAGGAGAACCTGAAGTTCTGGTAACATGTACGAGCACGACGTCATCGTGGTCGGCGGCGGCGGCGCGGGGCTCCGCGCGGCCATCGCCGCCCAGGAACAGGGCGCAGACGTAGCGATCGTCACGAAGCTCCACCCGGTCCGCAGCCACACCGGGGCGGCGGAGGGCGGCATCAACGCCGCGCTCCGCGACGGAGACTCGTGGGAGGACCACGCGTACGACACGATGAAGGGGTCGGACTACCTCGGCGACGCCCCCGCAATCGACACGTTCGCGAAGACCGCTCCCGAGGAGGTCATCCAGCTCGAACACTGGGGGATGCCGTTCTCCCGGGAGGACGACGGCCGCGTGAGCCAGCGGCCGTTCGGCGGCCTCTCGTTCCCGCGGACGACGTACGCGGGCGCGGAGACCGGCCACCACATGCTGCACACGCTGTACCAGCAGGTCGTCAAACGCGGCATTGAGGTGTACGACGAGTGGTACGTCTCGAACCTCGCCGTCACCGACGAGCCCGATCCGAACGACCGCGAGTGCCACGGCGTCGTCGCCTGGGACGTCCAGTCCGGCGAGGTTTCAGGATTCAAGGCCAACGACAGCGTCATCCTCGCGACCGGCGGCCTCGGGCAGGCCTACGACCACACGACGAACGCCGTCGCGAACACCGGCGACGGCGTCGCGATGGCGTACCGCGCCGGCGTCCCCATCGAGGACATGGAGATGATCCAGTTCCACCCGACGACGCTCCCGTCGACCGGCGTCCTCATCAGCGAGGGCGTGCGCGGCGAGGGTGGTATCCTCTACAACTCGGAGGGCGAGCGTTTCATGTTCGAGTACGGGTACGCCACCAACGACGGCGAACTCGCCTCCCGGGACGTCGTCTCCCGCGCGGAGCTCACCGAGATCAACGAGGGCCGCGGTATCGACGACGAGTACGTCTACCTCGACATGCGCCACCTCGGCGAGGAGCGCATCACCGACCGCCTGGAGAACATCCTCCACCTCGCGGAGGACTTCGAGGGCGTCGACGGCCTCGAGGAGCCGATGCCGGTCAAGCCCGGCCAGCACTACGCGATGGGCGGCATCGAGACCAACGAGTTCGGCGAGACGTGCGTGAGTGGCCTGTACGCGGCGGGCGAGTGCGCCTGCGTGAGCCTGCACGGCGCGAACCGCCTCGGCGGGAACGCGCTCCCCGAACTCATCGTGTTCGGCGCACTGGCGGGCCGGCACGCCGCCGGCGAGGACATGGGCGAGGCGCTCATCGAGACCGGGCCGAGCGACGACCTCGAACGCGAGGAGCTCGGCGTTCCGACCGGCGCGCCCGACGCGGACTCCGCCGAGCCGGCAGCCGACGGCGGCGAGCCGGTCGTCGACGCGCGCGCCGCGGACGACGTCGTGGCCGACGCCGAGGTCACCGAGGAGGAGCGCATCGAGACGCTGCTCGAACGCGAGGACGGCGTGAACCACGCCGACGTGCGCGCTGACCTCCAGCTGTCGATGACGGAGAACGTCAACGTGTTCCGCCAGGAGGAGAACCTCGAGCAGGCCTTAGAGGACATCCAGGAGGCCCGCGAGCGCTACCAGGACGTCTACGTCGCCGACAAGTCCCGGACGTTCAACACGGACCTCCAGCACACCATCGAGACCCGGAACCTACTGGACGTCGCGGAAGCCATCACGATGGGTGCGCTCGCCCGCGACGAGTTCCGCGGCGCGCACTGGCGGAAGGAACACCAGGAGCGCAAGGACGACGAGTGGCTCAAGCACACGATGGTGTCGTGGAACGACGGCGACCCCGAGCTCTGGTACCGGCCGGTGCTGCTCGAAGGGCACGACCAGACCTACGAGCCGAAGACCCGCTCGTACTGAGCCACCGACTCGTTTTCGCGGTAGTTACAGGCCGAGGTATTCGACGGCGTCGAAGCCGACGCCGACGTGGTCGATGATGCGGTAGCCGAGCCAGATGCCGACGACGCCCATGACGCCCCCGAGCGAGTGCGGGGCGGGCACGGGGATGCGGAGGAACGCGAAGATGGCGCCGATGATGACGCCGGCGAGCGTTGCGAGCACGACGAACGTGGTGTTCATGCTCGCGGCGTAGTCGCCGGCTGGCGGAAAACCCAGCGGTTTCGGCGGCGGGCGTCAGTCCGACGCGTACTCGGTGCGGAAGCCCCGGAACTCGGTCCGGTGGGCTTCCTCGTCGGCGAGGATGGTGACGGCGATGTCCTCGGTGACGGGGTCGTCGGCGTCCTCGGCCGCGTGGACGAGCGACCGGTACGTCTCGATGGCGTCTTCCTCGGCTTCCAGGACGCCGTCGATGACGGAGAGGACGTCCGTGCTGTCCTCGGGCGGCTGGAGGGAGTCCTGGTGGGCTTCGAACTCGCCGGACGCGGGCGGCGCCTCGTCGAGCTGTTTGAGGCGGTGGCCGAGCTGTTCGGCGTGTCCGAGTTCCTCCTGGATGTCGGTTTCGAGGGACTCCTTGATGGCTTCCGCGCGGACGCCGTCGAGCACGATGGAGTTCGTCATGTAGTTCATGACGGTCTCGATTTCGTCCTGGTAGGCGGTGCGAAGCAGGCGGGTGACCTCGTCACTCGTCATGGTGCTAGCGACACGAGCGAGACGTATAGTGATGTGTGTCGGTCTGTGGCGTACTCACTGCATAACATTGACTCGTCGGGCGCGTCCACCGGCAGAGAGATGCCCGCGTCACGCGTCCCCGGGCTGCCGTCGACGGTCACGCCCAGCGACCCGGGGCCGGAGGAGGTCCTCGACCTGGTGCCGGTGGTCGTCGACCTGGCGTGGTTCCTCGCGGGACTGCTCGTCGTCGTGGCCGTCGGCTGGCTCGTCGTGGAGCCGCTGGTCGGCCGCGTGGTGCGGCGCCGGAACCGCGAGAACCCCACCGTCCAGGAGGCCATCGAGCGCTACGTCCGCGTGCTGTTCGTCGCGCTCGGCGCGGTGGTCGGCGTGGCTGTCGCGGGCTACGGGCAGTGCCTCGCGGACTCCGCGCTCGTGGTGGCAGCGGGCACCCTCGCGGTCGGCGTCGCGGCGCAGACCGTTCTCGGGTCGCTCGTGAGCGGACTGGTGCTGGTGTTCGACCCGGAGTTCAGCGTCGGGAACTACATCGAGTGGGGCGACCACGAGGGCACCGTCCAGTCCATCCAGCTGCGGGCGACCCGCGTCGAGACGCCGAACGGCGACCTCGTGACGGTGCCGAACACCGTGCTCACGAGCGAGGTCATCGTGCGCCCGTACGGTCGCGAGCGCCACCGGCTCACGACCCGCGTGGCCGTGGACTACGAGGAGGACCTGGCCGACGTCCTCCAGTACGTCACCGACGCCGCCGAGGGCGTCGAGGACGTGGCCGAGGACCCCGCCCCGAGGGCGTACGTCGACGAGATCGGGGACGGCGTCGTGTTCGTGGACGTCTACTACTGGCTGGAACGCCCGCGGCCCGCGGACGTGCTGGCGACGCGGTCGGCGTACACGGCGGCCGTGAAGGCCCGGCTCGCGAGCGAGAGCGTCACCGTCAGCCCGCCGTCCGAGCACGAACTCGGTGGCCGGCTCACCGTCGACCGCCGCGAGTAGTCGGCGGTCACCGACCACCTATGCATGCTGTAACAAACTGCCCCGAGGCCGACGCACTGGTATGGTGTTCACACCGACGGCAGGGCTGGGTGCTGGACTGCTGACACAGGTGACGCCGCTCCTGGCCGGCAACAACCTCATCGGGCTCGCCGTCCTGTTCCTCGTGCTCGCGCTGGTCGCGGCGGTCCTGGGCGCGCGCGGCATCGCGGGGCTGAGCATGAGCATCGCGAAGTGGCTGGTCGTCATCTTCGTCGTGCTCGCGGTCGTCACGTTCCTGCTGTGACGGGCAGCAGGAGCGGCGACCCCGGACAGGCGAGCGCCGAGTACGTGCCGCCCGAGGTGACCGTGGCCGGCCCGGGCGAGCCGGAGGTGGCGGTCGTCGGCGGCGTCCACGGCGACGAGCCCAGCGGCGTCCGGGCGGTGCGGCGGCTCCGCGCGGCCGACCTCGACCTGCGTCGCGGCGTGCTGTTCGTCGTCGCGAACCCCGCGGCGGTCCCGGCCGGGCAGCGGTTCCTCGACTCCGACCTGAACCGCGTGTTCCCGGGCGACCCCAGCGGCGACCGCGAGCATCGGCTCGCGGCCGACCTCTGCGAGCTGCTCGGGTCGGTCACGACGCTGTCCATCCACGGCACGCACTCGCGGCGGGAGCCGTTCGCGCTCGTTCACCGCTCGCAGCCCGCCGAGTACGACCTGGCGGCTACGCTGCCGGTGGAGCACGTCGTCGACCACTCGGGCGTGAACGAGGGCACCATCACGACGTGTGGCTGCCTCGTGGAGGTCGAGGTCGGCATCCAGGGGACCGACGAGGCGGTCGACGAGGCCGAGTTCCAGGCGCGGTCGTTCCTCCAGGTGGTCGACGCGCTGCCCGGGGAGCCGCCGCCGAGCAGCCCGTCGTTCTTCCACATGACGGGGCGCGTGCCGAAGCCGCCGGACGCCCGCGGCGAGCTGTTCGTCGAGAACTTCGAGTACGTCCCCGAGGGCGCCGTCTACGCCCGGGTCGACGGCCGCGAGCTCGTCGCCGAGGAGGCGTTCTACCCCATCCTGATGTCCGAGACCGGGTACACGGACATCTTCGGCTACCGGGGCCGCAAGCTCGGGGACTCGCTGGCCGGCGTGCCCGCAAGCTGGCTCGGGCGGTGAGCGCGGTCGGCTCAGTCGCCGAGGCTGCGGGCACCCACGGCCTGCGTGACGTGGGAGAGCGTCACCAGCCCGAGCCCGCCGACGAGGTTGCCGGCCGTCGAGACGGCCAGTATCTCCGCGAGCGTCGCGTACCCGACGTTCCCGCCGAACAGCATCCCGACGTAGACGTGGACGACGGTGACGACGACGTGGTGGAACGGCCCGAGCGCGAGCAGGAACCCCACCATGAACGACAGCGAGATGCGGGCCCCGGCGGTGTCGACGGCCTGCAGCAGGAACGACAGCAGCGCGACGAGCGCGCCGCCGATGACCGCGCTCCCGAACGCCGCAGCGGGCTGGCGGCCCGCGACCGTCTCCGCGGTGGTGACCAGGGCCGCGGCCGCCGCCGGCGGGATGGCGCCCTCGACGGCGACGAACGCGGCGAGCGCGACCGCACCCGCGAAGTTGAACGCGAGGGTGGCCGTCCAGAGGCGGACGAGGGGGCCGATGAGCCAGGTGTCGTCGGCGTCGAAGGCGGCGGCCACCGGGTCGAAGAAGTTCTCGTTGAACAGCTCCGTGCGGCCGACGACGAGGAAGACGAGCGAGGGTGCGAACGCGAGCGGCCCGGCGACGGTGGCGAGTTCGCCGAGCGCGGGTTCGACGGCCGCGTGGACGATGCCGAGGGCGACGATTCCGAACACGACCGTGAACCCCGCGATGAAGCTGGTCGAGAGCAGTTCCAGTGCGGGCTGGCGGAGCCGTCGGTCGCCCTCTTCGGCGGCGCGGTCGAATATCTCCTCGGGGTCGGGGGGGCTGCTCACGGGCGCACTAGTGGAGTGGGGCGGCGAAAAGAGTGGGCGACGCTTTCGGGCCGCCCGGCCGTCGTACGCCGCTCATAACGAAGTCCGCGGACCGAGACAGCCCTCGGGAGACGGTCCGGTGGGTGCGCGAGTGTCTGGGGTGGTCCGGAGTGAGTAGTCCGGGCCGCCGCCGCGACCCACCCGGGACCGGTGTCAACCATGCCAGCGACAGACTCCTCGGAGACGGTCGTCATCGTGAACCCGAACAGCGGCGACGCCGACCACACGGACGCCGTGCGGCGCCGGACGGAACTGCTGGAGTACGACTACCGCGAGACGGCGGCCGCGGGCGACACCGTGACGTTCGCCCGGGACGCCGCGAACGACGGCGCCGACACCGTCGTCGCGGTGGGCGGAGACGGCACCGTCAACGAGGTGGTCCAGGGCCTCGACGAGGCCGACGCCCTCGACAGCGTCACGCTCGGCGTCGTCCCCGCCGGCACCGGGAACAGCTTCGCCGGCAACGTCGGTATAGAGAGCATCGAGCACGCCTTCGACGTGCTCGAGGAGGGGCGACGGCGCCGCATCGACCTGGGTCGTGCCGACGATTCGGTGTTCGTGAACTCCTGTGTCGCGGGGTTGACCGCGGAGGCGAGCGCCGACGCGTCCAGCGACATGAAGCGCCGGCTGGGAGTGCTGGCGTACGTCGTGTCGACCGTGCGGTCGGTCTCCGAGTTCGACGCGCTCCCGCTGGCCGTCGACGCCTACGGGGACGGCGGGGAGACGACCGCTTGGGAGGGGAACGCACTGATGGTGCTCGTGGGGAACGCGCGGCGGTTCGTGCGCGGCGACGACACGCAGGCCGACGTCGAGGACGGCGAGTTCGAGGTGACGGTCGTGGAGGACGTCTCGACGCTGGACGTGATGGGCGAGGCCGTCACGTCTGGGTCGTTCGCGGCGGATTCGGAGTACGTCCAGCGGTTCCGGGCGCCGGCCCTCGAAATCACCCTCCGGGAGTCGGAGCCGGTCCGGTTCAGTCTGGACGGCGAGATGCTGTCCCGGAGTTCGCTGTCCGTTCGCACCGACCCGGGCGCCCTCGAAGTGGCCGTCGGAGACGACTACGACCCCGACCCGGAGGAGCTGTGAGCCGGCCCGGAGTCGCGACGGCCCCCCGCGTGGTGGTCCCGTGTTCGACGTAGACCTCCACGCCCACACGCGGTTCTTCCACTGGGCGGAGGGGCGGCCGACGGCCTTCGACCCCGTGGGGGCGCGAGCGCTGGCAGCGGCGAGCCGCCGGCGCGGCCTGGACGGCGTCGCGCTCACGAACCACGACTACTACCGCGCGCTCTCGCCGGGCGGCGACAGTCCGGTGTTCCTGCCCGGCGTCGAGGTGTCGACCACGCGGGGCCACGCGCTCGTGGTCGGCCCGGACCCGCCGACGGCCACGAACCCGCGAGCGATGACGCCGGCGCAGGTCGTGTCGATGGCCCACGACAGGGGCTGTGCCGCCATCGTCCCACACCCCTACCGCCGCGGGACAGTCCTCGACGCCGAGGCCGACTTCGACGCCGTCGAGATCAACGGCAAACACCCGAGCAGCGCGGCCCGGGTGCGGCGGCTCGCAGAGGACCTCGGGCTCCCCATCGTCGCGGGCAGCGACGCGCACTTCCCGTTCGAGGCGGGGCGGGCGTACACACGCGTCGACGCCGACGAACTCACCCCGGAGGCGGTCGTCGAGGCGATACGGGACGGGCGAGTCGAGCCGAAGGTCGAACTGGGGCCGGGCCACCGGCTGCTGCAGCGCGCCTACCACTACATCCACGACGCGAAGCGCCAGACGCGCGGCGAGTCGCTGTTCCCGACCGGCTGGTAGTCACTCCAGCGGCCAGTGACGCCGCTCCGAGAGCCCCGTCGGTCTGCGGTCAGTCCTCCTGGGCCATGTGGATGTGTTCTTTCGGCGCGCCGCAGCTCGGGCACTCCTCCGGGATGCCGTCGTCGAGGTCGTCCATCTCGCCGCAGTCCTCGCAGCGCCACATCAGGTAGCCCTCGCCGAAGTCCTTCCCGGGGATGTCCTCGGTGTCGGTCTCGGCGGCGGCGCTGGCGTCCCGGGACTGCGTGACGTCCGCGCCGGCCTGGACGACCTCGACGGCGAACCCGTCGTCCGTGAATTCGGTGACGATACCGAGCACGCGGCCGTCGTCGTCGTAGACGGTATCTCCGGACTCGATGCTGGCAGTCTCGTCGGCGTCGTCGCGGGTCTCGTTCATTGTGGGTTGGTGTGTCGCGTCGGCTGCAGTGGTCGATGCACGCGATGCCGGATTCCCGAGCGGCGGCGCTCAGAACGACTCGTCTTCCTCGGCGGCCTCCTCGGGCGAGGACCCGCCGCGGTCGCTGTAGTTGTCGCGGCCGACCGCCTCGGCACCGACGAGGTTGTGGATGGCCGTCCGGACCGCCTCGGCGTCGCCGAACTCCTGGTCTTCGTCGTCCTCGTCGTAGAGTCCGAGCACCTCCGCGACCCGCTGGCTCCCGCCCGGCAACTCGATTTCGCGGTCGCCGTACTCGTCGACGAGCGTCGACGCCGACACCGGGTAGTCGTGGGCCGCCAGGTCGTCGTCGAGGTCCCCGAGCTCGATACCCTGGCTTCGGCTGTCGTCCTCCGTCGAGTCGTCGTCTGACTCGTCCTCGGGCGCCATACGGCCAGGTACGGCGACTCGCGGTAAACGTGTTGTTTCAGATTACGTTCCTTGCGACTGCAACACGCCGGCGGTCGGACGCAGTGGCAGCAAACAGACCGACCCTACTGGCGTGTGCCGTCAGCAGCGGCCGTCGGCCCGGCGAGTTAGCAGCGGCCGGGTCGACGCGTAGCACCGCGTTTCTCGCGCTACACTGCAAATAACATTGGCGCTGTCGCTGGTACCGCTGCCACCACACCGAGGGTCGAAACAATGGAGACACGGGGTACCACGGACGGCGGTTCGGGTCGTACCGGTCGGTCGAACACTCGCAGCGTCGGCGTCGCCGAGCTCCCGGCAGCGAGACAGGGGACCGGAGGGCGGCGACCAAGCGGCGCAGCGGCCGGGGGGGTGAGCGGCCGGTGACCTCCATCGTGGAGGCGGCGGTGCCGGCCGACCAGCTCGGGCTCGCGGCGACGCTCCGGGCGGTTCCGGACACCCGAGTGGACGCCGTCCGGACGGTGGCTGCCGGGTCGGAGTCGATGCTGCCCGTCCTCGTCTTCGACGGCCACTACGAGGACGTGGAGCCGGCGCTCCGCGACGACCCGAGCGTGGCGTCCGTCTCGCCGCTGGCCACCCTCGAGAAGGAGTGCGTCTACCAGGTGGAGTGGACGGCAGACGCGAGCGACCGCCTCGAGACGATGTTCCCCGAGGAGGGCGCCGTGATGCGCACGCGAGCCGCCGACGAGAAGTGGTGTTTCCGGGCGCTGTTCGCCGACCGCGGCCCGATGGAGGAGTGGTACCACGGCTGCCGGGACGCCGGTCTGGACGTCGACGTGGAGTCCGTCCACGACCCGACGGAGTCGGTGCGCTCGCGCCAGCACGGCCTCAGCCGCAAGCAGTACGTCGCCCTGGAGACCGCGCTCCAGCACGGCTTCTACGACATCCCGCGGAAGGTCACGCTCGAGGAGCTCGCCGACGAGTTCGACGTCAGCCACCAGGCGCTCTCCGAGCGGCTCTCGCGCGCTCACCGGTCGACGATAGCGAACGTCGTCGCGGCGGACTTCCCGGTCGCCCGCGTCGAGTGACAGTACCGGGAACGCGCCCCCTCCTAAAGGGGTTGCAGGCGAAAGGAACGGGCGCAACCGTTCGCTCGGTGTTCTGTCGTGGTACGAACGACGAGTCACCCACGGGGTGCGTGCGAGTGGACGTCGTTCGGGGACACCAATGACACGCACAACGGGCATTGAGCTCGAGCTATGGGTAATCGACGAGAACGGCTGCTTGTGCGGCGGTCGGCAGATAGCCGACGCCCACGAGCGAATCGAACCCGAGTTCGTGGCGCCGCTGCTCGAAGTCCGGACGGAACCCCGGGACTCGGAGGTCGCGCTCCGGCGGGACCTCGAGGACGTTCTCGGGACCGCCATCCGGGCGGCCCGGGCCGACGGCAAGCGCCTCGTCCCGCTCGGCACCCCGGTGACGGAGGTCGACGGCCCGGCGCCGTCCGAGCGCGGCGAGCTCTTCGAACGCATCTACGGCGACGGCGTGCGGGCGGCGAAGAACTGCGCCGGCACCCACCTCCACTTCGAGCGCACGGCGCCGGCCCGCCAGCTGAACCTCCTGACCGCGCTGGACCCGGCGCTGGCGCTCGTCAGCTCCTCGCCGTACTACTGCGGGCAGCGGTCCCAGCGGTCCGCTCGCGCCCACGCGTACCGGCGCGAGTGCGGGACGGCGTTCACCCCGTACTGCGACCTCTGGTCGTACGTCGACTCGGTCGCGGAGTGGGAGAACCGTGTCGACCGCGCGTTCGAGTCGTTCACGTCGCTCGCCGCCGAGCGCGGCGTCTCACGGGCTCGCGTCGAGCGCGTGTTCACGCCGGAGGACGCCGTCCTGAACCCCGTCCGGCTGCGGCGCTGTCAGCCGACCGTGGAGTGGCGGGCGCCGGACGCGGCACTGCCCTCGGAAATCGTCTCCCTGGCCGCCGACGTCGGCGGCCTCGTCGCAGAGGCCGAGGACAGTCCCGTGAAAGTCGGGGACCCCGGCGTCTACGACGACCACGTCGGCGTGCCGGCGTTCGACGACCTCTACGACCTGAGCCGGGCCGCCATCGCGTTCGGGCTGTCGCCCGAACCCGTCCGCGACTACCTGCAGCGCTTCGGCTTCGACTGCTCGACGTACGACCCGCTCTCGGAGCGCCTCGGCGCCTCGGCGTCCGTCGGCGCGGAGCGGGCGCGCGAGATACGCCTGGAGCAGGCCCGCCGCCTGGAGGCGGACGTGGCTGGCTTGCGGGACGTCGAGTCGCCGCCGAGCCGGGTCGAGGAAGCCTGAGCGGAGAGCTTGCAGGTGCCAGTCCCGGGCTTATCCGGTGCTAAACCGTAGGTCTGGGCTGTCGATGGACTCCCGCCAGAACCGACGGAGGGGCGGTCTCGAAGCGAGCGCAGGTCGTGACGGGCGTCCCGCCCGGACGCCGGCATGAACTACGTCGTCCTCGCCGCGGGGGTGACGGTGCTGGTGCTGGTCGTCGTCGACATTCTCTGGACGTCTCTGTGGGTCGACGGCGGCGCCGGCCCCATCTCGTCATGGCTGGTCCCCGGGCTGTGGGCGGTGATTCGACGGCTCGGCGGCCGGCACTCGCGGGCGCTCAGCCTCGCCGGCCCGGTCATCCTCACGCTGACGCTCGTCACGTGGGTGGCGCTCATCTGGGGCGGCTGGACGCTCGTGTTCGGCGCCGGCGAGGGCGTCCTCGTCAACGCTCGCGACAGCACCCCCGTCACGTGGGCGAACCGGCTGTACTTCGTCGCGTACACGATGTTCACGATGGGGAACGGTGACTACTACCCGCCGGCCGGCGTCTGGCAGGTCGCGGCGTCGCTGACGACCGCCAGCGGGATGCTGTTCGTCACGATGGGCGTCTCCTACGTGTTCTCCGTGCTGAGCGCGGTCACGGAGAAGCGGTCGTTCGCGAGCAGCGTCACCGGGCTCGGGGACTCCGCGGAGGCGGCCGTGGAGACCGGCTGGGACGCGGGCGGGTTTCGCGGGCTCGACCTCCCGCTGAACTCGCTGTCCTCCCAGCTCGACACGCTCGCGACCCAGCACAAGGCCTACCCGATTCTGCACTACTACCACAGCGAGGAGGCGACCCAGGCGTCCGCGATGGGGGTCGCCATCTTCGACGAGGCCCTGACGGTGCTGCGGTTCGGCGTCCAGCGGGACGCCCAGCCGAACCGGGCGCTCGTGGAGAACGCCCGGAGCGCCGTGGACAACTACCTGGAGACGCTGAACGACTCGTTCTTCGACCCGGCAGCCGACGCCCCGGACCCGCCGGACCTCGACCGCGTGCAGGAGGCTGGCGTCCCGACGGTCCCGGCCGAGGAGTTCACGGCGGCCGTCGACGGCCAGGCGGCCCGCCGGCGGAAGCTGCTCGGCGTCGTGCGCAGCGACGCCTGGAACTGGCCGCCGTACGACGATGAGTGAGCCACTGTTCTTCGACGGCTGGCGGCCGCTCGTCCGCATCCTGGTCGTCGGCGTCAGCATGTACGTCACGCTGGTGTTGTTCCTGCGGCTGTCCGGGAGCCGGACGCTGTCGACGATGAACGCCTTCGACTTCATAGTCACCGTCGCCATCGGCTCCGTCTTCGGCCGCGCGCTCACGGCGACGGCCGTCTCGCTCGCAGAGGCCGTCGCGGCGTTCGCCCTGCTCGTCGCGCTCCAGTTCGCGGTCACGAAGCTGCAGGTGCGCTGGCCGGTGTTCGGGCGCGCCGTGACGAACCCGCCGAAGCTGCTGTACTTCCGCGGGCAGTTCCTCGAAGCGGCGATGCGCGAGGAGCGGGTCACCGAGTCCGAACTCCAGACGGCCGCCCGGAAGAAAGACCACGGCTCGCTGGACGAGGTGGAGGCCGTCGTCCTGGAGTCCAGCGGCGAGTTCTCCGTCGTGGCGTCCGTCGACGACCCGGAGGCGTTCGGCGAGAGCCTCGACGAGGACGTCCTCGAGGAGTCGTAGCCGGCGCAGTCAGTCCAGCACGAAGGGACCGCTGGAGGTCGTGTGGCGGGCGACCGTCGCCGTCCGGAGGACGTACGCCGTCAGGGTGAGGTACGGCGCAAGCGAGACGGTGAACGTCGACGCGAGGAAGACCTGCAGCGGCGGGAGACCGAACAGCCAGACGCGCGGGACACTCCCCGCGTCCAGGGCGAGGATGGTCCAGGCGGTCACCAGCACCGCCGGCAGCGAGATGACCAGCAGCGTCCGCGAGAACGCCGATATCTCCCGCGTGTAGTACAGCGTCTTGAAGTACTCGCGGCCGGTCTCGAACAGCTCGACGCCTTCGAGGAGGCCGTCGAAGCGCTGCTCGTGGACGTCCTCGATGTGGTCGGCGTGCCGCAGCCGGATGGTCTCAAGCTCGTCCGTGAGCTCGCCGAAGTTCGCGTTCAGCGCGACCCACAGCGTGCCGAAGTCGGCGCCGCCGACCTGCTCGGCGGGCGCGTGCAGGCTGCCGACGGCGTCCTCGACGAGGTCGGCGAACGACTCGACGTCCTCGACGAACTCGTCTGGGTCCTCGTCGGACAGCGAGTCCTCGAGGGTGCGCGTCCGCTCGCGCATCGCTGCGACCACCTGTTCGAGGAATCGCTCGGGGGTGGTGGGGCTGCGCTCCTCGCCGACCAGCTTGCCGACGGCGCGGCGGAAGTCGGTCGTTCCCTCCACGCGGTCCTTCTGGGCGGTCAGCGACGTGATGTCGTACGTGAGGACGATGGAGTTGATGGAGACGACGATGGACACCAGGAGGATGATGCCGCTGAGGAGCTGCGTGAGGACCGTCTGGACGCTGTCGGTCTCCGTCAGCAGCTGCTGCATCTCGATGGTCCAGAGGTAGCTGACGCCGAGAGTGGCGGCGAACGTGATCGTGAGCAGCGAGCCGGTGACGGCCCGCCGGTCCGCGTCGAGGAGCACCCACCGGAACAGTCGCACGCGGAAGCCGTCGACCGGGACCGGAACCCAGTCCCGCCACCGGTAGACGCGGTCGAGGAGGCTCATCGCGTGGCTGTCTGGTCGAGCGTCGCGGCCTCGCGTGGCCCCGCTCGCCGCCGGGGTTCGGCGCGGCGGGCAGTCGCCGTCGGGCGGCGGCCGTCGGTCGCGTCCGCTGGCATCGGCAGGCGGTCGTGCGAGTGGTTTCTACGCACTAGCCATGTCGCGGCAGGACTCCGCGCAGTCCCGGAGGACGTCCGCACAGAGCTGGCAGTGGTCGGCGTCGTGTCGCTCGCACTCGTCGGCGCAGGCCTCGCAGGCGTCCGCGCAGACGCTCGCGAGGTCCCCGCTGTACTGGGAGTCCCGCGCCATGAAGCGGGCGTGCAGCGAGGCGAGGTCCGCGACGTCGCGGCAGAGCCGCGCGCACTCCTCCATCTCGTCGTCGCCGAGGCACTCGTCTGCGCACCACTCGCAGGCCTCGCTGGCCTCGTTGCAGTTCTCGATGCAGTCGCGCTGGTCGTCGCTCAGGTGGTCGATTTCGGAGACGGTCTCTGCGAGTGACATGCGGACAGACGTTCGCCAGCCAGCGTGTTGACCGCGCGGCTTGCCACGACAAGCCAGCCAAGTCGGGGCCGGGGTGGAGAGTTTCTAACGCCCGCAGATTTCCTATAAAGTCCTCTGCGGCTGCCAAACTGCTTTCCGAGTCGGCGCCGAAGGCGTCCACATGGCCGACCACCCAGCCCCGCAGGCGGTCGAGACCGGAGACGACTACATCCACGTCCGGTACCGCGACCCCGACGAGTTCGAGACCATCCGCACCCCGGAGTGGGCCGACGAGGTCTCGGACTCCGTCTCCGAGGGGAGCGAAGTCCGGACGGGGAAGCGCGCCGACAGCGACGACTGGGCGGTCCAGTCCGTGCTCGTGGACAAGCACGTCGGCGAGGAGACGGCCCGCGAGCAGGCCGACAGAATCGTGGCCGAAATCGAGGACTGAGCCCGGACCAGAGGCCCCTCCGAGAGTGCCGGACGCGTTCTCGGCGGCTACGGTTGCAGGTCCTCGGACGTCGACTCGGAGGCGACCCACGACCCGAGGGAGAGCCCGTAGACGAGGTGGCCGACGTGGAAGACGAGCGACTCCGTCGCGTCGAGGTCCGTCGACAGCATCCCGCCGAGGACGACGCGCTCCCCGACGACTGAGAGCGCGAGGCCGTACAGCGCGCCGAGGACGACGCCGCCGACCTCCTGTTCGTTCTCGCTGTCCGCGTCCGCGCGGAGCGGCCGGAACAGCGCCCCGAAGACGGCGCCGGCGGCCGCGCCGTAGGCGGCGTGCAGGACGAGCGCGGGGACCGGGTGGTCGTCCGGGTCGCCGCCCGCGACGTACGTCGACCAGAACTTCGCGGTCGGCGGGAGCGAGGCGGCGACGGGCAGCCGGTAGGCAGTCATCACTGCCGTGGCCACCGCGCCGCCGACGGCACCGTTCAGCAGCCACCACAGCGTCCCGCGCTCCCGTCGGTCCGTCGCGGGCGACGCCTGCGAGTCCTCGGCCGACGACTTCGGTACCGTAGGTGGACGCATCGGCGGAACTACGTCGGGCGGCCGGAAAGCTCCCGGCCGGCACAGCAAAGCCGCCTAAGAGCAGTCTCGGCGGCGGTCCACCGCCAGGTCGACGCCGGAGTGACGGCGGAGTGACGGCGGGTCAGTAAGCCCGGCTTTCGCCCGGGTGGGCGCCGGCTAACTATATCCGACGGCGGCGTTCGACGCGATGCAATGAGCAGCCTCCTGTCGGCAGTCACGGGAACGACCGACGAGACGACGGCGAATCGGGGGACAGAACAGTCGGAGGCGTCGACCACCGACGGCGGTGACGGGAGCGGAGGCTCCCGGCGGCGGACCCTCGGCCTCGCGGCGGCCGGTCTCGGGGCGGCGTACGTCCTGCGGCGACGCCGAGCGAGCGAACCCGGCGACGACCGAGAATCGGACGCAGCGAACGCGGGAGACCTCGACGCCACCGAATCCGCTGGCGGGAGCCGGGGCGGCGGCATCCGCGGACGCCTGGTGCGGACGGCGGTCGGCGTCGCAGCCAGTGTCCTCGTTCGGCGCGCAATCCAGCGCTGGAGGAAGCGATGACGCGAGTCCGGCCCACGGCCGGGAGGTGACTCGATGGGGACCGTCGTCGCCGTCGAGACAGAGGCCGGAGTCGCGCTCGCCGCGGACACGGGCGTCGTCGACGACAGCGGCGTGACCCGGGAGGGCGCGCGCCGGCTGTTCGAGTTCGACGGGGCCCTCGCGGGTGCGGTCGGCGACCAGGGCGCCGTCGACGAGTTCGGCCGGCGCATCGACGCGACGCGCCGCGAACTCGACGTCGAGGAGGGCCGCGACGCCGGCGTCGCGCCGTTCGCGCGGCTGGCCGCGGACGTGGCGGAGGACCTCGGCGTCGAGGCGGTCGTGGCGGCCCGCGACGACGACGGCCGCGCGCGGTTCCGCCGCATCGGGCCGGAGGGCGGCGCCCTCGGGGACAGCCAGCAGACGGCCATCGGCAGCGGCGCGTCCGTCGCGCTCGGCCACCTGGACGGCGTGACCGTCGGGCCAGAGCTGACCGACGCCGTCGAACTCGCTCGCGAGAGCGTCGACGCAGCCCGGGACCGCGACCCGGAGACGACCGGCGAGATAGAAGTCGCCGAACTCCGCTCTCTGGAGTAAGCCCGGGAAAACGACGCGTACCCGGCCCATACCTTTAGCCGGCCGCGACGAAGGACGGCTGTGTCGGACCCCACAGCCGAGGCCAGCGCCGACCGGACGAACGCCGCCATCGGGTGGGTGCTGGTCGCCGTCGTCGCGCTCTCGGCGGTCCACAGTGCGCTCACCCGCCAGTTCCTCTGGAGCGGCTTCGAGGCCGCGTTCGTCGTGCTCGTCGCGCTCCCGACGGCGGTGGCCGACGACTGGCGCGTGCTGGCGCCGTGGCCGCTGTTGCTCGTCGGCGCCGCGTCGTTCGCCGGGCAGTCGGTCGGCCTCCACCAGGAACTCACCGGGTACACGGCCGTCGCGGCGTTCGCGCTCGTCGGCGTCGCCCAGCTGGACGCGTTCACGGACGTGGAGATGAGCCAGCGGTTCTCCATCGCGTTCGCGGCGCTGACGACGATGGCCGTCCAGGGCGTCTGGACCATCGGCCGGTACGCCTCCGACCAGTTGCTCGGCTCGGACTACGTCCGGAGCCAGGCCCAGATTCAGTGGGACTTCGTCTACGTGACGCTCGTCGCGGTCGTTATCGGAGGCGTCTTCGAGTTGTACTTCCGGCGGACCGAGACCGACGGCAGTCCGGACGAACCCACGCTCAGAGACTCGTGACTCCCACCCCAGACTCCCCCGACCGCGCCCAGCGACTCGCCGCCAGAGCCATGCAGGCCGTGTTGCTCGCGCTGTTCGGGTACACGCTCGCGACAGTCCGGCTCGGGCTCGCGCTCGGCGTCGGCTTCGGCCTGTTCGTGACGCTGCTGCCGGCGCTGGTCCGCCGCGAGTACGACTACTCGATGGACCCGCTGCTCGTGCTCTGGGTCACGCTGGCGGTGTTCCTGCACACCGTCGGGTCGCTGGGGCCCTACGACTGGTTCGGCTGGTACGACAGCGTCACACACACCGTCTCGGCCGTCCTCATCGCGGGCATCGGCTACGTCACGCTGCGCACGTTCGAAGAGCACTCCGACGAAATCGACGTTCCCGGCGAGTTCCGCGCCGTGTTCATCGTCGTGTTCGTGCTCGCCGCGGGCGTGTTCTGGGAGCTGCTGGAGTTCGCGTCCGGCGCGCTCGCGACCACGCTCGGCGCCGACGAGCCCCTGGCCGTGCGAGGGGTCAGCGACATCGTCAACGACCTCGTGTTCAACACGCTCGGCGCGGTGCTGCTCGCGGCCTTCGGCACGGGCTACCTCGACCGCCCCGTCGCGTACGCGCGGAGCCTGCTGGAGTGACTCAGTCCGCTCGCAGGCCGGCCATCGTCTCCGAACGCGCCCCCAGCAGCGCCTCGGAGCCCACGTCGCGGCGGGCCCGCAGCCCCTCGGGGAGGTCACCGAGCGCGGCGTCGGCGGCGTCGTTCGCCGCCGCGAGCGAGTCACCCGTCCCGACGACCGCGTACGACCGCGAGGTCGTGGTGTAGACGCCGTCCGCGCGCTCGTCGACGCTCGCGTAGTAGAGCCGGGCGTCGCGCAGGTCGGCCGGGTCGACGGTGAGCTTCGTGCCGCCCTCGGGGTCCGTCGGGTAGCCCTCGGGGACGACGTACTTGCAGACGGTCGCGGTCTCAGAGAAGGAGAGGTCGGGTAGCGGCTCCCCGTCGCGGGCGGCGACGAGCACGTCCAAGAGCGGCGTCTCCATCGCGGGCAGCGTGTTCATCGCCTCCGGGTCGCCGAAGCGGGCGTTGAACTCCACGACCTTCGGCCCGTCGGCGGTGAGCATGAACTGGCCGTAGAGCACGCCGCGGTAATCCGCCAGTCCGTCGACGACCGCCTCGATGGTGTCGACGGCGGCCGCGTAGTCGTCCTCGGTGACGAACGGCAGGAGCTTCCCGGGCCCCGCGACGCTGCCCATGCCGCCCGTGTTCGGGCCCTCGTCGCCCTCGTAGGCGCGGCCGTGGTCGTGGGCGACGGGCGTCGTGCGGACCTCGCCGTTCGCGACGAGCGCCTGCACGGTGACCTCGACGCCCTCCAGGCGCTCCTCGATCACCCACTCGTCGTGGCCGCTCTCGCGGACGTAGTCGGCGGCCTCGGTCTTCGAGACCTGGTCGCCAGTCACGCGGACGCCCTTCCCGCCAGTGAGGCCGGCGGGCTTCACGGCGACGTGGCCGTCGACGGACTCGACGTAGTCGGCGGCCGCCGCGGGGTCCTCGAACGCCGCGAACTCGGCCTGCCCGGGGACGTCGTTGTCGGCCATGAACTGCCGCTGGAACGGCTTGTCCGTCTCGATGCGGGCGTCGGCCCGTTTCGGCCCGAACGCGTAGACGCCGGCGTCTTCGAGGGCGTCGACGACGCCCGCGGCGAGCGGTGCCTCCGGCCCGACCACGACGAGCGTCGCGTCGACTGAGTCCGCGTGGTCGACCACGGCGTCGGGGTCGGTCGTGTCGAGCTCGGCGACGCCGTCGGCGAGTTCGGCGACACCGGGGTTGCGGTTGCCCGCCGCGGCGTACAGCTCGCAGTCGGGCGCCAGGGCCTCGGCGACGGCGTGCTCGCGGCCGCCGCCTCCGAGCAGGAGGACGCGCTCTGTCATGGCCCGACAGAGTAAGCACGAGAGTGTAAACGTTGCCCTTCTACCGCCCCCGAGTAAGCACAAACGTGCCTACGGGGGTGGCGGTGGTAGCTGTCCCCGTGGACAGAACTGATGTCGCCCGGTGACGGGACGCCGGGGTTTACCCGGACCCGACGCCTATCCGCAGCCATGAGCCAGCCCACGGACCGGAACCGCCTCGACGAGGCGGCCAGCCCCTACCTCCGCCAGCACGCCGACAACCCCGTGAACTGGCAGGAGTGGGGCGAAGACGCGTTCCGGAAAGCCCGCGAACACGACGCGCCCATCTTCCTCTCCATCGGCTACTCGGCGTGCCACTGGTGTCACGTCATGGCCGAGGAGTCCTTCGACGACCCCGAGGTCGCCGAGAAGCTCAACGAGCACTTCGTCCCGGTCAAAGTCGACCGCGAGGAGCGCCCGGACGTCGACTCACTGTACATGAAGGTCGCCCAGGTCGTCCGCGGCGGCGGCGGGTGGCCGCTCTCCGTCTTCCTCACGCCCGACCGGGAGCCGTTCTACGTCGGGACGTACTTCCCGAAACACCCCAAGCAGGGCCAGCCCGGCTTCCTCCAGTTGCTCGACGACGTCACCCAGAACTGGGCCGAGGACCGCGCCGACCTCGAGGACCGCGCCGACCAGTGGCTGAGCGCGGCCCGCGGGGAGCTTGAGGAGCTCCCGGAGCCGGTCGACCTCGGCGCCGACTCCCCGCTCGGAGACGCCGCCGACACCATCGCCGGCGCCGCCGACCGCACCCACGGCGGCTTCGGTCGCGGCCAGAAGTTCCCCCAGAGCGGCCGACTGCACGTCCTCCTGCGCGCGAGCCAGACGGACGGCGAGTACGCCGAAGTCGCTCGCGACACTCTGGACGCGATGGCCGACGGCGGGCTCTACGACCACGTCGGCGGCGGCTTCCACCGCTACTGCACCGACCGCGACTGGACCGTCCCGCACTTCGAGAAGATGCTGTACGACCAGGCCGAACTCGCGCGGCTCTACGTCGACGGCCACCGCGCGCTCGGCGACAGCCGGTACGCCGACGTCGCCAGGGAGACGCTTGACTTCGTCGACCGGGAACTCGGCCACCCCGACGGCGGCTTCTACGCCACCCTCGACGCTCGGAGCCCGCCCGTCGACGACCCGGAGGGCGAGCGCGAGGAGGGCGCGTTCTACGTCTGGACGCCCGACCAGATTGGCGACGCCGTCCGGGAGTACGCCGGGGCCGCCCCGAGCGACGCCAGCAGCGACGCGCTCGCGGACGCCGCCTGCGAGCGCTACGGCGTCGACGACGCCGGCAACTTCGAGCACGGGACGACCGTCCTCACCGTGTCGGCGTCCGTCGGCGAGGTCGCCGACGGCTTCGACGCGGACCGGGAGACGGTCCGCGAGTGGCTGGACGCCGCCGACACCCGGCTGCGGGCCGCTCGCGCCGACCGCCCGCGCCCGGCCCGCGACGACAAAGTGCTCGCCGGCTGGAACGGCCTGATGGCGCGCGCCTACGCCGAAGCCGGGCTCGCACTCGACGACCGGTTCGCCGACCGCGCCGCCGACGCCGTCGACTTCGTCCGCGAAGAGCTCTGGGACGGCCACAGGCTCGCCCGCCGCACCATCGGAGGCGAGGTGGCCGGCGTCGGCTACGCCGAGGACTACACCTACCTCGCAGCCGGCGCGCTCGCGACCTACGAGGCGACCGGCGACTACCGCCACCTCGCGTTCGCGCTCGACCTCGCGGACGCGCTCCTCGAGGCCTGCTACGACGGGGGCAGCGGGGCGCTGTACGAGGCGCCCGAAGAGGTGGACGACGTGGACGTGCGCTCGCAGGCGACCGGCGGCGGGTCGACGCCCTCGCCGGTCGGCGTCGCGGCCGAGACGCTGCTCGCGCTCGACGCCTTCGACCCCGACGCCGGCTACGCGGACGCCGCGACCGCGATGCTGCAGCGGTACGGCGGCCGCATCGACGGGACCCCCGGTCGGCTTCCGGAGCTCGTACTCGCCGCGGACACGAACGCCGTCGGCCACCGCGAGGTCACGGTCGCCGCCGACCGAATTCCCGGCGACTGGCGCGCCGCAGTCGGCGAAGCGTACCTCCCCGACCGCCTGCTCACGCGTCGACCGCCAGCGGACGCCGAACTCGACGAGTGGCTCGCCGACCTCGAACTCGGGGCAGCGCCGCCCGTCTGGGCCGGCCGGACTGCCGACGACGGCGCTCGCGCCTACGTCTGCCGGCGCGCGTGCTCGCCGCCGCTGGAGAGCGCCGCAGAAATCACGGAGTGGCTCGCCGAGTTCAGTCGCTGAGCTGCGCGGCGAGGTACTGTGCGGGCGGCTGGCGCTCCCGCTCCTCGAACCGCGCCAGCTCCTCGCCGTCGGGGCTCTCCACCACGACGGTCGGAATCAGGTCGACGCCGTAGGCCTCGACGTTCGGCCCCGTCTTCCCGTCGTCGCCGCGCTCGACCGGGTACACCTCGGGGTCGACGCCCGCCGCGTCCAGGGTGGCCGCGAAGTCCGGGAGCTGCGAGCGGCAGTCCCCACACCAGTCCGCGCCCCAGACGTGGACGGTCGCGCCGTCGGCCAGGCTCTCGAACGCGTCGACGACCGCCGGGTAGGAGTCGGCGTCCCACGCCGGGTTCGGCTCCATCGTACTCAGTGTCATACCACCAGTTGGCGGGACGCCGGCAAAAACCCGCCGCCAGCGGCAGAGCCGGCAGGCGCTGCCACGGCCCGATACACGTTTACTCCGGGGTCTCGTAGGACGAGACAATGAAGGACAGCATTCTGGACGCCATCGGGACCCCGCTCGTGCGCGTGCCGGCGCCCGAGGGCGCGACCATCGCGGCCAAGCTCGAGGGGTTCAACCCCGGCGGGTCGGCGAAAGACCGGCCCGCGCGAGAGATGGTGCTGGCCGCCGAACGCGAGGGGGCGATTCAGCCGGGAGACCGGCTCGTCGAAGCCACCAGCGGCAACACCGGCATCGGGCTGGCGGTCGTCGCCGCCGCCCGCGGCTACGACCTCAGCATCGTGATGCCCGCGGACATGTCCACGGAGCGCAAGCAGCTGCTGCGGGCGTACGGCGCCGACCTCGAACTCGTCGAGGGCGGGATGGAGACCGCCAACGGGGTCGCCGACCGCCTCGCCGCCGAGGACGGCGGCTTCCGCATCGGCCAGTTCGAGAACCCCGCGAACCCGCGAGCGCACTACCGGACGACCGCCGAGGAGATTCTGGACCAGGTCGAGGGCCGCGAAATCGACGCCTTCGTCGCGGGCGTCGGAACTGGTGGTACTATCACCGGCACCGCGACCCGGCTGAAAGAGGAGTACCCCGACGCGGAAGTGGTTGCCGTCGAACCCGAATCGAACGCCGTGCTCTCGACCGGCGAATCGGGCGACGACGACTTCCAGGGGATGGGGCCCGGATTCGTCAGCGACATCCTGGACCGGGACGTCATCGACACCGTCGAGACCGTCGCCGTCGACGATGCCGAAGCCGCAGTCCAGAACCTCGCCCGGGAGGAAGGCATTCTCGTCGGACAGTCCAGCGGCGCCGTCTACCGGGCCGCCAACCGGGTGGCCGAGCGAATCGCCGACCCCGGCCTGAACTGCCCGGAGGTCGACTTCGACGCGGAGGACTTCGAGGACCTGAACGGGGACGCGCTGGCGGACGGCGGCGACCCCTACGACGACTGCCCGCTCGTCGTCACCGTCTTCCCGGACTCCGGCGAGCGCTACCTCTCCGCCGGCGTCTTCGACTGACCGACTCGACTACCGGAACTCGTCCCCACTGACGCGCACTGTGAACGTCTCGTCCACCTCGCGGAGGTCGTACTCGGGGTGTTCGCCCTGCGTTCGCGTGACGTACATCGGTTCGACGAGCGCGCCGTCCGCGACGCCGTACACCTTCAGGTGCGCGTCGGTCTCGGCCGCCCGAACGTCTCCGTCCCGCACCTTCGCGGCGAGGTCGCGGGACAGCCACTCCGTCTCCGAGACCGACGGCTCCCGGACGAAGGCGGCGTCGGCGAGCCGGACGAGGTACCAGTTCAGGTCGTTCAGCAGCGAGACCGCGCCGCCGAGACTGACCGTGTCGACGGCGACCGTGTTCGCGTACGGCGACCGCACGTCGTAGGTGGCGAGCGCGCGGCGCGCGGTCTCGTAGCCGAACAAGTCTAGGCGGAGGTCCGCGTCGTCGCTACCGAGGACCAACACGTCCGTCACGGCTCCGGCACCTCCGCGCGTTCGACGGCGTCGGCGACCGCCCGCGCCCACTCGAAGAGCGCGTCCGGCTCGTCTTTCCGCACGCTCTCGAGAGGAGCAGCGGTGAGCGGCTGGCTCGGCGCGAGGCGGTTACAGCCCACTTCGATGGTGGAGTCCCGGTAGGTGCCGATGTCGCGGGCGGCCTGGACGATTTCCTGTTTGTCCCACGTGAGCAGCGGCCGGTGGACCGGGAGGGCGGTCGCGCGGTCGACGACGCCGAGGTTCGCCGTCGTCTGGCTGGACTTCTGGCCGACGGCCTCGCCGGTGACGACGCCGACGGCGCCGACGGCCTCGGCGACGTGCTCGGCGACGCGGTACATGAACCGCCGATAGGAGAGCATCCGGGTGCGGCCGACGGACTCCGCGAGTCGGTCGACGGCGTCGCCGGCCGGCGCGACCCGGACGTCGAGGTCGCGGTTCGGCGCGTACGCGTCCAGTTGCCGCGCCGCTTCCTCGGCCCGAGCGAGGTGGTCGGGGCCGCCGTAGTCGCCGAGGTCGAGGTACAGCGCGACGACTGGCGCGCCGCGCTTCATCGCTTGCCAGGCCGCGACGGGCGAGTCGATGCCGCCGGACAGCAGCGCGACGAGCGGTTCCTGGGTGCCCAGGGGCATTCCACCTGGACCGTCACGAGTTTCGAGGAAGACGAACGCCTCCTCGTCGCGGACCTCGACGGAGAACGTCACGTCGGGGTCGTCGAGGTCGACTTCCGGTTCGAAGTCGTCTTCGACCGCGGCCCAGACGGCGTCGCCGCCTTCGCGGTTGACGTCGCGGCTGTCGAAGTCGTGGCTGCCGGCGCGGCGGGCGTCCACAGCGAACGCGCCCTCGTGGTAGTGTTCGCGGGCGGCGTCGGCGAGCGCGTCCGTGACGGCGTCGAGGTCCGGGGGGACGGAGACGGCGGGGCTAGCGGAGACGACGCCGAAGGTGTCGGCCGCGGCGTCGGCCGCACGGTCCGGTTCGGGGGTGCGGACGAGGATGCGACCCCACTCGCGGTCGACCTCGCCCGGAACGCCGCGGTCGGCGAGCATCGCGGCGACGTTCTCCCGGAGCGTCCGCTCCATGTCGGACTGGACGTGGCTCGACTTCACGCCGACGTCGCCGTGCCGCACGACGACGGTGTCGGCTCCGGGCGGGAGCATACGCGATGCAAGCTGCCCCGTCAGTAAACACCTATCGCTACGACCGAGAACACTCGCAGACCGGGGGTCGGCGAGCAGGCGGCTGGGCTGTTACGGGCCGGTACGCCGCGCTCCCGTCTCGGCCGGGCCCGCACGGGTCGTCAGGTCACGACGGCTCTGGTCCCGGCCTGCTACTTGAACTTACGCAGCAGGAAGAGTCGGCTCGTGAGCCAGCCGGTAGCCGCTAGCATCCGCGAGCGAGTGGTTCGAAGAACCCGAGCGAAGCGAGCGCGACGGGAGCGAGGAGTGCTTTTAGCGTAGCTTTTGCCAGCGAGCGGCGGGGAGCGCCGCTCGCGCAGCAAAAGGTACCTCAGAAGGTAGTGAGTTCGCCGTCGATGACGCGCTTGGTGACGTCCGTGACGTTCGCGAGTTCGTCGTCGACGATGGCCTGAATCTCGGATTCGACGTCGGCGACATCGAGGCCGTCTTCGGTGACGACGTGGACGTCGGCGACGTGGGGTTCGTCGATGGGGCGGCCGATCTGGGAGAGGAGTCGGACGCGGAGGTCGCGGATGCCGTTCACCTCGGCGACGACTTCTTCGGCAATCTGGGTCGACAGGAGGTTGTAGATCTTCCCGATGTGGTTGACGGGGTTCTTCCCGGAGGTGGCTTCCATGCTCATGGAGCGGTTCGGGGTGATGAGACCGTTGGCGCGGTTGCCGCGGCCGACGCTGCCGTCGTCGCCCTGCTCGGCGCTGGTGCCGGTGGTGGTGAGGTAGATAGAGCCGGACTCGTAGTCGTCGGCGGTGTTGACGTGGACGGTGACGTCGCGGTCGGTGTGGTCGGTGTGGTCGGTGGCGAGGTCGTGGACGTGGTCGCGGAGCGCCTCGACCTGGGCGGTGTAGGCGTCCATGTCCGGGACGTACTCGTCGACGAAGGCGGCGGCGACGGTGAGGTCGATGTGGTCGTCCTCGCGTTTGCCCATGACTTTGACGTCCTCGCCGACGGCGGGGTTGTCCGCGGCGTAGTCGCCGTTGAGGGAGTGCTCGGTCTCGCGGACGATGCGTTCGGTCTCCGTGAGGGGGGCGTGGCCGACGCCGAAGGAGGTGTCGTTGGCCATCGGCACGTTCGGGCCGTCCTCGGTGAAGACCTCCTGGAGGTCGCCGGAGCCTTCGCCGAGTTTGACGTCGACGATGACGTCGGTTTCGAGGTCGAGGTTGGGGAGGGTCTCGCGGAGGTAGTCGCGGGCGGCTTCGAGGGCGATGGCGTCGACGGGGATGTGGTACTCGGTGCCGTCGTCGTCGACGTAGTGGCTGGTGGCGCGGCCGACGACGAGGATGTAGATCGGGTCGACGACTTCGCCGCCGCCGAAGGCGGGGGCGGCGTCGCCGGCGACGAGCTGGGTCTCGTCGGTGTTGAAGTGGAGGACCGTGCCGACGCGGTCGAGGTACTCCCGGGCGAGGCGTTCGCAGACGTGTTCGGCGATGCCGTCGCAGATGGAGTCGGGGTGGCCGAGCCCCTTTCGTTCGACGATCTCGACGGCCTCGTCCTCGACGGCGCCGCGGTCGAGGGACTGCACCTGGATGTTCCGGTCGGTCATTGGCCGGAACTACCCAGTCTCGGTTCCTATAACTTGCGAAAACTGGAACGGCAGGTAGTATGCGTGCTACGCATCTCTCTCGTCGGGGACCTCGCCGCCGAGTCGCAGACCGAGGTACGACGTCCGGACCTGCTCGGTCGGGTCCAGTCCGAGGTCGCGGAGCACGTCGTAGGCGCCGTCGCGGGCGGCTTCGATTTCGGCTTCCGTGTCCACCTCGGTCTCGACCTCCACGTAGTCGCCGACGCCCTCGACGGCGTCCAGCAGGACGGTGAACTCCGCCACCCGGAATTTCGTCCGGAGCTTCCGCACGTCGGCGGCCGCCTCGAAGCCGAGGCCGTCGAGGATTGCGGCCATCTCAGTCGCGTCGCCGACAGTCGTCTCGAACTCCTCGCGGGTCTTCGACTCGGCCTCCACGAGCGGGCCCTTGTACGTCACCCTGGTCTCGCCGCCGGCTCGAGCGTCGCCCGAGAGGACGGCGTCGACGGCCGCCGCGAGGGCCTCGCCGCGCTCGAAGCCCTCGGCGGCCGACGCGACAGTCCGGACGCGGAACGCCTCGTCGGTCTCCGCGAAGTCCCGGTGTGGCGCGTCGTAGTACGTGTCCGACTGCGCCACCGTCCCCAGGCGTTCCGCGCCCGCCCCGTCGAGCGCCGTCCGGACGTCGCCGTGGTCCGCCGGCACCTTCACCTCGACCTCGTACATGACTGCTGGGTCGGCGTGCCGGGAGAAAAGGCCGGCGCTTGTCGTCTCCATAGCCGTACGTTCGGCTCTTAGCAGCGTTCAAGGCCACGCCGCCGCCACTCACGACTGTCATGTCAGCCGACGCCCGCGGCGGCGACGCGTTCAGCGCGCCAGACGACGACTCCGAACTCCGCCTCCACGTGGTCCGGTACACCGACCAGCCGGACCGCGTCACCGTCTCCCCGCGTGACGTCTCGGCCGCCGACTACACGACCACGTGGCTCTCCGTCGACGCGAACGCCGTCGTCCCGCTGACGGACGCGCGCTGACGCCCGCGCTCACAGGTGCGAAACGTGATTCTTAAGGGTGGAACGGGAGTGCGTATGGGTATGAGCGACGAAACCGAGGCCGAGCAGGCCGATGAATCCAGCGACGAACAGGGCGGCTTCGAGGAGGGAGACTTCGTAGAGCTCTCCTACACCGCCTACACCGTCGATAGCGAGGAGCTCGTCGACACCACCGACGAGGAAGTCGCCGAAGAGGAGGGCGTCGACACCGAGGAGCAGGACTTCTCCCCGCGCACCATCGTCATCGGCGAGGGCCACATCTTCGAGGACGTCGAGGACGACCTGAAGGGCAAGGACGTCGGCGACGAGGGTACCGTGGTCGTCGAGCAGGCGTTCGACGAGTACGACGAGGAGGAGGTGCGCACCGTCAGCGCGAACAAGATTCCCGAAGACGAGCGCTACCCCGGCGCGCACGTCGACGTCGACGGCGAGCACGGCCACGTCGAAGCCATCATCGGCGGCCGCGCCCGCGTCGACTTCAACCACCCGCTCGCGGGTGAGGACGTCGAGTACGACTACGAGGTCCTCGACGAGGTCACCGACCGCGAGGAGCAGGCGGTCGGCTTCCTGAAGATGATGTTCGACGTCGAGCTCGACGTCGACCTGAAGACCGAGGAGGTCGAGGAAGAGGTCACCGAGGAGACCGAGGACGGCGAGACGGAGACCACCACGGAGACGGTCGAGAAGGAGACACTCTACATCGAGCAGTCCCAGCAGCTCCAGTTCAACCAGCAGTGGATGATGGGCAAGAGCCAGGTGCTCAACCAGGTCATCGACATGCTTGGCATCGACCGCGTCATCGTCCAGGAAATCATCGACGGGCAGCCCGCCGGCATGCCCGGCATGGGCGGCATGATGGGCGGCGCGGGCGGCGACCTCGGCGACGTCGAGGACGCCCTCGAGGACGCGGACGTCGACGCCGACGAGATCGTCGAGGAGCTCGACGACGAGGACCTCGGCGGCGACGAGTAAGCGCTCCCAGTTCTCCGTATTCTTTCTCCGTGTCGCAGCGGCGGCGTCGTCTCCCGTCGCCGGTAGTGGGTCGACTCAGGCGATGTCGCGGCTGGTGTCGACCTGCACCCGCTCGCGGAGCGTGAGCTTCACCGGCGTCTCGAGGGCGGCGCCGCCGCGGAACTTCGGCACCGTGAGCTGGGTCTCGATGTCGCCGGCGGCCTCCTCCAGTTCCAGCTGGAAGACGACGTCGGCGAGGTGTTCGGTCGTCCCCCGGAGCGGAGGCGTGTCGTCGGTGTCGAGGCAGTGGAGAACGGCGACGCTGCCCGTGTTCCGGACGTGGTTGCCGAGCTCGTTGAGGAAGTTCTCGTAGCGCGCGCGGTCGGCGCGCTCCAGGGCGTCGACGGGGTCGAAGATGACCGTCGACTGCTCGGGAATCGAGCGGAACGCGCGCCGGGCGTTCTCCAGGGAGTCGGCGGCCGGGATGTACCCGAACCGGGGGTCGCCGGTCGGAGCGTTCGTCGCCTCGAAGGCGTCACGGACGGCTTCCTCGGTGCGGTTCGTGGTGAGGTAGAGGGTGGGGCGGGGTCGCGTGAGTTCGTACAGCAGGAGCTCTCCCTGGCTGGCCGGCGGCGCCTCGTAGGCGATGACCGTGCCCGGGGGGACGCCGCCGCCGAGCTCGCGGTCGAGCACGTCGACGCCAGTGGAGAGCCGGTCGTCCATGCGACCGGGTTTGCGGCCGAGAGACGTTAAGCGTTCGGGGCAGCGGCGTCTGCGAGTGCGGCGTACGCGGCGGTCGCGGCGTCGGCAGTCAGCGGCGCGGGAACCCCGGGGACGGCGACGGCGTCTGGCGCGCCGAGTGCAGCGCGGAGGCCGTCGGGAACGGCTGGCTCGCGGGAGACTGCCGCGACGCAGGGCGCGGTCCCGACGGCGCGCGCCATCGCGGCAGTCTTGACGGCGTCCTCGACACTCTCCCGGCCGAGCGTGGTGACGAGGACGGTGGCGTCGGCGGCCCGGAGGGGGCGCGCGGCGGCTTCGCTCGCGCCCGCGGGACAGTCCAGCAGGACGGGGCGGTCCGCGGGGAGCGCGTCGAGTGCGGCCGCGAGGTCCGCACCGTCGGCGTCGCCGACCGGGACGACGTCGACACCCGGGAGGGCGACAGCCTCGTGGGCAGCGGCTTCCGGATTCGGCGCGTCGACGCCGGGGTCGCGGTCCACGCCCGCGCGCAGGTGGAGGTTCGGCGCGTCGAGGTCGCAGTCCACGACGAGCGGGCGGCGGCGCCGCTGGGCGAGCGCGCCAGCGACGCCGAGCGCGGTAGTCGTCTTCCCGCTGCCGCCTTTCCCGCCGGCGATTGCCAGCACGGGGGCGGGTGGGTCCGTGCCGGTACTTGAACGTCGGGGTAGTTCGGGGGATTTACGCTCCCGGAGAGTCCGTGTTCACCCGATGCAACAGGACCACTTACTGACCGCCAAACAGCTCTCCCGGTCGGACGTCGAGGCAGTCCTGGAGCGGGCCGCCGAGTTCGACGACGACCCGGAGGCCGCCCGCGACCTGCACGCGGGCGAGCTGCTGGCGCTGTGCTTCTTCGAGCCGAGCACGCGCACGAAGATGAGCTTCGAGACGGCGGCCAAGCGCCTCGGCGCGGGCGTCGTCGACATGGGGTCGGTCGACGACTCCTCGGTGAAGAAAGGCGAGTCGCTGGCCGACACCGTCCGCGTCGTCGAGGGGTACGCAGACGGGCTGGTGCTCCGGCACCCCAAGCAGGGCGCGGCGAAGCTCGCGAGCGAGCGCGTCGACGTGCCCGTAGTGAACGCCGGTGACGGCGCCGGTCACCACCCGAGCCAGACGCTGCTGGACCTCTACACCATCCGGGAACACGCCGGCCTGGACGACCTCTCCATCGGCATCGTCGGGGACCTGAAGTACGGCCGGACGGTGCACTCGCTGGCGCACGCGCTCACGAACTTCGACGCCCGCCAGCACTTCGTCAGCCCGGAGAGCCTCCAGTTGCCGCGGTCGGTGCGCTACGACCTCCACGAGGCGGGCGCACAGGTCCGCGAGCACGAGGACCTCGAAGCCGTGCTCCCGAACCTCGACGTGCTGTACGTCACGCGCATCCAGCGCGAGCGGTTCCCGGACGACGACGAGTACGAGGCCGTCGCGGGCGAGTACCGCGTCACGCCCGAACTCCTCGACGAGCACGCGAAAGACGACCTCTCCGTGATGCATCCGCTGCCGCGCGTGGACGAGATTGCGCCGGAGGTCGACGGCACCGAGTACGCGACGTACTTCGAACAGGCCCACAACGGCGTCCCGGTGCGGATGGCGCTGCTCGACTCCCTGCTATGACAGAGACTGAACTCCGCGTCTCGAAGATTCGCAACGGCACCGTCCTCGACCACCTCACGGCCGGCCAAGCGCTGCACGTGCTCGCGATGCTCGAAATCGACGGGTCGGGCGGCGAGGCGGTGAGCCTCGGGATGAACGTCCCGAGCGACCGACTCGGCCGCAAGGACGTGGTGAAAGTGGAGGGCCGCGAGCTCAGCGACTCGGAGGTCGAGGTGCTGTCGCTCATCGCGCCCGACGCCACCGTGAACATCGTCCGTGACTACGAGGTCGTCGCGAAGCGCCGCGTCGAGCGCCCGTCGAACGTCTCGGGCGTGTTGACGTGTCCGAACAGCGAGTGCATCACGAACGCGGGCGAGCCCGCGGACCCGACGTTCGAGGTGTTAGACGACGGCCTCCGCTGCGAGTACTGCGGCGACATCTTGCGGGACGACATCACGGCACACCTCGCGGACACCCCGCAAAGCCCTTAGTGCCGGCGTCGGTAGTGTCAGTCATGGCACGGAAGCTGGTCAAGGCCGCCGTCGCGCTGCTGTTGATTGCCCTCGTCTGGAAGGTCGTCCTCGGCGACGACGCAGAGGAACTCGAAGAAGTCGACCGCATCGACTGAGCCGAAACACGTAGGCGGTCCCCGTTCGTACCCGTTTTTCATGTACGGCGTCGTCACTCGGAACGCTGAGGAGCTCGACTGGCCGGAGTTCGACCGGGGGTTCTACGAGGTCAAGGACGTGACCGGCCGGCACGTCGACCCCGTGGAGAACGCGGTCAACATGGTGTCGTGTTTCGGTGACAACGCCACCGCCGGCACCGACCCCGAGCTGGTGCCCGTCGACGACGAGGGCAACAAGGCGACGCGGGACCGGCCGTACTTCGACTGGGCGTACATCTGCCCGCTCGCCGAGGACTACCGGAACGGCGTGCTCACCGTCGTCGAGACGTGCGCCGAACTGAACGGGGACGTCCGGCTGGACGACGTGGGGTTCCCGCGCGCCGAGTACTGCCACTGCGAGCGCTGCGAGGCCGCCTTCGAGGCGTCCGAGTTCGACGACTGGCAGGCGTGGCGCGCCGACGTCATCACCGAGTTCGTCGAGGAGGCCGTCGACCGCATCCCCGGGAAGGCGTACCTCACGCTGTACCCCGATCCCTACCCCGGGCACCTCTACGAGCGCGCGGGCCTCGACCTGGAGGCGCTCTCCGAGGTCGTCGACGAGTTCGTCGTCCCGCTGTACGACACCGCCTACGAGACGACGTACTGGATCGAGACCATCGCCTCCGGCTTCGAGGACGCGCTGAACGCCCCGTTCAGCGTCGAGCTGTACGCCGTGAACGTCGACGTGGAGAATCTCCTGCACGCCGCCGAGGTCGCCGACGAGTACGGCGAGGACGTCTACTTCGGCTACGAGGCGAGCAACGCCCGCGCCGCGCTCCGCCGCATGGGTGCCGAGGAGCGCGACGGGAAGTCCTTCGGGCCGGACGAGTAGGGCTCAGTCGCCGTACGCCTCGCAGGTGACCCGGTAGCGGTCGCCGTCGTGGGTGGCGACGAACGACCCGCCCCAGTCGCGGGCGTCGGGCGCGTTCACGAGCGGACAGCGGACGCCGTTGTCGTCGAGGAACCGGCCGGCCGCGACCTCGTGTTCCGAGGTCCGGAGCGGCAGCCGGCAGACGCCGCCCTCGCAGGCTCCGGGTGCGAACAGGTCGGCCTGGAGTTCGGGCGCGTCGGCGAAGTCGGCCGTGGCGTCGGCGGCCTCGGGTGCCGGTTCGGCGACGACGTCGTAGCCGCCGCCCCAGCCGAGGCCGACCGCGAGCACCACGAGCAGCAGCGCGAGCGCGGGGACACCGCCGACGAACGCGGCCCGACCGGCCCGCGAGGCGTCGACGCGACCGAGCGCGAGGAAGCCCGCGACGACGAGGACGAGGTCCGCGGCGGCGGTCACGAGCAACGCCGGTGCGCCGACGGCGACGCCGGCGAAGAGCGCGGCGACCACGCCGACGACACCGGCCGCGAGAACGGCCGCCACCGGCTCCGTTCGGCCGCCGTCGCGGTATTCGACGGCCAGCACGGGGGCCGAGAGCGCGAGCGCGCCGGCCGCGCCGAACTGGACGGCGGTCGCCGCGCCGGTCGCCGTCCACGGCCCGAGCGGCCGGTAGAGGGCGTCGTAGACCACTGGCTGGACGGGGCCGAGCGCGACGGGGAGGAGGAAGCCGACGACGACGGTGCCGACGAGTCCCGCCAGCCCGTAGCCGGTGAGCGCGAGCACGTCGCCCGGGGAGAGGTCTGAGCCGTCCATGTGGGCCTCCGAGTCGTCTCCCAGTTCGGCGGGCACGGAGAAGGCGTTTTGGGTGCCTGCGGCCGCACGTGGTCCCGTTTTGACCGTCAGTCGCCCGCCGAGCGGCCACCGAGCGCGCGCTCGCGCCACGCCCGCAGGTCGTCGCGGTCCCGGGTGTCCTCGGGCAGCGTGTCGAACCAGCGCGCGTCAGAAATCTCGCCGTCCGGGTCGTCGGCGGTCGGCGTGGCGTCGTCGGCGCGCGCCGCGAACACCGGCAGGACGCCCCAGGTCTCGTGGCCGCCCGAGCGGAAGGTGACGTCGGTCAGCATCGCCAGCCCCTCGTAGTCGGCGCCGACGCCCGCCTCCTCGCGGAGTTCGCGCTCGGCGGCGGCCCGATAGGACTCGTCCTCGTGGACGCCGCCCCCCGGCACCACCCAGCGGTCGACGCCCTCGTGGCGCACCAGCAGCAGGTCGCCGTTCTCCCGGTAAACGACGGTGTGAGCGCCGTATGGCGCGCCGGTCGCAGCGACCCGCTCGGCGAGCGTGCGGAACTGGTGGCGAGAGACCGAGCGCTCGCGGTCGAACTCCACGAACCCCTCGCGGTCGGCCGTCAGGTCGTGGTACGCGCGTTCGGCCTGCTGGCTGGCGCGCTGCGCGAGGAACCAGAGGTCATCGACGGGCATCGGCTCGTGGAGCGCGGCAGCGGTCGCAGAGCGAGGCGAGCGAGTTTCGGCGGGAGACGGCGACGGCAGTCATGGCCGACAGTTCGACGGCGACACCCGTCACGGTTTCGGACGGCACCGTACCGGTGGGCGTCGAGCGAACGGCGACCGGCGGTGCCGCCGACAATCAATCGTTTTTTGCGTACCGCGAGGGAACGGCGTGGTATGAGCTTCGAGAAGGGCGACACGGTCGTGCTCCACGAGAAACACAGCGAGTACGACGGCCAGACGGGCAAGATCACGCAGACCGCCGAGACGATGTTCGGCGACGTCAACTACACCATCAGCTTCGAGGACGGCCAGGAGGCCGGCGTCCCCGAGGACAGCCTCGAAGCCGCCCCCGACGCCGAGGTCGGCGGCGACGACGAGGACGACGAGGCGGACGCGGACGAAGCCGACGAGTAGCGGGTCTTTTAGGCGTCGGCGGCGTACGCCGGCGCAATGAGCGAGGTTCCGTTCCACTACATCGACCTCCGCGCGTTCTGCTACGACACGGAGGGCGAATCCCGGGTCGAGGACGCGCTGCGGCACTTCCTCCCCGAGGACGTCGAGCTCGAGCGCGCCGAGAGCGAAGGCCACCTCGGCGACCGCATCGTCGTGCTGTCGGCGCGCGTCGAGCGCGCCGACGAGATGCGCCACATTCTCGGCCAGCTCCGGGACGGCGCCGACATCGAGCAGATTCGCCGCGAACTCGACCAGCGCGTCGACGACAACTGCTCGCTGTTCGTCCACCTCGACAAGCAGGAAGCCTACCTCGGTGACGCCCAGCTCGGCGACGGCATCTCGCTGCGTGCGAAAGTCGAAGCCTACCCCGCGAAGAAGGAGTCCGCCGTCGAGAACGCGCGAGACGCGTTGTCGTCGTAGCCGGACTGATTGCACGCCCGGATCCTTCCAGAAGAACTTCAGAACTTGGGCGGGACTCCCCGGTATGCCCTCCGAGGAGCGGAAGACCAGCGTCACCGACATCGTCGGTCCGGGCGCGTTCCGGTACGGACTCCTGTACGCAGTCGCGATACTACTGTTGAACACGGTCGTCGTGGGGCTGTTCGGTGTCCGCCCGCTGACACTGGTCTCACTGACGGTCGCGAACGCGGTGCTCCTCTTCTACACGGTGTCCCGCTACGTCCAAGACCTGCTCGCGTACCACGGGCTCGTCGACTGAGGCGGCTCGGCCGTCGAGACTAGTAGAAGCGTAGGTCGCGGACCGCACCCGTTTTTACCGCGGCCCGCCAATCCAGGGTCGTGTACGAGGCGGTCCACGCCCACCCGGAGGGCGAGAGTACGGTGGCGCGGCTGGCGTCGACGGCCGGCAGCGACGGCTACGACGGCGTCGTCGTGCGGAACTGGCGGGACGCCGAGCCGGACCGGGACCGCGAGCGCATCGTCGACGAGACGGGCGTAGACGTGGTCACCGGGGTCGAGCTCTCGGTGACTGACCGCTCGCAGGCCAGCGGACACATCGCGAACGTCCGCGAGGACGTGACCGTCCTCGCAGCGCGCGCGGACTCCCCGGCGACCAACCGGTTCGTCGCGGAGTCCGAGCGCGTGGACGTGCTGGCGGCGCCGATGGCGGGCGGCGGCGACGTCAACCACGTCGTCGTGAAGGCCGCGCGGGACCACGGTGTCCGCCTGGAGTTCGACCTCTCGGGGGTGCTGCGGGCGAGCGGCGGCGAGCGCGTGCAGGCGCTGCGGGGCCTGCGGAAGCTCCGGGAGCTCGTGGAGCACTACGACGCGCCGTTCGTAGTGAGCGCGCGGCCGGCGAGCCACCTCCACCTTCGGGCGCCCCGCGAGGCCGTCGCCGTGGGCGAGACGATCGGATTCAGCGAGGCCCAGATTCGGGCCGGGCTGAGCGAGTGGACGCACCTGACGGCGCGGAACCGCCGGCTGCGCTCCGAGGAGTTCATTGCGCCGGGCGTCGAACGCGGCAGGTATGAAGAAGACGCTTGACGAACACGCCGCGCGCTTCGACGACGTGGCGGCCGAGTACGACGACGAGGAGACCCCGGAGTACAACGAGTGCGTCGCGCTCGTGCTCGAACACGCCGACGCGACCGGCGATGAGACGGTCCTCGACCTCGGGTGTGGGACGGGCGCTATCGCGCTCGGTCTCGCCGCGGACGCCGGGACGGTCGTCGGGCGCGACATCAGCGAGGGGATGATGGACCAGGGCCGCGAGAAGGCCGCCGACCGCGGGCTGGAGAACGTCGAGTTCGGCGAGGGACGGTTCCGCGAACCGAGCTACGACGGCGACGTGGACGTGGTAACCTCGAACTTCGCGATGCACCACCTGAGCGACGCCGAGAAGCGCGAGGCAATCGACGTCGTCGCCGACCTCGACCCCCGGCGAATCGTGCTCGGTGACGTGATGTTCTTCGGGGTGCCGAACCCCGACGAGCCGTTCTACAGTCCCGAGGTCGACGACCCGGCGACCGTCGGCGTGCTCGCGGACGCGTTCACCGACGCCGGCTACGCGCTCACCGAGGTCGAGATGGTCCACGACCAGGTCGGCGTGCTGGTGGCCGACCGGCGATGAAACACCTCCCGAAGCACCTGCGGCCGCGCTGGCGGTACCTCGCGGTCGAGTTGGCGGCGTGGCCGGACGCGGTTCTCTCGCGTGGGGACGTCCAGCGCGCGGTCTGGTTCGCGGCCGGGAACCTCCTCGGCGACCCGGGGAGCGCGGACGCCGACCTGCGCATCGTCGACTACGACTACGCCGACGGTGCGAGCGAGGCCCTGGTTCGCGTGCGGCGCGGCGAGGTCGAGCAGGCACGCGCCGCGCTGGCGTGCGTGAGCGAGGTGGGCGACCACCCCGTTCGCGTGTCCGTCCGCGGCGTCTCGGGGACGATGCGGGCGGCCAGGGAGAACTACCTGGGGCGGACTGCCGAGGTGTCACGCGAGGACGGCGTCGCGTTCGACGGCGAGACGCACTCGGGGGTCTCGCGCGGCGACCGCGTGGACGTCCGCGCGGACGGGTGGGTCGGCGCGACGCGGCGCGACTGTCGGTGACCGTACGGGCGAATCGACTACCGGCGGGTCGTCGGTCGGGAGAAGGTCTTTTTAGGCCCCCGTCGAAGGGTGTGGTATGATTTCGCTCGACGACGCCGTGACGGCTCGCCTGGAGACACACGGCGAGCGCTTCGAAGTGCTCGTTGACCCGGACGCCGCACTGGAGATGAAACGCGACGAGTTCGAGGGCGAACTCGAGGACGTCATCGCCGCCCGCGACGTCTTCGAGAACGCCTCTCGCGGGGACCGACCGGCAGAAGAGGACCTAGAGGAGGTGTTCGGGACGACCGAACCGCTCGACATCATCCCGGAAGTCATCGAGCGCGGCGAGATTCAGATCACGGCCGAGCAGCGCGAGGAGATGCAGGAGCGCAAGAAGCGCAACCTCATCAACACCATCTCGCGGAACGCCATCAACCCCCAGATGGACGACGCGCCCCACCCGCCGGACCGCATCGAGAGCGCGCTCGAAGAGGCGGGGTTCACGGTCGACCCGATGACGCCCGCCGAGGAGCAGGTCGACGACGCCCTGGAGGCGCTGCGGCCGGTCATCCCCATCCGGTTCGAGGAGATGACCGTCGCGGTCAACCTCCCGGCGGACTACGCGGGCAGCGGTCAGGCGAAGCTCCGTGAGTTCGGCGACCTCGAACGCGAGGAGTGGCAGGCCGACGGCTCGTGGGTGGGCGTCATCACGTTCCCCGCGGGGATGCAGGACGAGCTCTACAGCCGCGTCAACGAAGTGACCGAGGGCGAGGGCGAGACGCAGGTGGTGAAAGACAAAGACGACCTGAAGACGCGATAGCTATCCGCGGCGGAAGCCGACGAGGAAGCCGCCCGTGAACCCCGCGCTCACGGAGAGCGTCGAGAGGATGGTGCTCAGCCAGGACGGCGGGGTCGTCGCTGTCCCCATCTCCGCGGCCTCCATGAAGCCGCCGCTGAGGCGGTCCCAGTCGACGGTCAGGATGCCCCGTGATTCGAGGAACTTGAACAGCGCGAGCTCGAGTCCGACGAGGACGGCGATGAGCTTCGCGACTTTCTTCGCCGCGAAGCCGATGATCAGCCCGATTCCAGCCCCCGTGCCGAACTCGATGCCGAGGGAGGTTGGGTCGATGTCCATCATATGCAGTTCACTCTGCAACCGACTGGTAAGTCTCTTGTGCCCGCCTCCTCCCCCGCGCCCGGGGCTTAAGTGGGCCGGGCGCGTAGCTCCGGACGAGTGACAGGAGACAGGACAGAGACGGCAGTCGTCGCCAAACGCGTCGACGACGGCGACCCCGAGACCGCGGAGATTCGGGAGCTCGTGCGAGCCGCGGGCTACGAGGTCGCCGGCGAAGTCACGCAGACCCGGACCGCCGACCCCGCGCTCCAGCTCGGCGAGGGGAAGGTCGCGGAGCTCGCCGAACTCGTCGCCGGCACGGACGCCGACCGAGTGGTCTTCGACAACCGCCTCGGCCCCTACCAGACGTACAACCTCGGCCAGCAGCTCCCCGACGGCACCGAGGTCGTCGACCGGTTCCGGCTGATTCTGGACATCTTCGGGCAGCGCGCACAGACCCGGAAGGCCCAGCTCCAGGTGGAGCTCGCCGAGCTGCGCTACGAGCTGCCGCGCGCCGAGGCGAAGACGAGCCTGGCGAAACGCGACGAGCGCCCGGGGTTCATGGGGCTCGGCGAGTACGACGAGAGCCGCGAGCAGGACATCAAGGCCCAGATTTCCCGCATCCGGAACGAACTCGAGAAGATCGAGAAGACGGAGTCCCAGCGCCGGGACACCCGCCGGGAGTCCGGCTTCGACCTGGTGGCGCTCGCTGGCTACACGAACGCCGGGAAGTCGACGCTGCTCCGGCGGCTCGCCGAGGACGTCGAGGTGGACGAGAACGAGGACCTCCACCCGGACCTCGACACGACCGCGGAGTCCCAGAACAAGCTGTTCACGACCCTCGGGACGACGACCCGCCGGATGGAACTGGAGCGCCGGGACGTCCTGCTGACCGACACGGTCGGGTTCATCAGCGACCTCCCGCACTGGCTCGTGGAGTCGTTCAAGTCCACACTCGAGTCCGTCTACCAGGCGGACCTCGTGTTGCTGGTCGTGGACGCCAGCGAGTCCGTCGACGAGATTCGCGAGAAGCTCGTGACGAGCCACGACACGCTCTACGAGCGCAACGAGGCGCCCATCGTCACCGTCTTCAACAAGACCGACCGCGTCGGCGACGACGAGCTCGCCGAGAAGATGGAGGCGCTGTCGGCGCTCGCCCCCACCCCCGTCGCGGTCAGCGCCCTGGACGATATCAATCTCGACGAACTCCGGGACCGCATCGACGCCGAGCTCCCGGCCCGCGAGCGCGAGCGGCTCGTCCTCCCGATGACCGAGGACACCATGAGCGTCGTCTCCTGGGTCCACGACCACGCCTACGTCCGCGACGTCGAGTACGGCGACGAACAGGTCGTCGTCGACTTCGAGGCGCGGCCCGCCATCGTTGAGCGCTCGCACGCGAAAGCCAGCGAACTCGTCGCCGAGGCCTGACTACTCCAGCTGCCGTTTCTCCTTCGCGACGACTTCGACGTCCCGGATTGCCGTCCCCGGGTACTGGCCGTCGCCGTCTTTCTCCGCCGCCTTGACCATGTCCCAGACGACGTTCAGGCCGGTCGTGACGCCCTCCAGTGCCTCCATCTCGCAGCCGGTCTTCCCGGTCGTCTCCACTGCGACCGCCAGCACGACGCGGTCGTCGCGCACGTCGAAGTCGGTCTCGACGTTCGTGATGGGAATCTGGTGGCACATCGGAATCGTCTCCCAGGTGTGTTTGACGGCCTGCACCGCGCCGACGCGGGCCGTCGCGAGCACGTCGCCCTTCCCGATTTCGGCCGCTCGAATCGCGTCGACGGTGGACTCGGAGAGACGAATCTCGCCGCTGGCGACTGCTCGACGCGCGGTGTCGGGCTTGTCGCCGACGTCGACCATCTGGACGTCGCCCTCGTCGGTCGTGTGCGTCAGGTCGTCGCCGGCCTCGTCTCCGCCGCTACTCATCCTGGCCACCCCAGAGGGCGTCTGGGAGCGCGTCCACGAGGTCGGTCGCGAGCAGGCCGTAGCCGTGGTCGTCGACGACCAGGTCGCCCGCAGTTCCGTTCGCGTACGCGCCGACGCTCGCGGCGGGGACGGAGTCGAGCGTCGAGAGCATCGCTGCCGTCGCCCCGGCGAGCACGTCGCCCGTACCGCCGACGGTCATCCCCGGATTCCCGGTTCGGTTCACGCGGGTCGTCTCGCCGTCCGAGACCACGTCGTACGCGCCCTTCACGAGCAGCGTGTGGCCAAGCTCGTCGGCGAAGGATTCGACGGCGTCCGCGCGGTCCTCCCAGTCCTCGGCCGCTGGGCCGCCCATCTTCCGGAGTTCGCCCTGGTGGGGAGTACAGACGAGCGTGGCGTCGGTGTCGACGTCGGGGACGACCGGGAGAGCGTCGGCGTCGACCACGGCTCGTCCCTGAAACCCGGCGAGGAAGTCCGCGACGGCGTCGAGCGTGGTGTCGGCGTCGCCGAGTCCGGGGCCGAGGACCACCACGTCGACGTCGCTCGCGCGCTCCAGGAGTCCTGGGACGTGTTCGGGGACGAGTCGGGTCCCGACGAGGCCGTCGACGATGAGATTCTCGCTGTACCCCTGGACCGCGTCGGCGACTCCGTCCGGCACGGCGAGGAACGCGAGGTCGGCGCCCGCGCGGAGCGCGGCCTGCGCGGAGAGCGCCGGCGCGCCCGTGTAGGGGCCGCCACCAATCACGAGCACCCGGCCGAAGTCGCCCTTGTGGCCCTGGGGGTCGCGTTCCAGGCCGAGGAGGTCGCCGGGGCCGACGAACAGCTCGGCGGAGTCGGGGATGCCGATGTCCGCGACGGTGACGTCCTCGCGGTCGGCGAGCCCGGGTTTCAGGTCGTGAAACGTGACGACGCGGTCGGCGTCCACGGCGACGCCGGGCGTCTCGCCCGTGTCGGCGTCCACTCCCGAGGGCACGTCGACGGCGACGACCGAGGCGTCCGAGGCGTCGATTGCTTCGATAGCGGACGCCTCCGGTTCGCGTGGTGCGCCGGAGACGCCGGTTCCGAGGAGCGCGTCGACGACGACGTCCGGGTCGCCGAGGGCGAGGGCGCGCGAGTCGGTCACGGCCTCGGTGTCGTAGTCGCCGACTTGGAGCGCGTCCCAGTTCTCCCGGCTGATGGTCGAGTTGATGGATTCGGGGCGGCCGAGCAGGTGGACGGTGACCGCGTAGTCGTCCAGGAAGCGCGCGGCGACGAACGCGTCCCCGCCGTTGTTCCCGCGGCCCGCGACGACGGCGACGCTCGCCCCCGGGTCCGCGACGGCGCGGACCTCGCGCGCGACGGCGTTGCCACTGGACTCCATCAGTTGCTTCCGGGGGACGCCGAGCGCCGCGGCGTTCCGGTCGACCGCCGCCATCCGGTCGCTGCGTATCATGGCCGGCACTTCGACGGCCGGCCTAAAAGGTCCGCGGTGGACGTGCCCGCCCGCTGTGCCCCGGAGTCTGGTCGACTACCGGACCACTTGGAAGCCTAGCCGGATATATCCGGTTTACCACCGGACCTCGAAGCCGTCGAGTCCCTCGGGGTCCTCGTAGTCGGCCGCGACGCCGTCGACGCTGGCGGCCGAACTGCCCTCGTGGCACCACTCGACCATCGCCTCGACGTCGTCCTCGTCGCCCTCGAAGACGGCCTCGACCCGGCCGTCCCGGAGGTTCCGCACCCAGCCGTCGACGCCGGCCTCGCGGGCGGCGTCCCGGGTGCTCGCGCGGTAGTAGACGCCCTGGACGGTCCCGGAGACGAAGACGTGTGCGCGGACTCGCTCGCTCATGCCTCGGCGTTGGTGGGCCGGCTCGAAAAAGCTACGCCGGAGAGTCACCGCCCGACCGCAGGTAGTGGAAGAGGTAGGTCTGCGTGTAGCCCGCGTACGGCCCCAGTCGTTCTCGGAAGGCCCGCGAGGTGTCGGCGTAGTTCCCGCGGTCGCAGTCCGGGTAGTGGTCCTCGATGGCCGTCTGCATCCACGTGTCCAGCGGGACGGCTTCGAGGTACCCCAGCGAGAACAGCAACACGCAGTCCGCGACCTTGTCGCCGACGCCGACGAACCCCGTGAGTTCCTCGCGGGCGAGTTCGTACGCGCGGCCGCGGACGTCGGCCTCGGTGAGTTCGCCCGTCGCGACCATCTCGGCGGTCCGCTGGACGTACGGCGCGCGGTAGCCGAGCTTGAGGTCACGGAGGTCTTGCTCCGTGGCGGCCGCGAGCGCGTCGGGCTCGGGGAAGCCGTGGACGGTCTCCCCGTCGAAGTCGATGGGGGTGCCGTACTCGCGGCGCAGGCGCTCCTGCATCCCGAAGATGCGTTCGACGCGCATCTGGGCCGAGCAGATGAACGACACGAGACAGCCGAAGAAGGGGTCCCGAACGATGCGCAGGCCGTCGTAGGCGTCCCAGGCCGCGCTCGTCAGGTCGTCGGTGTGCGTGGCCCGGCGTATCTCGCGGAGGTCGTCGTCGAGACCGAGCAGCTCGCGGACGAGCGGCGCGGCGTCGGTGGTCGCCTGCCACTCGACGGCGTCCGCGGTCTGGCGGACCTCGACGACGTCGTCGCCGACGACGGTGCGGTACCAGGCGTCGCCGCCGGAGAGGCCATCGGTTCGGTACGTGTCGCCGTCTGGCCGCCACCAGAGGTACGTCTGGCCGCTCTCCAGCGTCGCCTGGACGTCGACCGCGCCGGGGACCGAGTCGAGGGGAATCGCGCCGCGTTCCATCGTCTCCGTCTCGGGGACGGGCGGTCAAGTTGCCGTCGGTTGCGGGCCAAGCTTCTTCTACGATGCGTGCGAACGTTTCACGTGGCTATGGATTGTAGGGTGGTCGTCGAGGCTGCAGTCCCGGTGTACGACGTGCAGTCCGCTGACGAGGCAGTACGCATCGCCATCTCGAAGACCGGTGAGATGTTGAACCCGGACCTGAACTACGTCGAAATCGAGATGGGGCATCGGTCCTGTCCCCACTGCGGCGAGGAGATGGAACCGGCGTTCGTCGCGGCCGACGAGAGCCTGGTCGCCCTCGAACTCGCGATGACGGTGTTCAACGTCGAACGAGAGGAACACGCGTCCCGCATCGCGCGAAAGGAGATCGGTCAGCGCCTGGAGAACATCCCCCTGGAAGTGCTGACCGTCGACGTCGTGGAGGAAGAAGAGAGCGACAGCGAGAGCGGGGACGACGCGTAACGCGTCTGCGTCGCGAGCAGCGAACCGGTGGCGCGACCGCTGGTCGGCGTCGGACTACGGGGAGCGCGTTTCGGCAGATTCAGTCGGCAGAAGCGGGGACGGCTTCCGTCTCCTCCTCGTCTTCGGTCGCCATCGTGGAGGTGATGCCGCCCGCGAGCGCGAACACGGCTGCTTTGTGGTCTGTCTTGGACTTGTGAATGGACGTCGGTCGTACCCCGAGATCCTCGTACTCGTCGAGGTCCACGTCCTCTGCTGCGTTCTGGTCGTAGTAGTTGCTGACCTCGGCGAGAAGGCCGTGAAGGTGGATGAGCTCCTGCTTCTTCATGACAACACGTCCTAACGGGCACGGGGTTATAGTATTATCCTGAGAACCGTTCGCACGGCCGCGTGTGAACGGTACACGGATTGTGCCGAGTTTCGGGTTGCAGGGATGAAACCCTTTAGTGCTGCCCGCCACTTCGAGCGTGTATGGACTACGAAGAGCAACTCGACCGCGCGATGGACCAGAAGCCCGACATCGCGGGCAACGAGAGCCGGTTCGAGGTCGCCGATCCCGAGGTCCGGAAGGAGGGCAACGAGACCGTCTACGAGAACTTCCAGACGACACTCGACGACCTCAGCCGCAAGCAGGACCACGTCCTGAAGTTCCTGCAGAACGAGCTCGGGACGTCCGCCAGCATCGACGAGAGCGGGCGGGCGCGGCTCACGGGCGGGTTCGGGCAGACGCGGGTCGCCGACACGCTCGACGAGTACGTGGAGACGTACGTCATCTGTCCGGAGTGCGGGCTCCCGGACACGAATCTGGAGACAGTGGACGGCGCCGAGCGCCTGCACTGTGAGGCCTGCGGCGCGCGGTCGACGGTCTAGTTCTGCGCTCGTCGGTGTCTACTGGAGTCGCTTCAGGTTCTCGAGGTCGCGGTCGGTCCGCGTGAACAGCGCCATCCGGCGGGTGGCGTGGCACTCCGGACAGCTGAAGTTCTCGTCGTGAGCGGGCAGCTCGCTGGGCGTACTCTCCCAGTTCTTCGAACACTCGGGACAGGACAGCTGCACGAACGCCTCGTGTGCCATATCGTACCGTGGATGCGGCACGGGCAAAAGCCTTGTCGCCACTCTCGGACCGTGGCAACGCCCTCGCGTAGGCCGGGAGGCGGCAGCCGGACGGCCGCGAGTCGTGGCGCCCGGCGCCGGCTCGCGTCGGCCGGTGGTGGCCGGAGGCTGCTTACTCGCTGCTGCCGGCGCGGCCAGCTAGCAGCGCCGTGGCGGCGAGTGCCGCCAGCGCGGCGCCGACGCCGAATCCGGGCGCGCTGCTGCCGGACTCGCCATCGTCGCCGTCGCTACCGTCGTCCATCTCCGTACCGGTGGTCGTCGCCATCGAGGAGTCGCCCATCGACTCCACGGTGACGACGCCCGCGTCGACGACCGGGCTCCCGTCGGCGACGTACGGACCGTCGGCGTCGGGGAACTCGTACGCCTGGTCGCCGTCGGTGTCGAGGTGCGGCATCGCGACGAGTTCGGTGCCGGACTCGACGCTCTCGGAGAGGCTGACGGTGAGGTCCTCGTGCGTACCGGGGCCGCGGTACGCCGTGTGTCCCAGGACCTCGCCGGGATTGCCGTCCGCGTCGGTTGCGTGGATGGCGACGAAGCCGCCCTCGTTCCAGGTGACGCTCTCCACGGTCACGCGGTCGCCGGCGGATGTAGTCTGGTCGGCGAACGTGACGGACGCCGTCTCGGGGGCGTCCGCGCTCGCGGTGGTCACGACCGGCGCGCCGCCGGCGGTGTACGGACCGTCGTCGGCGCCCTCGCTGGTGAGGAAGTCGTAGGTCTGGTCGCCGTCGGTGTCGCGGTGAGCCATCGGCACGAGCGTCGCGTCGGCGTCGAGTTCGTCGTCGAGCGCGACGGTGACGTTCTCGTGGGTGCCCGGCGAGAGGTACTCGCTGGTGCCGCGCACGCTCTCGAAGACGGCGCCCTCGGTGACGGAGCCGTCGTGAATCGTCACGAAGCCGCCGTCCGCGAGCGTCACCGAGTCGACGGTCACGGTCGAACCGTTGGTCTGCTGGTCGCTGGCGGTGACGCTCGCGGTGACGAGCGTGGTCGCCGAGTCGACGACCGCGCCGCCGTCAGCGACGACGGGACCGTCCTCGCCGCCCTCGCTCTCGACGAACGTGTAGTTCCCGTCGTTGTTCGAGTCGACGTGGGCCATCGGCGTGAGGGTCTGGGTCTCGTTCGCGGCGGTGTCGAGGGTCACCGTGACGTCCTCGTGCAGGCCGGCGCCGAGGCGTTCGCTGACGCCGAGCACGCTGCCGAGCGCGTCGCCGGCGCCGAGACTCGGGTCGTGGACCGCGACGAAGCCGGGCTCGGAGAGGTCGACGCGGTCGACGGTGATGGTCCGCCCGTCGGACTCCTGGGTCTCGTAGTCGACGGCCGCAGCGACCGTGGCCGCCCCGGTGTCGACCACGGCGCCGCCGTCAGCCGTGTACGGGCCGTCCTCGCTGCCCTCGCTCTCCGCGAACGTGTACGCCCCGTCGCCGTCCGTGTCGCGGTGGGGCATCGCGACGAGCGTGCCGGACTCGTTCAGCGGTGCGTCGAGCGCCACCGTGACGTTCCGGTGGAGACCCGGTTCGAGGTAGCTGCTGGTGCCGCGGACGCTGTCGAAGACCGCCCCCTCGGTGACCGACGCGTCGTGGATGGTGACGAAGCCGCCCTCGGGCACGAACACCGAGTCGACGACCACGGAGTGACCGCCGGTCGCCTGCGCCGCGAGACTCGCCGACGCCTCGCTCGCGTTCGTCACGGCGGCCGTGTCGATTACCGCGCTGCCGTCAGCGGTGGCGAACGGGCCGTCTGCGCTGCCCTCGCTCTCAACGAACGTGTAGCTGCCGTCGCCGTCCGTGTCGCGGTGGGCCATCGGCACGAGCGTCTCGTTGCCGACGGACTCTTCGAGGCTGATGCGCACGTCCTCGTGGACGCCCGCGGCGAGGCGCTCGCCGACGCCGACGACGCTGTCGAAGACCGCGCCGTCGGTGACCGTGGCGTCGTGAATCGTCACGAAGCCGGGCTGGGAGAGTTCGACGCGGTCGACGACGACCGAGGCGCCGTCGGTCCGCTGGTCGCTCATCGACGCCGTCGCGGACGCCGTCACGTTCGCGGAGTCCACGACTGCGCCGCCGTCGGCCGTGTAGGGACCGTCGACGCCGCCGTTCCCGGAGACGAACTCGTAGACGCGGTCCCCGTCGGTGTCGCGGTGGGGCATCGCGGTCAGCGTCGTGTCGTCCTCGACCGGCGCTTCGAGTCGGACGGTGACGTTCTCGTGGTCGCCCGGCGCGAGGTACGCCGAGGAGCCGACCACGCTGCCGAGCGTGTCACCGTCGGCCAGCGACGCGTCGTGGACGGTGACGAAGCCGCCGTCCGCGAGCGTCACCGAGTCGACCGTGACGGTGTACCCGCCCGTCGTCTGCGCGTCGAAGGTCACCGACGCGTGGTTGGCTGCCGAGGCTGTGCCAGTGGACGCGGCCGCGGGCCCCACAGCGATGGAGGCCACGACCACGAACGCGAGTGCCAGTGCTTTGGTGCGTTGCCGCATGACACGAACGTCGGCCATCCACCAGAAGGTAGTTTCCCGAACTGCCACCCAAATCACACCGAAAACGGCCCGTAATCGCCTCTGAAGCGTTTCTACGGGAACGACTCGCGAGCGAGAACTACCGGAGAGTTGTTCCAGACGGATGTCGACAGCGGCGCGAAGCGGCGAGACAGACCGGCCAGAACTTGACGTCGCAGGTCAGTCCCAGGTGACCCAGAGGAGGAAGGCGATGGCGAACGACTCCAGGACCTGCAGCGACATCATCGCGGACGCAGGGGTGTCGGGGAGCCCGAAGAACCATCCCGCCATCATCGGGTGCCACGTGAAGTAGTAGAGCCCGAGGGCGTTCTCCGCGAGCACCAGTGCGCCGAACGCCAGCAGTCCCAGCGCGTGCTTCGAACCGAACTCCCGGTAGTTGCGAGCCCAGATGCTGCACAGCACTGCCAGAAGGACCACGTTCAGCCCCATCGCCACCCGCGACACCTCCGCCCAGACTGTCATCTACACCACCGTTGGCAACAACCACAGTTATACGCTTTCCCAAATTCGGCCGTGTTCTCCCCGTTCCGTCTGGTTTGCTGTCGTCTCATGTCGGTTCCCCGTCGCTATCGGTCTGTTCGTCGACGATGTCCTCGACCGTGTCCCAGTGGTCGCGGACGCGGTCGGTCGGCAGGTAGACCGCGCCGTAGTCGTCGCCACTGGACTGGACGATGTCGTTGTCCACCAGCACGTCGAGGTGGTGGCGCACTGTCTTGTAGTCCAGCTCGAGGTCCTCGGCGAGCTGGTTCGCGTTCCGCGGGCGTTCGTCCACCGCCCGCAGGAGCCGCACTCGGTTCGGGCCGCCCCGCGTCCCGGTCAACACGTACCACAGCGCGGCCTCCATTGCTCGGAGCGTCGGGGCGAGGTACCGTAAAAGTACCCGAAGCGCTCGTAGCAAGTCACGGCATTACACGGTGAAGAGGTGACCCGCCTCCGGTACGTCGAAGAGGCCGATTCGGGCGCCGGCGTCGAGCCACGCGTGACCGTAGGAGAACGCGGCGAGCGCGTTCACGGGGTCGTCGTGGTCGCGGAAGTGCCGGCCGTCCTCGAGGTACGACTCGGCCATCTCGAGGTACTCGGCGGCGGCTTCCCCGAGCGGGGAGTCCGCCGGCGGGACGGGGTCGGCTTCGGCGAGCGCGTCGGCGAGCAGGCCCTCGTAGCGGTCGGTCTTCTCGTCGAGGTCGGCAGCCATACCCTCACTGGGTCGACGCGAGCGGTAAGTGCTTCGCTGCGGCGCGCCGTCCTCCGGGCGGGCGCTACCGGCACCGTCGGGGGCCAACACAACGTACAAACGCCCGCGTCGTCGATGTACAGCCATGACCGACGACGAGAACGCCGCGGGGGGCGCGGTAGTGACTGACGGCGGTTCGAGCGGAGCGGACGTCGTAGAGCACCGGAAACTCATCATCACGGGGACCGGCATCGCGGCGCTGAGCGCGGCCATCTACGCGGCGCGTTCGAACAACGACCCGCTGCTGTTCGAGGGCGACGAGCCCGGCGGCCAGCTCACGCTCACGACCGAGGTCGAGAACTACCCGGGCTTCTCGGAGGGCATCTCCGGGCCGGAGCTCATCAACGAGATGAAAGACCAGGCCGGGCGGTTCGGCGCCGAGTTCGAGCACGGCATCGTCGAGTCTATCGACGACTCCGCGCGGCCGTTCCGCGTGGAACTGGCCAACGGCGACGTCTACACCGCGGACGCCGTCATCGTGGCGTCCGGGGCGAGCGCGCGCACGCTCGGCATCCCCGGCGAGGACGAGCTGATGGGGCAGGGCGTCTCGACCTGTGCGACCTGCGACGGCGCGTTCTTCAAGGGCGAGGACATGGTCGTCGTGGGCGGCGGCGACGCGGCCGCCGAGGAGGCGAGCTTCCTCACGAAGTTCGCGGACACCGTCTACCTCGTCCACCGCCGCGACGAACTGCGCGCGGAGGACTACTGGGCCGACCGCATCGACGACCAGGTCGAAGCCGGCGACATCGAGGTGCTGTGGAACACGGAAGCCGTCGAGGTCCACGGCTCCGCCGAGGCGGGCGTGACGGGCGCGACGCTGGTCCGCCACCCCGACGGCCACCCGACGGCGAAACTCGACGACGACGCGACCGAGCAGTTCGAACTCGACGTCGGCGCGTTCTTCGTCGCCATCGGCCACACGCCGAACACCGACTTCCTCGAGGCGACGGGCGTCGAACTCGACGACGACGGCTACCTCGAGACCGTCGGCGGGAAGGGCGGCGGCCAGACGGCCACCGCCGTCGAGGGCATCTTCGGCGCGGGCGACGTCGTCGACTACCACTACCAGCAGGCCGTGACGGCGGCCGGCATGGGCACGAAAGCCGCTCTCGACGTGGACGCGTACCTCGAGAGCCAGGCCGACACGGCCGCCAGCGAGCACGGCGAGGCCGCGACCGCCGACGACTGAACGCGCTACCCGATTCCGGCAGCCGGGCCCGTATCCACACCCATTTTAGTCGGGGCGTCCTGCGTGTCTCCATGGACGAAGCCACGTTCACCATCGAGGACCCGGACGGCAACACGAACGACGTCACGCTCCCTGCGGGGCTCGTGGACCTGTTCGCCGAGGAGGACGACGAGTCGAACGCGCAGGTCGTCGGCGACATCGCACTGATGGCGTTCGCGCAGCGCGCTCACGCCGTCGTCCACCACAGCGAGGGCCAGGTCGACGACGAACTGGAGGCCATCGAGCAGGCGGCCCTCGACCAGTTCGAGGAGCGCTTCGGCCAGTCGTTCGGCGAAGCGACCGGCCACCAGCACTAGTCGACACGCACTCGACCCGTCGAAGTCGATTTCTGCGGTAGCAGTAGGTAACAACACGGTTTCTTTACTCAGTGTTAGAAGAGAAACGACCGTTCGGTACATCTGCGAACTGACCGAGATAGGACTCTGAGTCGTTTTCGCCGACGACATCTATTTCATTTTTGAGGAGCTGATGTGATCATGGGAATCCGTGAATTGGTCGCTGCCCGGCTCCCTATAGCAGTGGTCTCCTCAGTCGCAATTGCCGGTTACAACCTCTATACTGGTGAGATAACTGCTCTGGGACCGCTCGTTACTGACTCTCTCGTGAACACGATACTGCTCGTCGTCGCCTTCACCGCCGCCGATCTGGTTTGGGATCGGGTGTTTGAGAAAGACGGTATGTGAGCAGCCTGTGTGTACCGTTTTGGTCGTTCCAGTTTCAGGGGCTCGACTGGATAAAGGAATCGCGCTAGCAACTACTGGTAGACTGACGCCGTCAGCAGTCGTACGTGAGGAGGACGCCGTCGTCGACGCGCTCGACGCCGACCAGTTCGAGTTCGGGAAAGTCGTCGACGAAGCCGTCGCCGTCGGCGAGCGTCGGGGCGTCCCGGCCGCCGATAATCTGTGGGGCGACGAAGACGGAGAGCTCGTCGACGAGGTCCGCGGCGAACAGCGAGAAGATGAGTTCGCCGCCGCCCTCCACCATGAGCCGGTCGACGCCACGCGATTCGAGCGCGTCGAGGGCGGCCGGGAGGTCGACGCGGTTCTCGCCAGCGACGACCACGGTCGCGCCCGCGGCCTCCAGGCTCTCGCGGTGTTCGACCGGCTCCGCTTCGGCGACGAGGACGTACGTCTCGGCAGCGCCGTCCAGCAGCCGGGCGTCCGGCGGCGTGCGGGCGTGGGAGTCCGCGACGACGCGCGCCGGGTGCGGGGACTCGCCGCGCTCCTCGCGGGCAGCGACGTGGTTGCTGTCGTCGACGGTCAGGGAGGGGTTGTCGGCGAGGACCGTGCCGACGCCGACCATCACGGCGTCGACGCTCGCGCGCAGTTCGTCGACGCGCTCGAAGTCCTCGCTGCCGCTGATGGCGACCTGCTCGCGGCGGCGCGTGGAGAGCTTGCCATCCGCGCTCATCGCTGCGTTCACGACGACGTGCATACGCTCGGATGGCGGCGCCAGCCCTGAAACCGGTTTCGTTGCCCGGAGGCGGCTGTCAGGTTTCGGTCCAGTCGCCGGCGAGGTCGGCGGCCACGTGGAGACTGCTCGGCGAGTGAGTGCAGAGTGGTTAGCCACGTTCGGCCCGGCCGGCGCTCAGGTCCGCATCTCGTCGCCGTACGCCCGCAGGTCGAGTTCGAACGTCCACGCGCGCTCGTCCTGCTGGACGAGGTCGAGGTAGGTGTCGGCCATCGCGTCGGGGTTGAGGAGCTCGGACTCGTCGCGACCGGTGTCGCTCTCGCCGGGGCCGCCGATTGCGCCGTCCACGACCACGTAGGAGACGTGGACGCCCTCAGGGCCGAAGCGCCGGGCGAGAGACTGCGCGAACCCGCGGAGCCCCGGGCCGGCGAGGTCCCACGCAACGAGGTTCCCGAACGCCCGCTTCGCGATGGACGTCCCCGTGAACAGCACTGTGCCGCCGTCCGCCCCGTCCGCGCCACGCTCCGCGCCCGGTGGCGGCGCCGTCATGTCGGCGACGGCTTCGCGGGCGGCGTGGAACGCGCCGCGGAGGACGACGTCGAGGACGGCGTCGAAGTCCTCGTCGTCCACCTCGAAGAGGTGGCCGGGCGCCGGGACACTCGGATTGTAGACGAACACGTCCACGGGGCCGAACTCGTCGCGGACGGCGTCGAATCCCTCGGTGATTGCGTCGGGGTCGGCGAGGTCCGTCGGAACGCCGAGCGCGTCGTGGCCGTCCGCGCGGAGGTCGGATTCGAGGTCCGCGAGGTAGTCCGCCGAGCGCGCGAACGCCGCGACCGCGTATCCCGCCTCGGTGAAGCGCCTGACGAGCGTCTCGCCGAATCCGGGGCCGACGCCCGCGACGACAGCAGTCTCCTGCATGACGGGGCCTGCGGACGCCGTCCAGTTAGTCGCTCGGGAGACGGAGGTGGCCTCCCCGCGCGCACGCTCGCGAACGCTTATACCTCAGGCCGACCGACACTAGGTCGCATGAACGTCGACGATCACGCCGAGGAGCTCGCCTCCGACCTCGGTGTAGACAAAGCGGAGGTCAAAGAGAACCTGCAGAACCTCGTGGAGTACAGCGTGCCGCTGGAGGAGGCCAAGCGCAGCCTCCGGCGGAAGTACGGCGACGAGGGGTCCAGCGCGTCGGAGGGCCCGACGGCCGCCGACATCGCGGACATCGGACCCGACTCGGGGAACGTCACCGTCACCGCGAAGGTGCTAACGGCGGGGACGCGCTCGATTCGCTACCAGGGCGACGACCACGTAATCGGCGAGGGCGAACTCGCCGACGAGACCGGGCGCATCTCCTACACGGCGTGGGAGGAGTTCGGCCTCGAACCGGGCGACACCGTGACCATCGGGAACGCGAGCGTCCGCGAGTGGGAGGGGCAGCCCGAACTGAACTTCGGGGAGTCCTCGACGGTCACGAAGGCCGACGACGTCGAGGTCCCCTACGAGGTTGGCGGGGACCGCGCCCTCGCCGACCTCTCGCCCGGCGACCGCGGGCGGAACGTCGAGGCGAAGGTCACCGAGGTCGAGACCCGGACCATCGACGGCCGCGACGGCGAGACGGAGATTCTCTCCGGCGTGCTCGGCGACGAGTCCGCGCGGCTCCCCTTCACGGACTGGGACCCGCACGGCGAAATCGAGGCGGGCACCTCGATTCGGGCCGAGGACGTCTACGTCCGCGAGTTCCGCGGCGTGCCGTCGGTGAACGTCTCCGAGTTCTCGACCGTGGAGCGCCTCAACCACGAGGTCGAGGTCGGCGGCCCGACCCGGCTCACTGTCCGGGAGGCCGTCGACCGCGGCGGCGCCTACGACGTCGAGCTCGTCGGGAACGTCATCGAGGTCCGGGACGGTTCCGGGCTCATCCAGCGGTGCCCGCAGTGCGGCCGCGTCGTCCAGAAGGGGCAGTGCCGCCAGCACGGCGAGGTCGACCCCGAGGACGACCTCCGGGTCAAGGCCATCCTCGACGACGGCACGGAGACAGTCACGGCCATCCTCGACCGTGACCTGACCGAGGCGGTCTACGGCGGCACCCTGGAGGACGCTCGCGAGCAGGCCCGCGAGGCGATGGACCAGTCCGTCGTCGCGGAGACCATCGCCGAGGACGTGGTCGGCCGCGAGTTCCGCGTGCGGGGCCACCTCTCCGTCGACGAGTACGGCGCGAACCTCGAGACCATCGACTTCGCGGAGAGCGACGACGACCCGGCCGCGCGTGCCGAGGCCTTCCTCGCGGAGGTGGACGCATGAGTCAGTCCGACAGCGACGAGGAGGTCAACCGCCGGGAGGTCGCCTACCGGCTGTTCGCCGCGGAGTTCGACGACGCCGACTTCTCGTACGCCGAGAGCGACGAGGAGCGCGCGCCGAACTACGTCGTGACGCCGACCGGCGCGCGAGTGAACCGGCTGTTCGTGGTGGGCGTGCTCACCGAGGTCGAACAGGTCAACGACGACGTGGTGCGCGCTCGGGTCGTCGACCCGACGGGCGCGTTCGTCGTCTACGCCGGCCAGTACCAGCCAGAGGCGCTGGCGGCGCTCGAATCGGCTGAGACGCCGTCGTTCGTCGCCGTCACGGGGAAGGCCCGGACGTTCGAGCCGGACGACAGCGACGTGGTCTACACGTCGATTCGGCCGGAGACTGTCAGCGAGGTGGACGCCGAGACCCGCGACCGCTGGGTCGTCACGACCGCCGAGCGCACTGTCGACCGCGTCGCGACGGCGGCGGCCGCCCACGAGCGCGTGGAGCGCGGCGACAGCCTCCAGCGCGTGCTGGAGCAGGCCGGTGTCCACACCAGCCTCGCCTCCGGTATCCCGCGGGCCCTCGACCACTACGGCACGACGCCCGCGTACCTCGCCGCGGTCCGCGACCTCGCCGTCGACGCGGCGCGCGTCGTCTCCGGGGACGCCGACGCCGCCGGCGAACTCACCCTCCGACCCGACCAGGACGGCGACGCGGCGCTGGACTTCGCAGCCGACCTCGGCGTCGACGACACCTCGAGTGAGGAGTCCGGGGAAGCGGTCGACGAGGCAGCCGACGCGCCGGAATCCATCGACGAAACCGACGACGAGCCGGACGCAGCGGTCGACGCCGAGACCGCGGACGAGGGCGACGCTGCGGACGAAGCCGATGCGACTGACGACGCCGACGCTGCGGACGAGGCCGACGCTGACGAGCCGGCTGGGCCCGCCGACGACGAACCGAGCCCCGAGCCGGCGGCGGAGACACCGTCGCCGAGCGAGGTCGCTGCGGAGGCGAACCCGGACGAGGACGACGAGGCGACGCCCGAGTCCGCCGCCGACGAGAGCGACGATGGCGAAGCAGCCACGGAGGAGCCGGCGGCCGTCGACGCGGGCGCCGAGAACGACGGCGAGATGTACGAGCTCTCCGAGGAGGAGCGCGAGGAAGTCAAGGAGGAGTACGGCGTCGACTTCTCGACGGGCACCGAGATTCCGGACGCGGGCGAGCACGACATCGACGCCCCCGGCCCCGACGACGGCATCGCCCCGGGCGAAGCCGACGCAGCAGAGGGCACTGCGGGCGGTTCGGACGACGGGGACGACCTCGGCGACTTCGACGCCGGCGACGACGGCGACGCGTTCAGCGAGGACGAGGCCGAGGGCGACGAGGACGACGACCTCGACGACTTCACCGAGGGCGAGTACGACGAACCGGCGTCCGACGCCGAGGACGACGAGTCCCCGCCGGCGGACCTCGACCTGGAGGACTACGTGGTCGACCTGATGAGCGACCTCGACGACGGCGACGGCGCGCCCCGCGACGAGGTCGTGACGAGCGCGGCCGACGACCTCGACGCCGACGAGGGCGAAATCGAGGAGGCCATCCAGTCGGCGCTGATGAGCGGGCGGTGCTACGAGTCCGGCGACGACCACCTGAAGGCCATCTGATGGCGCTCGTCGAGCCCGTCCCCGGGGAGCCCGCGGCGGTCGCGGAGCTGGGGGGCGAGCGCGGGCTTGTGGTCGCGGACTACCACGCCGGCATCGAGGTGTCGCTCCGACGCGAGGGGCTGGAAGTGCAGGGTCGGGGGCCGCAGCGCCGGCGGCGGCTCCGTCGGCTGGTCCGCGAACAGGACGCCGACCGCGTGGTGTTCCTCGGCGACCTCGGGCACGCCATCGGCGTTCCGGACGGCGCGGAGTTCGACGAACTCGACGCGCTGTTCGACGCGCTCGACGTGCCGGTGACGCTGGTCGCGGGCAACCACGACGGCGGCATCAGCGAGGCCTTCGAGGGCGTCGAAGTGACGCCGACCGACGGCGTCCGAATCGGCGACGTGGGATTCGCGCATGGCCACACGTGGCCGAGTCCAGAGGTGCTGGCGGCGGAGACGGTCTGCGTGGGCCACGAGCACACTGCGGTCCGCTTAGAGGACGAGGTCGGCGGGACGCGCGTCGAGCGCGCGTGGCTGCGCGGGCCGCTGGCGGCCGAGCCGTTCGAGACCCACTACGACCGCGGCCTCGACGTGGACGGCGACCTCGCGGTGTTCCCGGCGTTCAACAATCTCTCCGGGGGGACGTGGGTGAACGTCGACGGCCAGGGGTTCCTCGCGCCGTTCCTCCCCGAAGGCTGTCCGGCCGCCGACCTCTACCTGCTGGACGGCACGCGGCTCGGGCGCTACGACCGCGTGTAGGCGGGGCTCGGGCCGGGAATCGCTGCGAGCAACGTTCTTATTCGCGTCCCGACCCTACCTCGGAGCGTATGTCGGAGTCCGAGGGGATGGACGCGTTCGCCCACCTGGGGGACGAGCTCAGGGGCGCGCTCTCGGAGCGCGGGTTCACGACGCCGACGGAGCCACAGCGCCGCGCCATCCCGGCGCTCGCCGACGGCCGGAACGGGCTCGTGGTCGCGCCGACCGGCACCGGGAAGACGGAGACGGCGATGCTTCCGGTGCTGAACAGTCTCGTGTCCGGCGATGGGGCACCCGAGGGGTTCGGAGCGCTCTACGTGACGCCGCTGCGGGCGTTGAACCGGGACATGCGCGAGCGGCTGGACTGGTGGGGAGAGACGCTCGGGCTGGACGTGGACGTCCGGCACGGCGACACGACCCAGTACCAGCGCAAGAAGCAGGCCGACGACCCGCCGGACGTGCTGGTGACGACCCCCGAGACATTGCAGGCGATGCTGACCGGGGAGAAACTCCGGGACGGGCTGGCGGACGTCGAGCACGTCGTCGTCGACGAGGTCCACGAGCTCGCGGGCGCGAAACGCGGCGCGCAGCTCTCCATCGGCCTGGAGCGCCTCGTCGAGCTGGCGGGGGACTTCCAGCGCGTCGGGCTGTCGGCGACGGTCGGCGACCCCCACGAAGTCGGCGCGTTCCTCACCGGCGGCCGGGGCTGCGAGATAATCGAGGTCGACGTGGCGTCGAAGGTCGACTTCGAGGTCCGGGAACCCGAGGTGACGGACGCGGACGAGCGGATGGCCAACGAACTGATGACGAGCCCGGAGATGGCCAGTCACGTCCGGGCGATACGGGAAATCGTGGAGCGCCACGACTCGGTGTTGATATTCGTGAATACGCGCCAGACGGCGGAGGCGCTGGGCTCTCGGTTCAAGGAGTTGGGGGCGAACATCGGCGTCCACCACGGGTCGCTGTCGAAGGAGGCCCGAATCGACGTCGAGGACCGATTCAAGGCCGGCGAACTGGACGGCCTGCTCTGCACGTCGTCGATGGAACTCGGCATCGACGTGGGTCGCATCGACCACGTCGTCCAGTACGCCTCCCCGCGGGAGGTCAAACGGCTGCTACAGCGCGTCGGGCGCGCGGGCCACCGCCGCGACGAGGTCAGCGAGGGAACGGTGATTACCGGGAATCCCGACGACGCGCTGGAGGCCCTCGCGATTGCGCGCCGGGCGAGCCACGGCGACGTTGAGGAGACCCAGATTCACCACGGGAGCCTGGACACCGTCGCGAACCAGATTGTCGGCGTCGCGATGGACTTCGGCGAGACCGAAGCCTGGCACGCGTACAACGTCGTGACGCGGGCGTACCCGTTCAAGCAACTGCCCGAGGAGACGTTCCGGGAGGTCGCGATGGAACTCCACCGGAACCGCGTCGTCTACGTCGACGAGGACGAGGACACCGTCTCGAAGTCCGGGGGGACGTGGCAGTACTACTACGCGAACCTCTCTATGATTCCGGACGAGGAGACCTACGACGTCTACGACATGGCGGCCGGCCGGCAGGTCGGCACGCTCGACGAGCGCTTCGTCGTGAACTTCGCCGAACCGGGGGCGACGTTCGTGCAGCGCGGCGAGATGTGGCGCATCACGAACATCGACGAGGACGACCAGCAGGTCGAGGTCTCGCCCATCGAGGACCCGACTGGCGAGGTGCCGTCGTGGACGGGCCAGGAGATTCCGGTCCCCTACGAGGTCGCCCAGGAGGTCGGCGGGATGCGGGCGTCGGCCGGCGAGCAGTTCGCCGCGGGCGGCACCGAGGACGCGGTTGCCCGGGAGTTCACCAGCCGGTACCCGACCGACGACTACACCGCGCGCGGCGCGCTCGGCCAGGTCTCGCGGCAGGTCGAGCAGGGCGCGCCGGTGCCCAGCGACGACCGCCTCGTCGTCGAGCAGGCCGGGAAGACCATCGTCCTGAACGCCTGCCTCGGCCACGAGGCCAACGAGACCCTGGGGCGACTGCTGTCGGCGCTGCTCGGCCAGCGCACCGGCTCCTCGGTCGGCATCGACGTCGGCCCCTACCGCGTGGAACTGGAGGTTCCGGCGGGCATCAGCGCCGACGACGTGGTCGACCTCCTGCACGAGACCGACCCCGGACACGTCGAGGCCATCCTCGAACTGAGCCTGAAGCAGTCCGAGACGCTGAAGTTCACGCTCGCGCAGGTCGCCGCGAAGTTCGGCGCGCTCAAGCGCTGGAAGGGGCGGGACGGCGTCGGCCTCTCGCGGCTCCTGGGGGCGCTCGAAGACACCCCGGTCTACGACGAGGCCGTCCGGGAGGTGTTCCACACGAACCTCGACGTGGAGCGCGCGAGCGAGGTGCTCGACGCCGTGCAGGCCGGTAATCTCGACGTCGAGGTCGTCGGGGAGCGCACGGCCGTCGGGTCGGGCGGCAGGTCCTCGGGGACGGAACTACTCACCCCGGAGAACGCCGACGCGAGCGTCGTCCAGACGGTGAAAGAACGCATCCAGGACGACCGCGTGAAGCTGTTCTGCGTCCACTGCACGGACTGGGAGCAGGAGACGAAGGTCCGCCGCGTCGCCGACCAGCCGGAGTGTCCCCGGTGTGGCTCCACGCGAATCGCCGCGCTCTCGCCGTGGGCCGACGAGGTCGTCACGGCCGTCCGGGCGACGGACAAAGACGAGGAGCAGGACGACCAGACCGAACGGGCGTTCCGGAACGCGAGCATCGTCCAGAGCCACGGGAAGCCCGCAGTCGTCGCGCTGTCCGCGCGCGGCGTCGGCCCGCGGAACGCCGCTCGCGTCATCAACCGCCACCGGGAGAACGAGGCGGACTTCTACCGAGACATCCTCGAGCGAGAGCGCGAGTACGCCCGCACGAAGGCGTTCTGGTAGCCGGCACGGTCACTCGTTGCGAACGTTCAAGTGCGGAAACGGGACCACTGCGGGCCGTGTTCGACGACGTGTGCTCGAAGCGAGGGACCGCGCTCGGCGCGCTGGCCGCGGTGCTCGGCTACGCCGCGACCGCCCTGCTGCGCCTGGACGCCCTGGTGGCGGCGACACGGGCGCCGGCTGGCCGGTTCACCGCTCGCGAGGCCGGGCCCGCCGCCTGGCAGGTCGCCGGCTGGCTGTGGGTGGGCGCCCACCACGTCGCGCTCCGGGCGTCGAAGGGGACGATGGTCGACGGCTACGAACTCCCCGTGGCGCCGACGGCGACCGACCCCTGGGCGTGGTACCTGTTCGCGGTCCCGCCACTCCTGCTGGTCGCGGCGGGCGCACTCGCCGCCGGGGACGCAGCAACACCACGGCAGGCCGTCCGGCGGGGTTCCGGCATCGCGGCCGGCTACCTGCTCGCGGTCCCCTGCTCGCTGTACGCCTTCCGCTGGACGGGCGTCTTCCAGTACGACGGCATGCACCGGGTCGTGGCGCCGGCGCCCGTCCCGACGCTGCTCGTCCTCGGCGTCGCGTTCCCCGTCGCGTTCGGTGCGCTCGGCGGCCGAGTACGACACCTCGCCGCGCAGTGACACAGTACGGATTCGCAGCGCGTGCGGGCTGTCACAAGCTATTCAAGCGCTTCACCCCTAGCCCGTGGTATGTCAGGCAGTCCCCGTTCGACGCGACGACTCGCGCTGCTGGCAGTCGGGGTCTCCGCGCTGCTCGTGACCGCCGGCTGCCTGGGCGCCGTCGAGAACCTCGGCGCGGACGGCAGCAGTGCCGGCCCGCAACTCGACAGTGTTCCGGCGTCCGCCGAGTACGTCGCGTACGTCGACGCGGCCGGGATGGCCAGCGACGAGTCCCTGCGCTCCATCGCGAACGCGGCGATGGACGCCCGCAGCGAGTTCGACGACGACGCACCCACGGACGTCGACGGCATGTTCGAGCAGGCCGAGAACGACAGCGGCCTCGACCCGTCGAAGGTCGAGAGCATGACCGCATTCGGCACCACGCCCGAGAGCCAGATGGAGGGCGAGGGGTCGGCCGCGGTGGTGCTGTCCACGTCGTACACCGAGGACGACCTCGTCGCGGCGATGGAAGACCAGGGCACCGAGTTCACCGAGGAGACGTACGGCGACACGACGCTGTACACGGCAGAGGGTGACGAGGCCAACGAGGGCGTGCTGGCCGTGCTCGGTGACGGCACGTTCGCCGTCGGCGACCGGAGCGCAGTCGAGAGCGTCGTGGACGTGCGCGACGGCGACGCGGACGGCGTCGGCGGCGACCTGAAGGCGACGTTCGAGGACACCGACGAGGGCTACGTCCGGTTCGCGATGGCGACGCCGAGCGAGGCGGCAGCGCCGTCCGGCGAGCAGGCCGTGGTCGGCACCCAGATGGACCTCTCCGTCCTGGAGAACGTCTCGTACATCTCGGGCTCGTTCGCGACCGGCGGCGGTAACGTGACGACGGCCGTGAACCTCGTCGCCGCGTCCGAGAGCGACGCCGAACAGCTCTCCGACCTCGTCGACGGCGCGCTCTCGCTCTATTCGAGCGTGGGCGAGCAGGGCGGCGAGACGCAGGCCGCGCTGGACGCGGTCTCCGTCGCCCAGGACGGCGAGACGGTGACGGTCACGCACACGGACACCGTCGAGAACGTCGAGTCGCAGGTGGAGGCGCTGTACGGATTCGGTGCGGCCAGCTCGTCGGTGAGCGGGTCGGCCTCGAGCTCGAACAGCACGAGCGCGTCCGTCGCGGCGCCTGCGGTCGGCGAGTAGGACACAGGGATCCCGTCGACAGTGCCCTGTCGGTGGGGGCAACGGTTTTTAACTCACGCGCCGAGTCGTCCAGTATGGTCGAGGAGACAGAGCGCGACGACATGACCTGGTACCGCTGCGAGGAGTGTGGCCTGATGTTCGACGACGCTGGCGACGCCAGCCAGCACGAGGAGAACTGCGACGCCGAGGAGCCGTCGTATCTCCAGTAGCTACTCGGCGAACAGCTCGTAGGCGTACTCGCCGAGTTCGTCTTCCTCGAAGGCGAACACGCGGCCCCGGGCCGCCTCGGGGTCGGCCTCGACCTCCACCGCGTAGCCGTCCGCTCGCACCGTCACGCCCGGGAACAGCTCTTCCTCCTCACCGGGGTCTAAGAGCACGCGTCCGACGCCGGTGGACTCCAGAATCTCGTCGTCCGTCTTCAGGTCGTTCACGTAGACGAGGACGCCCTCCGTCTCCGTCGGGTCCGTCACGAGCACGTGGACGTCTTTGCCGGGGTTCGTTCGAAGGGTGCCCTCGATGCGCTCGGGGACGCCGTTGTAGAACACGCGCCGGCCGTCGGTGTACTCGACGTAGACGCCCTCTTCTGCCAGTTCGACGCCGAGAGTGCTCGGCGCGACGTCGTTTCGGGCGCTCATCTCTTGGCTCGGTGTTGAGGGCGAGCCGGTGAAAACCCCGCGGTTTGCGGGCGTTTCGTCGCCGGGGGCGCCGGCGTTGCCCGGAGCGCCAGTCACAAGTACGGCCCTCGCCAGGACACCGCATGGACGGACGTGCAGTGGCGCCGGCGGCCGGGACGGTGCTGAACGCGCTGGCGACCGGCGTCGGCTCGGCGTTCGCGCTGGACTTCGACGTCGAGTCGGCCGTGTCCCTCGAGCCCGGCCGCGGGGGCGTGTCGGGCGAAGTCGCGGACCACCCGGACGCCGACACCAGTCTGGTGGAGCGCTGCGTGGCGCTCGCGACCGAGCGCTACGGCGACGGCGAGGGCGGGCACGTCCGCACCGAGGGCGAGATTCCGCTCGCCGCCGGGCTGAAGAGTTCGAGTGCCGCCGCGAACGCCACGGTGCTCGCGACCCTGGACGCGCTCGGTGTCGCCGACGACGTGGAGCGCGTCGAAGCGGCTCGGCTGGGCGTGCAGGCCGCGCGGGACGCCGGCGTCACGGTGACCGGCGCGTTCGACGACGCGTCCGCGAGCATGCTCGGCGGGCTGACGCTGACGGACAACCGCGAGGACGACCTCCTCGTCCGCGACGAGGTGGACTGGCACGCCGCGGTGTGGACGCCGCCGGAGCGCGCGTACTCCGCAGACGCCGACGTCTCGCGCTGCGAGCGCGTCGCGGGGCTCGCCGACCACGTCGCCGACCTCGCCGCGGCCGGCGACTACGGCACCGCGATGACGGTGAATGGGCTGGCGTTCTGTGCGGCACTCGACTTCCCGACTGACCCCGCGGTGGTGGCGCTCCCGCACGCGACCGGCGTGTCGCTGTCGGGGACGGGCCCGAGCTACGTGGCGGTCGGGGACGCTGACGGCATTCAGGAGGTGGCTACGCTATGGAACGAGAACCCGGGGACGGTCAGGGAGACGACGACGCAACTGACCGGGGCCCGAACGACATGACACTGGACGAGCTCCGAGAGGAGATCGAGAGCATCGACCGCGAAATCGTCGACCTCATCGCGCGACGCACCTACGTCGCCGAGACCATCGCCGACGTGAAAGACGAGCGAGGGCTGGCGACGACCGACGAGTCCCAGGAGCAGGCGGTGATGGAGCGCGCCGGGAAGAACGCCGCGGCCTTCGACGTCGACGACAACCTCGTGAAGGCCATCTTCCGGCTGCTCATCGAACTGAACAAAGTGGAACAAAGGAGTAATCGATAGTCAGAAAAAGCCATTACAGGGCGTCTAGGAGTAGATTAGGTGTCGATAGAGAGCGGATTTTGTCCATCAATTGTTCCAGGCTCGACGAGCAGTCGGAAGATTCGATAGTAATCTGCTGCATCGGCCACGACCACCGTTTCAATCAACCCGGATTCAGTATCGATGACCAGATCTCGCTAAGTTCAGATGACTCACTTACCGACCGAGAGTGCAAACATATCGACGTGGTGTGAAAGTTCGTGTGCCAGATAGAGAGTGTGAGTCTACCGAATGGCCCAAAACCATTTATCCAGATATCATATATCACTAATTAATGGAGCCGCCTTCACGCCGTATGCTTCTCACAGGAACTGCCGCCCTTCTCGTCGTCGTCGCTGCCACTGTGGGATATGCGATATTTTTCGACGACGACTCGACCGAGGTAACGGTCGAGAATCAACACACGGACACGTACCAAGTCACTGTCGTTCAGAATTCAGCGAACAGTGTTACTGATATGGCGTTCAGGGTCACCACAGACGAGGGAACACAGCAGTTCGTGGGACTCAGAGATATCGCGCTCAACCCGGGGTACCAGAACACGACGCTGCACAACGCAGACCACTCAACACAGATAACAGTGACACCGGGTGAAAATCTAACGACAACGCTTGAGGAATGGGATCACAGTGAGGCCACCGCATACATCGTCGAGACACCTGCCGGCGAATCACTCTACGCCGATGCAATCCATTGCAGTGAGGGAGACCACAGTTTCTATCTCCGAATCAAGCCTGATGGCACCTTTCTCTCCTCCTCACAGTGTCGGTAGAACGGTATGGAATGGCAACGGAGAGCGCCATTACCCTGATGTTGACACAAGACCCGGAATGATACACTCGCCCACCCACTTAACGGCTGTTTCATCCCAGATCAGATGGTGAGATCCCACTTCGATGTGGTGAGTACCTTCGGTAAGTATAGTGAACTCACGAACCAATTAGAGCGGTGCGATAGATCCGGTACAGTACGAGTCACGTAATAGCTGCTTGGATTCGAGACCCGACGTAGAACCCGAGCAAGATAGTCACTCGACTTCCGACGTATGCAATCGCGTATATCACACCAGCCACTGGATGATAGACCACGAAGAGGAGGTACGTTCCAAACGTCAGAAACGGCCCGATTACACGGGCCATTCGAGTGTCATTCAGTCGCTTGACGGAGTCGAATCGCTGGATGAGATATGGAAGTCCCGCACCGAGCAACACAGCGGGAATAACACCAGCGAACGCGAGGTAGACGGACTGCGGGTCTGCATTCACCGCAGCGTCAGTCACAATCCCAACGAGGACAGCCGCCAACATCAGCAGAACGAACTGAACGACAGCAATGCCGACCTGAACAAATCCCAGAATGAACGTCTGTGTCGTCGTGAAATCAACCTCTGCATCTGTGAACCGTTCGAATGGAACCCCGTATCGTCCGAACACGTAGTACATACCTGCCCCGACGAGCGTCGTCAGACCGCCGAAAACAACCCACACAGTGTCCGCCGACGCGACGCTAAGCCCTGCAATAATGAGGCCGAGCGGCACCAATGCGGCAGACAGCAATCGAAGCAGTCGTTGTCTGTTCACACCGCCACAGCCAATCGGGCGGCTGAAATGAATTTGGGAATCGTGGGACAGTGTTCCCGCCGGCGAGTAGTCAGGCAACAGACGGAGTCGGTTAATGCTGAAGCGACTCGTTTACATCCCTACTTGTCGGCTATTTCACTGCCGTCCTCGTCGGAAGAGATCTACTCGTCGCCAGTCGGTTCGAGTGGGACTCGTTCTACCTCAACGTCTTCGTAGTCTCTCTCGGAGGAGAGGACGTCCATCCCTCGCGTTTCCGCAGTCGCGGCGTGGAAGGCGTCGAACGGCGTCATGCCCTCGTCGTAGTAGTTGACGGCTTTCAGCACCACCTGTTTCTCCTCCTCGTCCCGTACGGGGACGAGTTCGAGCAGGTTCGCCACCAGCGGCACGTAGTCGAACTCGTAGCGTTCCCGGGCGAGAAGTAATTCGAGATACGAGAACGGCGACGTCTCGACATCGTACTCGGCAAGGGCGTCCTCCGCGGAGCCCTGCAACCAATCAGTGTCTTTGGCGAGTGCGAGCAGGAAATCCGTCTCGACGTACACCGTCATCTGTCGCCGCCGGCTTCCTCAGCCTCGTCTTTCGCCTCGGCCTCGATGCCGTCTCGAATCTGCTCGACGGACGCATCGTGGAGTTCGCCTGCGGCTTCGCGGACAGCGGCGAGCGGGTCGTCCGCGACCGGTATCAGTTCGATTCTGTCTTCGTACATGACGATGTGGTACTTCTGCCCGTACTTCTCCCGCACCTCCTTTGGGATGTACAGCCGCCCCTGGCCGTCCGTCTCTGCTGACATAGACCAGAATATGTTACCACTGACAAAGAATCTTACCACTAGCGTGTGTTTGGTGGGGGTGGGAAACTCATCTCAGTAGCGTGTATGGTGGAATTCGTCTATCTGAACAAGGTCGAACAGCGGGAGAATCGGTAGCAGCCGCGCGACGGGCTACCGTTACCGGTGGTCTGTTCACTCCGGTGGCAGGTCGGCGAGTCTCCGTCCACGCGTCCGGATAGCGGCGTAGACTTCCTCACCGACTGGCGTGAAGGCGAGTGCGGCCGGAATCGCTATCGAGACGCATCGGAGCGCGACCGCCGGCCATGGGGAGAGGCCCGAGCCGGTGGGGGTGAGAAACGCCGTGCTGGCGACGAGCAGGAACTGCAGGGTGTGCGTGGCGACGAAGTAGCCGGCGCTCGCTCGCGGCGACGGCCGGAAGCCGGCAGTCCAGAGCGCAGCGACGAGGACAGTGCCGAACAGCAACCCGACGTTCACGGGAGCGACGGGGGCCGCGAGGGGGAGAGCATCGCTGAGCGCTCCGCCGAGCCCAGCGAGCGACGGCCCGACGAGGACCCAGACGAGGAGCAGGTGGCCGAGCGAGGCGGTGCGCTCGGTCTGGGGAGGACCCATCACGTCACCGTTCTGGTTCCCCCGGCAAGAAATTTCGGTGGGGTCGCGTTCCGCGTGTGCTCCGCGCTCCGGGTGTCGAGCGGGCTACCCGAGGCGCTGGCCGAGGTAGACGCCCGCTGCAGCGGTGCCGCCGAGAACGACCGCGCCGCCACCGACGACGACCGGGTCGACGCCGCCGAGCGGGCCGCCGCCGTCACTGCCGTCGGAGTTCTGGGTGTCGGCCCCGTTCTGTCCGTTCTCGTTGCCGCCGTCACTGGCGCTGGCGTCGCTGGACACGTCGCTGGAGCCGACCGTCACCTCGCCGGGCGACAGCGAGACGTCGACGGTCGTGGAGTCGGCGTCGTTGAGCACGGTGTCGTCGCCGACGAACCCGAGCGAGGAGCGGTCGCCGTCGTCGCCGACGGCCGCGAACGTGATGGTGGCGAGGACGGGCTCGTCCGTGCCGTCGACCTGTGACTGCGTGACGAACACCCAGCCCTCGTCGTTGTTCACGTTCACGACCGGGTCGCCGAAGCTGTCGGAGCCGGCGACTGACTCGACTTCGACGACGGCCGGGTCGAACGTGACGTTCGCCTGGTAGCCGGCGACGCCGGTGGCGTCCGTGGCGAGTTCGACCGTCGTGGTCCCGCCGGGGTCGACAGTGGCGGACCCCAACTGAACCCGGGGCTGGTCCTGGCTGTCGAGCGCGTTCCCGTCGACTCCGGCGGTCGCTGCGACGGCGGGTGCGGCCGCCGTGGTGACGGCGACGGCGACGACGAGTGCCGCGACGGCGACCGAGTGGTGTGTGGTGTCAGTCATCGTATCGAAATGTCGCGTCGATGGTATCAGTTTTTTGCAGGGTTCGGACCGCGGACGTACTGAAATATGGACCGGGTAGGGGTGTAGGCGGGTGGTTCGGCCGGTTAGAGCGCGATTGCGCTCGGACCGGCGGACGCTTCGAAGGTCGGAGTGGCGACGGGCGACTGGCTGTCGACCGCGCTCATCTCCGGCGGCTCCTCGATGCCGGCGACGATCTGCAGGATGTAGGTCACGTCCGCGGACGTGATCTGGCCGTCCTGGTTGACGTCACCGAGCAGTTCGATCTGTTCGTCCGGCACGTCGGTCGGCAGACCGGCGATGTACCGCTGGACGATGACCGCGTCACCAGCAGTGATCTCGCCGTCCGCGTTCACGTCACCGAGGTCGCCCTCGAGCACCATGACGTGGCCGTTGTCCCAGTTGGTGACGTAGGCGTCACCGCTCGGGTCGTAGACCGCGGACTCGGAGCCGACGAGGCTGACGTCGGCCTCCTCGCCGTTCTGCATGCCGACGACCTCGAACTCGATCTCGGCCATCTCGGGCGCGTCGGCGCCCTGGGCCTGTGCCTGCGTGAGGAACAGCTCGCCGTTCTCGTTGTCGACCTCCATCACGGGGTCGGCCATGTCCTCACCGGAGACGTCCTCGACCTGGAGCTTCTCCGGGTCGAACTCGATGGTGGCCTCGTAGCCCGTGACGTTCGACACGTCGGTCTCCAGGGTCACGGTCGCCGAGCTCCCGGGGGAGACCATCGTGTCGGTGACGTTCACCGTACCTGCGGGCTCCGGCGGGTTCGCGGCGATGGTGACCATGTTGCCGAGGATGGTGTCCGCGTCCTCGGTGAAGTCGTCGTCACCGACGAAGGAACTGTAGCCGAGAGACGCGCCGAGGATGTCCCAGCGCGCCTCGCTGACAGCGACGCCGGCGCCCTGGACCTCGCCGTTGGAGACGTCAGCCAGGACCTCGGCGTCGGTGCCGCTGAACCACGTCTTGTCCGAGAACGTGGCTTCGTGGAGGAGAATCGGTTCGTCACCGGTCCCCTCGAAGATCGGGTGGTCGGCGACGTTCACGTACTGCGGCTGCTCGCCGCTGAATCCGTCGTCGGTCTCCGCCGGGTCACCGAGCGCGGCCGACCGCGCTTCGATGCCGTTGGAGTCCGACGCCCACTGGTCGAGGTAGACGGTACCGACGCTGTAACTGCCCGTCGCGGCCGTGAACGCGTCGGCGTTGTCCTCGTCGATCTGCTGGACGACGTACGCGTCGTACTCGTCGACGGAGTCGATGGCGGTGTCGGAGTCGATGACGGACACCGCGTAGTTCGCGGGCGTCTCCGCCTCGATGGTGGAGGCGACCGCGCCGCCGAAGTCGCCGTCGTCGTCGACGACGCCGACCTGGACGAAGTTCTCGTAGACCTCGGTCGGGCCGGTGGTGACGTTGACGGTGTCACCGAGGCCCGCGAAGCTGTGCTCGATGGAGAGGCTGCCGCTCGTGTTCGCGGCCGTCTCGACGGTCACGGTCGCCATACCGCTGTAGCCGCCGAGGTCGACCGTCTCGCCGAACTGAATCTCGTCGCCGTTGAGGTACAGCGTGGCGTCGGCCTCGCTGTAGCCGTCGGCGAGTTCGGCCGTGTACGAGTCGAGGTTCGCGACGTCGACAGTCGCGGAGACGTTCTCACCGCCCTCGATGGCGCTGGCCTGTCCGGACTCCAGAGCGACGCCGAGCGCGGGCTCGAGACTGAAGTTCTGCACGACCGTCTCGTTGTCACCGACTTCGACGCTCTCGGTGGCGCTCTCGGCGCCGAAGGCGTCGGCGGTCACGGAGACGTTCCCGGTCTCCGCGAGCACCGTGTACTCGCCGTCGGCGTTCGTCGTCGCTTCGAAGCCCTGGTCGGTGGAGACGGTCGCGCCCGCGAGGGGGCTGCCGTCGGTGTCCGTCACCGTGCCAGTGATCTCCTGTTCGAGTGCGACCTGCTCGGTCGCGTTGTAGATGTCGATGATGCCGTCACCGTACCGGGTGGGGTCGGGGTCCTCGGTGGGCGTCCACGCCGTGTCGGTCAGCGCGTCCTCGACCGTCGCCTGGTCGATGTCGCCCGCCGCGGACAGCATCAGCGCGACGGCACCGCTGATGTGGGGTGCGGCCATCGACGTCCCGGACAGCTCCTGGTAGCCGCCGCCGGGCGCGGCGCTCTTCACGGCCACGCCGGGCGCGGCGTAGTCGGGAACGATGTAGGAGTCCGGCCAGTCGCTGGGGGCGGCGTCGCCCCACGCGGACTGGGTGTCGATCTCTTCACCGCTGGAGAAGTCGGCGATGCCGCCGGCTTCGTTGCTCGCGCCGGCTGCGACCGACTCGTAGACGTTCCCGGGACTGCCGGAGCTACCGGCGTAGCTGTTGCCCGCGGACGCGACGAGAATCTTGCCGGCGGCCTCGATGTTCTGCGTGGGCTCGATCATCTCCGTGTAGTAGCCCTCTGCGCCGAGGCTCATCGACACGACGTCGACGCCGGACTCGTTGGCGGCCCACTGCATCCCGTTGGCGACCTGCGCGAAGGAACCGCCGCCGCCCGGAATGACGAGGCCGTGGTAGAGCGTCGCGTCGGGCGCGACGCCGATGTGCTCGCCGCTGGCGTTCCCGCCGACGACGGTCCCGGAGGTGTGGGTCCCGTGTTCAGCACTATCGTACGGGTCGACGTTCTCCACGCCGTCCTCCGTGGCTTCGACGAAGTTGTCCGGGTTGATGTCGATGTCCGGGTGGTCCGGGTCGACACCGGTGTCGAGGACGGCGACGCCGACGCCGTCACCCATCGTGTTGTACTCGTCCCAGACCTCGGTGGCGTTGATCTGCGAGAGGCCGTAGGTGGTGTTGTAGGAGTCCGCCTGCACGCCGTCCGCGCTGGCGGCGCTCTGCTGGGCGGGCTCGGGCAGCGTGAGTTCGAAGTTCGCGTGCGCCCGCTCGACACCCTTGATGCGGGTCAGCCGCTCGATGCTGACCTCGTCGGTGTCGACCTCTACGAGCACTGCGTTCGCGATCCAGAACTGTTCGATGACCTCGACGCCGTCGCTCTGCCCGGCGAACCGGAGGAGGTTCTCCTGGGTCGCGGCGGCGTGGGTCTTCATTGACTGGATCGCTGCCTGCCCGGTGACGTCCTGAATGCTGGAGCGGTCGATCGCTTCCAGCCGCAGGACGACCTCGACCGTGCCCTCGGCGTCTTGGAGGGCGGAGTCGACGTCACCTGGCGCGCCGAACTCGACGGCGGCGTTCGGGTTCTCTACGTCGCCGTCGAGTGCGTTGGCTACTGCGTCTGTTCCCCCTGCTGGTGCTGCCGTGGCGCCCGCCATTCCCGCTGCGGGGGCGAGCGCGAGTAGCACCGCGAAGATCGTGGCGAAGACTGCCTTCCGATTCATTGTACTGTGCGCGGCGGTACCACGCAACCCGACCAACTGCAGGAGGGTGAATCAGTAGTAGGCGGGATATGGAAGTGCTACTGGCCGATTGTGGTGTTATTACCGAGTCGTGTCGGGCGCAACCAGCGCGTGAGTCTCCACAGCGACCCGGCTTGGGTTCGGGGGACACTGCGTTAGGCACCGGTTACGGGCGGCGGGTCGTCACGCTCCCGTCTCCCGTATTGGGGTCGTAGGGCCGGTTCGCGAGTCGGCCGGGACGGTTAACGGCAGATTACGACCGGTTTTCGTGGTAACGAATAGCACAACGCCTCGTTCCGAGACTGGACGGCAGAACCACTCGCTCGTGGCGCGTGTGAAGAAATTTCGACCCGGAACCGTCAGTTCATAAAGATTTAATGTGGCGGGGAAAGAGGGTGCTACCGGGGAGAATCGTGTGAGTCTTTCACAACCGAAGACAGACGAATCGGGGGGAGAACCGAACGGCGAAAGCCAGGGTGGTGTCGGCACACTCCACCACCGGTCAGCCACGACCGACGACGACGCCGACGACGTGGACAGAGTGTTCGACGTCCTCGCGAACCGGCGCCGTCGCCAGATACTCTACCTGCTCGACGACGCTGAGGACAACGCCGCGGACGTCCCGGAGCTCGCGTCGACCATCGCCGCCTGGGAGGAGGGAATCGCGGACCCGGTCGCCGTCACGTACGACGACCGGAAGTCCGTCCAGGCAGCCGTCTACCAGCACCACGCGCCGAAGATGGCGGCCGCGGGCCTCGTGGAGTTCGACAAGCGCGCCTGCCGTCTGGAACTGGACCCCGACGTCGACGTCGACGCGCTCCTGGACAGGACGCCCGAACCGAGTGGCGACGCGGACAACCGAGCGCTGTCCGCCGTCTCCGTCTCCGCGGTGGCGCTCGCCACGACCGTGAGCCACCTCGCCTCGCCCGGCGTGGTCAGCGGAGCCGTCGCGGTCGTCGTGCTCGTCGTCTGCGCCTGTGCGCTCGCGGGACTCGCCCACGACGCCTACACGGACGACGACTGACGCCGCAAGGCGACACGGACGCAACCAGCGCCCGACACGCGCCACAGAGCCGGACGCCGCCGCCCCGCAGCCCCGAGGCCCGACTCGGCGTGCCGGTCGGGCCAGCTTTTTGCCGGCCGACCGTCGAGAGTCGCGCATGGACGACGCGGTCACCGCCCTGCTGGAGCGTTCTGACGCGACCCACGTGGTGCGCGAGTTCGAGGTGCCGTCGGAGGACGTGTCTCCGGACGCCGACGGCTGGACGGCGGCCGGCGCGGTCGTCTGGAACCCCGACGGTGAGGTGGCGTTCGTCGAGACGCACTGGAGCGACGGCTGGGTGCTGCCGGGCGGCGGCGTCGAGGACGGCGAGACGTTCGCGGCCGCGGCGCGCCGGGAGGTGCGCGAGGAGACCGGGCTGAACTGTACCTTACTCGGCCCGCGGCGCGTCGAAGAGCAGGTCTTCCGGTCGGGAGACGAGTCGATTCGGGGGTGGTTCGTAGCGTTCGCGGCGCGCACCGACGCCACCGAGTTCGGGGACGACCTCGGGGAACACGCGGACGAAATCGAGCGCGTGAACTGGTTCGACGGCTCGCCCCCGGACGTCGCTGGAGTCCTGGACGCCGAGGCGATGCTGCGGGACTGCCGGGTGGAGTAACCGACTCAGAACTGGTCGGCGAGCGCGTCGAGCGCGTCGTGGTGTTCGGTCGTGTGCGGCGCGGTCAGTGGGGATACCGAGACGTGGCCGTCGAGGACAGCGCGTCGGTCGGTGCCCTCCGGGTCGGGGATGTCGCCGGACGCCATCGCGTCCCAGAGCCGGTCCCGGAGCGCCACGGTGTCGCCGTTCCGCTCGGCGGTCATGTCGTAGGCGTGGGAGGGGCGCGTGACGACCATCTCGCCGGTCGCGTCGGCCTCCGGGTGGGGCGCATTCACGTTCAGGTAGTCCGCCGCCCCGAAGACGTCCGTCTCGACGGCGGCGTCCGCGAGGTGCGTGGTGGCGTCGACGGCGTGCTCGTAGTCCTCGACGGCCGTCGGCTCGCCGAACTGGTCTTCGCGCATGTACATCGAGACGGCGACGGCGGGCACGCCGAAGAACGCGGCTTCGACGGCCGCGCTGACGGTGCCGGACCGTCCGAGGACGTACATGCCGAGGTTCCCGCCCTCGTTCACGCCGGCGACCACGAGGTCGGGGTACGGCCCGAGCGCTTCCAGGCCGGCGACGACGCAGTCCGTCGGCGTCCCCTCGACGGCGTACCCGAGGTCGTGGTCCCGCACGCGGACTTCACTGGACATCGCGCGGCCGGTCGCGCTCTTGTCGTCGGCGGGCGCGACGACGGTGACGTTCCCGACGGCGTCGAGGCCCTCGGCGAGCGCGCGGATGCCGGGGGCGTCGATGCCGTCGTCGTTCGTCACGAGAATCTCCGGCTCCTGGCTCATCCGCCCGCTCCTCCGGACCGAATTTCCCGGGGCGTCGGTGCCGTCCGCGAGCCGCTCGCGGCTCGCGGGCTCGTCGGGCCGCGGAGCGGTCCGACGGTGTCGTCGTTCGTCACGAGAATCTCGGGCTCGGAGTCCATCGTGTGGTCGTCGGTCGGACGGCGAAAGAGCGTTTCGGGAACCCGCGGCCGGCGGAAGCTACTTCTCCGAGCGCCGACTCGACGTGTGTCCAGCCGTGACCAGCGAGCACCTCAATCGCGGATTCGTCGACGAACAGATTGAGCGACTGCGGACCGAGTACGGGCCGGTCCCGGTCGCCGACGAGACCGTCGAGATCGAGGCCGACGCGTTCCCCGAGTACGTCGAGAACGCGCGCGACGGCTACGTCGGGAGCGCGTACGCGTGGACCACGCGGGACCCGGAACAGGCCGGCGAGCGCAGTGAGACGTACGCCGGCGGCGTCGAGGACCGTGAGCGCGCGCTGCTCGTTCTGCCGCGCGGTGAGTCAGCGTGGGGGGTCCCGGGCGGCGGTCTAGAGGGCGACGAGTCCTTCGAGGCCGCGGCCGTCCGGGAGACCCGCGAGGAGGCGGGCGTCGACTGCGAAGTCACGGGGCTCTGGCACCTCGAACACTGCCGCTGGCGCAGCGAGGACGACAACGACGGCCGGGTGAGTCACACGCTGCACGTCTTCTTCGACGCCGGCTACGCGGGCGGCAGCATCGCCGTGCAGGCCAGCGAGGTGAACGGCGCCGCGTGGTTCGCGGCGCGACCCGGCCGGCTGGGGGAACCGACCACCCGGCGCGCCGACGCCTTCTTCTGAGCGGCGTTCCGGCGACCGCACAGCAGCTCAAGCGGCGTCGACGACGGTCTCCTCGTCGAGCACGAGGTTGTACGCCTCCTCGTCGTCGTTCCACAGCACGAGGGCGTCCTCGATGGAGAGCAGGTCACCGTACTCGGCGGCTTCGACGTCCCGGTTCAGCGACGTGGGCCGAACCAGGACCGCGTAACAGTCGGTGTCCTCGCTGCCGTCGCTCAGCTTGAACACGGGGTTGGCGTCTTCGCCGTCGGCGAGGTTCCGGGAGAGCTTCGCGGCGACGACGTCCGCCCGGTCGGTGACGCGGTCGTCGGCGTCCCCGAGCGCCAGCAGGCGGTCCCCGGAGAGTTCGACGTCGTGCTGGCGGCGGCCGTCCAGCCGCAGCAGCGAGTACGAGTACCGGACGTCGGTGTGCCGGAACTCGCCCGGGTCCTGGCTGGCGTCGGCCAGTCTCGCTTGCACGGTCGGCGTCTCGACGGCGGGCTGCTCGTCGAACGACCAGCCGCGGTCGCTCGGGCGGCGGCCCGGCCACAGGCGGGGCGTCGGCCCGTACACCGTCGCGGGGTCGTCCTCGACGGCGCGCTCGACGGACCGGAGGTGCGTGCTCGTGTGTTTGTCCGCGGGCGCGAGCCCCAGGAACGTCCCGTCGTCCGCGAGGTGCTCGAGGTACGTTCGGACGACCGACTCGGCGTCGTCCAGCTCCGAGAGCATCGAACACGCGAGCACGAGGTCGTACTCGCCCTCGGGCTCGAAGGCCTCTGCCGTCTCCCGGTGAATCGTCGCGTGAACGTTCCGCGGCGCCTCCGCCAGCAGTTCGTCGAGGACGTCCGCGGCGGCGCTCGGCTCCACGGCGTGGTACTCCACGAGCGCCTCGTCGGCCAGGAAGTCGAAGAGGCCGAGCGCGGGACCGCCGACGCCCGCCCCGACGTCGAGCACGCGGAGCGTCCCGGACAGCACGCCGTCTCTGGCGAGTTCGACGAGCACGTACTGGGCCGCCGCGTAGTAGACAGCGAGGTGGTAGACCGCGTACCCGAGCGCGACCTCGCGGTCGTACTCGACGGGGTTCCGGCGGTAGTAGTCGTCCTTGAACCGCCGGATGGTCTCCCGCAGACGGTCGCCGCTCTCGTCCCGGTACCACTCGGCGCCGTACTCGGCGACCAGCAGGTCCTCGACCGCTCGGTCGTAGCGCTCCGGGAGCGCGTTCACGCCGTGGAACGACGGCCGTACCGGCTCCTCGGGCGCTGGGACGAACGTGCCGTCGTCGCGCTCCACGAGGGCCAGTTCCGTCGCGTGCTCTCGGAGCACCTGCCGGACGACCGCGTCCCGGGGCTGGCTCTCGACGTACTCCCGGAGTTCTCCGGGGTCTAACGGTCGCACGCCCCGCAGGTACTTCGCGGCGTCGAGGACGGCGTCCCTATCGACCGGCATCGTCGTACACCTCCGCGAACTCGCCGGCGTCGACCGCGTCCGCGACGCGCTCGGCGGCCGCCGCGACCTCGTCTGCGCCGCCGAACGCCGCCTGGATGTCGCTGTACACCCTGTCGTTGCCGCCCGTGACGCGCCCCGCGAGTGCGTCCAGGTCCTCGTAGACGGGCGTCGCGAGTTCGTCGGGCACGTCGTCGGCAGCGAGCGCGAACGCCAGCACGGCGGCGTGCGCGCGGCCCTGAATCGTCGCCATCGCGTCGTCGTGGGTCTCCGGGTCGATTTCGACCAGTTCGTTGCCGGCGTCGACCAGCCACGTCCGGACGCGCTCGGTGGCGGGCCCGGCACCGTCCCCGCTGACTGCCACCCGTCCCGGCGCGTGCTCGGGCGCGAACAGCGGGTGGAAGCTCGCGCGCTCGACGGTCGGCGCCGCCTCGGTCATCGCGGCCAGCGGCCCCGTCATCTCGCCCGTGAAGTCCACGACCGCCCGCTCCGCCCGCGGCGCGTGGCGCTCGACGGCCGCCGCCGCCGCCCCGAGCGGGACGGCCACGGCGACAACGTCGAACGATTCCGAGTCGTCCAGGGGGACGACGCGAGCGCGACTCCCCAGCGCCTCGGCGGCCGCCTCGGCGCGCCGCTGGTCGACGTCGGCGAACGCCACCGGCGCGTCGGCCGCGGCCGCGACCCACCGACCGACTGCCCCGGCGCCGACTACGAGTACGTCCATCGACGGAGCGTAACGCCCCTGCCGGCAAAAGGAGTTCGCACCCCGCTGCCCGCAGTCGGGCGGACGGCTCCGCGGCGCCGCGGGAAAGAACTAAACGACCGCCACGTTTGAGTCACGGATATGACAGGGACGGCGACGGTCCTCGTGGTGGAAGACGAGCGCGAGCTCGCGGACCTGTTCGCGGACTGGCTGTCCATGACGTACGACGTTCGGACGGCGTACACCGCGTCCGGGGCGCTCGCGGAGTTCGACGGGGCCGTCGACGTCGTGTTGCTGGACCGCCGGCTGCCCGAGCAGTCCGGTGACGACGTGCTGGAGGAGATTCACGCCAGCGGCCACGACTGCCGGGTGGCCATGGTGACCGCTGTCGACCCCGACTTCGACATGCTCGAACTGGGCATCGACGCGTACGTCGTCAAGCCCGTGGACCGGGACGACCTGGAGGGACTCGTGAGCCGACTGCTCGCGCGGTCGCTGTACAGCGAGGAGGTCCAAGAGTACTTCGCGCTGGCGTCGAAACGCGCGACGCTGGAGACGACGAAACAGCGCGAGGACCTGGCGGCCAACGAGCGCTACCAGGAGCTCCAGGACGCCATCGAGGAGAAACGCCAGGACCTGGACTCCGTGATGAACCAACTCGACGACGAGGACTTCCTGGCGGTCATCCGCGGGCTCGACGACGGCGAGTCGGCCACAACTTCTTAGCGGCTGAGGCGCGCGGTCCGAGGCGTGTCGACACCGACTCGCGAGCCGCCCGTCGTCGCGTACGTCGCCCGCGCAGCCCGGAGCCGCGCCGCCGGCGAACGCGCTATCGACCGGCACGGCCCCGGCCCAGTCGCTGCCGCGGCCGACGCGGACGCCGCGGTCGACGCCGTCGCCGCGGGCGCGGACTGCGTCGTCGTCGAGCAGGACGACGACCCGCCTGAGACGGACGCGGTCGGGACTCTGGCGGCCGTCCGGCAGGCCGACCCAGTGGTGCCCGTAGTGGTGTTCGAGCGTGAGGGCGCCGCGTCCGTGGCTGCCGACGCCATCGACTTCGGCGTCAGCGAGTACGTCCGCGAGGCCGACGCGGCGGCCGACCGGGACCCGCTCGCCGCGGTGGCGCGGGCCGCCGAGCGCGCGGTGGACTCCTACCGCGCGGAACAGGAGGTGGCGATGGTGAACGACCTCGCGCGCACCGTCTACGAGCGAATCACGGACGGCTTCTTCGCGCTCGACGACGACTGGACGGTCACGTACCTGAACGGCGCCGCCGAGGACATCCTGGAGGTCGACCGCGAGGACGTGCTCGGAGACCGCCTCTGGGCGGCGTTCCCCGAGGCGACGGAGTACGCGTTCCACCCCGAGTACCACCGCGCGATGGCGACCCAGGAGCCGGTGACGTTCCGCGAACACTTCCCGCCGCTGGACAAGACCTTCGAGGTGCGGGTGTTCCCGGCCGAGGACGGCCTCTCGGTACACTTCCGGACCGTCGTCGAGGGCGAGTCGCCGGCCGGCGACGACCCGCTGCTGGAACTGGCGAACGTGGTGTCGGCCGACCTCTCGGCGTCGCTGGACCGGGTCCGGTCGGACCTGGTCGCCGTCGAAGAGCGCTGTGACTGCGAGGGCGACGCCGTCGCGGACGCGCTGGCGTCCGTCGACCGGATGACCGACCTCGTGGCGCGCGCGGCGACGCTGGCGTCCGGACGGCCGGGCGACCGGACGAGCGAGTGAGGAGCCGGCGACGACCGGGCGTCAGGTCAGCGAAATCTCGTAGTCGGTGAGGTTCTCGTAGCCGTCCTCGGTGACGACCACGATGTCCTCGATGCGCACGCCGCCCTCGCCGGGCTCGTAGAGCCCGGGCTCGATGGTGATGACGTGGCCGGGCCGGAGCTCCTCGCCGCCGTGGGAGATAGAGGGCATCTCGTGGACGTCGAGGCCGACGCCGTGGCCCGTCGAGTGGATGAATCCGGACTCGGCGCTCGGGTCCGTGAAGATGGTCGGGTAGCCGTGGGCCTCGAAGACGTCGACGACCGCCTGATTGACTGCCTCGCCGGTGGCGCCGGGTTCGACGGCGTCCAGCGCGGCCTCGAAGGCCTCGTGTGTGACCTCGTAGCGCTCCCGGTGGGCGTCGCTCGGGTCGCCGTTGACGAACGTCCGCGTCATGTCGCTGTGGTACTTCGAGTCCTTGTTCCGGGGGAAGATGTCGACGATGACGGGGTCGTCGGCCGGCAGCGGGCCGCTGCCGCGCTCGTGGGCGTCGGCTGCCTGCGGGCCGCCGGCGACGATGGTGTCGTCGAGCGCGCAGCCGTGGCGCAGCAGTTCGATCTCGATCTCCTGCTGGACGTACTCGCTGGTCAACGGCTCGCCGTCCTCGCGGACGAGGACGCCGTCCTCGCGGTCGGCGCCCCGAATGAGTTCCTCGGCGCGCGCCATCGCCGCCTCGTTCGCGCGCTGGGCCTCCCGGACGTGCTCGATTTCCTCGTCGGTCTTCGTCGCGCGGATGTCCTGGACGACGTTGTCCTCGTCCGGGTCCACGGTGACGCCCTGCTCGCGGAGCCCGTCCGCGCTGCCGACCGGGAACTCGCCGCCGACGGCGACCGACTCGCAGCCGAGGTCGTCGAGGAACTCCGCGACCATCCTGTATTTCGCCGCCTGCGGACCGTACTCCTCTCGCTTCGCCTGGAAGTCGTAGTCCGAGTGGCGGGCGACGACGTCCGCTCGGGCCTCCTTGCTCGCGCGGCCGTACTCCAGCGAGGAGACGAGGACGCCGGTCTGCTCGGGCGTGTACACGGCGAAGAACGGGTCCGGCGCGCCGAAGCCCGCGACGTAGTAGAGGTCGGAGTTCGAGTCGTCGTCGTTGAACGCGTACCCGTCGAGGCCGTTCTCGTCAAGGTACTCGTCGAGCTGCGAGAAGTCGGGGTCCATGGCTCGCAGTCCTCGGGGCGGCGCCTAAACGCTACCGCCTCCGGAACCGGGTTGCTGTCGTACCCCCGGAACTCGTAGCGTCGACCCCCGAAACGAATTTGTCAGACACCTGTATAGTGTGTCGTATGCGGAGCGTCCCCGCACTCGCAATGGCGACCCTCCTGTTCACCGCCGTCTGCGCGGAGTTCGTCGGGCCGGAGACAGAGCGAACTGACCAGTTCGACGGCGTCGACCTCTCGAACACATCTCAGGTGGACGGCCTCTTCGACCAGCACCGGGAGGCGCTGGCAGCCGCGTCGTCCTACACGGCCAACGCCACGTACTACCGCAAGGGTTCGATACATCGGTACGAGCGCGTCGCCGTCGTTCGCTCGGACCGGACGGCCGAAATCGTCGACCGGTACTTCGAGTCCGGGGACAGGCAGGAACGGGTCGTCTCCGGCGAGGAGTTCCGCGAGGACGGCCCGTGGAGCGAAGCCGTACAGCTCCCGATACCGCAGTTCGTCGCCGGATTCCAGTTCGAGCAAGTGGAGACGGCGGACGACGCGGTACGCTACGAAGCAGACAGCCTGTACCCAGACGCACCCATCGAAGCGGCTGAGTCGGTCTCCGGGACGCTCGCTCTGAACGACGACGGCGTCGTCACCCGCCTCTCGGTGACGATTGACTACGAACCGGGGCACGAACTGGAACGTCAGCGGTACGTCTACGAGGTCGACGAGGTGGGTAGTACAGAGATAGACGAATCCGACTGAGGGCTTCGCGAAGAGCCCCGGAATCGCGTTTCGAGAGTGGCCGGTGGGACACTCGCGGTGAGCGGTCCAGGACACCCGAGCCGCCGGGTGCGGTGTCGGCTCCGGAATCCTCATGCCGGGGGCCGCCCTCCCGGCGGGTATGCAGGCGACTATCACGGCGTCCCGGGTGAGCGGCCGGGCGCGCGCGCCGCCGTCGAAGAGCTACACGCACCGCGCGCTGCTGGCCGCCGGGTACGCCGACGGCGCGCTCGTCCGACACCCACTCGTGAGCGCGGACACGCGCGCCACCGCCCGCGCCGTCGACCTGTTCGGCGGCGAGACGGGGCGACAGGAAGGCGACTGGGACGTGTCCGGGTTCCGCGGCCGGCCCGAGGTTCCGGACGACGTAATCGACTGCGCGAACTCGGGGACGACGATGCGACTCGTGACGGCGGCGGCCGCGCTCGCCGACGGTACGACAGTCCTGACCGGGGATTCCTCGCTGCGCTCGCGACCCCACGGCCCCCTGCTCGACGCGCTCTCGGACCTGGGCGGGACGGCGCGCTCGACGCGCGAGAACGGTCAGGCACCGCTTGTCGTCGACGGCCCCGTCGCGGGCGGGACAGTGCCGATGCCGGGCGACGTCTCCTCGCAGTTCGTCACCGCTCTGCTGATGGCGGGTGCCGTGACCGAGGATGGAATCGAAATCGACCTGACGACCGAGCTGAAGTCCGCGCCGTACGTCGACATCACGCTGGACGTGCTGGACGCGTTCGGCGTCGACGCGAGCGAGACCGAGGCCGGCTACCGCGTACCGGGCGGGCAGACCTACGAGCCAGAGGGCGGCGAGTACGCCGTCCCCGGTGACTTCTCGTCGGCGTCGTACCTCCTGGCCGCGGGCGCGCTCGCCGCAGAGGACGGCGAGGCGGTCGTGGTGGAGGGGATGCACCCGAGCGCGCAGGGCGACGCCGCCATCGTCGACGTGCTCGAACGGATGGGCGCAGACATCACCTGGGACCGGGAGTCCGGTGCGGTGACGGTGCGGCGGTCAGAGCTGTCCGGCGTCGAGGTCGGCGTCGCGGACACCCCGGACCTCCTGCCGACGATTGCGGCTCTGGGCGCTGCCGCGGACGGCACGACGCGCATCACGGACGCCGAGCACGTCCGGTACAAGGAGACCGACCGCGTGGCGGCGATGGCCGAGTCCCTGTCGAAGATGGGCGCGAGCGTCGAGGAGCGCCGGGACGAACTGCTCGTCCACGGCGGCGACACCGAGCTCTCGGGCGCGGGCGTCGACGGCCGCGGCGACCACCGGCTCGTGATGGCGCTGTCGGTCGCCGGGCTCGTCGCCGACGGCGAGACCACCATCGCGGGCAGCGAACACGTCGACGTCTCCTTCCCCGGCTTCTTCGAGGCGCTGGCGGGGCTTGGCGCGAGCGTGGACGGCTGACACACCGCCCCACCGTTTTTGTCCCGGGTCCCCGTCGATGTGGGCGTGTTCGAAGACGACCGCGCGACCGCACTGGCCGCCGAGGAGTTCGCGGACGGGATGGTTCGACCCGACTACGGCGGCTACTGCTTCAGCGGCGTTCCGGCCGCCGCAGCCGACCGGCTCGGCGTCGATTTAGGGGACGGGCTGCCCGAGGACGCGTTCGCTGCGAGCCACACCGACCCCGCCCACGTCGTCGTGCTGTTCGTCGACGCGCTAGGCTACCGGCAGTTCGAGCGCGTCGCCGGCGACGTGCCGTTCCTCCGGTCGTTCCGGGAGTCTGGCCGGGTGACGCCGCTGACCTCGACGTACCCCTCCGAGACGGCGGCCTGCGTGACGACGATGGCGACTGCCACCGACCCCGTCGAGCACGGGGTGCTCGGCTGGGACGCCTACGACCCCGAATCCGACGTCGTCTACGAGACGCTGCCGTACGCCGCGGACGGCGGCGAGGTCTCGGTCCAGCCGGACGCCCTCTTCGACGCGGAGCCCGTCTACCCCCGTCTCTCCGACGCGGGCGTGGACCCACACGTCGTCGGGCCCGACTACGGGGCGGGGTACGACGACGCCGCACCGGCTGGGGCGACCACCCACCACTACGAGCGCACGACCGAGTTCGCGCTCGCGCTCCGAGACACCGTCCAGGCAGCCGACGCGCCGTCGTACACGTACGCCTACTACCCGTACGTGGACGCCGCCGCCCACGAGTACGGCCCGGGCAGTGACGAGACGGACGCGCAGGCGGCGGCCGTCGGGGACGCGCTGGAGCGCGCGCTCGGGAGTCTGGACGACGCGGTCGCCGAGGAGACGCTGGTGTGTCTCGTCGCCGACCACGGGCAGGTCGACGTGCGCGACTCGACAGTCCGCCTGGCCGAGACCGGCGTCTTAGAGCACGTCGAGACCGACCGGTCGGGCACGCCGCTGGCGCTGGGCGGCCCCCGGAACCTCCACCTCCGCGTCACCGACGAGGGCGCCGCCCGGTCGTCGCTCTCCGACCTTGACGCGGTCGTTCTCGGCCGGGACGAGGCCCTGGACGCGGGGCTGTGGGGCAGGGGCGAGCCGGGAGCCGCGTTCGAGCGGAACGCCGGCGACTTGGTCGTGATTCCGCGGGACGGAATGCTGCTGCCGTACAGAGACGACGCGGACTGGGGGCTCGCCGGGATGCACGGCGGCCTCGACCCGCGGGAGGCCGTCGTGCCGTTCGGAGTTGCGTGGGCGGCTGCGCTCGCGTGACCGGACCGCGGCACGGCGGACTCCCAGCACGCGGGAGTGTTGGGAATCATTGATGGCGAGGGAGTGACAACGGACTGCAACTGCGACCAGATGACAGACACTCCCGAAACGGAACGGATCGCCGCGCTCTTCGACGAGGGGCCGGACACCATCCTCGTCGTGAACGAGGACGGCGGAGTCCGCCGAGCGAACGACCGCGTCGAGGACATGTTCGGGTACGAGCCCGAGGAAATCGTGGGGAGACCGGTCGACGTCCTCGTTCCGGACGACGCCAGAGACCACTCCGAACTCGTCGCGTCGTACTTCGACGACCCCGAGAACCGTCCGATGGGCGCGGGCCTCGAACTCCGCGGTCGACGGAAAGACGAGTCGACGTTCCCCGTCGACGTGAGCCTGAGCCCCCTCGAAGCCGACGACGACGACCGGGCGGCACTCGCCGCGGTCCGGGACGTCAGCGAACAGCAACTGCTCCGCCGGAAGTACCAGACGCTGCTCGAGACGGCGCCGGACGCAGCGTTCGTCGTCGGTTTCGGCGACGGCGCGGTCCGGGAAGCGAACGAAGCCGCCGCCGGACTCGTCGGCGAATCCGAAGAGAACCTCATCGGCCGCCACTACTCCGTCGCCTTCCCGGAGGGGCCAGACGCCCGGTACGTCGACCTGTTCTCGCTGGACCGAGGCGAGCGCGTGCAGCGCTCCCGATTCGAGGACGGCGACGACATCCACGTGGTGACCAGCGACGGCGAACGCGTGCCGGTGGAGGTGAGCGCGCAGCGCGTCACCGCCGCCGGCGAGGACGTCGTGCTGGCGATGCTGCGTGACGTGTCGGAGCGCCGCCAGTACGAACAGGACCTCACGCGCCAGGTCGACCGCCTACAGCGGGTCGCTCGCGTGCTCTCCCACGACCTCCGGAACCCCCTGAACGTCGCCGAGGGGAACCTCGAACTCGCCGCCGAGACCGGCGAGCTCGACCGCCTCGACGAGGTCGACACCGCCCACGACCGGATGCGGGAGATCATCGAGGAGGCGTTGACGATGGTGCGCAGCGGCTCCGAAGTGGAGAGCGTCGACGCGGTCGACCTGGCGGGGTTCGCGTCCGACTGCTGGGGGAACGTCGCCACCGCGGACGCCACCCTCGACGTCGTGTCACCGGGGGTCGTGTACGCCGACGAGGACCGCCTGACACACGTCTTCGAGAACCTCTTCCGGAATGCCGTCGAACACGGTTCGACGAACCCTGACTCGCAGGCTCGTCAGGACGCGGTCGAGCACGGCGGCGAGTCCGTGACCGTCCGGGTCGGCGTCGAGGACGACCGGTTCTTCGTCGCGGACGACGGCCCCGGCATTCCGCCGGAGGACCGCGAGTCGGTGTTCGAACTGGGGTGGACGACCGAGGACGCCGGCAGCGGCCTCGGCCTGAACATCGTCGCCGACGCCGCCACCGCCCACGGCTGGACGCCGACCGTGAGCGAGAGCGAGGACGGCGGCGCGCGCTTCGAGTTCCGGGGGGCCAGGACCGCCCCCTACGACGACACGTTCGAAGTCGACGGCACCGACAGCGAGGAGAACGACGACAAACCCGAGACACGCGTCGACGGCAACTGACTCGTCGGTGCGTCAGGGGACGAGTGGAGTAGTCGCGACCGAAGCGTCAGTCGTCGGCGGTCGTCTCGGTTCGGACGAGCTCCTCGACGCCGGTGATGCCGTGTGCGCCCTCGCGCTCGGCGGCGCTCGCCGCGACCTGGACGAACTCGGCGTTCTCGCGGGCCGCCTGAATCGTGTGCCCGCCACAGTAGCTCACGCCCGACCGCACGCCGGCGAGGAACTCGGCGACGGCGTCGGCGAGCGCGCCGCGGTACTGGCTCAGGCCGGCGACGCCCTCGTCGGCCGAAATCTCGATGTCCTTGTCCGTCCGGTCGTCGTTGGCGTCCGTCGACGCCATCCCGCGTGACTCCTTGTAGCGCGCGCCGTCGACCCGCACGACGCGGCCCGGCGCCTCGTCCGTGCCGGCGAAGAACGACCCCATCATCACTGTGTCGGCGCCCGCCATCAGCGCCTTCGCGGCGTCGCCGGACGACCGGATGCCGCCGTCCGCGATGACGGGGATGCCGAGGTCGTCGGCGGCCTCGGCGCAGTCGTCGACCGCCGTGAGCTGCGGGACGCCCGCGCCGGCGACCTTCCGCGTGGTGCAGTGGCTGCCCGGGCCGATGCCGACTTTCACGCTGTCCGCGCCCGCCGCGTAGAGGTCGCGGACGCCCTCCGGCGTGGCGACGTTCCCGGCGACAAGGGGGACGTCCGGGAACTCCGAGGCGATGGTGTCGACGGCGTCCAGGCACGCCTCCATGTGGCCGTGCGCGACGTCGACCATCACGACGTCCGCGCCGGCGGCGACGACGGCCTCGGTCCGGTCGAGGAACGCCTCGTCGATGCCGACGGCAGCGCCGACGCGCTCGCCGGCGTCCGCGACCGTCTCGACCTCGCTGGCCTGTTCGTCGACGCCGAGGAAGCGGTGAATCGTTCCGAGCCCGCCGGCGGCCGAGAGCGCGACGGCCGTCTCCGACTCCGTCACCGAATCCATCGGAGCGGACAGCAGCGGCACGTCGAGTTCCACGGTCGGCGTGAGCCGCGTGGAGAGGTCGACGTCGCTGCGGCTGTCGACTGGCGAGCGCTGCGGCACGAGGAGCACGTCCCCGTAAGACAGACCGGTTCGTACGTCCATAGGTGACCTTCACGTTCCAGGCCGCTGATTCACTTAGGCGTGTCGGAGTTCCCCCACGAGGGGACGACTGTCCGGTCGGGGCGGCGGTGAGGGACAGACTGGGTGGCCGGGGTTGCGTGGACTGCAAGTCATAAGCCCCTCGCGCCGTACCCTCAGACAATGAACGGTAACCGGTTCGGCCGGCTGTTCCAGGTGACGACGTACGGCGAGAGCCACGGTGCCGGCATGGGGGTCACGGTGTCTGGCTGCCCGGCGGGCGTCGAACTCGACGAGGAGACGGTCCAGCGGGAACTCGACCGGCGGAAGCCCGGACAGTCGATGATCACGACCTCCCGCGGGGAGCCCGACGAGGTCACAATCCAGTCCGGGCTGCAGGACGGCTACACGACGGGGACGCCGCTCGGGATGACCATCGAGAACAAGGACGCCCAGTCCGGGAAGTACGAGCCGTTCGTGACGGCGCCCCGGCCGTCGCACGGCGACTACACGTACTCGGCGAAGTTCGGCACGCGGAACTGGGGCGGCGGCGGTCGGTCGTCCGCCCGCGAGACCGTGAACTGGGTGGCGGCCGGTGCGGTCGCGAAAGCAGTGCTCGACCAGTCCGAATTCGACGTGCAGGTCAAGGCGCACGTGAACCAGATCGGCGACATCGAGGCGCCCGAGGTGTCCTTCGAGGAGCTGCTCGAACACACCGAGGACAACGAAGTTCGGTGTGCGCACCCCGAGACCGCCGAGGAGATGCGGGAGGCCATCGACGACTACCAGGAGCGCGGCGACTCCATCGGGGGGTCCATCTACTTCGAAGCCAGGGGCGTGCCACGGGGGCTCGGCGCGCCGAGATTCGACGGTGTGCCCGCCCGGCTGGGGCAGGCGCTGTTCTCGATTCCGGCGACCACGAGCGTCGAGTTCGGGCTCGGGCGGGACGCTCGGTCGGTCGCCGGGAAGGAGCGCAACGAGGACTGGAAGTTCGCCGGCGGTGACGAGGACCACGTCGTCGCCGACGAGGGCGACCCGGTCCCCGAGGGCAACGACCACGGCGGCCTCCAGGGCGGAATTACCACCGGCGAACCGATCTACGGCGAGGCGTCCTGGCACGCGCCAACGTCGATTCCGAAGACCCAGGAGACGGTCGACTGGGAGACCGGCGAGGAGAAGGAGGTCACCGTGACCGGACGCCACGACCCCTCGCTCCCGCCGCGCGCGGTACCGGTCGTCGAGGCGATGCTGTACTGCACGATTCTGGACTTCATGCTGCTCGGCGGCCGCATCAACCCCGACCGGCTGGACGGCCGGCCCGGTGCGTACGACACCGACTACCACCCGAGCAGCCCGCGGAACGACGAGTAGCGGGGCGGTGGCTGCGGCGCCAGTCGGGCAGCGAAGTTGCTTTCCCGGTGGCTCCCCGAGTCCGGGTCGATGGACGCCGAGCAGGAGACCCGCCGGAACCCCTACGGGATGGACGAGAACTGCCGGAACTGTCCGGGGCTCTGCGACGCCCGGGAGCGCGTCGTCCACGGCTACGGCGACGTCGGCGCGGACTTCGTCTTCGTCGGGGCGTCCCCGAGCGCCGCCAGCGAGGCGGCCGGTGTGCCGTTCGTGGGCGACGAGGCGGGCGAACAGTTGCAGTTCATTCTGGGGAGCGTCGGGCTGAACTTCTCGCTGCCGTCGAGCACGGAGCCGGAACTGGAGAACGCCTACGTGACGTACCTCGCGCGCTGCCGGCACCCCGACCGCGCGGCCACGGACGACGAAGTCCGGACGTGCGAGCCCTATCTCAACGCGGACGTTCGGATGATAAATCCCGAGGTGCTGGTCCCCGTCGGCCAGCGCGCGCTCACGGAACTCGGCGAGGAGTACACGACCGAGCCCGCGGAGAGCCTGGACGTCGAGGAACTGCACGCGTCGACGGTCCGAGGCCGGGGCTTCGAACTCGCGCCGATGATTCACCCGAGCGAACAGACCGACGACGACGCCGACGAGTGGATAGAGTTCTTCCTCGCGCTCCAGGACACCGACTACCGGCAGACGAAAGGGCGGCGCGGCCGGTAGCCGGGAGCCACTGCCGTCCGAGTCACCAGTACGGCGTGCGTGGCGCCGTCTCGGCGCCGGTGACGCCCGTGACGACGACGGCGAGTACGAGCACTGCGACCAGGCCGGCAGTGACGCCGGCGGGCAGCGATTCGGCCGTCGCGGGCAGCCCGGCAGCCGACCCGCCGACGAGGACGGCGATGGTGACGACGCCAGCGGCCGTCAGAGCCGCCAGCGACTTCGTGGAAGCCATGTTTCACCGTGCGGCGGGCGTCGACTTAGACCCGTCGGCCGGTGGGGACAGCACGCGACTCTGGCCCGAGTCGTGATGCGAAGACTGCAGAGCCGAGGGCCGCGTGCCACGGCTACCCAGCCGAGGACCGCGTACCACGACGTTCAAGCCACGGGAGCCCCGAGTCGGGGACATGACAGTCGTCGCCGTCGTGGTCGACCCGCCGCGTGACGGACTCGTGCTGCCAGCCCTCCCGGACGAGACGCCGCTGTCCGCCGGCGAGGCGACCCGGCTCTACGAGGCGATGGTGTCGGACGCGCTGCTCGCGGCCGCCGAGAGCGGCGGCGACCTGCTCGTGAACTACCGCAGCGACAAGCAACTCCCGGACGAACACGTCCCCGAGGACGCGGACGCCGAGGCCGAGGTCCGCGCGCTCGTCGAGGACGTGCTGGACGACGACCAGCTGGGGGACGCGCGAATCGAGGTGCAGGTCGGGTCCTCGCGGTCGGCGCGCGTCGGCAACACGGTGGCCCACCTGCTGGAGACCGAGGACGCCGGCTCCGTGGCGGTCCTGGAGCCCGACGTACCGACGCTCCTCCGGAAGGACGTCGACAGCGCCGCGATGAAGCTCCGACGCAGCGAGACCGTGCTCGGTCCCACCGACGACGGCGACCTCTACTTCGCGGGGTTCAAAGCGCCGGTCGACTTCGAGGGCGCGCTGGAGACGCCAGCACTGGAGAACGTGAACGCCCGCGCGGTCGACGCCGGCCACGACGTGGACTTCCTCGCCAATCGGCGCCGGGTGCGGTCGGGCGGCGCGCTGCGCACCCTCGTCTCCGAACTGCGCGCGCGGCGGGCGGCCGGCCGGCTCGTCCCGGCGTACACGACGGCACTCGTCGAGGACATGGGGCTGCGAGTAGACGGCGACGAGAGCGGCGAACCGACGCTCGTGGTGGAGTAACCGGGGAGTTCGACCCCGACGGCGCGCCGGAGGAGAGGCGGGCCCCGGATTTCGAGTGTTCTTCGCGAGTGCGTCGGGCGACCCGAGAGGCGGGGGCCCCGGTCTGCAAGTGTTCCGAGCCGCGGGTCCGTAGGGACCACGACCGACGGCCAGGACCCCCACCCCGGGTTTCGAGTGTTCTACGTGAGAGCAGTGGCGGAGCGCCTTCGGGTGAGGCGTCAATCAGGCGGGGCGTCAATCGGGAAAAGCGTCAGGCGACCGGGTCGTCGGCGTCTGCGATGGCCTCCTGCACCATCGACGCGTCGACGTCGAGTTCGTACTCGAAGAACTGGCCCCCGCCCCGGCCGTAGTTCCGGTCGTGCTGGCGGAGGAAGCCCAGCATCGAGAGGTCGTTGAGGTGGTCGTGGACGCTGCGCTGGCTGAGCGGCTCCGAGGCGTACTCGGCGGCGACGTCCTCGTAGACCTCGTACAGTTCCTTCGCTCGAACGGGCGTCTCACCCTCGATGGCCGTCTGGGTGACCGCGAGCAGAACGTACTGACCGTGGGTCGTGAGGTCCTTGATGGAGTCCTTGATTCGGCCGCGCTCCACGCGCTCGACGGCGGTGTCGACGTCCGCCTCGCTGACGGTCTCGCGCTCGTCCTCGATGGCGACGTTCACGGACTCCCGCAGCAGGTCGATTGCCTGCCGCGCGCTCCCCCTGTCGCGGGCGGCGAGCGCGGCGCACTGCGGAATGACTCCCTGGTCGAGGACGCCGTCGCTGAGCGCGCGGTCGGCGCGGTCGTCGAGGATGGTGACGAGCTCGTTCGCGTCGTACGGCGGGAACTTGATCTCGCGCTCGCAGAGCGTGTCCTGGACCTTCGGCGAGAGGTCGTTCCGGAACGTGTAGTCGTTCGAGATGCCGACGACGGCGACCTGCGAGTCCTCGATGTTGCCGTTCGTCTTCGCCCTCGGCAGTTGGTAGAGCAGCATGTCGTCGTCGCCGAGGTTGTCGATTTCGTCGAGGACGATGAGCACGGTTCCCTCGCGCTCCTCGATTTCGTCGAACAGAGCGTTCAGCACGTCGGACGTGGAGAGCCCGGTCGTGAGCGGGTCGCGGTCGGTGTCCGCGCGGAGTTCGTTCACGAGCGCGATTGCCGCCTGATACGACGACGGGTGGTGGTGGCAGTTCACCTCGACGCTCTCGACGCTGTCGACACCGTCCCGGTCCTCGGCCTCGTACTCCAGGGCGTCCATCATGTACCGCGTGACCGCGGTCTTGCCGACGCCGGTCTTCCCGTAGACGAAGACGTTGTCGGGCTCCCAGCCGTCGACGACGTCCTGGAGGGCGTTGGCGTACTGGTCGATCTCCTCGTCGCGTTCGAGAATCTCGTCGGGCTCGTAGTGGTCCTTGAGGACGTCCTTGTTGGCGAACAGCTCGACGCGGTCCCGGAACGGCGTCTTCATCGCTACCTCCCGCTTCTCCGCACCCCACAATAATACTTTGGTTCTACTGTTTCCGCAGTTTCGGCTGTTCTGCTGGTGCCAGTGGTCTCACTCACCCGGCTACATCGGCTATAGCGGCCCCGAAGCGCCGTCTATCAGAGATACCAGCTACCGACGCACAGTGGGGGCCGTCATCCGCCGCCTCCCTTCGGAAACGCCACCAGAACACTTGCAGACCGGGGTGCCCGTCTCTCCCCTCGCAACGACTGCTGTCCCTCCTCTCAGAACACTCGAAATCCGGGGTGGGGGTCACCGCTCCCGCACAACGACAGTTTCAACCCTCCCCCGGGCGAACGCTCTGTCGCGCGGTGAGGTGGCAGAGCGGCCTATTGCGCCGGTCTTGAAAACCGGTGGCGTCACGCCTCCTGGGTTCGAATCCCAGCCTCACCGCTTCTCTCGACACGCCAGCCCGGAGCTACGGGGCCACCGCCAGTACGACGTGCTCCTCGCCAACTGCGACTCGGGTCGCTCGGCCGAACCCCGCCGCCGACGAGTGCGGCCGGAGATCGAGGTCCCGGTGGTGGACGACCCACAGCGTCCCGTCGTCCGCCAGCGCGCGCCGAGCGCCGTCGAACAGGTCCCGGAGCACGTCGTCGCCGCCGTGCGTCGGCGGATTGCAGAGTACCGCGTCGAAGCGCCGACCCTCGATACCCGCCGCTCCGTCGGCCGTCACGACCGCCGCGTCGACCCCCGACGCCGCGAGACTGCACTCCGCACACCGAGTGGCCAGTCGGTCGTCGTCGGTCAGCGTCACGGTTGAAGCCCCTTTCTTCGCGGCCCAGACACCCATCGCTCCGTAGCCACAGCAGAGGTCCAGCACGCGGTCGGCGACGTCCACGTCGGCAGCCCGCAACAGCAGCCGCGTCCCGCGGTCGACCTCCGCCGCGGCGAACACACCTGGGACAGACACGAGTGAGAGCGAGACGCCGTCGACGGTCGCGGAGACCGCCCGGGGCTCGACGAAGGACGGCGCGTCGAACGATGTCGGTCTGGTCGCACCGACGACCGTACAGTCCCCGTACTCGGCGATTGTCTCGACGCTCTCGGCGACGGACGCGAGCGTGCCGGGGAAGCGACGCAGGCCGGTCCGCTCCCGGGCGGCGACGAACAGCCGGCCGCCGGGTCGGAGCTGCTCCAGTGCGGCGACGAGTCGCTCCTTCGCCACGGCCAGTGGCGTGTACGGTTTCGGCGCGTACGCAGCGGCGTCGAAGCCCGCGGCGTGCTCGGCGGCGCCCGACGCCGTCAACTCCCGCGGGTCGGCGACGGTCGCGACCGCCGTGGCGTCCCCGACGCCGTTCCGCTCGGCGTTCGCCTCGCAGAGACGAGCAGCACGCGCGCTCGACTCGGTCATCGCGACTCGGCGGCTCGCGTCGGCCAGCAGCACGCCCGGGACGCCGTAGTTCGCTTCGACGACGAGCAGTCGTCCCGTCTGCAGTTCCCAGAGCGCCTCGGCGAGCGCCAACTCGGCGTCTCGGAACTCGCCCGGCGAGCAGACTCCCGTCGCCGTCTCGAAGTCGTACGTCTCGCGGGGTGCGTCCACTCGCGCGGCGACTGACAGGTCGGCACCGCGACCGGTTGCCGTCACGGCGCCACCCCCGTCGGGCGGGCTCCTGCCTCGGTTTTCGTTCCGCTGACCTCGTCAGTTCTCGTCCGGCTGTCCCCGTCCGTTCTCGCTCGGTCGGGTTCCTCGGTTCGCATTCGGTCGGTTCGACAGCCCGGTGGCTGTCGGCGGTGCGGCGGTCGTGTCGACTGCGGCGTGTGCATCTCGGTCGATGGTGGCTCGCTGACTGCGGTCTGCGGACGAGCAGTACACGCATCGCTCCGCAGCCAGCGGTCCACCGGGCGGTGGACCGTCCGCGTGACGGAAGAAGACGGACCTCGAGCTACGGGCGGCGCGTGCCCAGGTGCCGGACAGCGTGGCGCCACGTACCGCGACCCCGGACGAGTCGGGTTCCGTGACGCCCACAGCCGGCGAGCCGGCCGAACAGTCGGTCCCCGACCGCTACTGGGGAACGACTGTCGACCGAGAGGTCCTGTTCAATCCACCCTGGTCTCTGACCGACTAACACTTGAGACTTGGGGTGGGGGGCCAGTCGTAGTCAGCGGCCGAGGCCGACGGTAACTCCGGACCGACTGTAGAGGCCGGACTCCGAGCCGAACAGTCGGGCGCGTGAGCGCCGGCCGGATTGAGAAACCGTTTTGAGGCCAGCGGCGGACCACCAGAGTATGGCAGAGATGGAAGACCCCTCGGGGCGGGACTGGGTCCACGACCCGGACGGCGAGAAGGGCAGCGAGGGCGGCCGCAAGTACGGGCTCGCAGTGCTGTCGAAGATGACCACCGAGGACGAGGACTTCCCGCTGGACGCGGCCGAGTTCGTCGAAGAGTACGGCGACTCACCGGTCCGGCTGAACCACCAGCGCGTGGTCTCGGTCTCCGAAATCTTCGAACACGTCGACGCCGACGAGTTCGAGACGAAAGTCGACTTCCACAAGAAGGTCGGTGCGGCGCTTCGGTCCGCGGAATTCCTGGACTACCACCCCCAAGAGTAACGCCGGCGACGATTGCGTCTCGGCGCGCAGCTACTGCCGGCCGTTGTCCGGCTCCACCGTGTTCCGATTAGCTACCGCAGTGCTCCGATTAGCTGCTGCGGTTCCCGTCTAGCTACTGGCGTTCGTACCGTCCGTCCTCGCGGGCGGCCCACGCGGCCATCTCGGAGCTCTCGGCCTGCACTTTCTCCTCGAGGAGGTTGACGGCGACCGAGTTCGCGCCCTCCGGAATGATGATGTCGGCGTGTTTCTTCGACGGTTCGATGAACTGCTCGTGCATCGGTTTCACCGTCGAGAGGTACTGGTCCATGACGCCCTCGAGTTCGCGGCCGCGCTCGACGACGTCCCGCTCGATGCGCCGGAGGATGCGGACGTCGGCGTCGGTCTCGACGTAGATGTGGAGGTCGAGCATCTCGTTGACGTCCTCGTCGTACAGCGCCAGAATGCCCTCCAGAACGATGACGTCCGTCGGTTCGACCGTGATGCGTTCTTCTTTCCGGACGTGCTGTTCGAAGTCGTACTGGGGCATCTCGACGGGCTGCCCGGACAGCAGCGTGTCCAGGTGCTCGCGGAGCAGCTCCCACTCGAACGCCGACGGGTGGTCGTAGTTGGCCTTCGCGCGCTCCTCGAAGTCGAGGTGCGAGAGGTCCTCGTAGTAGTTGTCCAGTGGGATGAGTGTCACCGAGTCACCGACCTCGTCGGTGATTTCGCGAGCGACGGTCGTCTTGCCGGCGCCCGTCCCACCCGCGATGCCGATGGCGAACGACGGGATGGTCATTGCTACACCGGAATCAGTCGAGCGGTGTTGAATGCAGCGTTTCACCGCCTGGAGCGCCGATGGGCGTGATATCGTGCCCCATCGGAGTACGTCGCACTCGCTGAAATCACTTGCGGGGATAGCTTTTAGCGAGGCTGCATGCTACGGATACGCATGGCCCAGTTAGCGCTCAGGGACGTGATGTCACGCGACTTCGTCGGTGTCAGCGAGGCCGACGAACTGCTCGACGCAGTGGCGTTGTTACGCGAGGAGAACACCACGTCGGCGGTTGTGCTCCGCGGGACCGAGCCGGTCGGGATGCTCACCGCGGACACCGTCCTCGACGTCGTCGCCGACGACCGAGACCTGTCCTCGGTGGACGTCGCGGAGGTGATGACGGACACGCCGGCGTCGCTGCCCCAGAGCGCGACGGTCGCGGAGGCCGGCGACGTAATGGCGCGCTCCGGCGACCACCGCGTCCTCGTGACGGCCGACGGGAGCGTCGAAGGCGTGCTCGAAGCCCGCGACATCGCGCCCGCGGTGGCGGGCCGCACGGAGTCCGGCGGGAGTACGCCGGCGACGGGCGGCGCGCCCGGCAGCGTCGCCGCCACCACCGACACGCCCGTCGAGATGGCCGAGTCCACGAGCGAGGAGTTCGCGGACGGTCCGACCGACGAGTACGCGGAGGGTGCGGCGCCGGACGACTACGCGGAGCAGGGGGTCTGCGAGAGCTGTGGAAGTCTCGCGGCCGAACTCGCGAGCGTCAACGGCCGACTGCTCTGCACCGAGTGCCGGTCGGTCTGACCCGGACGGTCCGGCCTCCGGGCCGGGTGCTGGGGCACCACCTCGGAGCCGAACCTGTCTATTTACTCGCATCTGAGTATTGCCGTTGGGCGGCGTCTCGCGCGACGGAAACGCATATACAGACACACGAAGTCCGTTGGGATACATGCCGATACGGACCCTCGACGACCTGCCGGCGGCCGACCGCGCGGTCGGGGTGCGCGTCGACATCAACAGCCCGCTGACCGACGACGGTCGGCTGGCCGACGACGCCCGCCTCCGCGCGCACGTCGACACGCTGGCCGAACTGCTCGGCGACGACGCCCGCGTCGCGGTGCTCGCCCACCAGGGCCGTCCGGGCGGCGACGAGTTCGCGCGCCTCGAGTCCCACGCCGAGCGGCTCGACGACCTGCTGGCGTTCCCCGTGTCGTACTGTGACGCCACGTTCTCGCAGGACGCGCGGGACGCCGTCGCCGAACTGGACGGTGGCGAGGCCGTCCTCCTGGAGAACACGCGGTTCTACAGCGAGGAGTACATGGAGTTCGAGCCGGCCCGCGCGGCGGAGACGTTCCTCGTCGACCGCCTCGCGCCCGCGCTCGACGCCTACGTGAACGACGCGTTCGCGGCCGCACACCGCTCCCAGCCCTCGCTCGTCGGGTTCCCCGAGCGCGTGCCGGCGTACGCCGGCCGCGTCATGGAGGAGGAACTCGCCGTGCTCGGTGCCATCGACGAGACGCCGACGCCCCGCACGTACGTCGTCGGCGGCGCGAAGGTCCCGGACTCGGTGATGGTCGCCGAGCACGCCCTCGAACACGACCTCGCCGAGGACGTCCTCGTCACGGGCGTCGTCGCGAACGTCTTCCTCGCGGCCGCCGGCGTCGACGTCGGCCGGGAGTCGACGGCGTTCATCCACGACCGCGGCTACGAGAGCGAGATTGCGCGCGCCGGCGACCTCCTCGCGGAGTACGGCGACCGCCTCCACCTCCCGGTCGACGTTGCCGTCGAACGCGGCGGCGAGCGCGTCGAACTCTCCACGGACGACCTGCCGCCGGCCGACGACGAGGCGCTCCTCGACGTCGGCAGCGAGACGGTCGCGGCCTACGCGGACGTCCTCTCGGAGACCGGCACCGCCGTCCTGAACGGCCCGGCCGGCGTCTTCGAGGACGACAAGTTCGCCGACGGCACCCGCGGTATCTTCGACGCGGCCTCCGGGGCGGAGTACAGCATCGTCGGCGGCGGCGACACCGCGGCCGCCATCCGCGAATTCGGGCTCTCCGGGTTCGACCACGTGAGCACGGGCGGTGGCGCCGCGCTCCGCATGCTCACCGGCGAAGACCTGGCCGCCGTCGAAGCGCTCCGGTGACGATGCCGGGGCCTGGCGTCCGGCCGGCGACCGGCGAGGACGTCGACACAGTCGCGGACATGTGGGTCGCGCTCGCCGACGAGCAGCGCGCCCACGGCTCCCACCTGCTCGCCGCAGCGAACCGCAGCCAGACCCGGGACATGGTCGCCCAGTACGTTCACGCCGACGGGGTCGCAGTCGCCACCCGGGGGAGCCTCCCCGTCGGGTTCGTGATGTTCCACGACGAGACCGGGTTCTACGAGACCGACGCCAGGCGGGGCGTCGTCGACAACGTCTACGTCCGGCCGGACCAGCGGGGCGACGGGCTCGGGTCCGCGCTCCTGGACTACGCCGAGGACGCGCTGCGCGACCGCGGCGTCGACGTGCTCGCGGTCGAAGCGCTCGCGGCGAACGAGGCCGCCCGCCGGCTCTACGAGTCGCGGGGCTACCAGCCCCACCGGGTGACCCTGGAACGGTCGGCGGAAAGCGATACGCACTCAAAGGACGACGCGTAACTTCGAATCGCGCCAAGGGAGCTTGGGTGGTCCAAGCACTCGATTTGTAATCGAGAGTTCGTGCGTTCAAATCGCACCCTTGGCTCTCACACCGGGAGCGGACGTGTCCGCAGTCGTGTGCTCCCACAGTTCGGTTCGACTCGAACTGTCGGCCGAGCGTTCAGTCGGTCTCGGCCGATTCTCCCCCGCGTTCTCACTACCCGGTAACCGGATGGCGCCTACATGGTGGCGCCGTCCGTCGGAGGGGGTACGTAACGACCAGCGCGGCGCCACGAAACGACAGATGACTCAGACCAACTCCAGTACGACAGAGGCACTGACCGGGCTCCGCCGGCGCTACGAGTCGTTCATCTGGTGGACGATAGACGCCGTCGGCGTCACCGGCTCCGTTCGCGCGAAAGTACTGATGGCAGTCGGTATCCAGTTCGCGGTGTCGGTCGCACAGATGGCTGTCCCGCTGTACCTCTCGGGGACGGCTCGGGTCGCGACCTCCGCGGCCCTCCTGCTCGGTGCGGGGCTGGCGTTCGCGAACACCGTCCTCGTCGTCGAACGGGACTTCGTCGAACCGGTGACCGAACTGCGAGCGGCCGCAACCAGTATCGCGGAGGGTGACCTCGCCGGAGACCCGCCGACGACCGACCAGCGCGACGAAATCGGGGAGCTCGTCGACGGGTTCGCCGCGATGCACCGCCACCTGGGCGTGGTCGCCGAGCAAGCCGAGGCGCTCGCGGACCACGATTTCGACGCGCCCGCGTTCGAGGAGAGGCTCCCGGGCCGGTTCGGCGCGTCGCTGCGCCGGATGACGGCGAGCCTCGACCGCCACATCGACCGCATCGAGGCCGACCGGGAGCGCTCCACGCTCCTGAACTACCTCGTCAGCCACGACATCCCGAACGTCGTGAACGTCCTGCGTGGCAGAATCGACCTCGCACAGCGCCGCACCGACGACCCGGAGGTCGCGGAACACCTCGACGTCGCCGAACACCAGGTCGACGAGATACTGGACGTGTGTGGCGTCGTCGGGAAACTGACGCGGGACGACGGCGCCACGTCCATCGACGTCGCGGACATCCTCCGGGGCGAGGTCTCCCGGGTCGAGGACACGTTCCCGGACGCTCGCGTCCGCGCCGACATCCCCGACGGCGCCTGTCGAGTCCACGGCAACGAACTCCTGAACTCCGTGTTCCGGAACCTCGTGACCAACGGCATCGAACACAACGACGCCGACACCCCAGCGGTGTCGGTCGAGGTGACCTGCGAGGACGAGACCGTGGTGGTGCGCGTCGCCGACAACGGGCCGGGACTAGACGTCGAGGACAGCGAGGCGTTCTTCGAGAGCCGGCCGGTCGGCAGCGGCCTCAACATCGTCTACACCGCCGTCCGGACGTTCGGCGGGAGCATCACCGTCGGCGCGAGCGACGCCGGCGGCACGGAGTTCGTCACGGAGCTCCCGCGACACGGGGAGACGGCGAAGCCGCCGGAGGGCGACAGCGTGCCGGTCCCGCAGACCGACTGACCGGAGTACTACCCTGTGGGCTGCGCTACTCCAGCATCTCGCGGGCGATGACGTTCTTCTGGATCTCCGTGGTGCCCTCGTAGATCTGAGTGATCTTCGCGTCGCGGTAGAACCGCTCGACGTCGAAGTCGTTGACGTAGCCGGCGCCGCCGTGAATCTGGACGGCTTCGTCTGCGACCTCGACTGCCACTCGGGACGAGAACTCCTTGGCCATGGACGCGAGCGCGGTGAGCTGGTCGTCGCGGTTCTCGACGCTCCACGCGGACTTCTGGGTGAGCGTGCGCGCGGCCTCGGTCTGCGTGCGCATCTCGGCGAGCTTGTGCTCGATGGCCTGGAAGTCCGAGATTGGGCGGCCGAACTGCTTGCGCTCCTGGGCGTACTCCAGGGCGCGGTCCGTCGCGCCGCGGGCGATGCCGACGCCCTGCGCGGCGACCATCGTTCGGGTCTCGTCGAAGAACTGCATCAACTGGAGGAAGCCGCCGCCCTCGGTGCCGACGAGGTTCTCCTCGGGGACGCGGACGTCGTCGAGGATGAGCTCCGCGGTGTCCGAGGCGCGGATGCCGAGCTTGCCCGTGATCTTGTCTGCCTGGAAGCCGTCGCGGTCGGATTCGACGACGATCTGGCTGAAACCGTTGTAGCGGCCGCTGGCGTCGGGGTCGGTCTTGCAGAGGACGACGAAGTAGTCCCCGACCGAGCCGTTCGTGATCCACATCTTGTTGCCGTTGACCACCCACTCGTCGCCGTCCTTCTCGGCGGTGGCGGCGACGCTGGAGACGTCCGACCCGGTGTCGGGCTCGGAGATGGCCGACCCCATGACGGCGTCACCAGACGGGATGGGTTCGAGGAAGCGTTCCTTCTGGTCCTCGGTGCCGAACGCCATGATGGCCTCGGCGCCGAAGCCGGCACTGGAGATGCAGAGGCCGATGCCGGGGTCTGCGGCGAACAGCTCCTCGACGATGATTGCCGTCTCCAGGGGCGAGTAGCCGGCGCCGCCGTACTCCAGCGGGATGCTCGGGCCGAGGAGGCCGGCGTCGGCGGCCTTGTCCATGACCTCGTGGGGGAACTTCTCTGCCTGGTCGTACTCGCTGGCGACCGGCACGATCTCGTTCTCCGCGAATCGCTGCACTTCGTCGCGGATTGCCTGTTGCTCGTCGCTGAGTCCGAAGTCCATGTGTAGACGTACCGCACACCGGGTCAAAAGTACTGGTAAACGGGGGACAATGTTCCCACAGTTCCCCGCCCACCCGGTTCTGTCACTACGACAACTTAAATCGGGTTCCGGAAACCACCATAAGGCAGCCGCGTGTTCGGGTAAACTGCAATGTCAGACTACGAGCTGCCGCCGCTCCCCTACGACTACGACGCACTCGAGCCGCACGTCAGCGAACAGGTGCTCACGTGGCACCACGATACCCACCACCAGGGCTACGTCAACGGCTGGAACGCCGCCGAGGAGACCCTCGAGGAGAACCGCGAGTCCGGCGACCACGCCTCGACCGCGGGCGCGCTCGGTGACGTGACGCACAACGGCTCCGGCCACATCCTCCACACGCTGTTCTGGCAGTCGATGAGCCCCGAGGGCGGCGACGAGCCGTCCGGCGCGCTCGCCGACCGCATCGCCGAGGACTTCGGCTCCTACGACGCCTGGCAGGCCGAGTTCGAGGCCGCGGCCTCCGCGGCCGGCGGCTGGGCGCTCCTCGTCTACGACCCGCACAGCGAACAGCTCCGCAACGTCGCCGTGGACAAGCACGACCAGGGCGCGCTCTGGGGCAGCCAGCCGATTCTCGCCCTCGACGTCTGGGAGCACTCCTACTACTACGACTACGGCCCGGACCGCGGCAGCTTCGTCGACGCCTTCTTCGAGGTCGTCGACTGGGACGAACCCAGCGACCGCTTCGAGCAGGCCGTCGACCGCTTCGAGTAACGCGCTCCGACGCCAGTCGTCGTCCGCGCCCGTACACTACCCGGTCCGTCCGTCTTTTCGTCTCACCGCTGTCGCTCGAATCAGCGACGGCTTCTGTATCCCCTCCGCAGACGCGACGGTCGCTCGCGAGACCGCCATCCCGTGACCGTCACCGCCGTGCTCGACGACGCAGACGCGCCGCTACTCGGGCAGTCGTGACAGTCGCCCGTCGCGCCCACCGGACTGCCGGCGACGCGAGCGCGGTCGTCGTCGCGGCGCCAACGCTCCGCGATGACAGTCCGGGTACGACCGCCCTAAACGTCTGCTCTAAGGCCTGTGACGCCTGATTCGACAGACCGGAGAATCGAAGTCGCCGACCGGCTACCGGTGCCGCCTGCCGCGCTCCGAGTCGCCGAGCGCGCGCGCCGCCAGCGGGGACAGCAGCCCCAGACCGAGGACCGCAGCGAAACCGAGCACGCCCACCTCGGCCCAGTCGACGCCGCTGCCACCACTCCCGCCGCCACCGACTTCGACGTCACCGACGACGACGGCGCCTTTCATCCCCATGCTGCGGTGGGGGCCACAGAAGTACTGGTAGACGCCCTCGGTCTCGAAGGTGTTACTGTACGTGTAGCCCTCGTTGTTGATCTCCTCCTGGCCGCTCCAGTCCGCGTTCTCGGGCTGGCTCTCTACGACGACGTTGTGGGTGTTCGACGCCCACTCGAAGGTCACCTCGGTCCCCGGGTCGACGCGGACGGCCGCCGGACCGAAGCCGTACGGGCCCCCGTTCGCGTCGACGCCGACCTGGACGGTGACGGAGCCGCTGCCGGTCTCGTCGACGACGCCGTCGTAGTTGCCGACGTCGCTCAGCCACTCGTCGACGCCGGCGTCCTGTGCCGCCGCGCCGCCGGCGAGCGCGCTCGTCCCTACTGTCGCCGCTCCAGCGCCCGCAGACGCCCGAAGCAGGCTCCGTCTCGTGACCGCTGAATCGCTGTGAGTCATCCTCGTCTAGGCATCGTAGCCCGCGTACTCCATCAACTTCCCGAAGATGTCCGTGTCCATCGCCTCCTTGTAGACGATGCCGGTCAGCATCCCGCCGGGGTAGAAGTTCCCGTTCATGACGTGGTTGACCTTGTGGCAGTGCATCAGGTAGATGCCGGGCTCGGCGTCCGCCTCGAACTCGATGGTGTGGCGCTCCGCGGGCGCCATGTCGGCGATGTCGTGTTCGTACTGGGCGGCTTCCGGAACCTGGCCGCCGTCCTTCTCCACGAGCTTGAAGCGGTGGTTGTGGAGGTGCAGCGGGTGGTTCATGTAGCCGCCGTTGACGAAGTGGATGCGGACCGTGTCGCCCTGTTCGACGATGACGGGCGAGCCGTCCTCCGGGTGGAGGCTGCGGGGCGCGGACTTCCCGTTGACCGTGAAGACGTCCGGGTTGCGCGTGCGCGGACTGTACTCGACGTCCTCGCCGGCCATCTTCCGGTTCAGCCGGCTGTCCCAGTCCTTGACCGTCATGAAGTACTCCTTGTCAGCCGGCTCGTACCCCTTCGGGTCGACGCGGAAGACGCCGTACATCCCCATATCGATGTGGCGGTGGGTCTGGTAGTGGCAGTGATAGAGGTGCGTCCCGGGGACGTTCGCCGGGATGGTGTACGTGTGTTTCTCGCCGGCCGCCACGCGGATACCGGTGGTCGTCGGGACGCCGTCGTTCTCCCAGGACGTCTGCGAGCCGTGGAAGTGCAGCGTGTGCGGGCGCTTGCCGTCCGTGTTGTCGAGTGTCACCTCGATGTCCTGACCCTCCTCCGTGCGGATGATGGGGCCGGGGACGCTCGGGTCGCCGTCCTCGGTGGCGAACGCCCAGACGCGCGGGAGTTCGACGGGACCGCCCATCGTCTCCATCGGATGCACCTCGTGAACGGCGGGAACGCTCTTCAGCGTGACCTGGTTGCCCTGCTCGGTGGCGTCGACGACCTCCGGCGGGCTCGTCGTCGGGAGCCCGGACTGCTGTACGGTGTTCGTCGCCGCGGTCTCCGTCGCAGTCGTGACCTCCTCGCCGCCGTCGGGAGCGGTGCAGCCGGCGAGGGCGGCCGTGCCGATGCCGCCGGTCGCCGCAACGAATTCGCGCCGCGAGATGCCGAGACCTGGTGCGCCGAACTGGTTCGTCATACAGTTCGGGGTACGAACCCCCTACTTAATCGCGGCCCGCTGATTCCCTCTGCTGTGGAACCGTTCCTACCGTCTGGGAACACGTGAGTGCCTGAGGCGACCCGTTTGGCACCACCTAAATATTACGCCCGAACACGTTCGCACCGCGATCGGCACACTCGTCCGAGACCGACGGCGACGCGTCGCTACCACCGGAGGTCCACGCTACGAGAACCGAACAGACGGCCAGTCCGCACTATCCTCTCAGTCGTCCGTGGCGGCCCGCTGTCGGTCCGGGAGCGGGCCGTCGTAGCCCTCCGGCACGTACGGACACAGCGGGTCGCTGCCCATCGGGTCGCCGGTCGCGGCGTACGCCCGCGACCGACTGCCGCCACACGAGTGCCGGAACTCGCAGGCGCCACACTTCCCCCCGAGGTCGTCTTTCTCGCGCAGCGCCTCGAAGAGGTCGCTGTCCCGGTAGACGTCCACGACGGACTGCTCGCGGACGTTCCCCGCAGACTCGGGGAGGAACCCCGACGGGTACACCTCGCCCGTGTGGGAGACGAAGGCGAACCCGTCGCCGGCGGTGATTCCGGCCCGGCGCCGGGCACCGCCACCGCCGCGCGCCTGCGCCTGCCGTGCGCGCACGCGACGGTACATCGGTGCCTCCGTCGTCTTGACGCCGAAGTCCTCCTCGCGGGCGACCTCGTCGAGCCACTCCATCACGCGCTCGGCGCGCTCCGGCGGAACGGCGTCGAGGGCGCGCCCGCGGCCCACGGGCACGAGGAAGAACACGCTCCACAGCGTCGCCCCGAGGTCGGCGACGAGGTCACGGACGGCCGGCAGGTCGTCGACGGTCCCTCCACAGACCGTCGTGTTCACCTGCAGCGGCACGCCCGCCTCGCGGGCGGCCCTGGCGGCGCGGAGGGTCTCCACGAAGCTACCGGACTCCCCACGGAACGAATCGTGCGCCGCCGGGCCACCGCCGTCGATGCTCACGGCGAGCTGTTTGACGCCAGCGTCGGCGAGCGACTCCACGGCCTCCCGGGTCAGTGACTCCGTCCCACTGGGCGTCACCGTCATCCGGAGGCCCAGGTCGGTGCCGTACTCGACGAGCTCGACGGTGTCCGGTCTCGCCAGCGGGTCCCCGCCGGACAACACGACGAGCTGTCCGTCGCCGAAGTCGGCGGCGTCGTCGAGCAGGCGTTTCCCTTCCTCGGTCGTGAGCTCGTCCGGGTGGCGCCGGGGCTGTGCGTCCGCCCGGCAGTGTTCGCAGGCGAGCTCGCAGGCCTGCGTGACCTCCCAGATGAGCACGAACGGTCGTTCGCTCGTATCGACTGGCGTCATGGTTGAGTCAGGGACGACAGCCACCGACTCGCGTACGGCAGTGCCGTCCCTACGTCGGACTCGGGTGCTCTCGGGCTTGTATCGGCGGGTGTGTTCCCAGACGACGGGAACGTACGGGAGGCCCATTTGGGGAGCGTGGCTAGGCCGTGGTATGACAGCGGAACGAACGCGGGTGACCGACGAGCCGCGGAGCGCCACCGGCCGCGAGTGGGAGGTGTTCGTCCGCGAGAACGCCGACGACCCGCTCAAGCACGTGGGCAGCGTGACTGCCGGCGACGCCGACGGCGCACACGACCACGCGTCGGCGCTGTTCGACTGGGTCGCCGAGACCATCTGGGTGTGTCCGGCCGACGAGACACAGCGCTACACGGCGACCGGCGTCGACGGGGGGCGGTCGGCGTGATCTCCGTCAGCAAGCTGCTCTGTGACCTGGACGCGGAGAGCGACGGCCTGCGCTACGACGCCGCCGACGAGTCCTCCGAGGACCAGATCACGGAGGACAAACAGCAGCGACCGGTCGTCGTCTGGAACCTCACGAAGCAGTGCAACCTCTACTGCTCGCACTGTTACGCCGCCGCCGACACCGAGACGGCGCCCGGCGAACTCTCCACGGACGAGGGGAAGGCCCTGCTCGACGACCTCGCGGACTTCGGCATCCCGGTCGTGCTGTTCTCGGGCGGCGAGCCGATGGTGCGAGACGACCTCGAGGAACTCATCGCGTACGCCGACGACAACGGCATCCGGCCGGTCCTCTCGACGAACGGCACCCTCATCACCGAGGAGCGCGCCGAATCGATGAAGGAGGCGGGCCTGAAGTACGCCGGCATCTCCGTCGACGGACTGCCCGAGCGCAACGACGAGTTCCGGGGCGAGGACGGCGCGTTCGACGCCGCCGTCCGCGGCATCGAGAACAGCCTCGACGCCGGCCTGAAGACCGGGCTCCGGTACACCATCACGGAGGCGAACGCGCCCGACCTGCCGGAGGTCGTCGACCTCCTGCACGACGTGGGCCTCGACCGCTTTTGCTTCTATCACCTCGACTACGGCGGCCGCGGCGCGGACATCTCGAACCTCGACCTCTCGCCGGCCGACACCCGGGAGGCGGTCGAGATGGTCTGTGACCTCACCCGCGAGTACCACGCCGAGGGGAAGGAAATCGAGACGCTGCTCGTCGGGAACTACGCCGACGCCGGCTTCCTCGTGGAGTACGCGCGCGAGGAACTCGGCGACGCGCAGGCCGACCGCATCCACCGCTACCTCGAAGCGAACGGCGGCGACCCGACCGGCGAGCGCATCGCCGACGTGGACTACCAGGGCAACGTCCACATGACGCAGTTCTGGCAGGGGTACAGCCTCGGGAACGTCCGCGACCGCCCGTTCAGCGACATCTGGACGGACGACACCAACCCCCTGCTGCGGGGGCTCCGCGACCGCGACGACCGCCTCACCGGGCGGTGTGCGTCCTGCCAGTACCAGTCCATCTGCCGGGGCGGCTCGCGGCTGCGCGCGCTGTCCGCCGGCGGCCCCTTCGACCCGGACCCGAAGTGCTACCTCACCGAAGACGAGCGCGAGCCGAGCGCCGACGCGGCGGGCACCGTCGAGGACGCGTCCGCGGACTGACTGGGCGCTGTCCTCGGGCGCTACCGGCGTGTTCTCGACGACGGTTACGGGAAGATTCGGTCGCCGTCCTCCGGAACGAGCACGTCGTCGGTCGCCGCTCGCAGCTCCTCCCGGGAGAGGAGACAGTGATTGATGGCCTCCATGTGGACGACGGCGACGCTCGCGTCGGTCGCGTCGCGGACGGCCGCGACGTCCTCGACGCCCATCGTGATGGGGCGCCCCTCCTCGAACTGCGCTTCGCCGCCGTTGAGCACGACCGCGTCGGGCTCGTACCGGTCGAGCGTCTCGGCGACCGGGTCGTACCAGACGGTGTCGCCGGCGACGTACAGCGTCTCGGCGTCCCCCTCGAAGACGAACCCCGAGACCGGCCCCATCTCCTCGGCGAGTTCGCCGTGACCGTGCCGGCCGGGCGTCCGGTGAATCGCCACGCCTTCGAAGGACGCATCGGCGTCGACGGGCCGGACGTCCGTGAATCCCTCCTCCGCGAAGGCGTCCGCCTCCTCCGGCTGGCAGAACAGCGGGACGCCCGCGTCGAGTGCCGCGCTCGCTGCCTCGTCCCAGTGGTCGGGGTGGCGGTGGGTGACGACGACGGCGTCGTGGGCGAGGTCGACGTCCGGCAGCGGGACGAGGGGATTCCGCCGGTCGTTGGGCGTGTCCGGCACGGGCGGGTTCTCGCCCTCGTCCGCGAATATCGGGTCGACGAGGAACGTCGTGCCGTCGACGGTGGCGAGGGTGGTGGCGTTCCGCACGAGCCGCACGCTGAATTCGGAGTCCACGGACATACACCGTCTCCTCGGGGCGACAACCGGTTACGAGTTGGGGCTCCGTCACCGCGTCGGCGCCCGGCTCGCACTCGACGGTTGAGGCGGCCTCGTGCGGACCCGGTCCGGGACGTCACCGCAGGGAGTCCAGCGGACGCGGCGGGTCTCAGTTCGGCGTGATGTAGACGCGCCACTCGTCGCCGACCCGTTCGGTCTCGTAGTCGAAGCCGCGGTCGGCCAGCACGCCGTACAGCGGCTCCGGCTCGAAGCTGTTCACCAACAGCAGCGTCTCCCGGTCGTCGAGGGCTTCGATAGCGGCGACGATGTCGCTGAACGGTTCGCCGTCGACCTCCCGGGCGTCCAGTCGTGCGGTCGGCTCGTCGTGCATACGTGTCAGTACGGGACTGCCGGTGGAGTCGGTTCCCCCGAAGCGGTTCGGGTCAGAACGGTGCGTCCGTGGACGGACGCTCGTCTCGGGTCGGCGGTGCCTGCGCTCCTCGCTGGCTCGCGTCCTCGTCGGGGAGTTCGCCGGTCTCCCGGAACTCGGCCTCCATGTCGGCGAGCGCGTCGTTGATGTCGGCGCTGCGCTGGTGCATCGGCGAGACGCGCACGCGAACGATGTCGTAGTCGTGGCGGTCCGCGAGGCCGTTCCACGCGCGGAACGACCCCCTGGTGAGCGTGCCGCTCTGCGGGCAGAACGGCGTCGTCGGGGTGAACTCCGCGAGCAGCACGTCCGGGTCGTCGTCGGCTTCGGCGTACCGGTAGCCCGCGGAGCTGTGACGGGTGTCGCGGTTCAGGTCCGCGAGATTGTAGCCGAAGGTCATGTCGTAGACGCCGCGCTCCTCGAAGAGTTCGCGAGTGGTGTCGTGGAACGCGACGTGGTCGGCACCGGTCAGTACGTCGTGGCCGTCCAGGAAGTCGCCGGGCGTCGGCTCGATACTCGGGTCGAACTCGCCCTCGGGCGCGAGCGCGTCGTCCGAACTGGCTCCGAACATGTGTCAGGGTAGGACGGCCAGCCGGGAGGCCGTGGCCCCGAACGTGTTCGTGGAGACTGCTCCCGCTGTCGGGGCGAGGGAACGAGCGGCAGTGGCGGAACGGGGACGGCGGCAGGATGGATGACAGACCGGTCGGCGGGCGAGTCAGCGACCGACCGACGGCGGGACGAGTGCCGAGCGACCGGCGGCAGCCGAGTTCGTCACTCGTTCGGGTTCGGGTCGAAGATGTCCGGTTCGTCCTCGCCGAGGACGTCGACCTCCGCGAGCAGTCCCTTGCGAGTGACGCGGCTGAGCGCGTGGTCGACGAGCTTGATGCGCTCGGGCACCGGCGTGTCCATCGTCCCGACGAACGTGCTGCCGGGCGCGACCTTCATCGTCTGGACGTTCTTGTCTGGCTGGCTCTCGATGGCGCCGTTCGGCCAGGCCTGCTTCCAGACGTTCCCGATGGGGTGGAAGTTCGACGTGAGGTTCGGACCACCGGTCACCAGGTAGACGCGGACCGAGTCGCCCTTCTGGACCTCGAGTGGTCCGTGCCGGGCGGCGGCGTACGCGTACTTCTCGCCGTTCAGCGTGACGTAGGTGGGGTTCTCGTCGGCCATCGCGTCCATGTTGAACGCGTGGTGGCCCTCCTTGCCGGTGCCCTTGTCCGTGTACATCTCGTTCTGGCCGAGGTAGAACTCGTGGTCGACCTCTGGCAGACCCTCCTCGGGCTCCACGAGAATCATGCCGTACATCCCCGACGAGATGTGCATGTCCATGTTCGGGACGGCGCAGTGGTAGATGAACGCGCCGGGGTACTCCATGCGTGCGGAGACGCTGGCGCTCTCACCGGGGTTGACGTGCGTCGCCTCCGCGGCCCCGCCCGTCCCGTAGACGGCGTGGAAGTCCACGTTGTGGGGCATCGCGTTCCCCTCGGGGTTCTCGAGCGTGAGGTTGATGGTGTCGCCCTGGCGGACGCGAATCATCGGGCCGGGGACCTGCCCGTCGAAGGTCATGTAGTCGAAGGTGACCCCGGGCTCGATTTCGGCCGTGACCTCCTTCGTCTCGAGCGTGATGTCGTGGGTCTTCGGCTCGCTGCGGTCGATGGGGTCCGGGACGTCGGTCGGGTCGGCGGCGATCCTGTCGACGTCGACCTCGTTCGGCGTGGAGTTCTGCACCTGCTCCGTCAGCGTCTGGGTGCTGGTCTCTGCTGTGTCGTCGGTCGGAGCGTCGGCACACCCCGCAATCGTCGCGGTGGCTCCACCGACGCCCATCGCCTGCAGCATCTTCCGTCGAGTAGTGTCGAACATTGTGAGTCGCCCTCTACGTCGTCGTAGCGGGGCTACCCACTTCAACCGGGTCCGTGATTCCTGCGTCACGAGACCCATTCCCGGCGTCTGAGGGCTTCTACGAACGTATTCGGGCCGCTTACTTAAAAGACGGGCGAGGGGGTGTGAGAGCGGGTCGCGACTGGAAATATATTCGGCTTGCCCCCGAACCGAACCGGTCACGGAGGATTCGCCACGGGCCCGCGCGCCCCGCGGACACCGAGTGCGGGACCGCCGAGCGGCTCTCGGACGGCCCGTACACGCACACGCGGAGAAAATACGAGTCAGTCCGCGTTCCCCGGCCGCGAGCGGAGGCGCGCCGGGAGCACGTCGCCGTGCTTCCAGACGACGCCGACGACGTTCGCGGTGAACGCCAGCAGCCCGACGACCAGCAGCCCCCCGCCCGCCTGCCCGACGACTTCGGGGAGCAGGTCGGCCTGTGAAGCGACGAACGCGAGCGTCCCGAGAGTGACGAGCGCGCCGTCGACGGCCGCCAGCCGGTCGCTGTAGAGGTCGTCTATCATCGGCACGGGCTCGAAGCCCAGGCGGTCGCTGTACCGGTGGTCCCAGACGATGAACGGGACGACGTGGTAGACCGAGCCGAGCAGGACGAAGCCGACGACGCCGACGAACAGCAGGTGGGTGGTGGCCCCGAACCCGAAGAGCGTCTGGCGGGCGAGCGGCTGCTCGACCCAGGCGGCGAGCGCGAGCGGGCTCCACGCCGCGAGCGCGACGGCGGCGACGGCGTACCGGGTGAGCATCGGCGTGCGGTCGACCCGGCTCTCGTAGAGCTTGCGGGCGAGGATGGCAGCGAACGCCAGCGTGCCCGCGGTGAGGACGACGGCGCCCAGCGTGGCGACCGGACGGGAGCCGACGAGGCGGCCGCCGGCGAGCACGACGACGCCGACGGGGTAGCCGTACTCGACGCGCCGGAGCACGTGGTCGACGCCGTGGAGCTCGGTCTGCGTGAACATGGTCCCGAGCTGGTAGAGCGCGCCGAGGATGGTCGCGAGCACGACGCCGAAGACGGCGAGCGTGGCGTGCGCGCCGACGACCTGCGAGTGCGTGAGCCCGGCCACCGGGAGGACGCCCATCGAGAGGTCCATCGCGAGCACGAACCCGAGCGTGACGACGACGGCGAACGCGGCGAGCGCGAACGCGAAGTGCGCCTCGGTGTGGTCGAGGTCGTCCACGCGGGCGAGCGTGCGGCCGAGGTTGTACACGAACGCGTAGACGCCGAGCACGACGAAGCCGCCGAAGCCGTGTATCCAGTGGCCGCTGGCCGTCCAGAACGCCCAGCCGAGGCCGGCGACGCCGACAGTGACGAGCGCGAGCGCGGCGTTCGCCAGCCGCCGCGAGTGCAGGTCGACGTTCGACCAGACGGGCACGAACTGCGTCATCGCGCCCATGATGGTGACACAGACCCAGCCGACGAGCAGCAGGTGGACGTGGGCGAGGCCCGCCAGGCCGCTGGAGACCCCGAGCGCGCTCGCGAGGCCGAGGCCGCCGCCGGCGAGCAGGAAGGCGAGCGCGACGACGAAGTGCCGCAGGGGCACGGTCATCGGGGGCTGTTGGTCCGTGGCGAGACCGCCGGGGATGGCGCTCATGATCTGGTGTTGGGTCGCCGCGACGCTCCCGGTTCTCCCGAACGTGTTCGAGTCACGCTGTGAGGTCCTCCTGGTCGAACGCCGGGAGGTTCGTCGCGAACTGTTTTATCGCCGTCTCCTCGGCGCGGTGCAGCGTCTCGCTGAGCGTGGACTTCGCGGTGTCGAGGTCGTCCGCGAGCGCCGTCAGCGTCGACTCCCGGGGCGTGTCGTAGTAGCCGGCCTCGATGGCGGCGACGAGGACTTCCTGCTGGCGCGGCGTGAGCAGGCGCTCGGAGTCGCCGGACTCGTAGAGGTAGCCGACCTCGAAGTCCATCCCGAAGGCGTCCAGCTGCTCGCGGAGCTGTGAGAGCTTCGCGTGCGGTGCGACGACTTCGAGTGTCCCTCGACCGTCCTGGATTTCCAGCGGCGGGTCGAGGGGGAGTCCGGCTTCCCGCAGCGAGAACAACAGCAGCGGCTCGTCGGTCTCGAACTGGACGAGCACCGAGTCGTCGTTCTGCTCGAGGGGGTCGAGCTGGGTGACGGCGTCGGACTCGTGCATGTCCTGCAGCGCTTCGACGACGTCGGGGCCGCTGACCTCCAGCAGCGCGACGCCGTGTTCCTCGTCCGGGAAGGCCGCGAGTACGCTGAACCGGGTCTCCGGATACGTCGTGGATATCCGGGAGATCCAGACCGATTCGGGCAGGTCGATGGTGAGTTCTGCGCGGGCCATGGCGAATATATTCGTTCGTACCCACCACAGACGCAAGGGGTTTTCCCGAACGTGTTCGGGAAGTGGCTCAGGGGGCGGGACGACCTACGTCCGGACGTGACCACGACTATCGACTGGACGGCGGAACTGGCCGAAACGCCCGCACCGACCGACCGCGACTGCGAGGTCATCGACGTCCGAGAGATGGGGCCCCCGGACCCGATGGTCGAGACCCTGGAGACGCTGCCCGAACTGGCGGGCGACGTGTTGCTCGTGCAGGTGAACGACCGCGCCCCACAGCACCTCTACCCGAAACTCGACGACCGCGGCTACGAGTACGCGTCCGTCGAAGCAGAGGATGCCGTCGTCACGGGCATCTGGGAGGCGTAAGCGGAGCGGGTCAGTTCTCAGTCGGTCCGCTCGGCGAGCACGAGTAGCGCGACGCTCGGCTCGACGGCCGTCGGCGAGATGTCCTGGCCGCCGTCGAAGCGCGCGACCTCGCCCCCGCCGACCGTCACCTCGCCGTCGCCGAGTGACAGGTCGACTTCGCCCGAGAGGACGTGGCAGACGACGGTCCGGCCGGGGTGCCGGTGGGCGGGCACCGACTCGCCGGCGTCGAGGGTGAGCCGCACGGTCTTTGGCTCCTCGCCGGGGAAGACGGCGGCGTGGGGTTCGCCCTCCAGGTCGCCGAGTGAGACGACACTCGGACTCATCGTTTCGGGAACGTCGCGACGTACTCGTCCGGTTCGGTGCGAGTGACTTCGTACCCGTCTGCGTCGAACGCCTCGACCGTCGACTCGAACTCGTAGAACAGCGGCTTCGGCTCGTGGTCGTTGACGAGTTCGAGCGTCTCCCCGCTGTCCAGCTCCTCGAAGGCCGTTCTGATTCGCGGGTGGCGCTGCGCCGGCGGAACGTCTCGAACGTCGAGTCGCGGCATGTCCGACGGTAGCCGACCGACCAGCTACCGCGTTTCCCCGAACGTGTTCCCCTCGCTCCAGGCCGGGCCGCAGCGGCCGGTGACTGACTCCGGCCGGAGCTCGTACCACGCCCCGTCCAGGTCACGGGGGTCGCTGTCGAAGACCTCCATCCCGACGGACTCCGCCTGGTCCGCGAACGCCGCCACGCGCTCCGGGGTGCGTTCGACAGCCACCAGTTCGCCCGTGGCGACTGCGCTCGCCCAGTCGTCGGGCGTGGACCGCTCGAACGCCACCAGAGACGCACCCACGCCGTCCGCGAGGAACTCCGCCTTCGCGCTGTCCGGCCCGGTGAACACCTGGACGACGAACCGTTCCGTCGACGCCTCGACGGCAAACGACATCGGCAGCGAACAGGGCGGGTCGCCGGTCAGCGACAACACCCCGGCCCCCTGGTCTGCGAGGAACGCGAGCGCCTCGTCGCGCGTCATGCCCACGCCGTCTCCGGCGGCGGACCGGTCACTGGAGGAGTCCTCGCTCATGGCTGTACCGAACGAGTACGGGTCGACACCCATGAATCGTCGACGCGATTCCAGCAGGCTGGGACGGCGCCCGGTAGCGTCCCACATCCGCCCGGGAGCCCCTCAGCGAACCCGGTCGGCGAACTGGTCGCGGACCTTCGACACCTTCGGCGCGACGTTCACGGTGCAGTACGCCGCGTCCGGGTTCTTCTCGAAGTAGTTCTGGTGTTTCTCCTCCGCCCGGTAGAACACGTCGAGGGGCTCGACGTCGGTCACGACGGGGTCGTCGAAGGCTCCCTCCGCCTCCAGTTCGTCGACGAACGCCTCGACGCGGTCGCGCTGGTCGTCGTCGTGGTAGAGCACGATGGAGCGGTACTGGCTGCCGACGTCCGGCCCCTCGCGGTCGACGGTCGTCGGGTCGTGGACCGTGAAGAACACCTCCAGGACGTCCTCGTAGGCGAGCTCGTCGGTGTCGTACTCGACCTGCACGACCTCGGCGTGGCCGGTCGTCCCCGAACAGACCTCCCGGTAGGACGGGTTCTCCGTGTCGCCGCCGGCGTACCCCGAGGTCACGTCGACGACGCCCGAGAGCTCCTCCATCGCCGCCTCGGTGCACCAGAAGCAGCCGCCCCCGACCGTCGCTGTTGCAGTTGTCATGCCCGTTCGTACGGCCGACGCCCGGTTAACGCCACCGGGCGCGACGACGCTCGCCGGGACAGGTAGTGGATTCGCCCGCGAGCGGCGAAACGGCTAACCCGGACGGCTGACAACTCCCGGTGTGAGCGACCTCGACGACACCGACCGCCGCATCCTGGAGTTGCTGGCGGCGGACGCGCGCCGGCCGTACAGCGACATCGCCGACGACGTGGACCTGTCGCCGCCAGCGGTCTCCGACCGCGTCGCGAAACTCCGGGAGACGGGCGTTCTCCGGCGGTTCACCGTCGACCTCGACCGCGCCCGGCTCCGCGACGGCACCCAGGTGCTCGTGGAGTTCGCCGTCCGGCCCGGGCGGGAGGCCGAGGTCCAGGCGGCCGTCGAGGGCGAGGACGCCGTCGAGCACGTGTTCGTGACCGCCGCCGGCGACGTGGTCTGTTCGGCCCGGCTGCCGGTCGCGGACGTCTCCGCGTGGGTCGCGGACGCCGTCGCCCTCGACGCCGTCGACGACTACGACGTGACGGCGGTGGCGTCGTCGTCCTGGCAGCCGGCCGTCGGCGGCGTCGACCTCGCGCTCGCCTGCGACGAGTGCGGGAACACCGTCACCAGCGAGGGCGAGACGGCGACCATCGACGGCGACCGCCACCACTTCTGCTGTGGGTCCTGTCGGAGCCGGTTCGTCGACCGCTACGAGCGCCTGGACGCCGACGCGTGATGGACCGGAGCCGGTTCGCGTCGCTGTCGCTGGTCGCGTTCGGTCTCGTCCTCGCGGCGTTCCTCACGATGGGGTTCGGCCGCCTCGTCCTCCCCTACGGGACCGCTCGGCTGCTCGCCGCGCCCGCGATGTTCGGCGCGGCCATCCTCGTCGCGGTGCTGTTCGCGCAGGCGGTGCTGGTCGCGACCGGCGTCCGGACGTTCGAGTGACTGCGCCGCGAGCGACCCGCCGAACGTTATAGGTGGCGTGGCCGACAACTCCTCAGTGATGTCTGACGCCGCCCCCGACGGCCCCGACACCCGCCGAGCGCTGCTGGCCGTCGCCGCAGCGTTCGCGCTCGTCGCCGCCGCCGCCGCGGCGCCGGCCCTCGCGGGCCAGGCGCCCCTCGGCGGCCTCGACTCCCCCGCGTCCGCCGACGACCTCCCGAAGGCGCTGAGCCAGTTCGACTTCGTGCGCGACTTCCTCGGCGACCGCTCCGACGCCGGCAGCCTCCAGGTGCCGGGCGGCGAGACGTTCGGCGCGCTCACGGCCGGCGACAGCACCGACGTCGGCGGCCCCATCTCCGAGGAGCAACTCCAGGGAGCCGCCAGCCCGCACTTCGTCGCGACCAGCGACGAACCCCGGTACTGGCGGACCACCGCCTACGTCGCGTACACGGGCGGCGGCTGGGCGCAGCGGTCCGTGAGCCGAGTCGCCCCCTCCCGGCCGCCGGACCAGCGCGAGGTGACCTGGCACACCGTCACGCTCCGGCAGCCCGCGGACAGGCTGCCAGCGCCGTGGCGGCCCGTGGACCTCCGGTACGACCCGGGTCCGCACACGGACCAGGAGACGACCTTCGACGCCACCGAGACGTCCGGAATCGCGGCCGACCCGCCGGTGCCGGCCGGTGAGACCTACGAGGTCAGCAGGCTCGAATCCGTCTCCGACCGCGGGCTGCTGCGGGAGGTACGGGTCTCCGGCTCCATCGCGTCCACCGAGTACACGACCGCAGACACGACACAGCGGGTCGCGACGCTCGCCGAGCGCCTCGTCGGCGACGCCGACAATCGCTACGACGCCGCGGCGGCCGTCGAGGCCTACCTCGAACGCGAGAAGACGTACTCGCTGCGGGACGCCCCCGAGACCGGCGACCGGGCCGCCGACGAGTTCCTCTTCGAGCACGACGTCGGCTACTGCGAGAACTTCGCGACGGCGATGACGGTGCTGTTGCGCACGCAGGACGTTCCCGCCAGGTACACCGTGGGCTACACGCCCGGTGAGCGCGTCGGCGACGACCAGTACCTCGTGCGGGGCGCCGACGCCCACGCCTGGGTCGAGGTGTTCTTCGAGGACTACGGCTGGGTGCGCTTCGACCCGACGCCGTCCGCACCCCGCCAGCAGGCCGACAGCGACCTCGCCTCCGGCTCGGAGGCCTTCCAAGTCCGGGTCAGCGGCGCGCTCGTCCCCGGTGAGGAGGTCGACGCCACCGTGACGGCGGCCGGCAGTGCGGTCTCCGGTGCGGCGGTCTCGGTGAACGGCGACTTCGCCGGTGTGACGAACGAGAGCGGCGTGGTGCGCTTCGTCGTGCCGTACGCCGAGTCCCTGAACGTCAGCGTCGAGCCGCCGGGAGCGAACCGGACGGCGGCCGGCGGTGCGGCCGGCGGCTACGGGCTGGCGTCGCTGGCCGACCAGGAGCAGCCAGAGGACGGTCGGAACGGCTCGACGAGCCGCGAGTTCGAGGTCCGGACCGACGTGTCGGTGGCGTTCGACACTCCCCCGCAGCCGGGCGAGACCCTCGACGCGCGGCTGACCGTCGGCGACCGGCCGTTCGCGGACGCAGCCGTCTCCCTGGACGGCGTCGAACAGGGCCGGACGGACGGGAACGGAGAACTCAGCGCGACGGTCCCCGAGACGGCGGCCGGCGTCGTCGACGTCGCCGTCAGCCGCGACGACCTCTCGAAGACGGTGTCGTACCCCCTGGACGACCTCCAGGTCGCCGTCTCCCCGGACCTCGTCGCGCCGCTCCCGACGACGGGCGCGACTGCGACAGTGACCTCGGGCGGCGAGCCGGTCGTCGGCGCGCCCGTCCGGGTGAACGGCCAGCAGGTCGGTGTCACCGGCGCGGACGGCACGGTCCGGCTGACCGTCCCGCTCGACCGCGCGCCGTCCGTGACGACGGTCGCCAGCGGGAAGACCGCGACCGCGGCCATCGACTGGGTGCTGGTGTCGCTCGCGCTCGCGGTCCTCGCCGCCGCCGGGGTCCTCGCCGCCGTCGCGCTCGCAGCGCGGCGCCGCGGCCTGACAGTCGCCAGGGTCGTCGCCGCGCTCCGGTACGCGGCCCGTGAGGTCCTGGCCGTCGTCGTCGAAGCCGTGTCCGGCCTGGGGGACGCGCTCGACGACCTCGCCGCCGAGTTCCGGGCGGCCGCGGCCGACGGCTGGCGCGGCGTGGTGGCGTGGCTCACTGGCCTGCCCGCGCGACTCCGGCTCCCGGACGTCGCGGGGTTCATCGGACGCGTCGCGGCGGCGGCCCGCGCCGGGAGCCGAGCGGCGGCCGACGACTCGCCGGCCGACGAGTCCTCGGCCCCCCTCCAGCGGGTGTGGGCGCGGTTCGTCGCGCTCGTCGGCGTCGAGGGCTGGCGCACGAAGACGCCGGTCGAAGTGGCCCGGGACGCCGTCGACGCCGGGTTCCCGAGAGAGCCTGTGACTCGCGTTGCGTCGTCGTTCCGTGACGCCGCCTACGGGGGCCGGGACACGGACACCGCCGTCGAGGAGGCGACCGACGCGCTCGGTGACCTCGACGCCGAGGAGGGCGAGCAGTGACCGCCGTTCGCGACACGCTGCTGGGCGCGCTCGGCGTCCTCGCGGCGGCAGTCGCCGTGGGCGTGGTCGTCGGCCTCGCACCGGCGAGCGCGCTCGGCCCCGCGGACAGCGTCGACGCCACCCTCGGAACGGGCGCGCTCGGACTCGGGCTGCTCGCGTACGCGCTCCACCGGCGGCGCAGCGGCGGCGAGGCCAGAGACGACCCCCTGCTCGCAGCCGGCGTCCCGGACGGCCGGGACGCGCCGGGCGAGCGCGTCGACGCGGCGCTCGCGCGAGTCGCAGCGGACAGCTCCGGGCGCGCCAGCACCGACGCTCGCGCCCTCGTCCGGGAACGGGTGCGCGTGACCGCCGAGCGCGCGTACGCCCAGGGCGCGGGTCCGGACGGCGCGGACGCCGCGGACGCGGTGGCGGCCGGCGAGTGGACCGACGACCGCGTCGCCGCGGCGTTCCTCGGCGACGAGCGCGCGCCCCGGCTCCCGCTTCGAGAGCGCCTGCGTGGCTGGCTCCACCCCGGGCAGGCGTTCGAGCGCCGCGCGCGCCGAGCGGCCCACGCCGCCCACGCGCTCGCGGCGGAGGTGGCGGAGTGAGCCGAGACACCGGCGGGCTGCTGGCGACGCTCGCGCTCGCCGCCGCGGGGGTCGCGAGCGGCCAGCGCGTGCTGTTCGTCGCGGCGGCGATTCCGCTCGCGTTCGTCGTGTTCGCGGCCGTCTCCACGCCACACGACCCGGGGTCGCTGCGCGTCGAGCGCACGCTCTCGGCGTCGTCGCCGCTGCCCGGCGACCGCGTGACGGTGACGCTCACCGTCGAGAACGCGGGGGACGCGGCGCTGACCGACGTCCGGGTCGCGGACGGCGCCCCCGAGGGCCTCCGGGTCGTCGCGGGCGCGACCGGCGGCGGCTTCGCGCTGACGGCCGGCGACACCGCGACCGTCGAGTACGAGGTCGTCGCCGACCGGGGGCAGTTCCCGTTCGGCGACCCGACCGTGCGGCTGCGCGGAACGGGCGGCGCGACCAGTCGGACTGCGAGCGTCCCGGCGGCCGGGGACACGTCGTTGGACTGCCAGGTGGCGGTGGCGGACATCCCGCTCCGCCGGCAGACGACCCAGCACGCGGGGCGCCTGCCGACGGACACCGGCGGCCCGGGCATTGAGTTCCACTCCACGCGGGACTACCAGCACGGCGACCCCGTCTCCCGCATCGACTGGCGGCAGTACGCCAAGACCGGCGACCTCACGACCGTGAACTACCGCGAGCGCCGGGCCGCGGCCGTCGTCCTCGCCGTCGACGCCCGCGCGGACAGCGACGTGACCGCCCGCGAGGGCGCACCGTCGGGCGCCGCGCTGTCGGCGTACGCCGCCGCGCAGGCCGTCGAACCGCTGGAGGCCGCCGGTCACCAGGTCGGACTCGCCGTGTTCGGACTGGACGACCAGGTCGGGGACGCCCCGGACCCCGCGTGGGTGCCGCCGGGGACGGGAGACGCCCACCACGCGCGGCTCGCCGCCGTCCTCGATGCCGCCGTCGGCGGCCGGGACGACGAGCAGACGGCCGAACCTGACGCCGAGGCGGACACGGCGGGCAAGCAGTCCGACGCGACGCGCGAGCGCGCCGCCGCCGCAGCGGACGGGAGCGGCGAGACGACGTGGCTCGGCGGCGACACGGACGCTCGCGTGCGGCAGTTCGCGGCGCGCGTCGACCCCGGCACGCAGGTGGTGGTCTGTTCGCCCGTCCTCGACGACTTCCCGGTGGCGCTGGCGCGCCGGCTGGCCGCCGCCGACCACCGCGTGACGGCCGTCTCGCCGGACGTGACCGCGACTGACACGCCCGGGCGGACGCTGGCTGCGGCAGACCGCGTCCTGGCTCTCGACCGCCTGCGGGCGACGGGCGCGCAGGTCGTGGACTGGTCCCCGGACGAGTCCCTGGCGAGCGCCGTCTCGCGGGCCACGACCGCGGTGAAGGGGGGTGGCCGCCAGTGAGCGCGACCGACACTCCGACCCGGCGGCCGACACTGGTCGCGGGCGTCGTCGCGCTCGTCGCGGTCGCGTTCGTCGCGAACGACGCCAGCGCGACCTACGGCACCTCGGCGCTCCTCGCGGTCGGCGGTGGCGCGGTGCTGGCGACGGCGACCGGGCTCGCCGGCCGCGAGGAGCCGCTGGCGGTGCTGGTGGCGTCCGTCCTGGCGCCCGCCGGCGGCGCCGCGGTGCTGGCCGCAGCCGCGCTCTCGCTGGCCGACCTCCCGCCGCTCGACGGCCTGCTCGACCCCCTCGTGGTGCTCGGGCTGGCCGCCGCCGGCTTCGGTGCGACGGCGGCGTTCACCGGCGGCGTCGGCGGCGGCGCGGTCGGCCGCGCGTTCTCGGTCGTCTCCGCCACGACGACCCTGCCCATCCTCGCGGCGGTCGCCGCCGGCGCCTCACGGCTCGGCCGCGAGACCGGACTGCTCGGCGAGCTCGGGGGCTTCCTCGACGCGCTCGCACGGCTGCTCGTCCAGCCGACGGGCGGCACCGTCGACGTCGCGGCGTTCCTCGTCCTGTTCGCGGTGACGACGCGCGCGCTCGCCGCGGGCGTCGACGCCGCGCCGGTCGTCGCACTCACCCCGCGGGCGTACCGGGACGCCGCGGCGCGAGCCACCGAACGCACCGTGGTCGTCTGCCTCTCGGCGTGGCGGCTCGCAGCGCTCGCGTGGCCGGTCACCGCCGTGGTCGCCATCAGCGGCGCCGCCGACAGCGTCGCCGCCCGGGTCCCGGACGCGCTCGCGGCCACGGCCGGCGCAGTCGCGTCCAGCGGCGGCCTCCGGGTCGCCATGCTCGCCGCTGTCGTCGTCTCGCTGGCCGTCTACGCCGTGCTCCGGGTCGGTCGGCTGGCGACCGGCGACCACCGCGAGAGCCTCCAGCGGGTCGCACCGACCGTCGGCGGCGGCCTGCTCGCGGCGGCCGTCGGCGTCCTGTTCGCCGGGCGAGTGGTCGCCGCCGCGCGGAACGCCGCGCCCGAGCCCGCCCGTCCGGTCCTCGACAACGCCGTCGAACTCGCCGGCGAGCCGACGCTCGCGCTCGTCGCACTCGTCGTCCCGCTGCTCGGCCTCGCCGGCCTTCTGGTCGCGTTCGCGGTGCTCGGCAGCCTCCGGGTCGTCCCGCAGCGCGCCACGCCCGCGGCCGTCGCCGCCGCCGGCCTCGTGATAGCGGGCGCCGCGGCCGGCGTGCGGGCCGCCAGCCCCGGCTTCGTGTTCGGTCTGGTCGCGGCCGGCATGGTCGTCTGGGACGTCGGCGAACACGGCGTCGGCCTCGCCGCCGAACTCGGCCGGCGGGCGCCAACGGCGCGCGTCGAACTCGTCCACGTGACCGCCAGCGTCGCGGTCGGCGCGCTCGCGTACTACGGCGCGGGCTGGCTGTACGACGCGACGGCGGGAGTCGGAACGCCCGACCGAACGGGGGCGTTCGTCGCGCTCGCCGCCGCGGGCGTCGCGCTCGCCGCGCTCGTCGCCGCGTTAGCGGATTGATACAGAGTTAGGTAGTGGCAGTCCGTGAGCGAAACAGATGGACGACCGAATTGAGGCGTTCGTCGACCTGCTGGAGTTACGGGCAGGGGACGGACTCAGGGGGGTATTCTACGGCAATTTCCGGGAACGGGACTACGCGGTGGCGTACGCGAGCGAGGACGCGCTCGACGGCTACGAGCCCGGTCACGTCGACGAAGTGGTCGACGAGGTGGTGCTGGACGTGCTGTCCGCGGACCGGAAAGCGGAACTCCACGACCCCGTGGGTCCGCTTCGGTGTACGGTGGAAGTGTACGAGGACGGCGTGAACGTCGTCGTGCTCGGCTACGAGGACGCGCCGACAATCTTCGTCGGCCTCGACGGCGACGTGTCGAACGTGACGCCGGTGCTGGAGGCCGTCCAGGAGACGCTCGGGGCGTGACTACGTGACTGCGGGCACTTCGACGCGGTCGAGGACGTCCGCGACGACGGCCGCCGGGTCGACGCCCTCGACGTTGGCTTCGCCCGTCAGGACGATGCGGTGGACGAGCACCGGTTCGGCGACGGTTTTCACGTCGTCGGGCGTGACGTAGTTCCGGCCCTGGAGGACGGCCCTGGCGCGCGCCACCTCGAAGAGCTTCTGCGTGCCGCGGGGGCTGACACCGACCTCGACGCGCGGGTCGGCGCGCGTGCCGCGGCCGACGTCCACGACGTAGTCCCGGACGCCCTCGGAGACGGAGACGGTCTCCGGCACGCGCTGGAGGGCCGGCAGCGCGTCCGACGGGACGACCTGGGAGACGTCGGGCGTGGTGGCTGTGCGGTCCGCGCGGCGGTCGACGAGCTCCCGCTCGCCGGCCCGGTCCGGGTAGCCGATGGCGGCCTTCACGGCGAAGCGGTCGCGCTGGGCCTCCGGCAGCCGGAACGTCCCCTCCTGCTCGACGGGGTTCTGGGTCGCGATGACGAAGAACGGGTCGGGGAGCTGGCGGGTCTCGCCGTCGATGCTCACCTGTCCCTCCTCCATCGCCTCCAGGAGCGCGGCCTGGGTCTTCGGCGGCGCGCGGTTGATCTCGTCCGCCAGCACCACGTTCGCGAACACGGGGCCGCGGTTGAAGCTGAAGGACTCCGTGGCGGCGTCGTAGACGCGCGAGCCCGTGATGTCCGCCGGCAGGAGGTCGGGCGTGAACTGGATGCGCGTGAACTCCAGGCCGAGGGCGTTCGCGAGGCTGCGCGCGGTCAGCGTCTTCCCGGTGCCGGGGACGTCCTCGAGGAGGACGTGGCCGCGGGCGAGCGCGCCGGAGAGCACGGTTTCGAGGAACTCGCGGTCGGTGACGACGGCGCCGGAGACGGCCTCGACGACGTCGGTACAGGTCTGGGCGGCTGTGTCGACGTCCATTCAGTGGTGGGTCGCCGCGACGGTTCTTGTAGCTGTCGGGACTCGAGACCCGGCGTCTCGCTGCGAGTACGCTTAGGTAGCTGGACGCCGTTGACTCGAATTGGAGTGGACGACCGGCTCCCCACTCCAGTCAGTATCTGTCCGGTCCCCGCTTCTCGGCACCACGGCCATAGCCCGGGCTACAGCCGCTTCCGCATCGCGACGTGCTCGATGCCCGCCTCCGTGAACACGTCGCCGTCGCGCTCGTAGCCGCGCTCGGCGTAGAACTCCTCGACGTGTAGCTGGGCGTGGAGGTACAGCTCGTCGAAGCCCTCGGCGGCTGCTTCGACGGCGTCCATCACGGCCGCGCCGAACCCCTCGCCGCGCCTGGACGCCCGGACTGCGACGCGCTCGACTTTCCCGACGCCGGGCTCGTACTCGCGGAGCCGGGCGGCCGCCACCGGTTCGCCGTCGTCGTAGCCGACGAAGTGCGTCGCTGTCTCCTCGTGCTCGTCGACCTCCAGGTCCTCCGGGACGCCCTGCTCGTCGACGAACACGTCGTAGCGGACGCTCAGTGCGTCCTCGTACTCGGCTTCGGTGCCGACTCGGTCCATCCGCATACGCGGACGGACGAGCCGGCGGGAGAAACGCCTACTGGTCGCCGGCGACCGTCGCCACGAACTCGCCCAGCAGGCTCGACAGCATCGCCGCGAACGCCGTGTCGCGGCTCCAGAACGCGGTCTCAGAGCCGTCGTCGGCGCCCACGGAGACGAGCACGGCGTCGTCGTCCACCATCACGACGCGCTCGGCGCCCATGTCCGGCATCGGCTCGTGACCGACCGCGACCGCTCGCGCGCCGACCTCGCGGGCGACGTCCAGCACGTCGTCGACCTCGCTGATCACCGTCACCGCGACGCCGGCGTCGACGGCGTCACCGAGCGCCTCGCGGACGCTCGGACCGAGCCGCTGCAGGTGCTCGGTGCCGTACACCACGCGGTTCTCGGCCGACGCGACGAGCTGGGTCGCGCGGGCGGCGACGTTCGCCGACCCCCGGACCGTCCAGATGGCCTCGCTCTCCTCCTCGTCGGTGCCGTACTCCGAACGGACGGACTCCAGGTAGTCGAACGCCGCGTCGCTCTCGGACCGGAGCTGCCGGTAGAGACGCTCCCGGGCCTCCTCGATGCCGACCGGCCGGTACCGCGTCGGGTTCGACTGCTCGACGTCGACGAGCCCGCGGCCCTCCAGGTCGTCGGCGGCGCCGTACACCTGCGACCGCGGCACGTCGGCGATTTCTGCGACCTCGCTGGCGGTGCCGGCGCCGAGCTTCTGGAGCGCGACGAACGTTCGGGACTCGTACGTCGTCAGCCCGAGGGACTTCAGCGCGTCGACGGCGTCCCCCTCGTTCATTCTCCCTCCGGGCGGTTACGCGCCCACTCCCGCACGACCCGGTCGTACTGGTCGGCGGAGAGTTCGCCCTCGCGGAACGCCTCGCTGGCCGCCGCGAGGTCGGCGTCCGTCACCTCGGCCTGCGCGAACACGCGCTCGAAGATGTCCGAGACGACCGTCGCCTCGGTGTCTCCGGCCACGTCGCGTTCGCTGTCGCCGAGCACGCCGCCGACGAACGAGACCGCCGTCCCGTCCGGCGCGTCCCCGTCGACCACGACGTCGTAGGTCGCGGTGGCCGCCGCCGCGTCCTCGAGACGCCACGCCACGTGGACGCCGTCGTCGGTGACGACCGCGTTCACGGGCTCGGGGTCGGCGTCGACGGCCGTGACGGTGCCGCCCCGGACGGACTCCGAGAGCGCCACGCGGCCGTCGCCAGTGAGCCGCACCGTCGCGGCGAGGCTGCCGGCCGGCTGCACGAGGTCACGGGACAGCGTCCGCGTCGGCGCGTCGGCGGCGGCCGGTGCCGCCCGCTGCGTCGCGCTCGCGCCGTTCGCCGCGACCGTCGGACTCGCTCCCTCGCTGTCGTCGTCCGTGTCGTCGGCGAAGTCGTCGGCCGTCCAGTCCGGGCCGAGGTACTTCGTCCACACCACGAGTAGGCTCGGGAGCACGAGCACGCTGGCGAGGAACGCGTAGATGATGGTGAGTCCGGTGATGATGCCGAACTGCTGGAGCGGCGGCAGGATGGCGAACGCCAGCACGCCGAAGCCGCCGACCGTCGTCGCCGCCGACCCCAGCAGCGCACCGCCGGTACCCGTGACGGCGGTCTGCATCGCGTCCCAGACGGAGTCTGCGCGGTCTAACTCCTGCATGTACCGTTCGCTGAGGTGGATGCTGTACGCCACCCCGAGCCCGACAGTCAGGCTCGTGATCATCCCCGTCAGGACGTTGAACGGGATGTCAGCGAGGTACATCGTCCCGAGAATCCACGCGACACTCAGGACGACGGGCAGCAGCGTCACCGCACCGAGGGTCGCGCTGCCGTCGGTGAGCCGGTAGGTCAGCATCAGGAACGCGAAGACGGCGACGAGCGTGATGAGCAGGCTCTCGACGACCGTCTGTAACAGCTGGTCCTGGACGATCTTGTTCAGGATGGAGCTGCCGGTCGCGGTCGCCGTGATGCCGTCGCTCGACGCCACGTCCGCGACGTCCCGCATCTGCTCGGTGACGTCGTCGCTCGACGCCCCGCCCTGAATGGAGACGACGAGCCGCAGCGCCTCGACAGTCCCGTCGTCGCTCTGAGCGACGTACGCGGACGCCTGGTCGGGGGACGCAGCGAAGAACGCGTCGTACACGCCGGTCACGTTCCGGTCCGGGACGCCGTTGCCGTCAGTGTCCGCCGCGGCGAACGTCTCGGCGAACGAGTCGTTGGTCGCTGCCACCGACTGCATCGCGGACAGCGGGCCCTGAATCGCGGGTTCGCCGTTCGTCAGTTTCGTCGTGACGTTCTTGTCGGCAGCGGCGTCACGCGTCGCCTGGACCCGTTCGAGGGCCGTGTCGGCTCTCACTCCGTCGCCCTCCAACAGAATCTGCGCCTGCGAGTCCTCGCGGACGAACCGCTCGTTCACGTACTCGAGGTTCGACTTCGCGGTGTACTCGCTGGGCGTGAACGGTTCGGGGAGGTTCTTCTGCCACTGTGCCGGCTCGTCGGCCAGGAAGTCCTCCTGGTCGAAGGAGGTGTCCACCTGCGTGCCGCCGTACGCGCCGGCCGCCGTCACCAGCAACGCGAGCACGATGACGACGACGGGCGCCTTCCGCGCGGCCGTGGCGCCGACCGAGAGCACGTCGCTGAACCGGCCGCCCCCGGTCCCGAACGCGCGCTTCTTGCGGTCCCAGCCGCGGTCTTCGAGGAAGTCGTCGAGTTCGACCTTCAGCGCGGGGATGAGCACGCCGAAGACGAGCAGCGCGGCCGTGATGCCGACCGCACTCACGATGCCGAACTCCTGGATCGGCGGCACCGGGCTCGTGAGGTTCGACAGGAAGCCGATGACGGTGGTGGCAGTCACCCAGACGAGGGCGATACCGACCCCGCCGAGCGCCACCTTCATCGACCCCCGAACAGAGCTCGGGGTGTCGTCGTCGTGGCGCTCCTCGCGGTGCCGCATGAAGATGTGGATGGCGTAGTCGATGGACAGCCCGATCAACAGCACGGGCACCGCGATGAAGATCTGGTTGAACGAGATGCCCGTCCAGCCCATGAAGCCGAACGCCCACCCGAGCACGGCGGCGATGCCGAACAGCCCGAGCAGGATGTCGAGCACGTCGCGGTAGGCGACGGTGAGCGCGAGCAGGACGAACACGACGGCCAGCGGCCCGACGATGAGCAGGCTGTCGGCCATCGAGTTGTTGATCTCGTCGCTGATGATGCCGCCGCCGAAGACCAGGTACTCGAGGTCGCGGTCCTCGGCGAGGTCCTGCATCGCGAGCTGGGCGTCGACGACGGCGTCGTCGGTCACCTGTCCGCCGGCGACGGAGTCGGCGTTCTGCTGGACGACGACCATCGTCGCGTCGGCGGTGGTGTCACCGGGCTCGAAACCCTCCGAGGGCATCAGCGCGAACGGCGACCGACCGCTCCCGCCGTTCCCGGCGTCCGCGGCGAGCACCTGCGCGACGACGTCTTCGACCTCGCTGTCGTTCATCGACTCGATCTGGGCGCGCTGCTCTGCGAGCGACGCGTTCCGTGCGTCCTGCAGTTCGGCGCGCTGGGTTTCGAGGTCGTCGGCCAGCGACTGGAGGTCGGTCCCGCGCTGTTCGAGCGCCTGGAACTCTTCGCTCAGCACGCCGACCGTGCCGGCCTGGTAGGCCTGCTGGGCCTCCTGTTCGCTGGTGGCGGCTCGGAGGGCTTCGGCGGCCTGCACGAACGTCTGTGCGTCCTCGTCGTCGAGTTCGACCGAGGAGTTCGCGGCCACCGACTCGAAGGCGGCCTGCGGGTCCGCGCTGGGGTTCTGCCGGAGGGACGTGAGTTCGCCGCGGAGCGCCTCCGCGGTGTCGTTCAGCGCGGTCCGCCGCTCCTCGATGGCGGCCTGTTCGGCCTCGATTTCGCTGGCGAGCGACCGGACGTCCTCACCTTCCTCCATCTGGATGGCGGCGATACCGACGATGTTCGCCACGCCCGAGACGGCGTTGTCGCCGGCCAACGTGGACTCGACGGTCTCGTTGTCGTACAGCGCCTGTTCGTAGGCGAGCGTCTCGAGCAACGAGGACCGCGAGAGGACGTTGTCGCCCCTGACGATGACTTGGGCGGACGTGGTGTTCTCGTTGCCGGACTGGAAGTTCTCGTTGATGTAGTCGAGTTTCTGGGACTCGTCGCTATCGGACTGGAACTGGTCGAGCGACGAGGACTGGTCGACCATCGGCGCGCCGGCGCTGATAGCGAGTGTCAGCACCAGCATGATTGCGATAGCGGCTCTGCTGTGGTCGGTTACGAAGTCGGCGATTCGCTCGATTGCCTTCACCGGAACCACCCCGGTAAGTTTGTTGGTAGGAGCATACTGACAGTCGTGTTCTCACGGCCTACTCACAGCTTCGCGCGGATAAACACACCGGAAGAAGCAGGTACCGTTACTCTCGGGGTAGAGCGCCCGAAGCGGCTGCTGACGGGGCCTATTCGATTGGTGTGCGCCACTATTCGACGCCTCCGTCAGACGGCGCGTCGAGGCGACCGGTCGCGACGGCGTGGGCGCGCCGCGAACGGCCGTGAGCGCGGTAGCGCGCTCAGACCCCGGTCGGCCGACCGTCGCCGTAGTGGTAGTCGCCGAACCCGAGCACCGGCATCATCACGAACGGCACTAGCCAGGTCGCGATGCCGAACACGACGCCCCTGCCGAACTGCCCCGCGAAGTCGACGAACACCTTCGCCACCGCGACGAAGTTCACGACCGGAACGAGGCAGGCGACGAACCACAGCCAGGAGTTCCCGCTGGCTCGGACCAGCACCCAGAGGTTGTAGACGGGGACGAGCGCGGCCCACCCGGGCTCGCCGGCTTTCGCGAGCGCCTTCCAGTAGCCGGCGACGGCCGCGACCGTCAGTGCCAGCCCGAGCAGTCCGCCTATCAATTCGAGTCCGCCGCCGGCGCCGCCGCCGGACTGGAGCGGAGTTACTGCGATGTCGAACACGGTAATCTACGTGGGCCAGTTGTATCAGAAAAAACCACGGATTCCGCGTCACTCCAGGCCCTCGGCGTACTCGTAGTCCGCCGGGTACGCCGTGGGCGCCGCGTCGTCCAGCGCGATTCGCCAGTCGTCGAGCGCCCCGGGGTCGTCGAGCGCCGCCCGGAGTCGGGACCGAACGTCGTCGACGTCGACGCCGTAGTAGTCACCGGGAACACCGTCGAGGTACTGGAGCGCCGTCCCGAACAGGCTCCGCATCCCGTCGTCGTTCTCGAAGTCGTAGTGCTTGTACGCGCCGGCGGCCACCTGCACCATCCCGTGGAGGAACGCGGACTCCGTGGTGCCCGACCCGTAGTTGTACCACTCGTCCTCGAAGCAGTCGTGGGACTCGTGGAAGTCGCCGCTGTTGTAGAGGCGGACGCCGTGCTCGACCGCCTTCCGCAGCGTCGCGTGCTCCCACACCCGGCGGTCGACCCGCCAGCCCGTCGGGTCGCCGAGCGGGGGCGCGACCCCCGGGTCGCGGGTGTGGTCGTCCATACGCGCCGTACAGGACCCGGCCACGTAACCCCGTCGCCGACCACCGCGAGCGCGGCAATCGGGTCGCCAACGGCAATCCATTTCAACGACGCGCGGCTAGTGGCGGCAACATGCGCGTCGAGCAGTTGGGCGACGGCGAGCCGTCGGTCGCAGTCGTCGCGGGCGTCCACGGCGACGAACCCTGTGGCGTCCGCGCCGTCGAGCGACTGCTGGACGACGCCCCCGACGTTCTGGCGCCCGTGAAACTCGTCGTGGCGAACGAACGCGCGCTCGACGCCGGCGTCCGGTACGTGGACGCCGACTTGAACCGGTCGTTCACGGACGACGTGCCCGAGGACGCCCACGAGCGACGGCTCGCGGAGCGACTCGCCGACGAGATACGCGACTGCACGGTGCTCTCGGTTCACTCCACGCAGTCCCACGCCGACCCGTTCGCCATCTCCAGCGGCGTCGACGTGCCCGTCCCGTCGGTCGTCCCGGCCCTGTCGGTCGCGGCGCTCGTCGACACCGGAGACTTCGGCGACGGCCGCATCTTCGCCGCGGACGCCGACATCCTCGAAGTCGAGGCCGGCCTTCAGGGCAGCGAGGCCGCCGCCGAGAACGCCTACACGCTCGTTCGGGAGTTCCTCGCGGCGACCGGCGTGCTCGCCGGTGACCTCGTCCACCACGAGGTCCCGGTGTTCGAGATGGGCGAGTCCATTCCGAAACCGTCGGCCGACCGGTACGAGGTGTTCGTCGAGAACTTCCAGGAGGTCGCGGCCGGCGAGACGTACGCCGCCGCCGACGGCGAACCCCTGGTCGCCGACGAGCCGTTCTGGCCCGTGTTGCTGTCCCCGTACGGCTACACCCACCAGTTCGGCTACCGCGGGGAGCCCGCTGGCGTGCTTCAGTCCTCGGACGGCGCGAACTCCACGAGCGTCAGCTCCCTGTCGAGCGCGCAGTAGTCGTGGGGCGGGTCCCCGAGAATCTCCGTTATCTGGTACTCCTCGTCGAAGTCCGCGCCGGCCGGCTCGCAGTGCTCGTGGCTCGGGCACTCCGTGTGCGGGCACGGCCCCGCGAGCTTCCCCTTGCTGCCCGCGTAGGCGCCCTTCGAGGAGACGTTCGCGGTGACCGAGGCCGGCTCGACGTCGACAGCGACCACGCCCTGGTCGTGGACGCCGCAGTCGAGGACCTGGCCGCCCTCCCGGACGTCGGTCACCTCGTAGCGGACGCCCTCGGTGAGATTCAGGCACTGCTTGCGGTACGGACAGCCCTCGCAGGCGTCGGCCTCGCCGCGGTAGACGAACTCGGTGCCCGGGTCGGCGAGCCGCGCCCCGAGCAGCGTGATAGGCATACTCCGGGGTTGGCCGGCCGCCGGGTTAAGCCTCCCGCCCCGTGAGGTCGTCCAGTTTGTCGAGGTAGTCCTCGCGTGGAATCTGGTAGGCCCCGCGGTGGTCCACGTCGCCACCGGCGAATCGTTCGGCGAGGTCGACCGCGCCGGCGACGGCGGCCGTCCGCGAGTCGAAGCGCGCGTCGGCGTCCCGCACCCGCACCTCGGGTTCGAGCGTGAGTGACACCCACCAGCCGTCGGGGGACGAGCCGGCGCGGCGCTTCTGCTGGGTCGGCGGCCGCTGGGCGACCTGAATCGTGGGGAGGCACGGCGACGGGTACTCGTGGCTGTCGAAGACGTCCGGCCGGTAGACGAGGATGTCGCCGCCGTTCGCGTCCTCTGTCCACACCTGCCAGCTCTCGGGGAGGTCGCCGTACCCGCTCATGGTCGATGCGTGGTCGGGGCCGGCCTAAGGACTGCCGGTCCGCGAGTGAAAGTGAAGCCGCGGGGAGACAGCCCGCCACTGGACGATAGCACAGTCGATACGCGAGAATTCGCCGAATCAGCCGTGACTCCAGCGGAGTTTCACTTTCACTCCGCAGGGGTGGGGTTCCCCGAGTGCTGCACGCGCCGACGGACGCTCATATCTGGAACTCCCGGGTGCGGTCGCCCCGCACGGACCACACCGCGACCACGACGAGCGCCACGTAGAACACAGCGACTGCGCCCGCGACGGCCTCACCGGGCACGAAGAGAATCTCCGCCGACTGTCGCCACGGCTCGTCGGCGGTGTACACCGTGACTCGAGCCACCCACGCGACGACGAGGACCGACAGTAACGCGAAGTACGAGCGCCGCAGCCGGTGGTTGACGGCGTGCCAGTAGGACATGTCGAACGACGGGTTCCGGAGTTCGTCGCCGAGGTCCGCCGTCCAGTCGTCCGGCGCGCCAGCCGACTCGAACATCTCGGCCATCAGGCCCGTCTGGACCGCCCGGACGCGGTCGCGCCACACGTCGTACTCCCGGTAGCGGTTCGCCTCCATGAGGAGGAACGCGGTGACGGCGAACACGTCGATGAGGACCACGTAGTGCGGCCGGCTCTCGCTGGAGAACGACCACGTGAGCACCGCCGCCACGACGACGACCGCCCAGTTCGTCGTCTGGTCGAGTCTGGACCGCCAGGTCGTCGCTCGGTCGACCTCCCCGCGGTAGAAGCCGGTCGTGGCCGTGGTGAACGTCGAGGGGTCGTCGGCCACTCGACTCCCGATACTCTCGCCGTCAGCTCCGGACGCTGGGTCGTCGTCGTCGGGCATGACAGTCCCGAGATTGCGCGGCGCCACGCAAAATTAGGAGCCGCGTACCCGGACGGTCGCGAGCGGAGCGAGAAACCCTAGCTGTCGGCGAGCGACCCGACGGCCTCGACGCCGTCCTCGTCGTCGGCGAGCCACTCGTCGGCCCAGGACTCGATGGCGTCGAAGACGGGGAACAGCGACTCGCCTTTCGCGGTCAGCGAGTAGTACGTCGCGACGGGGGACTCCTCCTCCAGCCGGCGGTTCACGAACCCGAGGTCCTGGAGGTCGTCGAGCACGCGGGAGAGCGTCCGCGAACTCGCGTCCGTCGACCGCTTGAGTTCGTTGAAGCGCTTCTCGCCCTCCTGGAGGTCGTGGAGCACGATGAGCCGCCACTGGCTGCCGATCTGTTCGAGCGAATCGATGACGTGACAGGCCTCCTCGCTGTACCGGTCGTCCCCCTCGGCGCCGTCGTTCATATCCTCTTGCTTCGGTGTCCAGTGTCATAGTGGTTCCGGCACGCACCTGGTATCGCTCCGACACCAGCGTCGGCCGGGGTGACGCCGACGCCACCGGGTGGCCCGGTGGTTAGCCGAGACGTTTACGTCGGCAGACCGTACCCGGTCGCATGTCAGCCGACGCCGACCCGCACGCGGGACAACCGGTCGAACAGCGCGGCACACCCCTGGAAGACGCCGAGCGCGCAGTCGTCCTCCTGCACGGCCGGGGCGCCCGCGCGCTCGGGATGCTGCAGTTCGCCGACGACCTCCCGAGCGAGAACACCGCCTTCCTCGCGCCACAGGCCAGTCGCGCCACCTGGTACCCGAACTCCTTCCTCGAACCCACGACCGAGAACGAACCCCACTTCTCGTCGGCGCTCGCGCTCGTCGGCGACGTCCTCGACGACGTCACCGACCACGTCCCCCGCGAGCGCGTGCTCCTCCTCGGGTTCTCCCAGGGCGCGTGTCTCGCCAGCGAGTTCGTCGCCCGAAACCCCGGGCGGTACGGCGGCCTCGTCGTGTTCTCCGGCGGGCGCCACGGCCCCGAGGGCACCACCTGGGACGACGACGGCGACCTCGACGGCACGCCGGTCTTCCTCGGGTGCAGCGACAGCGACCCCCACATCCCCGAGCAGCGCGTCCACGACACCCGCGACGCCTTCGAGTCGATGGGCGCCGACGTGACGGAGCGAATCTACGAGGGCATGGGCCACGGCGTCAACGACGACGAGCTCGAATTCGCCGCCGGGATGGTCGGCGACCTGTAGGTTTACCCGGAGTCACCACCTACGCGTGGTATGGCCGAGACGCCCGACACCGAGGAAATCGACTGGCGAGAGACGCTCTCCGACGAACAGTACCGCGTGCTGCGCGAGCAGGGCACCGAACGTCCGTACTCCGGCGAACACGTCGACCGCGACGAGGACGGCACGTACTCGTGTGTTGGCTGCAGCGCGGAGCTGTTCTCCGGGGGGACGAAGTTCGACGCGCACTGCGGCTGGCCGAGCTTCTGGGACGCCGCCGACGAGGAGGCAGTGGAGCGACGGCCCGACCACAGCCAGGGAATGGAGCGCACGGAGGTCGTCTGCGCGGAGTGCGGCGGCCACCTCGGCCACGTCTTCCAGGACGGCCCGGAGCCGACCGGCGAGCGCTTCTGCATCAACTCCGTCGCTCTGGACTTCGAGCCGGACGAGGAATAGCCGCCTTCGACCGACAGCGACCCCCATGGGTCAGGTGAGCGCCGTTTCACAGTGGTCGCACGAATCCGCACTGGCCTCGTTGGGCGCGCCGCAGTTCGGACAGTTCTGCTGGTCTGGCTCGTCGGCGGCACCGCCAAATCGGTCTGGTGCGAACGTCAGCACGCTACCCGCGAGGACGAATCCACTCCCGACGAGCGCGTAGCCGGCTACGCCGATGGATTCGGCGAGTGGGACCAACAGGAGGGCCGTCCCAGTGGCGACCAGCGCGGGACCAATTCGAGACATATTCCAAACTGTTCTGTCTGAAAAGTAAACGCTGGGGCGCCTCGGCAGGGAGACGCGGCCCGCTACCGGTCGCCCTGGACGTTCGTCGACCCGCAGCCCGGGCACTGCGTCATGTCGCCGAGAGTGGGGTGGGTCGCCGAGTCCCAGTCGTCGTTCGCGGCTGTGCGTCCACACTCGTGGCACCGGAGCTGGGTAGCAGCGGCCATGACAGTGACTATCGCGCGCAGTACCAAAATAGTTCCCGGCGGCCCGGTAGTCAGAGCGTTTCCCGCCCAAGTAAGCGCGATGAGCGACGGGCCGCGCATCGCTGTCTGGCACCGCGACGACCTCCGCGTCCGGGACAACGCCGTGCTCGCCGCCGCTGCCCGCGACGGCGATCCCCAGTCCGTCTTCGACCCGCAGTTCTACCAGTTAGGGATAACGTGCGACGCCCGACCGCGGTTCGTCCACCAGTCGAACGCTGCTCTGGACGCGGGCAACCGGGACCGCCGGAGTGCACTCGTGCTCTGACTCGCCGACCGCGCGATGGGAGCCATCGAACAGGACCAAGGGAGTCGACAGCCCGCGAGTCTGAGCCGGCGCGACACGCCGAGACCGGGCGACGAGGGCGAGGAGCCGACCCGGGAGGAGCGAGCGAGTCTCGGCAGCTTCTGAGCCGGAGCCCCGAAGCCGCGTTCTGGAACAGCCTCCCTGTTGCCGGAGCGGCGGACGGCGAAACGTTGATGATTACCGAACGTTCAGTCAGTACCGGGCGCGTGCCGGAGCGTCCGAGAAAACCATGACCCACAGATTCCGACCCGCGACGCAGGCGACAGCATCGTCGCACAGCAGCCACCGCGCCCGCTGGCGTGCTGCGTCCCCACGCTACGAGGCGACCACCGATACCGTGCCGAGCGGCATCGGCGGTGGGCGCCGACACCGGTCCGTCGATACCACCGGGCAACGCCCTCTCAGCCGCTTCGTTCGCGGCACGGACCCCACCGAGCACGCACCAGACAGATGAACACCGACACGAACGTCGCCGAGGCGACCGGTCCGAGCGAGGACACCGCAGGCCCACAGATGCGTCACGTCGGACTCAAGGTACGGATGGCCGTCGTCGGTATCGTGCTGGCGGGGTTCTACCTCGTCGCCGTGGCAGGAGCCATGGCCGTCTTCGGCCGCGGCGTTCTCCCCATCGCCGTCCTGGGCAGCTTGGTGCTCGTCGTCGCCCAGTACAAGGTCGGGAAGTGGTCCGCATTGCGGAGCGTCGGCGCCGAAGACCTCCCCGAAACGCAGTACAGGGAAATCCACCAGTTCGTCGAACGCGTGTGTCGAGAGAAGAATCTGGAGAAGCCCTCGCTGAAAGTCGCCAGCATGGGCGTCCCGAACGCGTTCGCAGTCGGTCGCCGCGGCGACGGGACTGTGGTCATCTCTCAGGAACTTATCCAGCTCCTCGACCGCGACGAGCTGGAGGGAGTCATCGCTCACGAACTGGCGCACATCGACAACCGCGACGTCGTCACGATGCAACTCGGCCAGGGAATCGCATCCATCGTCGCCATCGTCGCCCAGTACGTCGTCCTGTTCACCGGCGAGAACGACCTCGCGGACTTCTTCCTCGCGGTCGTCGTCGGGAACATCGCCCAGTTCCTCGTGACGCTGTTCGTGCTCGCCATCTCCCGGTACCGCGAGTACGTCGCCGACGCCGACGCGAAGGCGGTCACCGGGCGCGGCGAACCGCTGGCGCGCGCACTGGAGAAGATTCACCAGCACACCCAGCAGCCCCGACAGTCGACCGGACGCGCCCAGCGCGGCCGCGGCCGGCCTCGCGGGAACCGTCGCCGTGACGGGAACGTCGACCAGCAGGTGAGCGCGCTCTGCATCGCCAGTTCCGACCGCGGGTTCCTCCAGCAGCTCGTCTCCACCCACCCCCCGATGGAGAAACGCATCCGGCGCCTGCGCTCGTAGTCGTCCGGCGTCTTCGGCCCTCCACAGTGGTTCTCGACGACTGCCCGAAGTGGTAGCTGCGACCGTACGGGGACGCTCCGTCACCGCAGTTCCGGGTCGGACCGGTGAATCGCTCCGGGCGAACCCGGCGTCCTCCTGGACTGCTCGTCTGGCCGCGAGGAGCGGTGTTAGAGCGACAGCAGGTACGTCACCCAGAGGGCAACCGAGAACGCACCGACGGCGCCGATGAGGAGACTGTACACCCGAGACACCTCCCCGTGTAATCTGTACGCGCTGTACATGCCGACCACTCCGGCGAGGGGAATCAGGAGTAGCGAGACGACGTCGCTGACTACACCGAGCCCGAGGTATCGTCGTGTCGTCGTGGAGTCCATCCCTGTGCTAACTGAACGTTCGGTAAATAATGGGTGCTTCGGTTCTACTCGGTAAGACCACGCGACCGAACGAAACACGGCGCCCGATTCCTGAGAACTGGCGTCGCCGCACGGGTCGAGGACGCTGCCGCGGTTACTTGTAGACGTTCTCGGAGATGTACGTGTGAATCTGCTCTCTGGTCAGCTTGATAACCGCGTCGTCGCCGAGCGTGACGTCGCGCTCCAGTGCACCGTACACGAGGGTGTACAGGAACTCACTCGTCTCTGCGGGGTCCACGTCCTGGAACTCCCCGGCTTCGATGCCCGCCTCGATGGTGTCGCGTAACTCCTCCAGAATCAGCTCGTCGGAGTGGACGAACCGGTCGTGGTACGCCTCGTGGTACGGCGCCTGCGAGCGCATCTCGAGGAGCGCCCGACGAAACTGGAACTCGTCGGCCTCGACGGCCTCGGGAAGCGCTTGGTCGACGACGGACGCGAGCCGTCGCCGGTGGTCCGTCGGTAAGTTCTGTTCGAGTTCGGTCTCGAACTGGTCGAGCAGGTAGGTGAGAAAGTGCGCCAGCAGGTCCTCTTTGTCGTCGTAGTGGTGGTAGAGCAGGGCTTTGCTCTTCTCGAACTCGTCGGCGATCTTGGAGATGCTCGTGGCCGGGTAGCCGTGTTCGCATAGCGCTCGATAGGTCGCCTGCATGATGAGGTCCTCCGTGTCGAGGTCCTCGCCTTCCGGGTCGGCTCCACTCATGCTAGACGGTACGCCGAGTAGCGTGTAAAAGATTGCCTGGTCGCACGCGTCGGTGGTTCGACCGACACGATTAAGTTAACTGTACGTTTATTCAGTATTGCTGGGGTTGCCGTGGTCGCACCGCTCCCGCGTGCGACCGCTGGCTGGCCTTCCCCAGCCCCGTCGTCCCCGCTCGAACCGCCGTACCTACTACTCGCCACGGTCCAGTCCACCTCACACGAGCGGGGGCGCGCAGTCCGTTACAGCACTGCGCGACCCAGATGCATCTCGAACCAGCTCGACAGCAACACGATGAAAGTCACCGCGAACCCGGTCCCGCTGCTCCAGATTGCCGTCTCCTCGGGGACCGCGGGCGCAACCGGGCCGGCGAGCACGCTCAACAGAATCGTGTCGCCGTCCGCTGACAGGACGCGACCCGCTTGACTCCGAGAGGAGTCGACCTCACTGGGGAACGCGACCGTATCGACAGCAGTGTCCGCGAGCCGCGACCGGACCGTCTCGTCCCGGCTCATGACGGTCACTTCGATACCGCCGCTGGCGCGACGGACGAGCGTCTCGGCTGTCCGCTCGTCGAACAGCTCGCCGCCACAGCCGTAGACGATGCGCTCGGTGGCGTCAGCGGCCAGTTGCTCGACTCGCTTGTCGATGCGGTCCGGGCCTCGGACGGTCCAGATGTCTTCTTGCTGTTCCGCGCTGTGTGGCTGCTGCTGGACCGACTCCAGGTAGTCGAACGCGTTCCGCTGGTGCGTCTCGTACTGCTCCCGGAGCGTCTGCTGCGCCTCGTCTAGTCCGACCGGACGGTACCGAATCGGGCTCGACTGCTGTACCTCGACGAGCCCGCGTTCCTCGAGCGACTCTGCAGTGCCGTACACCTGTGACCGGGGTACGTCGGTCGCCTGACCGATTTCGCTCGCTGACGCGACACCCAGCTGCTGGAGCGCGATGAACACCTGCGCCTCGTACTGGGTGAGGCCCAACTCCTCCATCGCGTCTATCGCGTCAGGTTCGTCCATCGGTCAGTCCTCCGGTGTGGGTGTCGCTGCGTCGGCGTTCGCCGTCGACTCGTCGACGCTCGGGCCGAGGTACTTCGTCCAGATGACGAGCAGGCTCGGGAGCACGAGCACGCTGGCGAGGAACGCGTAGATGATGGTGAGTCCGGTGATGATGCCGAACTGCTGGAGCGGCGGCAGGATGGCGAACGCCAGCACGCCGAAGCCGCCGACCGTCGTCGCCGCCGACCCCAGCAGCGCACCGCCGGTACCCGTGACTGCGCGGTTCATCGCCGTCCACATCGAGTTCGTGCGTTCGAGCTCCTGGTTGTACCGTTCGCTGAGGTGGATGCTGTACGCCACCCCGAGCCCGACAGTCAGGCTCGTGATCATCCCCGTGAGGATGTTGAAGGGGATGTCCAGGAGGTACATCGTGCCCAGAATCCAGGACACACTGAACACGACGGGCAGCAGCGTCACCGCACCGAGGGTCGCGCTCCCTTCCGTGATGCGGTACGTGAACATCAGGAACGCGAAGACGGCGACGAGCGTGATGAGCAGGCTCTCGATGACCGTCTCCAGGAGCTGGTCCTGCACGATTTTGAACAGGATCGTCTGTCCCGTCGCGGTCGCTGTCAGGCTGCTCTCCGACTCGATGCCGTCTGCGACGGCACGCATCTCGCTGGTGACGTCGCCCCCAGACGCGCCGCCACTGGTGGAGACGACCAGCCGAGCCGCGGTGTACTCGCCGCCGTCGGTCTGGTGAACGACGCCCGCCGCCTGCTGCGGGGCCGTCGCGAAGAGTTCCTCGAACACGGTATCGAGGTTCCGGTCGGGGACACCGTCACCGTCGGTGTCGGCGTCGGCGAGCGTCTTCGCGAACGCTTCGTCGCTCGCCGCGGCCTGCTGCATCACCGACAGCGGACTGCGGATGTTCGCGTCGCCGTTCGAGAGTTTCTGTGTGACCGGGCTCGACGCCGCCGTGTCAACAGCCCTGTCGATGGCTGCCAAAGACCCTGGCTCCGTCAAGTCGCCCTCGGCCAGAATCTGGGCCTGGGAGTCCTGCCGGAGGAAGTTCTCGTTGACGTACTCGAGGTTCTTCTTCGCCGTGTACTCGCCGGGTGCGAACGGCTCGGGGAGCTGTTTCTGCCAGTCTGCGGGGTCTTCCGCCAGGAAGTCCTCCTGGTTGAACGACGTGTCGACCTGCGACCCGCCGAACGCCGCCGCACCGCTGACGACGACTGCGAGGACGAGGACGACGAACGGCGCCTTCCGCGCGGCAGTGGCGCCGACCGAGAGCACGTCGCTGAACAGACCGCCGCCGGTCCCGAACGCCTGCTTCTTGCGGTCCCAGCCGCGCCCTTCGAGGAACGAATCGACCTCTAGCTTGAGCGCCGGCATGAGGACGCCGAAGACCAGCAGCGCCGCCGAAATCCCGACTGCGCTGACGACGCCGAAGTCCTGAATCGGTGGCACCGGGCTCGTGAGATTCGAGAGGAACCCGATGACGGTGGTCGCGGTGACCCAGATGAGCGCCACGCCGACACCCGTGAGCGCGACCTTCATCGCGCCGGCCGCAGTGCTCGGAGTGTCGTCGTTGTGGCGCTCCTCGCGGTGCCGCATGAAGATGTGGATGGCGTAGTCGATGGACAGCCCGATCAACAGCACGGGCACCGCGATGAACAACTGATTGAACGAGATGTCGGCCCAGCCCATGAAGCCGAACGTCCACACGAGGACGACACCGATGCCGAACAGCCCGAGCAGGATGTCGATGACGTCCCGGTAGGCGATGGCCAGCGCCAGGAAGACGAACAGAATCGCCAGGGGGCCGACGATGAGCAGGCTGTCGGTCATCGACGAGTTGATCTCGTCGCTGATGATGCCCGTCCCGAACGCGAGGACCTCCGTGCTGTCGATGGTCTGCTTGGCGAGGTCCTGCATGGCCAGCTGCGCGTCGACGAGCGCGTCAGAGGCCGCTCCTGGGGAACTCCCACTAGACTGCTGTGTGACCAGCAGCATCGTGGCGTTCGTCGTGGTGTCACCGGGCTCGTAGTACGTCGGCATGAACGCGAGCGCGCCCGACGACTGGCCCTCACCGCTGAGGGCGACCTTGATGACCGCATCGATCTGGCTGGCGTTCATCGACTCCAGTTGCGTCACCTGCTCGTCGAGCGACGCGCTGGACGCGTTCTGGAGTGCGGCGCGCTGTTCGCCGAGAGTGGCGGCTAGCTGTTCGAGGGTCGCCGCCTGTTCTTCGAGGCTCGCTTTGCGCTCTTCGAGCGTCTGCGCGCGCTCGCTCAGGCGCTGGAGCTGGTCGGCGAGAACGCCCTGCGTGCCGAGTTCGTAGGCCTGCTGTGCGTCCTGCCGGGAGCTCGCGTCTCGGAGCTCGCTGGCTGCGCGCTGGAACGTCGCGTAGTCCTCGTCGGTGAACTCGACCGACGTCTCGGCGGCCACCTGCTCGAACTGCGTTCGAACGTCGGCGTCCGGGTTCTCGCGCAGCGCGTCCAGGGCGCTACGGAGCCCCGTCGCCGTCTCGTTGAGCGTCTGACTGCGCGTGTCGAGTTCTGCACCCAGCTCTGTGAGTGCGGCCCGTTCCTCCTGGACCGTGGCGTTCAGTTCCTGCAGTTCTGCCGCGGTGGCCCGCACTTTCTGTGCCTGTTCCTGCTGAATCGCACCGATGGCGACGACGTTCGCCACGCCGTACGCTGGACGCTCCTCGAACAGCGTACTGTTGATGGTGTCGTTCTGCAGGAACGCTTGCTCCGTTCGTAGTTGGTCGAGGAGCGCGTCCTTCGAGAGGACGTTCTCCCCGCGGAGAATGAGTTGCGTCGACGTCGTGTTCTGGTTGCCGGTCTGGAAGTTCTCGTTGATGTAGTCGAGCTTCTGTGATTCGGTCGTGTCGCCCTGGAACTGGTCGAGTGAGGAGGACTGGTCGACCATCCCTGCTCCTGCGCCCGCGACGACGGTGAGCACGAGCATGACGGCGATTGCGGCGCGACTGTGTTCGGTGATGGCAGTGCTGAGTCTGTCGATCCAGCTCATCCTGCCACCCTACGGGGTTGTGTTTGTAGTCTCATACTGACAGCGTTTCCGGTCGAACATCCATCCGTGCAGTACATAAATACGTCGGATTTGAACGAACATTCAGTAGACTACCGGCGGGGAGTGCCGAAACCTCGTCTCGCAGCCGCTGACCGCGCGCCTCGGTGTGCCACGATAGGGCCGCGACGGTCCACGAGACCGGACGGTCGTCGACTCACCCGGACTGGCCCCACCCCCAACACCCCGCCCAGCCCCGGTCTCGTCGATTCTCTCTCGGATTCGACACGGTGCGCTGTCAACCGGCGCGCGGCGCGCCGGGCCACCGAGCCGAAATCCGTTTTCCCGTCCGCGACCTACTCGGTGCCAGTGACCGACATCTCCAAGGACCGGTTCCTCGACGCCCTGGAGGGCGTGGGGCGGCCGGTGGCGACGGCCGACCAGGTCGCCCGCGAACTCGACTGCACGCAGGCGGAGGCCGCCGAGGCGCTCACAGCCCTCGTCGACGAGGGCGAAATCGAGCGCGCCGACGTGGAGACCGACCCCGTGGTGTGGTACCCGCGGGACTGGCTGGAACTCACGGACCGCGAGCGCGTCGTGCCGTTCCCGGACCGCCGGGAGATCGTCGTGGACCAGCCGAGCCAGCTCACCCGCGCGCAGCTCTCGCGGTTCGCGCACCTCGCGGACACCACGCGGACCGGGAGCTACCGCTACGAGATTCGCGAGGAGGACGTGTGGGCGGCGCCGTTCGACAGCCTCGAGGACCTGCTGGCGGCGATGGACGAAGTCCTCCCGAGGGACCTGCCGGGGCTCACGGAGTGGGTGCGCGAGCAGTGGACTCGGGCCACGCGATTCCGGCTCCGCACCCACGACGACGGCTACGTCGTCCTCGAGGCGAACAACGAGAGCCTGCTCGGGAACGTCGCCGAGCAGAAGCTCGCAGACGACGTGCTCCGGGCGCCCATCTCGGACACGGAGGCGTGGGTAGCCGAGGAGAAGGTCGCCGAGCTCAAGCGCACCCTCTACGAGGCCGGGTACCCGGTCCAGGACGACCGCGACCTCGAATCCGGCGAACCCCTGGACGTCGACCTCGCGCTCGAACTCCGGGAGTACCAGCAGGACTGGGTCGACCGCTTCGTCGACGCGAGTTCGGGCGTGCTCGTCGGGCCGCCGGGCTCCGGGAAGACGGTCGCCGCGATGGGCGCGCTCGAAGCCGTCGGCGGCGAGACGCTCGTGCTGGTGCCGAGCCGCGAACTCGCGGCGCAGTGGCGCGAGGAGCTGCTCGCGAACACGAATCTGACCCGCGACCAGGTCGGCGAGTACCACGGCGGCGAGAAGAACGTCCGGCCGGTCACCATCGCGACCTACCAGACGGCCGGCATGGACCGCCACCGCCACGTCTTCGACGACCGCGAGTGGGGGCTCATCGTCTACGACGAGGTCCACCACATCCCCGCCGAGGTCGCGCGGCGCTCGGCGAGCCTCCAGAGCAAGCACCGCCTCGGCCTCACCGCGACGCCGGTCCGCGAGGACGACAAGGAGGCCGACATCTACACGCTCGTCGGGCGCCCCATCGGCACGGACTGGGACGCGCTGTTCGACGCCGGTTTCGTCGCCGAGCCGGAGGTCGAGATTCGCTACGTCCCGTGGCGGGACGACGACGACCGCTACGAGTACGCGTCGGCTGGCGGCCACACGCGCCGCCGGCTGGCCGCCGAGAACCCCGCGAAGGTGGACGAGGTCGAACACCTGCTCGGCCAGCACGCCGGCACGCAGGCGCTCGTGTTCGTCGACTACCTCGAACAGGGCGAGCGCATCGCCGACCGCATCGACGCGCCGTTCGTGAACGGCGAGACGCCACACAGCCGCCGCGAGGTGCTGTTCGACCAGTTCCGGACCGGCGCGCTGGACGCGCTCGTCGTCTCCCGCATCGGCGACGAGGGCATCGACCTGCCGGACGCCGAGTTCGCCGTCGTCGCCTCCGGGCTCGGCGGGAGCCGCCGGCAGGGCGCCCAGCGCGCGGGCCGCAC